>Ga0209025_1000031_pt1 | contig 422015 bp, 383 predicted proteins | sample AraplaMF_Col_mLB_FD_184256 | JGI IMG/M metagenome (GOLD analysis project Ga0209025, IMG submission 184256) | Arabidopsis root microbial communities from the University of North Carolina, USA - plate scrape MF_Col_mLB (SPAdes) (version 2) | ecosystem: Host-associated > Plants > Roots >...
AGGTTACCCACGTGTTACTCACCCGTCCGCCGCTAACATCCGGGAGCAAGCTCCCTTCTGTCCGCTCGACTTGCATGTATTAGGCACGCCGCCAGCGTTCGTCCTGAGCCAGGATCAAACTCTCCGAGGTATGCAGGATGCATATCACACATGCGTTGCTACACGATGTAGCGAACTTAGCATGTGATCATTCCCTGCCTCGTCAGCGTTTGACTGACTACCTATGAAGTATCATAGGATTTTTTATAAAAACTCGAATTAACAGGTACGTTTTGTCTTGTTTAGTTTTCAAAGATCATGTTCAAAATGGAGCGGGTGATGAGAATCGAACTCACGACATCAGCTTGGAAGGCTGAGGTTTTACCACTAAACTACACCCGCGTGGTTTGTATTGGCGCGCCCGAGAGGAGTCGAACCCCTAACCTTTTGATCCGTAGTCAAACGCTCTATCCAATTGAGCTACGGGCGCTTAATCAGGCGACTTAATTATCTTAACATATCGTTTTTATTAAGTCAACATCTTTTTTGAAATTTGTTTGCCGCATCCGTGTGAACATCTGTATTTCAAATACGTCATCAGCGACGAATAAAAATATACCATGGATCACATAAAAGGGTCAATACATTTTTCTAAAAAAGTTTCATGTTTTTTTAAAATTGATTTTTTCTTAGATCAATAGACATGTAATAGCCCTATTTTCTTCTCTTTCTTCATAATTCCAATGATTCTTAAATAAAATCTTTCTAAATACAAAGGAGGACAAAACATGGCCACATAGAATTTTTATTTATTGGAAAATTCTTAATATTTTTCCAAGCATTTAAAGGAGGTAGGAGATGATGAAAAAGTTTATCGCTTTTCAGATCATGATCGCTTTGGTGATAGGAGCTCTTATCGGCCATTTCTTCCCTGACTTCGGAATGGCTCTGCGGCCAATTGGAGATGGATTCATCAGGCTGATTAAAATGATCGTTGTTCCAATCGTTTTCTCTACCATTGTTATTGGTGCAGCCGGCAGTGGCGGCATGAAGAAAATGGGCAGCCTTGGATTAAAGACGATCATTTGGTTTGAGGTCATCACAACCATCGTTCTTGGGATCGGGCTATTATTGGCAAATGGTCTAAAGCCTGGCGTTGGTCTCGATTTCTCTAAATTAGCTAAGAAAGATATTGGGGAATTAGATGGTTATACTGAGAAGGTTGTTGACTTTAAACAAATGGTATTAGATATCATTCCAACCAATATCGTCGATGTTATGGCTCAGAATGATTTACTTGCTGTTATTTTCTTCGCCATATTATTTGGTGTAGCGGCAAGCGGCATCGGTAAAGCATCTGCTCCTGTTCTCACCTTCTTTGAATCAGTGGCACAAATCATGTTTAAGCTCACACAGATGGTGATGGTAACAGCACCTATTGGGGTTCTTGCATTAATGGCTGCTTCTGTCGGCCAATATGGCATTGTTTTATTAATCCCAATGATGAAGCTTGTCGGGACTGTTTTTTTAGGATTATTCATTATTCTCTTTGCTTTATTCCCTCTGGTCGCACTGATCTTCCGTTTTAACTACTTCGAAGTATTAAAAATGATTTGGGATTTGTTCCTTGTTGCCTTCTCTACTACAAGTACTGAAACTGTCCTTCCTCAATTGATGGAACGAATGGAGAAATACGGGTGTCCAAAAAGAATCGTTTCCTTCGTGATTCCATCTGGCCTTTCTCTCAATTGTGATGGATCAAGTTTATATTTATCAGTTGCATGCGTATTCCTTGCACAAGCGTTTGGTGTCGACATGAGTCTGTCACAGCAGCTTTTAATGATGCTTGTTCTTGTGTTAACGAGTAAAGGGATTGCAGCTGTGCCATCCGGTTCACTCGTTGTTCTTTTGGCTACCGCTCATGCAGTCGGTCTTCCTGCAGAAGGCGTTGCCATTATAGCCGGTGTTGACCGAATTATGGATATGGCACGAACAGGCGTGAATGTTCCAGGGCATGCCGTTGCTTGTATTGTCGTATCTAAATGGGAAAAAGTATTCCGTGAGTCAGCTTGGGAAGTTCCAAAAGCAGGTAAAGAAACAAAAGGGATGTAATGTTTCAGCGTGATAGAAAACCTTTGCAGTGTAGGAAGGGCGAGTACCGGAGTGGAGCGAATTTGACATTCGTGAGCACCGGAGCGCAGACCTGACACCGAATGCGAGGGTTTGTCTACACGCTGGAAGGAAAGGGGTCGCCCTTTCCTTTTTTATGCTAAAAACGTTTGCTTTAGTACGGCTTTTCCTCGAGGATGCAGCTGCACTTCTGCATATGCCCCATTAATCAGCGTCATTTGCGGCGGGACATGTCCACAATCTATATCATAAAAAATGGGGATTTGTAGTTCCTTTTGTAATTCTTCATATACATCCTGATACTGATACCCTTCAACAGGTACATCTACTGCACTTCGCCCAAACAACATACCTGAACAGTGATCAAACCACCCTGCTAGTTTTAATTGAACAAGCGATCTCTTCACACTTGCAGCATTTAATTCGCAGTTTTCGAAATACCAAAGAATTGGTTCATCTTTTATGAATGTTTTCTGAAAAGTTTTGACGTCCCCATAAGGTGTCCCTGCTAAATGACGTATGACATCAATGCAACCACCCATCAGTCTTCCCTTTACTATTTTTTCTTGTTGATCAACCGTATGCCATGCGGTAGGTTCTGTTAAATGAAAAACATGTTTAATCGGATCGTCACGCTGCCATTCCTTTTGATACATAGATGAAGAAAACTGACTGATGTCCATTTCGCCCTTTGTTGAAAGCACTTCTTCCCACATGACAGTCGTTTGATCAAGTTCTTCTCCCTGAAGATCTACTAAGTTCGGTCCATGTGCAGTGGCAATGCCTGTTTTTAATGTCAACGCGAGCAGGAGTGCACTCGTATCTGAGTAACCTAGAATCCACTTTTTTTGCATGGATGAGAAATCGAGGTGCTCTAACACTTCCATAAGCAGCTGTCCTCCCCATGGCGGGATGATGTGATCAATCTCATCACATGTCATCATGTACTGAAGTTCGTTTGCTCGTTCTATCGCAGGGGCAGATTTTGCCTTTGTCTGCTGCCAGACCGTCTTTCCACATATGACATTATAGCCTCTATTTTTCATTCTTTCACATGAAAGCTTAAACATATCATGTAAAGTTGGCTGTACACCTGAGGAAGGTGCAGTGACGCCAATTGTTTGTCCTTTTTGCAAATGCGGAAATTGTATCACTCTGCTTCCCTCCAATCTCTATCTCTCTTACCCTATCCATTTTAGAGAAAATGCCCCTTTTATAAGGGACATTTCTTTTTATTCTTTTTGGCGCAGTACAGTATAGACTCCTGCAAAGATACATAGAATCCCAATGAATGAGCGTATCCCCATCTCTTCACCTAAAAGCAGCCAGCCAAGAGCTGCCCCTACGATCGGTTGAAAGAAGAAGAACAAACCACCGCTCGAGGCATCCATCAATTGAAGCCCTCTATTCCACAAAAAGAATGCAAGAGCTGTTGAGATGATGCCTAGATAGAGAATACCGCCCCAAATCTCCGGTCTTGCCAACTGCTCCACATCTAGGTGAGGTAAACGAAATAAAACAGGTGGTGTTAAGACAATGAATGCAATGATGATCGCATATGTGGTCGTCACCACTTGAGGGTACTTTCCTGGAACTCGTTTAAGCAAAACAGACATGAGTGCCCATGTAAAAGCAGCGATGACGAGTGAGAGACCGCCAATAAATTCATCTGTTTGCACTGCAACTGGTCCAATCATAAGCCATACACCTGCTGTAGCAAGCAGGATGGATGCGCATTTTCTAACAGTCATGGCTTCTTTTAATAGAAAGAACGCAAACAGCACCATAAAAGCAGGGGTCGCAGATGTAATCACAGCCCCCATTTGTGCAGATGTATACATGGTGCCGATTTCTTGGGTCACAATTGATAGGAAATTTCCGATCAATCCGATCATTACAACAAGCGGAATATCTTTTTTATCTAATCGAAAGGAATAGCCCAAGCGCCATATAGTACACACAAGCACAATTCCAGCTACAGCATATCTCATCCATACGAGCTCAAGCGGCGGAACCACCGCTACTGTTACTTTGACAACAACGTACATGCCGCCCCAAATACTTGCAGCGATTGCTAGGTAAAGGGCGCCTATATATTTTTCATTCATCTTTTCCCCTCCGTTACTGGATATATTGATCGCCATATCCACAAACGGAGATCACTCTCCGTTATGGACGGAGGGTGTTTGGTACATCATGTTCAAATAAAGGCTTCCATTGCATTGTCGTCACCTCATTTGTTTTTATTTTCAGACTACTTTATAACAAATTCTGGTTGACTTCAATCCTTTTTTGTCACCATTTTTCTTCATATAATAGAAGATAAACGGGTCTTGACATGCTGAATTCGTTTTCATATAGTAATTGAAACTATAGATCGTCATGCAGAGAAGGAGTAGAGGTCGTTGGATATTGAAGCAAGGAAACATATTCCCCGCACGGAACATGAACCATTTCTCGAGGGAATAAAAGATTGTGTGCCAACCCTGCTTGGTTATATGAGTATCGGGTTTGCCTTTGGAATTGTTGGAATTAGTGCACAGTTGAGCTTATGGGACATTGCACTTCTAGCAATCTTTATTTATGCAGGTGCTTCACAGTTCATTATCTGTGCACTGCTTGTCACGGGAAGTCCCCTTTCCGCTATTATTCTCACTACATTTATTGTGAATCTGCGTCATTTATTACTCAGCCTGACGCTGGCTCCTCATTTTACACGCTACTCTTTAAAACAAAATATCGGATTCGGTCTCTTGCTGACTGATGAATCCTTTGGCGTAGCCATGAATAAATTAGCTCAGCATGGAAAGCTGAATAACCGGTGGATGCACGGACTGAACATAACGGCTTATTTATGCTGGATTGCAGCCTGCATACTTGGCGGCATTTTTGGACACTGGATTTCAAATCCTGAAGCACTTGGTCTTGATTTCGCTTTATCAGCGATGTTTGCTGCACTGCTAGTCCTTTCGTTACAGACAGTTCCCAAAAATAAGTTAACTCATCGCCTGTCACTTGTTTTGTATATGGTCATTGCCATGTTTGTTCTGCTTCATTTCGTTCCTTCACACGTGGCTGTTCTGTTAGCCACCATGATTGTCGCAACCATTGGGGTGGTGACAGATAAATGATCAGCAGCTTTATGTTATGGCTCATTGTTGGTTGTATGATCGTCACCATCATTCCAAGAGTCGTACCCTTTATATTTGTACGAAGTATTCAGCTGCCTGAAGTGGTGCTGAAATGGTTATCGTTTATACCTATTTGTATCTTTACAGCTTTGATTGCAGAGCATCTCTTCATCCATACAACAACAGGCACAGGCGTCACTATCCATTGGATGTATCTTGCTGTCTTGACTCCCACTGTACTCATCGCTGTTTGGACAAAAAGCTTGTCACTTACTGTTCTTGTCGGCGTCATGCTGATGGGCACTGCTAGATGGTTTTTCTAAAAGAAAAAGCTTAACCACATGTGGTTAAGCTTTGTTTCATTTGACGATTCCGTATACAAATCCATCATAACCTTTTTCACCAACAGTTTGAATCGCTGTTGCCTCTATTCTCGGTTCTTGTTTGAGTAAATCAAAAAATTCACGAGTTCCTTGCACTCGTTCATCCCCACTAGAGTCATGAAGGACTGCTCCATTTCTGACGACATTGTCTGCAATAATGACTGTTCCCTTTTTAGAGAAATCTAACGCCCACTTTAGATATTTCGGATTGTTTGGTTTATCTGCGTCAATGAAAATCAAATCGAATGGAAGCGCAGCCCTCTCTTTTAACTGAGATAACGTATCTAATGCCTTTCCTTGCAAAATGCTCACTCGTTCCGATAAGCCCGCTCTGCTGATGTTTTGCTGTGCGATTTGTACATGATGGCTGTCAGCCTCTAATGTGATGAGTTCTCCATCCTCTTCAAGAGCACGCGCAAGCCAAATAGTACTGTATCCACCGAGTGTCCCGATCTCTAAAATGCGCTTTGCATTCTTCGTTTTTGCTAATAAATAAAGCATTTTCCCTTGGGCTGGTGACACATCAATTGCTGGCAGACCTGCTTGCTTATTATGAGTAAGGGCTTGCTCCAATACGTCATCTTTAAGAATCAACTTGTCTGTGATATACTCGTCAACTTTCTCCCACACGTGCTCCATTTCATCCATCTCCCTTAATCATGTCTTCTATCTCAAGTCTACATGATGATCGTGAGAGCGTATAATCAATTCTTTTCACACATCTATTCATTTTTTTGATGAAAGACATGTGATGATGAATACATGGAGCAACGCACTGGTTTCGGATCTACTCGTTCAGTTTATTTTTGACATCGCCTTTTTTATCTTGAAGTTTTCCTTTTGCTTGATCCTTTTTCCCTTCTGCTTTCAGGTTTTGATGATCCGTTGCTTCCCCAAGCTTTTCCTTGACTTGACCTTTGACTTGATTTGTTTTTCCTTTCGCTTTATCCATATGTCCTTTTTCTTCACTCATTTGTTCCACCTCCAAGTTTGATACTATTCATTTAGCCTTTTTGAAAGATACAAAACATCTGAGTGTGCGATGTACACGTTTCAGGTATGATAGACATACTGGAAAGAAGGGTGGGTGTTCATCAATGATCATCTCTGAAAAAATATTCACCGTTCGTGACTTGACCTATCATATTCGGTCCGCTTCAATGGCCGATGCCAAACAGTTATCAGCTCTCAGACTGAAAATCGACGGTGAAACAGAATATTTAGACCGTGAACAAGGCGAAGCCTTTCTTGATGAAAAAGCATTTGAGGCTTTGATTCAAGAGGATACCAAGCAAAGCCGGCATTTATTTTTGGTCGCTGCTATTGAAGGAAAGATTGTCGGTTTTTCAAGATGCGAGGGCCATTCACTCAAGCGCTCTGCTCACAAAGTGACATTTGGCGTCGCCATCCAGAAAGATGCTTGGGGCTATCACATTGGGAAAGAGCTTTTAGCCGCCTCAATTGACTGGGCAGATCAGCAGGGCATTCAGAAGATCTCTCTTCATGTGCTTGAAACGAACAAAAAAGCCATTCGGTTATATGAGAACCATGGCTTTTTGATTGAAGGTGTATTAAAAAAAGATAAACGGCTGAGTGACGGATTATATTATGATACTGTTGTGATGGGCAGGCAGCGGCCAAGTTCCTGACCACTTACATAACGTAGCCCCATACCATTGAAACCGCACTGTAAATTAGAAGCACCCCCATCACATACTGGAACGGTCTTTCATAAGCAGTCAAAAAGCGCTTATACAAAGAGCCAAATAAGCTCCAGCTGAATGTACCGAGAAAGCCAATAAGTGCGAGAATCAGCGTCAATATGACATACTGCATATTAGATTGTCCATATGGCAAAACAAATGTTGAAATCACAGTCAATCCATACAAGATCGCTTTTGGGTTGATAAATTGCAGCATCATACCAGGGATAAAATGATTGTAGCGATCAAGTGTTTCGTCATCACCGCCTTTACTTTTCATGATTTTGACCGCTAAATAAATCATGTATGCGGCTCCGATGAACGCCATGACCCAGCCTATTTTCGGCATCACTTGATAAAGAATGATATTAAAGAAGCAGCTCAAACACAAAATAACGAGAAATCCGATACCCACACCTAAACAAAAGCGAAATGTTTGCTTGACCCCATATTTATTCGTAAAGACCATGGCCATGATGTTGTTTGGCCCTGGGGTAAAGCTGCTAACAAAAGCATAGATCAACATAGATACAATCAAGATGCCGCCTCCCTTATACGTTATTTAGACTTTAATTACTTTATTGCGTATATTACGTTTTATTGTAACGTTCGGTCTTTATAAAGTAAATAGAGAAAGGAGCTTTTTTCATGGAAGACGTACAATCGATTATTTCTAAAAACGTGAGGCTTCTTAGAGATCAAAAAAAATTAAGCCTCGAAAAGATGGCAGAATTAACTGGTGTCAGCAAGACGATGATTGGACAAATTGAAAGAGGAGAATCAACCCCTACCATCACGACTTTGTGGAAAATCGCCAACGGATTAAAAGTATCTTTTAGTGAGCTCATTTACGCACCACAGCCTGAAATCAAAGTGGTACGCAAGGAGGATGCGCAGGTTTTAACGGAGGACGACGGTCGTTATCGTGTGTACACGACGTTTCCTTTCGATGACCGGGGGAAATTTGAAATGTACCGAGTAGAAATTGACCAAGGCGGATCACTTCGTGCGACTGAACACATTGGGGGAACGGAGGAATTGATCACTGTTTTTGAGGGAGTCCTTGATTTATCCATTGGTGATGAACAATACACCTTAAAAGCCGGAGACTCAATTCGTTTTAAAGCGGACCGGACGCACACGTATAAACAATCCGGAGAACAAATGGTACGGATGCAAATGATTCTTTATTATCCTCAAGAAAAAAGCTGACAGGCTTGTCCACCTGTCAGCTTTGTGTTTTATTTAATTAAATCCCGGATCGCGTACCACTGTGCCAGTAAATGTGACACTATATTTTCCTAATCCTAATTCTTTAATAGAGGTTTGTTCTAAAATACCGACCCAGCCATCCTCTGCATATACAATACTGTCTGGGATGTTTGAGGTCGTATATGTTCTTGTTACTGAAACAGTTCGACTGGCCTGAGCCGTTATTTCACTGTTTGTTTGCTCCTTTGCTTCCACTGGAGCAGTTGTGACCCCAGCACCCGTTAAGACAATTGCTCCAACCAAAACAGAAGACATGACCTTTTTCATAAAAAAATCCCTCCCTTTTTTTGTTGAACGTATAAACTATACCATAATTTAGAACTTTCGTAAGTTTATTTTTTCATTTTTTTGAAAATTATGATATCATTGTCTTATACTGGATAGAGTGTGTTACATACTTCTATGCTTTTATCCTCATCTCAACCTAGTGAAACAATTGTGAACGGAGGTGATTTCATGAAAAAATGGCTCATCTGTTTTCAACTTGTTTTCCTCTTCACCTTGGCGATCACACCAATTGCTTCTGCTGCCAAATGCCCTACAGTAAAACCATGTATCACTGATCCTTAAGCATAAGAAAAGGCCGATCAAGCCTATTCACTTGATCGGCCTTTTTATTTATTTTTGCTCTGCTTCCCAGCGGGCAACCTCTTCTCTTACTTTAGGAGCCACTTCTTTTCCAAATAGCTCAATGGCTTTTAGCACTTGATCATGCGGCATTGAACCAACCGGTACATGAAGCATAAAACGTGTGATGCCTACATTTTTTCTAAGATGAATGACTTTCTCTGCCACGGTATCTGGATCTCCTACATACAGCGCACCTTCTAAAGTTCTCGCTGCGTCAAACGTAGAACGAGTATAAGGTCCCCAGCCTCGCTCTCTCGCTAATGTGTTCATCACATGCTGTGTGGATGGGAAAAATTGATCTGCTGCCAGCTCTGTTTCTGCCGCAACAAATCCATGAGAATGTGATGCTACAGTTAATTTTTCAGGGTCATGCCCAGCGTGCACTGCCGCTTGCTTGTACAGCTGAACGAGCGGTGCGAACTGTCTTGGACTTCCGCCAATGATGGCAAGTACAAGCGGTAATCCTAATAATCCAGCACGTACGACGGATTCACGGTTTCCTCCACTGCCGATCCAGATCGGAATCGGATCTTGAACAGGTCTTGGGTATACCCCAACATCCTGAATGGCTGGGCGATGCTTGCCGCTCCATGTAACACGCTCTGACTGCTGCAACTTCAACAGCAAATCAAGCTTTTCTTCAAATAATTCTTCATAGTCATCAAGGTCATAGCCAAAGAGCGGGAATGATTCAATAAATGAACCACGGCCTGCCATAATTTCTGCACGTCCGTTTGATAGTCCATCTAGCGTTGCAAAATCCTGAAATACACGTACAGGATCTGCTGATGAAAGGACTGTCACTGCACTTGTCAGACGAATATTTTTTGTTTGTGTTGCTGCAGCCGCTAAGACGACAGCTGGATTCGATGCGGCGAAATCCTCACGGTGATGCTCACCTACGCCAAATACATCGAGACCGACTTGATCTGCTAAAATAATTTCTTCTACTACTTCTCGAATACGCTGTGCATGACTGACTGTTTTTCCTGTTTGAAAATCAGGTGTTGTTTCGACAAATGTACTAATTCCTAGTTCCATGATTGGAACCCCCTATCTTATAAATATGTCACAAATTCAGAAACTGGCTTTCTATAACCTCTCGCTTGTCTGCTCTCTACTTTTTCTTTTCCAAGTGTAATCATTAACACAGGAACCAAATCTGATTGAATGTTTAATACCTTTTTCATTGCTTCGGGATCAAAACCGATCATCGGGCAAGTATCCCAGCCTTTATTTTTAGCGGCAAGCATGAACAGCATGGCAGATAAGGAAGCATTGCGGATCGCCTCTTCCTTCTGGAAATCTGCCCCTCTCTGCTCATAAAAGCTCATGGTCTCTCTGACCATTTCTTCATATTGCTGCGTATTTAAAATGCCTAGCATTTTCAGGCCTTCATATATATCCCCTGCGTGCTCATAAGCGTTTGGATCTCCAAGTACGATGACCGCTGCTGAAGCAGAGTGCACTTTATATTGTCCAAATGCCGCTTCTCTTACTTGTTCTTTCAGCTCTTCTGTTTGGACAACAACATATTGAGTGTGCTGTAAGTTAAAAGCAGATGGTGCGAGCTTGACCTCTTCAAATATGCTGTTAAGCTCTTCTCTCGAAATTGAGATATTTGGCAAAAAATTTGATGCGGATCGTCTTTCACGTACCAATGTATCAAAGCTGAGTGTCATCTTGTTTCCCCTTTTCGCGAAGTTGTTTTGCACCTAAACCGATTTTTTTTAGTAATTCAATGAGCTGCTCTTTTTCTTCTTTTTCAATAAAGGATAGATTTTGCGAAATGACCTCTGTGTGTTTAGGGAAAATGTCGTCAAACAATTGCTTCCCTTTTTCCGTAAGCTGTACATGGAATACCCGCTTATCTGAAGGCGCACATTGCCTTTTCACCAGTTCTTGTTTTTCTAGTTTGTTCACGACATATGTCATGCTGCCACTTGGGATTGACAAGATGTCGCTGATTTTTTGAACAGGCTGAGGTCCTTTACTGTAGAGCAATTCAAGGATCTGAAAGTTTTCAAATCCGATATCATAACGTTCAATGTCTTTTTGGATATTTGTAAAAAGGGCTTGATAGGCTTTCATCCATATGCGGAATAGCCTTAAATCTAATTCATGATCATGCTGCACCATGGCAACTACTCCTTTTTCAAGAAATCCTAAAACTAGGATAAATTTATCCTAACACTAGGATATTTTCTTGTCAATGAGTTTGTTTCATGAAAAAAAGACCACCTTGGTTCAGTGGTCCTCTTCTTTTAAGGTGAAATGCATTTCAGCAATTTGTTTATATTGATGTACTTCCTGTAATGAAAACTTGGATTCCAGATCCGCTGGCGAAAAGAGAGGAATTCCTCTTCCAATGATGACAGGTACGATTTGAAGAAAAAGCTCATCCACCAATCTTTCTTTTATGAAAGATTGAAGCAGTCCCCCGCCGCCGACAATCCAAATATTCCGGCCTGTTTCATTCTTTAATTTTTTCACAAATGATAAGACATCTTCGCGAATGATATGGGTTCCTTCCAGACTGTCTTGTAACGTACGTGACATGATATAACATGTCTTTCCCTCATAAGGAAACTCATCTGGTGACAGCTGAAGAACTTGTTCATATGTATTGCGCCCCATGATCAGTGTATCGACTGACGCATAAAAGGTGTCGTAGCTCGTTTCATCTTCGCCCTCTGTCCCTATTAGCCAATCGAGCCGGTGATCCTCTCTCGCTAAATATCCATCGATACTCATCGCCCCATAAAAAAGCAGTTTCCTTTTCTCACTCAATCCCACCACTCCCTTACTTCAAATAAGAACATATATTCTATTTTATCAAAAAGGAAAGACAAAGGCTACATAACTTTCTCCCTTTTTACGATTCCTGTTCCACCTTGACGAGAAGCTCGTATAATTTATGCGCGAGCTTGCCGGCATCAATGGTCATTTCTTCATGAATCCATTCCTCTAGCACCCCCACGACACCAGACACGACAAAAGAGGCCTCTATTTGTTCATTCTCTGTAATAGGACGCTGATCAAGCTGCCACTCTTTCATGATTTTTTCTTTGAAAAAGGCTTTGAATTGATTGGTCGTTGGGCCATTTGGTTTTACAAATAACGTCAACATATACTGATTCTCTTTCAAGTATTCAGTCGTTTTGTTTAAAAAGGAAAGCATATCAAGAGGATCCTGACTTGGAAAGGTTTCATCATATAATCCCCCGAGCTGATCGAATAGTTCTTTCTCAAGCTGTTCATATAAATCAAACACATCTTGATAGTGCAAATAAAAGGTTCCCCTGCCTAAATCCGCTTTCCTTGATAGCTCTGATACCGTAATCTGCTGGACTTCCTTTTCCTTTAACAGCTCAAGGAAGCTTTCCCGAATGGCTCTTTTTGTTTTGATTGTTCGTCTGTCCTTCATGAAATCCCCTCCGTTTTTGAACAATCAGGCGTTAACTGTCTAATTATGAACAGGTTATCATCCATTGCCGATGTTCGATCTCTTTACTTCTTATTATAATCAACACATGTTCAATAATATATATCTGTTCAAAAAAGGAGGCCATCATATGCTTCATTTCAGACTTGCCAGAGAGGATGAACTGCCTCAAGTGGCAGAGTTGTTAGATGATTCGTTTCAGGACTATTCATTTTTTGACTTATTATGTGAAAAGGTCTCAAAGCGCTCTGCTTTCGCTCGTCAGCTGCATTTGGTCAATACAAAGGTGTATTTTCAGCATCAAATCTGTTTTGTCGGGGTTGAGAACGAGAAGGTTGTGTCTGCTGCCCTTTTAAAGCATCCGCATCTTCCTGAACCAGGCGTCATGAATTATGTATTGTCAGGTGGGTTAAAGCTGCTCTTCACTGGCGGTATTTCGGCCATTCAGCATGTGTTCCGTGTTTTAAAGGAGGCGAAAAAAGCGTGTTCTTCCTTAAAGCAGCCTTACTGGTATTTAGAAGCACTTGTCGTGGCAAAAAACCAGCAAGGAAAAAAACTCGGAAGCCGCATGTTAAAGCAATGCCTTTTTCCCTTTATCGCCCGGCAAGGCGGCGGGCTGTTCACACTGATTACACACAACGAGGCCAATCGTCATTTCTACCGGAAAAATGGCTGGATGGAGTTTGATGAAAGGGTATTGCGCGGAAAGGAAATATCCTTGGAAAGCTGGAGCTATAAAACCGTGATTAAATAAGGTATCCTCATCAGGTGATGATATAATAGAGTCAGTTCAATCAATGATCATACTTGGAGGAGAGACTGATGATACGACGACTTGATCATATCGTGTTGACTGTACAACATATGGAGGACACCATTCGCTTTTATACAAACGTATTAGGAATGAAGGAAGAAACTTTTGGTGAAGACCGTAAAGCGCTTCGTTTTGGTTTACAGAAGATCAACCTTCATGAAGCTGGTCATGAATTTGAGCCAAAAGCGGCTCATCCTCTTCCTGGATCTCATGATTTGTGCTTTATCACCGATTTAGACATGGACAGTTTGCTGCTGCACCTCCGGAAGCAAGTGATCCCCATTGAAGAGGGGCCGGTCATACGCACCGGTACATTAGGTCCAATTGAATCTGTTTACATCCGTGATCCTGATCTGAATTTAATTGAAATCTCTCGATATATAGAGGAGGGTGATCCGTCATGACTCGTATATTTTTGAGACCGATTGAAGAGCAAGATTATCCTGGTATTCAAAGAGGGTGCCAGCATGCAGAAACACTTCATATGACTGGCACACGAAAAACGTTCACACTAGAAGAAATTCGATCCGCCTATACCCGTTTTTTGCAGGATGACAGCAGACGAGATTTCGCCATTTGTATGCTGGATACGAAAGAGATGATTGGAGATGCGGCGATTGTGGACATTGATCCAATCAATCATACGGCAAGCTTCCGCATTGCGCTTCACGGGCCGGAGCATTTTCAAAAGGGCTATGGCACTGAAGCTGTTCGGATGGTTCAAGCATTTGCCTTTGACACATTAGAACTCAACCGTCTTGAGCTTGAAGTCTTTTCCCACAATCCAAGAGCCTTTCGAAGCTATGAGAAAGCCGGATTTCAATATGAAGGAAAAAGACGCCAAGCGCTCTATTTCAACGGTACATACTCAGATGTCATCATCATGGGCATCCTTCGTGAAGAATATAAAAACATGATGAATACAGATGCTCCTGCTTAAGAAGGGTCATCTTTTTTAAAAAATTGAATCCCAGTGACGATGATTAAACAAATGATGGAAGAGAGAACGATAGAGACGCTTGATAGACTGAGCGCCATGCCTTCCCATCTACCAATAAAGAGACTGACAATCAATAAAACCAAACCAAATAAAATCAAGCATATAGGGACAATGAACCCCGCATGACGCTGCCGGCTTCTTTTCCCTGCCCACCATGAGAGACACAAAATAACGATTGTAAAAATAGCTGTTTGCAGCCAGAACATGTGATATCAACTCCCTTTCTCTTTTTTGAACCTTTAACAACGGAGGTACTTCAAATGAACATTAGACCCATCGAGCAAAAAGACAATCCTTATATCGCAGCGATTATCCGCCAGTCACTAGAATCAGCGAATCTAGCAATTGAAGGAACAGCCTACACTGACCCCCAACTTGACCAGCTTTTCGAATATTATCAATCATTGACTCATGCAGCCTATTGGATTGCTGAAGAGCATGGTGAGATTGTGGGTGGTGTAGGGATTGCTCCATTCACAAATGGAGTATGTGAATTACAAAAGCTTTATTTAAGTCCAAAAGCACAAGGAAAAGGTGCGGGCAAAAAACTGATGGATACGGCGCTGGAATATGCCTCTACATACTACGAAGCGTGTTATTTAGAAACCCGCCGAGAATTAACAGCGGCTATAGGCCTTTATCAGCGATATGGCTTTTCTCTTCTTTCAGAACCGCTTGAAGGCTCCGAGCATTCTGCAATGGATGCTTGGTATCTCAAGACCTTCTCATCATGAACCATAAAACAATCGATAGGTTTTGATCCTCCGGAAGCCTAACTTCTCTGCTAGTTTGATTGAAGCTTGGTGATGGACATCGCAATCCCAATGCGGTGTCCTCTTTTTTTCATGACAGATGCTAAGCATATGCTGAGCTGCCAGCAGCGCCAAACCTTTTCCTCGATAAGTCTCATCTGTCCAAATATCTATCTCTGCACGATCCTCACTTGAAAAAATAGAGACACACTCACTCACCACGTTCTCTCCATCTAAAATGGCAATCCCGATTCCCTTTGATAGAAAGCGAGCTGTTTCTCCCCAATAGGCTTTGTAATAGCTAGGAGGAAAAGCCCTGCTTGCAGTCATCACCTGCTCATTTGTCCGCTCTACTCTATAGCCTGGATAAGGTGCAGAGATATGAGAATGTGCCTGTGAATTAACGTACGCATGTCTTTCCATTTCATTCAGATATAACCCAAGACATTTTTTCATCAATGCATCTGTTAATGGGTTTGCTGAAAATATGGTGAATCGGGCATTTTGTCTTTTCTGCCTTTCGTACACATCCACAATGAAGGCTGAACAGCGTAACAGCTCCGCTTCACTCCTTCCTGCCACATAATAAATGCCGCATGAAGCTTCGAGAAAATATACAAGCGGATGCGCTTCATCATCTACATAAAGATGCCCTTGTATGACGCCATCCATGACTGCATCTACAAACACTGGATATGCCGGATCGATCTGCTTAATTCCTTTTTTCATTGATGGTATCTTTTTCCGTTCCAAGAGATGCACGATTTTTCCTCCTTTCCTTCCATTATAAAGAAAAAGCTGCTGACATACAGGACTCTTTTCAGCAAAAGCAATCTTCTGCATCAATGGCGCAATTTAAAAAAAGAGACCTTATTTAAAAGGTCTCTCATTATTCTGCCGTTGCCTCTTCTGTCACTTTTCCCTTCCAAATCAGGGTTAAGCCTAATCCAAGAAATAAGACAACACCTGCGAATAGAAATGGGAAGTGAATATTTTGGTCGAATAAGATGCCGCCAAGTGCCGGCCCGAAAATCGTACCTAGGCTTGTGTAGGTAGAGTTCATTCCTGCGACAAATCCTTGCTGATTGCCAGCGATTTTGGATAAGAAGGTGGTTAATGCTGGACGCAATAAATCAAACGCAAGGAAAATGACACATGTGACAATCAATACAACCAAAAAGCCTGACACAACGGTTGAAACGAAAGCAAGGACAGCCCCGATAATCAGACATAGCTGAATGACTCTTTTTTCTCCTAGGGTATTTACCAGTTTACCAAACACAAGTACTTGGATGATGACTGCCACAATTGAGCTGACGGTAATAATCACGGCTATATCTTTTGGACCAAATCCAAACTTATGATTTGTGAACAAGCTAAAGACTGTTTCATATGCAGATAGTCCAAATGCGAGGACAAATACAATGATAAAGGCAATGAGGTAGCTAGGATGAATCGATTTTTTCAAATCTTTAAAGAAAGTCGATTCTTTCACTTCATTCATTTGCTTCTCTCGCTCTTCTTTTGTTAAAGGCTCCTTCAGCATAAACATAGACGAAATGACAGCAATAAACGCAATCCCTGCTGCAAAGAAGAATGGCAGGCGTACGCCGTATTCTGCAATAAACCCGCCAATTCCCGGGCCAATGATAAAACCAGTACTAATGGCCGCAGAAACATAGCCCATCGCCTTTGATCTTTCTTGAACGGTCGTAATATCTGCGACATACGCAGTGACAGCAGGCATGATAAATGCCGCACTAATTCCGCCTAGAAGCCTTGCAACATACAGAACGTACACGTGTGTTCCAAGACCAAAAACGAGTTCTGATAACGCGAATAGGAACAGCCCAGACACAATCATAATCTTTCTTCCGTAGCGGTCTACCCATCTCCCTGCAATCGGTGATGCGATGAGCTGAGCAACGGCAAATGCCGCCACAAGATATCCCATCGTACTCCCTGTTAGATGCATCACATTCATGAATAGCGGCATGACAGGAATAATGAGACCAATGCCTAAAAACGCAATAAATATATTACTTAATAGAATAACGAGTACAGCTTTTTGCTCACGAATCGGTTTTTGCATGATGTTTGTTTCCCCTTTACTGACTCACTTGTTACTCATGATGGTTGATTCCGTGAATAAACAATGAGATCGCCTCTTTTTGTAACTCTTTCTTCTGCTCAATGGTGTCATTTTTATATAACACGTCTAATCCATAAAAAACGGAAAGTAATATTTTCACTTTTGACTCCACATGTTGGATCGACCAGCTGCCATCTTTGTTTCCTTCAAGTAAGATATCTCTCATCACATCATCAAAATCGACATCAATCTTGTTCAGCCGTTCCATGACTTCATCTGATGTAAAGGCGCTGGCACAAAATTCCTCACTCGCTCTCATTAATGGGTAGTTAATCCCTATTTGACTGAGCAGCTCTGCAAATCCCGCAAGCTTATCAATAGCTCGGTTCAGTGTTTTCTTTTCCTCATGCCACGTTTCCATCATCAAACGATGATCCTCTTCCATAATATGAAGAAACAAAAACTCTTTTCCTTTGAAATGGTGATAGAGATTACCTTTACTCACCTCAGCAGCCTCTAAAATATCGCGCACGGATGTTTCTGAATAACCTTTTTTCGCAAATAAATCACGAGAAGCGGTGACGATTTTTTGCTTCGTCTTCTCACTCTTTCCAGCCCCGCTTTGGGTACTTGTCATGTGTCACAATCCCTTTCTACCCTACATTTCTTAATGTGAACAAAATAAAACCGACCAGTTGGTTTATTTTTTCATTATAAATGGATTTTCCTCATAATACAATGAAAAAGGCATCGATTCATAAGGCGTAATTCATGTGAAAACAAACAAAACAGTCATCTGCGTTATCACTAAAAAGGACTTATACGCATCTTTCTTCTGCGGCCTTTTCATGACTGCCTTGACCTACTACGTGTTCATCATTCATTTAATTTCACTTTATATTTAACTTCACTTAAATATAAAAATTGCCTATAATAGAATAGAGGTGATGTCATTGGATGAGGAAATTATTCATTACAGTAAAAAAATCATAGAATACTCGAATGCTCTAGGCTCAATTTATGTAGAAGAGTATCAGCGATTTTTAAAACATGAGTATGCAGATTTATCAGCCAAACAAGAGCTGACGCTTGAGTTGCTGCGTACGAAAACGAGAACGATCAATGAATTAGCTGATTACTTTTCGATTTCTGCCAGTGCAGCTAGCCAGCTTGTATCAAGGCTTGAGCAGCTCGGCTATGTCACACGAGAAATTAATCCGCATAACCGAAGAGAAATCATTGTTGATTGTGCTCAAAAGGGACATGACTATCACAAGAATACAGAAGACATTCAATTGCATCTAATTCAAAAATATTATGCAAAGCTTCCAAAAGAAGATTTAAAAACATTACTATCTCTATACGAAAAAATCTATCAGATTGCGAAAGAAGCGCCTTAATACGGTGTTTCTCTCCCCAATATTTAAGTTAACTAAACTATTAAGGGGTTGAAAATATGAGAAGCATTCATTTACAAGATGGCCGGCACATCGGTTTGATTCAATACGGTGATCTTGAGGGGTTTCCAATTTTCTTTTTTCATGGAACACCTGGATCAAGAGTGATGTTTTTAGATGATGATCCAATCTCTCAAAAGCTCGGCATTCGTCTCATCTGTTTGGATCGACCTGGATTTGGTTTATCCACCCCACTACCCGATCGCACAATTTTAGACTGGGCAAAAGACGTGCAGGAAGTGGCAGATAATCTTGGTATTCAACATTTTTCAGTGATGGGTGTATCTGGAGGCGGTGCATTCGCTGCTGGTTGTGCCTATCAATTGCCGGATCGCGTTCTTTCTGCCGCTCTGATCTCAAGTACAACTCCTTTTGAGGGTGGAAAACCGCCAAAAAGCATGCTGAAAGAAAATAAATTAGCCTTTTTCCTTAGTAAGAAGTTTCCTTGGCTATTGAAAACAAGCTATCGTTCCCAGAAAAAAATGATTGAGAACAAACCAGAGAAATTTAAGAAGCTGGCCAAAAACGGGAACAAGCATTTACATCCGTGGGATCGGCAATTCCTTCAAACCGATGAGCAGTTAGAAATGATGATGACACATTTACACGAAGCGACTCGTCAATCGGTGGATGAGTGTATTCGTGAACCCATTTTACTTTCGAAACCATGGGCATTCGATATGAAAGATATTCAAATCCCTGTTGATGTCTGGCATGGAAAAGAAGATACGATGGCTCCATTTGTAGAAATAGAAAAAATAGCTCAGGCGATTCCAAACGTAAAACGCATTATATAGATCAAGCAGGGCACTTTCTTACTGATGTAGACGATATTTGGCGAGATATTTTACGCTCTTTAAAGGAGCGTGCTGAACATCAGAAACATGCATAAAAAAAGACCCAATATGACTCGGGTCTTTTTCTTCATTAATATTGTTCATAATACCTCTGCACTTTATCTGGATCCTTTGTCTTCGTCAGTGCCAGCATGAGCAGAATACGTGCTTTTTGCGGGTTTAATGAATCAGACGACACAAAGTGATGTTCATCATCCGTTTTTTCATGGGTGACAATTCCATTACCCGTACGGCTTGATCGCACGAGAACCACATCTTTTTTCACTGCATCTGTTGCTCCTTTGATGGCTTCTGTTGACATCGTTCCATTTCCTGCTGCGGCTACAACAATCCCTTTTGCTCCTGCTTTTACTGCAGCATCATACATATATTTTTGATCATTTTGATAGCCGTATAAAATATCAACTTGTGGCAATTCTTTTATCTTCGATACATCAAAATCGCTTTCAGTTGTATGTTTTCTTGTCGGTTCGTTATAAAAGGACACCACTTCACCAGTAACTACTCCGATGTATCCTTGCTCAAGTGACTTGAACGCATCAGTTGTGGTTGTGTTTGTTTTCGTAACAAAACGAGCTGATGCAATTCGATCATTTAATGTGACCATGACCCCTTTGCCCTTCGCTTCTTTGGTGGATGCAATTTTCACCGCCTGATACAAGTTAAGCGGGCCATCTGCACTGATAGCCGATGCTGGTCTCATTGAGCCAACAACCACAACAGGCTTATCACTTTTGACCACCAGATTTAAAAAGTAAGCTGTTTCTTCAAGTGTATCTGTTCCATGCGTGATGACAATGCCATCCACTTGATCATCTTTTAATAGCTCATTGACTCGTTTGGCTAATTTTAAAAGAAGAGCGTCATCAACATTTTCACTTCCAACATTCGCAACCTGCTCACCAGTGACATTTGCAATATCCTTCAGCTGTGGAACTGAAGCAATGACTTTATCGATGCCAAGTGCACCAGATTTATAGCCCGTCGTATCTGTATCACTGTCTGAACTGCCAGCAATCGTCCCGCCTGTGGCTAATACCTTAATATTTGATAAGGACTTATTCCCTGTTTCAACCGCATTGTTTTTCTCTTTTGTTTCACTGGATACGTTTTCTTTTTCGCTTTGACTATTCTCTTGAGTGCCTGTGTTCGCACAAGCTGCTGTCACTAGTAATAAAACAGAAAGAAGGACAGCACCTAACCATTTTGTCATGTTCATTGGATCATCTCTTTTCCTCATTTGATGGATTTCATGGCTAAATCTCTTTCTATAGACTTTACTTTATACCATACCTTCATTCATCGGCATGAGGCTAAAGATATAGAACCAAATACTGGGAATACTCCTTATATTTTTAATGAATTACTTTAAAACATAAGATTAAATTATAAAAATAACCCATTTAACCTTAATTTTACCTTAACAAAATTATTTACATATGGAAAAAAATAATTACGTGAGTAGAATATACTATAAAGGAGGGAATATGAAAATAAAGTTTATTTTTCTTTTCTTGTTCATAATAATCACTATTGTTTTCATTTACATACCTAAAAATGATCACAACATTAAAATAGCAGTCATTGATAGCGGTATTGACGTAAATCATGTTGATGTTTCTGTGATAAAGCGCTTTGATAATAAGAAAACAGTGATGGATTCTTTCGGACATGGTTCTGCTATTGCTGAAATTATTAATAAAAACAATGAGAACATAGATTTTTATGATGGAAATATTTTAGACGAGAATGGAAACACAAGTGTAGAAACTTTAATCAAAGCTTTAGATTGGTGTATTGACAACAAAGTGAATCTCATCAATATGAGTTTTGGTCTTTCTGAGAATAATGTAAAACTACAAAAAAAGATTGACGAAGTCGTTAGTCATAATATTTTAATTATAGCTGCTGCAGGTAATAAATTTGGTTTAAAAAGTGATTATCCTGCTCGTTATAATAACGTGATTTCTATTTCTGCTGTTGATTCTAAAAATAAGATATATAAATTTGCAGCTAAAGGAAAAATCGACTTTGTTTCTCTTGGTGTCGATGTAGAAACAGTGAAAATAAAAAAATTGGCTGAAGTTAAAGTTTTAAGCGGTACTTCTTTTGCTACAGCAAATGCTACAGGGTATATTTCCAAGCTAATACCAGATGACTTTTCGCTATCTTTTAAAGATATTCTTCACAGATTAAAACAAAAAACTCAAACGCTGAATAATGACGAACGAGATTCAACATATGGTTATGGCCTATTATTAAATAAGAATTAGGAGTTTATGATGTTTAAGAATATTATTAAAGTAATAAGTTTAGTAATGATATTTTCAATTATTGGACCTAGCATTTCTAATGCGACCATGAATTCAAATGAACATGATGAAATTAATTCAAATGATATTAACACTCTACCAAACACGGGGGAATTGCATAGTACAGAGGTCATTAAAAACACGAATAATGAACAGGAACTTGAAGTAAGTGTTGAAAACGAAAATTTATTGATCAACAGTAAAGTGATTTTATCTCAAGAATCAGAACAATTACCAATGGTTGAAGCTGAAATTGTTGATGAAGACACAAAAGAGACTGTAAAATATAATTTTGAAATAGCAGATATTGATGTTGCTGAAAAAAGCGAACCTCATCTCTTATTAGTGGATATTGAAACTGGTGAAGAGTACACAGTAAGTGACTCACAAATTCAAGCATCATGGTATCCTTTAGTAGTCGTAGCAATCTATATTGCTCGTGTTGGAATTAACCAAGCAATAAAGAAGTTTGGTAAAACTGCTGTTAAAAATGCTGTTAAAAAACATGGTAAGAAAACCACTACTTCAAACGCAGTCAAAAAAGTGAGTATGTCGCGGCTAGACTATCATTATAAGAAACACAAAAAAGAATTTGGTAACATTACAAAATCTGAGTATTTAAATAAAGCACGCAAACTATTAGGAGCAAGTAAGAGCAACAATATTTTAGAAAAGAAAAGCAAGAAAAAGTTTAATGGTAAACACCGTTATTATAAATATAATAAAAAAACAAATGAATTTTTATCTGTAGAGAAACAAAAAGATAAAGATGTCATTATCACTTTTTTCAAACCTAAAAGAGGAATTAATTATTGGAAGGACCAGTAGAAATGAATAAAAACGTTTGTTTAATTTGCGGCTATAATGAATTAGAAGAAAGACCTTACTATTCCGATTTTGCAGGTAGTAACGAAATTTGTCCATGTTGCGGTTTTGAGTTTGGAGTAGATGATTTTGATTGTGATGAATTTGATCATGAGGGGTTAACAGACCAAGAAATTGTTGAAAAGTCCCATATCATATGGAGAAAACATTGGATTGAAAACGGGCTAGAGTTGTTCAATCCTAAAATCTTTTCTCCAGAATTTCGAAACGGTAAATTTTTAAAAAGAGATTACTTAGAGATTCAATTGAAAAAGAATCTTGGATTAGATTTTAATGACATTTAAACGAACAAAGACCACTCAGGTTTTATTCTGAGTGGTTTTCATATTTTAATATATGTCTTTACTACAGCAAAAAAATATTTAATGTATAGGTTGTTTTTACCTGATTTATTACGCATTTTAAGTGCTCCAAATATGCTTGACCACACAGTCAATCATGCCAAAAAAAATCACTGAGGATATCTACCTCAGTGATGGGAATCGTTATTTCTTCATTGAACCTGCGTGTGAAAAGATTAGATCTTTCAATTCAAATTCGAATGTCTTTCCGTCCACAATACCGACTGTTTTTTCACTGTCATAAAGCTCAAGCATACAAGCAGCCATTTCTTTTGATGTATGATATTTCTTGAAATTGCCTTCATATTCAAATTCGTCTAGATCCAATGAGCGCTTTGCAAATTCTGATTCTGTCGCGGATGGCGCTAAAACTTTTGCCTTTAATTTGGCACCTTTTTCTTTCAATTCTAGGGCCAGTCCTTCTGTAAAGGCGCTCACGTAAAACTTCGTTGCTGAATAGGTGACGGCATTGCCAACGACTGTATATCCTGCTCGTGAAGAAATGTTAATGAGCTGAGCTCCCTCTACTTGCTCATAATCACGAACAAATAAGGTGGATAGAATCGTTAATGCTTCTATATTCAGATGAAGCATATCCCCAATTTTACTTAAATCTTGTTCTCCTATAGAGCCAAAATGACCAAACCCTGCATTATTAATGAACGTATCCAGTTCATAATCTGACAATGATTCATAAAATGAATACACTTGCTCTATGTTTGTTAAATCAACTGACTGTATGACTACTGTGATATCGGGATATTGATCATGAATCTTTTTCTTCAATTCTTGGAGTTTATTGAGCCGGCGTGCAGCTAATATAAGATTTTTCCCTCGTGCTGCAAATGCGAGAGCCGCCTCATATCCAATACCTGAGCTTGCTCCTGTAATGACTGTATAGCCCATTTTATATCCCCCTATTCGCGTCTTCTAACTGGTTAAATTATAACGACAGCGTTTCGCTCAAGTCAATTTTGAAGAGAGTCAAAGGGCATCATGTCAACTTAGATACAGCTCCTCAGTTACTTCCTTTTGAATCATTTTGGAGGATGTCATGCTGAGATTTTTTTGTTAATTTTTGAAAAACCAATTGATAGGAATGTTCGATTAACTCCTCTACAAATGAGGATGGAATGTCTGCATCAAGGTAAATGGAATTCCAATGAGTCTTATTCATATAGTAGCCAGGGATAATTCCTTCATGCATCTCTCTTAGTTCTTCAGCACGAAGAGGATCACATTTTAAAGTGATGACAGGCTTTCGATTCGCATCTCCCCCCATCATAGCAAACATCTTTCCGCCAATATGATAACGATCTGCCTGCCACTCAGGTTGATAATCATGGGTTGTTCCTTTTAAGGAAAGACAAAATGCCTGCAGCTGTTCTTTTTTCATTTCATTAGCTCCTTTTTTAGAAATCATCTATTTTTTCTATTATATCGACAATGAGGAAAGATATCTGACGCTTTTTTTCAGAAACAATAAGAAAAGCACAGGCCCTTTGTCTCCTGTGCTTTTGAATCACTCTGCTTTTTTTATTCAAACGCCTTCTTTAGTTGATCCCCCATTAAATGCCAAGCTTCTTCAGCTATGGCTAAATCTCCGGCGTGCGTGAAGCCGTGTGGAACTCCTTTAAATTGTTTATACGTGACGTCTATCCCAGCTTCTTTTAACTTGGCAGCATATTGCTCAGCTTCTTCAGCCAGCGAATCCTTCTCTGCTGTGATGACGAGAGCTGGAGGCATTTGTGCCAAGGATGTACGATCTGCAAAAACCGGAGAAACGAGCGGATTGCGCGGATCTTGGCCTTGCAGATAGAAGGAATTAAAGAGTCTCGCCAATTCAACTGGAATCGCTTCATCAAACGCTGGCTTTTCTGCTGGATCAGTGGCTAGATCAAGCGGCGGATAATCAAGCACCTGATAAACAATTGGGAGTGTATTTCCTTTTTGAATATTCAATAGACAAGCAGCCGTTGCCAAATTTCCTCCTGCACTATGTCCGCCAACGGCTAATGCATTCCGATCGATTTGAAGCTCGTCAGGGTGTTCATACAGCCACTTCAGTACATCGTAGCATTCATGAAGAGCCGCTGGGAAAGGGTGCTCAGGAGCAAGCTGATACTCGACATTGACCACGATACATTGCGCCCGGTCTGCAATGACTGGACACCATGGATTATCCATTTCAGCACTGCCCATGATAAATCCGCCACCATGTAAATTCACAAAAACAGGAAGTGGCTGCTTTGATGTGTTCACTGGCTTAAACACCCACACCTTTGTTTCGCCAGCACTTGTTGGAATGTCATATTCCATTTTGTTCACATCAGGAGGATTTACTGGCTTTAGTTCCGATTGACTTGCTAATGAACCTTCAGATGGCTGGCGTAATGAAGCAGCGATTTTGATTTGTTCTTCTAAGTTCATGATCTCAGACTCCTATCTTATTCATTTCTTCTTAACTCATTCGTTCCTTTTTCCTCTTTTCCTTCTACTGAATCAGCGGCACCTTACTGGATTAATCAAAATAAAAAAGAGAAGACATTGAAGAAGGTATACGTTTATTAGCTAAAACTAATCAATAAAGCTAAGTAACACACTGAATTTAACACACGATACTAAGAGAATGAAAAAAGAAGAAAACGAGTTTTCCATGTTCAATGTAAAACGGGAAAACTCGTTTTTATATTACGCAGAAAACCTATAAAAATATCAATCTGTAACTGCAAACCAAGTTTCTTTGAGCAATTCACAGAAAGATTGAATGGTTGGTCCTTCTGAACGACTTTTTAAATATACGACAGATGTTTCAATTGGTTTTTCACAATAATGCAAAGGGATAAGAATACCCTCTGCTAATTCCTCTTTAATCATATTTTCACCAAGCAAGGCGATTCCGGTTTTATTTAAAACTGCCCGCCTAATCGTTTCATCACTTCCCCCGCATTCAATGATAGAAGATGGACGGGTGTTAATTTCAGAAAAACACTGCTCTGTAATTGAGCTAAAACCGCAATGTTCATGATAAGCGAGAAACGGAAAGGATTCTATAACCTCTTCTTTAGAGCGATTTTTGGTAAGATCGGCGGAGACAACCAACACCGCCTTTTCCCTTTCTAAAACAAACTTTTCTAATTCTGAGGAATCAACTTCCCCTGCAACAATCCCAATATCTGCTTCATTATTTAAAATTTTATCGACAGCTATAAGGCTGTTTGCTGGCATGAGGCGCAGCTTAACTTGTTTATGCAATTTTGTATAAGAACTAAGCAGTAGGGAAAGGTGATTCGTACAATAATATTCTGAAGCTGTAATAGTTAGACTTCCGGAAGGACCATTTAACTCTTCCATGTCTCTTTCCATATATTCCATTAATTCAAATAATCTATCTGTATGCTGCTTTAATTTTTTTCCAGCAGGCGTCAAAAACGTTTTTTTTCCAATACGGGTGAATAGAGAATGGTTTAGTTCCCTTTCTAATACTTGAATTTGCAAAGTAATAGTGGGTTGAGTATATTTTAAGATCTTTGCAGCTTTGGTCATATTCAATTCATTGGCTACTACTTGAAAAGTTTTTAGATTTCTGAGTTCCATTTAACCTTCATCTCACTATCTATATTTTTTATAGCCTACAAAAGCTCCTAACCAAAAGTATATAAAGTAATCATCTTTCTCATAGGATATAAGGTTAACCATATAACCCCATAGACAAGATGCTCTGAAGCGAATAGCAATCAAATCATTATATCAAAAATTTTAACGGGAGAATCTAAAAGTTTGATACGAATCATTCATTTTTTATTGGTAACTATTGAATCGCCTGATTTAATATACCAATAAAAAACCAAATCATCTCCTTACTCTTAAGGTTATGATATATCGCTAAAGTTTTCTAATGCATACTATTAAATTAATTAATTTTTAGCTTTTTTCATCCTGTGATAGATTTGATAAAGAGCAGAACGAAGTAAGGGAAAGGGAGAATATTATGTATCCATTTAAAATATTAAATCATGAAGATATCAAAGCTATTCTTGATATGAAAAATGTAATCGATATCGTAGAAAAAGCTTACGTCTTAAAAGAAAATAAAGAAGCTTCTTTATTCCCAATGGTGTTTCACGAGTTCGAACCTGGTAAAGCGGACATGGATATTAAATCAGGAGAATTGTCAGGAGCAGGCATTTTCGGTTTAAAACTTGTTTCCTGGTTCGGGGACAACCCTTCTAAAGGCCTTCCTGCTGTTGTTGGTACTGTCTTAGTTCTTGACAGCCGTACAGGCCTTCCGATCGGTATCTTGAGCGGTGAGTATATGACCATGATGCGCACCGGAGCAGCTGGTGGAATTGGAGCTAAATATTTAGCAAGAAAAGATTCAGAAGAATTGCTTATGGTAGGGTCAGGTCATGTTGCAGCTTATCAAATCTTAGCTGTTTTAATGACAATGAACCATATCAAAAGAGTTCGAGTGTATAATGCTCATTCATTTGACCGAGCTGGTCAGTTTTGTGCAGACATCAAAGGCAAGTTAAAAGAGCTGTTAGCTCAAACTAAAGAACAAAACCCGGAAGTTTATGAAGAAATGCTTCAAAAGATAGAGATTGAGTATACGCCGGTTAATGATATTGAAACAGCTACGAGAAATGCAGATATTATTATTACAGCTACTCCAGCACGCCAACCAATTATTCTAAAAGAATGGGTAATGCCAGGTACTCATTTTTCATGTGTGGGTGCAGACATGGCAGGAAAACAGGAAATTGATGAAAATATTTTAACTGATGCTCGCATATTCGTTGATGACCTTGAACAGTCTGTTACGGTAGGGGAATTTGAAACTGCATTTAAAAAAGGCATCATCGCAAAAGATAGCATCATTTCGGAAATTGGAGGAGTGATTACAAGTCAAGCACCAGGACGCATTTCTCCAGAAGATATCACAGTTTTTGACAGTACAGGCATCTCTCTTCAAGATCTATTGACAGCGAGCTATGTTCTAGAACAGGCAGAAGAAAAACAAATTGGGATGTCGACAAAGCTGTAACTGATCGATAGCCTTTTAAATCAGCAGATTTTAGAAAGTATTCTTTACCAAAAGACTACGTATCAAAAAATAAATAATACTTACAGAGGAGTTAATAGGATGAATATAAAAACATTTGCTGTAGAACATTGGATGAATTTATACGAGCAAGAGGCCGTTTATAATATCGCGGAAACATGTGTTGAATCTTTCACTGTAAATGAGTTGATCGGAATCGATGGCTCAAATCCAGCAGATTTTTTCAATGAAGTCGGAAAGAAAAAATTAACATACGGACATATTGAAGGATCTCCAGAGTTTAAAAGCTTAGTATCTGGCCTGTATGAGACAGTTGAAGCTGATAATGTACTTGTCATGAATGGAGCAATTGGTGCAAACTTCTTAGTGCTCTATTCTCTTATTGAGCCAGGAGATCATGTAATTGCTGTACACCCAACATACCAGCAGTTATATGATGTGCCTGCTTCATTTGGCGCGAATGTAGATCTGCTGCCATTGAGACCAGAAAATAACTTCCTGCCGGATCTAAACGAATTAAAGTCTCTGATTAACGAAAAAACAAAATTGATTATTATCAACAATCCGAATAATCCTTCAGGTGCTATTATTGAGAGAGAAATGCTTGAAGAAATTGTAGAAATTGCACGCTCAAGTGATGCTTACTTGCTGTGCGACGAAGTATACAGAAACCTATTACAGGAAGATAACCTTGTTGTGCCATCTGTTGCTGATTTATATGAAAAAGGAATCAGTACATCAAGTATGTCAAAAGTATTTTCATTAGCCGGATTGCGCCTTGGCTGGATTGCAGGTCCAAGTGATGTGATCGCTGAATGCATAAAACACCGTGATTACACAACAATCAGCTGTGGTGTGCTTGACGATATGTTAGCCGTTCATGCTCTTAAAAACTACGACAAAGTCCTAGGGAGAAGCCGCAAAATTATCAAAGATAATCTGGCTATTTTAGATGAGTGGGTTCAAAACGAACCTTCAATCTCCTACGTAAAGCCACGTGCAGGCACAACATCTATGCTGAAATACGATTACCCTGTTTCATCAGAAGAATTTTGCGTTGACCTATTTAAAACGAATGGCACATTCTTAACGCCAGGTTCTTGCTTTGATATGGAAGGATACGTTCGTATCGGTTACGCATGTTCAACAGATGTATTAAAAGCAGGTCTTGAGAAATTCTCTGAATATTTGCGTACCTTTAAAGTAAATAGCTGATTAAAAACCATTAAGATAAATATTTGGAATATCTGATCGTACAAAAACCGAACTGCCAATAATGGTTAGTTCGGTTTTTTTGTAAAGTTAAAAGATATTTAAAAACCTTTTCTTGTCAGATTATCTCACATCATTATCTTCAATAGTTACTATAAATAAGTTAAAATTTTCAGTTAATTATTTTCGTGTTATTCTACACCTGCAACAGAAGAAAGGTAGAGGTGCAAAAAGCTTAAGGGGGGAGATTTTATGAGCAACAACTGGAGTTCCTTAGTTGAGAACATGAGTGATTATTTAGCACCTAGCATGGCCAAAGATCATCCAAACTTACCTGTGGTAAAAGAAGAAGGTTGTTATTACTACGGGCTGGATGGGAAAACCTATTTAGATTTCACTTCCGGGATTGCAGTAGCTAATACAGGACATCGCCATCCTAAAATCGTACAAAGTATCAAGGATGCAGCAGATCAATTAACTCATGGCCCTTCGGGAGTCATTATGTATGAATCTATTTTAAAGCTGGCCAAATCTCTAGGTGAAATTCTGCCAGGAGATTTAAATTGTTTTTTCTTTGCCAATAGTGGCGCTGAAGCAATTGAGGGAGCTTTAAAATTGGCTAAATATGCAACAAAGAGACCTTATGCTATTTCTTTTACGGGGTGCTTTCATGGCCGTTCTTTAGGTGCTTTAAGCGTATCAACATCAAAAAGTAAATATAGAAAATATATAAATCCGTCTCACCTGACTTATCATCTGCCTTACGCTAATATGCAGGCATGCCCCGAAGGTAAAGACCCAGAAACTTTCTGCATTAACGAATTAGAAAAACATTTTGAAGAATTATTTAAACACCAAGTGACACCTGAAGAAGTAGCCTGCGTCATATTAGAACCTGTATTGGGAGAAGGCGGCTACATCATCCCTCCTAAAGGGTGGCTGAAAAAGATCCGCGAAATATGCGATCAGCATGGTATACTGCTTATTTTTGATGAAGTACAAACTGGCTTTGGACGCACAGGAGAGTGGTTTGCTGCTCAGACATTTGAAGTCACCCCAGACATTATGGCTATCGCTAAAGGAATAGCTTCTGGTCTACCTTTAAGTGCCACAGTAGCTTCAAAAGAACTGATGAGCAAATGGCCTGCTGGAAGTCATGGAACAACGTTCGGTGGAAATCCAATTGCCTGTTCGGTAGCGTTGACCACTCTTGAAATAATGAAAGAAGAAAGATTACTAGATAATGCAAAAGTGGTTGGTCAATATGCTGCTGAAAAACTAAAACAAATGAAAAAAAATCACCCAGTCATTGGAGAGATACGCTCGGTAGGCTTAATGATTGGAATTGAAATGATAAACCCAAAAACAAAAAAACCCGATGGAAGCGCCGTCATGAAGATTTTAGATTATTCCCTTGAGCAGGGAGTTCTCTTTTACTTATGCGGTAACGAAGGAGAAGTGATTAGAATGATCCCTCCTCTGACCGTCACAAAAGAACAGATTGACGATGGGCTTTCAAAATTAGAAAAGGCATTGCACCAATTTGAGAAAGAATTTTAAGTAGAAGCCGTTTCGAGTATTCACCGCTATTCTATGTACGACTCTTTTTTTCATATTTAATGATATCATTATTTGATGAAAGACTAATTTATTGAAAAAAAGCACTGCGGCGCTATGTCCTCAGTGCTTTTCATTTCTCTTATGATACTTGCTGTTCTACCTTCACTCGTTTAATGAAGAAAGCAATAATCAATCCAATGACGGTCATGATCACGGCAAAGATAAATGCATGCTGGACACCATTTGTAAAGGCGAGCAGCTGATTCACCGGATTTGCGGGATCAGATACATTTTCCATAAAGCTGCGAGCTCCTGATGAAAGGATCGAGATACCGATCGCAGTACCAATGGCTCCTGACACTTGCTGCAAGGTATTCATAATCGCTGTACCATGCGGATATAGCTCTGGCGGAAGCTGATTTAATCCATTGGTTTGAGCAGGCATCATGATCATTGCGATTCCGATCATTAAGGTAATATGAAGGGTTACAATGAAACCAATTGACGTATTGACACTTAGATTCGTAAAGCCAAACATCGTCGCTGCGACAATGACAAGACCTGGAATGACAAGCCATTTTGGACCAAACTTATCAAATAGACCACCCATGATTGGAGAGAGCAGTCCGTTGATAATTCCACCTGGCAACAGCATTAAACCTGCTGTAAATGTAGAAAGCGCCAAGGACGTTTGCAGATACAATGGCAAAATCATCATAGCAGACAGCATTACCATCATACACACTAAAATCAGAAGTAAACCAATGACAAACATCGGATATTTAAACGGGCTTAAGTTCAGCATTGGTTCTTTCATGTTCAACTGTCTTAAAGAGAACACGAGAATCCCTATGACACCAACTACAATTGCAACGATGACATGCATACTGCTCCAGCCGCCCCCTTCACCGGCACTGCTAAAGCCATATACTATTCCACCGAAACCAATGGTTGAAAGCACAATCGATAAGATGTCGATTTTCGGTCTTGTTGGTTCTGTAATATTTTGCATAAAGATAAAACCAAAGACAAGTGCAGCCATTAATAAAGGAAGTGAAATCCAGAAAATCCAATGCCAAGTCAACGATTTCAAAATAAGACCAGAGACTGTCGGGCCGACAGCTGGTGCAAACATAATCACAAGACCAATAATCCCCATTGATCTGCCTCGTTTATGAGGCGGGATGATGACCAAAATCGTATTAAACATCAATGGCAGAAGCAATGCTGTACCGACTGCCTGCACGACACGTGCTACCATTAAAATACTAAAGACCGGGGCAACCGCCGCAATAAATGTTCCGATGATCGAAAAGACGAGCGACGTAATGAAAAGCTGTCTTGTTGTAAACCATTGAAGAATGAGTCCTGAAATCGGTACGAGAATACCAAGTGTTAATAAATATCCTGTTGTCAGCCACTGAGCAGTCGTCGCTTCAATTCCAAAGTCTAACGTTAAACTTCTCAGCGCCATGTTTAATGCCGTTTCACTAAACAGACCAATAAATCCAGCTGTGATAAAAGAAATAATAATGGGCAGCGTTCGAATTTCAGAAGCTGCTGCTTGCTGTTTGTTCATATTAAGTTGGCTCCTTTTCTTTTTCAATTTAGATGAACCTTAGGAAGTCAGGGTGGTCAGAAATGAGCCACTTTCATGTCTATTGAAAGACGGATAAAATCTGTTTTTCTGCAGCAAATTGAGCAATTTTGTCGATCGAATAGCCAGATTCATGTATATAAAACATGAGCTCAGGCGTCATTGGAGAAGACATACATAACGTTGTCAGTTCTATATCCTGTATATTCGCTTCTCCCTTTTCTCTCGCTTCTTCAAGCAATTCACGAATGATTTGTCTGAGTGATTGACTGTAATGACTATCATACACTTTACTTGTCTGCTCTAAATTCCCAGAGATTGTGAGCATCCGAATCCAGTCTAAATGGTGACCGACGATCAGATGAATTTCTTCGAGAACATAGCGTAAACGTTCACGAACCGGCTGATCACTTATTTTGCTCAAGTAAAGATGCAAAGCTGGGATCAGCTGTTCAAATCTCTCCCCAAGGATAGAAAGGCACAAATCACTTTTATTGGCGTAGCGGCGGTATAGAGTGCCCTGTCCAACACCAGCTGTTTTCGCAATTTTATGCATGCTGACATTTTCTACACCAAATTCTTGAAACAAGGAGAATGCGATCTCTTCAATTTCCTCACCAATATCCTTTTCCACCATACACACCTTCTTTACCTTCATCCACATGACACTCATCTCTATGTGTTAAATCAAAACACTTTAGGTTTTTCTTAGGACAATTGTCCCGATATTATCTTACGGACAACTGTCCGCATTGTCAATCATTATTTTTTTCTTTCAATTCTATTAAATGATGCACACAGTTTATCATTATTTAGACCGATTTTCCCTTTTGAAAGAATCATGTATGATCAATAAAGAAAGCGCTTCCACAAAAGGAGAGGAGAATGCGAATATGTACCGTATGAAACGAATGTTGTTGCTGGTTGTCACTGGATTAGTCTTGAGTTTGTCCACATTTACTGTGGGTGCCTCGGCACAAACGGGTGGATCGTTTTATGAACCTTTTAACAACTATAATACGGGGTTATGGCAAAAAGCCGATGGATACTCGAATGGAAACATGTTTAACTGTACGTGGCGTGCAAATAATGTGTCGATGACCTCAGCAGGTGAAATGCGTTTATCTCTCACAAGTCCCTCCTATAACAAGTTTGACTGCGGAGAAAACCGCTCCGTTCAAACGTACGGCTATGGGCTCTATGAAGTCAACATGAAGCCCGCCAAAAATGTGGGGATCGTCTCTTCTTTCTTCACTTATACGGGACCGACTGATGGCACGCCTTGGGATGAGATTGACATTGAATTTCTAGGAAAAGATACGACAAAGGTACAGTTTAACTACTATACCAATGGTGTAGGAAATCATGAAAAGATCGTCAACCTTGGTTTCGATGCAGCGAACTCTTATCACACGTATGCATTTGACTGGCAGCCAAACTCTATCAAATGGTATGTCGATGGACAATTAAAGCATACCGCCACCACACAAATTCCTCAAACACCAGGGAAAATTATGATGAACCTGTGGAATGGTGCAGGTGTCGATGAATGGCTTGGTTCCTACAACGGTGTTACACCACTCCACGCACATTATAACTGGGTGCGTTACACAAAAAGATAACTCTATCAAAAAAACCTGTGACTTGTCACAGGTTTTTCTTCGTTTAATTTGAACTAGTTTTCAGCTGATGAGCGAGTTTTTTCTCATGATTGTGGATAATATCTTCATAACTTTCTATTTTGAAATCCAATCGTTTAATGGTCTCTTCGATTTCCTTTTGTTTTTGGACGAGTCTTTCTCGTTCATTGACCAAAATGTTTTTTCGCGAAGATAACGTATGATCATCATCCTCAAAAAATAAGGCTGTATATTCTCTAAGTGCATCAATCGAGAGCCCAGCATTTCTCATACACTTGATAAATTCAATCCATTGAAGATCATCCTCTGTATAATCACGAATTCCTTGATCGTCACGTTTGATTTCCCTAATCAAACCAATATTTTCGTAATATCTAAGTGTCGCAGTGGATAAATCGAGCTGTTTTGCTGCTTGTGCTATTTTCATTGTGCCCTCCCTCTTTCTCTTACCTTCCGATCTTCCTTTCCTCATCATCTCCTTTTTGAAAAAGAAAGCAAGATGCTTTTGGCTCAATTCTTGATTCAAGAATGTTGAATTCGTTATTACAAAAGGTTTTCTGTTGACTTATAGTTCACTTTAAGAAGTACAGTATAGAAGAAAGAATCGAAGCTTATTTTTGAAAGGATGATCAAGAATGTGTCAGACGCACCAATCAAATGTTTTAAGTGTTTCACACGCAAAAGCGAATTTTGAACGGACGACTATTGAACGAAGAGCACTTCATCCACATGATATTTTAATTGATATTCAATTTAGCGGGATCTGTCATTCAGATATCCACAGCGCTTTTGATGAATGGGGCGGCGGTATTTTCCCGATGGTTCCTGGTCATGAGATTACTGGGGTCGTTGCAGCTGTAGGGGATGATGTGACGAAGTTTCAGATCGGTGACCGTGTAGGTGTTGGCTGCTTTGTGGATTCCTGCGGCACCTGTGAATATTGTCAAAATGGAGACGAGCAGTATTGCACAAAAGGGGTCGTCCAAACATATAACAGCCGTGACTATGACGGGGAACCGACTTATGGCGGCTACAGTCAAAAAATTGTCGTGACTGAACGATTTGTCGTCAGCATTCCTGATCAACTGCCTCTTGATGCCGCAAGCCCTCTTCTCTGTGCCGGCATTACAACTTATTCTCCATTAAAGCACTGGAAGGCAGGCCCTGGTAAAAAGGTCGCTATCGTCGGGATGGGTGGACTCGGTCATGTCGCCATTCAATTCGCACGCGCACTTGGCGCTGAAGTAACGGTTTTAAGCCGCTCTTTGAATAAAAAAGAAGAAGCACGATCATTTGGTGCAAAAGACTATTTTGCTACAAGTGATCCTGAAACGTTTCAGACACTAGCCGGTCAGTATGACCTCATACTCAATACAGTCTCTGCCAACATTAATGTGGATGCCTATCTGTCCTTACTCCGTGTAGATGGAACCTTGGTGAACGTCGGTGCACCGCCTAAGCCGGATCAATTCCACGTCTTTTCATTAATTTCCGGCCGCCGCAGCATAGCTGGTTCACTCGTTGGCGGCATCCAAGAAACACAAGAAATGCTCGATTTCGCAGCTGCTCACAACATCGCACCACAAATTGAAGTGATTAACGCGAATCAAGTTGATGAAGCGTATGAACGTGTGCTGAAAAGTGATGTGCGTTACCGGTTTGTGATTGATATTGCTACGTTGTGATTGAGATTCTTTGAAATGACGATGTTTGGTTGCTTTATGGCTGACCGATGAGAATTCTATGATTTTTGATCAAACGTCTAAAAGCCACTTCTCTATTGAGTCGTGGCTTTTTAATGGATCGCTATATGCTAACTTCTTTTTCTTTATGATGACCTCGCATAAATGTAACAACCATACTGGACAAGCTAACCAAAAAACCTAAAATTGAAATCAAAATAGTCATTCCCCCGTTTGGAATAAAAAAGCCTATAGGGATTAAGACAAAGAATGAGAACACGATAAAACATTGATAGATTCCAGATATCAATCTAACCACAATATGATCAAAAAACGACATCACCAGAGGAGGAATAAACAAGAAAACGACCATCCCTAGTGACAGCATGAAGGGTAATGGGTCATCTAACGAAATCGTGTTCTTCCCAGTTGAATCCTTTGCGGCGATGAACAATACTGCAATCGCCATGAGGAGCGTTGAAAAAATGAATAAGAATCGTTTTAACATTTCGATATCCCCTTATTTGATCTTACATTTTATAATAAAATATACCAAAATAAACTAAATATTCAAAGGCTATTTTTTACGTTCAGGATTCTGTTTAGAAGAAAATAAAATAATTTATGGAAATTCCGCATATTGTCAAACCAGTATGTTATACTAAACTAACCTTTGAAGCATGAAATTTTGACGAATACCTTGTACCATCTCCCTACTTGTACGTTGAGTAGGGTTTTTTCATGCAAAAAAACAGGCTCTCCGTAGAGAACCTGTTTTAAAAGAATGAAGATTAAGCAATTTTTTGAACGTTAGCAGCTTGAGCTCCACGAGAACCTTGCTCTACGTCAAATGATACTTTTTGACCTTCGTCTAAAGATTTGAATCCGTCGCCTTGGATAGCTGAGAAATGTACGAATACATCGTCGCCTTCTTCACGTTCGATAAATCCAAAACCTTTTTCTGCGTTAAACCATTTTACTGTACCTTGTTCCATGATTGTTGCCTCCTCGTGCGTTTACCACACAATGTATTATACTATCCTTGCCCAAAGTACCCTCAAGACGAAAAGTCAATCTTCATACTATCCTTTACGCCGAACAAAAATAATTACTTTTCATTATAGCATGAATCGGTAATAATTGCAATTTGTTGATTAGAAGAAACATAAGTACATCATTAGACAGGGGGATGATGGTAAAAGGTATAGACATGTTAATCATAAAGCTTGAATTCTATAATAAGTTGTACCTTACTAAAGACTTTCCAACTCAAGTCTATTTAACCAATTATCGACTAATGAGTTAAATACATCGGGTTGTTCAATTTGTAGGTTGTGACCAGCCATATCAAGCACCGCAAAAGTGGCTCTTGGATAATCTTCGATGAGCCGCCATGCATCGTGGTATCCGACTACATTGTCCTGGCGCCCTGTGATAATGAGCGTTGGATACTTAAGATCAGTTGAAATATCGAAGGTAAAACCATATCCATTTTGATGAATGTTGTTGATGAAATCATGATTTGTTTGTTTAGAAGGAAGTAAAATTTCATCTCGAAACCTCTCCCATTCCGTTTTTCCTTGCACAACTATCATAGAGCAAAATTCATCTACCTCCTCTGAAGACAATTGTGATATGAAGCTGCTGTCACTTTTTAAAACCGCCGCCTCTGGTACGACTCTTTCATTGAATTCTGGTATAGTCATGGGCGCCACAAGCAGTAATCCACGAACGGTTTCCTGACGTGAACGAACGATACCTCTGGCGATGTACCCTCCATATGAATAACCACAAACAATAAACTGTTCATCAGGGATAATCTCGTCCAAAAGACACAATATCGCTTCTAGCACATCATCAGAGTTCTGAATAGACGGATGTGGCTTTGAACGTCCCATACCTGGTAAATCTATGTATATTCTCTTCCAACCGCTTCGTTTTTCGAATACCGGTTCCAATGCGTGTAACATTACCTGATGGTCAAGAGTCCAACCATGCAATATCACGATCGGATACCCTTCTCCAATGACTTTATGGTAAATTGACATGTTTTTATTTCCCCTTTCCTACTCTTCAATATTTTATCACAATTTTAGAAAAATTCTTTTTTCACTAAACTTGTTATCATCGTAAACTATCATATATAACTGTTCAAACTAATTAGAAAGCACAAAAAAAACCAAAGGTCTACAACCTTTGGTTTCTTAGATGCGGCCGAGAGGACTTGAACCTCCACGGGTTATTCACCCACTAGGCCCTCAACCTAGCGCGTCTGCCATTCCGCCACGACCGCGTGTATGATGTGCTCATATATTCATAAGTGCACTGTTTGAAAAAACAATGCGGGTGAAGGGACTTGAACCCCCACGTCATAAAGACACTAGATCCTAAGTCTAGCGCGTCTGCCAATTCCGCCACACCCGCGTGACAATGGTGAGCCATGAAGGACTCGAACCTTCGACCCTCTGATTAAAAGTCAGATGCTCTACCAACTGAGCTAATGGCTCATCTGCTATGCAGAAAAACATATATAAAAAATGGCTGGGCTAGCTGGATTCGAACCAACGCATGACGGAGTCAAAGTCCGTTGCCTTACCGCTTGGCTATAGCCCAACGAATCAAAAAACAAAACATGACCCGTACGGGATTCGAACCCGTGTTACCGCCGTGAAAGGGCGGTGTCTTAACCGCTTGACCAACGGGCCATACAATAATGGCGGAGAAGGAGGGATTTGAACCCTCGCGCCGCTCGCGCGACCTACACCCTTAGCAGGGGCGCCTCTTCAGCCACTTGAGTACTTCTCCATTATGGCTCCGCAGGTAGGACTCGAACCTACGACCGATCGGTTAACAGCCGATAGCTCTACCACTGAGCTACTGCGGAATAATAAGACATGTTTCATTATATCTATGCCAGAAAAATGTGTCAAGAATTTTTAAGTGTTTCATTCCTGTCTCATTAGCGACGGCTTTTATAATTTAACATATACTAATATAACAGTCAAGCCTTTCTTCCTTCCTTTTTGTTTTCTGTTTAGACATGACAGAAAGACCCCGACCTCTAACTGAAAGACCAAGGCCTCCTTGCTGCTGCGCTCCCTATGAGTTCATGACAACTTATACTTTCGCATCCACTTATAAAAGGTGCTTCTTGGCACCCCTGCTGACTTCGCTGCTTCTGACACATGACCTTTTGTTTTGTGCAGTGCTTCTATCACCGTTTGCTTTTGAATGCGTTCCCTTAGCGTGAGTTCTTTTGGATTCTCGGTATATTCTGGTAGATGCAGCTTCTGCTTTTTCTGATCCATCGCCTCTAAAACCGCCGCATATTGCGATTCACCAATCCTTCCTCCTTTAGGAAATAGTACCCTTATATGTTCAAACAGATTAAAAAGCTCTCGTATGTTTCCTGGCCAGTGGTACGCTTCTAGCTTACGAAAAAAAGATTCAGGAAATGTCGCATTCCATTGGTGTTTCCTTTGGTAATAACGATATAAATCAACAATGTCTTCTTTTCTTTCTCTAAGCGGCGGAATGTTGATTGGATAGACATGAAGACGGTAATACAAATCTTCACGTATTTTTCCTTCCTTCAGCAGTACGTTCATATTCCGGTGTGTCGCTGTTATGATTCTAATATCCAAAGGGATTTCGTGTGTCCCGCCGAGCGGTACGACTTTTCTTTCTTCAATGACCCTAAGAAGCGCCACTTGCATCGCATAAGGGATTTCGCCAATTTCGTCTAAAAAGAGAGTTCCTTTCTGCGCCTGTTCAAATTTCCCCTTTGCTCCATGACGTTTTGCCCCTGTAAAAGCTCCTTCAGCATAACCAAATAGTTCGCTTTCTAACAGGCTTTCTGGTATGGCTCCACAATTAACGGCAATAAACGGTCCTTTATGTCTTTCACTAGCTAAGTGAATCGCTCGAGCGGCCAGTTCTTTCCCTGTACCTGTTTCTCCCCAAATATATACATTTACATCTGTTTGTGCCGCTCGTTTCAATTCGCTGAGCGTCTGCTGAAATACTGTACTTGTTCCAGATTCCCCGGGAAATTGAGCAAAAGAAACGGTGATATTGCTCTTCGCTGCTTCTTCAAGAGAAAAAGACATCCCAAGCAGCTCTCCGTCTTGTTCTGACTGAATGAGACGCTTGTCTCGTGTAACAAATGTATCAGCCATGAGCAGTTCAACATCCATTCCGTACCAGTCTGAAAACCGATCTCTAATCGGTTTGCTTGCCGAAACAATCTGCTTTTTCTCATTACAGACAACATACGGCTCGTCCGCTTCTACCTGCTGGAGACAATGACTGACCAGCTCCATCTCTTTCCTTTTTTGCTGGACCTGAATTTCTCTCTCTATGGCATATGCAACTGTTGAAGCCATGCCAAGCATAAAAGGATGCCTTTGATTCGCCATACAGGAGATATCAATGACTCCTATGATCGTGCCGTCTGCGTCACGAATAGGGGCCGCTGAACAACTCCAATGGTGGGAAGCGACTGAAAAATGCTCAGTTCCGTTGATCGCTACAGCTTCCCCAATGACCAGTGCCGTTCCAATAGCGTTCGTCCCCACATCGGCTTCGGTCCAGCGCGCGCCCTCCATAAAATTTATTTTTTTCGCTTCTACCAGTGTCCTTTGGCTTCCTGTCAGACTTAGCACATAGCCATCTGCATCGATGAGTAAGGCCATCATGTCCGATTCTTTTAATTGCTGACTAATTTTATTTAAGTAAGGAAGAGCGGCATTTAGGAATAGTGAGTACTTCTTTTTTTGTATACTGAATAATTCCTTTTCTAACAACGACTGTCCTTTATCTAAATACGGGTTCACATTTGCCTGTTTACATCTGTGCCATGACTCCATCACTCTCTTATCCAGACGAGACCTATCAAGTAAACCTTCACGAACAAAACGTATCCAAGTATTTAAATAACAAGGCGTCGGATTCATTCCATCCTCTCCTCTGGGGGCTTTTTATCCATTATAGATAATTATAAAAGCGCTTTCAATTATTGACTGACCCAGGAATTCATTCGGATAAAATGTTTCTCTATCAGCAGTGCACCGCTCGTCCAGTTGTTTGCAGCAAGGCTTCGTGTATCGCCTCAGAGAGTGTCGGATGTGCCGCAATAAACTGCTCTAATGTATCAGCTGTCAACTCTGTATGCATCATCACTGCCGCTTGTCCAATTAGTTCTGTGGCATTTGGCCCGATAATGGATACACCTAAAATTTCTTGATATTCCGGTTCGACAATGACCTTCACTTGACCAGCTGGCTGATTTAAAATGAGTGCTTTTCCATTTGCAGAAAATGCGAATTTCCCTAGCCGAATCTCCCCATATTGTTTTCTAGCACTCTCTTCATTTAAACCGACACTCGCGATTTCTGGAGACGTGTAGATGCACCTTGGAATCACTTGTTCATTGACCTTTACATCTTCACCTGATGCATGTGATGCCGCAATCGTTCCTTCATGAAAAGCAGCATGAGCAAGCTGAACACCGCCTGTCACATCACCGCACGCATAGATATGCGGGAGATTGGTTTGCATATGCTCATTGACGCAGATGCCGTTTCTGTCAAATTCTATGCCGACCTGCTCAAGATTCAGCTCTCCCAGCCTCGGCTTTCTGCCAATGGCGACTAAACAATGATTGGCCTTGATGTCACAGCGCTCTCCATGTTCCTTCTCAACCACCACTTTTTTTGAGATTGCATCAAGCTGTTTGACTGCTGCTGATGTCAAAATCTCCACACCAGCTTTTTGAAGCTGATCGTGAAGACAGTTAGCGGTATCGTGATCTTCTTCAGGTAAAATGTGTGCTGCCTGTTCAACCATGACAACCTTTGATCCCATTCTGCTAAAGATGCTTGCAAACTCACAGCCGATCACTCCTCCGCCAATGATACAAAGCGAATCTGGTATTGAAGGGAGCGTCATCGCATCCTTACTATCAATGATCCACTCTCTATCAAATGGGGCGAAAGGTAAAGCAGCAGGTTCTGATCCTGAAGCAATAATGATTTGTCTTGCTTGAATGATGTCTGATTTCCCTTCACTTTCTATCAATAGCTCATGTGCCGAAAGAAATGATGCTTTCCCATTTAACACGGTGATTTTGTTTTTATTCATCAAATAACGAACGCCATCAGTCAGCTGCTTGACGACTGACCGCTTCCGCTTTTGAACAGCATCCCAATGAATGATAGGGTCATTTTCTGGAAGCTCAATTCCAAAATGACCAGCTGATTTCACATGCTCGTACATATCGGCGCTTTGCAAAAGGGCTTTCGTTGGGATACAGCCTTCATTCAGGCAGGTACCTCCTAACAGGCCTCGGTCGATTAATACAACCTCTCTACCAAAACGGGCGGCTGTTATTGCCGCCACATATCCTGCTGGCCCGCCACCTATAATGACTAGCGTCATGGTCATTTCACCTTCTTCCTATAAAAGAATGGATACTGGTTTTTCTAAATAGGCTTTAACAGTTGATAAAAATTGTGATGCCGGCGCCCCGTCCAGCACGCGATGGTCAAATGTCAGACTGAGTGGCAGGATCGTCCCTTTACATAATTCATTCCCCTGATAAACAGGCATGTGATCCGCTTTTCCAACGCCAAGAATACCTGCTTCCGGCGGATTTAAAATCGGGGTAAAATGTTCCACACCATAGGCACCTAGGTTAGTGATTGTAAAGGTAGAGCCTTCAATTTCATCGTGGAGAAGTTTGCCTTCACGTGCTTTTTTGCCATACGATTTGATACTCTTCGCCAGTTCAATAAGTGAAAGCTTTTCCGCATGCCGAATAACAGGTACTGCCAGCCCGTGATCTAAAGCAGCAGCGATTCCAAGATGTACATGCTCAAAAGTTTCGACTCTATCATGTTGATATTGACTGTTCATTGCAGGGTGCTTTTGCAGAGAAAGAATCACTGCTTTGGCTACAAAGTCGGTCATGGTTAATTTCATATCGTGTTGTGCTCCAGCTGTTTCGTTCAACTCAGACTGTAAAGCTGTAAGCTTTGTCACATCCGCTTTCATCGTTATTGTTAATTGTGCACTTGTTTGCAGGCTTTCCATCATTCGCGAGGCAATGGTTTTCCGCATCATGCTGACTGGCTGATGCTTTGTTGGTTCATTATGTTGTTTTTCTTTTTCTTTTTCATCAGGAAGTGCCCGAAGCACATCCGCTTTCGTGATTCTCCCATCTGGACCTGTTCCCACTAGTGTATGAATATCCAAATTAGCACTTTGAGCAATCTTACGTGCAACAGGGGAGATTTTTATTCTCTCTTTCTTTTGTTTTGGCGGCAGGTCTTTTTCTTTCTTTTCCTCGACCTGTTCATTTCCTTCACCGATATAGCAGATGACCGTGCCAGGTGGTACACCTTCTCCCTCAGACACTTTTATATCCAATATAGTTCCTTCTGCAGGTGATTCGATCTCCATTTCAATTTTTTCAGAGTTGATGCTTGCAATGCTTTCTCCTTTATTCACGGTCTCTCCGATCTCTTTATTCCAGACAGATACCGTTCCTTCTTTCATTGACATGCCCAATTTCGGCATCACAACCTCGACAGCCATCTCCCTCTCTCCTTTCTTTAGTTCAAGATCTTGTCATGACTTTTTCCAATCATCTCTAAGACAGTGTTCACAACCTTATCAGGTGTCGGCAAATATATATCTTCAAGCGGTGGTGAAAATGGGACCGGTGTATGAGGAGCCGTCACTTTTTTGATTGGAGCGTCGAGTAAATCGAAGCCTTTATCCGCAACCAGAGAAGAAATATCTGCGGCAATTCCGCACCTCGGATTTGCTTCATCCACAATGACAAGCCGATTCGTTTTCTCTACTGAAGTCAGAATGGCCTCTTCATCGAGCGGCGACAAGCTTCTAGGATCAATCACCTCTGCTTCAATTCCTTGCGCAGCTAATTGCTCTGCTGCTTCGAGTGCTGTATGAACTTGTTTGCCTACTGCAAAAATGGTCACATCTGATCCTTCTCTTTTCACATCTGCTTTGCCAAGCGGCAGCGTGTAATATCGCTCCGGAACATCTCCTGTGATATTGTAAAGCGTTTTGTCTTCAAAAAAGATGACAGGGTCCTGATCCTCGATGGCTGCTAGTAGCAATCCTTTGGCATCGTATGGTGAAGAAGGCACCACCACTTTCAATCCAGGGATGCTTGTAAATAGCGCATACAAGCTTTGCGAATGCTGAGCAGCTGCTCTAAAACCCGCTCCATGTGTCGTTCTGATCGTGATTGGCACCTCTGCTTTTCCGCCAAACATGTATCGAAATTTAGCCCCTTGATTCAGCACTTGATCCAGACAGGTCCCGATAAAATCATTAAACATGAGTTCTGCAATTGGCCTTAGCCCTGTGGAAGCAGCTGCCATGGCCGCACCTACATAGCCAGCTTCACTAATCGGTGTGTCAAGGACTCGCTCACGTCCAAACTCCTGAACGATTCCTTTCGTTACACCGAGCACACCGCCCCATGCTTCATCATCCTGTAAGTGATCTACATGAGCGCCTCCAGCAACATCTTCCCCCATTAAAATGACATCCTCGTCTCTTCTCATGGCAAGCTTAATCGCTTCATTCAATGCACTAGACATGCTGATTTCTCTTGTCATTTTCCTCTCCTCCTTCTGATTTATTGATACGAAACATACACGTCGGTCAATAATTCGGTCTGATCTGGATATTCACTTTCTTCACTGAATTGAACGGCTTCATCTATCGCTTCAGTTACTGCCGCTTCAATATTTGATAGCTCTCCATTCGTCAGCAGCTGCTGCTTGATCAATTCATTTTTAAAAAGAGTGATCGCATCCCTCTCTTCTTGATGTTCTGTTTTTTCTTGATTGGTTTTGTAACGCTGGGCGTCTCCTTCGAAATGGCCATAATTCCGATATGTCATGCATTCAATCAATGTCGGACCTTCTCCATTTTTCGCTCGTTCAATTGCTTGTTCTGCGGCTTGATAAACGGCCATCACATCTTTTCCGTCTACTTGAATCCCAGGAATGTTATAACCGGCCGCTCGATCGACGATTGATTTGCAGCTTGAAGCATAGGAAAATGGTGTCGCTTCTCCGTACCCATTGTTTTCTGCGATGAAAATGACGGGCAGTTTCCAGATGGCCGCGAGATTGATTCCTTCGTGGAAAGTCCCTTGATTGTTTGCACCATCCCCAAAAAAGCAAACGCTTACATTTTCTATCTTTTTATATTTGGCTGTGAGGGCTGCCCCGCACGCAAGAGGAAAGCCCCCTCCAACAATTCCGTTGGCACCAAGCATTCCTTTATCAAAATCTGCAATGTGCATGGATCCGCCTTTGCCTTTACAAAGACCTGTGGCTTTCCCATAGATTTCTGCCATCATTCCTTTTAGATCACAGCCCTTCGCTATACAGTGGCCGTGGCCGCGGTGGGTACTTGTAATGCTGTCTTTTTCATTCAGATGTGCACAGACTCCTACGGCAACAGCTTCTTCGCCAGCATAAAGATGGACAAACCCCGGCAAGATTCCTTTTGTAAAAAGCGCGTGTACTCGATCTTCAAATTGGCGGATTTCCTGCATTTTTTGATACATCCATACGGCTTTTTCTTTAGTCAATGCCTTTTCCATTTGGTAAAACCTCCTATCCTTTTTTGCTTGCACTACTATACAAGCAAAAATCGTGCCAACATGAAGATACATGAACACTTAGGCTTTGACCGAATCACACCGATGAAAAAAGAGACAAAATGAGACATGCGTCTCTTTTTGTCTCCATATGTCCACACATCTAATGGAATAAAAAAAGCATCCCCTTAGAGGAATGCTTATCATAATGAATCGGTTGTGCTCTGCCACTTTAATTTCCCTTTGCAGACGCCGCATACATAACGAGAGGTATCAAACCGTCTTTTTCTGATAAAAGACCGGCCGCATCCTGTGCAAATGTATTCATGGCGTTTCCCCGCACGTCGCTTCTTTTGTACGGTCTTAAGCGGTGTACAAAAACGCGGGGCTTCTACTTGTTTTAATAACGCTTTAAAATCACGGTCGCGATGCTGATAGCCCTTTCCCTCAAGATGTAGATGATAATGACACAGCTCATGCTTGATGATCCCGATTAATTCTTCTCGTCCATGCTCCTCTAGGTATCGGCGGTTCAGTTCGATATTGTGTGTACCAAGTAAATATCGCCCGCCTGTCGTTTTTAACCGGTCATTAAAAACAGCCTGATGGCGGAATGTCTTGCCAAAGAACTGCTGGGAAATGTGCTCTGTTAACTGCTGTAACTCTCTCTCGTTCAATCAAGATCGTTCCTTTCTATAAAAACCTCGAACGGGACAATTTCCCCTATGCATACATTGAAGATACACCCACTGTTTCGATCAAAGGAGGAATGGGCGATGCCCAACTGGCTGAAAAATCAGATGCAGAAGGCATTTTATGAGAAAAATCATTATCAAATCAAATTGCTGAATCAATGCTGGTACTTTTATAGAAAAAAACATTCAGTCACATCAAGGCACACCCCATCCTAAGGTGCGCCTCGTTTTTTGTTTACTCTGGTTTCAGCATGGAGAGGGCAACGCGGCCTTTTGCCTGGTCAACCGAGTCCACCCAGACGGTCACAATGTCACCAACTGATACAACGTCAAGCGGATGCTTCACAAAACGATTGCTTAGTTTGGAAATATGCACAAGCCCATCCTGCTTTACGCCAATATCAACGAATGCGCCAAAGTCTACGACGTTTCTTACCGTTCCTTGCAGCTCCATTCCTTGCTTCAAGTCTTCCAATTTCAATACATCTGTTTTGAGCAGCGGTTTTGGTACTTCATCCCGCGGATCACGCTCAGGTCTTGTGAGCTGATCGATGATATCTTGCAGTGTAATTGTCCCAATATCTAGCTGTTCTGCTGCTTCGTCCAGTTTCACTTCAGCAATTTTCTCTTTTAACTGCTCTGTGCCAAGATCGTCTGGCGTCATGTTGATCATGCGTAAAAACTGTTTTGTTTCTTTATAGCTCTCTGGGTGAATGCCTGTACGGTCAAGCGGATCTTGTCCGTCTGTAATACGCAAGAAACCGATACACTGCTCATATGTTTTAGCACCGAGCCTTGGAATATCCTTCAATTCTTTTCTGCTTGTGAATCTCCCAATCTCTTCGCGCCTTTTGATGATATTCCCAGCGACGGCTTTTGTAAGGCCTGATACATATTGCAGCAGCGCCTGTGAGGCGGTATTGACGTTTACACCAACTTGGTTGACGACTGTTTCTACCACAAAGGTTAACGAGCTGTTTAATTGCTTCTGGCTGACGTCATGCTGGTATTGGCCCACACCAACAGACTTCGGATCAATTTTCACGAGCTCTGCTAAAGGATCTTGTAATCTTCTAGCGATTGAAATGGCGCTTCGTTCTTCGACTTGCAGATCTGGAAACTCTTCTCGTGCCAGCGCAGATGCCGAGTAAACACTTGCTCCTGCTTCATTCACGATCAAATAAGACACCGGCTGATCCAGCTCTTGAATCAAGTCTGCAATGAATTGTTCGGTCTCTCTTGAGGCTGTACCGTTTCCAATCGCAATGACTTCAATGTTTGATGATTGAATGATCTCTTTGACTTTTTGTTTCGCTTCCGCTTTTTTCTGCACGGGCGGATGCGGGTAAATGACGCCAATATGATGGACTTTGCCCGTATCATCCACGACGGCTAATTTGCAGCCTGTCCGAAATGCGGGATCGACTCCAAGTACACGCTTCCCTTTCATCGGCGGTTGAAGCAGCAGTTTTCTTAAGTTTTCAGCAAAAATATGAATCGCTTGTTCCTCTGCTTTTTCTGTCAACTCTTTTCGTATTTCTCGTTCGATGGAAGGCTGAATGAGACGTTTATATGCATCATCGATTGCTGCTTCAATAAACGGTCTCGCCGTCGTCTGTTTGCCTTTTAGAACTTGTTTGTCGAGATAGAAGCGAATATTTTCAGCAGGTGGTTCGATGGCTGCCTTTAAAATGCCCTCTTTCTCCCCACGGTTGACCGCTAGTACACGGTGCGGGACAATCTTTTTGATTGGCTCTTGATAATCGTAATACATTTCATAGACGTTTTTCTCATCGCTTTCGACGTCTTTTCCTGATGTGACCAGACTGCCCTTTTGGTACGTTTCACTGCGAATCCATTTTCGCATATCAGGATCATCTGCCAGTTGTTCAGCAATGATGTGCTGCGCACCCTCAAGTGCCTCTTCTACATTCGTCACTTCTTTTTCTTCATTCATAAAAGCAGCTGCCTTCTTCTCGATCTGATCGCTTGGCAGCGTGAGTAAATATTCCGCCAGCGGCTCCAGCCCTTTTGCTTTGGCTACATTCGCCTTTGTTTTGCGCTTTTGTTTGAATGGCCGGTATAAATCTTCGACCTCTTGCAGTTTATGAGCTTGTTCAATTTTCTGTTTTAATTCATCGGTTAGTTTGTCTTGTTCAGCAATTAAGCGAATGACTTCTTCTTTTCGATTCGTGACATTTTGGATATATGTATAGCGCTCTGAAATGGTTTGAATTTGCACCTCATCCAGTGAGCCTGTCTGCTCTTTCCGATAACGGGCAATAAACGGGACGGTGTTGCCATCCTCTAAAAGCTTGATCACACTTTCAATTTGTTTCGTTGAAAGCTTTAATTCTGTCGCAATTTGTTTCAATAAAAAGTCAGATGTCTTCATACTTTGCATCCTCTCACTGTGTCTTCTCTTTTAGTGTATCAAAAAAACCGGCAAAACAGAAAAAAGGTCAGCTATTTTACGTGAGCTGACCAAGTACATAGGTGAGATCGTCCTTTTTGTCTTGTGTGTATGTTTCAAGCTGTTTGGCGATGTCTTCAACTGAATGTCCATGCTTTAAACACATGCGCATGTTTGGCACATTCAGTCCGTCTGAATACATAATGAATATCGATCCTTTTTCGTAGGAATAGGTGTATGTTTTATATTTTCTAGGTTTCCCTGATAAGTATCCTGATGTCGGAAGTGGATAAATATAGTCGCCAGAAGGTGCATTCAAGATAAAACGAATATTACCAACCGAACAATAGGTAAATTGCTGCTGAGAAAAATTCACCTTTAAGATCGCAGCTGTGGCACCGCGTTTATTTTTCATGGCCTGATTGCATCTGTCGATGAGGGTCGCTACATCCTCATGTCCATATTCTTCGACAATTTCGCTGACTAAAGAAGATGATTCATTGGCGTACTGACCGCTGCCTAATCCGTCTGCTACAGCACAAATTAGTTCTTCATCATCTGCTTTAATAAAAAAACTGTCCCCGCAGCATGGTTTTCCTTCTTTATTCGATTGATAGATAATGGCGTTTACATGCTCATGCTGTTCAATCTGTTTCATTACCCTAGCTCCATAGACGCATCTTCTGATAATGCATCTCGCAGTTTTTTCACTGCCTTCCGCTGCAGTCTCGATACATGCATTTGGGATATGCCAAGTAAATCGCCTGTCTCTTTCTGACTCTTATTTTGCAAGTAAGTCAGATTGATAATCTCTTTTTCTCTATCCGACAGCACATGAAGCACACTCTCAAGCATCATTTTTTGGTTCACACGTTCGTAGCCTTCTTCCTGTGAGCCGACAACGTCTAAAATCGTCACAGTACTTCCTTCAGAATCAGCCTCTACACCTTGGTCAACAGACAGTGCTTGATAGCTTTTGCCCATCTCCATAGTTTCAAGTACTTCTTCTTCTGTTACATCCAGATATTCTGCAATTTCTTGGACTTTAGGTGATTTCTGTGTCTCTGTTGTCAAATGATCGACTGCCATTTTGATTCTTGGTCCAAGCTCTTTGATCCGCCTTGGTACATGGACACTCCATGTCTTATCTCGTAAAAAGCGTTTGATTTCCCCGATGATGGTTGGAATAGCAAAGGCTTCAAATGATTTACCGACGAGCGGGTCGTATCGTTTAATGGCGCCAAGTAAACCAATCATTCCAACTTGTCTGAGGTCCTCATGAAAGCTTTTTCCTTTAGAATATTTTTTCGCCAGCATATCAACCAAGTTTGTATAGCATTCGACCAGCGTGAGCTGCGCCTGCTCATCTTGATTGGTTTGATAGCTTTGGATGAGGCGGTCTACTTCATCTTTAGTTAGTTTCATAGTTTTGGATGGTTGTGTCATGGTCAACTCGCTCCCTGTTTAAAAACTTTGTCATCGCCACGGTAACTCCGGAGTTTGCTTGCACCTCGACTTCATCCATCAATGTTTGCATTAAGTATAAACCAAGACCTCCTTCTGCCAATTGATCCACCGTATGAGCAGATGTGTACGGTCCCAAGTCTTCCTGTTTTTGCTTAAAGTCAAAGCTACCGCCTTTGTCAGCGACAATGATTTCTAGACGATCCGCGTAGACAAGAAAGCGAACAGCTACCTCTCCATCTTCGCCGTCTTCACCTTTGTAGGCATGCTGAACTGCATTTGTACAGGCCTCACTGACGGCAATCTTTAAGTCTTCAATCTCTTCATAGGCATAGCCCATCCGGCTCGCTACGCCTGAAAGAGTCAAACGAATGATGCCTACATATTCTGGTTTTGCCGGTATTTTCATCTCGATTAGATCTACTGATTCGTTCATTGTACCCCACCCTCTGACTTTGCAGAAATGTCAATGATGTCCTTTAATCCAGTGATTTCAAACAACCTTACAAGCCGTTCTGACAAGTTCTCAAGCTTTAATGTTCCACCTGCTTTTTGAGCCGCTTTAAACAGCCCAACGAATACACCTAAACCTGTACTATCCATATACGTAACATCCTTTAGACAGATTTCAAGATGCTCTCCCGCCTCTGCTTTAGGCATGAGCGTTTCTCTTAGCTGAGGAGCGGAGTACACATCGATTTCTCCGCTGACACTGATTTTCGTTTTTTGATCTATTTGATGCTCTTTTACAGACATATTCATTATGCATTCACCTCGAAATTCTTGTTTCCTAAAGTTTTATATACCCGCATGTTCATTTTCTAAACCTTTCTTTTGAGAACAAGTAAAGTAAAGTCATCGTGCAGCTGAAAATCCTGCAGTTTGAGTAAGCTGGCGTAGATGGCATCCACCATTTCTTGAGCTGAGTAGGATAGGTGCTCTGATATGAGTGCTTTGATGTCCTCCCGCTCTAGGAAACCGTCCTCTGACTTGGATTCTGTGACCCCATCAGAGAATAAGATCACCATGTCTCCTATGTCTAAATGCTTCTCATACTGTCTGTAATCAAAGTCTGGTGCAATCCCGAGGACAAGCCCTTTCGCTTCTAAATCGTAAAATTTGTCCTCTTTTTTGCAATAGAAAAAGCCCGGCTCATGACCAGCCGATGCATATTTAAACTCATGCGTTTCTTTATTATAGCTGCCATAGAACATTGTGATAAACATACTTGGATCTACGTTTTGCTCGACAACACGATTCAGGGTTTTCAGCACCTTTGTTGGGCCGCTCCCTGACTCTGGTAAGGAATCCATCGCATATTTAATCATCGACATACAGAGCGCAGCCGGGATTCCCTTTCCAATGACATCTGCGATCGCGATATTGATTGTATCGTGATCCGTTACAAAGTGGTAATAATCTCCACTCATCTGTTTTGCCGGTACACTAATCGCACCAATATCAAAGGTATCTCCTTCTGGAATTTTCGTTTCCAGAAGGGTTTGCTGAACATTTGCAGCAATTTCGATTTCAGATTTTATTTCTTGCTGGATGCCTCTGAGTGTTAAATGTTCTTGGTAGGCAAGTCCGTACCCAATCATGACTTCAATTAAGAAGTCTAGTGAATGAAAAACATCTTCCGGCAAATCAGGGTAAAGCTCCTGAATCACTTTTCGGTGAACACTCACTATTTCTTCAGGAGGTATTTGATGCTCAATGGTTTTACGGCTAAATTTTTGAGCTTGATAAAGCGATGTTTCAGTTAAATCACTGATATAACGACTGAGCAGCTGATGGTACCGCTGCTCCATTACCTCCTTAAAATCCATGGTTTCCCTCCTAGCGAAGCCACTTAACAGCTTGTATCTCCGTTCCTTGTTCTGGTGCAGAGTCTAATTTAAATTCATCCATCAGTCTTCTGACACCCGGAAGACCTGCTCCGAGTCCGCCTGATGTTGAAAATCCGTCTTCCATTACTTTACGTATATCCATGATACCCGGGCCCTCATCGGCTGCGATGACTTTGAGTCCACGCTTTCCGCGCTCCATCACTTCGTCTATACAAATCTGACCTTTACCAGCGTATAAATAGATGTTTCGAGCTAATTCTGAAATGGCCGTCGTAATTCTTGCTTGGTCAACAGTTCCAAATCCAAGTTCTTTTGCAACATTGCGCCCCAATTGTCTTGCTGCGACTATGTCCCATTCCGTCAATATTCTTACACAGGATTGGTCTTTCATATCTATTCCCCCAATTCCCGCTTCAGTGTCTCAAGCCCTTGTTCAAGATCTAGTGCTGTCTGAATTTCTTCAAGCGATATTCCAAGTTCAATCAGCGTCACAGCGACTGCCGGCTGTATTCCTGTTAATACAACTTTTGCCCCCATGAGCTTGGACATCGTGATGACATCGCCTAATACCTTTGCAATAAAGGAATCAATCATGTCGACGGATGTAAGGTCAATGACAACACCGTTTGCTCCTGTTTCATGAATTTTATTCAGCAAGTCTTCTTGAAAGTGGAGAGCTGTCTGATCATCAAGCTCCCACTGTATTGAAATCAGAAGACAGTTATATAGTTTTAAGATTGGAATCTTCGGGTGATTTCTCACTAGGTTATCCCTCCAATGAAACAATTTTTCGATTTGTCATTTCCAAAGCAGTTTGAATTCCTTTTTGAAGGGTATTCTTTGTTGTAACTTGAGATAAATCAATTCCAAGGTTCACAATGGTTTGGGCTATTTCTGGGCGAATACCGACAAGCAAACACTTCGCACCTACTAATCTCACAGCCTCAGACGCTTGAATGATATGGTGGGCTACCATTGTATCAACAACAGGGACACCCGTAATATCAATTAAGACGACCTGTGAGCGATGTTTGACGACACCATTGAGCAGGTTCTCCATAATTTTTTTCGCACGATCTGTATCAATTGTTCCAACAAGCGGCATGACGGTGATGTGCTCAAATACAGGGATCAGCGGGGCAGAAAGTTCCTGCAGCGCAATTTTTTGAAGGCTGACTGTTTTCTCCCATGAGATGGAATACTGGTTTAAGATCTCGTTATGAATTGGTGTGATGAATTGGTCGATTTGCCAGATGAGGTCATGACTTTCTTCTGTTGTATCTTTGTCATCGTTCATTTTTTGATATAAATGTGTACGGATTTCAGTTAGACCATTTGCCAGTAACTTAAGTGATATACCCATTTGAACAATGTTTAAAGCAAGAGTTTGCACTTTTTCTTCAAAATCCTCATTATACCCCTCTGAAAGAGATGTAATGATTAGTTGAACATATTCCGAACAGATGGTTTCATACATTTTGTCGTTCAGCATCATGTCCGTTTCTTTTTCTCCGAGTCGTCTAAAAATGTCCGTCCACTCTTTTTGTAATTCCTCTTGATGCTCCCTTGCGAAAGCTAACACGATATGATTCGACATGTTTTACCCCCTACGTACATAAACAGCACTTCTTTTAGTCTTTCTTCATTATAACGTTAATAAAAATTGAACACAAAAAAAAGTTGCTCTCAAGAGAGCAACCAAATCTCACCATATTAAAAATCAATAAGAGCCAAACTAACTTGTAAGGCTTCATCAACCTTCTCCATCATCTCATCATCAAGATGTGTGATTTTATCTGTCAATCTTTGTTTATCGATTGTACGAATCTGCTCCAAGAGAATGACAGAATCTCGTTCAAAGCCGTAGCGCTTTGCATCAATTTCGACGTGAGTCGGTAATTTCGCTTTTTGTATTTGGGCTGTTATGGCTGCAACGATAGCAGTCGGGCTGAAGCGATTTCCAATGTCATTTTGAATCACCAATACTGGGCGAACCCCGCCCTGCTCGGAGCCAACAACAGGAGATAAATCAGCAAAGTAAACATCACCGCGTTTAACAATCAAATGTTTAACCCCCGCTGACTAATCGCTCAACTGTATTCTCAGCCTCAAATTCTGCGTATTGTGCCTCTGAAGAGATATTCAGATTAATTTTCGCCATCTCCATGTAGCCGCGTCTCATCGATTCACGATTTTGTCGAATATTACGTTCACGAATATACGTTTTTGTCGCTCGGTAGATCAATTCATTTCTTGTTACCTTATCCTGCTCTGCTACTCGTTCGATTTCAGACATCAAAGCCTCCGGTAGTCGAATCTTCATTTCGTTTGTTGCGCTGGATTCAGACAAAAAACATACACCTCCACAAAACTTACGGATACCGTTTCGATCCATTCCAAGACTAATCATACCATTATTCAATGCGCAAGCAAAGCTGTTTTTTCATGATTTCTTATTAGAACATGAAGCGGCTGTTCACCCGTAAATCAAAGATGATAATGGAGTTCCTCTTTCACATTATACGCTTTTTTCCGAAAATCATACGGTATTTCCAAAATCTCTAAAAAAGGGAGAATGTTTACCCCTTCTTTGTAGAATAAAAAGGAACGATGTCAGTTTGACGATCGTTCCTGTGAAAGCTGTTTAGAAAAAGCTTGGCCCGCCTTGAAGCAGCGGATTCCGCACATGCACCCTTTTGCCGTCCTCTATATATACTCTTGGGACGCGGTGTCCAATGGAGCATGTGACTTCATAGTTAATGGTTTCAAGCCTTTTTGCAATTTCATCGACTGATACCATTTCTTCACCTTGTCCACCAATCAAAACGACTGGCTCCCCTACTGGAAGGTTCTCTTTCAGTTCAACCATGAATTGATCCATACATACCCTTCCGGCAATCTTCCGGCGCTTTCCGCCAACAAGTACTTCCGTACCTGCCAGCTTCCGGATCCACCCGTCTGCATAGCCGACTGGTACCGTACCGATCCACGTATCTTGATTAGCTGTATACGTCGCCCCATAGCTGACACTCTCACCCTTTTGAATGAGCTTTACATGGGCAAGCTTTGTATGAAGCGACATGGCTTCTTCCAGCTTGAAAGGAAGTTCATCTTTGATTTCCTCTGACGGCGACAGCCCGTACATACTGATGCCGAAGCGAACCATATTAAATAACACTTCTTTAAACCTTAATCCTGCTGCACTATTGGCACAATGAACAAGCAGTTTTTCCGTATGAAGCGGCTGAAGCAAGGTTTGAAAGGTGTCGACCTGCCGATCAAAATAGTTCTCATCCTTTTCATCCGCGGTCGCAAAGTGAGTAAATACTCCTTCCAGCTGTAAATAAGAATGCTCGCTGACAAGCTTCTTTACTTCATTCACTTGCTCTAACGTTTTCACACCTAAACGGTTCATTCCGCTGTCTATTTTCAAATGAAAACGAATGGGTTGTCCCATCTGCCCTTTCACCATATCGACGACTTCCCTCAGCCACCTGGTGGAGTAAGCGGTCATAATTACATTGTATCGAACAGCGGTTTTGACATACTCCGGCGGTACTGCGCCGAGTATAAGAATCGGTGCTTTGATACCTTTATTTCTTAAAGAAATGGCCTCATCTAAAAAGGCTACAGCTAACAAGTCTGCACCTGCTTTGAGGGCAGCTCTTGCCACTTCTATATCTCCATGTCCATATGCATTGGCTTTCACAACAGCCATCAGTTGAACATTTTGACCGATATGATCTTTCATATGTGAAACATTGTGCTTGATTGCTGTTAAATTAATTTCTGCCCATGTGTCTCTATAAAAGGCATTTGTGTCCATCAGTCACACTTCCCTATTGAATGATTCAATCCCCTCATATGATACTAAAAATCAAGAATAATGTGAAACAAATCAAAGAAAATCAGCCCTTGCACAGGGCTGATGCTTCATTTATCAAGGCTTTCCGCCTAAGAACTTCATTTATTTAGCTGACTGGCCTTCTACACTCTTTGCGACCATCAACAGCTCTTCCTTCGATAAATCACTTGAGGAAATTAAGTAGTCAACTCCGTCAGAGGTCCATGAGAGGGATTGATCTGTCAGAACCCCTACTGTCATACCAAGATCGACCGGCTCGCCGTTCATCGTGACAGGCGTAGATGCTTCAGCTACTCTCGCTTTTTCCTGAATGAGTGTGAAGGATTTCTTGCCGCCGTACGTAATCACATAACGCTTCCCAGCATCTGTTGTCATTTCTTTCTCTTCCATCTTCTTCACGCCTTCTGGCATATCAACTGGTGTTTTCACCGCAAAGCTGTCAGATGGGTCTGCACTTGTGGCAACATCCATTTGAGAGAGTGTCATATTTTTCTTCTCATCAAATGCATCTTTGTCAAAGGATTTATTGAATTCAAAGTGAGAGAATTCCACTTTCACCATTGGCTTTTTGTCGCTATCCAGCACTTTTACACTGGCAGGCGCCATTGTTTTCTTATGAAAGGTAATCTCTTGGGTAGGCAGCATTTGATTGTGCTGATAATTGGTCTTCGTTTCGAATACATACTTTGACTCTTTCGCTTTGAACTGAGCTGCACTGTCATTCTTAATGTCCTTCACGAGTGATTCGAATAAATAGACTTGACTGCTATTATTCGGCCAATCGCTATGGAAACGGAAGCTCTTGTTCAATGAAGGTGTCAGCACAAACACACCATTGCCGTTTCTTAAAATGACTTGACTCTGATCCTTTTTCGGATTTTCTAAATAGACACGGTAAAGCTCCGGCTTTTTGTACCAAATTTCTACCTGGTACTCCTGCGGGTCATTTCCTGTCTCAATGGTCATTTTTGCTTTGGCTTTGTATGATGTCATTTCCTCTGCCTTTTTGTTTAAATCTCCAACGATATCCTGCTGAGATTTTTGACCGCATGCGGAGAGAATCAGTACAAAAAGGATTCCCGTTACAAGCAAAACAAAGCTTTTTCTCACCCTTTTCAACCCCTTCGTTAATTGTGTTAAAAGGAAGAAACCGCTTGTTTGACTTTAACAGTACGCCTCAAGAGTTAACTGCGTACCGCGAACCATCAAAGCCTGTTAGCAACTCGCCCTTCCTTATCGCACTACCCAATATATGAAGGGGGGACAAACAATATGCAGACTAGCTTGACAACCTTTCAATTAAAACTTGTGCAGCAGCATATTCCTTTGTATGAGTAATGGACACATGAACCTGATCTCCCTCCGCTTTCTCGCTTTTGATGAAGGGTTTTCCCTTATCGTCTTTTTGAATGTCTATGTCATGAAAGCTTAAATGCTGACCGATTCCGGTTCCGTATGCTTTAGCGAAAGCTTCCTTTGCCGCAAAACGTCCTGCCAAAAATTCCAGCTGTCTTTTTTCACTGAGTGTACGAAAGACATCCTGTTCACTTAAAGTCAAAATTCGTTCTGGTAAACGGGGCTGTCTGCTGAGCACTCGCGATAGCCTGTCGATCTCTACAATATCAATGCCTATTCCTTTGATCATGAGGTACCTCCTATGATACTCGTACTAATTTGAGTGTTCGCTTCATAAACGTGTTACTATAAACTTACCAATATCTAGTCAAAAAGGGGTTTGTTATGTTTATTCGAACGGAGAGCTTTCAACAATTTATTAGATCGTATCCAATCGTAACAGCGATCCTCGCTTTACAAATCGGCCTGTGGCTTATATTTGCGATTCCTATCCCTATTATACAGCTTGGACAGGATCATCTCGTCGGTTTCAACTATGGTGTAGCGGCTGGGGAATGGTGGCGGCTCGTCACACCTATTTTTCTCCACGGAAGTCTCACGCATATTTTATTTAATTCTATGTCCCTTTTCTTATTCGCCCCAGCACTTGAACATTTGCTCGGGAAGGTTCGATTTTTAATCATTTATCTTGGAGCAGGGTTCATTGGCAATCTCGGGACCTATTGGGTGGAGCCTTTAGAGTATGTACACGTTGGCGCTTCTGGTGCGATCTTTGGTTTATTTGGAGTGTATCTATACCTCGTCCTCTTTAAACCACACATGATGGACCGCGGCAATTCACAAGTGATTTTAACGATTCTGGCTGTTTCTGTCATCATGACCTTCGTCAATTCGAACATCAATATCATGGCTCACTTATTTGGATTGATCGGCGGTATGATTCTAGCACCTATTACTCTGCTTTTCCATTCGAAAAAAAGACGCTATTAATCTCATAAAAAATGTCGATCCCTCCTTGAGCTGGAGTTGATCGACATTTTTCGTTTAAGACGATTGATTTTTTTCATACGAATACCAATCAAATACACGTGCAGCATCTTCTTCCTCAAGGTGATGCACACCAAAGGAATCAAGCAGCGCGGAGGATTTTACAAAGGTGTGAATACTTGCGACCCGGCCTTTCTTTTGGAAAAAAGATTGCGTCATCGTATAGTTTTGCATTCGTTTTCTCAAGACAATGCCAGTGGTCTTGCCAATGCCTCTTGATGTCAGTTGAATCAATGAATCTTTGATTGTATATCCTGATTGTTTATAAGCTAAATAGCCAAAGAATAGAGCAAGTGGTAACGGAATGAGTCCCAAATATCCCCATGGCGGAAAGCGCACCGACAGGATAACACCTACAAGTAACGGCACAAAGCCATATGAGATCAGGTAGCGTTTGAGTGAACGCTTTGGCACCTTTTTCAGCTCTGTTTCTGGTGCAACATGATAATGATCCGTGAATTGGGACAGCAATTCATTTATTTTTTTCTTCCGAATGAGCGGAAATAAGACGGAAGAGGTTTCTTTCTCTGTAATCGAACCTCCTGCACTAACAAGCATCACTGTCGCAAAGCCAAAAGGCTCACGGATAATATTCTCTTTGATCTTCACTGCTTGAATTCTCGCAAGTGGAATGGTCATTTGATGTCTCTCGATGAGTCCTCTTGTAATGATGATGTCATTCCCTTTTCGTTTTGCAGCAAAATTCGCATACTGAAGCGCTGTTACCCCAACACTCAGGATCCACGCGATCAATACGGCAAGAAAAATCAAAATCGCATAAATTTCAACGCTCGCATGACTTAAAAAAGAGAACTTCTTGAAGAACCCGTCCAAAGGGAGAATTTCATCTATTTGCGTGTAGATGGCAAGACACCCAGATATAATGACCCCGATACCGCTTGAAGTGGTCGCAGCCAAAAGCAATTCTGGCACACCCATACGATAGGAGACATTGATTTCTTCCTGCACAGGTTTCTGGGCAGCCAAATGGCCATGCAGATCTCCTGCTTCATCCGTCATTTCTTCTTCCTGCAAGCTTTTCTTCCGGTTGAAAATCGACTGCTTTAATTGTTCCGCTTCTGCTTTAGTAATAGCGGTCAGGCTCACTTCTGGACCATCCGTGCCGCCTGCCGTTTCGATTTGAACCCGTACTAAACCAAAAATCCGTTGGAAAATACCTTCACTTGTATTGACTGTTTGAATTCGTTCTAATGAGATATATTTTTTCTTTTTCGTAATTACGCCCGATTCCACACGAAATTCATCGTCTTCCATCCGGTAGGTGAATCGTCTCCATTCTAAAATGGTATAAACGGCTTTCCATAAAAGAAGCACACCAAGAATGATAAATGCATAAAAGCGGATGCTCGAATTCGAGTTCACAAAAATCAATACGAAAAAAGGGATAATGAAGTTTTTAATCATGGATACAGCATCTGATATAAAATCAATGAACATCGAGATAGGATGTACACGTTTTGGTTCAGACATCATCTTCCGTCACCCTTGCTAAACGAGATATGTAATCACGAAGCTCATCTGCCTCTTCTAATTCTAGCGCCGGTATATCATGAACTGTGGCAGCAGTCGAAATTTGAACAGAGGCTAAACGGTAGCGCCTTAAGAGCGGCCCTTGAGATGTATCAACATGCTGAACACGAACCATCGGCACAATCACACGTGTGACACGAATGAGTCCATGCTGTATTTCAATTTCATTTTCGAATACTTCGTAGCGCCAGATGTGATGGCGGATTTTTGGTATGAGCCAAATGCCAAAGATGACCTGTAAGACCCATAAACCAGAAAGGATCGCTCCAATCCAATATGGCCATTGTAAATAGTAGCTAGTAACAAATACCCCAATGATGATGAGTAAGAAAATCAATGAGATAATTCCATTTTGAAGACGCCATACCTTTAAACCATTTAGACTAATTTGACGTTGCGGCTGTTTTCTCACATTCTTCCCCCATTCTCTTACTTTTCTATCAATATATTACGTAACAAAGCCTAAAAAGTTTCAATTTTAGCCTGTTAAAAAAAGCGAACCCTGCAAAGGATTCGCTCTTGTATTAGTTGTTATAAGATTTCTTTTGACGACGATCGTTAGAAGAACGATTGCGGTCATTTGAAGAACGCTTTTTATCACCATAAGATGAACGGCTGTTCTTGCCTTTTCCACGGTAGCCTCCGCCACCGCCGCCGTCTCTGCGTTTAGAAGAGCTGCGGTTGTTACGATGACGTTTTGAAATCATTGGTGCTTCATCTGTCAAACGAACAGGCGTTGCATCCGGCTCTTTTGTCATCATTTTGATAGCAGCTGCAACCACTGTTACAGAATCATGATCTTCCAGCAATTCAGCAGCAGCTGTCATGTAGAAGTTCAAGTTGTTTTCACTGATGATCGTGCGTAGACGGTCAACTGTTACTTGCTGTTGTCCTTCAATTGCCTCATCAAGTGTAGGTTCTTTCATACGATCCATTTTACGTTTAGTCGTTTGCTCAATCGCACGAAGCATATCTTTTTCACGTGGTGTGATGAATGTCATCGCCATACCTGTACGTCCAGCACGTCCAGTACGTCCAATACGGTGTACATAGCTTTCTGGATCTTGCGGCACGTCGAAGTTATACACGTGTGTGACGCCTGAGATATCAAGTCCACGTGCTGCAACGTCTGTTGCGACAAGCACATCGATTGAACCTTCTTTGAATTTACGAAGCGCAACCATACGTTTTGCTTGAGTCAGGTCACCATGAATTCCTTCAGCTGTATAACCTCTTAGGTTAAGTGCTTCAGTCAATTCGTCAACACGGCGTTTCGTACGGCCGAAGACAATTGAAAGCTCAGGTGATTGAATGTCAAGAAGACGAGTCAATGTATCAAACTTCTTACGTTCGTGAATATCCAAATAGAACTGTTGGATGTTAGATACAGTCATTTCTTTCGCTTTTACTTTTACGTGTTCTGGGTTTGTCATGAAACGCTCTGCAATGCGCTTAATTGGTGCAGGCATTGTCGCAGAGAATAAAAGTGTTTGGTGTTCACTTGGTACATTTGAAAGGATCGCTTCAATGTCTTCGATGAAACCCATGTTTAGCATTTCGTCTGCTTCATCTAGCACGACTGTTTCAACATTTTGAAGACGCATTGTACGACGGTTAATGTGATCGAGTAAACGTCCTGGAGTCCCTACGATGATATGAGGATTTTTCTTGAGCGAACGGATTTGACGGCCGATATCTTGTCCACCGTAAATAGGAAGTACGCGTGCACGCTTGTCTTGGCCGATTTTATATAGCTCTTCAGATACTTGAATCGCTAATTCTCTTGTTGGCGCAATGATAATCGCTTGGATATTTGGAGACGCTGGGTCGATTTTTTCAACCAGAGGAATACCAAATGCTGCAGTTTTTCCTGTACCTGTTTGTGCTTGTCCGATGACATCTTTATTTTGAAGACCAAGAGGAATCGTTTCTGCTTGAATCGGTGTTGCTTCTTCAAATCCCATGCGGTTAATAGCCTTCATGAGACTTTCGCTTAATTGAAAATCTTGAAACGTTATAGTCAATTTATTCAAACTCCTTCTAATTGCTGTTTCAGTAATCTCGTGAATGATCATTAAAAACTGCCCTTTTCTGAAAGGACAGGTCCATTATATACAAAGCCCGAATTACCCTACCTTATATCTTACCATTACACTATTTGTTTTTCAACAAGACAGAAATGGATATATCTACTGCTCTACAATGACAGATTCACCTTCACTTTGATCTCCGTCCATCCATTTCCACTTTTCAAACAGTTGAATTTTTCCGTTATCCAGCTGCTTAGGAGTGGAGTCGCAAGACCCGCTTCTTATGCCGCCGTCCTTGCTTACATGGTGGTATCTAAAATGAAGTGTTCCATCCTCATTCACAGTTCCTACAAGTACGCCAGATATAATACTGCCGCCTTGATATGTGCCCGTTAATATATTCCCGTCCTGACGATATTGAAATATGGTTCCTGCTGATACTTCTCCGTTACTCGAATTAGACTGCGGGACAAAGGTTTTTCCGTCATATTGAAACAACCGAATCAACCACCTTTTCTTTCCTATTGTACCATAGGCCTGTCACTCATTCGACAAAAATGATGCAAATTTTAACAAGTGGGATTCAATTTATATTAGTTTAGCCACATTTTAGCTTTTCTATATATTAAATTGCTTTTTTTAGAAAATGTTCTACTTTCTCAAACAATTGCTGGGCACATGGCTCATGGCAAACATGATGTTTACAATCCGGCAAATAAAACATTTCTTTCTGGCGAGACGGGACTTTATGATAAATAAATTCTGCACTTGAAGCAGGCACAATCCCGTCGCTTTCACCTTGAACAATTAACACAGGCAGATGAAGCTTCTCAAGCGAATTCTTCGTTTGCTTTACCAGCTTCATAAATTCTATCGCAGCTGACAGCGGCGTGCTTGTGAGCTTATGGCGATATCGATCATATAAAGGGTTTGTATCAACGATCCCTGACAGGGACTCCTTTACCATCTGCCGTGTGTCTTGCATCATTTGTTTTGGGTTCACATATTTGGCCGCAGCACTTAAAAGGACAAGGCGGGCAACTGGGTACTTCGCCGCTAAGTAAGAAGCAATCATTCCGCCCATAGAAAAGCCGACCAAATACACGGTGTCACAAGTCCGGTAAAGGGATAGAAGTTCGAGTTCAGCTGTCGCTATCCATTCTTGATAAAGAATGCCTTTTAACTGCAGCTCATCCCCATGCCCTGGAAGCGTGACAGACTGCACATTCCAATCTGCCGCCTGTTTTAAATATTGCGCCAGCGGTTCTACTTCATAAGGGGCACCAGTAAAACCGTGAATACATAAACAGCCAATCATTCTGTCACCTTCTCACTTTTATAGTGCAGTAATGACTTCTTCCAATCTCATACCGCGTGAGGCTTTGACAAGCACAACATCGTCAGGCCCTGCCACTTCAGCTAGTTTTTTCTTCAGGTCCTCTTTGTCCATAAAGGAGAATACGTGCTCAGCCCCGAATGATTTTTTCGCTCCTTCAGCAATAAATGCACCTAGACGGCCATACGTCATGACATGATCAATAAATTCTGGCTTGATGTAACGGCCAAGTTCATAATGATACGTTTCTTCTTCGCTGCCCATTTCGAGCATATCTCCAAGTACAAGAATACGGTTGGCAAAGCCGTCCATATCCCCCACAAGATCAATGGCCGCTTTCATTGAAGTCGGACTTGCATTATACGCATCATTGATGACAGTGATTCCCTTGTCTGTTTTAAACAGCTCAAGCCGCATCCCTGTCAACTTCGTTTGCATCAGTCCTTGGGCAATTTGTCTTTCATTCAGCCCAAAATGCTGACCTATTGCAATAGCAGCAAGTGCATTCTTCACATTATGTTTCCCTAATACAGGAATGAGAAAACCCTGGGCATACCCTTCTACTTGAAATTCTGTTCCTTCTGCAAGCTGGTTGATGTGCGTTACCTTGATATCACAGTCCTCTGCTTCTCCAAAGGTTTTTACACGCTGAGAAAGTGAACTTGATCTTTCTCGAAGCAATGGCTCATCACCTAGGTAATAAAAGACGCCGTCTTCTTTTAAGCCTTTTACGATCTCATATTTTGCATCGGCAATGGCTTCTCTTGATCCTAAATCTTGCATATGAGATTCCCCGATATTTGTGATGACTGCTGCATCCGGCTCAGCGAGGTCTGATAAAAATTCGATTTCGCCTTTTGCACTCATACCCATCTCCAAAACCGCAATATCGGTTCCTTCTGGCATTGCAAGAATGGTGAGCGGAAGACCGATATGATTATTAAAGTTACCGTCTGTTTTATGAACTTGATACGCTGTTTGCAAGACGGAATGAATCATGTCTTTTGTTGTGGTTTTCCCATTACTTCCTGTAATACCGACAACACGAGGATTTTCTTCTTTTAAGTATGATTTCGCCAGCTGTTGAAGCGCAGCTAGTGTATCCTCTACAAGAATAACAGGAACGCCTTCTGGCGGATTGGCTTCTTTTTGATTCCATAGAACAGCTGATGCTCCAAGCTCTACTGCTTTTGAAGCAAATGTGTGACCGTTAAAATGTTCTCCAATAAGCGGGATAAACAGTGCGCCGTCTGATACTTTTCGTGTATCTGTTGTCACTCCGTGAATCTGCTCTTCGCCAAAAGCTTGATTAGATAGGGATCCACCAGCCATTTGGGCGATTTGTTTCACTGTACGTTTGATCATGATTTTTCGCCTCTCTTTCTCATTTCACGTTTGAAGGAAAAGAGACACTACCTAAGGATAGTGTCTGCTTGCTGCTCACATTAAAAAGTTGTTTTAATGGTTTGTTTTTCTTGATGGCGTTCAATTGCAAGTGACACCAGCTTTTCAATCAACTCTGGATACTCTACACCAGTGTGCTTCCAAAGTAATGGGAACATACTAAAAGGTGTGAATCCAGGCATTGTATTCACTTCATTGATCAACACTTCACCTTTTTCTGTAAGGAAGAAGTCTGCACGTACGAGACCAGATCCATCAAGGGCTTTAAATGCCTTAATTGCCATGTCATGAATCGTCTTATATTCATCCTCTGACACACTCGCAGGAATGATCAAATCTGTATCGCCATCTTCATATTTTGCTTTGTAATCATAAAAATCTGTTTTAGGTGCAATCTCACCAACGACAGAGCATTTTGGCTCATCATTGCCTAATACACCAATCTCAATTTCTCTTCCAACAACGCCTTCTTCTACGACCACACGACGATCATATTGGAAAGCGAGGTCGAATGCAGTCTGCAGCTCTTCTTTGCTGCGGCATTTGCTAATTCCAACACTTGATCCCATATTGGCAGGTTTCACAAAGCATGGATAGCCAAGTACTTGTTCCACTTGTTCTAAGCTTTCTGTTGTCGCTTTCTCAAAGTCTTTTTTATTGAAGGAAAGGTGCTTTGCTTGTGCAAGTCCTGCTTGTGCAAAAACATCTTTCATCATGACTTTATCCATACCCGCAGCAGACGCAAGAACGCCGTTGCCGACATACGGGATATTTAACAGTTCAAGTAATCCTTGCATTGTGCCATCTTCTCCATTTGGTCCGTGCAGCAACGGGAAGACAACATCAATTTTCTCATCAACCGTTGCAGGCTGTGGAAACATGCTTTCATTTAAAGAAGTTGGTAAAAACGTCTTTGCGTTCTGTTCAAATTGAAGCATTTTGACGTTTGATACTGGTTCAGTGAGTTTTTCTCCTCTTAACCATTCACCCTCTTCTGTAATATAAATTGGATGTATATCGAACTTCTCAGTGTTAAGTGCTTTTGTAACTGCAAGGGCTGTTTGCAGTGATACATTATGTTCGGCTGACTTTCCGCCGTAAATCAATCCTAAACTTATTTTCAATGGATACTCCCCCCACTAAAATTCATCTTTACTATCTTATCACTTTCAAGCAAAAATGCTCTAATTAATTTTTGTTGTTACGTAATTGAAATGATTTGTAAAGGTTGTAAGCGCCTCCCGAGCATTTGTATGTCATTCGCCTTAATTTTATATTAAAATGACATTGAAAAGGAGTTGTGACAAATTGAAAAAAATCACAAGTACTGAACAATTCAATGAAATAATTCAATCAGACAAAGAAGTCATCGTTAAATTCTTTGCAACATGGTGTCCTGACTGCACAAGAATGGACATGTTCATTCCAGACATCCTAGAAGCTTATGCTCACCATGAATGGTTTGAAATAAATAAAGATGATTTCCCTGAATTAGCGGAAACGTATCAGGTAATGGGTATTCCAAGCTTGTTAATTTTCAAAAATGGTGAAAAAACAGGGCATTTACACAGTGCAAACGCAAAATCGCCTGAAGAAGTGACAGAGTTTCTTCAAGAGCACGTTTCTTAATTGAAGGACATCAGCAAACTTTTGCTGGTGTCTTTTTTCTTTTTTAATCTCTTCATAAGACGAGCTTCGCAGCCAAAACGTTTCAAATTGATGTTTTCCCTTACGACAAGTCATGACAAAATTATTTCCTGGGAAAGAATGCAGCGTCGATACAGCTTGGAATATGTCGGTTACGTGAATTTTCTGAATTGAATCTTTACTTATGACATTTGTCTTTGTATAATGGAGTTGCTAATTGAAAATGATTATCAATTTCATCTATGTGAAATCCTATAGACGGTCATTCTAATAAAGGAGCGATGAGTCACATGTCTAAGAAGAAGATCAAAACCTATCAGCAATTGATTGAAGAGAACAAAAAGGCGATCATGCGCGATCCTCAAATGATGGAAAGTATATACGAAACCATCGACAAAAAACACCAGAAGCAGCTTGCAGCTGCTGGGCGTGAATCATAAGCACAAGAGGAGCAGTCATCGCTGGCTGCTCTTTTGTCTGCTTCAAACAAAATAAAAAAGCCGATAAAATCTGTTATTCGATTTTATCGGCTTTTGTTTTAATGTGATTTCGCTACACGGTCCTGCTTCATTCCTAAATAAATGAGCATATATGTGAGATAACCCATTGTCATCGTTAAACCACCGAAGAAAAATTGAGAAAATACTGGTTCCTCAAATGTTGTGACGGCAGCAAGAATGATCCAGCTCGCATATAAATAAACCATGAACCATTTCATGTTTCTTTTAAGTGTATACAGAAAGAAAAGACCCGCTAACGAAAAGATCCCCAGCGCTAGTCTGAAATAAACAAGATGATCAAACTGGAAGGCAAAAGACACAAACGAAAACGACAGCAGCAACAAAATTGGTAAAGCCGTAATGAAATTTTTCACGATAGTGCCACCTCCATGACTCCTTCTTATTATAAGACAAAATCAGCCGGTTATCGTGAAATACAGACTCGTTTTCACAAAGATGTCACGAATTTTTCTTGTTATTTGACACAATTTTTACACATTTACATCACGTTTCCAAAAAAGAATCCAAGCCGATCCAACAAAGAAAACAAAATGTGCCCCTACTATAAATAGAGAAAACAAAAGGCTCATCCCATGAAAAGGCGGCGGTCCTTGAAAGCTGTACTGAGTAAAGTCCGTATTCGCAAAAAGGAGGATTTTCCCCCACTGATTTTCTAAGAGCGACATGATCGGTACAAGTGATTTCGCCGCATATAAAACAAAAAACGAGGTCACAAGTGCAACAAGACTGTTTCTAAACAAACTGGAACACATAAAAGCAAAGCTTGCCATCATGACCACTTCCACCCACTGAGATCCAATGACGGCAAACGTATGCTGAAATAATTGCCCCGTTCTTTCATCAAAATCAGTACCGAAGAAAATAAGACCAAATAGAAAAGCTAACACATAATAAAAAACAAATAAATAAATGACTGTCAGCAGAAGTGTGATGTATTTTGACAGAAAAATGTGCAGTCTTGTTTTTGGCCTGATCAATAAAAACTTGATCGTCCTTTTCTGAAACTCTGTTGAGATCAAGGTCGCCCCAATAACGACAGCAAGCACCTGTAAAATAAACACGACATTCGTGGAATAAGCAAAATAGTTTGCGACTGTGTCTTGTCCACCAAAGCTTGATATGACTCGTTTCAAGGTGAGAGCCATTGCTAGTTGAAATACAACGATCAACCCAAGAGCAATGAATGTGATTTTTTTCCTCATAATTTTCTTATGCTCATTCTTGATGAGGTTCAGCATCTGTCTTCCCGCCTTCCGTCCATTTCATAAACGCCTCTTCAATTGATTGCTTTTGAGGCGTCATTTCAAGTACATCAAACCCCGCCAGCACAAGCTGTTTGTTCAGTTCTGGCACACGTTCTTTGTTCAGTTGAAGCAGTACGCGCGCTCCGTCTCGTTCATATGTATACTCCTGTGCGTCAAGCCATGAAACCGCCTTTTCTATTGGCTGAATATTCATCAGCACCTGCTCTTTCCCTTCCATATCACGGAGATGAGTGCTAGCTTTGATCTGTCCCTTTTGAATGATAATCATGCGGTCACATAGCTCCTCTACCTCATGCAATAAATGCGTCGCAAATAATACGGAGGTTCCTTCTTCCTTTACGAGCATTTGCAAGTGCTCCCGGAATTCCTTCATTCCTGCAGGGTCTAGTCCATTTGTCGGTTCGTCTAAAATGAGCAGGTTCGGCCGATGCAAAATAGCTTGTGCAATCCCAAGCCTTTGTTTCATCCCTAGCGAATACGTCTTGACTTTCTGATGAATGGCATCCTCCAGACGAACTCTTTCCACTACTTCCTGAATGCGTTCCTCCGTCACCCCGTCGTGCATCGCTGCATACATTTCAAGGTTTTCAAAGCCTGTTAAATACGAATAAAATTCTGGATTTTCTATGATCGCACCAACAGATGACATCGCCCCGAGAAAATCCTCATCTTGTGAATATCCATTGATCATGATGCGGCCATTGTTTTTTTTCATCAAGCCAACGATCAATCGAATCAAGGTTGTTTTTCCAGACCCGTTGGGGCCAAGTAATCCGACAATTTCTCCCCGCCCAATGTCTATAGAAATATCCTGCAAGATCATTTTCCGGCCAATTTGTTTATCGACTTTCTCTACTTTTAAAACAGCAGACTGCAAAGTGGTTCCTCCTTCTGATGTAAAGCCTATGGCGGCAGTTACGACCGCTCATCCTGTAAAAAGTATATCACGCTAGACAAATCAATCCATGAAAAAAAGGGCTGATCCACTCAGCCCTTCTTGCTTATTACAGTGATAAGTTAGGTGTCGGCGCTTCTTTTTCATGTTTCTTTTCGGTTTCAGAAACAATCACCGCACATGCTGCGTCACCTGTAATATTCACTACGGTCCTTGCCATATCTAATAAGCGGTCTATGCCAAGGATCAGCGCTATTCCCTCAACAGGAAGATTCACGGAATTTAAAACCATGGCCAGCATGATGAGCCCTACCCCTGGCACGCCTGCTGTACCGACACTTGCTAATACAGCCGTTAACACAACCGTCAGCATTTGAACAAGCGTCAGTTCAACCCCATATACTTGAGCGATAAAAATGGTCGCAACACCTTGCATAATGGCCGTTCCATCCATATTAATAGTTGCACCAAGCGGCTGCACAAAGCTTGAAATCGACTCTGGTACCTTTAAACGCTTTTGCGCTGTTTCCATTGAAACCGGCAGCACTGCGTTACTGCTTGATGTACTAAATGCAACAACCATCGCCGGGGAAAATCCTTTAAAGAATTCCATCGGATTTCGTTTAGCTAAGATCGCAACGGTTGAACCATATGTCAGGAAGAAATGCAGGATGAGCGCAATTAACACGACCGAGAAGTAAAGTCCCATCGCTTTCATGGCATCCAGCCCCTGACTGCCGATGGCGGTTGCAATTAAACCGAATGTCCCGTATGGTGCAAATTTCATCACAACACCGACAAGATACATCATTAATTCATTTCCTTGTTCAAACAGCTTTAGCAAGCCTTCCGTTTTTTTACCGAGCATGGCGATGCCAAGACCTAAAAATACACAGAAGACGATAATTTGAAGCATATCTCCTTCAACTAACGATTGGACTGGATTGGTTGGAATAATGTTGAGTAGTGTTTCTGCCATTGACGGGGCTTCCTCTGCGGAATAATCAGCTGCTTTTGTATCAAAATTGCCGAAGGCTCCCGGCTTGATTAACACAGCTAATGAAATACCAATGATGATGGCAAAAGTCGTAGTGAGCAGGAAGTAAGTAATGGTTTTTGCGCCGATTCTGCCTAGCTTTTTCGGATCACCAAGGCCTGCTACACCAAGCGTGATCGAAAAGAATACAATGGGCACAACCAGCATTTTAATCAGATTTAAGAAGATTTGACCTAGAGGTGTAAATAAATACGGATCTAACACTTTGAATACATTTGGAGCAAAAAGGTTAAGCAGCAATCCTGTGATGGCACCTACAAACAAGGCAATAATAATTTTCGTCGCCAGCTTCAATAAAATCTCCCCTTCCTCGTCAAAAAGCCCACGAGAGAGTCTTCTCGTGGGCCTGCGTGTCCATACGTGTACCACTGTCTACTCTCTTCACGCTGATGAGGTTAGCTGACGGGTTAGGACGAAGAGATGTCCTTTTTTCTCAGATAAGAAAAATTCACCCCAAAAACTTGGGTCCCCCATTCCTTTAGAAGGATTAAGCGTGTGGTAATATGATATTTTCATACCATTTATACCTTATTTTTAGAAAATTGTAAACAGGTTCATATGAACTTTTTAATTACTTTCTTCCCTATTTGTGACCTCAAGAATATCTAAAATAAACACAAAGATTGGGATACCGATAATAAGTCCCCAAATGCCAATATAGTGTTCAGAGAAGATCAGCACAATAAACGTGAAGAAAATAGGGAGTTCTGTTTTAGCTGACATGAGCTTCGGATTTAAGAAATAAGCTTCAATGGCATGGATAATCACGATCACCAGCACAATATAGAGGACATACATTCCGCCTCCAAGTGTATACGCAATGATGCTGAGTGGAATAAGAGAGATAACCACACCCGCTACTGGGATTAAGCCTAGCAAAAAGACCATGACCGCTAAGCCAAATAACTGCGGGAAACCCATAATGCCCAGCGCAATTGTCGTTAGCACACAATTAACGGTTGCAATAATAAACTGTGCTTCGAGTACTTTTCCAAACGTTCGGGAAAATTTACGTCCAAAGAAGGCAATTTCATGATAGAACACGGAGATTTTACTCGTTTTGAACTTGTTCATAAATTGAATGAGGCGTTCCTTTTCGAACAGGAAGAACATGCTTAATATTAAGGACATAATGACCTGGATACTGAACGTGCTGAAATCTGTTAAGTATGTATAGAGGAAATTAAACCCTTTCTCAAAGAAAGCTGATATTTTGAAATCACCAAATACGTTCGTGATGACGTCAAAGAAGGGTAAATCTTGTGGATGATCTGCGATTTTCTTTCCTAAATGGAATAGCTGCTCCACCTGTTTGGCGATGATTGGTACAAAAACGAAACCGCCAAATGTCAAACCACCAGCCAGAAGAATATACAAAATAGTAATGACCGATTTCTGTCCTATTTTCAGGAAGCGATTTAAAAAGCCTCTAATGACCTCTTCTAACCGATTCATCAAAAAGGTGAAAATGAAGGTCAGAAGAATTAAATTCATCATTCCTCTTAATAGATATAATGCTGTAGCTAATACTACAAATACTAAAAACCGCTTAACACCGGGTTTTTCGAACAATTTTAAAAATGCCGCCATTACGTTACACACCTGCCAGGACTAAAGTCTATTTTTCATCGTATCTGATATACATTATATCGGATCTTTCTGTAAATTATATAATAAAAGGTCAACGAGGTCTTACGATTCGTAGTCATTTTATTGATTTTATTTTTTACACAAGAAAAAACCGAACCTATGTAGAACATAAGGTTTCGGTTTTTGGTTGTTTTTATACTAAACAGCCTGCTTCATATTCCGCATTTCCTGAAGTGCTGTTTTGCTCTTCGATTCGTCAAATTCACCTTCACTCTTCGCGACAACAATTGTTGCGATTCCATTACCAATGAGGTTTGTGATGGCTCTTCCTTCGCTCATGAAGCGGTCAACCCCAAGTAGCAGTGCAAGCCCCTCTAACGGAATGACCTGAAGTGCTGCAAGTGTAGATGCAAGCACGATAAATCCGCTTCCTGTCACCCCAGCAGCTCCCTTTGATGTCAGCATCAGAACAAGGATAATCGTGATCTGCTGACCGATGGACAGGTCTACACCAAACACTTGCGCCAAGAAGACGACGGCCATCGATAAATAGATTGAAGTTCCGTCTAGATTAAAGGAATAGCCTGTTGGAATAACAAGACCAACAACAGACTTAGAGCAACCGTAGCGTTCCATTTTATCCATCATTCTTGGCAGCACAGATTCTGAAGAGCTTGTGCCAAGAACAATCAAAATTTCATCCTTGATGAATCGCAGATAACTGAACAGACTAAAACCATACATTCTACAAATGATGTTCAGCACAACAAAGATGAATATGAACATCGTCATATAAACGGAGAGCATCAGACTCGCGAGCGGTTTAATAGATGCTAGCCCAAAGTGTCCGATCGTATAGGCCATTGCCCCAAATGCACCGAGCGGCGCAGCACGCATGATATATCCAATGATTTTAAAGAAAACGAGTGAAAGCTTATCAAGCCATTCGATGATGCCTTTCCCCTTCTCGCCAAGTGCAGCGAGCGCAACACCGAATAAAATAGAGAAGAATAAGACCTGTAAAATATCACCCTTTGCGAAAGCATCTACCATGTTAGATGGAACGATGTGTGTGACAAATTCCATCCAGTCGATGCCCTGTCCGCCATTTTGGGTATATTGTGAGACATCCCCTTTTTCAAGCTTGCTATAGTCAAGACCTGCACCTGGCTTCATGATATTCACAACAAAAAGACCGATGACCAGAGCAAGTGTCGTGACGACTTCAAAATAAATAAATGCTTTCCCCCCAACTTTTCCAACCTTTTTCATATCCCCCATCTTGGCAATACCAAGAACAATGGTTAAGAAAATAATTGGTGCAATGACCATTTTAACGGCATTGATAAAGGTATCACCAAGCGGCTTCATTTCTTTTCCGACGTTTGGCCACACCATCCCGACAATGATCCCGATGATGACAGCTGCAATCACCTGAAATGTCAGGTTCTTCAAAAGCCTTTTCATAAAAAATCAACTCCCTCACCCTTTGATGTAAACGCTTAACTATTATCTGTAGGTAAATGATAGCGATTTCATCAAAGACTGTGAAGCTTATGGACATATCGTACATTTTGGTCTTTTTGGTCTCTTAGTCAGAATGTACGATATATTTATTCACGGGTCGTCCTACCCCGCCATATTGCATATCTAATTTCAGCTCGCCTTCTTTTACAAGGAAGTCTAAATACCGGCGTGCCGTGACACGGGCAATGCCAAGTGCATTGGCAACTTCCTCTGCAGACTGTGCGCCTTCCTGCAAGCCCATATACGCTTTAATTTCGTTCATCGTATGCACATTCAGCCCTTTAGGAAGCCAAGTATCTCCCTGCTTAACAGCAGGCTTTCGTATGATATCATCGAGCATCTCCTGAGAAAATTCTGCAGCGGTTCTAATTTTTGATTTAAACGCCTTATAGCTTTCAAGAGATTCTTTCATTCGTTCAAATTTGAAAGGTTTAATAATATAATCCCGCGCACCATTTTGAAGCATGATGCCGATGGTCTCTTTGTCCTTCGCTGCTGAAATCACAATCACATCCACCTGCATCTTCTGTTTTCTGATGTCTTGCAGCGTTTTGACGCCATCCTTTTTTGGCATATACACATCAAGTACCACGAGATCTGGACGAATCTCTTTAATCAGCTGGATGCCCTGCTCCCCATTTCCAGCGACAGCTGCTACTTGAAAGCCAGGAACACTCATAATGAATTCTTTATTCACTTCTTGCACCATTGGGTCATCTTCAATTAACAGCACCTTAATCTGAGTCATCTGTCTCTCTCCTCTATGGTCATTGGGAATTCGATTGAGAAGGTGGTACCAATGCCGATGCTTGATGTGACTTCTACATTTCCCATCCCTTTGTCGATAATCGTTTTTACAATATACAGGCCATAGCCTGTTCCGCCCTCTTTGCCGTGTGTGAAGCCTTTATCGAAAAGATAAGGAATTAGTTCCTCTTCGATTCCGGAGCCATTGTCTTCAATTAAAATCGCGAGGACATCCTCCGTTTGATCGATGCTAATGGAAATGACTTTTGTGTCTCTTTCTACAGTATCATACGAAGCAAAGGCGTTCTCAATGAGATTTCCGAGCAGCTTTGTCATATCATGCTGATCAAGCCGCTCAGGGAAATGACGGAGACTGCTATGTTCATCTACTTCGACCTTGATGCCAAGCTCCTTGCCCCTTCTGATTTTACTCATCAATAACCCTGCGACAGCATCATGCTGAATGACGCGATGAAGAAAGTCCGTCACATGTTCCTGCTCCTCTGTCGTTTGAAAGGCTAGATCGAGCGCCTGATCGGCTTTACCAAGCTGAATCAGCCCAGCAATCGTATGAAGCTTATTCATATGCTCATGGTTTTGCACCCGCAAACCGTCCACAAAGTTTTTAACTCCTGTGAGCTCTTCCGCCAATTTTGCCGCTTCCGTCCGGTCCTGGAAAATGGCGACCGCTCCGATGATCTTCTTTTTCATCACAATCGGAATCCGGCTGCTCATGATCCTCTTTCCGCTCATATGAATTTCTTCATTGTAGACGGGTTCTGCGCGATCGATGATCTCAGGAAGTCGTGTATCAGAGAGCACACCCCAAATATTCTGGCCCACGACATCACCTGTCACGCCAAAAATCTGCTTCGCTTTCTCATTAAAAATGGTGATCATGTGCTGATTATCAATGGCGATGACCCCTTCATTAATAGAGTGAAAGGTTGCAGTGCGTTCCTCCAGCATTCTAACAATCTCATGCGGCTCCAGCTTAAACATTTGCTGTTTAATATGGCGGGCGAGCAAAAATGAACCTACAAGCCCAAAACTGAGCGTCAGCAGGAGAATCATGAGGATATCCCGCTTCATTTCTCCTAATATATCTGCCATACTTGGCAGGGTTCTTCCTACAAGCACAACCCCTGTTTGATTAAATTGATCATCCTTCACTGGATAAAAAGCTCTGATGGCTGTTCCAAGCTCTCCCTCTGCTTCTGAGAAATAAATATGCTCTGCAAAAGCCGGCTCTTCATCTGTTCCTTCTGAGCGCTGGCCAATCCTTGTTTTTACTGGATGCGTTAATCTCACATGATCCATATCCATCACGACAATGTAGTCAGCGTCTTGAATAATCCGAATTTCTTCGATTGCATGCTGTAATCGATCACGTTCCTTTGTCTGATCAGCTAACGCCTGCTTCACCTCATTCATCTCAGCCACAGTTCTCGCCGTGTTCATGAGTCTCTTTCGAAGCTCCCGTTCCTCTGTTTGCTGAATTCCCCCGACAAGGACAATGCCTCCGATTAAAAGGGCGAAAATGACAACGAAATATGTGAGGATGGTAAGCTTCCATCTAATAGATAATTGTTGCAATTTCAATCGATTTCTCATCATTTTTTCACCTGTATCTTTACGAATTCTTCCTCTGTCAAGTATGCTTGACATAAGGGGGATCTGACGCATGAAGAATTTACTCGCTTATACGCTATTACTCATGATCGGTTTTGTAACCGCTTTATACTTTGGCTTTTATCATATGATGCCAAAATCAGCGACAACCTTTGATGATGAACAAACCGGACTGAAGGACCAGCTTGTGTTCAAATTCAGTCATGTCGTGGCAGACAATACACCTAAAGGACTTGCTGCAAAGAAATTTGCTGAGCTTGTGCACGAAAAATCGGATGGAAAGATCAGCATTCAAATTTTCTCCAACGGGAGCCTTTATTCTGATATTGAAGAAATTAATGCACTCAAAGAGAATCAAGTTCAATTTATCGCTCCGTCTACCTCGAAGCTCGGCATGCTGTCCCCTGAGTGGCTGGCACTTGATCTTCCCTTTGCTTTTTCAAATTACAGCGCGGTTCAAGAAGGCCTGCACGGTGCAATTGGACAAAGGTTGTTTGGCACGCTGCAAAAAGATGGATTAAAGGGAATGGCTTATTGGACAAATGGCTTTAAGCAAATTACCTCAAATAAAGGACCCATCAAACAGCCGGCTGATTTAAAAAACCAGTCTCTCCGCATAATGCAAAGCGACATGATTGAGAAACAATTTAAACTTCTTGGTGCAAAGCCCTATCAGGAATCATTTAATTCAACATTTCAGCTATTAGAAACCAAAAAAGTAGACGGTGAAGAAAATACCATTTCAAATATTTATTCAAAAAAATTCTATCATATACAAGACTATATGACGATCAGCAATCACGGGTATTTAGGCTATGTGGTCTTAACAGATCAATCCTTCTTTGACCGCCAGACACCCGAAACGAAACGAATTTTACTTGAAGCCATGGAAGAAACAACAGCTTGGAATGAAAAGCATGCAGAACAGATGAACAAAGATCAGTTGGAGGACATTAAACGCGAATCGCCGATTGCCATTCATGAATTGACGCCAGCTGAAAGACAAAAATGGATGAAAGCCCTTGATCCTTTGTATGACGAAGCCGAAAAAACGATTGGCTCCACCCTCATCAAACAGATCCGCGAACTTCGTGCACGTTATGAACACTCACCTATTCATGCTTTTCAGGAAGAGGATGAGAGCAAATAAAAAAATCCCTTTGATAAGGGATTTTTTTATGCGCCGGACTCACTCTGTTCTTGCTCGGTGAGCTCTTCTAATCTTGTTAAAATTCTTCGCTTTCGGTATTGCATCATGCCTGTTTCGGCAATTCCTTTTAATTGTGAGCGGTTCGAAACGGCACCAAACAAAATCCCAGCGATGGGCACAAGCTGAAACAGTTTCTTCCAGCCAAACGAATCTCGGTAATTATAGACAACCTCACGCCACCCTTGGATTTGGGAAATCATGTTTTCATGCTTCCCTTCAGATGCATGATAGCTTTTCAGCTCTTTTAGAATCGATTTCTTTCCAACGACATCCGCAGAGTTCAACTGCAAGCATTTAATGATGAAGACCCGCTCCTCTTTGTTTTTAGGATCATAGCCATAGGTGACGGCAATATCCTGTAATGTTTTCAGAGAGAGACCGAGTACCGCAGGAATATCAGCGGCTAGTGTAAACATTCCGCCAACACCAGTTGTCGCTCCTTGTACTGTCGCGAGATTTGTTCTGTTTTTCCCCATATGCTCACTAATGGCATCCATCATTTCGATTGGGGCCTTTCCAATATCCTCTATGCGCTGAATGGATTCATCGGCACACTTCTTTTGAAATTGATGAATGATGCCTTTTTCCGATGTCAAATAGGCACCGCCGGATTGAATGTAATGGCCCATTTCGTCTAGCAGTACACCGATTTTTTTCTGAATAAAAGCAGGCGTCAGCTTGTCCAGCATTTGAAATGGAAGACGGCTGAGTTTCTCCCAAAACCATACCTTTTGCTGGTCTTTCTCCCACTTTTCAATCTCCTTTAATTGTGCTTTTAGCCATTCTCTTTCCTCCATGTCATATGCCTCCTTAGATGCCGCTGAAGTATTTGTCTGTTATTATACACAATCCTTGTCCATCATACGTATAGAACATTGAAGCGGTTCCGAAAGGTTTTAATCTTTTTCAAAACGGTTATTGCTTAATAAACAAACAAAAGAGGAGTGATCAACATGTTAGGATTTCTAATTTCATTGGTTGTGGCGATTGTCATCGGTCTCATTGGGAGTGCACTCGCTGGAGGCAGTGTACCAGGAGGATGGATCGGTTCAATGATTGCCGGACTTGTAGGCGCTTGGATTGGTCATGGATTACTTGGAACGTGGGGTCCTAGTTTGGCAGGCTTTGCGATCATTCCAGCGATCTTAGGAGCAGCAATCTTTGTCATTATTTTAAGCCTGATCTTCCGCAGCGTAGGATCAAGGGTATCTTAAAAAAACGAATAACAGAGGAAGCAGTAGGGACACCGTCTAAGGGGCGGTGTTTTTTATGTTGCGCGTTGACAAGGTATCTATTTTTTTCACTTACATATGATAAACAAACCTATTAGTTCAGATAGTTGACTTTTCATGAAGATGGGCATATGATGATTAAAAATTGCATGAAGGAAACTTTTTGTGCCCAAGCAAAACTTTGTAGAATCTAGGTGATGACATATGACAAACAAATACATCGAGGCACAAGCACACATGTCAGCGGCAGCTGAGCGTGCACTTGAAGGAAAGGTCAAAGGATTTAGAAGGCTTCTTCCTTTTCTAGGCCCTGCTTTTATCGCTGCCATTGCATATATTGATCCAGGGAATTTTGCCACCAACATTGCCGCTGGCTCCAAATATGGATATCTCCTCTTATGGGTCATTCTCATATCAAATCTTATGGCTTTGCTCATCCAATCCTTGTCTGCAAAGCTTGGAATAGCGACAGGTAAAAACTTACCTGAAATCGCACGTGAAGAGTTTCCAAAACCTGTATCCATCGGTTTATGGATTCAGGGCGAACTCGTCATTATTGCCACAGATTTAGCTGAGTTTATTGGAGCGGCACTTGGTTTATACTTGCTCTTTCGGATTCCTTTGCTTGAAGCATCTATTATTGCAGCCATTGGATCATTTGCGATTTTAGAATTGCAAAGACGGGGATATCGCGCATTAGAAGCTGGCATTACAGGCATGCTCTTCGTTGTCGTGATCGCTTTCGCCGTGCAAACCTTTGTCGCCAAGCCAGATATGGCAAGTGTCGTAGGCGGGCTTTTCATTCCAAAATTTGATGGCACAGATAGTGTACTGCTTGCAGCTGGAATTTTAGGTGCCACTGTGATGCCGCACGCGATCTATTTACATTCAGCATTAACCCAAAGAAGAGTCGTCGGCAGAACAGAAAAGGAGAAAAAACAGATTTTTCGCTTTGAGTTTTTCGATATCCTCATTGCGATGTTAGTTGCTGGAGCCATCAATGCCAGTATGTTGATTGTGGCAGCCGCTCTATTTTATAAAAATGGTCTCTTTGTTGAAGATCTGGATGTTGCGTTCCAGCATTTTAGCACACTTGCAGGTCCTGTATCAGCTATCTTATTTGGTGTAGGCCTGCTTGTAGCCGGACTATCCAGCTCTTCTGTCGGTACATTGTCAGGCGATATCATTATGCAGGGTTTTATTCAATACCGCATTCCACTGTATGTCCGCCGGCTGATTACCATGATTCCCCCTATTGTGATCATTGCATCTGGGGTGAATCCGACATCAGCACTTGTGATGAGTCAGGTGGTCTTATCATTTGGTATTGCCTTTGCTTTAATTCCGCTCATTTTATTTACAAGTAAAAAACGAATTATGGGCGAATTGACGAATGCCCGCTGGGTGACAGGAATATCTTGGGTGATAGCAGCTCTTGTTGTCGCACTCAATCTCTTTTTAATTGTAGATACGTTTATGTAAAAGACAGTCGTGATGCTGTCTTTTTCTTTTCATATGGTTATGGTAAAATTCCCCTGAGAGGATGTGGGCACATGTTTTTTTATCAAGATCAAGAGATATCCATGCGGCTGCTTGAGCCAAGAGACGCAAGAAGTCTATATTTGCTCATCCAGCGGTCAAGAGAGCATTTACGTGAATGGATGCTTTGGGTGGATTCAACACAGACAGAGGAAGACAGCATGGCGTTCATTCAAGGCGCAATGCAGCAAGCCTTGCAGAACAACGGTTTTCAAGCGGGCATCTGGTCACATGGAGAGCTTGTCGGGATTATTGGCACCCACCAAATTCATTGGATCAACAGGACTGTTTCAATTGGCTATTGGCTCGGAGAAGGCTATCAAGGAAAAGGCATCATGACAAAAGCATGCAAAGCAGTCATTCAATATTTATTTGAAGAATGTGGACTGCACCGCATTGAAATCAGGGCTGCTGTTGATAACCAGAAGAGCAGACGCATCGCAGAACGATTATCCTTTTCGCTTGAAGGCATTTTGAGACAATGTGAATGGCTGGGCGATCGCTTTACGGATCATTGTGTATACGCGCTCTTGCAGCCTGAATATATGAAAGAAAAAACGCATTATATGAATCAATCCACTTAATTGTGTCGATTGCATGAATTATTTTACAAAGTGAAGCTTTGTGGTATCCGTTGCGATCAGCATCTGATAAAATAGAAGGAAAAATCGAGGTATGAAGTATGTCTCTTATTATTTTATTTTACTTATGGATCGTCCCTTTATTATTTGGTATTTTCTTCTCATTCTTAACAAAGAAAGCCACCTACAAACGCCGCTTTGTCCCATCATATAGCATGGCAGGACTCAGCATTGTTTTTCTCATTCTGGCACTTGTCTTTTCAGCCAGCCATTTTCTATTCATTTGTGGTATGTTCCTATTTGCCACAACCCTTGTCGGCACAAGCATCCCTTTATTTTTAGCCTTTACAAAAACACCATCATAAACAAAAACCACCTTTTTGCAATGGAAAGGTGGTTTCTTTTTTATTGATTTGGCATTCTGTAAGTCACGGTGGCATCTTGATTGGCTTCAATTGTTTTCACAATGTCTTGTAGGATCTCTGACGCTCGATCATTTGAGTCATACTTGCCGAGAGTCTTTACCCAAGTATCGCCTCCTGCGATCATTCCTTCAATCTTTTTGCCGGTTACTGAGACTTCGTGGACATGAACGAAACTTTGCTGGTTTTGTGCGAAAATCCATAGCATGGTTATAACTCCTTTTATTGTTTGATTGAATGTCGTTAGCCCTTTTCAATACAGCTAAAAAATGTGCTATGTTACACTTCCCCTATTCTTTTGTTAATAACTCTTTTCGAATAGCATGTGTCTCAATATCTGCAAACCTTACGGGTATTGGTAATCTACTGTTTTTATCAACAAGTTTCATAATAATTTTTGTAGTTGTATCTAAATCAATCCAATTCCCACATGAAATAAAAATAGGCTTAACATTCACTCTGGTTCTGAGCGCTCTTCCATATATTTCGTTATTTATAATAATATCTGTGTATGCATTTGTTTTATTTTGGGGCATGGTAAAATCTATACCATTAATTTTCAAATAACTTTTTGCGACTCCAATGGTAGGTTTATTTAAGAAGAAAGACGCCTGTGTAGCAATGCCCATGTGTCTATAATGTAAATAACCATTTCCATCAAACATATAGACGTCTACTTGTTTCGTCAGTTTTTTTACTGCATCTTTAATTAATGGCATTTCACGAAAAGCAAGAAAACCTGCTATATAAGGAATCCTTATTTCTCCATGGCTATGCACTTTTTCTATGATTTTTTTTTCTATCAAATCATAGACGACGATACAACAAACACCGCTCGTTTTTCCATGCATATCAAAATAAGCTACATCTACACCTGCAATAAACCTTATGTTCTCAAGTTGAAAATTATTTTTCAATTGCACTTTAGGCAAGAGCGCTTTTTGTTCACTTTTAAATTTTTCTAATAAATCATTTATTTCATCATTATGCATAAGATCCACACGATTAGCTGTTGAATTTTTCGGCATATTTCAAATCGGATTCATTAGGTTCTGCCTTTTTCTCTACAATATTTCCACTTTCATCATACTTTATATAAGTCATCTCTCGACCAGCAACACATTCAGATTCATACTTTTTATTTCCATTTTCAAAAAACTCAACTTGATAGCCGTCGGCTGCATTTTTACTCATATGACCTATTTTCTTAACATTTCCATTTGAATAGAATTCAACATACTTTCCTTGTTTAACTCCTTGTTCAACATAGAAATAACTCTCAATATTCCCATTTTCATATATATCATATGCTAATCCCGTAAACAGCTCTTCTTTACCATCCTCGGTAATTTCCACTATTGCTAGTTCGTAAGGGCCTCCATATTCTAAACATTCTTCAAACTCAGTGCCATTCTCTAAAATAAAATCTTTTTGCAATATATCATTTAACATTTTTAGGAACCTCCGTGATAATTTTAGATCCATCTGTAAGATAAGCACAATGAGGACACCTTGGAAACATCATTCCAGCCGGTTTCACTCTACTCTGACCTGTCCTAACAACATTCAAAATAAAATTATCCAAACTAGCACCTGGATTAGCCTTTAAGGCCTTATTCAAGGCGATCACTTCTGCATGTGACCCCGCACCTTTTGTATATGTGTATGAATCTATAACCTCTTTTGGCATTCTATCATATTTGGCATTTATTAAGGGATGGAAATCTGGTAACTTTCCATCATAATCATTTATTGCATACGAATATTTTCCAGTCTGCTTATCATAAACTCCAGCAAAGGCAGGACCCATTTTCTTCTTGCTAATGCCAGTTTCTTTTAATTTATTTAGTTCTTTCACCGTTTCTCCGCGTAAATTAATTCTTTCATTTAATTCTTTTGAATCGATCTTTCCATATTTATTTCTCAAATAATCAATTCGACTTTTCGTGTTCTCTTTAATCCCCATCTTCCCATGAAACCCTTTCGCCCCAAACGGCAAAAGCATCCCCAGAGCCGCATTCATACTCGCTTCCTGCTGTTCTTTCGAGATCTTATTTCCAAACATATCGCGGCCTGTGATTGCTTCGCTGAAGCCGTTGGTGGCGGTGAGGCCATATAAACCTTTTTGAGATGTTTTCAGGGCGTCAAAGGATTTTTGTGATGTCTTGTAAATGTCGACTGCTCTTACTGCGGCTGATGTGGCTTGGGTGGTTTTATAGACAGCCTTTCCGCCTTTGAAAATGCGGCCTGCCCAGCCGACGATTGGGATGTAGCCTGCTGCTGCCATGCCGCCTGCGGCGACTCGCTGGCCTGCGGTGAGTTCCTCGCCCGTGATTGGATCAACGCCTGTTGCGGCACGTTTTGCATCGTTCACGCCGGTCAGTTCATTGACGATATTTCCACCGTAATCGAGCGCTTTTTCATACCAAGGACGGTTGGCGAGGGCTTCTTGTTCTTTTGCAATCTCGCGGGCTTCTTCTTGTTCTTTTTTGATTTTCAGATATTCAGAAGTTTGCTTTTCAATATCGCTTTTTGCCTTGTAGATTTCGCTATTTTGATACGCTTTCTTATCAAAATTCATAGGCGAAATCGCTTTTCCATCATTTGTCGCATTCATCATTTCAGCGTACAATGCCATTGTAGCTTGCTGCTCTGTCTCTGACAAAGCATATTCATCTTTTAAATTTTGATCAAGCTCTCTTAAATCTTTGACTGTCTTTTTTCGTTCATCTTCCGCATCTTCTATTTTTTCATCAAAGGTTTGACTATCAAATACTTCTAGAGAAATGAGATCATCAATGTCTTGAAAAATCGTTTTGAGTGCCTTTTTTTGATCCTTTACAATGCTTTTGGCATTCTTGATGCCCATATGTACTGCGTTGTCTAAAAAGTGTTCTTCTACAAAGGTATCGCCGCCAAAGCTCGTATCATCAAGTGTCCCAGAAACACCGTCATGAAAGGCTTTTTGCTTATCAATGAAGCTGATAAACATGTCTACATTTCCGGAGAGCTCTTTATAAAAGCTTTTAATGTTATCGGCACCTTTCCCAGTGAAGTCGTCACCAAGATTGGCAACACCTTGTAATGCCTTTTTTAAATCTACCATTTGTTCACGGAGTTCCTGATAGTGTTTTGCTCTTGTGTCCATGGCACTTGTTAGTGCTTTTGCATCAAGTATCTTCCCCAGAAGAAGTCACTCCCTCCATTATTGATCATAAAGTCTATTTTACCTTTCTCAGCGAATTGGAAAAATAGGCTTTAAGTTACAAAAATAATTAGGAAATAAAACAAGTGATAATTGAAATGTTTTTCCTTTCATCACAAAAAAGTCAGTCCTCTTTTGAGAGGACCGACTACATTTTGTTTAGAAAAAGCGTTTTAAACTTTTCTTGAGTGGAGGGATATCCAGCTCGCCTTTTTCAAAGAATTTTTTCAGTAAGTACTTACTAAAACCGGCTGCTTGTGTGTACGTAATTTTTCCAGGTAACGGCGGTTCATTGGTGACAGCAACATCAATAATGACAGGTTTATCTGATTGAAGAGCTGTATCAAAGGCTGGAGCTAGTTCTTCATGTGATGACACGGAGATTCCTTTGCCGCCACATGCTTCTGCAAACTTAGCAAAATCAATATCTTCTAGCTCTATACCATAATTGATGTTTCCTTTTACTTGTTGTTCATATTCAATCATTCCAAGATTGTTGTTGTTTAAAATCACCACAACGATTGGCAGTTTATATTTGACCGCTGTCACAAAGTCTTGCATAACCATTGTGAAGCCACCATCGCCACAGACAGCAATCGCTTGGCGATTCGGTTCATTTAACTTAGCAGAGATAGCACCAGGCAAACCACAGCCCATTGTGGCAAGCCAGCTGGAGATGATGAAATCCTGCTGTTTCATTTCAAAATGGCGTGCCATCCATACGGTCACATTCCCTACATCAACAGAAAGAATGGCGTCGTCTTCTACTGCTTCTTCTAATCTAGCAATGACTTGCTGAGGTTTAAGCGGTGATGTAGCAACGGATTTTTCCTTATCCATTTCTTCTCGCCATTTCATCATATGCTCAGTACAAGCTTCAAGGAAACCACGCTGCTCTTTATATTCAATGTAGGAGGTCAGTTCATGCAAACCACTCTTGCTGTCACTCACGATTCCTACGTCTACCGGATATCTTTTACCGATTTGATCTGGCTTAATATCCAGTTGAATGGCAGGTGTGTTCTCTGGTAAGTAGTCTCTATATGGAAAGGAAGTTCCAAGCATAATTAAGAGATCACACTCTTCCATCGCTTCATATGCTGGCTTCGTTCCGATTTGACCTAGGTTTCCTAAAAAATATGGGTGCCTGTCTGGCACAACACCTTTTGCAGGAAGTGTGATGACAATAGGCGCAGCAGCCTTTTCTGCAAATGAAAGAAGCTCTTCTTTTGCATTTCGTAATCCTTTACCTGCTAAGATGACTGGCTTCTTCGCATTGTTAATTAGCTGTGCTGCCTTTAGCAGTTGATCTTTCTTTGGCCGTACTTCTCCCTCAACATAAAGAGGAGATGTATAAACAGGCTTACGCTTAATTTTTTGAGAAAATAAGTCATCCGATACGGTGAGAACTGCCACACCTTTGTGAGTATAAGCTGCTTTAATGGCTTGATTCAATAAATCAGGCAGAGCTTCTGCTGTTTGTACCTGCTGATTAAAGACAGCAACATCGTCAAACATCCGCTCTAATTTGATTTCTTGAAAGGCATCTCTCCCTACTTCCGTTGACGCAACCTGCCCTGCAATTGCTAAAACGGGTGCGCCATCTGCTTTTGCATCGTATAGTCCATTTAATAAGTGGACAGCACCCGGTCCAGCGATGGATAAACAGACACCGAGCTTACCTGTTAGTTTGGCATCAGCCGCCGCTGAAAGTGCCGCCACTTCTTCATGTCTCGTTTGTATAAATTGTATTTGGCTGGATTCGTGCCTAAGCTCTTCAATTAATTCGTTTATGCTGTCGCCGGGCATTCCATAGATATGTTTTACGCCCCACTCTTCCAGTAGCGCTGTTACTTCTTTTCCTGCGGTTCTTTGCGGCATGTGAGAAAACTCCTTTTTTCTTACTCCATACCACCGCACCCTTTTGATCAAACGTTTCAACTTGCTGCTACTTTTTAAAATGATATGGAAGGGTGGCGACCACAATATCCCGCTTCCATAACAGACGGAATCTTAATAAAAAGGCAGATTGGTTATGCAAGATCGTGTGCCATCTTTTTTTCGGGATAAATTGAGGTACGAGCACCATCACTTTATATTGATGCGCATTTGCTTTTGCCTCAACCGTTTCAAGAAATTTATCGAGCGGATGAATAAGACTTCGATAAGACGAATGCAGCATCACAAGCCGCACACCGCTGTTCAGTTTTTCCCAATCTGCTTCAATTTTCTTATCTTTTTCTTTATCAAAGGATACATGAACTGCTATGACTTGCTCTGATAAGGATTTTGCATATTGAACAGATTGCTCAACGACACGTGTTACACCGGCAATTGGCACAATGACCACATTCCCTTTAATCTCAACAGGCTCTGCTTCATTCATTAAACGCAGTTGTTCTCCGACAGACAAGTAATGCTTTTTAATGGAATGAAAGATGAATAGCACAATTGGCATGAAAACAAATACTGGCCATACAAGATGAAACTTGGTCAAAATAAGAATCATGAGAACCGTGAAGGAAATCAGTGCTCCGACTATATTAATAGGCATTTTCGTTTTCCAGCCCTGCGGTTTTTCACGAATCCATTTCACACACATACCTGTCTGTGACAAGGTAAATGGAATAAATACACCGACAGCATATAGCGGGATAAGGTGTTCCGTTTTCCCATCAAACAACCAAATGAGCAGCATGGAAGCTACACCTAAGAAGATAATGCCATTAGAGTAACCGAGACGATCCCCTCTTACTGTAAACATACGCGGCATATATTTATCCTTTGCTAAGTTGACCGCCAATAAAGGAAAGGCGGAGAAGCCGGTGTTTGCCGCTAATATCAAGATTAAAGCTGTGACAGCCTGAATGACATAATAGAAAAATGTACGTCCAAATGTATCTGATGCAATTTGTGATACAACTGTTTCTTCTGGCTTTGGTGAGATGCCAAAACCAAACGCAAGCAATGTCACGCCAACAAATAATACAGCTAGTAAGCCACCCATCATCAATAATGTTCTCGCTGCATTTTGTGCAGCTGGTTTTTTAAAGGATGGAATGGTATTTGAAATGGCTTCTACTCCAGTCAGTGCAGAACAGCCAGACGAAAATGCTTTTAATAAAAGAAATAATGTAATGCCAGGTACGTGTGTACCTATTGCAGTATGCTCAGGTGCTGGAGGAACGCCTCCTGTTAATAATTTAAAGCCCCCGACTCCAATTAATATAAGGAGTGATATGACAAACAAGTATACGGGATAAGCCAAAATAGATGCTGATTCTGTCAATCCACGAAGGTTGAGCACCATAATCAAGATGACCAATACAATTGAAATCAGCACATGATATGGATATAGTGCCGGAAAAGCTGATGTGATGGCATCGGTACCCGCTGATATGCTCACTGCTACAGTCAAAATATAATCTACAAGCAATGATCCGCCAGCGATCAGTCCTGGCTTTTCACCTAAGTTTCGGCTAGAGACGACATAGGCCCCCCCGCCTTCTGGATAAGCATAAATAATCTGGCGGTAAGATAGAATTAACGCCATTAAAAGAATTAATACACAACCTGCAATCGGGAGTGAGTACCAAAATGCTGCTGCACTAACGACTGAAAGAACAATCAAGATTTGTTCTGTACCGTATGCAACGGATGACAATGCGTCTGATGACAATAATGCCAACGCTTTGATTTTTGATAGTTTTTGTTCTCCTGCTGCCTGTGATTTTAATGGTTTCCCAATTAAAATACGCTTCATCAAACTGTACATGTGATGCCCGCTCCTTTAGTGTCAAACGATTTAAGTTACAAAAGATGGATCGCCAAAAAGACACAGAGGCAATAGAATGCCCCTGCGTCTATTGTTTAGATCACAGGTTGGTCTTTGCTCTCTTTAACGCTTACGAGGTTAGCTGACGGATTCGGGCGCATGAGACTTTGCCCTACCTAAAAAGGATTCACCCCACGTGGTGTCCTGCACCACTAATGGTTCCCCCGCTCATCGAAATGATTCAGCGATTGGTCTTTTATAAAAGAGATCATACTCCCGTTTGACACCAAAGTAAAGACATTTTTTCAAGGTCTTTTGATCGTTTATCAATCAGTCTTTTTGCGGTTTTTTCGCACAAAATAAATAATCATTCCGACCACAAAAATAATCAGCACAGCGATACATGCAAAATAAATCCAAGAATCACCGACGCCTTGCTTTTCACCTTTTTTGAGATCATTTGTTGTGCTGCTGACCGTTTGATGATTAGAGAACATGTCTTTGTTTTTGCTCTCGATGGCAACCGTTGCCGTTTCCGTATTTGTTTGCAGGAAATGAAGCACTTCATGTGAAAGATCAGCGTCAGATGCATTCATTCCTGAAAAGACGGTCATTGTTTGCTCTTTGTTCCATACAGATGGCTGCGTCCATACAATACGAGCAGTCGTTTCGTTGATCATGCCAAAGGAGGATACATCATACTGATCCTTTGTCACAGGAACGATGAGATCGTCTGCCTTTTCTTTTAAAAGAGAGAACGTTTGAATGCCACCGATGAAAATAAGAGAGTGATTTTTCAATTGATCATTTGTCACATTTGATGCTTTGATCAATTGATATTGAGCAGCTTCCGGCTGACTAAATGATTCTGTCAGCATCGCCATTTGATTGATCGTTTCTTGCTTGATTTGATTTGGCATGATGATCAATGTTTTTCCTTGCTGTGTTTTTGATGTGAAAGGAAGCGGCCATGCAGCTAAATCCGGTGTATCACTAGCTGTCCCTTCTGGTATTTGAAGAGAGCTATTCTTATCAATGTAAATCCAGCTTTCTTCATCCGTATGTCTGCAGGACTCCATGTTTTTAAAGCCTGTAGTGACAAATTGCAAATCAATATATTCATTCTTTTGGAGCACTTGTGAATCTACTGGAATTGACACATGATAGAATCCATTCTCATCTTTGTTTCCTAGTTTTGTTAACGGTACATCGTGTGGTTCATTATTAATCATGACTGTTAAGCGTTCCGCTTTGTTCGCTGTATCAGTTTTTTTAAATGATAGATTTAACTTTGCACCAGATTTTTGATTAGCGATCAATGCTTTCGGATAATAGTAATGATCCGATGCCGTCTTTTTGGTTCCAACCGTTACATCATCACCACCAAAATCTTTTAAACGAATTTGATGAGATGGTTTTGATGCTTTAGCAGTCACCTTTTGAAGCAGCAAATCTGTCCCAGTGAGCTGATCGGTCAGTTCTGGTTGAGTCAGGACATTGATTTTTTCAGCAATTGTCTTTGGCTGTTCAGCAGTGACAAATAAAATGGGCTGTTCTTTTTTCTTCCCAGTCAGTGTTCTCACTGCTAACGTAAGCTGGTTGCTTGCTGTTTTCATTTTCGCAGCTTGCTCGATCGATTTCACTCGTCCCTCCCAATTTCCTTTCGCTCCAACAGCAATCGTTGGATGCGCGATTTGCTTGAGGTCCTTTTCTTGGACGATTTTGAGGTCTGCTTGGCGGTCTTTGTTTTTCAACGTACGGTATACTTTCACAGCCGCTTCTAATTCAGCTGCTTCCGGTGAATTTGGAATCACAATATCTGTTTGTTCTTTCTGATCACCTGTTTGAATGAAAGGTGAAGGGAAGCTGTCTAACGTCACGTCTGTCGTTTGAGTTCCTTTGAAATCCAGCTCACTTTCAGGATATACTTTCAGCCAATTGGCAGGTGTCTCTTGGTTGATACACACACCTTCTTTTAACACGCCATAAAATGCGAGCTGAATCCGATGAGAACCTTTTTTCAATTGCGATTTGTTCAATTTGATTTGAATCGATTTCTTTTGGTTTTTCCCTGATACGGGAATGGTCTTTTCAATCTCTCCATCAATCATGACTGTGAGCGATGATGGCGAAATGAGTAATGGTGATGCCTCTATATTCAATGTAAGGGTGCTAGACTCTACTTTTTCTTTCTCTATTTGATAGGAAAATTCAGTGCGGTCTTCTTGTCCATACAAGGTCACTACATCTTCTGATAATGCTTGCGTTTCTGTTTGACTTCCTTTTGATGAGCGAATCCAGTCATCTTTCACTTGTACTCGATTTGATTGCGCCAGTGCTTGCCCCGCCATGAAAAAAGGCTGAATGGCAAGGGATATCACCAATGTAAAAAACATCCATTTTACCGATTTCAATTTGTCACCCGCTTTTCTTTTGTTGTTGATCGTAACGCTCGGTTTTGTACCATTTTACTTCTTGTTTGAATAAACGGCTCTTTGTCTCTACAAATAAAGAGTACACGACTAGCGCAATCCATACTTGAGAATAAGTGAAGTACATGAGCGCCACAATGAGTATATTTTGTTTGGTGAGCTCTGTTTTCTCAATGCTTAATGTAATCATCACTTCTGTTAGAAAGAGGAAGAAGGCCAATCCCCACAGGATCAGGGCAACAGCTCCTACAGATAAGTGAAGGTCAACAAATAGGTTCACGATAAAGATCCCATTTGAGAGCAGGACACCGAAGAAAAATAAGAAATACGTAAAGAAGAAATAAAACAAATCGAAAATCATTCGTTTTCGTTTCAGCTTCATAAACTGCTTTAAAAATTTGAGTACAACATATTGATTGCCTCGTGCCCAGCGCGTTCTTTGCCGCCACCAGACTTTCCACGTCTCAGGCTCTTGTTCCCAAGTGATCGCTGCCGGGAAAAATCGAATGACATAGCCAAGGTTATAGACACGAATCGTTAATTCGGTGTCCTCAGCCAGCGCATGAACATCCCAGCCACCAAGTTCTTCTAAAATATGGCGACGGATGGCGAAGTTGGTGCCTGGTATTGTCGCAATGCTAAACCACTTCCATCTTCCGCCCTGCGCCATCCATTGGAAGCAGATGGTCTCAATATTAATAAATTTGGTCAGGAGATTTTTGGCTGCATTAATGACCCTGAATTTCCCGACAACAGCACCTGCCTTAGGGTCGTTCAATAAACCAAGAACCAAGTGATAGACGGCCTTTTGTTCAGGCATGTTATCTGCATCGTATACGCAGATGACTTCTCCTGTTGAAGCCTTTAAGCCTTCATTCAGTGCAGTGGATTTTCCCTTTCCGGCAAATGGCGGCTTTGTTTCAATCATATGGATATGATCATATTGCTCACTGAATGACCGCACGATGTCCCCAGTGCCATCGGAGGAATTGTCATTAATCACAATGATTTCAAGGAGATGTTTAGGGTAGGATAGCTGGACCATTGCTTTTAGCGTTTGCCGGATGACAACTTCTTCATTATGAGCAGGAATCAGAATGCTGACGGTCGGCAGCTCTTTCCCTTGTTTCGTCCATTCAGGCAGCACTTTTTCGTAGGTCAGGTAGTGCTGAAAGCCGCCCTGCATGAGAAACATGTGGTATAGGAGCATGATCCAAATCAGTATTAATGAAAGATAAAATAAGACATCAGCCACCTAGTTTTCTCTCCTTAAAAATTCGTTTTTTCATTGTCAGTCTTAAATACAATGTGTAAAAAGCAAATGCCGCAATAAACAGCATCACCACGACTGTGAGAATTCGCAGCATATTTTCCATGCCGCTTCGTTTGACTGTTTTGGTTTCTGCTCTATTGGATTGTTCTACTTGAATATGTCCATTCCCTGATGTTTTGATCTGCACATGTGATGTTTGGACCGTCTGTTTTGTTTTCTTTAAATCCAGCCATTCACTAGAAGGAATTGCATCCATCTGCGTCATCAGATTTTGCAGTCCATCTATTCCTGATTCCACATCATAGGACAGTCCGATTGCGGCTGATTGAAGATGCTGGATGGATTGAATCTTTTGCTCTGTTAAAATATTTGAACCTTCTTGGTCAGACGCCGGCTCTACTGATTGCTGAGGATATAAGGTCATGCCATGAAGCATAACGGGCTTCGTCACCAGCGGCGGAGCACCGGCTGTTTTCCACGTATGATCCGACAACTGTACCTGTCCAAACAGACTGGACATATGCCTTGATATCACATCGTAGCCTTGTTGGGATATGGCATCATGCGGCACCTCGAATGCCAGTGGATATAGACCTTGCTGCGCAAGAAGCTCAATGCCCTTTGTGATTTTTTCTTCTGTATAGATGATTTCTTGCTGCTGATTCGATCTCGTATAAGCATGGAAATCTTTTTCATTCGAAAAATGGCTTTCACTTTGCTTCTTCTCGGCTTTTTTTGGGTCATTTGACGTAATGGACTGATCATTCTTTGCATCCCAGAACTCAAAGTCCTGACCAGAATCCTCCGTTCGGTACGTACGGCTAAATCCATGAAGAATGATGCTGGCTCCATTGCTTTGCAATTGTTTTAACACTTTTACGAGCTGCGGGCGGTCACTCAGTGTCACTTCATCACCTGTTGTTCGATCCACCCATACAGGAGTTACCGCTATCAGAAACGGAATATGCCGAGTGGATACGTATTGTCCAAGCTCAAGCAGCTTCTTCTCGTCAGAGACAGGACTGATGTTCCCAAACCTTAAGTACTTTGTGGTCAGCTGATGAGAAGAAGACAGGCGTTTTTCCAGCACTTCTGCAAGCAGCTCGTTCTGCTGCACGACATTTAAGATACCAATATAGTCGGCCCCTTCCTTTGTTTGAATCACAAATGGAAGGTCAGCTTCATGCTTCTTCAATAAAAATTCACTTTGCAAGTCGGCCCCTTGAACCGTTAACGCACTGATACTTTTCTCTAGCTGACGGTAAGTTTGATCATCTGTATATTTGATTTGACTCGTGTGATCTTGTTTGTGAAAAGTAAGATTGGAGAATGGGCGAAGCTGTTCCGCATTGTATCCAATGGCTATTACCTTCTGTGCTTCATTCATCATACGAACGGTCTGCTTCGGTAAGGTTCTCTTTATTTCCCCTAGGTAGATGACTTGCTGAAATTCACTGATCTTCTTTTCAGCCAAATGTTCATCAGATACAATCGTCAGCTGTTTGGAAAAATGTCCGGCGAGTAGATCCAGCATATGCACTGCTGGTGTCGCTTCCCCCGATTCTGTCGAATAAACGATCAGGGTATCTGGCTTGGCAAGTGCGTCGGCTGAAGCCATGTATTTAAAAGAAAGAATCAAAAAAAGAGCAAGCAGCAAACAGCATTTCATCAAAGAATTAAAGTTCATTCATCATCATCTCTTTTTCTAGTTCTTCTAAAAATTGCTCTGGCGTACGATAATCCGAACTGCTTGTTAAATGACAGACATGAAAAGTCAGGGTGACTTCACGACCGTTTAACAGCACATGCTTTTGCAATTTATCTTTTAGCTTCTCAAGGACGACAGAGACATTCTCTTCTGGTGTGTGAGTAAGCAGCAAGCCTATTCGTTCTTCGGATAATCGAAATTTCTTATCCGTTTCTCTGACACTTTCGCGAATCTTGATACTTAATTGCTGAAATAGGTGCTGCATTTCTTTTTCTCCATATAACGATTTGAATTCCGCTGCATAATGGATATGAAGAAGGATAAAAACGAATGGCTGTTTGTAACGTTCTGCCCGCTTCATTTCCTCGGATAATTCCAGCTTCATCCGATCTGCATTGTCAAATCCAGTTGTCGAGTCAATCGCCACAAATTGTTTCATCGCCTGCTTTTGTTGTTCAATGGTGTGACGCATCGTCTTGATCCGCTCATGCAAGCTTCCTGCTGAAATCGCGAAAAAGAGAAGGGCTACGCCCCAAACCACCACATCCTGCAATGTTCGATTGGAAAATAAAGGATTTGTGTGGCCGAGCTCTGTAAAGAACATAGCACTTCCTATAAAGAACAACATCAGCAAGGTAAAAATTAATGCTGGTAAGATGCCAAATAAAATCCCGCATCCTAACACGACAAAAGTCAGTGTGATCATCAAAAAGCTCTCTGCATCATGCAAGCCAAGGTAGCTCATAAACAAAATAAGACCTGCAAACGTGAGGAGCAGAGAATAATATAAACGATACGTATTACTGAATAACCGATTCATTAAAAAGCTCCCTTTCTGCAATGAGAGGCAATAAGTTGTCAAATGAGTGTGTGTCTTTTTCGTTCATGTATCCTCCATAATAATCCTTGAGAGGATCTTGAATTTGTAATTCTTTCATGCGGTCATAAACCTCTTTTGCGAATTCCGGTTCGTTTCGTTTAAGAGCATACAAGATGACCAATGCATATACAGAAGGCGATTCATACGTCACTGATGGCTGCAATGTGCTAAGTTTATATCTACCGTACAGTTTTCCTTCTTTCTTAAAAGTCGTTTTTAGCCATTTCATGATCGCGGACGTACTCACCTTTGCACGATCAGCATGTAGAGCCGTATAGAGCTGATCAATCATATTGATTTCTTGATCAAATGAATAGGCTTTTTTCTTTATGTCATAGGATTTAGGAAAGAATCCTTTTTTTCTCGGTGCTTGTTTTAGAATGGTCAATTGGTTACTCGTCATTTGTTTCGTGAATATTTTGAGGGATTCCAATTCTTTGATTGCTTTTGGGTCTAAATATGAGAGTGTGATTGTGTGTGAAGTTCGGTTTGTTGATGCATCATAATAATCGGACAAGATGCCTCTATACATATTCTTGTCTTTTAACGCTTGTGCGATTTCTTTTGCTGTGGTTTGATATGCTACATTCTTCCATAAACGATCTGCCTTTTGAAGTGCCGCCACTACCCGTAAGTCATCAACTAGAGCATTGGCCTTACTTTTTTGATCAGATTCGATTTGCCAGCTGAGAAGGTGATCTTCTAATAAAAATTGATCTTGCAGGACACCAAATTGTTGGTCAAAAGAATTTTGGTCTTTTTTTCGAACAAGATAATCCATCCAAAGTCCAAGCGATTCAGATAAGTAGATGTGCTCCTCTGCTAATGAAGTGCGAATCATGCCTTGATCTGTCATGAGGTGATGAGTGATAAAATATTCTCCAGGCAATACAGGCTGTGGAGATACTGGATCAGCTGATTCTTTCTGCTGTTTCCAGGTACATCCGCCTAATAGAAAAACAATGAGTAAAACAATAGCCGTGCGATGTATGGCTGTAACCATTCGTGTCCCCTTTCAACTCCTGTTCTCTTAGCATCCAACGATTTATTATAGAGTGTTTTTGTTAAAATTTAAATAAATATTTCATACCAAATTACGAGTCTTTTCGCATATACATTCCCATTTTCAGAAAAACCATATGCCGATATACTTGATTCCACTGAAAAACCCATGCGTTTCCGCATGGGTTTATACACTACTATTGATCTAATTTTAATTTCTTTAATTGCTCAGCCAGTGCGTTATTGATTGGTTCTTCCACTTTCTTTTGTTTCTTCATATATTTAGACACATCGTGCTTACTGGCTTTCTTTTGATTGGATTGTGATTTGCGTTTTTCGAAAACAGACAGTTTTTCTCTATGGCCGCACACACAAGCAAAGATTTTACCATCGCCTTCTCCGCGCAGCTCGAGCTTTTTATGACAGTTCGGGCAGCGTGCGTTTGTTTTCTTCGCTACATTTTTACGGTGGCCGCATTCTCGGTCTTGGCACACGAGCATTGTGCCATGTTTTCCGTTCACTTTCAGCATGAGTTTTCCGCAGTCAGGACAATGGGTGCCAGTGATATTGTCATGCTTAAAGGTTTGGTTCGTTTGTTTGATTTCAGATACGGCTTGTTTTGCATAGGACTTCATTTCACTCATGAATTGAGAAGCCTTCAGCTGTCCTTTTGCGATTTTAGAAAGCTTTTGTTCCCATTCCGCTGTTAACGCAGGAGACTTTAAGTCTTCAGGCACTAAGGAAAGCAGCTGTTTCCCTTTCGATGTGATGAAAATGTCTTTGCCCTTTTTCTCGATTAAGAAGCTGTTGAACAGTTTTTCAATGATATCGGCTCTTGTGGCCACTGTTCCTAGTCCGCCTGTTTCACCGAGGGTTTTCACTAAGTCCTTTTCCTGATTCTGCATAAATGCCGCTGGGTTCTCCATAGCAGATAGCAGAGTTGCTTCATTAAAACGGGCAGGAGGTTTCGTTTCTCCATTTGTTTCTTTCAGCTGGCGTACTTCAAGTGACTGCCCTTCTGAGAGCAGCGGCAGATGCTGATCTGCTTCGGCTGATTCCTCGTCTTCATAGGAATCATCATACACGGCTTTCCAGCCGGCTGATTGTACGGTTTTTCCTTTTGCCGTGAACGTTTCACTGCCTATCTTGGCAATCACCGTTGTTTCCTCGTATTCAAAAGGATTCATGAGTACAGCAAGGAATCGTTTGGCAATAAGATCATATAATTTACGCTCTTTATCACTTAGTGCACCAGGATACAGCTCTTCCTCGGTTGGAATGATCGCATGGTGATCTGACACTTTTGCATCGTTGACGAAGCCTTTGTGCGCTTTCACGCCTGATTGTAAAATGCGGTTCACATGCTGTGCGTACGGTCTGACGTTCATTCCTTTTAAACGATCTTTTAATGTAGGAACGATATCCGCTGAAATAAATCGTGAATCTGTACGCGGATATGTCACAAGCTTATGCTGCTCATACAATCGCTGAAGCGTAGACAAGGTTTCTTTTGCTGAGAAGCCGTAGCGTTTATGTGCATCACGCTGCAATTCAGTCAGGTCATACAGCCCTGGAGCAAAAGCTTTTTTCGCTGTTTTTTTCAATGCATCGATCACTGCTGGTTTTCCTATGCAGCCTGCCAAGCGCTCTTTTATGACATTCTCTTGGAATGTGCGGTTTTGCTTTGTTTTGGCATCCTGCCATGTCAACGTAAGCCCATCTACTTGTGCAGTCATTCCATAGAACGGCTTCGGCTGAAATTGCTGAATGTCTTCTTCTCGTTTGGCGATCATGGCAATCGTTGGTGTTTGTACCCGTCCGCAGGAAAGCTGTGCATTGAACTTGGTCGTCAGCGCTCTTGTTGCGTTGATCCCTACAATCCAGTCTGCCTCTGCACGTGCAACAGCCGAGCGATACAGATTATCATATTCTCTGCCATCTTTTAATCGTTTGAAGCCTTCTTGGATGGCTTTGTCCGTAACAGATGAGATCCATAGTCGTTTCAGTGGCTTTTTCACATGCGCTTTTTCAAGAATCCATCTTGCGACTAGCTCCCCTTCACGTCCAGCATCTGTTGCGATGACAATGTCTTTTACATCTTTTCTTGCAAGCTGCGCTTTCACTGCTTGAAATTGTTTGCCTGTCTTTTTCATGACGACAAGCTTGAGCGGCTCTGGAATGATCGGCAAATCCTCTAAACGCCAGGATTGAAATTCTTTTCCGTAGCCTTCTGGATCAGCCAGTGTGACCAAATGGCCAAGCGCCCACGTCACAATGTATTGATCTCCTTCTAAAAAACCATTTCCTTTTTTATGACACTTCAGTACACGTGCTAAGTCACGTCCTACTGAAGGTTTCTCTGCTAATACAACTGTTTTTGACACTAGATTTCACATCTCTTTCTTCTATCCATCCTTTTATTATAGCAGACGTGGAGATGCGGTTCTAATGACGGATTATTTCTTCAAGCGCTTGATGATTTCGTTGGTGATTTCTTGTGTTTGATAGGCTCCGCCGATGTCTGCTGTTAAAAAGCCGTCTGCTGTGACTGACTCGATGATTTCGAGGAGGTGTGTGCCCAGTTCTTCTTCTCCGAAATGATCAAGCATGAGTTTAGCCGTCCAAATTTGACCGATTGGGTTGGCAATCCCTTTTCCTGCAATGTCTGGGGCTGATCCGTGTACAGGCTCAAACATAGACGGATATTTGCCATTCACATTGATGTTGGCGGCAGGCGCCACGCCAATACTTCCCATAATGGCAGCTCCAAGATCAGTTAAAATATCACCAAATAAATTACTGGCGACAATCACATCGAATTTCTCAGGTCTTGTCACAAAGAAGGCTGAGAGTGCATCAATGTGCTGCGAGTCTGCTGTCACCTCTGGATAATTCTTTGCTACGTCTTGAAACACTTCATCCCAAAATGGCATTGTATGAACGATTCCATTCGATTTGGTTGCACTTGTCACATGCTTTCTTCTCTTTTTTGCTAATTGAAAGGCAAAACGCATGGCTCGCTCTGTCCCTTTTCTGGAGAAAACAGCATTTTGAATGGCAAGCTGATCTTCTCCTTGATAGATACGGCCCCCAATTTCACTATATTCACCTTCACCGTTTTCTCTTACAACAAGAAGATCGAAATCCTTTGGCTGAGCAAGCGGTGAGCGAATTCCGCTCAGCTGTTTTGCAGGTCTAACGTTGATCACCTGCTCAAATTCACGTCTAATTTTAATGAGCAATCCCCAAAGTGATACATGATCCGGCACTAAATTGGCATCTCCGACGGCCCCTAAGAAAATGCTGTCAAAGGCTTTTAGTTGTTCCAATCCATCCTTTGGCATCATTTCGCCATGCTCTAAATAATATTCACAGCTCCACGGAAAATCCTGAAAGGTGAAAGACAGACCGCCATGCACCTCTGATATCGCTTTCAAAACTCGGATGGCTTCAGGCACAACTTCCTTTCCAACTCCGTCTCCTGGTATCGCTGCAATTGAAACATGCTTCATTGATTTTTCCCCCTTTGTCATCGGTCGACCGTCGACCGTTTAATTTGAGTTTACTAAAGAGTGCCTGTTCTTACAATGGACAAAAGACGCTTTTTGATCAAAGCGCCTTTTTATCCTGCACCAGTATCGGGGACTTCTGTTTCTTTCTTCCCGCACGTTTTTTATCTGAAAGCAGCAAACCTCCTAAGGTCAGTACCGTTCCTAGTGCCGACATGAAGGTCAGACTTTCGTGAAGAACGATCATTGAAATGATCATCGTGATAATGGGCACTCCATAAATATACACACTTGATTTCACCACACCGATCGTCTTCACGGAAAAGCTCCATGTCAGAAAACAAATAGCAGATGCAAAGACGCCTAAAAACAGCAAGTGGAAGGCAAACGATGGATTCGTGAACCGCTCCCAGTCTAAACGAATCTTAAAATGCCAGATCAGCGGAATCATCCATAGCAGCCCGTAAAAGAAGACACGTCTTGTCACCTGAATAATATGGTAGCCATATTGATTGATCATTTTCGATAAAATGGAATAAAATGCCCAGACGATGGTAGCCATAAATGCTAAAGCATCACCGAGCGGATTCAATTGGAACGTCGTCATCCCATTAAAGCTAATCAGTACAATTCCTATCATCGCGATGAAAAAGCCTATAAAAAAGCGGCTGTGCAGCGGCTCATCTTTTAATAAAAAATAAGACAATAGAAAAGAGAAAAATGGGACAACGGAGCTGATGACACCTGCATTCGAAGCGAACGTATAGGTAAGTGCAACATTTTCCAAAAAATAGTATAAGACCACACCGCATAACCCTGCGAGCGCAAACATCCCTTCATGCTTTCTACGCTGTACCTTCATGGTGACTGGATAAATGATCATCAGGGTAAGGTACCCAAGGAAAAAACGAAAAAATAAAATCTCTGTTGGAGAAAAAGCCGTTAATAATATTTTGGTTGATATAAAGGTAGATCCCCATAAAAAAATGGTGAACATGGCTGCTAGATGACCAAGAAGCTGTTTATTTTTCATTTTGCTGTTACCTGCTTTTCAAAAATTTGCTGATACTGCCCTGGCGTAAGCCCAATAAATTCCGAAAAGAAATGAGTCAAATGACTTTGATCAGAAAATCCAGCGGCAGCAGCTACATCTATTGGCTTCATTCCTTGGGCGAGAAGCTCCTTCGCATAGTTCACCCTGATTGTCTGTAAATAACGATACGGCGTAATTCCTCTGAACTTTGTAAAAGCACGCAGCAATGAATATTTGTTCATGGACACGAGCTCACCTAAGTCATCTAACGATATATTTTCCGTGAGATGTGTTTCAATATATTGCTGTACGTCTTGGACTTTTTGTTCATTGGCATTGGCATTGGCTGCTGATGCTTTTTCCTCTGGTATATCAGAATAGGTTTCGATCAACTGCTTCATCAAAAAGTAAAAGGCTTCCTGTTTATTCAAAGCAGGAGCTTCTTCTGTGATCATTTGATGAAGATCATATAATTGCTTTGCTAGTTCACTTTGTGAAACCACAGGGGCTTTAAAATGCGGCTTGTGCTGAAAGATCTTCTCCAGCAACTCTGGTTCAATATTTAAGCTGCGATAATCTAGCGGCTTGTGATCAAATTGTTCACATCCGTGATTATCGTACGGATTGAAAAGAAGGATATCTCCTTTTCCAATGATGTATTCTTGATTTTGGCAGAACATACGTCTTTGACCGCCTTCAATAAATCCAATCACATAGTATGTATGAAAATGTTTTGGGAACTTTTTGATGATGGCATGAAAGCGATACGCCTCTATTTGCAAGTCCTGGTCAAAATGGACTGTTCGTTCCTCTAATGTTCTCATGTCGATCCCCTCTTTTCACTGAACTCATCATTAGTGTAGCACACCCTTTTTCTCTTGGATTGTACGATATTGACTTTTCGATGCAGGCTTGCCTAGAGGGAAAAACTTGGATAACATGAGACAAAAGATGATGTACAAAAGAGGGAATGATGGGATGAATTCATTCGAGATGGAAAGACCAACACCGTATCACATGCAATTTTATGAACAGCTGAAGCAAATGATTTTTGATGGCCAGTTTCAGCCAGGAGAGCGCATCAATGAAACGCAGCTTGCCAAGCAATTTGGCGTAAGCCGTTCACCTGTAAGAGAGGCGATGAGGCTGTTAGAAAAAGACGAGCTTTTAATTGCGGATCATCGATCAGGCTATTCCGTCTATACGTTAACAGAAAAAGATGTCGAGGAGCTCTATCAAATTCGGGTTGCCTTAGAAACACTTGCTGTTGAGCTTGCCTGTAAGGAAGCCACGCAAAGAGAAATGGATGAAATTGAGCAGGTTCTCACGGAGGCGGACGAAGCGATCAAGCAGGAGCTGCCATCTAAAGAGATCGTCCAGTTACATGAATCCTTTCACCAAAAAATCATTTTGGCGAGTCACAATGACCGTTTATCCAAACAATTGAATCACGTGAATGCACTCATTCACTATTGCCGCATTTTCCATTTTAGCGGCGGGGCTCGTGCTGAAACCATTCAAAGAGAGCATGCAGCGATCTATTCTGAAATAAAAAAGCGCCGCTCCACAGAAGCGGTTCAAGCAATGACGGAGCATTTATTACATGATGTGATGCACTTAAAGCAAGTACTCTCTGAAACAAACAAACAGTAAAGGACTTTTCCCATTTTTTAAGCAATCCATGAACATATTTTGAATTTTTCGTAGATTTCAGCATGTCCAGACGATCTTTCGTTTATATTAGAAGATGAGAAACTAGCTTTTATACAGGAGGATTTGTATATGCATACAAGTATTAGCCGTCTGCGACAGGCGGGTTTTATTGAGGGTATGTCTCTTTTAACCCTTCTTTTAATTGCCATGCCTCTAAAATATTTTGCGGATATTCCGATGGCAGTCACCATTGTAGGCTCTCTTCACGGCGCATTGTTTGTCATCTATATGCTCATTTTGGCATATGTGACATTTAAAGTTCGCTGGCATTTGAAATGGTCCATCGCCGGTTTTTTTGCGGCATTCATTCCTTTCGGCAATTTCGCCTACGATAAGGTGCTCCGCCAATATGATACAAAAGCTTAATAGAAAAAGCGTTCCTAAAAGGAACGCTTTTTTATATTGATGCATATTTCACAATGGCTGCTTGACGCGTCATATCGTGATATGCCACCCATAATTCATCACCAGGCAAGACGCTGGTGATTGGATCGATTGGCTGTTTCACTTCATACATCATGCCATTTCTCTCAACTTGAATGATCGCTAACGGCAGATTGCCGATGACGCCAGCAAATTCGACATTGGTCACTTTTGCACTTCCTTGTTTCTCTTGCATGAGGCTCATTTCTCTATCCAGCTCTTCTTTCTTTGTCTGGATCGTGATTTGAGTGCCCACTGCGACCTGCATATGATCAGGGATGAACTGGCTGACCGTTTTGGTGATGGACTGATCTCCGTTTGACACTGTCACATCCAGCTGAATAGGCTTTTGTTCATGGATGGCAATTGAATATTGCTTCACACGCTGGATGGTTCCTGTTAACGTCACATCTTTCCCCGATCGATTTCGAACTTCATAGCCATAGGCAGCCATTTTCAGCTGGCCATTGATGTCGACGAGATCGGCTTTTTCTCCTGTTCTAAATTCAAAACCAGCGGCTTGAATCATTGGAATGATATACGTTTTCTGATCTAATTCAAATGTGAGTGATAAGACGGTGCCTCGTCCTACGGTTCCATATGATTCTATATTTCTTAAAACAGCGCCTTTGATGAACTTTGGCTCACTTGGCTGCGAGAAGTCACCCTCTTTTAAAAGCATTGCCTTTTGCTTCTTCGGATCATAGTGAATGGCAATAGGCTGGCCTGGCTGTGGTATCTGGGTGTAGGATACAACCGTTTTAACCGTCTTTTCTATACTTTGCCCTTCATATTCAAATTGAAGCCGCATGCTGACAACTGGCTGTTCGTTGATGTAAGTGCCCGTTTCTTTAACAGACACAATATAGGCTTGTAATGTGACACTGTCCTTTATCTTGTTTCTTCTCACCAGTCTCAAAATCGGCGGCAGGAAGATCGCTAGCACAAATAATAACAGCGGGATTAAGATCCATATCGCCCAGTTGAGAATGAGCGGTCCGCCCTTCATTACATATTGCGTAAAGGTCTCAACAGACGTTTGGTGGGCTGGACTGGCGTTTTCAATTGAGATGACCTTTTGCAAAGGAAATTCCTTTAGCTCTTTGCTTTTCGTCTCAAATGCACCCGTTAATTGATTGTCAAATGAATAATAGAGCCAATCGCTCTTCACATTTTTATTGAAAGAGAGCCCTTCTCTTTGTAAAGATTCATATGAAAGCGACTGAAAAAGCTTGCTGGCAGACGTCGCCTTATTCGTGCGATGATTATAAATATAACCCGTCAGTTTGCCTTTTGCTTCGTCCTTTGCTGTAGAGCCTGCAATCAACACTTCTTCCTCATTAAGCTGGTACACATACGTTTGGTAAATTGGTTTTGGTGTTGGAACGACTTCTCCAAGTCTTCCTTCTGCATTCACTTTCCTTGCCCTTTTTGGATATTCCGATTCCACGGCGACAGCAAAGTTTTGTGATGATCCGATCGTTTTTTGCAGCCTCTGCTCAACTGTATCTTCCACAAGGCTGAACGGTTCAGCGTTTTTGGAGACATATACCCCAAGCTGATGCTTCTCGTTTGAGATTCCGCTGACATACGCCTTCTGGTCATTTTTCAAAGTTACTTCAAATATAGGAATTGGCGTCTGTCCTCTAAAGGAATTCATGACAACATCCATGGAGACGGGTCTTGCTGGCAGCTTTAGCTCGTTCAGATTGTGCACATGAAACTGACCGTTCTTTAGCTCACCGATGACTGCAGCGGCACCGTCCATTTCTCCTGTAAATACAAGACGTCCATTCCATTGGTATGTATTCGTTTTTAAAAATGAGGGAATCTGCAGGTTATTTTGAACGAGCTCTTTCTTTTCTCCGCTTGGTGTTAATTTCTCAATCAACAGCTGCCCGTCTTTATTTTTTAAAGCCAGCAAGAGATTGTTTCCTTGAATGGATGGCAGCATTTCATTAAACGAATCACTTTCTGTGGTCCATTCACTCATTCTTTTTCCTGATTGAGGATCAACCATTGCAAAATGGAGCTGCTGGTCTTTTGATACAGCACTCACCACTCGTTTGCCTTCATCAAATGTGAACATTCCTTTGACGTTATTCTCTGTTACTTTCCCATCTGACAAATCATCTTGATAATGATTCCACACCAAGACACTGAGAATGATTGCTGGAATAAAGAAGACAATATATCTGAGGAAGATGACTGGTATTCTTTTCACTTGATCGCTTCCTTTCATGAGGTTCCTTTAACTTATACGTCAGTACAGCGAAAATGTTTCACGCTAGAAGAATACCATCAAAGCCTCTGAAATCCATATTTTACAAACTTTGTTGTTTACGATAAAATCCAATCAGATTCAAAAAAGGAGTTCTCTCATTGGATAAGCTATCATCAATCATTCTAGCGGCGTGGCTGCGTGTCCCTCGCTGGCTCAAGCAATGGGTACTCGTATCCATTTCCATTTTCTTTTTTTATATGTGTTTTGTAAAGGGGCTGACTAGCTGGCACACCTTGCCGCCTAGCACTTTGCTCTCATGTGTGATAGGTTCCTTCATCATTTGGCTGATGTGGCTTAAGGGTCAAAAAAATAAGTGAAAAGAGGAAAAAGATGAAAAAATTGATTCTATATTTTGCAATCTCTTTTGTTCTGCAATTCGTTTGGTTTGGTCTTGTTCACCCAAATCGAGGCGTGACACTGCTGGATATGTTCATGTTTTCTATTTTGTTTGCAGTGATGTTCTTTTTTATTGAACGGATTTGGCGGTATCAGAAGAAAGGACAAAGGAAATGATCATGAAGCCCGCTTTATTCACTCTGATCATCTGTGCATTCATCGGTCTGCTGCTAGTATCGAACCCTTTTGGAGCGGACGCTATGCGATTGGTTTGTATCTTCATCTTCCCTTTTCTTGGGCTCGTTGGTTTTGGGGTCCTCTTGTTTGACCAAATGAAAAAGGCTGCCAAATAGATGGCAGCCTGTTACTTACTCTTTTCATGCAAATAAATAATCAATGTTTAATCTCCGTTACGGAGTGTATGAATTAAGATTCGATCATATCAGTGTGTCATATGTGTTCCGAGTGAACCTACGTTTGAAAGTAAACGCCATGGAAGTTCTGGATAACAAGACAACGAAAGCCCTACCTCTCATTCGTCCTTACGGCTCCGAAGCCGTGCCAGTGTGAATTGTAAATCAAAACGTCTTTTTTCCATTCTTCCGCTTATATAGGGGGGCGGGTGCAGAAGGAAAAGAATAAGTTTGTTCGCTTTGACAGCGTCTCGTTCTTATCAAGTAGAAGCTCTATTGCTTCTCATTGTGTCATAGAAAAAAGAAAGTTTACTTTCTTTATTTATTTGCTTATTTCAACACTTAATATCAAACTATAACACATTCCCCCTGCTTACGCAAGTGTTAAAGTGATAATTCTGCTGGTGTACGGCTTCCTTCATTCATATAACGAATGGAGGTTGGGTCAATCTTCAGAATCACTAGATTCGGGTCATCTTTTCCTTTAAACCATTTCTCCATCTCATCAGACCAAAGGCGGTCGATCAGTTCCGAATCATCGGTTAATGTTGCGGTACCTGCAATTTCTGCATAAGTATCACCAAATCCTTCGCCTGAATATCCAATGAGAATATGAACATTTGGATTTTTTTCAATTTCATCTGCTTTATGTGTTTCTTTACTCGTCGGTGTATATAACGTCAGACCTTCATGGAAAAACGTCATGTAGCGAGTATGCGGCTTATCCTGTTCAACAGTCGCCAATGTTCCGACCTTTTGTTCATCTAATAGGTTTAATACCTTCTGTTTTAATTCTTCTTGAGACATATCATTTCACTCCTTCAAAATTTCATCCGTATTCTTAGGTTTCCACGACGGCCCATTCATTAAACAAAGAAATGTGTTTTTCATAAAAAGATACTTTCTGGCTGATGCTATAGAAAACAGGTTCAATGAAGGGAGAAGTTGAACATGCATCATGAAACGATGTTCCATTTGAGTTCACTTGTCATTGCGGCAGTTGTTGTGGGCATTATCGTATGGTCTGTCACATCTGTGCAGAAGAATCGCAAGAAATACTAAAAACACCGCCCAATCAAAGCTGGGCGGTGCCGCGTAGATCATGTATTCATAAAGGAACCGCCATTGACGTGAAGTGTCTGTCCTGTCATATAAGACGATTCGTCAGAAGCCAGCAGCACAAAGCAGCCGACATGCTCTACAGGCTGTCCTGGTCTTCCCATCGGGGTTTCTGCCCCGAAGCTTTCCACACTGTCTTCATCAAATGTAGATGGAATGAGCGGTGTCCAAATTGGACCTGGCGCTACACCGTTTACCCGAATCCCATCTTTCACAAGTGATTGTGCCATAGAACGCGTAAAGCCGTTAATGGCTCCTTTTGTCGCCGTATAATCAATCAGCACTGGGTTACCTCGATATGGGTTAATTGATGTTGTGTTAATAATGGAGCTTCCCGGTTTTAAATAATCCAGTGCCTTTTTCGTAAAATAGAAATAGGAATAGAAGTTTGTTCTAAAGGTTTGGTGAAGCTGTTCACTTGAAATATCTTGAATACGTTCTTGCGGATGCTGTTCAGCCGCATTATTTACTAAAATATCTAATTGTCCAAAGGCTTCAACTGTTTTTTCTACTGCTTTCTCGCAAAAGGCTTCGTCACCGACATCTCCTGCAATCGTTAAGCATTTGACGCCTTCCTGTTCTACACGTTTTTGCGTATCTTCTGCATCCTCATGTTCATTTAAATACACAATGGCGACATGTGCTCCTTCTTTTGCATAGGCAACAGATACTGCCCGTCCGATTCCACTATCTCCGCCTGTAATCAGTGCCACTTTTCCTTTTAGCTTGCCAGAACCTTGATATGATTCATCCTCAAAGATCGGCGCTGGATTCATTTCTCTTTCACTGCCTGGCTGCTGATCCTGCGTTTGGCGCGGAATGCCATTTGTTAAATATTCACGTAAATCCATGTGTAAGCTCCTCCTTGATTTGTTGATGTATCCTTTCATTACCACCTCATTTTTCCACTCAAACATCATGAAGCTGTACAGATGTGTTCCCGAAAATCAACATGTTTGAATAGGAGAAAAATCGGTTACATGATCATCAAAAAGGAGCGTTCTCACATGCTGTCTACCATTTCAAAAACTTTTAGCAGACCAAAAGGCTGGCTCGGAAGCATCGCTGGATTCATTATGGCAAATGAAAATAAATCATTGAATCAGTGGGCCATCCGCCACTTAGATCTGACAGATGGTGAAAACATTTTGGAGATTGGCTATGGACCCGGCTACAGCATCAAACATATGCTCAAGCATTATCAAGATCTTCACATTGATGGGCTGGATGCTTCTTCAACCATGCAGGAGCAAGCACAGTCCCGCGTCAGCAAACGAGCAAAAGACAAACAGGTCCGATTGTATGTCGGAAAAATCGAGAAAACACGCCTTCCCGGAGAGCAGTATGACAAAGTGCTGTCTGTTAACAATTTTACAATTTGGGATGATCCAAAGACGGGCTTACTCAATCTTTACCACACCTTGAAACCAGGCGGAACACTCGTTATTGTCATGCAGCCAAGAGAAAAAGGAGCTGACGCCAACCGGACAAAAGAGATGGGTGAAAGCATATTAAATGACATGCAGTTTGCAGGGTTTGACCCATTTTCTATTGAGTATGAAGAAATTCGTCCTACCCTTGCTGTCTGTGTCACAGCAAAAAAGCCGAGAAGCGACTAAGCTCTCGGCCTTTTTCTTACTTACCACTTTGCCTCTTTGACAAATTGATAGAAAAGCTGATGTAATTTCTGTTCAATGTCTTCCTTTGTCCCTTGTCCATAAAGCGCCATGCTTTCTTCACTTTCAATGATGGATGAACTGATCAGACTAAACATTTCTGACCCTTCCTTGCCAAGCTCTTGCGGCGCCAGCATCATGAGCATTCGTGACATCTGCTGCTGCCCGCCATCCATGCTTTTAACCTCGTATGCTTGATCAAGATCATAAATATGAAAGATTGGTTCCTTGATGAATGCATGCTTTAAATGATAAAGAGCAAATTCAGTACCAGGTATGCCTAAGCCGCCTTGCTGTTCACGTTCCAAAAGGCCGCTCGCTACATCATCCGCATGTATGATAAGCCCTTCCTCTTCAAGCTGACGAAGCAGCTGACTGATGGTTTCATCATGCTTCGGCATCGTCTTTCTTTTTTCAATGGTAAAACGGGACAGGATGCTGCGAATCACAAACATATAATTCGTCACCTGCTCTGCAACCGTCATCATATTAACGGTTTCTTGCACCAATTCTTTGGGAGATTCTTTTGTTCTTTTTTTCTCGATGATATAAGGAATCTTCCGTTTAATATGAGCCTTCACACGCATGGCATCATCCTCGTTTAGGAGGGGGCTGACCATAATGTAATCGATATGCTCATATGGTATCGGAACGGTCGAGACAATCATGTCATAGCTCGATGCATCGATTTCCTTTAGCTCTATCAAAGAGGATAGATCGAATTTGGCGATCTCCGGCAATTCTTTTTTCAACCGGGAGGCGAGCATTTTTGAGGAACCGATTCCGCTTGAGCAAACAACAAGCGCATGAATTTTTGTTTCTTCTTTTTTGATTTCAAGCACTGAGCCAAAGTGAAGCACAATAAAGGCGATTTCATCCTCTGGAAATTCAATCTCAGGAAAGAAGCGCTCGACTCCTTCTTCAATCGCCATAAACAGCAAAAAGTAGTCTTTTTTAATTTGTTGTGTGAGCGGATTATAGATTCTCATCTTTTCCTTTAGACGGTTCATGGCAGGTTCGAGATGAGATACGAGTCCCTCATACAATGAATCATTTTCATTAAGATGATAGCCGGTTTTATTTGAAATAAAATCAATGAGCTTTTTCGTTCTCAGCGCGATATCCAGCTCGATTTCATCAATACGGTATTCTGCCCCAAAGCTGCGATTTGCACTGCGAAGGTGGATGGTCATATATCCGACCTCCGCTTCAGGGATCTCCACATTAAACATGCGTTCAAGCGCTCTTGCCATTCGGAGTGATGATTCAAATTCCTTCGTCCGCTTTAATTCCAGCAGCTCTTCCTCTTCCATTCGAATGGTTTCCCCAAGCTGAATACGTTCGATGGCATAGGTTAAGTGAACAACAAGTGCAATATAGGCACTATCAGATAAGGAAAGTGACAGTCGATCTTTCAAATGAAAGAGCAGTCTTTCTACCTTGAGCAGCTGACCTCTGCTGACAACGCCAAACACCTTTTCCGTTGCTTTCGTTCGATGTTTGATATTCATTTCAATCGTTTCTAAAAACAATTGAATGTCGAGCCGGTCAACAATGAGATTGCCGACAATTTTCCGTTTTGCTTCCTCCGGCCCTTTTAATTCAATGCCGTACCCGCGCTTGCGGATAAGCTGCAAACCGTATGGAGCAATCCACTCCGTCAGTTCATCTAAATCATAGCTAATCGTCGCATTTGTTACCTGCAAGTCAGCTGCGAGTGTGTATAATTTCACCGGTTCCTTCGCTTCAAGCAGCGCACATAGGATTAAGAGCTTTCGTTCATCCGAGCTATATTCAATTTGATCCTCACTTGACATATGAGCAAGAAGCCGCTGTTTATCCTCCTGTTCGCCAACTGCCTTTAAGCCTTTTCCCGGCTGTTTATCTAATGAAAGATGATAATCTTTCAAAATTGGTTTAATAGATTTTAGTTCTCTATGGATCGTTCTTGTACTCACCTGAACAGAATCGGCTATCTCACGAATGGTGACATAACGATTTTGCTGAATGATGTATTTAATGACTTTCTGTTCTCGTGCCGTTATGTACATGAAATGCCTCCTTCTGTATAAATAGGTCTATTGTCACACCTTAATATAAAACGCTTTCAACGAGCGATGCAATCTTAAGTTGATCTGAATTTGGCACAGCGGCTGTGACAAAATATAAACAAGGGATCATTAGACGCTTCTCCAAAATGACGGTCCATAATCCTTTTGATGAAATTGTACCTTTTGTTCATGAAAATGCAGTGAACTACCGGCTTTTAAAGAATAAGACGGATTGTACACCGGAGAACCAAAGCAATAATCAATCGTGCCTTCTTCCGGACGGAACATGACGGTTCGCATCGTTCCAAACAGCTCCTCATAATTGTGCACAGTTAGACCATCAGGATATTCTGTCTGAAATAGCTTCACAAGAGAATCATTTGATCGTTGTTCTTTTAAAGCCTCCATTAACATATCGTATCTGACAATAGAATGATGTTTGGTCATCCCTTTTGCTGTTTGATCAGCTACCGGATGATTCGTTGCGGCAATATAACCTGTCTCCGGTCTTCTCACCCTTTTTTGACCATCGATGATTTCTATTACAGCCGCCTCTCCTTTTCGATCCGCAAGCATGATATGAACATTTGAAGCAACGGGCATTTCCTGGATTGAGCGAATGGCTTCCTCGACCGTTTGACAGGATTCCAGAACAGAGCGAATCACATGATACACCTGCAAACCGGCGACTGCTGGAGGCTTTAAACCGGGTTCATTGCCAACCGGCGGACCGCAAGCGGAGAAAGTCACAGCAAGACCATGCTCATTCATTCCATCAGATCTGCCAAACAAGAGCAGCGACGAACCTGTATGACATGCCAAGCCTTTCACATGTGTCGTCACAAGACGCATATCATCAAAAATCGGGGAGAAATCATAGTTACGAAGCATGACCGTTTGTTGACCGGCTGCCATATTCCCCTGCCTCACACAATGGGAACAGCCTGGCTGAAGATGCGATGAATAGAAAAAGGTCAAATAACGCTCATCTAATTGCATTTCATCACAAAACCCAGCAATTTCTTCATCTAATTGAGGAAGAAAGGGACGGATCAGCTGCTTCGTTTCCTTCACAGCCTGTTGTGTTACCGGTTCTGTTCGAATATATTGTGTCTGCAGCAGCGGGTTCTCCTTCAGCCAGAGAGCCTGCTGTTTTCCTACTTCATAAGCCGTTCCTGTCATCTTTTGAAAAAACGCATTGATCTCCTCCATGCCTGCACACCTCTTTCGCCTTCGTTTCTTTTATCATATCGAAACCGTCATTTATTGAAAAGGATGAAAAAAACTGCAATCCCACCGGATTACAGCTGTTTACAGTATTGTTGATACAATGCTTCTGCCATTGCATCATACCCCTTAGGATTCGGGTGAAATTGATCAATCGATAAGTAAGCTCTTTCATGCCCTTCAAACGCTTTGTATACATCCACAACTTCTACATGTGGATTCACAGCAAGCAAACGAAGTTGTTGATTATATTGCTGAAGCCACCGCCCGGCTATTGGTATTTGTGGAAAAGGATTATATAAATTCATGAGATATACGCAATAGGGCTCATGCTGCCCTCTTTTGATCTGAGCAATTTCGTGAATCATCTTGCTAAAATTCGCCTGGCAATGCATGACCGCTTGCAGTAGTTTCTTTTCATCTTCACCTTCTTCATACTGCTGAACAGCTTGAACAAGGTCATTCCCACAGCCTGTGATGGTGATGATGTCAGCAGCTGCAACGGCACGTCTCACCTCAGACCGTTTGAAGAGCTGTAAAATCTGATCGGTCGTTAACCCTGACTTTGCAAATACAGACAGCTCGACCGGTGCATACGTCTTTTTTTCAAGCAGCCATCGAAACCGCTGAGTAAATCCTCCGCCAAATAAACGTGCCCCCACCCCAACTGTTAAGGAATCTCCAATCGCAACATAGGATCGTCCCACTCTTATCCCTCACTCTCTCCTGCCTTCTCTTATATATACGAATTTGGAGAACAGATGCTTGTAGCAGATGACTTAGGGGCATCCATCTTTTTTTGAGCTGGAGCGCCTTTACAAACTCTTTACTTGCGGTATTGAACGATTTTTTGTTCAATAAGAGTAGGTTTTTGCGCTGAAATCTGCGTGTTTAAGTGTTCCAGAAAAATTTACAAACTTTTTATCTTGATTTCGAGACTTTATATCTTGACTTCAAACTACAATGTGATTACAATGAAAATATCAGTTTTTATGTAACTGTGCTTGTTACATCTTTTTCATAGCATTCCAATATGATTAAAGATGCCACATATTCAGCGTACCTTTGGGATACGCTAAAAAAATAACCGAAACAGAAAGGATTGAATGAACATGGCAAAAGTTTTATACATCACTGCACATCCGCATGATGAAACAGTTTCTTACAGTATGGCTACTGCTAAGGCATTTATCGAATCTTATAAGGAAGCAAACCCAAGTGACGAGGTTGTACATATCGATTTGTACAAAGAAAACATTCCTCACATTGATGCAGATGTATTCGCTGGCTGGGGCAAACTTCAATCTGGTGCTGGCTTCGATACACTTTCAGCTGAAGAGCAAGCAAAAGTTGCTCGCCTAAACGAATTAAGTGATCAATTCGTTTCTGCTGACAAATATGTATTTGTTTCACCACTTTGGAACTTCTCATTCCCACCAGTTCTTAAAGCATACATCGACTCTGTTGCTGTAGCTGGTAAAACATTCAAATACACTGAGCAAGGTCCTGTTGGTTTATTAACAGACAAAAAAGCTCTTCACATCCAAGCACGTGGTGGATACTACACTGAAGGTCCTGCTGCTGAACTTGAAGCAGGTCACCGTTACCTTGGTACAATTGCGAACTTCTTCGGAATTCCTTCTTTCGAAGGTCTTATCGTTGAAGGTCACAATGCTGAGCCTGCGAAAGCAGAGCAAATTAAAGCAGATGCAATCGAACGTGCAAAAGCTTTAGGAAAAACTTTCTAATAACTGCACGCAAAAAAGCCAATGATCTTGACGGTCATTGGCTTTTTATTTGTTCGGATGAAAAGCCTAATTCTCTCGAAATATCACTGGCGGCTTTTTTCACCTGTTGAATTAAGTAAGGCAGGCGTTCTTTTTGATAGCCCGCTTCAAATCCTGCAATGCTAATACCTGCTGCCACTTCCCCCAGATGATTGAAAATAGGAGCTCCAATGGCCGCTGTATAGTTTTCAAGCTCAGAATAACTTAACGTATATCCCCGCGCATTTGATTCTTCCAGCATGTTTCTTAGAACCTCTTTATCTGTAATAGTCCCAATTCCGATCTTACCCAGCTCAATTGAGTCAATATAGGCAAGTCTTTCGCTCTCTGGTAAAAAGGAAAGAATACTTCTCGCACAGGCACCTGCATATAGGGGGGAGCGTCTACCGACGGCGGTGTAGAGACGAACGGGCTGCGTACCTTCTATCTTTTCGACGTAAATGGCTTCGTCACCCTCACGAACAATGAGCTGTACAGCTTCTCCTACTTCATCACGTAAACTTTCCATAAATGGTCTCGCAACCCTCCGAATATCAAGGCGGTCCGCCACAAGCTGACCGTATTCAAGGAACATTAAGCCTAATCGATAAGCACCTGTTTCTTGCTTTTCTAACAGCCCCATATCGGCTAAAGAGGTCGCCATGCGATGGACAGATGTTTTCGGCATACCGGAAAGCTCGATCATTTCATTTAATGTTAATTGATCGTGAGCGATAAACAGCCGCAAAATCTCCATTGATTTCACAACCGTTTTATTTGTGTTTTGCATTTTCTTCACCTTTTCTAAACGAGAATGCCTCCAGCTTGATTCTTGCGGTAAGCTCCCTCAGTTCCGCTTCTTGTTTAAATAACGCCTGCTCTGCATCCCGATGATCTATTTGTTCAAAATACAGCTTTGCCCCAGGCATCGCCTGTGCAATAAGTGGCAAATCTACAGTTGCTACTTCTCCAATACGCGGGTATCCGCCTGTCGTTTGCCGATCTGCCAGCAGAATAATTGGCTGGCCATCGGGAGGAATTTGAATGGATCCAAAGGCGACAGCTTCTGAGATCAATTCCAGCTTTTCTTTTAAATGAACCGGCTCTCCCTTCAGCCGGCAGCCCATACGATCTGATTGAGGTGTGACCTGATAAGGCTGCTCAAAAAATGCGGTTTGAGATGTTTCTTGAAAATGAGAAAAATGCCTCCCTGCCAGCACACGAATCACTGGCGATTTCCGCAGCGGCAAAAAATAATCGTGACTCACTGTCCAATCTGGTGCGCCGTATCCCGCCTGATTCACTTTATTTTTTAGTCTATCAAACAAATGATCCGCTACGATAGACGGCTCTCCAATGGGCAGAACGTCGCCTTTTTCAAGAGGACGCCCATTCAGTCCACCGATCCCTGCTCTTACATAGGTGCTTTTGCTCTGCATGACTGGCTCTACATCAAATCCACCTGCCACAGCAAGATAAACGCGGCAGCCTCTCTTACAAAGACCAAAGGTGATCGTGCTTCCTGATCGGACAAAGAGCGGCTTCCATAAAGGTGCCCGCTCTCCGTCAATATCAATCTCTACATCAGCACCAGTGACTGCAATGAGCTGATCCTTCTCACATGTGAGCACAGGACCCGGCCCCATCAACGTGACTTCCAGTACGGCTTCGTTTTCTTGGTTGCCAGTGAGAATGTTGGCGATTCTAAGTGAAAGCGGATCCATGCCGCCGCTCGTTAAGACGCCATACTTTTGATAGCCTTGCCGCCCTTTATCTTGAATGGTTGTGTACATCCCTGGTTTGATGACATGAATACTCAACGCTCTGCCTCCTTCATGCTGAAAAATTCCTTTTCAGACATTTGGACAAATCTGACCTCGTCCCCTGCTTTCAATAGACTCGGAATTTCCTCGTCTGGACGAAAAAGCGGCAGCGGGGTTTGTCCAATGAGCTGCCAGCCCCCTGGTGTGGAAATTGGATAAACGCCTGTCTGCTTTCCCGCAATACCAACAGAGCCTTTTGGAATGGACATCCTTGGTGTTTCTCTGCGTGGTGCCGCGATCTTTTCAGACAGCCCGCCTAAAAACGGAAACCCTGGGGCAAATCCAATCATATAGACAAGATACGTCCCGGCAGTGTGAATACGTACGACTTCCTCTGGCGTTAAACCACTGATACGGGCAACCTCTTCTAAATCAGGGCCCAGCGCTCCCCCGTAACAGACTGGAATATCCACAATGCGGCGCTTTACCTGAACTCCCTCCTGCCATTTGTCTTCAAGAAGTTGTTCAATATAGCCTTTGACCCATTCATACGGAGACAGGTCATGTGTTTGAAGCTGGGCCGATTGATGAACGGTATAAGGCTCGTAAAAAACAGTCACGTTTGTAAAGGCTTGAACCGCTTCTACATACCCTTCAAATGGGTGCTGTTCAATACATGCAAACAGCTGCTCAACACGTGCATGAATCTCCTCATGTATGTCAGCTCCAGCTTGGATGACGATCGCTGCATCTCCCAGCGGGTGGTAGGTGATGGAATCTTTTATCGTTGAAAAAGCCACTTGAGGACACCTCTCTTTCTACAGTACACCGAGCTTTTGATCTCTTCGATCTGTGATGAACATATGCCCAGGTGCATGGGTGATCGCAATGTCGGGTTTTGTATGCATGACAATGGCTTGCGGCGTCACACCACATGCCCAAAACACCGGGACTTCTCCTTCTTTGATCACAGATGGTTCTCCAAAGTCAGGCTGGTTCACATCGGAAATACCAATCACCGCTGGGTCCCCTATATGAATTGGACCGCCATGGACTGATGGAAATCGAGACGTCACTTGAACACTTCTTGTGACCTGATGCGCCGGAATAGGTCTCATGCTGACCACCATTGGGCCATGAAAGACTCCTGCTTTTTCACAAGCTATATTCGTTTGATACATGGGTACGTTATGACCGTCTTCAATATGGCGGACAGGAATGTCATTCAGCATAAGCGCGTGCTCAAACGTAAAACTGCATCCAATGAGAAAGGCAACCATATCATCCTCCCAATAAGCAGTGATATCTGTAACCTCTTCTTCAAGAATCCCTTTTCGGTAAATACGGTACTTAGGAAAGTCCCTACGAATATCCGCTTGAGGCGCCGACCGTCTTGGCACTGGATCACCTGGGTCCAGTACATCAAGCAAGGGACATGCAGCCGGATTCCGCTGACAAAATAAAAGAAAATCAAAGGCTAGTTCCTTTTTGACAATCATTAAATTAGCCTGAGCAAACCCCTCAGCAAAGCCAGCCGTTGGTCCTGTGATCTTTTTTTCGCGAATCAATTCTCGAATTTGTGAAGGTTCATATGTTTGGTAAGTATTCATCTGAATCAGCTCCATAGTTTCGGGATTTCATTGATGATGGTATAACCGCCCATTATCGCCATGATGACCACAACAAATGCACCAGACACTGTCAAAAAGAAAGGATGGCGATAATTTCCGACAATGTCTTTCTTATAAGCCGCAACAAGTAATGTGCCAAGAGCGAGCGGCAAAATCAATGCATTGATCGCTCCAACTAATATCAAGATGTTCACAGGTCTTCCGATCGTGATAAAACAAAGGGTTGAAAGAGCAATAAAACCAATGATAATGCCACGCTGGTTTTGCTCAATTTTTGGCGAGAAGGTTTTGAAGAAAGAAACAGATGTGTATGCTGCTCCAATGACGGATGTAATCGCCGCAGCCCACATAATAATCCCGAACATTTTATATCCGATATTTCCTGAAGCTAATTGAAAAACAGAGGCAGGCGGGTTGGATGGATCTATCTGCAAGCCTTTTGAAACAACTCCTAATGTGGCAAGAAAGAGTGCTACACGCATGACAGAAGTAATTAAGACACCGAAAATAGAGCTTTTCGTCACTTGCGGCAGGGCTTCCTTCCCCTTAATACCTGCATCCAGCAAGCGATGCCCGCCAGCAAAGACGATATAGCCGCCTACCGTTCCGCCCACAAGTGTCACAATGGATAAAATATCAATCTTCTCTGGGACAAATGTTCTCACCGCCGCTTCTCCAACTGGCGGCGCTGTTGAAATCGCCACATACAGCATCAGGCCAATCATGACAAAGCCTGCTGCCTGTGTGAAACGATCCATCGCTTTCCCAGCCTCTTTAATTACAAAGATGAGAATGGCAATCACAGCACTGATCCCTGCGCCAATTCGCGGATCGACACCGAAGATCACCTGAAAACCAAGACCAGCCCCAGCGATATTTCCGATGTTAAAGGCAAGTCCTCCAATAACAATCAAAAAGGCGAGCACATACCCGAGACCCGGGAGCACCATATTTGCAATATCCTGACCTCGTTTTTCTGACACGGCAATGATGCGCCATACATTTGTTTGTGCAAAAATATCTAATAAAATTGAGATCAAAATGACAAATCCAAAGCTAGCCGCAAGCTGCTGTGTGAAGACGGTCGTTTGTGTTAAAAATCCCGGTCCAATTGCGGACGTCGCCATTAAAAAGGCAGCGCCCATCAGCATAGACCGATTCCCCTTTGGTGCCTTCATGTGTTTGACTTTCTCTGTTTTCATGCTGTTTCCCCCTTTGATGACGATTTTTATTGAAAGGCCTTGAGATGGATGCCGGCTTCTTTTAGCTTTGCTGTAATGGTTTTTGCAAATTGAAGCGCATGGCTGCCGTCTCCGTGAATGCAGATCGTATCTGCTTTGAGCTCGATATCTTCCCCTTGAACTGTACGAACCTTGCCTTCTCGCGCCATACGAACAACCTGCTGGACGGCCCGTTCATCCTCTTCAATGAGTGCATATGGTTCGCGGCGCGATGTCAGCGTCCCGTCTGTTTGATACGTCCGATCAGAAAAAACTTCATGTGCCACTTGCAGACCTATCCGTTCACCTGCTAACGCAAGTTCACTCCCTGACAGACCAAATAACACAAGGTTTGGATCCACATCATACACAGCCTTCGCAATTGATTCAGATAATTCAGTATTTTTAGCCGCCATGTTGTAGAGGGCTCCGTGTGGTTTGACATGCTGCATTGTGCCGCCCTCGGCCTTGAGAAAGGCTGATAGAGCACCAATTTGATAGATGACAAGATCATAGGCTTCCTCTGCGGAGATAGCCATTGGACGTCTGCCAAAGCCGGCCAAATCTTGCAAACCAGGATGTGCACCAATTTTGACCCCTTTACCCAGTGCCATTCTGACTGTCTTTCTCATAACCGTTGGATCTCCTGCATGAAAACCGCAAGCAATGTTGGCTGAGGTGACATATTCTAAGATTTGTTCGTCTGCACCGATTGTGTATTGACCAAAGCTTTCTCCCAAATCACAGTTGATATCCACTTGATACATAGAAACCCTCCTTGTTGTTCCGAAATACGGAATATAAAGTCCGAATATTCGAATTTATACTGATTATACCAACTTTCCATAGACTGCACATGAAATTGGCAGAAAACATAACAATAGAACTAGAGAAAACAAAAAAAGCGAGAGGCAAAGTCCTCTCACTTTTTCTTGTATGAAATGCATTCTATTTAGACAGCACCCAATGTTGGATAGCTTTTGCAACGCCATGTTCTGTATTAGGAGCTGTAATCCAATCAGCGGCCTCTTTCACCACTTCCTGCGCATTTCCCATGGCAATGCCTAATCCGGCCTCTTGAATCATCGCCATATCATTGAGACTGTCGCCAAGTGACATGACGTTATCCATCGTACAGCCAATGCGTTCTGCTACTTTTGCAAGAGCTGCCGCTTTGTTAATGCCGGCTGCATTGACTTCGATATTCGTTGGACTTGAGTTTGTGATTTCTAGATGCTTATTTGTTTTCAATGTATTGAGGACTTCCTCACGAACGTCATCATCATGAATATCAAAGCCAAATTTCAGCCATTCATGGTCATGAATTCGTTCTGGAAATTCACCTCTCCACACCTTATCCACAGTCGAAGCCCAGTAATCGGTTTCGTACCTATTTTTTAAATCCCACATCATTTGGACGTGATCAGGATGCAGCAGATCTCGTTCGATCAGCTGGAAGTTTGAATCCCAGATCTCACTTCCGTTTGCTGTCACAAGGTAAGAAGATAACTTGAGCGGCTCAACCAGCTCTCGGCATGTCATCAGTGTCCGCCCTGTGCTAATGACCACATGGACCCCTTTTGCTTCAGCTTCTTTAATCGCTTGTTTATTTTCCTCTGGAATGATGTGCTCACTGTTTAACAGCGTGCCATCCATATCAATGGCAATCAATCGGATGTCTTTCTTATGAGCTTGTGTTGACAAATTGAGTACCCCACTTTGTATCGATTTTTGAAACTATCTTTATTTTAATATAAAGATGAAGCTGGCACAAAGGGACGAGTTTGATCCCATAGAAAAAAGACCTTGTGACAGGTCTTTTCACAGGTGCTTAGCGTTCACACGCAATGCCGTCTTTATCGCGGTCAAGCCGCATATTTTTTTGATAAAGTGCTTTTGATACATAAGGCTTGTACTTTGTTTTTCCGCCTTTGTTTTTCGTGTTTTTGCTTTTTGCTACGCCACCTTTATATACTTTGTTCAGCGCTTTGCAGTTTTTGTACTTTACTGTCCTTGCATCTGCTGTGTGGGTGTCGACTTGTGTAAAGCTAAATAAAAGACCTAAAGACAAGACAGCTACCATGATTTTTTTCAACATGTAAAATCCCCCTATTTTTTCTAATTTTACATTTTTATCATATGTCACCACTTTTTGTTTTTCAAGACTATTGAGCTAATTATTTTGATTTTTTTGGTATGAAATACACCTTATATCCTATATGGTACAATGAGTGGGAAACCTTTCCGTTTTTGACACGTATATGAAGAGAGGAGTTTTACACATGAAAATGAAATATACCATTCTATATGTAAACGATGTTGAGGCAAGTATTCATTTCTATCAACATGTTCTTGGTTTCCCAATAAAATTGAGGGTTGAATCTTATGTTGAGTTTGACACTGGAGACGTGACGTTATCGATTAATTCACGCCAGGATGTCAAAGAGGCACTCGGATTGCCTGTCCCAGAAGCAAATCAAGCGTCTCAAACGTTTGAGATTGGCTTTGTTGTGGATGATGTGGATCAAACAATTGCTTCAATGAAAGATAAAGGGGTTCCGATCATCAAGGAACCTGCAAAAAAACCATGGGGTCAAACAGTCGCTTATGTGTCTGATCCTGATGGTCATTTCATTGAAATATGTGATGCGATCTCCTAATTGTTTTTGAAGGGAGTGAACCAAAATGAGAAAAAAACATGTTTTTTTCGTCGGTGTTTGCTCAATGATTGTGATTTGCAGCGCCGCTATCCTGTTGCAGCACCTTGAATGGATTGGGTTTATCAGTGGCGGAATCTCTATTATTGGGGTCGTGATGTCTGGGGTGCTAATGGGTGCTTGGACAAGTGGAGAAGAGACACGAGCAGCCTATCATTCTGAAACAAAAGAACACCGCTTGTGGCGCCTTGATACGGCTTTTCTTTTGATCATTTTTGCACTTCCGCACATGGCTGCGTCGGTCTTTTATGTTTTGATGTAAACACTTGCTAAAAGGAGTTAGTCGTATGGCTGTTTTTATTTTATTCATTGTATTTGGCTTTCCCATTATCTCTGTGCTGATTGGTATTTTCGGTACGCTCCTTTTGAAGAATGTTTGGATGCCTACTTTGATTGTGCTGTTAGCGAGCATGATCTTCATGTTCACCTATATTGGCGGGAATGAATCTTTTCTCATTTGGGTGATTGTCTATACCGTCTTTACATTCTTTGCTGGATGGATTACAAAGCGGCTCAAGTAAAAAAGAACAGCATCGCTGTTCTTTTTTTAAATCATATATCCGCACACCATAGTTCAATTTCAATTTTTAGCTCAGGCCATCCTAAAGCTGATACATAAGCAACCGTCATTGATGGGTAAGCTGTTTTGAAGATCGTATCCCACTGAGGATATAGATGATCCCAGTCGATTTCTTCTGTTGCCCATATATTGACCTTGATCACATGTTCTTCATTCAATCCTTCTGATTCAAGGATTTTTTTGATATTTTCAAACGTATTCGTTACTTGGTCGTTTAAGCTTGATGGGATCTGCCCATCTATATCTGTCCCTACCTGACCCGATGTAACAAATAATCCCGCACCCTTTGGCACCCTTGTAATATGACTGTAGTTACCAACAGGTTTCGGCATACTTTCTGGGTTTTTTCTCGTGATTTTTTCCATGTTATGTCCCTCACTCACGTTTATTTTTCTGCTAGTTTCTTCGTTTTGTAGACAGACTTCACCAATTTCTATCTACCTTCAAAGAAAACAGCAGTGGAGTATCCATAGCCACAAGGTAAGAACATCAATATCTTCTTTTTCATGACTGAAACACTCCTTTTGTTTGCGTGAGCAAGGTTTTGATTAACTTCATAGTACCACATAGTCAAAATGAATTATAGACGATAACGCGCAATGTCCTGATTCAATCGCATGCTAAGTTCATTGAGTCTTTCTGCTGCTTTTGCCACATTAGAGATGGCTGTCACTTGTTCGTCTGTGGATGCAGTGATTTCTTCGATCGCCGCTGCGTTTTCTTGAGAAACATGTGCTGCGCCGTGCATGGCTTTTGTGATAAGGTCGTTTTGCTCCAGCAGTGTATTCAGCTCTTTTGCCATCGCGTTTGTTTCAACGATGGTTTGTGAAATCAATGTAGAGATGGCATTGAATTCGTGTTCTGTTGCATGCACCGCTTCATCCAGCTCGGCAAAACGATCCATTGTGTTAGACATGATACCAGCTGTTGTTGTCGTTTCTTCTTTAATGCCTTGAATCATTTGCTGAATTTGAACGGCTGATTGTTTTGTCTGCTCAGCTAAATTCCGCACTTCACTCGCCACAACTGAGAAGCCTTTGCCGTGCTCTCCTGCACGTGCTGCTTCAATGCTGGCATTCAGTGCCAGTAAATTGGTCTCATTTGAAATGCTTTCAATCGTATCTGTGATTTGAGAGATATCTTGTACTTTTGTACTTAACTGCTCGATTCCTGCTCTAATGCCTTGAGACGCCTGAATTGATTGTTCATTCGATTGTTTTAATTGCTGTACGATTTGCTGGCCCTGCTGTGATGATTGACTCGATTGATCGGAAATCCGTTTAATTTGATCACTCTGTTCTTTCACATTCTCAATAGATTGATTAAACTGAGTCATTTGTTGATTGGCTACTTCAAGATCAGATGCTTGATGAAGTGTTCCAGTCGAAATGTCTCCGATGGCTCGTCCAATTTCTTCACTGCTGGCTGAGGTTTCTTCTGATATCGCCGATAAATCTGTCGCTGATTCCACAAGCTGACTGCTTGTTTCCTGTAAACCGCTCACCAGTGTTCTGAGCTCGCCTGACATATGGTTAAAGCCTTTTGCCAGCTGTCCGATTTCATCCGTTGTTTCCTTTAAGCTCGTGCGCTCAATATTCCCCGCTGCAATCTCCTTTGAAGCAGCAGTGACTTGCTTGAGCAGTCTGACTTTTCCTCTGGCAGCTAAATAAAAGACGCCTAAACTCAGAAGGGCGACACCCGCTGTAATGAGAATAATATAGAGCTTCATCTGCTCTAATTCTTTATAAAATTCGTCCTGGAAGACAGCGATGCCTACACTCCAATTCCACGGTGTAAACTGGCTCATATAGGCAAGCTTTTCCTTTTCTTCGCCGGTTGCATCGTCCTTATCCATATAGGTCACATAGTGTGCATCCTCATCTTTTGCATTGGCACCGGCGACCATTTTTTGACGATTGGTCGTGTTATCTGGAATGACGCCGATGTCGTTGACCGGATGCACCTGGGTTGAGTAGTCAGTGCCGTATGCGATCAGATAGCCTTTATTTTTATAGATAAAATCTGATTTTTGAGATTGGTATCCCTTCCCGTTGTCATTTTTGGGTCCGCTCAAGTAAAGGCGGGCCTGTTCTTGCGCCTGCTCAAGCGTCAGTTCTTTTTTCTCCACACGTTCATTCAACTGTTCAAGTGTGGCCATTGCTCCGCTGACGATGTGCTTTAAATCTGCTTTCCCTGCATCAATTAATACATGTTTCGCTAACAAATATCCCGTTGTTCCAACAAGTCCGCCTGTTAAAATCGTGATCACGATAATGGCAGACATTAATTGAAAAAATACACTTTTTGAAGCAAGCGCTTTCTTTTTCATAAACAAATTCCCCCTTACTTTATATATCGTCAAGCTGGGGAAAGTATTAAAAAAAGCCATAGAAAAAAATCCCTTTCGCACGTTGGAAAGGGATGTTCAAATTATCGAGTTGCTTCTTTAATAATGGCTTGATAAAGATCGTCTGTTGGCGAGAGTCCACATACCTCTTCCAGCACAACTTCAATGCCTTTTTCTTTTCGTAATGCCTGCAGACGAACAGCTTCTTCATCTTCAGTAAAGTCGTAAGCCAAAGCTGCCACGATGCCTTTAACTAAATACTGTGGCTGTTTGATCTTTTTCGCTGGACCGATTAAACGGTCATCTGCTCCGAGCTTTCTGAGTGGAGAGCGTGCGACACGCGTGACTTCATCAGAGATAAAGGCATTTTCAAATCGTTTAATGATTTTTTGAATATACGCATCATGTTCTTCTTTTTGAAAGCCATATGTGTCGATTAAATAACTGCCTGTTTCGTGAAGTGCACCTTCGACCACTTGACGAATCTCTTGTGTATCGACAGCTTCTTTAATCGTTTGCACACCTTTCTCGTACCCGACATAAGCAGCTAGTGCATGTCCTGTGTTGACAGTAAAGAGTTTACGTTCAATAAATGGCGTCAAATCTTGTACAAAGGTCGCTCCGTCAATTTGAGGAACGTCTCCAATAAAGCCTGTCTCATCAATCACCCACTCGAAAAATGGCTCGACTGATACTTTCAATATGTCCTCATGGTGCTGAATTGGGACAATGCGATCAACCGCAGCGTTTGGAAAACCTACTGTTTGTGACAGCGCTTCTTGTTCATCAGCTGTTAAATGAGAGACAACGGCTTTCTTTAAATGAGAGCTGCCGCCAATCATATTTTCACATGCCACAATGTTGATGATATGATCAGGCTTTTTCTGTTTTAAACCTTCAGCAATCGACGAAGCAATGATGTTCAAAACGGCTGGTCCAACAGCTGTTGTAATGAGATCAGCTGTTGCAATCGCCTCTATTAAAGCAGCTGGATCTTTTGCGGAATTGATGGCTGACACAGGACCGACTACTTCTTGCTGCTGCCCTGGTGCTGCGAGTTCAACCGTGTATTCTCCTTTTTCATTCAGCTCGTTGATGACCGCTTCATTTACATCGGTAAAAACGAGCTCAAATCCTGATGCTTTTAACAAAGACCCGATAAACCCTCTGCCAATATTTCCTGCTCCAAAATGAAGTGCCTTCATGTTAGTTCACCTCGTTAAAGATGGCGATCAGTTCATCCTGATCCTTTGCATGAATGATACGCTCTACGTTTTCTTCTTCTGAACAGACAATCGCAATTTGAGAAAGAATATCGAGATGTTCATTGTTTTTACCAGCGATGCCAAATACGACTTTGGCAACATTTCCTTCGCCGTATTCAACGCCGTCTGGAATTTGGATAATGGAAATCCCTGAATGAAGGACAGCCGCTTTCGCATCCTCTGTTCCATGAGGAATGGCAATTCCGTTGCCCATAAATGTAGAAGAAATATTTTCTCTTTCAAACATTTTGTCCACATAATCACTTGTGACATAACCGTTTGCCACTAAGACTTCGCCTGCTTTTTTAATGGCTTCTTCTTTAGAGCCCGCTTGTTCGTTTAGAAAAATATTGTCTTTTGAAAGTACTTGTTTCATGAAAGATCACACACCTTTTTTAGAATGGAAAATCAGAAAACAACCAAAACGGGGAGTTCAATTAGAAAAATTGGACTCAACCCGTTTCGTCATGTTATTTTTTCAATTTCTCAATCAGCTCATCGTATTTCGGACTGTTTAAGAAATTATCAACTGAAATATGCACAGCTCCTGGCAGTTTTGCCTTCGCTCTATCTGTTAAATCTTTATGAGTAAAGACTACATCGGCATCATCTGGAATGTTGCTGATGGATGTATTTGTCACATCAATATCAAGCTCTGCCTTTTTGACTTTATTCTTTAAAACGGATGCGCCCATCGCACTTGAGCCCATTCCTGCATCACAGGCAAAGATGATTTTGTTCACGTCATCTGGATTGATCTCATCTGGAGAGGCTGCTTGCTCGTTTGCTTCAGCACCTTCTTTTTGTGCTGTAAGAGCAGCTGCTGCTGCACTTTTCTTGCCTTTCATGTCTTGCATTTTTTCTGTTGCTGCTGTTAAGTCTTCATCCACTGCTTTAGACGCTTTCAAAATGACAGAAGCGACAAGGAATGATACGACCGCTGCCACGACAACACCTGCTAGAACGGCAAGGTGGCCGCCTTTTGGTGACATGAGCATAAGAGCGATGATACTTCCTGGTGACGGCACAGCCTTTAAGCCTGCATTTAACAGTGTAAAAGTTAGAACGCCGCTTGCTCCCCCAGCAATAACCGCTAAAATGAGCTTTGGCTTCATTAAGATGTATGGGAAGTAAATCTCATGGATTCCCCCTAAGAATTGAATGACAATCGCACCCGGTGCAGACTGCTTTGCTGTCCCTCTTCCAAAGAACATGTAGGCCAGAAGAACACCGAGACCTGGTCCTGGGTTTGTTTCAAGCAAGAACAGAACGGACTGGCCTGTCTTCGCCGCTTGCTCCACCCCTAATGGACCTAAGATCCCTTGGTTAATTGCATTGTTTAAGAACAATACTTTTGCTGGTTCAATGAAGATACTTGCCAGCGGAAGTAAGTGTGCATTGACAATGATATCTACACCTGCCGCAAGGGCTTTATTCAGACCTAGTACCACTGGGCCGATGGCGTAGAAAGCAATGGCGACTAAAATGGCACCTAGAATACCAGCACTAAAATTATTAATCAGCATTTCAAAACCTGATCTGATTCGGTCTTTAAACAGCTGGTCGATTTTCTTAATGAGATAACCGCCAAGCGGTCCCATGATCATCGCACCTAAAAACATTGGGATGTCCGAACCGACAATAACCCCGATCGTAGCGGTGGCACCGAGTACCCCGCCTCGATGGTCATATACGAGCTTCCCGCCTGTGTAACCGATTAAGAGCGGCAGCAAGTAGTTGATCATTGGACCAACAAGTGTATTTAATTGTTCATTTGGAAAATAACCACTTGGAATGAACAATGCAGTGATGAGTCCCCAAGCGATAAACGCTCCAATATTCGGCATGATCATACCGCTTAAATAGCTTCCAAAGCGCTGTACTTTTACGCGAAATCCGCTTTTTTCCTGCATCTATGAAAACTCCTTTCTTCTCTCCCTTTATTTAGGGCTTTATAGGTCAAAAGATATAAGAACAAGATTCAGTGAAGCCCTTATGCCTATCGTAAAACGCTTTCACTTTCTCATCAATTGAAACTAAATGTCACTTTGTCACATCGTGTGTGACAAAATTGAAAAATGATGTGAATTCTCTGTCAGATCTCAACATATAATGGGTGGAAAGCTTGATATGCCGTTGTTTTCACGCAAAATTCATGGGAATTTCACAACTTTCAAATGGTCACTTCTTGTTTCCTCTTCTTAAATCGAATAGGCTTATAATTGATCAAACCTATTCAATTAAGAAATGTCTGCGCAGACATGACACAGAAAAAGTGAACCATCTTGCTATTTGTTTCGTTTACCTTTTAGAGAGGGCGGTACAATAGAAGGAGCGGTTTTTTCTGTGACTCACAGTTTACTGCCGCTTTCTTTCTGATACATGAGACATTTTCATAGGTAGAAAGGCGGTTATTCACCTTGTTTAAAAATAGTCAGTGGCTTCTGCTTCTTATGGTCATGTTCGCTTTTTTCATTCCAAAGGAAGCATTTGCTCACGCATACGTCGTGAGCTCGAACCCAGCGGCAAATGAAGAGCTGGATCAGCAGCCTCCTTCAGTCTCGATCACATTTAGTGAAGGTATTGAAAGCGGGTTTCATGCCATTAAGGTGCTAAATGCAAAAGGTGATCGTGTGGATAAAGGAGATACGGTCATTAAAGATCAAAAGATCATGGAAGCGGCTTTAAAAAAGAATTTACCTAAAGGGATTTACACCATTCAGTGGAATGCGGTATCAGCGGATGGACACTCTGTCTCTGGCATGATTCCGTTTAGTATTGGAAAAGCGGCTGGCGGTTTTGACCAATTAGAGCAAGGTCAGACGGATGAATCCATTGATGTGGCTTCAACTATTGATAAAGCCTTTCTTTATACGTCATTCAGCTTATTCCTTGGCACCATTTTGTTTGGACTGCTTTGGTTCAGGGCAGCGATTTCACCTGTATTGGCGAAACGAATGAAGCGGCTTTTGACATTGTCATTGATCATGATGGGCGGAGCACTTGTGTTCCAGCTGCCGATTCAGACAAAATCAGCGGCAGACGTGTCCTTTTTTGGGGCATTTCAGCCTTCGCTTTTACAAGAAACGATTGCGTCCACTTCTGGCGGTAGTCTGTGGATGATGCTTATGGCGTCATTTGTACTTCTCACCATCTGGACAATTGTGGCGATGAGAAAAGGGGACTTCTCTTCTTTTCGTGTTTGGCTGTTTCCACTGCTTCTCTTCACAGTGCTGCTTTGGCTGAAAGCACAAATCGGACATCCAGCCGCAACAGACAATAAAATACTCACAACATCACTTGATTTCATCCATCTCGTCTCTGCTTCGATTTGGGTCGGTGGTTTAACAGCCATTGTCCTTCTTTTGATGAAGAAACTGCCAAATGAAGATGAGCCGCTCATACGGAATACGCTAGCAGCATTTCATCCTTGGGCACTGCTCTCTGTTGGACTTATTGTGTTTTCAGGATTTGTGAATGCCATCTTTATTTTGCAATCGTTTGATGCTCTTTTCCAATCAGCATACGGACGCACCTTTTTAATCAAGCTTGGTTTATTTATCATCATGGGCCTGCTTGGACTTATGCATTACTTGATGCTGAGATGGGAAAAAAAGCAGAAACGCAGCGTTTCGTTACGAGCTGAATGGATGATCGGGATCGCCATTTTGTTATTAACGGCTGTCTTTACTAATATTCCGAGCCCTCCTCCGCCTGCACCTGAGCCTTTCTTTGGCGCAAATCAGGTCGAGCATCGTGACATTGTGTCCTTGAGCATTACCCCGAATGCCCCGGGGAAAAACTCATTCGAAGTGGCATTTACAAAGAAGAATGGTGAAACGATGACTGATATTCAATCTGTGACAGCCAAGATTCATAAGGTGGCTTTATTCGGTGATGAGACACCAAGTGAATTTCAGCTGAAACGATTAAAAAATGGTCATTTCTCTGCTGAAAATCTCTTATTAAATGAAAAAGGCACATGGAAAATTGAAATCCATGCGTTAACTGGTTCTTTTGAGAATATCGATACCACCTTTATTAGAAGAAACTAAAAGGAGTTCATCACATATGAAAAAATACGTTAAAGCTTTATTACCAATGCTTCTCGCTTCATTTTTATTGGCGATTCCTGTGAGTGCGCACGTAACAGTCAAGCCTGATACGTCTGCGACAAATGCTTGGGAGACCTATACATTAAAGGTTCCTTCTGAAAGTGACAGTCCAACGACTAAGGTTGTCGTGACAATTCCTAAAGGCGTAGAATTCCAGCAATATGAGCCTGTACCTGGCTGGAAAACGTCAACTGAAGAGAAAGATGGCAAGGTGACAAGAGTGACTTGGGAGGCAACTGGTAAAGGTGTGCTTGCTGGACAATTTCAGCAATTCGTTTTTGTAGCGAAAAACCCTGAAAAAGCTGGTGAAGCTGCATGGGATGCGTATCAATATTATAAGGATGGAACAGTCGTTGAATGGACTGGCGATAAAGATGCTGATAAACCTCATTCCATCACAAACATTGTGGCATCTAATACCGTAACGGATTCACATGGTCAAGAAAAACCCAAAGAAGAGAAGGCCTCTGAAACAGCCTCTGCTTCTTCCTCACCACTTGTCCTTGGTCTGTCCATTGCTGCTCTAGTCGTGGCACTGATTGCACTGGGACTTGCTTTTAGAAAAAAATAAAAGCTGTATGAGCGATCGTTTTCTTAGAAACGATCGCTTTTTCTTCCTTTACACATTTAAAAATCAATTATTTTCCATTTTCCCAACTTGTTATTACCAATATAGGATTGAATAGGATAAATCCACATGCCATAATGAGACAGATGACCACATAGGAGGCTATGAGATGAACCATGTAATCATTTTTGCTCATCCCCAGCAAAGCTTAAATCAAACCTTATTAGATCTTGTTGTGAGCACTCTATTGAACAATGGTCATAAAGTGACTGTTCGTGATGTCTATGCGCTAGGTTTTCCGCCAGAGCTCACCATTGCAGAAAAGGCTGCGATCAAATGCGGTGATGTTCCGATCGACATTCAAAGAGAGCAGAAGCTGATTCAGCAAGCCGATGTGCTGACGTTTATTTTTCCAATATGGTGGACAGGCTTGCCGGCTATGCTAAAGGGCTATGTAGAGCGCGTCTTTTCTGAGGGCTTTGCTTATCAGAAGAATGAGCATGGAGTAATTGAAAATTTACTTCGGCACAAAAAAGGGGTCATTATCAACACGCACGATGCCCCGAGGAATTTTCTTGATTCCAATATGAGCTTCTCCTCCTCTCATCACATGACAACGGATACAGAAGTCTTTAATCTTATTGGGGTTCAGCCTGTCGAACGGCTTTTGTTCAGCAGTATGGAACAGGCATCTGCAGATTACATACATGAAATTCTGAAAGAAACGAAAGAAACGGTGGACCAGCTTTTCCCGCCGGCTGTATAACATAAAAAAGACTGCTGAGATTCCTCAGACAGTCTTTTTCACGTTTATTCGTCTAAACCAATAGATACATATTTTGTTTCTAAATATGGTTCGATTCCTTCGATTCCGCCTTCTCGCCCTATCCCGCTCTCTTTCATACCGCCGAACGGTGCTTGGACAGCTGATGGACCGCCATCATTCCAGCCAATAATTCCATAATCGAGATGTTCGGAAATGTAGAGCCCGTTCCGATAATTTTCTGTAAAGAAATAAGCTGCAAGGCCAAAAGGTGTATCGTTGGCTAATTCAATTGCCTCGTCTAACGTTTTGAATGTTGTAATCGGCGCCACTGGACCAAAGGTCTCTTCATGCATAATGTTCATTGAAGTGTCCACATGTGTAAGAACCGTTGGCTGGACAAAATAATATGATTTGTCATCGTCGAAATGCGTATCGCCGCCAACAAGAACTTTCGCCCCTTTATCCACTGCATCTTGAATTTGGCCGACAATTTTATCAAAGCCGCGCTTGTTGATAATTGGACCGATAGATGTGCCTTCTTCAAAGCCATTTCCCACTTTCAGCTTTTCTACTTCTTTGCTGAACCTTTGCGCAAATGCTTCATGAATGTCTTCATGCACAATTAAGCGGTTGGCACAGACACAGGTTTGTCCTGCATTCCGGAACTTAGACGCCACTGCTTGTTTGACAGCTAGTTCAAGATTTGCGTCCTTGTCTACGATGAGCGGGGCATGACCGCCAAGCTCCATTGATACATGTTTGACTGTGCTGGCACTGTTTTTGATCAAATGCTTTCCGACGGGCGTTGAGCCTGTAAACGTGATTTTTCGAATCAATGGACTATCTGTGAAGATTTCACCCACTTCTTTGCCATCTCCGACAACCCATTGCAGTGCATCCTCTGGAATGCCAGCTTCATGACCCAATTTTACTAGTTCAATAGCTGTCAAAGGCGTATCTTCGGCAGGTTTTACAATAAACGTACAGCCTGCTGCAAGCGCTGGGGCTGCCTTTCTCGTAATCATCGCCGCAGGGAAATTCCACGGAGTAATGGCAGCAACAGGACCAACTGGCTGTTTTGTGACGAAAAGGCGTTTGCTTGTCGTATGTGATGGGATGGTTCTTCCGTAGATTCGCTTTGCTTCCTCCGCGTACCATTCAATATAACCAGCCGCATAGACGATTTCCCCTAATGCTTCTTGATACGGCTTCCCGTTTTCTTCTGTAATGATTTTCGCAAGCCTTTCTTTATGTTCAATCATCAGATCAAACCACTTGCGAATGATATTGGCACGCTCATGCGCTGACGTTTTCGCCCATGATTTAAATGCTTTGTGTGAGCGGGAAATTGCGTCTTCGATCTGTTCTTTTGTATGCTGAGCAACTGAAGCAATTTCTTCTCCTGTTGCAGGATTATACACTTTGAGTTCGTTTGTCATGCTCTACCGTCTCCTTCGTTCTTGGATTCATTACATATAGTATATACCCAATGAGTACCCAACCTAAAAGCAATATCCATTCAGCTGGCCAAGATAAGGAGGCCGGCATTCCTGGAAAGTAAAATGAAAGGAAAAGAAGACTCAATCCGATGGCTAGAACGCCTGTCGTCCGCCAATATTTAATGCGGTATGGACGCTCAAGCTCGGGTTCTATTTTGCGAAGTCTCATAAAGGCGATGGACACAATTAAGTACCCGACGATAATTCCGACACCGCCCGCATTGACAATCCACAGGAGGGCAGGACGGCCTAATAATGGAGCAAAAAAGGCCAATGCCCCAAGAAACAAAATCGCATTTGTCGGTGTTTTATACTTTGGATGAATATACGCAAACCATTTGGAAATCATGCCTCTTTCCGCCATGGCATATAGGATACGGCTTGCCCCGATGATAAAAGCGTTCCAGCTTGTCACAATCCCTGCTACACCGCCAATAACCAGCACTGTTCCAAATGCTTGATGACCGAGAAGCTGAACCATGGCATCTGCTGTCGCTAAGGAAGAGGCTTCAAGCTGTCCTTTTGACATTCCAGCAGCTACCCCAAAGACAATAAGCAGATAAAAAACGACCGCGCTTACGATAGAAATAATCAAGATTCTCCCAATGATTTTCTTTGGTGCATGAATTTCCGCTGCTACTTGTGGAATGACATCAAACCCAACGAATAAAAAGGGAATCATGACTAATACCGCCATGAGACCGCCAACCCCGCCTTGAAACATCGGCTCAAGGTTTGCAAAATCTCCATTAAATGTTGCGCCGCCTAAAAGGAGAAAACCTGTCAGAATAATTGCCACAGTGAACACGGACTGGAAAATGGCGGCAGGCTTAGCCCCAATGTAATTCAGTGCTGTTAAAAACAATGCACCGCCAGATCCAATCAATACCCACGTGAAATACACGTCCCATCCACCAATATTCCATAGAAAGCCAGCATGCTTTGTTGGAATCACATAATCAATGACGGTCGGCAAGGCAACAGCTTCAAACGTAATCACGGACACATAACCAAACAATACGCCCCATGCTGAGACGAACGCTGCTTTCATCCCAAATGCCCGATGGACAAAAACGAGCCCTCCTCCTGTCTCTGGAATTGCAGATGAAAGCTCGGCATACGTGAGTCCAATAAAGATCACGAGAATGCCTCCTATCACAAAGGCAATCACACTGCCTAAAAAGCCAGCTGTTAAAATCCAATCTCCCGAAAGTACAACCCAGCCCCAGCCAAGCATTGCACCAATGGATAAAAACAGCACGTCTGACTGCGACATCGTTTTTGCCATTTGTTGTTTTTGCATACAACCATCCCCCTTTGTTGTTTAGCGTGCTTTGAAGGCGTCCTCAATGATCCCTAGTCCCTCGTGAAGCAGCTCATCTGTGATGACAAGTGGTGTTAAAAAGCGAATAATATTCCCATTAATCCCTGCCGTTAATAGAAGCAGCCCGTGATCGTTTGCATATGCTGCAATCGCTGCGGCTGTTTTCTTATCCGGTGTACGTGTTGTTTGATCTTCCACAATTTCAATCGCCGCCATTGCCCCTAATCGACGTACTTCCCCAATGAATGGATACGCTGTTCTCCATTCATTGGCTTTGTCCTCAATGACTTGTCCAATGTGTTCAGATCGTTGATTCAATTGTTCAGTTTCAATGATATCAAGAACAGCCATTGCTGCTACACAGCCTAACGGACTTCCTGCATATGTTCCCCCGAGCTCCCCTGGATCTGCCGCATCAAGCAGTTCTTTTCTGCCAACGACACCACTCAGCGGTAAGCCAGCTGCAAGAGATTTTGACACAGTAATTAAGTCCGGCACCACATCAAAGTGCTCAATCGCAAAGTATTTCCCTGTTCTCGCAAAACCGGTTTGGATTTCATCTGCAACAAAGACAATCCCGTGCTGCTGACAGAATGATGCAACATGCTGAACGAAACGCTTCGATGGTACAATGAATCCGCCCTCCCCTTGGACTGGTTCCATGACCACACAAGCAACGGTTTCTGGTGCAACGGCTGCGACGAAGAATTGATTGAATTGATCAATGATGTACTCGTCGTATGCGGCATCACTTAATCCTTCAGGCTTTTGATAGTAATAAGGGTACGGTGCTTGGTACACCTCAGATGCGAATGGTCCGAAGCCAAATTTATATGGCTTGACCTTGCTCGTCATGCTCATTGTCATATTCGTTCTGCCGTGAAAACCTCTTGTAAACGACACAACGCCCTGTCTTTTCGTATATTTACGGGCAATTTTCACGGCATTTTCAACAGCTTCTGCACCTGAATTAAGGAAAATGGCTTTCTTATCATGGTCTCCTGGTGTGAGGCGGCACAGCTTCTCTGCCAATTCGATATACGATTCGTACATCATCACGTTAAAACCTGGATGAATCAGGCTCTCTGCCTGTGCTTTGACCGCTTCCACCACCTTTGGATGTGAATGTCCTACGTTTAATGTGCCAATGGCGCCTGCAAAATCGATAAATCGCTTCCCATCAATATCGAACAGCTCGGCTCCTTTCCCCTTCGCTGCAAGATGACGGTTGCCATTACTCACGCCTCTTGCGACGTATTGATCTCTTTTCCCCTGCCATTCTTCAGTTGAAAAACGGTTTGTTGTCGTTTGACTCATTGTCATCCATCCCCTTTATATCCTTTTTTATTATTCTGAATATTTTTTGGTATGATAGAAAGTACCAATATCATTTTTTTCATGGTACCAGAGAGGATGGAATGGTGAGATGCTGACAATTCAACTAGATCAAACAGGGCAAAACGGATATATTTATCATCAAATTTATATGAAAATCAAAGAAGAAATCTTAAATCGCAACTTGCAGCCACACGATCAATTACCGTCCAAACGAGAGTTAGCCGATACATTAAACGTCAGCGTTAATTCAGTGAATGGCGCCTATCAGCAGCTGCTTGCCGAGGGGTATTTATACTCGGTTGAGCGCAAAGGTTTTTTCGTGGAGTCACTAGAAACGTTTCATGAATCTGGTCAGCTAAAACCCTCTTCTCTTCCTGTAGATTTAAAGGAAGAACCGATTGCACGAGACGACTGGTATTCCTTTTCACATATCTCCGTCGATACAGCGAACTTCCCATTTAAAAGCTGGCTAAAAAGCGAACAAAAGGCGATCCATCTCCACCAAGATGCCTTCGGTGAGCTTCCGCATCCACAAGGTGTGTATGAGCTCAGGGAAACGATTGCCCGGCTGATCGGACTTGCGAGAGGAGTCAAATGCTATCCAGAACAGCTCATTTTAAGTGCAGGCACACAGTCACTGATCCATTCGTTATCAAGCATTCTTCCAGCCGATCAAGTATACGGGCTAGAAAACCCTGGCTACCGCCGGCTCTATCAAATGCTGAAAAACAATCATCATCAAATTGAAACGATTGGCATTGATCAAAAAGGTGTGCGGATGAACGACATTTATAAGAAACAGCCGAATGTGTTGATCATCACCCCTTCACATCAATTTCCAACAGGGGTGATTATGCCGATTTCCCGGCGCATTCAGCTGTTAAACTGGGCAGCTGATCAACCAGATCGTTATATCATTGAGGATGATTATGACAGTGAATTTAAATATGGCACAGACAGCATTCCAGCGCTGCAAAGTCTCGATCGATATGACAAAGTCATTTATATGGGCACCTTTTCAAAATCATTGTTGCCGGGCTTGCGGCTAAGCTATATGGTGCTGCCTCAGCATTTATTGAGACGCTATAAAGAAGAACAGCATTTTTTCATTCAAACTGCTAATCTTTTTACACAATACACCCTTCTTCATTTTATAAAAGATGGGGCGTATCAACGGCATATTAAACGCATGAATGGTTTATATGAGGAAAAACGGAAGCAGCTCATTGAAGAGCTCAATATGGTTTTTGCTGACAATGTGCGGATTATTGGTGAAAATGCCGGGCTTCATTTTATCGCAGAGTTCCGTTCAAATCGGACGCAGCATGAGATTTTACAGCGAGCGAAAGAAAGGAAGCTGAAAATGTACGGTATGGATCGTTTTACCCTTGATGAGCAATTGCCGGGACATCAGCCAGGCTTTGTTCCGCTCGTCCTCGGCTTCTCGCATATGAGGCGAGAGGATATTCAACCGGCAGTGAAACGGCTGTACGACGCCATTTTCGGGAAATAAAACAGCCAGCTGCTCTTCATAGACAGCTGGCTTACCACCGCTTTTTATCTACAGCTAGAATCGATGACATGAGTCCAGGAAAAGCGGTCTCGATGTCTTCTTTTCTTAAAGAATAGTAACGGTGCTTCCCGTCAATTCTCACTTTCACGACGCCTGCCTTCCTCAGCACTTTGAAGTGATGGGAAAGCGTGGATTTGGCAATATTCATCTCATACGTGCCGCATGTCCTCTCCCCCGCTTCTGCCAAGCAGCGGACAATTTCTAACCGGATTGGATCAGCCAATGCGTGCAGCACAGAAATCAGTCTCATATCTTCTTTGTTTGGATGGTTTGGATTCGTCATACGATAAATGTATCGTATTTTGTGCCAACATACAATCTCATTCACCTAAAACTCATGAACTGACTAGGCATGTAACGATTTAACTTCATTCACGTCCATTACTTAAGAAACACTGTATTGAAGGGAAGGAACCTTTTTTGATACGTAACATATGGTTTAGTTTATTGCTCTTGCTGCTCACGTTTTCCTTATGCGCCTGCCAGTCAGTCCAATATCATTCCCAGTCAAAACCACCTAGTGCGGAAGAGTTATTAGCTATGGATCAGCAGGCAGATTTATTTCAATGGGAAGGAACCGTGTATGAAACAAATGTAGATTGGACGACATCCTTACACGTCACAAAACATCAGCAAGTAGGTGTCATTCAGAAAACAGCCGCCAAAAATTTTGAACATGGTACAGCTTCTAGGCTGCAAAAAGGGACCGCTATTTACTCTGTGAAGGAGAGAGAAGACCTTTTGGTCGTTGAACTTCACGGCAAAACAAAAATATATGTCGCACATGCGGAAGGATAAAGTACCTGTCATACAGACGGGTATTTTTTAAGTTCATTTTCTTGTCTTAAGGCATTGGTTTTGTTATGATAGCCAAAGTGACCACTCGGTTTCCATTGTGACCATATGGTTTTGCCGATTCGGAAAGGACTTAAGAAGATGAACGAAAAGCAAGAAGAGATTTTGCGGGTTTCGAAGAAATTGTTTTCTCAAAAAGGCTATATGAGTGTCTCCATGCAGTCAATTGCCGATGCCTGTAAAATATCCAAAGCGTCTATTTATAAACTGTTTGATTCAAAGGAAGCTCTTCTATTAGAACTGATTAAATACAATCAGCGCAAAATGAGAGAGATTTCCCGCATCATTCATTCAGAAACGACGCTGTCCAAAAAGGAAAAATTCACAAAGAAGATCAAGCTTGAGCTTGAAGAGTTTAAAGAGAATCATAAATTTTTGAACATGCTGTCCTTTGAAGCTTTTTCTCAGCATTCGCCCATTGTCATTAAGCATTTACGTGAAACACGCTCCATTATCATGCAGCGGCACAGAGACATTATTTTAAGTACATATGGTGAATCTGTCGCTCCATATGTCTGGGATTTAGTGATTGTTCTCAATGGATTAATGAGAGAATTCATCTTAATGCTGGCGATTGAGCAAAAAAACATCCAATTAGAAATTGCTGCCGAAATGATCATCGGTGTGATGGATCGTGTATCGAAAAAGCCTTGTTCCATTGAACCTGTGTTAACAGACGAGCTGATGAACTCTTATTTGCTTTCCTCACAGGACGAATATGACGAAGAAAAACTTGTCAATTCGTACTTAACAAAGATCAAACAAGAGCTTCACTCATGGCCAAACGGAGAAGAAAAAAATGATCTCCTCTCTGCGTATGAGCTGCTCAATCAGGAATTATCAAAGGACCAACCGAGAACCTTTTTAATCAGCTCACTGCTCGATTATTTAGGCAAAAACAGCGTTTTATCACAAAACGTGTCACAGCTGAAAAGCATCATTTTATAGATAAAGAAGGGATAACATGAACCAATCAACAACATCTTACAATCGATCTGTGATTGTTGGGATTTTTCTCGTTGGGGCATTCGTCGCGATATTAAACCAAACGCTTCTTATTCCAGCGATCCCACATATCATGGAGGACTTCAATATTGAGGTCAGCAAAGGACAGTGGCTTACAACAGCCTTTATGCTGACAAACGGGATTCTCATCCCGATTACGGCTTTCTTAATTGAGAAATTTTCGAGCCGTTCTTTAGTTTTAACGGCACTTAGCATCTTTACAGCCGGTACAATTCTTGCTTCATTTGCTACGAATTTCCCGGTGTTACTTGCAGCGCGTATCGTACAGGCAGCCGGTGCAGGGATTTTAATGCCGCTGATGCAAACGATCTTTTTAACCATTTTCCCAAAAGAAAAACGTGGGCAGGCAATGGGCATGGTCGGACTTGTCATTTCGTTCGCACCAGCGCTTGGACCAACACTCGGCGGCTGGATTGTCGATTCCTTCAGCTGGAAGGCTCTGTTCTATATTGTTCTGCCAATCGGTATCATCGACCTTATTCTTGCTTTCTTCTTAATGAAAAATGTCACACAGCAGCGAGAGACACGTATTGATGTCTTATCTGTCATCTTGTCGTCCTTCGGTTTCGGCGGGCTGCTTTACGGATTTTCTAGTGTCGGCACGTATGGATGGACGAGTGCGACTGTTCTCATTTCGCTGATTGTCGGCGCCGTGAGCTTGTTCTTCTTTATCCTGCGCCAGTCGAACCTAACAAGACCGATGCTTGAGTTTGGCGTATTTAAATTTGCGATCTTTAGCTTAACAACCTTCCTTGGAATGCTTGTCTTTGCTTTATTAATTGGTACAGAGACAATTCTGCCGCTTTATACGCAGAATGTCAGAGGGCTGTCTGCACTTGATACAGGGCTGATCTTATTGCCAGGTGCTCTCTTTATGGGATTCCTGTCACCAATTATCGGACGGATTTTTGATAAAGTCGGCGGAAGAGGGCTCGCATTAGGCGGATTTACGATCCTCACCGTTACCACCCTGCCATTTATGCTGCTCACCCTTGATTCATCGATCGCTCTCATTACGGTCGCCTATACGCTTCGCTTAATCGGGGTTGGGATGATCATGATGCCGCTGACAACGGCAGGTATTAACGCATTACCGCCTCATTTGATCCCGCATGGGACAGCGATGAATAACACGATGAGACAAGTAGGCGGTTCCATTGGAACGGCTGTGCTTGTTTCCATCATGAGCAGCTCTGCTGCAAATGCAGAATTAGCCAATCCATTAAAATCAGCCGTTCATGGAATGAATACGTCATTTTTCATTTCTGGTCTGATTGCAGTCATTGGACTCATCCTCTCCTTTTTCTTAAAGGCAAAACGTGATAACAAAGTGATGAAGCAGGAGATATCTTCCTCCTCGTCTTCTTCATAAGAAAAAGAGCTCGGCATATGGCCGGCTCTTTTTTCATATACTCACACAATACCGTCCTCTCTATAAATACATTTGTATTTCTAGTGAAGAAAAACCTTGATAATTTAAAGAAAAGAGTTGATAATAGGAACTATTCAATTTGTGAGAAAATTTTTACTATAGGAGATGTATGCATTGAAGGTCGTGAAATTTGGTGGCAGTTCACTTGCATCTGGCAAGCAGCTGCAAAAGGTATTTGACATTGTAACAGCAGATCCAGCTCGAAAAGCAGTCGTTGTTTCCGCACCAGGAAAACGGCATTCAACGGATACGAAGGTCACCGATCTATTAATTAGCTGTGGTGAACAATATTTACGTTTAGGCGAAGCACATGATTTAAAGGAAGCCGTCATCGAGAGGTATGCCTCAATAGCGGATGAACTCGGATTAGGTCAAGACATTATCGACACCATCAGGCAAGATCTAGACGCATTATTACAGGCTGATTCATCCCGCCCTGAGTGCTATCTTGATGCCATCAAAGCAAGCGGCGAAGACAATAATGCAAAGCTCATTGCTGCCTATTTCCGCCACCAGGGTGTGGAAGCTCATTATGTGAATCCAAAGGAAGCTGGTTTGTTTGTGAGCGATGAGCCTGGTCAAGCGCAAGTCCTGCCGGAGTCATATGATCATTTGTACAAATTAAGAGAGCGCTCTGGCATTATTATATTCCCTGGCTTTTTTGGCTTTAGTCTAGCGGGAGACATCGTTACCTTTTCGCGAAGCGGCTCCGATATTACCGGCTCCATTTTGGCGAACGGTCTAAAGGCAGATGTGTATGAAAACTTTACAGATGTGGATGCTGTCTATGCTGTCAATCCAACGATCGTTCATGAACCGAAAGAGATTACAGAGCTGACATACCGGGAAATGCGCGAGCTGTCGTATGCTGGATTTTCTGTTTTTCATGATGAAGCACTCATTCCAGCCTTCCGTGCAGGCATTCCGGTTCAGATTAAAAACACCAATAATCCTTCGGCAAAAGGCACAAAAATTGTGAATCAGCGCGATCATACAAATGGACCTGTTGTTGGAATCGCCTCAGATAATGGATTTTGCAGCATTTACATTAGTAAATATTTGATGAACAGAGAGGTCGGCTTTGGTCGTAAGGTGCTGCAAACATTAGAGGAATATGGGCTTACATATGAGCACGTACCTTCTGGCATTGATGATATGACCATTATTTTAAGGCAGGATCAGCTGGAGGAGCAGCATATTGAACAAGAGCTGCTAGACCGCTTAAAGCTCGTGCTTGATGCAGATGAGGTCGTTTTAGAGCGGAATCTCTCGCTGATTATGGTTGTAGGAGAAGCGATGCGTCATAATGTTGGCACAACAGCAAGAGCGGCAAAAGCGCTGTCAAAAGCGAAGGTCAATATTGAAATGATCAATCAAGGTTCTTCAGAGGTCAGCATGATGTTTGGCGTCAAAGCGGCTCAAGAAAAAGAAGCTGTTCAAGCCTTATATGAGGAATTTTTCTCTATGTCTACTGTCCCTGTCTCCCTTTAATCAGCAGGCTGCCAGATCTTAAGATCCGGCAGTCTTTTTTCCTCTCGCCGATTCGAGTTCTCTGCGCATTAAAGTGTATCTATTTCTCGTTTGATTTTGTATGATAGAGACAAATCAACTATCCGTTCCGACCTATGATCGGAGCTACAAGGAGTCCTAAAACAATGCCTCGTCAACAACTATTAAAACAGTTTCGCAATTTTCATGATGCTTCTACTAGTATTTTAAACATGATGAGTCAATTCATTGGTGTGAATACACTGTTTATCGCTAAAAATGATCAAAACACCAATCAAATTGTAAAAGTGTTAAATCATGACGAGCAGCTTCTTGAAGAAGGGGAAGAACTTCCTTACGAAAAGACATTTTGCAAGCTGGCGGTCGACCATCAGGCTACACTTGTGATCCCTGACATTTCGAAAGATGACCGATTTAAATACTTAGAGGTCACGAAAAATCTTCAAGGCGGCTCGTTCATTGGGGTTCCCATTGATTTCACAGATGGGACGAACTACGGAACGATTTGCGGACTTGATGTGAGACCAAATCATTTCACAGAAGAGCATGTGTATATGTTTGAAACGATGGCTTCTTTATTAAGCTACGTTCTCGAGCTAGACCGTGCCAACAGGCAGATTCAGCAATTGTCTGTACCGATCGTACCAGTTGTTGACGGTGTCGCCGTGCTTCCTCTGCTTGGTGATATTGAAGAGACACGTGCTCAGCATATTTTGGAAACCATTTTACAGGAAAGCTACAGGCTGTCGCTCTCTCATTTGGTTATTGATGTATCGGGAACAAAAAGCCTGAATGAACAGAGCATTCAATATTTGGTCAGCTACGCACAAACGCTGAGACTTTTAGGAATTTCAGCAGTTTTAACAGGCATTAAACAAGACCTTGCTTTAAGTGCGATTCAATCCAATATATCGTTTAAAGACATCACCATCCGAAAAGATTTACCGCAGGCACTTGCTCATATTGGGTTAACGTTTACCAAAAATGAATAAGTGGTGATTCACCAAAAAGGGCTAAAATGAACTTCATTTTAGCCCTTTTCTTCTGGAAACGGCAGTCGAATGGTAAATGTCGTTCCATTGTTTTTTTCACTTTTCATATCAATATGCCCTTCATGTAAGTCCACAAGCTGCTTCACGATGGACAAGCCCAATCCGTATTCTCCATACGGTGTATTCGTTCTTGAGATATCCGCTTTATAAAAACGTTCCCATATGTGTTTGACTTCATCTGGCGCAATGCCAATGCCTGTGTCTTCCACTTCAATGATCGTCTCTTGATTTCCTTGTTTTCCTCTTAAGTAAATACGACCGCCTTCTGTGAATTGAATCGCGTTCTTTGTGATATTGACAAGCATTTGAATGAGCCTGTCATAATCCGCATAAACCTTTAGCTTGGGATCAACATCCACGATCAGCTGATTGTTTTTCTCTTCGGCGATTCGGCTCAGCTGCTCTTTCATCACTTCAAATGTGTCAATGAGTGGATAGTGAAATTTCTGAAGGGTAATTTGATTCGATCTAATTTTCTCATAATCCATATTTTCATTGACGAGGCGCAGCATACGTTTTGTCTCGTCAGTAATTAAGGAATAGCATTTCTCTTTCTCTTCTGCTGACACATCCGCTGTGTTCAGCCATTCCACCAGTCCTCGAATGGTAGTCAGCGGAGTTTTCAATTCGTGAGACACATCTGCGATGAATTGGCGTCTGCGCTTTTCGAGCCGGTCAATTTCCTCTCTTGATTGCTGAAGACGCTTGGCCATCATATTAAAATCCTCACCAAGTGTGCCAATTTCATCAAGGTGTTTGTTTTCAAGCTTGATGTTGTAATCACCTTGCGCAATCTTTTCAGTCGCCTCTCTCAACTTTTTGATGCGGTTCACATGAAATTTAGACAAGAACAGGCTGAGAATAAAGGTGATCGTCAGTGCCACAAATACGATGATATACAGATAACGATTCATTTGGGCGATGAGCTGTTCAGCGCCTTGAATCGGGGCAATAAGGACGACTCCACCCTTTAGCTTTCCATCCTCCATGACAGGGAGTGCCACAAGTGATGCCTCTTGATCAAGGCGGCGTGAATCACTTCGCTTGTCAATGATTTGCTCTCCTTTTGAGAGTTTGGCCCATAAATCCTTTGTCAATAATACTTCATGCGGCGGCATCTCTTGCTGCTGAGAGAGAATATCTCCTTTTTCATCAAACACGAAAAAACGAATTTGCCTCGTCGAAAGAATATCTTCAAATGGACGCAGACGAAAGGTCATCTCGCTTTTAGGGAGTCGTTTATAATCTTGCAAGATTTCATTCCCATAGGAGCTCATTTCATTCACTCTGTTTTGATAGGCAATATCTTTCACAAAATGAGATAAAAGGGTGCTGATAATGACAATGGCGATGAGCAATAACCCAAGATGACTGATCAGCAGCTGATAAAAATATTTAATCTTCATCGAACTTATACCCTACGCCCCATACTGTATACAAAAAGGGCTTAGGACCGTTCCCAATTTTTTGGCGCAGCCGTTTAATATGGACATCTACCGTTCGTTCATCTCCATAAAATTGATATCCCCAAATTTGCTCAAGCAATTGTTCTCGTGAAAATACTTGCCGAGGATGCTGAATAAAAAAGCACAACAGATCGTATTCCTTCGGTGTGAGGTTCTCTATTCGCTCTCCATCCAGGAAAACTTCCCTCGTTTTCTTATCCAACTGAAAATGTGCTGTCTCCAGCCGTTCACCCTCATTCACCTTTTCTTGAGTCGTTGTATGAGCAAAGCGTCGTTTCACCGCTCTAATTCTTGCCATCAAGGTGAGTGGGCTAAAGGGCTTGGTCACATAATCATCTGCCCCAAGATCAAAACCAAGCACTTGATCAGATTCGGTTTCCTTTGCTGTCAGCATGATAATCGGAACATCACTGATCTGACGCACCTTTTGACAAATGGTCAGACCATCCATCGAAGGAAGCATGACATCTAAGATGAGCAGATCCCAATTCTCCTCTTGCTGAAAGCGATTCAGTCCTTCTAATCCATCATGAACGAATTCAGCTTGAAATCCCTCTCGTTGAAAAAACATATCCGTCATTGTACAAACACTCTGATTATCTTCAATCATTAATATTTTCATCATCAGCCTCCGCTGCTGCCATTGTTTTTCTTTATGTAGCTTTATTTTACATCTTCCCTCTCAAATCTCAATTGGATTCCACTGTTTTCATGAACTTATCATCGTTTGGTCATCTTTTATTCATACTTTTTGAAAGAACTAATACTGCGGTGAATCACCTGAGTTTTTTGATGATGGAATTGCAGAAGATGGTCAAGATGTTAGTTGAGTTATGATTCAACATTACTTTACAACATATCAAGATGAGGACATTGTCATTTATGGTTCTTTAACTCATGAGGAATTCTCATATATTTAGATAAAGAACTTCCTGACAGTTTATGATAGATCTATTTAAAAAAGCTCATCTCTATTGATGAGCTTTTTTATCATGCCAGCAACTTCAAATACGCAGCGTCGTTTCCCTCTTCAACCGCCTGTAAAATCTGCTGTGCTTGTGATGCGCTTGTGACGCTGCTTAACTTTTGTATGATATCTTCTTTCGATAACGCACAGCCTGGTGCTCCCTGAGGTACATCAACTCGTTTGCTGATAGTGGTGCCGTCAGATAAGGTGAGCTTCACAATCGTAAAGCGTCCTTTTGGAACAGCATCGGGATGGGGCTCTATCGTTTGATCATATCCTCTGCTCACCCGTTTCATCCATATCCGCATGTCTGATGGAATATTTTTTTTCGTAAAGGCATCCAGCGTAAGCGTCTGTCCAAACACTGCAAGTGCGATGACATATTCGACACTGAATCGTCCTTCTTCCCCAGTCAAAGGTGTTCGCTCAATAAGCGCTGCATCTCCGCCTGGCGGGAATATGACATCGACCTGTTTTACCTGCTCCGGCAAGAAAGACCGCTCTTTCATTAAGGATTGGATCGCATCTGCTGCATGGTGGGCTGCTGAGCAGAATGGATATACTTTGAACCACAGCCCAGGTGAAACGATACGCCATGTAGAACCATAGCCTTCTAGCAAACGGCTTTCCGCACGCTCCTGATCTCCATAGAGTGAAAAGAAACCGAGTGCGCCATCAAGAGCCGAGTCATTCCCGCCAAAACCTGAACAAGCTAAATCCATAGACCAAACGGCTGTTTTAGCAGCTAAGCCGGCTTGTAATGGTTTCATATCAGAGCCAAATTGCTTTCGCATTCCGGCTGATTGCGCTCCGGCAAAGCCGATTGCTTTCGTCAGTTCTTCTCGTGTGACCTGCTTCAAATAGCCAATCGCACACACTGCCGCAATGGCACCGAGTGTTCCCGTATTATGCCACCCCCGCTCATAATGCGCCTTGCCGATGGATTCGCCAAGTCTTGCCATTACTTCAACACCTGTGATGTAGGCAGCTAAAAACCGTTCGCCATACCCTTTGCCGGCTGTCAGCTGTGAAAGCAGCGCTGGAATGATGACGGCACTTGGGTGTCCTCTCACATCTGAATGGACATCATCATAATCAAGGGCATGGATGAGGTAGCCGTTCAGCATCGCTGCGGATTGGCGACTCACCTTCCTCCCTTGTCCCATGACAGGAATCTGAGCGGCTCCGCCTTCCTTTTCAACAAGCTGCATCAGCTTCTGAATCCCTTCATCCTCTTTCGAAGCAAGCGCTGCTGCCGCAGCATCTAACAGGCCATTTCTAGCCATCTGAATGGCCCGTTCATCTTGCATCGGATCAGCAGAAAGCACTGCCTCTGCCAGTTGTTTTGTTAGCTCCATGATCGAGACTCCAATGCCCGAACGGCAAGCTCAGCAAAGAAGGCAGCAGCAACCGGAAGTGCGTCTTCATTTAAAGTAAACGCAGGGTGATGCCACTCCTTCGTACCACTGGTCCCCATCCATACAAAAAAGCCTGGAATGCGTTCTTGATAAAGGGCAAAATCTTCTCCGCCCGGTGACTGCTCTGCCTGCACGACACGTAAGTCAAGCGAGCCAGCCGTTTCTTCTACTACCTTTGTCAGACGCTCATCATTCATGACAGAAGGCAAATACGGATGCCATCTCACTTCAGCCTCTGCTCCAAATCCCTCTGCAATTCCGCTGACGATTTTTTTCATGAGCTCTGGAATCATCGCTCTTACTTCAGGCTCAAACGTCCGAACGGTTCCTTCCATCTCGACACGGTCGGGAATCACATTCCATGACGTACCGCCTTGAATGCGTGTGATGCTGACAACCGCATGATGCAAGGAGCTGATGCGGCGGCTGACGATTTGCTGAAGGGCACTTGTGATCTGCCCGCTGATGGCAATGGGGTCCACCGTGTGATTTGGAATCCCGGCATGACCTCCCGTTCCTTTAATATCGATTTCAAACCGATCCACACTCGCCATCAATGCTTTTTCTCTAATGCCAATCGTGCCAACTGGCAGGTCAGGTTTGTTGTGCATACCAAAAATCGCATCGACTCCATCTAAAACGCCTGCCTCTATAACGTGCTTCGCTCCTTGAGCAACTTCCTCAGCCGGCTGGAACAAAATACGGACCGTGCCTTTGATTTCGTGTTTCCGCTCCTTTAATAAAAGTGCCGCCCCAAAAATAGAAGCTGTATGGAAATCATGACCGCATGCATGCATTTTGCCCGGTACCTTTGAAGAAAATGGTTCGCCAGATGCTTCTTCAATCGGAAGTGCGTCAATATCGGCTCTCAGAGCAATCGTCGGTCCTTCTTGTTCTCCTTTGATTTCACAGACAACGCCTGTTTGCAGGGCTGGGATATCAAGTACAGTGATCCCTTCCTCTTCTAACCAGCGGCGCAGTTTCTTTGTCGTTTCATATTCTTCAAACGCCAGCTCTGGATGCTCATGAAGCGCTCGGCGAATGTTGATTAAACGTTTGTTTAAAGCTCCATTTCCTATTGATTTCACTGTCAATCACCCCTCTAAAGAATAAAAAGCAGCTTATGCTTCTTCAGCCGCTGCTTCTTTTTGGATAAATCGTTTCGTCCGTTCATTCTTCGTTTCATCAAATAACTCAGTTGGCGTCCCCTGCTCAATAATATGACCATCTGCCATGAAAATCACATGGTCTGCCACTTCTCTTGCAAACGCCATTTCATGTGTAACGATGATCATCGTTGTTTCTTGAATCGCAATGGATTTAATGACTTGAAGCACACCTGAGACAAGCTCTGGATCAAGCGCTGATGTTGGTTCATCCAGCAAAATCGCATGTGGATCAACCGCTAACGCGCGGGCAATCCCAATCCGCTGCTGCTGCCCGCCAGATAATGTGACTGGATAGCTGTCAGCCTTTTGCTCTAGCCCTACCTGCTTCAGCAGTTTCATACCGATTTCATTCGCCTGCTGCTTTGTCATTTTTTTCGTCACAAGCAATGATTCTGTAATGTTTTGCAGTGCTGTCTTGTTTTTAAATAAATTATAGTTTTGAAACACCATGGCCGTTTGTTGACGCAGGTGATGGGCTTCTTTACGTGAATATTTAGACGCATCGAGCTTCGCATCGCCAATTTCAATCGTGCCTTCATCTGGTGTTTCTAATAAATTTAAGCAGCGCAGCAAAGTGGATTTACCGGAGCCAGAAGGTCCGATAATGGCCACAACCTGCCCTTTTTGCACGTCGAGATTGATTCCGTCTAAGACGACAAGGTCGCCGAATGATTTCTTCAAATTGGTGAGCTTGATCATGTCCACACCTCCTTAATTCCGGTAAGGTTTGCTGATTTTTCGTTCAAATAGGTCTTGCAGGAAGCTATAAATGATGGTCATCACCCAATACACAATCCCTACGGCTAAATAGGTTTCAAAGTATTTATAGTTCGCCGATGCAATCATCTTCCCTTGTGCAAACATTTCTGCCACACCAATCGTAAAGGCAAGAGATGTTTCTTTTAAAAGACCAATAAAGGTATTCCCCGTCGCTGGAATCGCATTTCTGATGGCCTGCGGGAAAATAATTCTGACGTAAGACTGCCATCTTGTCATACCGACAGATAAGCATGCCTCAAGCTGCCCTTCATCCACTGAGTTCAGAGCCGCTCTGAAAATTTCTGCTAAGTATGCTGAGTTTTTAATACTTAATCCGATAATGACCGCTGTTAAAGCATCCATTGAGGTCATCGCAGGGAATAGCTGCGGGAGACCAAAATAAATGAGAAAGAGCTGAACCAAGGTTGGAACCGCTCTGAAGAAAGAAATATACAGCTTGGCAAATTGGTATAAAACAGGTATCCGGTTTTTCGTAATAAGAGCGAATACCACACCAATGATAATGGCAAATACCATGGAGACAATCGCCATGAAGATCGTTATCGGCAAGTATTGAAGCAGTGTCGGAAAAACCGTCACCATATACTGCCAATCAATTTTGTTCATGTCTGCTCTTCACCGCCGCTGTTGTTATTTTTTAATTGGCACTGTGACATCGTCTTTGAAATATTTCTCAGACAATTTCTTAAGTGTCCCGTCTTCTCTTAATTCTTTGATGGCTTTGTTAAATTCTTCTCTTAGTTTGTCATGCTTTTTATCTTTCGCAAATGGGTAGCCTACTTCTTCATACACAATTGGGTTGCCTACGATTTTCAGCGGCAGACCTGTTTTTTCAATTTGAGCAAGTAATACACTGCGGCCGTTGACATAAGCATCTACGCGGCCATTTGCCACTTCATTTAATACGCCGTCTTGCGTTTCATATGTTTTAATCTTAATTTTCTTATCTGGGTCTTTGCTCTCTAAGTTTTTAGCGTGGTTAGAGCCAAGAACCGCCGCCACTGTTTTTCCTTTTAAATCATCAAGACCTTTGATGTCGTTGTTATCTTTTTTCACGATGATTTGTGTTCCTGCGTATGCGTACGTATCTGTAAAGTTAAATGTTTGTTTACGCTCGTCTGTAATGGCAACTTGGTTTGACACCGTATCGAGCTTACCAGATGTCAGCTGTCCCATTAGTCCGCTGAATTCGCTCAGCTGCCAGTCTAGTTTGTAACCAAGCTTTCTCGCAATGGCTTCTGTTACTTCAACATCGAATCCGACGAGCTTGCCATTGTCTTTATAAGCAAAAGGATAGCTTTGTCCAGTAGCACCTACTTTTAATACTTTTTCGTCTTTGCCTTCACTCTGATTATTGCCGCCGCAAGCTGCTAAAACTGCCAGCATTGCTGCAAAAAGAACGACTAGCCACTTTTTGTTTTTCATGTTCGAAAACCCTTCTTTCGTCTTATGGTTGTGTGATATCTGATCTTAATTGTTTTTTAAGATAAACCGTGATATGACCTTTGCCTAAATCCTTTTCTCCTGCTCTGACATAGCCTTTGCGCTCATACATTTCTACGAGCCACGGGTGCTTATCAGCTGTACCGAGTGACACGTACGGTACCTTTAGTGTATCCCTTAGTACTTCGGTTTCAACCCATTCCAGCAAGGCAGAGCCTGTCCCTTTTTTGGCGGCTGGTTCTGAGGCAAACCACCAGATGTGAGGGACGCCGAACGGTCCTGGCTGCTCTCCCCAAGGCATGCGGAGTGATAAGGTGGATAGAAGCTCTCCGTTTTCTTCCATCACATAGCAAAGATTCTTTTGTACATTATTCTGAACGAGAGCGAAATCGGCATGTGCTGCTTGGAACTGAATGCCGAGCTCACGAATTGGCTCATAGGCTCTTGTTGTTAGTTCAAGCAGCGCCTCTATATCTGCCTCTGTTGCCAGACGAAACGTGTATCCCAACGTTAGTCACCTCACCTTATGTCGTGTAGCGATTTTTTGGCTCTGTTAGTCCGAGATTTTCTCGTAAGGTTTGTCCTGTGTAATCGGTTTTGAATAAGCCTCGTTCCTGAAGGATTGGGACGACGCGGTCTACAAACACATCCAGTCCTTCTGGCAAGAGCGGCGGCATGACATTAAAGCCGTCTGCTGCTTCTTCATTCAGCCATGTTTCCATCACGTCTGCCAGCTGCTCCGGCGTTCCAATGAAAATATTATGACCGCGTGAGCCGGCAACCGATTGATAGAGCTGGCGAATGGTCAGGTTATCCTTTCTCGCCATATTCATCACGAGATCAAAACGGCTTTTCACCGCATTTGACGCGCTCGGATCAATCTCTGGAAGCGGTCCGTCTAACGGATACTGAGACAGATCAATCCCCCCTAAGTAATTTTGCAGAATGCTCAGTCCAATCTCAGGAACAATCAGCTCCTGTAATTCTTCATATTTTGCTCGGGCTTCTTCCTCTGTATCAGCAATGATCGGGAAGATACCCGGCATGATGCTGACGTCCTCTCTAGCACGGCCAGCAGCCTCTACTTTCCCCTTCAAGCTTTGATAAAATTCCTTCGCTTTTTCGAGATCGTTTTGTGCAGTGAAAATGAGCTCTGCTGTTTTTGCTGCAAGCTTTTGACCATCTTCGGAAGATCCTGCTTGAATGATCACAGGCTGCCCTTGCGGCGTACGTGATACGTTAAGAGGCCCCCTGACTGAGAAGAACTCACCTTTATGCTGGAGCTCATGAAGCTTACTAGATTCGAAGAATTCTCCTGTTTCCTTGTTTCTGACAAGGGCGTCTTCCTCCCAAGAATCCCAGAGACCTTTAACGACTTCAACGAACTCTTCTGCCCGTTCATAACGTTTATGGTGTGCTAAATGCTCTTCTCCGCTAAAATTTTTCGCTGTTTCTTCAATAGAAGAAGTGACCACATTCCATGCCGCTCTTCCGCCTGATAAATGATCAAGGGAGGCAAACTGTCTTGCAATATGGAAAGGCTCACTGTATGTAGTGGAAGCTGTTGCTGCTAAACCAATCGTTGAAGTAGACTCAGCAATCGATGAAAGCAGCGTGAGCGGTTCAAATCTCGTTAATACGTTCGGATGAGAGGTTTGATTAATGGATAAACTGTCAGCTAAAAAGAGCAAATCCAGCTTTCCTTCCTCTGCCTTTTTCGCTAATTGTTTAAAATAATCTAGGTTCATGGCTGCGTCTGGTACTGCATTCGGATGTCTCCAAGAGGCAACGTGATGTCCAGTTCCTGCGATGAATACGCCTAGCTTGAGCTTCCTTTTCGGCTGTGACACTTGTTCTTCATCCTTTCTATATCCTACATGTATCAAACTGAAGTCCTTAGAAGATACATTTTTCTGATTGAATTAATCGGTTTTATTAATAAAAAAAGGGCAAATGTTGCGAAAAATGAAAAATAATTATTACTATATGCCCTTTTTACAGGATTGTCAACCGCCTTCTGAACCTCCAAAATAAGGGATTTTAAACGCTCATGATGGCGTATCAATCTCAATATTTCCGATGAGCCGGTCTGTGGTGTGTGTCAACAATTGACTGCGCTCCAGCATGTTGTGAGCGATGACAGAATGAGTGGAATTTGCGGTGCGGACAGCAATCGCTTTTTGAGGAGATAGATTGATGATGTTATTGCGCAGCACACGAGCTGAGGAAGCCTGGTCAATAAAGATCGCTGTCGGCTGTCCGATCGATCGATTTAAATAGAAGCGGTTATCTCCAATTTGTGGTGAACCATTTTTAATATACATCACCACATATAAGGATGTTTCTTCAAAGGAATTGTCTTTAATTTCTAATGCCCCTGTCGTGCTACTGTATACAGCGTAGTTTTGATAGTTTTTAAAGCGATTCTGCCAGATGAAAGCCTTTGCATTTTCGGTGACACTGATCGTATAGGAAGAATCTAGCTCTGGGTGTCCTTCTTGAATAAAGTGGTTGCCGTTGATCCCCGCTTCCCCTTCCTGAACCCAGATTCCTCTGCTGAATTCTTTAAATTGATTGTGCTGGATGAGGATATTCGTTCCTCTCACCACGGCCGCATCGATAACAGAATAGACCGTATTGTTTGAAAAGACGACACTATCCGATTGATAGATACGCAGGGAGGCGCTCCTTTTTCCGGTATTCGTTCCTGATTCAATATGGTTTCCTTCTATTAGAATACGATTCGCCATATAAACGGACACAGCCGCATCTTCAAAAAGACTAATCTTATTACCTGTAATGTGAACACTGTCTCCCCTCACATCAATCCCTTTTTCAAACCCCTCAATCATATTGCCAATAATAATCACATTGTTTTCGGTTTGGCCAAGTGAGACGCCTAAGCTCGTAATCCCTGCTTTTGTAACCCCTCCTCCCACTGCACGAATCATATTGTTGGCAATGATCGTTTCGGTGGAGAAGCCATAGGAGATACTGCTATCTGTATGATTGCCTTCAATGATCACACCATAACCGTTAAAGTTATAGATTGAGCTCGCAGCCCCTCCTCTGACGATGTTGTTTCGAATCTGAATATTCAGCGGTTCTTCCATATTAACGGCATTTTCTCCATAGCCTTCAATATCAATGCCCATTCTTGGCTCGACCCCATTTACTCCTGCTCTTTCCAAGAGACAGTCCTCCACAATGACCCCATCACAGCCTGTAATCGAAATGTTGTTGCGCCTCGAATCTGTGATGGTGCAGCCGGAAATATCAATAGATGCAGCAGGCGAGTACGGTTCACCCTCTGTCAATAAACCATGGGGACTGACAATAATGCCGTCTCCCGTACAATTTTTGATTTGGACATGATTCACCTCGACATGGGAGGCACCTTCAATGCACACCCCAAAGCCCCATTCATGGGTTTTTCGTTCAGAGGGGAGCGGCTTGTATACATGCTCATGACGATCCCCTTCAATACGTCCGCCTCGGATGGTCACATTCTGAACCTTTCCTATATAAAAGGCTGCATACCCCCATGAATCATTTGGTTTTACCTTTATCACAGCGTCTGGCGCCATCTCAATGCATATATGACTTGGCACCCGTATACCTGCACCTCGGAAAGGAAAAAATGAATCACCTCTGTACACCGCATCGATTAAATATGTGCCGCTCGGCAGCCAGACATGGGAATACCCTTGTGCTTTTGTCCATTCTAAACATTCATTGAGCTTGGCTGTGCAATCCGTTTTCCCGTCAGCAATCACGCCAAAATCTAGTACATTGACAACAGGTTTTTTTAGATCAGCTTCATTCAATTCCCCCAACCTAAATCACTCCTTTTCACACATGTTCTCTCGTCATCCTATGCATGTGGTAAAGGTTTGCTTGTACATTGCTTCAAATTTTAAATAAATTCTTCCGGAATAACTTTCCGATAATTTTTACTTCAATGAATTTTTCAATTTTTTGAGTCTTTAAGCCTATTGAACTAACATTTTCCTGTTTTAGAATAGTTTTATATTGACACAAGAACTATACAAGAATATCATTTTTCTCATATCTCTTTTTTTAAGAAAGGATCTATGCCATGTCTACAATTGACCACGATAAAATTGTTAAAAGTGTTCCTCAAAAAGGGTTTTTTGGACATCCAAAAGGACTTTACACACTGTTTTTCACTGAATTTTGGGAGCGTTTCTCCTATTATGGCATGCGTGCACTGCTTATTTATTATATGTACACAGAGGTGACAAAAGGCGGTCTAGGCTTTGACCAGACGACAGCCAATTCGATCATGTCGGTCTACGGTGCGCTTGTCTATATGTCAGGAGTTATTGGCGGATGGCTCGCCGACCGGGTATTTGGTTCGTCCAGTACGGTGTTTTATGGCGGAGTTTTCATTATGCTTGGCCACGTGATTTTGGCTTTGCCAAGCGGAGCAACAGCGCTCTTTATTAGTATGGGACTGATTATTATTGGGACAGGTCTTCTTAAGCCAAACGTTTCAAACATTGTTGGCGACCTGTATACAAAAACAGATCCACGTAGGGACTCTGGATTTAGTATTTTCTACATGGGGATCAACATGGGTGGCTTTATCTCCCCATTAATTGTCGGAACACTCGGTCAAAAAGTGAATTTCCACCTCGGGTTCTCACTCGCTGCCGTCGGGATGCTTGTTGGACTCATTACATTTGTGGTCACAAAAAAACCGAACCTTGGTCTTGCCGGCACTTATGTGACAAATCCATTATCAGCTGCCGAACGTAAGAACTTCAAAATTTACGGATCATTGGTTGTGATTTTGCTCGCAGTTTTTGCTGTCATTGGCATTCAAACAGGCGCACTCACAATTAATCTATTCACTTGGTTTGTCAGTGCCCTTGGTGTACTCATTCCGATTGTTTATTTCATTGTCATGTATTTCAGTAAAAAGACGAGTGCAGTGGAGCAATCCAGGGTTCTCGCTTATATTCCATTGTTCCTTGCTGCCGTGATGTTCTGGGCGATTCAAGAACAAGGCTCAAACATTTTAGCGACATATGCAGATCAACGAACAAACTTGAATTTCCTTGGGATGACACTAGCGTCTTCATGGTTCCAATCATTGAACCCGATCTTTATTGTGCTGCTGTCTCCAGTGTTTGCTTGGTTATGGGTCAGACTTGGGAAGAAACAGCCGTCTACCCCGATTAAATTCTCACTCGGCCTTCTGTTTGCAGGGTTATCCTTCATCATCATGATCATTCCTGCATACATGTCTGGTCCGAACACACTTGTGAGCCCATTATGGCTCGTTCTGAGCTTCTTCCTCGTCGTGATCGGAGAGCTCTGCTTATCACCAGTTGGACTATCAGCAACAACAAAGCTGGCACCTGCTGCCTTCTCAGCGCAGACGATGAGCCTTTGGTTCCTTTCAAATGCGATGGCACAGGCGATCAATGCGCAAGTAGTCAAACTGTTTGATAAAGTGCCAGAAACCGTCTATTTTGGTATCATCGGATTGCTGGCCATCGTTTTATGCGTTGTAATGCTATTACTGACACCAGTGATTAAGAAAGCGATGAAAGGCGTTCATTAATAAAAAACTGGACATGAGTACATCATGTCCAGTTTTTTACTTTATTGATGATCAGTTTTCATATAGAAATTTTATATCTTCCTGCATGATTCATTCGTTTTCATTTGTACTGTCTCATTTATTTCGATGTTAAAATAATTCACGGCATTGTGATAACAAATATCTTTGACTATTTTCCCAATAAATTCGTAATCCCTTGGAAGCTCCCCATTTTCTATCCAAGTCCCAAATAAATTACATAAAATTCTTCTGAAATATTCATGACGAGGGAACGATAAAAAGCTTCTTGAGTCTGTAAGCATACCTACGAAAGTGCTAAGCAAACCTATATTAGATAATGTTTTCATTTGATCTAGCATGCCGTCTTTTTGATCATTAAACCACCACCCGGATCCAAATTGAATTTTTGCTCTGGCATCAGAAGATTGAAAATTCCCTATAGTAGAGGCCACAATCGCATTATGAACGGGATTTAAATTATAGATAATGGTTTTAGGTAAAAGGTTATCTTTGTCTAAGGCATTCAAAAAACCATTTAAATGTCTTGCTAGGTGGAAGTCAGACATAGAGTCGTACCCACTATCTTTTCCCGTTAACTTGAACATTCGTGTGTTATTATTCCTTAAAGCACCTATGTGTAATTGCATGGTCCAATGAAGAGAATGATATTTTTTACTCAGGTGAAGAAGAGTGTTTGTTTTAAATTTATTGATATCCTCTTGGGATAGTGTTTTTCCTTGCAGCGCACGTACAAAGATAGAAGATACTTCTTGTTCAGTAGCTGGTGAAAATGGAAATATTTCAAAACCATGATCAGACATTCTGCATCCATTCGCGTGAAAATAATCAATTCGTGAATGTAATGAAGCGATAAAGTTTTCATATGTTAAAACAACGCCGTTGATTGACTCACCTAATTTTTCTATATAATTCACAAAATTTGATTGTTCAATATTTAAAGCTTGATCCGGTCTAAATGTAGGTAGGACCCTAGTAGTAATTCCTACATCTTTACGTATGATTTGATGAATTTCTAAAGTATCGATTGGATCATCAGTCGTACATACAACTTTTACATTAAATTTTTCTAAAATTCCATTTGTGGACATGTTCCTTTCATTTAATCTCTCATTACAGATATCCCAAACTTTATGTGCATTTTTTTCTGAGAACAACTCATTTACATTGAAATAACGACTTAATTCTAAATGTGACCAATGATAAAGAGGATTTCCTATTGTATATGGAACCGTTTGGGCCCAAGCTAAAAATTTTTCCTTGTCACTTGCATTCCCCGTGATCAATCTTTCTTCTACGCCAAACCACCGCATAGCCCTCCATTTATAGTGGTCTCCATTAAGCCAAATATCAGTCATATTTTCATATTTTTTGTTAGCAGCAATATCATCAGCCATTAAATGCGTATGAAAGTCATAGATTGGCATATTTTTCGCGTAATCATGATAAAGAACTTTTGAACTTTCGTGATTAAGCATCATATCTTCGCTTAGGAATGTAGACAATATAGTCACCTCTATACTTATGTTTAGAAAATCAATTAAATGAAATAAGGTGTTATTAACAAAAATAACACCTCACTTTTTTAGATCTTACTTAATTCAATCTCCGTATTTACATAGATTGCGTCTCGTTGTGCAATTAAGCATAGTTCTGCGGCTTTAAAAGTATGTTCTTGAGTCATAGCATTTTCAGTATCGTTTAAACAATCTAAAATAAGTTCACCAAAGTAAGGGAATCCTACTTCTCCATTTAAAGAAAAATGTTGCTCTGTCTGTTGATTTACTAAGTATAAATGGTCTCCTGTTTTATCCCTTGCTATGTCTACGTATTTGCGAATTTCAATATACCCATCTGTTCCAAGAATGAATGTACGCCCATCCCCCCAAGTGCTAAGGCCATCAGGAGTCAGCCAGTCTACTCTAAAATAGTTTGTAGCCCCATTATCCGCAATTAAAGTAGCATCGCCGAAGTCTTCCAATTCTGGATATTGGTGATGTTTGTAATTGCCCACTTTACTATGTACAACTTTTGCATCTTTTGCGCCAGAATAGTAAAGGAATTGTTCAATTTGGTGACTACCAATATCACATAGAATACCTCCATAATACTCCTTTTCAAAAAACCAGCTTGGTCTGCTTTCTACATTACTACGATGTGGGCCAGTCCCAAGAACTTGTACCACTTTTCCAATGGCTCCTTGTTCAATCAATTGACCAGCAAATACGGCACTCTCCACGTGCAAACGTTCACTATAATAAACAGCCCATTTAAGCCCCGTTTCAGCTGTTTTTTTACGAGCAAGCTCCAATTGTTCTAACGTTGTAAAAGGTGATTTATCCGTAAAGTAATGCTTACCATGATCTAAAACACGCAGCCCTAAATCACAGCGTTTAGATGTAATGGCTGCGCCTGCCACGAGCCTTACATCAGGATCTTCGAGAACTTCTTTCTCACTTTTGGCTGCCTGTACCTCCGGATATGCTTTACAAAATTCTTGTACTTTTTTCTGATCATGATCATACACCCATTTTAATGTAGCCCCAGCCTCAGTTAATCCATTGCACATTGCATAGATGTGTCCATGATCAAGACCTATAGCTGCTATTACGAATTGTCCTTCTGTAACAACAGGGGCACTTTTTCCCTTAGGAGCATAATTCATTCCATCACTTTTCTGCATGATTTGTTCCTCCTCTAGCTAGCTTCCAGTTTATTTTTAATAATTTATAACGTTAGACTCATAGTTTCTCGTAATTTCCTCCAACGGTTATCGTATCGTCTGAAAAATTTTCTACACTGCTTTGTTTTTCATAAAAATGCTTAACGTTCGCGAGCATGCCTTCACGTGTGTAAAAAGGATCGTCTGCTAAAAGAGGAAGCTTCACATGAACACCTTGGTTTGCAGATTTATAGATGGCTGTAATAAGTTCTAGTGTTTTTCTTCCTTCTGTTCCATCAATTAAAAGCTTCTGGTTACCCTTGATAGCCATTAAAAAATTATTTATTTGTCCTTTATGCCCTTCAAATAGTAATTCCGGATATTGATTAAAAGCTTCCTGAATACGATTTTCTAAATCCTCATCATTTTTCTCTTGAGGAAACCCATTTTCTTTAGCTATTTGAGCATTTACTTTCCATGGGACAGATACTCTAGCTTTTTCACCTTGAAAAATCAATTGTTGTTCTTCTCCATGATGAACAACAGAACTGGTTACTTGTGCTAAGCTGCCATTTCCATAGCGAAGTACAGCAATCGAAAGGTCTTCAACCTCTGCATTATCATGCAAGGTATTACTAGTTGCTGCAAAAATGTCAGTCGGCAATCCTAACATCCATTGCAACATATCAATATGATGGACAGCATGATTAAGTGTACAACCTCCACCTTCTTTTTCCCATGTACCGCGCCACCATAAATCATAGTAACTATGACCACGCCACCAAAAAGAATCAACTTGAGTATGAGCGATTTTTCCAATGAGGTTTTGATCAAGGACATGTTTTAATCTCATAATGGGCGTCATAAACCTGTTTTGAGCAACAACGGATAAAAGCTTTTGGCTTTCAATAGATGCTTTTATCATTTCGTCACATTCTTTTAGAGAAGAAGCCATAGGTTTTTCTACTAAGACATGTTTGCCTGCTTTAAGAAAATCGATGGCAATGGTTGCGTGCATATAAGGAGGTGTACAAATGGAAACGGCATCAATCGTAGGATCATTCAATAACTCTTGGTAGTTAGCGACAACTCGTGCTTCTAGGTTATATTTTGTTGCTGCAGACATTGCTTTTTCAGGATAAATATCAGCTAAAGCTACAATCTTACTGATTTCAGGCATTGCAAGATAAGCCTCGATATGGGCAGTTGCAATAGATCCAGTTCCTATAATTGCGATGTTGGTCATATCAATCTTTCCCTTCTGCAAGAAGATAAATTTTCACTTCTAATAATGAGATAGCGCTTTCAAAAAAATTAATGACTCACCTAACTGATAGATCAGAGTACCGTTCGTTCTATTAATATTCTAGTTATACTAGTATGGTAGCTCAAAAATATTATAACTCAATCTTTTTGAATTTTGTATAGTTTTTTGAATTTTCTTTTTAATCTCTCACACTTTTATGATTGATCATGGCTTACATAGTTAGATTCATCAAGAGTTATATAAATGCTCACAGGATAAATATTCAGAAAAATTAAATTAGTGTCTACCATTCTAATGCACTTGTATGGTAGTATGTTAGAGAAAGGAGATTAAAATAATGAATATTGATTTTAAAAACCAAAACCTCTCTACGAGGGAACAAGTTTACAATATGCTAAAAGATCAAATATTAAGCCTAAAGCTTCCACCTGGAACAAATATTTCTGAAAAAGAAATATCCGTTCAATTTAATGTTAGTCGAACTCCTGTAAGAGAAAGCTTTTTAAAATTATCTCAAGAAGGATTATTAAGTATCTATCCTCAACGAGGTACATTTGTTTCTTTAATTGATTTGAACCTTGTGGAGGAAGCACGGTTTATGCGAGAACATCTCGAGAAGGCAGTGATTAGACTAGCCTGTCAGGAACCTTCTGAAGAGTTGATTAATGATTTAGATATGAATTTAAGTATGCAAAAAATTTGCGTTAAGAAAAAAGATTATAAAAAAATGTTTGAATTAGATGAAGAGTTTCATAGAACTATTTTCAAACGGTGTAAAAAAGAAAAAACATGGTTAGTTATTCAACAGATGAATGTACACTTTAATAGGAGTCGCATGTTAAGGCTAGTAACAGATTATAATTGGGATAATATTCTTTCTCAACATGTAAATATCTTCAAAGCAATACAAGATCAAGATGCTGATAAAGCTGAAACAATCATGGAAGAGCATTTGAAAATTGCACTTGTTGATAAAGAATTATTGAAGAAAGAATATCCAAATTATTTTAAATAAAAATAGGTTGTTACTTATATTTTAGGGGTGATGGTAGATGAGGATGACATTTAGATGGTTTGGCGAAGGAAACGACACAATCACACTGGAACAAATAAAGCAGATTCCAGGAGTGGAAGGAATTGTTTGGGCACTGCATGATGTGCCCGCAGGAGAAGAGTGGCCACTAGAAAGAATTGTAGAAATGAAAAAATTAGCTGATAAACATAACCTTCATATTGAAGTGGTTGAAAGCGTGAATGTTCATGAAGACATTAAGCTCGGACTTCCAACTAGAGATCGATACATAGAAAATTATAAGAAAACAATTCAGAAGCTAGCAAAGGTCGGTGTTAAAGTCATATGTTATAACTTTATGCCTGTATTTGATTGGATCCGTACAGACTTAAATAAAACACTTCCTGATGGCTCTACAGCTCTATTTTATGAACATAGTCGAATTAAAGATATTGATCCGAAAGACTTAGTAAATAAAATTAGTGAGAACTCCAGTTTAACCATGCCAGGCTGGGAACCAGAGCGGTTAAATCACCTCCACCACCTTTTTGAAGCCTACAGAAATGTAACAGACGATGATTTATGGGACAACTTGAAATATTTTTTAGATCAGGTTATTCCAATTGCAGAACTTCATGATATTAAAATGGCTATTCATCCTGACGATCCACCTTGGCCTGTCTTTGGTCTACCGCGAATAGTAACTAACCAAAAAAACATCAGAAAAATTTTACAACTAAATAATAGCCCACATCATTGTATAACGCTCTGTACAGGATCTTTAGGAGCAAACTTAGAAAATGATTTAGTTTCTATGATTCACGAATTTATTGATAGAATCCCATTTACTCATATAAGAAATGTACGTGTATATGATAACGGGGACTTTGTTGAAACATCGCATCGATCAAAAGATGGATCAGTAGATGTTTCAGCTATTATACACGCTTATTATGAAAGCGGATTCAAAGGTTATTGTAGACCCGATCACGGAAGACACATTTGGGATGAACAATGCAGGCCTGGATATGGTCTTTATGATAGAGCACTTGGAATTATGTATTTGTGGGGAGCTTGGGATGCTTTACAAAATAAACATTCTGTATGAAAAGAAGCAAAGGAGGAAGCTACATGGTAAACATACAAGAAAATAAAAATTTAGCTGGTAAAGTAGCTGTCATAACAGGAGGAAGTGGCGTACTTTGCAGCGCCATGGCAAAGGAACTTGCTAGACATGGCGTGTCTGTTGCCATTTTAAATAGAACAGTCGAAAAAGGTGAAAAGGTAGCCGAAGAAATTAACCTTATGGGCGGGAAAGCGATTGCGATTAAATGTGATGTTCTGAATAAAGAGAGTGTTGAACAAGCCGAGAAGATTGTAACAGAGGAATTAGGCAATTGTACAATATTGATAAATGGAGCTGGTGGTAACCACTCCAGTGCAAATACAACCAATGAAATATTTCAAACAGAAGACCTTACTAATCCTAAGGTAAATACTTTTTTTCATTTAAGTACAGATAGTGTACAAAATGTATTTGATTTAAATTTTATGGGGACTTTTATTCCTACACAAATTTTCACTAAAAATATGGTTCATCGAAAGGGAGCAGTTGTCATCAACATGTCATCTATGAGTGCCCCTTCTCCAATGACCAAAGTGCCTGCTTATAGCGCGGCAAAAGCAGCAATTGAAAATTTCACCAAATGGTTAGCTGTTCATATGGCCGAGGCAGGAATTAGAGTAAATGCCATTGCACCGGGCTTCTTTTTAACCTCACAAAATAAAAACCTTCTCCTAACTAAAGAAGGAGATTATACAGAGAGGTCTCATAAGATTATTTCGAACACACCAATGAGAAGGTTTGGTACGCCAGAAGATCTTCTTGGTACCCTATTATGGCTTGTTGATGATCATATGTCAGCATTTGTTACCGGCGTGACCATTCCTGTTGATGGAGGTTTTATGGCGTATTCAGGTGTTTAATATTTTTATTTTTTTCCTTGTCATACATCTTTATTTTATATGTTTTTTTAAATTTATAAGTAGGCTTGGAAAGGAGAAATAAGAATGCAGACTGAGAACAGGAAACTAACACTCAAAAATTATATTGGTTATGGAACAATGGATTTATTTGGAGGGGGAGCATTCGCTATCATAGGCGCATGGATGTTATATTTTTTCATTACATACTGTGGTCTTACCCCTGTTGAAGCAGGATCTATTATTGCAATTGCTCGTATTATTGATGCGATAGCAAGCCCAATTATGGGCCATATCACTGACAATTTTGGTCGTACAAAACTTGGGAAAAAATTTGGACGACGCAGGTTCTTTTTACTAATTGGAAGCCCTTTGATGGTTATTTATTCTCTTCTTTGGATTTCTGATATGAATTACTGGTACTATTTAACGGTTTATATTTTGTTAGAATTCCTTGCAGCAATGGTATTAATTCCATTTGAAACACTTGGAGCTGAAATGACGAATGATTTTAATGCACGGACCAAGCTCTCAACAATAAGATTAATCTACTCAGGACTAGGAACATTTTTAGCTACCTTTATTCCAGGCAGATTATTCGAAATATTCGGAAAAGATTCACCTCAAGTTTTTCTTTACAATGGAATTATCTTCACCTTTATTTTTATGGCTGCATTATTAATTACACATAGAACAACATGGGAACGTAAAATAGAAGAAGACATGATAGAACCTGATGGTGTAGAAAAAGTACCTGCTATAGAATCCATAAAAAAAGTCATCATTGACTTAACATCTACTTTTAGAATTAGAAGTTTCCGTCAGCACCTCACGATGTATATTTGTTCGTTTACTGCCATGGATATTTTAAACGCTGTCTTTGTCTACTTTGTTGTGTTTTCTTTAAATAAAGATGCAGTGCTCGCAGCCGATTTATTATCTATTGGTTCATTACTTCAAATGGTATGTACCATATTGTTTGGTTGGCTCGTGATTAAAATAGGTCCTGCGCCATCTTTGAAAATATCTTATACTGCTATTATTACATGTATCAGTGGTTATATATTTTTATACTTCACACAACCAACTTATATGATTATAGCGCTGTATGCTTTCTCTGTTATTTTAGGCATCGGAAAGAGTGGATTATATTATATACCATGGAATATTTACACTTTCATTCCTGATGTAGATGAAATGGTCACTCGTAAAAGAAGAGAAGGAATATTTGCAGGTATTATGACGTTTACACGCAAGAGTACTACAGCTTTAGCCACATTCTTGGTAGGAGTTATTTTACAGGAAAGTGGATTCGTTGCAAGTGCGACGACACAGTCTACGACAGCAATAAATGGGATTGTAGGTATTCTGTTTTTCGGAACTGTAGGGCTAGTCGGTATTAGTTTAGTTATTTCATTTAAATTTAAATTATCTAAGAAAACGCATTCCATTATGATTAATGAAATTAATAGGTTAAAGAATAATGGTTCAATGGAACAGGCTGATGATGAAACAAGAAGTGTTTTGAAAGCGCTAACAGGATGGGATTACGAGAAGCTTTGGGGTAATAATAACGTAGGATATCAGAATAAGCGCCAAAATTTTGAACAACAAGATTTTAAACAGCAGGATATGAACTAACTTTTGTTGTTAGTTGAGAACTTACAGAATCACTTCAAAAAAAACACCTTCAGATTGATATCAGAGGTGTTTTTAAATATCTTAAATTTAGTGTTTTTTGATTTTAAAACCGGATCTCGTCATCTCCATGGATTTGCAGCTTCAGTGGCTCACTTTGTGCCTGATGCTTTTTCACATAGCGATGATAGACAACATATCCAATGATCATGAGCGGTACGCCGACATATAGCCCGATGCGCTGCTCTTGATCAAAGGCAAGGCTAACCAACACGATGGTATTCAGTGTGATCGCAATGATTGGCAGCACCGGATAAAGAGGCGTTTTAAATTTTAAGTTTTCCAGCTTTCCGCCTGCTTTCAAATATTTTCTACGGAAAAGAAGCTGTGATAATGTAATCGTGATCCAGCCTGTCTGGGCACTCATTCCGGCAATGGACACGATCCAGGCAAATACCGTTTTCTCTGCAAAAAAACCGGATAACAGCGAAATCCCTGTAAACAGGAACGTGAGCAGTAAGGCATTCATCGGAATACCGCGCTGATTGACGCGTCTAAATGCTTTTCCTGCCATTCCTTCCTTCGATAAGGAATACAGCATTCTTGTCGATGCATACAAGCCAGAGTTTGCAACAGATAATAAAGCAATAATAATGACAAAGTTCATGATGTCTGCCGCAAAAGGAATGCCCGTTCTCTCAAACACAGTAACAAATGGACTTTGCAGCACACTTGCTTCCTTCCAAGGCACCATACCGGCTAAGACGAAAATAGATAAGACGAAAAAGACAAGTGTACGCCATACGGTTTGATGAATCGAACGGGGAACGGTTTTCTCAGGGTTTTCACTTTCTCCTGCCGCAATACCGATCAGCTCTGTTCCCTGAAACGAAAAATTCACCGTAATCATCGTGACCACAACGGCCAGCAGACCATTTGGAAACAGCCCATCATTCACAAAATGGCTGAAGTAAGGGGCTGGTTCACCGCTCGTTGTATCAATAAACCCAAACATCGCCGCTCCGCCTACGCCAATAAAGAGTAAAATGGCAATAATTTTAATGGTAGAAAAGAAAAATTCCGACTCCCCGAACGCTTTTGCTGACCGGGCATTTAATAAGAAAAGACAGAGTCCGAATATGAGACACCAAATCCACACATCTACTTGCGGCAGCCAGCGCCTCATCAGCTGTCCTGCTGATAAGAACTCAAGGGCGACCGTTGCCGCCCAGCCGAGCCAATAAATCCAGCCGACAGCAAAACCCGCAGCCGGGCTGACAAATTTCGTCGCATACGTATGAAACGACCCCGACACAGGAAGTGCAACCGACAGCTCCCCAAGACACAGCATGGTTAAATACATGATCAATCCGCCCACAATATATGAAAGAACAGCTCCGACTGGCCCTGCTTGTCCAATCGTATAGCCCGTTCCTAAGAAAAAGCCTGTCCCAATGACACCGCCAAGTGAAATCATAAATAAATGGCGGGAGGTCATCGCCCTTTTCAATTGATCGGGCTGATTTCGTCCAACATCCACAATGATGCCCTCCTTCTTCTAAGATGCTCTGTTATTAAAACATGTCTCCATGTGATTCATTCCATTTTCAAAACAACCTACTAATTATACATCTTTTATAATAAATATGCTTCCTTCTATGGTCACTGTCTCAAAGTCTTTATTTTAGTAATGTTCGCACAAATAAACTGAATGGCTTTTTAGGTTTGAAAGAAATGGGTTGCGGGCATAAAGTTGGTGAGATTCGCTCAAGCTAGTTTCAAATGCTTTACTTTTAGGTTGCTTCTCTGTAAGATCATATGTTGTAAATACCAACAAGAAAAGTGGGGAATAAAATGAAAAAAATGTTCTTTGCCATTATTTTAGGCGCTTGTGTTGCATTGATCACGGCATGTGGATCTGGTGCAAGCGACAACGCGAATAAACAATCTGGGTCTAAGGAATCAGGAGACCTTTGGAAATCCATTCAGGATAAAGGTGTATTAACCATTGGAACTGAGGGTACTTATGCTCCTTTCACTTTCCATGACAAAAAGACAGATAAATTAACTGGCTACGATGTAGAAGTCATCACTGAAGTAGCAAAACGCCTTGACTTAAAACCTGAATTCAAAGAAACACAATGGGACAGTATGTTTGCTGGACTGAATGCAAAACGTTTTGACGTGGTAGCGAACCAAGTTGGGAAAACTGGCCGTGAAAATCAATACGATTTCTCTGATAAATACACGACATCTCAAGCTATTGTTGTGACAAAATCAGATAATAACGACATCAAGAAACTATCTGATGTTAAAGGCAAAAAAGCAGCACAATCGTTAACAAGTAACTACAACAAACTAGCAACAGATGCTGGTGCTAAGATCGAAGGCGTTGAAGGTCTAGCACAATCCATTCAATTGATTCAGCAAGGACGTGCTGATCTGACGTTTAATGACAAATTGGCTGTATTGAATTACTTGAAAACAAGCGGTAACAAAAACCTAAAAGTTGCATTTGAAACAGGAGATCCTCAAAAAACTTATTTCGCATTCAGAAAAGGCAGCGGCGAAGTCGTTGACAAAGTGAATGGCGCATTAAAAGAAATGAAAAAAGACGGTACACTCGCTAAGATTTCTAAGAAATGGTTTGGTGAAGATGTTACAAAATAACATCCTAGGAGTCGTCATTCCTTGGGATCTTCTTCAGCAATCTTTTTGGCCAATGGTGATGCAGGGGATTTATTATACAATTCCCCTCGCCATCATTGCCTTTATTATTGGTATTTTTATCGCGCTTGTGACAGCTCTTGCGAGAATGTCTAAAATTAAAGCCCTCAGATGGATTTTCTCCATCTATGTGTCGGCCGTTCGCGGAACGCCGCTTTTTGTGCAATTGTTTATTATTTTCTATTTCTTTCCGACATTTAATATCACACTGGATCCATATCCAAGTGCCATTATTGCTTTTTCTTTAAACGTAGGTGCGTATGCGTCGGAAATTATCCGTGCATCCGTCCTGTCTGTTCCAAAAGGACAATGGGAAGCAGGTTATTCCATTGGGATGACACATCGCAAAACGCTCGTCCGCGTGATTTTACCGCAGGCTGTGCGTGTATCGATTCCACCGCTGTCTAATTCATTCATTAGCTTGGTGAAGGATACATCCCTTGCCTCCCAGATTCTCGTGGCAGAGATGTTCCGTAAATCACAGGAAATTGCTGCGGCGAACTTGGATCAGATCTTGTTTATTTATATGGAAGCAGCCCTCATCTATTGGGTATTCTGCTTTATTCTATCGCTCGTTCAGCATCAAATTGAAAAACGACTTGATCGATATGTCGCAAGGTAAGGAGGGAACGACATGCTAACAGTCAAAGGTCTCAAGAAATCCTTTGGTGAAAATGAGATTTTAAAGTCGATTGATTTTTCGATCAACAAAGGGCAGGTTGTGGCCATTCTTGGTCCATCTGGATCTGGGAAAACAACGATGCTTCGCTGTTTAAATGCACTTGAAATACCAAATGGCGGCTCCTTTACCTTCGATGATTTCTCGATTGATTTTTCGAAAAAAAATAAATCAGCTGATCTGCTAAAGCTACGCCGGAAATCAGGAATGGTATTTCAGGATTATCACCTGTTTCCTCACCGTACAGTGCTTGAAAATGTCATGGAAGGTCCTGTCCAGGTGCAGCGCCGTCCAAAGGAAATGGTTCGAAAAGAAGCCATTCAGCTCTTGCAAAAGGTCGGTCTTGAGGATAAAAAAGACCTGTATCCATTTCAGCTCTCAGGCGGTCAAAAGCAGCGTGTCGGGATTGCCCGTGCACTTGCCATTCAGCCAGAGCTTATGCTTTTTGATGAACCAACCTCTGCGCTTGACCCTGAGCTTGTCGGGGAAGTTTTAAAGGTCATGAAGGATCTAGCGAAGGAAGGCTGGACCATGGCGGTTGTCACACATGAAATCAAGTTTGCCCAAGAAGTAGCAGACGAAGTGATTTTTATTGATGGCGGCGTCATTGTCGAACAAGGTCCTCCGGAAGAAATCTTCAAACGACCAAAGGAAGAACGAACAAAACAATTCTTAAACCGGATTTTGAATCCAGTATGATGAAAAAAGGCTGTTCTCACGTGGTGAGGACAGCCTTTTTTTATATCTCTTTTTGCAGGCGAAGCGCCAGTAAATCTTGCAGGAGCAGCCTTGCTCCCTCTGGACTGATGACCACACCACCAGATAGCACCTTATTGGAACACGTCACTTGCCCTGTTACGATACAAGGTTTGTCCTGCCAATACGGCTTCATCACTATTTGATCTTCTTCTCGATAAATCTCCATAAAATCTTGCGGATGAATGTTCAACCGTTTTCTCATCTCTGTCGGAAGAACAATTCTCCCAAATTTATCTATATATTTAACATAATCGTTATTTAACAAATTGCCCCCTCCTGCATCACTAGATATGATATAGACAATTCCCTCTATATGAAGGGATTAAGCGATCAAATCGGTTAATCTGCAGGCTGTTCCAGTGACTAAATACGCTTCCCATATATGATATATCTGTTTGGTGCAGGACCAATATAGGAAAAAGGGTAACATGTGGTGAGGATAAGTTCTTCCTTTTCCTGTTGTAACGTAATAATTGTTTGATCATCTTTCTTCACTATCTTTGTTTTCTCGATTTCATAGACAAAACGTCCATATGAAAGCTCAATAATCAGTTGATCTCCCTTCACAAGTTCTCCTGTTCGTCTAAACACCGTATCACGGTGCCCTGATAAAACGATTTGTCCGTGCTCGTTTGGAAAATAACTCTCGTGAAAGTGACCAACGCCTTTTGCTAAATCATCTGCATCTGTTCCTTCTACAATCGGTAACTCAGCTTTTAGCTTTGGGATGTGCAAAAGCCCAATCGCTTCACCAGTCTGCGGCGCAAAAGGGGAATCTGTTTTCCCCTTTTGCTGAATGGCTGCTTGTGCAGACTGAAATGACTGATCTACTTCTTTTTGCCCATCAACGATATTCAAATATCCTACAATCGCAAGACAAAGCCCTGCTATGATCAATATCGCTGAGATGAATTTTTGAAACATGACCGGTTATCCGTTTCTTTTTCTTCTGTTCCAGACGATAAGAGCTGCACCTATTAATACGAGTGCAAAACCTGCTAGTAAAAGGTTGTACATCGCAGTTGCAGTATTCGGAAGATGATGACCAGGTGTCTCCGTTTCTGAATTAGAAGGCGTATCTGGATTAGTAGGCGTATCCGGATTTGCTGGCACCTCTGGCTTATGCGGTGGTTCTACAGTTGTTGAGTTTTCAGGGTTGTCTGGATCGTCTACATTCTCACCACTTACGACTGCGATATTTTGAATGGTTTTCCCTTCAGATCCTTTGGCAACCTTCGCCTCAAATGTGACTGTATGCCAGTCCGTATCTTTGATATCGCCAAATTGACCGGTTACTGTGCCTTTTGTGTAGTCTCCATTGTCATCATCTTTTGCATCTGTCGCGGCTTGTCCATCCACTTTTAGTGAACCTTCGACATATTGAAGACCTTCTGGCAGTTTATCTGCGATGACTAGATCTTTGATGACACTGTCTTCTACACTATTTTTTGTTTTGATGGTGTAAAGGAGCGTGTCGCCTGCCTGTACTTGTTTTTCATCTGTATTGCCTTTTGCTTTTTGAGAGATCTCAGATGTTTTTTCTGATTCAAGCTTTGGATCTCTTGGATCAATTTTTGTTTCGGTTGATGGCTCTTCTGGCGGCGTGTTTTCGCCTGTTACTTTCGCTGTGTTTTGAATGCTTTTACCTGATTGGCCTTTTGCGACTTTCGCTTCAAAGGTCACTGTATGCCAGTCCGTATCTTTGATATCGCCAAATTGACCGGTTACTGTGCCTTTTGTGTAGTCTCCGTTATCGTCATCTTTTGCATCTGTCGCGGCTTGTCCATCCACTTTTAGTGAACCTTCGACATATTGAAGACCTTCTGGTAGTTTATCTGCGATGACTAGATCTTTGATGACACTGTCTTCTACACTATTTTTTGTTTTGATAGTGTAAAGGAGCGTGTCGCCTGCCTGTACTTGTTTTTCATCTGTATTGCCTTTTGCTTTTTGAGAGATTTCAGATGTTTTTTCTGATTCAAGCTTTGGATCTCTTGGATCAATTTTTGTTTCGGTTGATGGCTCTTCTGGCGGCGTGTTTTCGCCTGTTACTTTTGCTGTGTTTTGAATGCTTTTACCTGATTGGCCTTTTGCGACTTTCGCTTCAAAGGTCACTGTATGCCAGTCCGTATCTTTGATATCGCCAAATTGACCGGTTACTGTGCCTTTTGTATAGTCTCCGTTATCGTCATCTTTTGCATCTGTTGCGGCTTGTCCATCTACTTTTAGTGAACCTTCGACATATTGAAGACCTTCTGGCAATTCATCGGAAATCACGAGATTGTTGACGATGCTGTCTTCTTCAAGATTCTTTGTTTTGATCGTATAAAGAAGGGTATCGCCTACCTGTGGTGTCTTTTTATCTGTGTTGCCCTCTGCCTTTTTCTGAATGCCCGCTGATTTTTCTGATGTTAGTTTTGGGTCACGAGGGTAAATTTTTGTTTCTGTTGATGGCTCTTCTGGCGGTGTGTTTTCGCCTGTGACGCTAGCTGTGTTTTGAATGTCTTGACCAGCCTGTCCCTTTTCAACTGTTACTTCAAACGTCACGTTGTGCCAGTCCGTATCCTTCACATCACCAAAAGATCCTGTAACCTTTCCATCTGTGTAGTCTCCGCTATCATCGTCTTTTACGTCCGTGACGGATTCTCCATCAACTTGCAGGGATCCAGTGACATACTTCAGTCCTTTTGGTAATTGATCTGAAATGACTAAATCTTTAATCAAACTGTCTTCTATCGTATTCTTTGTTTTAATCGTATAAAGAAGGGTATCGCCTACTTCTGGATGTTTCTCATCTTTGTTACCTTCTGCTTTTTTCTGCAAGACCGCTGATTTTTCTGATTCAAGCTTTGGATCTCGCGGATAGATTTCTGTTTTTGTTGTCGGTTTCTCTGGTGGTGTGTTGCCCCCTGTGACATTGGCTGTATTTTGAATGTCTTTGCCTGATTGTCCTTTTTCAACCGTCACTTCAAACGTCACCGTATGCCAATCTGTATCCTTAATGTCGCCAAATTGTCCTGAAATGGCTCCGTTTGTAAAGTCTCCGTTATCGTCATCCTTTGCGTCTGTGACTGTATCTCCATCCACCTGTAGTGAATTCGGTACATATGCCAAGCCTTCCGGCAGTTCATCTGAGATCACTAAGTTTTCAACGAGACTGTCTTCTTTCGTATTCTTTGTTTTAATTGTATAAAGAAGAGTGTCACCAACCTCTGGATGCTTCTCATCTGTGTTACCATCTGCTTTTTTCTGTAAGACAGCTGATTTTTCTGATGTTAGCTTCGGGTCACGAGGATAGATTTCTGTTTTTGTTGTCGGTTTCTCTGGTGGTGTGTTACCGCTTGTGACACTCGCTGTATTTTGAATGTCTTTGCCTGCCTGACCTTTGTTAACCGTCACTTCGAACGTCACTGTATGCCACTTCGCATCTTTCACTTCACCGAACGTTCCAGTAACTGTTCCGTCTGTTATATCTCCGTTGTCATCATCTTTTGTATCCGTGACTGGGTTTCCATCTACCTGAAGTGAATTTGGTACATATGATAACCCTTGAGGTAATTTATCAGAAATGACAAGATCTTCAATGAAGCTATCTTCAACAGCATTACGGGCTTGGATGGTATAAAGCAATGTGTCGCCTACTTCTGGATGCTTCTCATCTGTGTTGCCCTCTGCTTTTTTCTGCAAGACCGCCGATTTTTCTGATTCAAGCTTTGGATCTCGAGGATAGATTTCTATATCTGTTGTTGGATTGCCTGGTGGTGTGTTCTCCCCTTTTACATTGGCAGTATTTTTAATATCCTTGCCTGCCTGACCTTTTCCTACTGTCGCTTCAAATGTCACGGTGTGCCAATCGGTATCTTTCACGTCACCTACTTGTCCTGCAACAGTGCCGTTTGTATAATCACCTTTATCTTGATCTTTTGCATCTGTGACACTGGCACCATCTACCTTAAGTGAGCCTGCAACATAGCTTAAACTGCTTGGAAGCTGATCTGAAATGATTAGATTTTTAAGAATGCCGTATTGTACTGTATTTTTGGCTCTAATTGTATAAAGAAGGGTATCGCCTACTTCTGGATGCTTCTCATCTGTGTTGCCCTCTGCTTTTTTCTGTAAGACAACTGATTTTTCTGATTCAAGCTCTGGCGGATATGGATCAAATTCTGGTTTTACACGTGAAGCTAGGTCGTAAGATAATGTATCACCTACAGTGCCCATATATGTTGTACTTAATGTTTTCGCATCAAGTGTAAAAAGAGTGGAATGACCAATGGATTCATTTAATCCTGACTGTAATAGCATTTGTCCATTTGGCAAAAAGCTAATTCCCCGAACGCCTCCGTCAATCGTTTTACCATCCGCATTTTTAATTGGAATGACACGAATGACCTCTGCTGTATCAGGGTTCATTTGTGCAATGGCACCACTGCCATTGGATGCGAACCAAAGATAGCCGTCCTTATCAACGACAAGGTCTCCGCCAACGCCAGACCCAATCTCATAGCCTACGATTTTTTTGGCCGTTTTTTTACCCGTAACTAAATCGTACGTTCCAAGGAAATACTCACCATTAGAAGCATAAGAATATATATATTTATCTTGATACACAACGGCATTAGTAGCACCTTCAGGTAATTTGGTTACGATCTCTGCCTGCCCTGAGGTCGCATTTATTTTATATAGACTAGGGCTACCGATATTATCTGCAGTTGCATATACAACATTTTCTCGATCACTTACAGCAACACCATTCACTGCACCTACATCGATTCCTTTCACCTGTACACTAGCTTTTACGTTTGTTGGGTTATTTCCATCAAGCTGCTGAAGAACCAGCGGTCTACTCCCAAACATATAGGAATCCGTATTGTTCACAACAACCGTCCCCGCGGCTTTCGTAACAGCTGGTGAGACCGTTAATAAATTTCCAATAATCAGCACCAAAATAAGAAATAACTGACTTGTTCTTTTCAATATATTCATTTTTTGACCTCCCCTTTTTCTTGCTTTATATCGTAATGGTATGTACCAGTTCACCTCCCACACTTTGGTAAAGAATATCAGTAACATTTCAAAAGTAACAACATGACTAAATGACTAATTTCGACAAAAATAGACCTTTAGTAACAGGTGCCTCTCAACGTTTGATTTGCATATGTTTTTTCCAATAAAATGATCTTTTTTTATAGTAAACCTCCGTATTTTCCAACAGGTCTAATGACACAGTTTACATACAATATCTTCTATCTAAAGATAATTATTCTTTAATTGGTTTAGATTATTTTTTTGTCAAAATATATTGAATTTTTTTCTTTTTCTTTTAAAAGGAGGGAATTAATGGCTTGGTTTGGTAAAAAAAACAATTCGAAAGTCTTGCTGTTTGTTTTGATGTTTTGACCTTTACAAATCAAAAAAATTCTTTTTGGAGTAAGCGATTACAATTGAGCAAAGCCATTTAAAGGGGTGTTAGAGTATGTTACGATGGAAATCGAGTGTTTAAGAAAGAAGGGAATGCTTTTGAAGCGGGAACATCTTTTACGTTGGTTTTTTTATTTTGTTGGATTGATCGTACTAGCTTTTGGACTATCGCTGACAGTGAAAGGGAAGATCCTTGGGATTGGTCCTTGGGACGCTTTCCACTACGGACTGTTTCAGCATTTTGGACTCACAATTGGACAATGGTCCATTATCATTGGTGCACTTATTGTGACACTGACTTCTATTTTCACGAAATCATTTCCAAAGATCGGCGCTTTACTGAATATGGTGCTGATTGGTGTGTTTATTGATTTCTTTAATGCGATATTACCTGCACCACATGGGTATTTACCGGCTTTATATGTATTTATTACGGGTGTTGTAGTTTCTGGATACGGTGTTGGCATTTATGTCTCAGCCAATCTTGGCGCTGGGCCAAGGGATTCATTAATGCTGCTCATCTCAGCGAAAACGGGACTGAACGTACAGTGGGTTCGAAATGGCATTGAGTTAACAGTGCTTTTATTTGCATGGATGCTCGGCGGACCGATTGGCATTGGAACGATTTTGACTGCGATCTTCACAGGTCTTGTCCTTCGTTTTTCCTTGCCGCAATCGACACGACTCCTGCAGCTGCTCATTACAAAAACAGCAGAGAAACCTGTTCAAACCCTTACTAGATGAGAACAAGCCATTCTATAATCAGAATGGCTTTTCTTGTGTTAAAATAAAAAAACAGAATATTCACACATAGGAGTTGGAGATCTCATGCAGCTTTTCCACTATCATTACTGGACACCATTTGTTGAAGAGACAGAACAAGCGTATCGTTCGCTGGGCTTTGAGGTAAAAGGACGTTTCACAAAGGATGGTTCCTTTCATCCCCCGCTCACATGGGATGATTTTAGATATAAGCAGCCGACTTTTCGAATCATCGAAATGAGAAAAGGTCAGATCAATATCACATTCGGATATAGTAAAAAAGTCTTGTTTGATCACATCGGCTTTCTTGTCTCAAACGAAGAATATGATCAGCTGCTTGCACAAGCTAAAGAATTAAACTGGCCTGTCCAAGAAGGGGAACGGAGAACGTTTCTTTCGACACCTCTTCGTTTAAGGCTTGAATTACAGCGGCGTACAGATGTCATTGAAACTGGAAGCGATGCGCTGCATACTGTGACAATTGCTGCTGCTGATTTGTCGCAGACGCCTAAAGTCGATCAGCTGCTATCACCTTTGAATCAGCTCATTCACTGGCAAAGAGGAGAACGCCTTTCCCTGCTTGACGTGGTCATGACGGATATTGATAAAATGGAGACAATTGATCCGAATGGTGTACACATTATGAAACAGTCATAAAAGCAGCGAGGCTCGCTGTCTTTTTTACATTAATGGACCCTTTTGCACGTCACTCTCCAATGGTACAATGAATGTAAAAAATTAGAGGTTCGTTATGAAGATATTTGCTATCCAATTACAACACTTAGATGAAATCAATGCACAACAACAAATAGAACGTTTGAAGCTCTTTGTGTCATCTGAAAAGCGTGCAGCGGCTGATCGCTTTCGTTTTTTGATCGATGCCAGAAGAACCTTGTTAGGTGAGGTGCTGGTTCGTCAAACGATTCATGATATGTACGATCTGCCTATGGATCAGATCCTTTTTGAAACTGAGGGCAATGGCAAGCCTGTCGTCCGGCAGCTCCCGTCTTTTCATTTTAATCTATCTCATTCTGGCGATTGGGTCGTTTGCGCAGTAGATGATGCACCTGTTGGCATTGATATTGAGGAAATCAAACCTATTGATCTGGCGATTGCCAAGCGATTTTTTTCAGCGGATGAGTATCAGGATTTACTCTCACAGCCGGCAGGGCGGCAGGAAGCCTATTTCTTTCATCTATGGTCAATGAAGGAGGCTTTTATCAAACTGACTGGAAAAGGATTATCCTATGGTCTTTCGTCCTTTACAGCCCGTCTTTCAGAGAATGGACAGGCTGCGTTGACATTACCCGATCATGAAACGCCTTGCTTTGTTCAAACATATTCAATTGATCCTGCCTACCAAATGGCGGTATGCACACGAAAGTCTGCTGCGGCTGATAGCGTTGAGAGACTCACTTGCAGTGATGTACTGTCCCGCCTTTAATAACGCGTGATTTGCTGAAATACCGTCTTTAATAGATCGACTCCGCGTGTGATCTGCTCTTCTTTCACCTGCCAGATGTTGAGCTGAAAAATCGGGTCCTTTTGATAGGCCTTCAGGTAATGGCGGTCAATTGGCTGAATGGAAACAGATGCCTTTTTCAGTTGCTGAATGAGCTGGTTCATTGGAATCGACCGGTCGACACGTACATGTGTATGGGTAGCTGGTTCCCATTCTCCCAGCTGATAAGCGCTTTGATCATTTTTTAGACTTGCCACGAGCTGCTTGGAGCGGTTTCGATAGCTCGCCCGCATTCTGTCTCTATGCCGCTCAAACATCCCGCTTTTTAAATATATTTCTAAAGCTGCCTGAGACAACATGGAGCTATCGATATCAATGAGCCGTTTGTGTTCGCTAAAAGGAGTAATCAGTTCTTCAGGTAAGACGACCGCTCCTGTTCGAAGCCCTGGAAAAATGATTTTCGAAAAGCTTTTCAAATAAATAACCTTTCCTGCCTGATCGTATGAATAAATAGGGTCTCTTTTTGTATCAAATTCTAAATCTGCTAAATAATCATCCTCAACAATGTAGACATCATATTTCTCGGCAAGGGCTGCTATCGCTCTTTTTTCTTGCTTTGATAAACTCGTTCCAAGCGGGTTTTGAAATCGTGGCATCGTATAGAAAAAACGAATCTCCTCTTCTCGAAAGATACGCTCTAATTCGATCAGATCGATCCCTTTTTCCGTCCGCTGAATTCCGCGCACAGGCAATTGGTTTTTCTCTAAATATTGGAGATATAAGTGATAACCCGGCTGTTCTACAAGTATAGTTTGTTTTCCATTCGGAAAAGGGATGGTGCTTAAAATGGATAACGCGAGCTGAATACCAGAGGTCATGACGATCTGTTCTGGTTGAGCAAACACTTGATAATCCATTAATCGCTTTGAAATGACTGGCAGCAGAGATGGTAAACCGTTGGCTGTGCCGTAAATAAATAAGTCGTTTTGATACAAATCGATCGCTTGATTGATGCAGTGCTGAAAATCGACATACGGAAACACCACGGGATCAGGTGCAGAGGAAGCAAAATCAATCCATGTGCCATCCTGCTTACCAACTGATTGCTTCGTTTTCACGACATAATAGCCGCTTCTTTCTACAGAATACAGCAGATGTTCACGCTCCAATATGTCTAGCGCTTTGATGACAGTGCTTTTACTCACTGCATATTGAGCCGCTAAGTGGCGAATGGAGGGAATTTTCATTCCAGCGCTGTACTCCCCTGAATCCATTTTTTCTTTTAAACTCAAGACAAGCTGATCATATTTCCTCACGCCTTTTCCTCCTTGTACCGGTACAGATATTATGTTCTCTTATTGTACACGTTAGATGTTCCGATTACGATAGAAGAACAGAACCGGTCAATTCATTTGAAGCATGCATGCTCATGTAAGGAGTCACGTTATGAATATTTCAAAACAAAAAGCGTATGCTGCTGCGATCGCATACGCCTCTATCATTGGTTTTTCCTTTTTGTTTGTCAAAATAGCATTAGAATCAGCAAACCCAATCGATTTATTGGCACACCGCTTTACTGTTTCTTTTTCAGCCGCTCTATTGCTGTATCCATTTTTACGAAAGAAGAATCGCATATCCATTCAATGGCGTGATCTCATTTATATCGTACCGTTTTCCTTGCTTTATCCTGTTTTGTTCTTTGCTTTTCAAGTGTGGGGATTGATGTATACATCTTCTTCAGAGGCTGGCATCATTCAAGCAACGATTCCCATTTTGACGATGCTGCTGGCAGCCTGGTTTTTAAAGGAACGTGCGACATGGATACAAGTGCTGTTTACCCTTCTTTCTGTGTGCGGGGTGATGCTTCTCTTTGTCATGAAGGGAATTGATGTCCAGCATTCTCACTTCATCGGCTATGTGCTGATTTTACTTTCAGCCTTGTCATCCAGTGCATATAGTGTGTTTGCTAGAGTGATTACAAAACGATTCCATGTGATCGAACTCACCTTTGTGATGACCTTCTTTGGCTTTGTCTTTTTCAATGCCGCTGCGCTTATCCGGCATTCGACCAATGGCTCATTGCCGGAGTTTTTCAGTCCATTTACAGATGCATCCTTTGTATGGTCGATGCTCTTTTTAGGTATTCTTTCATCGCTTCTCACGGCGTATTTATCAAACTATGCACTCTCGCACCTAGAAGCGGCAAAGGTCAGCATCTTTAATAATTTATCCGCGTTTATCACAGTCGCCGCCGGGGTTCTCATTTTACACGAAACGATTGATTGGTATCATTTCCTCGGAGGGGTGCTGGTCATTGGCGGGGTGATTGGCGGGAATGTGGTAAAGAAACCGAATTCATAAGAAAAAGCGGCCTCTTTAAAGAGAGCCGCTTTCTTTTTTAATGTCTGATCAATTGTTGCTTGTCTTGTATTATCCTAAAAAGCTTCTTTTTTCGTCCGAATTAAATTTCAATAAATATATTTAGTGTTTTCACCTTGTATTTCATAGCTAATTACTGAAGAAATGTCATTATCAATTAAAAAAACGATTTATATGCTAATAATTCTCTAGTAAATTCATTATCTTTCCTCACATTTTATCAAAAACCCATTTATTTAATATCCTTTTTTTGTATAATATGGGTATATAAGCAAGAGAGGAGGTGTTAATTAGGGATTTGAGTTTAAAAAATAGATTTTTTGCAATTGTAAGCTTGAGTCTTATTTTCACTCTAACTTTAACAACTATGATTTTATTGACTCTTGAACCAGTTACACCTTTTGCAAATCTAGTAGCAAACTATCCTCAAATACCTGGCTGGGCTATAACTTCTGTTAGTGCAATTCTAAATGCAGCAGGTACAGTGGGTGCTGTTGCTGCTGTCTTAGGTACTTTTGGACTTGGTGCTATTGCTTCTCTGGTCATTAGCTATGCTAGAAAATACGGAGTGAAATACGCTATTTCTTTCTAAAAAAGATTTAATAGAGAAGGTGTAACAGCCTTCTCTATACACCTTTAAAATGGAAGTGTTGTAAATGCATAAATATTTAACATATACAAAAATCTTGTTAATCAATGATCTAAGAAGACACCAACAAAATAATGCTCTTATTTTTGTATTTTTTGCTTTCTTATACATAATAACACCATTATTACTAGGTATATTAACTATTTTTTTTATTAAGGATTTATCAATAATCTATTTATCACTGTTTATATTTATGTTTACAGTTAATATTGATAAAAGTTTGATGAGAATACTTTTCTCTACTGATAAAAAACAGATGGCTATTTTAAAAGTTCATCTAGATCAATATATCTTCAGTAAAGATATGAGTAAGTTTTTCAGTACTATTGTGGGTGTATTATTCTTCATTTTAGGGTCTTACTTAGCAAATTTAATTATAAATGGGTATGAGGGATCTTTTACAATCGCTGCTTTGGCAGCCTCGTCTTTTATTATAGGTTACTTACTTAGATTACATGTCTTGTTGCTACTTTCTAACCCAAAGTTTTTCTCAATTTCATCGAGTATTGGTTATATAACTACTGGCCTCATTGCACTGTGGGTTTTCACTGTATTTAGATTCAATTTATTAACAAATTCTTTATCTAGTTATTCAATATATTTTATTTTAACCTTCACATTTATTAGCTTATTGTTATTGATGAATTGGAAGAAAAATGTTCGTAATGTACCAATTTTTAATTCCCAAAAAGAATTAAAAGAAAAACGAAAAAGAACATCTAGAGAGTTTAATCATATTTTATTTTATGAAATTACACTTCTTATGAGAAATCCTCCTATACAATGGTCAGTATTATTATTTATATTAACAATATCTGGGGGGTTATTTGGTCTAATTCTTTATGGTGTTAATACAAATCAACTTGAAACATTGAATATAGAAAATGATTTTTTATTTATTTTTAGTGTGATTTTTCCAATGATTATTATATCGAACGCAATACAACCATATGTCTCTTTTGATATTGATGGCCCCATTCTTCCTTTAAAACAGAATTTACCTAACTTAGTGAAAAATAAAATTAAAAACAAGATTATTTTATCTATTATATTACACTTGTTTTTTTGTATTTTATATATCATTTTTTCAAGCTTTGTATTAAAACTAGATCAGCCTTTTTACGTGATGATTACTTTAATAAACACTTGTATTCTCGTCGGTAATTGTACTGTCGGTTCTACTGTTGTATTTCCTTATTTTAATTGGGAATTTGTTTATCAAGTTCCAAGTTCTCTTAGTAAATTGACTTTAAATATTTGTTATGGTTTCATTCTAGCTTTATCAGTGATTTCCTCATATAGCACAGTATATTTCATTTTAACAAATTCTGTTATGGCTGCTTGTTCATTCATCATTTTATTTTTAATGATTAAATTTTGGCATAGAACAATCAATAAAAACTACAAATCATTTAAAACATTATTTGAGTGAGGGATTGTATGTTATCAATTCAAGGTCTAACTAAAGAATACAAAGAGTCTAACTTTAAAGTTAAGATTCCTGAGATGCATTTCCAAGAGGGTAGAATTATCGGACTATTAGGTAAAAATGGTGCTGGAAAAACGACTATTTTAGAAATGGTTGCTGGATTGATAAATCCTGATGAAGGTCAAATATTAATAAATCATAGTAAGCAAAATTTTTCTTCTGTCGGATATATGGAAGACGATCCAACTCTATTTGAAAACTTAACCTGTTTTGAACTTGTAAAATATCAATCTATGCTTGTAGAACAACCTTTAGAAAATGAACAAATCAAGAATTTATTGAGCAAATATGGATTAGAAGAACAAATTCACCGTCGTTCCTCTGCTCTTTCAAGAGGTATGAGACAAAGAATGTCTTTTATTTTAACAATATTACATCATCCAAACATTATTTTATTAGATGAGCCATTTACAGGTCTTGATCCTAAACATTTAAGAAATTTCAGAGATGCCAACAAAATCATTTTGCTCTCCACACATATCATTCAATTTGCTGCAGACTTATGTGATGAAATCCTTTTTATTGATAATGGTAGTATCATTCACTCAGAAAAAAAATCTTCAGGAGTGACTTTTCATGAAGATCAACTCGAAAAGAAATTTTTTGAAAAATTATCTTAAAAATTTTTCAGTTTTTATCATATTATTTTTAGGAGGTTTTAGTTTAAGTATTTTTGCTTCAACATTTATAGATAGTATAGATTTTAAAAACAACATTGAGATTCATAGCTATCAAGAAATTTTTTTTAATAACCTTTTTGTGTCACTCCTAATATTAATATCTGGAATTGTTAGTTTAGGTTTGTTATCTAGCATGATTATTTTTCTAAATGGTTTTTTCTTAGGTGCATTTTTTATATCGTATACATATATATATGGAATTGATATAGCATTATACTATATTATTTTCCACGCTCCGATGGAGATTGTCGGTTTGTTTCTTTTTTATTTTGTCTCTTTTGATATCTCAAGACAGATTATAGGATATATCATATCTAAAAACAAAATTTCATTTAAAACAAAAGGGAAAATCTATGCTAGTCAGCTTATAACCGGTGTTTTCTTATTATTTATTGCTTCGATGATTGAATTTTATTTTATAAAAATTTGATATTGTTAAAGGGTGCTATTATGAAAAAACACATTTTATTAGTATGTATGCTTTCTGGTATAATAGCTTTCATCCTTTCTATATTAAAAATGGATGAAATAAATAAAAATCTACTAGAGCTACAAATTGATGGGAATCAAGATGTAATTGAAGTTAGTAAGTGGATAGGTATTTCACTTGCTGTGATTGGAGAAATATTCAAGCCGATGATTGAAGTTTTATTTTTTTCATTAGTCATTTTTTTAAGTTTTATTATTTTCGGAGTAAAAGATTCCTATAAAAATATTTTTAAAAAAGGGATATTAGCTTACTATTACATTTTATTAGGCAACTTGATTGTTATTATTTTATACCTATTAAAGGTATCTAATGCTGAACGCACGATTACACTTCCATTTTTATGGAACATCAACATTTTCGTTATAGTCGCATTTAGTGTGTGGTGCTATTCTCACTTAAAAGATCAAGAAAATAGAAGTTATAAATTTTACATCCCATTCGTTTTATTATTCTTATTTTCATTAGCTATATCAGCGTTTTCAAGTATTATTCCTCAGTAAAAAACGACCCTATTGATGGGTCGTTTTTTCTTAATTCTTGATCAATTGCTGCTTGGCTGCAAGCTCAATCACATGTCTCATCTGCTCTGCAAATGGCTCGGGATGTGTGTTGATGTACATGTGGCCTCCATCGAAATCGGTGCGTTCGATGGTTTTTGCCCATTTTAGCCAGCCGCTTGCATCCTGCATGCATTTCTCATCTTGTTTTCCATTGAATAAATAAACAGGTGTGTCGATGATCGATTGATCTGTGTGCTGAAAGGTTTCTAGTGCCCTGTAGTCTGCACGCAAGGATGGTGTAAAGTAATCCATCATTGGTTTGTTTTCTAGTAATTCCTTTGGAATCCCTCCCATTTCGGCAATATGCTGCACAAATGCGTCATTGGATAAATGCGTCAGCATCTGTCGTTTTGTTTGCGGGGGCTGAATGGCTGAGATCACCGCTGCTGCCGGATAGATCCCTTCTTTTTCTAGCAGCTGGGTTAGTCTGTAAACCACAAGTCCGCCCATTGAATGTCCGAACAGAATAAATGGACGGTTCAATTTGTCCGTGAGTCCTTCTTTATACAGCTCTGCCAGCCTGTCAATGCTTGATTCAAGCGGCATGAGATTGGTGCCGTGCCCTGGAGGCTCTGCTGCTGTGACTTCGGCCATGTCTTTTAGCTGTTCAAAGAGTGGACGGTATGAGGCGGAATATCCGCCGGCAAAAGGAAAACATATAAGCTGAATGAGATCTGATTTTTTTTCAAAGGTTTTAAATAACTGATTCATACGTCTTTACCCCTTTATAATCGTTTGAAGAATCCGTGCCAGTTCATCTGCCTGCGGTCTTTTCATCATGGTGACATGGTCGCCTTTGATGTGGTAATACACGCACGATCCTTTCGTATAAGCCTCCCAGTCTGCGAACTTCTTCTGGAAATCGCTTGCATGATCACTACTTTGGACAATATAAAATGGCACAGGGAATGGTTCTTTTTCTAATTCAATGGCTTGTGACATGATCGTATTATGCGTTTGCATTTGCAAATATTTATCTAAATATTGATCATTCATGAATTGATGAACAACTTCATCCTTTTCTGCCTCTTTGAGTATTTTCTGCTTCACTTCTTGGAAGCTCAATCCTTGTAAAGCTTCTGGCTGAATGCCGACCAGATTCCCCATTCCAAGGACAAGTGCGAGCATTTTCACTTCTTCTTCGTTCATATCGGCATGAAGTGCCTGATCTGCCTCATCTCTTAGCACTGGCACCGTATCTAAAATGATGAGTCCTTTCGGTGCTTTTCCTGCATGAGAGAGCCGCTGATTCATTCCGTAGGCAAGGTGCCCGCCCATTGAATGCCCTGCGAGATAGTCAATGCCCGGACGGTAGAACGTTTCAATAGCTTCAACAAAAAGGGTCACAAGCTCCGTGTAATGGAGAAATTGCGGCTCTTCATCCTCATATAAGCCGGGAGACTGCAAGGCGTACACAGCACCTTGATGTGTCATGAGCTTGGCAACATCAATATAGCCCATCACCGTTCCACCAGCAGGCGGTGCAAAGAATATTCTTGGTTCGGCTGAATCGCCTTTTTTCAACTCGATCACATAGTCCTTCGGAGACCTTTCGACGTTCTCAGCGGCTTCTGGTACTGCGTCCAAATGTGCGGCTAATTGCGCAGGTGCAGGGTGCATAAAAATCCATTTTGGATCAACATGAACACCTTTTTCTTTTAATTTGGCGACAGCCTGAATACTCATGATGGAATCGCCGCCCAGATCAAAGAAGGAGTCATGCATACCTACTTGCTTCACACCAAGCACCTCCTTGAAAGCTGCGACAATCCGCTCCTCCGTTTCGGTGACCGGTTTGTCGTCATCTTGGGAAAGGGAGATTGTTTCTGTTGGCTCTGGCAGTGCTTTTTGATCAACCTTCCCGTTCGTTGTCACCGGCATTTCATCCAGTACGACAAAGTAACTTGGAATCATATAACCTGGCAGGCTTTCCTGCAAAAAGGCTTTCCAGCCCGGAAGAGGATTGTCTCCGTTTGTCACTAGGTAGGCTGCCAGCCTTTTTGAGCTGCCATACGTTTTGGCGATGACTGTACATTCTTTGACTTGTGGATGCTTGAGCAGTGCTGTTTCAATTTCTCCGCATTCAATTCGGTAGCCTCTAATTTTCACTAGATGATCTTTTCGCCCGAGGTATTCAATGGTGCCATCTGACCGCCATGTACCAAGGTCGCCTGAGCGATACAGCTTGTCTCCCTTTAGTTCAGGAAAAGGATTGTCAATAAACCGCTCCTTTGTCCGCTCTGGATCATGAAGGTAGCCTTTAGCAAGGCCAGTTCCACCGATATAAATTTCTCCTTTGACTCCTGCTGGTACTGGGTTGAGCGCATCGTCCAGTATGACAACAGTTGAGTTCGACACCGGCACACCAATTGGAACTGATTTTGCACCTGCTGGCACGTGTGTGACTTGATGTGTTGTGGCTAAGGTCGTGTTTTCTGTTGGCCCGTAAGCATTGACGAGCACACCTTCCATATGCGGCAGTGCCTTTCGTGCATGCTCACTAGACATGGCTTCCCCGCCAACGAGTAATGTGCGGTAGCCTGCCACGCTTTTTGGATCATGCTCCACCAATCGATTAAATAAAGCGGTTGGCAGACAGTTGGCGGTTACTTGATGCGTTTTGATGAACTGTGTTAATTCGTCCATATTCAGTGCTGCATATTTTGGGAGCAGAATCAGCTGACCGCCATTCAGCAGCATTCCCCATAATTCAAATGTAAAGGCATCAAAAGCATAGTTTGAAAGCTGAAGCATTTTGTCATCTGGACCGAGCTTTATATAATTTGTTTCTCTAACCAAGCGGACAACTCCTGCATGAGGAAGCATCACGCCTTTTGGTGTACCTGTTGAGCCTGATGTGTAATTAACATAGGCTATCTGGTCTTCACCTATGATCGATGATTCTCTTTGATACACTGCATTTGTTTCTTGTATTGGCTTGTCCATGACGATCTTTGTACATGTAAAGTCTACTAGACGGTCTGCAAAATGAGACTGGGTGATGATCACATCGCTTTGCGTATCACGAACGATGAGACGGATGCGTGCATCAGGATATTCAGGTGACATCGGAACATATGCAGCACCAGATTTGATGATTCCTAGTACCGAAACAATCATGTCAAAGGAGCGATCAAAAAGCATCGGGACAAGGGAGCCTGGTCCAATTCCTTTTGACTGCAAGTAAGCAGCAAGCTTTGTCGCCTTCTTATCTAAGGCTCCATACGTCATATGCTTATCCATATAGGACAAGGCAATACGATGCGGATCACGCTTCACCTGTTCTTCAAACAATTCTTGAAGCGTACGCTTTGGATAAGGCGTTTCCGTTTGATTTTTCCCTATAATCATCGCCGCCTGTTCCGCTTTGTCCATTAAGCAATAATCAGCAAATGTACGCTCAGGCTGAGCCGTCATGCCGTCTAGCACATGGAGATAATAGTTCATATAACGATGGATGGTCTCTTGATCAAATAAATCCGTATTGTATTCCACATGAATCGACAGCTGCTCTTCCTGTTCAAATACATGCAGGGTGAGATCAAATTTAGATACTGTATGATGGACCATCACATGTTCACTTGTCAGCCCTTTAAGGTTTACATCAAGCGAATTGGTGACATACCCCATGGCCGCCTGAAAAATAGGTGACCGGCTTAAATCTCGATCTAACAAAAGGTCATCGACAAGCTTATCAAATGGATAATGCTGATGTTCAAACGCTTTTAATGTCATCTCTTTCACGTTTTCCAAGAGAGCGGCGAACGTATCTGCTGTTGAGACGTCCTGTCTCAGCGCAAGTGTATTCACAAACATCCCAACAAGCTGCTCTGATTGTTTGGCATCCCGGCCTGCAATAGGCGATCCAACAATGATATCTGTCTGTCCGGACAGCTTGTGAAGCAGGACGTAGTACGCAGACAGCATCGTCATGAACAGTGTCGTGCCCTGCTGCTTAGACAAAGCCTGCAAGCGGCGGATAAGCGGTTCATCCAATACGATTTGCTCTGTAGCACCGTTAAATGTTTGAACCGGCGGACGAGGGCGGTCAAACGGCAGATCCAGCACTGGAAGTTCACCTTGTAACGTATTGAGCCAATAGGTTTTGTCTGCTTGATGATGCTTTAATTGTTCATTTTCCCAATGTACATAATCTGTCCATTCGATTTCTAAGGCTGGGAGCTGCGGCGTTTCATCTGCAATCAGTGCGTCATATGCCACTTCTAATTCCTGAATGAGCAGGCTGAGTGACCATGCATCTGAAATGATGTGATGCTGCGCGCAAAGAAGATAATATTCCTCCTTGCCCATATCTACTATCGTCCACTGCGCAAGAGGTCCTCTTTCTAAATCATAGACGCGTTCTGCCTCTTGCTGAATGAGCTGCTTCAGTCTTCTCGCTCTTGTTTTTTCATTAAATAACGAGAAATTTGCCACAGTCACAGATGGCGGAAGGTCTTCTCGAATGAGTTGGACCGGCTTGCCGCCAAGTGATTCGAATGTTGCCCGAAGTGCTTCATGCCGCTTTGTTAAAAGGCCAATCGCTTTTGTTAATGCTTGAATGTGTAATGATCCTGTCAGCTTCCAAGCACCTAATATATTGTAATGATGGCTCTTTTCTAATGTGGATAAGAACCAAATGCGCTTCTGGGCATGTGACAGCTCATAGCTTGTTTTCTTTTCAAGCTTTGGAATTTTGGCTTCCTGAACGGCTGGCGCCCCTTTGATGTCATCAATCATTTGCGCCAGATGTGCCAGATGTTTGCTTTCAAATAATATTTTTAAAGGCGCCTTCATTGAAAATTCATGATTGATCCGAGAAATGGTTTGAGTCGCTTTTAGTGAATGTCCGCCAAGGTCGAAGAATTGATCCTCTTTGTAGACGCGATCCACATCTAAAATGTCCTCCCATATGACGGCAAGAAGCTGCTCTGTCTTCGTTTCTGGCAATTGCTTTTCAAGGCTTTGTACGTTTTTGCCATGGTTCAATTTGAGAGCTTCATGATCAATTGAGCCATCTTGCTTTTTCGGTATTTCCTGTACTTGCTGAATGTCCCATTTACCTTCTGCGATGCTCTTGATCTCTTCAACATGCACTTCTTTGCCAGGCTGAACAGTGTAAAAAAGCTTTTTTTCAAAGACCGGTATTGGAGCTGGCTGAAGATACCCGGCGATGTCTGGGTTTGCTCCGTCCAATCCGATAAATAGATGCGCTTCATTCAGCCGAACACCTAGACATAATGAATGGAGACCTTGCTTCTTTCCAATCAATTGAAATCCCTTGCGAACGGTGAGAGCTGCTCCGGTATGCCCCTTAGACAAACCGAGATTATCCCACATACTGAAGTTCAAAGAAATTGCTCGTCTTCCTTGTTGAAAGGTGAGAGCGTGGGCGAGTCCATCTAAAAAGCTGTTGGCCGCAGAGTATGCCCCAAATGTCGTGCCGCCAAAAAAGCCATTGACCGATCCAAAAAAGACAAGCGGTATTGTCGGATCATACTTAAAGGCTTCCTGCAGCACCCATGCCCCGTCTGCTTTCCCTGACATTTCTTTTGTGAAATCCTCTTCTGACGTATGAGCCAGTGTATACTTGTCCGCCTGCTGAAAATGCTCAGACACATTGCCAGCACCGGCCAAATGCAGCACACCTCGGATCGATTGTCCAAAATGCTTTTCTGCTTCATAAATCGCCTGTTCGACGTCAAATAAGTTGGTCACATCCGCTTGGACATAAATGACGTCACCAAAACCTTTTAACTGTGAGAAGGCTTCTTTCTTTTCCAAGCTGCCTTCCAGAGATGTCCGTCCAATCAAGACGAGCTTTAAGCCAAATTGGAGCATCTGCTTAGACAGCTCAAACCCAATCCCGCCAAGTCCTCCAGTCAATAAATAAAGACCTTCATATTCTAAAAACCCTTCTGTTTGAGGTGCTTCCATCATATTGACTTTTTCCAGCTTTGGTACGAACCTGTCCCCATTTCGGTAAGACACTTCTGCTTTTATATGGATAGCAGACAATTCATCCGCAATATGCTTGGCATCCTGTTCTACATTCTCCGCTTCAATATCAAGATGAGACACCTCTGCTCCTTCCCATTCTTGCGGAATGGTTTTTAATAGACCTACAAGCGGCGTTTTCTCCACATGAAGATCGTCTTCAGGCTGCACAAATTGTCCACCTTTTGTCACAACGACAAAACGGCTGGGCTCTTTATTTGCTTGTCTCAATGCTTGATACAAGTACAAAATGGATTGATTGGTGCTGGCATGCAGCTCTTTGAAATGCGCAGGATCAACGATGTCTTCTTTGTCTGACACATTCCACAGATGGAGCATACGCCCGGTCTTTAGTTCATCTGCTTCAAGTGCTGCAATGAGCCTGACGTAATCCCCCTTGATTCTCGGGTTTATCTGATACATCCCTTTAGACAGACGCAAAAATTCATGCCCTTTTCTCACAGAAATATATGGCTGATTCTTTTGCTCAAATTGGGCGTAAAGCGATTGATAAAGTCCTTTTTCATCTTCGAAAACGAGGACATGTTCAGCAAAAGGCTGAGTTGGACCGATATTCTCCTTAGCCCAAATGCGTTTAAAAAACCAATCTGGGAGTGTTTGTTCATTTTCAGAAGCAAGATCCAGTGCCTGTTCAATGTCACGGAAGGCTCCATCTTTTAGTGCTGCGCCTAACTGAGCACGCTGGATTTTCCCACTCTCCGTTTTCGGAAATTGATCTTTTTTCACCGGAATGATGTGATCAGGCTCTATGCCGATTTTTCGAATGATGGCCTCTCTAATCTGTTGAATCATTGTGATTTGTTCCTCTATTGAATCCCTTTGTGAGACAAAAAAGACAGCAAGCGTGTCGTTGCTTGATTCGGGATTATAAATGCCGTACGCAGCGGCAAAGGTGACTTCAACCCCGTCCACCTCTTCTACAACCGCTTCAATTTCGTAATTTAAATAGTTAGCGCCGTTGATAACAATGATGTCTTTTTCTCGACCTGTCAGAACGAGACGCCCTTCGTGAATAAAGCCTAAATCCCCCGTGTGAAACCAGCCGTTTTCCGCAAATACTTCTTGATTGGCTTCCTCATTTTGATAGTAGCCCATCATAATTGTTGGACTCTTCACCTGCAAGCGCCCAACCTGATCTTCTGGCAGCACCTCGTGATGCTCATCTACAATTCGAATCCATACAGACGGAATCGGTGTGCCGACTTCTGTAAACGTCATCTTGTTCGGGTGATCGTGCGTCACATATTCGATCTCACTTGTTAATGAATTTTGATCAATCGTCAGCTGGCCATCCTGTTCACCGTTCCGCATAAATTTCTTTGACTGAACAATGGCTGAGGATGTTTCTGACATGCCGTAAGCAGGTACCATCGCATGACGGCTTAATCTGTGCTGACCCATGATGTGCATGAAGCGCTGTGTGACTTTCGGGACAACTGCTTCCGCTGCATTCATGATATAAGTCAGAGTAGACAGGTCCCAGCTCCCTTTACGAATGTCCTCCTCATATTCATTCATCATGGCAAAAGCAAAGTTTGGCGCCCATGTTCTTGTCACACCGTATGTTTCTACCCAATCGAGCCACACCATCGGCCGCTCGATAAATTGATCGATGGATGGACTAATCTGCTGGCAGCCAAGGTAGACGTCATGTACATGAAACATGACAATTCCACCAACATGATCAAGCGGCATCCAGTTAAGCGACACATCCTCATGTGTAAAGCCGTTTACCTGCTCAAAAGCAATAATTCTAGATAAAATGCTTTGATGATGATGACGGATACACTTTGGTACACCCGTACTTCCTGAAGACAGCAGCTGCAGCACAGGCTCATCCGGCTCCGGCTCATAATGCTGTTCATCTGGTTCATACGCCAGCAATGTTTCAATTGTTAAGATAGGCATGGTCTTTGCTTCAAATGTCTCACGCAGCCCAGCAATGTCCTCAGCATTTGCTTCATTCGTAATAATGAAAGGTTCATTTTGCAGCTGAAACACGCCCTTCAGCTTATTCACACCTTGATTCATTTCATCATAAACAGGCGGCACAGAGACCGGGGTCGGAATGATTCCTCCGAGAATACAGCCCCAGAACACCGTGATAAAATCTTGATGATCTTTCAATTGAAGTAACACTTGATCACCGTTTGTCAGTCCTGCTGCCCTTAAACCGGACAGAACCCGTTCAGCGCTCGTTAGTAATTCAGGATAGGTTTGGGTCAACGTATGCCCGTCTTCTTTCAAATAAGTCACCCCGCGGTCTGGTGACATAAAAGCTGCTCGAATCAGCACCTCTGTCAGTGTGACAGGTGTGCCTGGCTTTTTGATCACATCTCCGCCATACACAAGTGCAGGCGGCTTCTCATGTACAGATGATTGCTTTGTCTCGCTCGCTTCATTTTTCGAAAGCGATCCGTTCCCTTGAGTACGCTGTCGATTAGGAAACAGATCATCTAAGTGATAAGGCGTTTGTTTTTCTGACTGACTTTCAATGAAAGCGGCCGCTTCCTCTACTCCATCTATAGCTTTGGTGCGCTCTTCTATCTTTCTTAATTCCTCTTGATCTATGATTTCAATTGAAAGCAGTGCCTCTGTGTCGACTGCTCCACTTTCTGTCTTTGGCAAAGAAGGTAATAAGATGAGAGCGGCTGGAACTTCATGAGGGTGAAGTGGACCTTTCATCAGATCCTCCCTTGTCAGCGAAGGCATCTTCGCCTGTGCAAATAGCACAAGCGATAGATTGCCTTCTTGATTTTTCTTCGGAATGATGGCACATTCCTTAAGCGGAAAATGAAGCATCATGACTTGCTCTAATGCTTTGAGATCCATCCGTTTTCCGTTGATTCTGACGATATGATTTGCTGCATGTCCTTTTCGTCTACTCACTAACATCGTTCTTCTCCTCCTACATCCAATCCAAAATCTGAATCTTATTTTTTTCAGTCCAAACGCCGACATCCCCTGTCGGATAGAGGTATTCGCCAGTTTGATGTTTGAATGGATGCGGAATTTTATGCGTCTCCATCCAATCGGCAAGCTCCCCGCAAAGTGCTTTGATATCCTTTGCGCCGATAAAAATATCTCCAGGGAATCCTATCGGCATGAGCTGATGCTCTTCGCTCAGGACATATATTTCCGTCTCACAGGAAGGATCATGCACACCTGAATAGACCTCTTCTTGATCTGGGTACAGCACACTGACTTGTGCGTTTTTCGCCCAATCGGTGATCATCCGCTCTTTTTCTTCATTCGTCACGATTGTGAAGGAAGAAAGGGGTGTCTCCATTTGTTCTGTCATCGCTTCAAGTGTGTGGATCAGCTGCTGCATCAACGATTGTATTTGCTTTTCTGTATATTGATTGAGGCGATATGTGACCCGAAGCTCCAGCGTATCTCCCGGAACTGCCACAAGGGTCAGATCATAGTTCGTTTCTTCATGACTCGCAATGTCTATAATGCGCACTCCGTATGGCTCGATAGATTCAATCGGATAGTTTTCAAACACGACAATGCTGTTAAACAATGAATCTCCATTCGGGATGTGGGTCAGCTGCTGAATATCTGGCAGTACGGTATATTCGAACTCCCGCATCTGAAAAACTGTGTCCTGCGTATGTGCCAGCAGCTTGGAAATGGTCCACTCTGGCGTGATCGGCAAACGGAGCGGCAATGTGTTAATAAAGAGCCCTGTCATGCTTTCAACCTGTGGTAAATCCGCCGGCCGTCCTGATACCGTCACTCCGAACACGACATCATCAGATCCTGAATGAAGATGCAAAAGCAGCCCCCATGCTGTCTGAATCAGGGTGCTCATTGTCACCTTCTGCTTGCCTGTCATCTTTTCGAGTTTCTCCTGCATCTCGGGCGTTAGTTTGATACTTAGCTGATCAACACCTGCATCTTCATCTGAAGCATGCCCGTCGTCTCCTGGAAGCGGCGTGGCCTCCTCTACTCCTGACATATAATGTTTCCAGAACGCTAGCGCCTTCTCTTGATCCTGCTTTTGCAGCCACTCGATAAAATCTTTATATGGACGGACAGCAGGAAGATCCACCTCCCGTTCATCCACAAGAGAGCGGTACAAAGAAAAGGATTCTTCAATAAAGCTGAACAAGCTCCAACCATCGATTAAAATATGATGAAAGCTAAAAACAAACGTGCATGTGTTTTCATCACGATGGAATAAAGCAATACGAATCAGCGGTTCATCCGTATCTTCTAGTTTGAAATCCTTTAAACGATCTGTTTGCAAATATTGCTCGATGGCTTCCTTCTGATCCGTTTCACTCAGGTGGCGCACATCGTGCTGAGTGAGGTGAATGCTTCCTTCTGATTGAATCAACTGAACAGGCTCCTTTAGCCCTTCCCAAGCAAATGTTGTCCGCAAAATCGAATGACGTTCCACAAGCAGATTCCAGGCTTTTTCATAGGCTGCACCGTCCGTTAAGCCTTCGAGCGTCATATGCACTTGACCAAAATACGCCTGTGACGCTTGATCTAATAAAGCATGAAACAGCATCCCTTGCTGCATTGGAGATAGTGGATACACATCCACTACATTGTCTGGGAGATCATCGATTTGCTTTTGCGTCAGCTGAACCATTGGAAAATCAGATGGCGTAAAACCGCCTTTTGTTTCTACACAATGCGTCAGAATATCCTCCATTTTTTCTTTGAATCGTTCAGGTAACAGGCGCACCTCTTCATACTGAAGCAGTTCACGATTGATCATAAAATTCATCTGAAGCTGACCGTTCACAACATATCCGTACACATCGATCAAATGCTGTCTTTCTGCTTTTGGATCATGTACATGTCCATTTCGTTCATCAGCTATATAAAGGTGTGTCTCACCGTCTATTTGATCTAACTGTCCAAGGTAATTAAAGCTCATCTGCGGCGCTGCCTTTTTGAGTAAACGAGATGCTGTCATGTATTGAAGTAAGCCATAGCCTATTCCCTTTTGCGGCACAGCTCTTAAGGTTTCTTTGACATCTTTGATTTGTCTCTCAACATCGGTTTGAATAAAAGGAATAAAAATAGGATAAGAGCTTGTAAACCATCCGACTGTTCGTGACAAATCCATCTGTTCAAATAAATCCTCGCGTCCGTGCCCTTCTAACGTAATAAGCAGCGGCTTTCCAACGGCTTGCGTGAGTCCTGATAAAAGTAAATCGTTTACCTCTGTTCGATACGCTTGAGATGCCTGTCTTAGTAAAATATCTGTTTGATCCTTCGTTAATTGAATAGACAGGATCTCTGCATGTTCTTCTATATTGAAAAGCGCAGGTGTTTGAAAAGGAGAACCCTCTTCCTCTTGACTGATGATATTTTGCCAAAAAGGAACCTGCTCTTGTAATTGATCGGTTTGTGCATATTCATAAAGAGCCTCTGCCCACTGCTGATAGGACGCAGTTTTCTTTGCAAGCGCGATTTCCTGCCCTGCCGCAAGCTGCTTCAGTCCATTTAATAGGTCTTCCTGTATGATGCGCCATGAGATTCCATCCATCACAAGATGATGGGCAGCGATAAAGAGTTCAGACATACCATCACTTGTGTGAAAAAGAACGGCTTTGATGACTTCCCCTCGCTCTAATGACAACGTTCCTTGACAAGCGGCGGTCTCCATGCGGATTTGTTCCAGCGCTTCCTCCTGAGAAACACTCGTCAGATCAAAGAAGGTGACACAAGGGGTGATGCCGGGCGCACGAGTGGTTTGAATCCACGAGCCATCTGCTGCTTTTGTATAAATCGCTCTCAGCATATCGTGATGATCGACAATTTTTGAGAGAACCTGTGTCAGCTGCTTGAGCTGTATGGATTGCTTGAATTCCATATGCGCAGATAAATTCCAGTAATCTTGGTTTATCAATGATTGCTCAAAGAACCATGATTGGATCGGAAGTAGACGAACTGCTCCTGTGACAGGCGACTGATCATAGAACGCAGCAGCATCTGACTTTTTCATAGCAAGTGCCAGTTGTGAAATCGTCTGTTTTTCAAATACATCTCTCGGCTGAATGACGTAGCCTTCCTGTGCTAAGCGCGCCACCATTTGTATGACAATAATCGAATCTCCGCCAAGCTCAAAGTAGTTATCATGTACGCCAATCGAAGGAGCGCCGAGCAGCTGAGTCCACACTTTTTCCAGTACACGTTCTTCCTCACTGAGTGCCTTGTCAGCCGGTTTGTCCACTTCTTCCTGTCTCCACTCTGGCGGCGGGAGACGTTTTTGGTCTACCTTGCCATTTGCCGTGAGCGGGAGTTCCTCCAGCTCTATTAATAGGCTTGGCACCATATAATCTGGCAGTATTTCTTTTAATTGATGGCGAATGTCTTGCGTGGTCACGCTGCCCTTTTGGACAAAATAACCGATCAATCGCTTGTGGCCACTCTCATGCTGATGCGGAATGACTGCACATTCTATGATGTCTTCAAAGCGCAGCATAGCGGCTTCAATTTCCCCGCATTCGACGCGGTGTCCGCGAATTTTCACCTGATGATCGATTCTTCCTAGGCAGTCGATGATGCCGTTTGGCAGCCAGCGGCCCATATCGCCAGTTTTATATAAACGCGCTCCTTCTTGGAAAGGATGCGGGATAAATGATTGTGATGTTTTTTCTTCATCTCCAAGGTAACCGAGTGCAAGCCCTGTACCGCCTACGTAAATCTCTCCAATGACACCTTGCGGAACCGGCTGCAGCTGGTCGTCTAGTACATAGGCCTGTGAATACGCAATTGGCTGACCGATAGGAACCGCCACCTGCCCTTCATCCACTGCCCGAATGTGATGCACACAGGAGAACGTCGTATTCTCAGTTGGTCCATAGCCGTTTAAAAGGCCTTCAGGTAAATACGGCAGCGCTTTACGGATATGAGCAGCTGACAAAGCATCACCACCGACCAATAAGGCATCGAATCCAGATAAAGCTTCTGGATGTTCCTCTGTTAATCGGTTAAAAAGCGGCACTGTCAGAAATCCTGTTGTGATCTTGTAAGATGTCAGCGTGTCAGCCAGCGTATCCATTGATAAAATCGTATTTCGATCGGTCAGTATCAGCCTTCCTCCGTTGAGCAGGGCTCCCCATATTTCATACGTAAAGGCATCAAAGGAAAAGCTAGCGATTTGTAAAATACGCGTATGTTCATCAAGGGTGACATAATCTGTTTCACATACAAGCCGGATGACCGCTTGATGCGGAATTAAAACCCCTTTTGGCTGTCCAGTTGATCCTGATGTGTAATTGATATAAGCGAGTCCATCAGGTTTTAAGGCAGCAGGTTGGACTTCTCCCTCTGATAAAAACTCTTCATATCCCTGATCAAGACAAATGAGCTCGGTTTGACTGATCGAGACTTGTTTCAGCCATTCATTTTTTGTTAGTAACAGCTGAATACCTGTATCCCTCAGCATATAATCAATTCGTGCATCTGGATATTCAGGATCAATTGGGACATAGGCCCCGCCTGCTTTCACAATCGCCAGCACCCCAAAAATCATTTCAGGCGACCTGTCGATCAGCAGCCCTACTGGTTCATGCGGCTTCACTCCTCGCTGCTGCAGATAAGCGGCAAGCCGATCGACTTTCTCTTGTAACTCCTGATACGTCCACTGGTCTTCCCCAGATTCGAGGGCGATCGCATGAGGTGTCTTTTTCACCTGTGCTTCAAACCGTTCTGTGATGAGAAGCGGGCCCGCTGGTTGTTCTGTTTTGCCGCTCCATTCATAGAGCAGCTGCTGCTTCTCTTTCTCGGGCAGATAATTCATTTGTCTGATCGGCTGTGCTGGATTTTCACAAATACACGTAAGCAGCTGTTCGTAGTAACGAAGGAACCGTTCCATCGTGTCGTCAGAAAATAAGTCTGCATCATACTCTAGTTTTAATTGAAGACCTTCAGCCCCTTCAAAAACAAACAGGGATAGATCAAACTTGGCCGTATCGTTTTCTTCAATGGCTAAAACGGATGTCGCCTCACCCATCGGTGATGCTTCAAGAGGCAGGTTTTGCAGAACGAACATGACCTGAAACAGCGGCTGCTTCCCAGCCTCACGTACAATATTCAGTTCATCTACGACCATCTCAAACGGCACATCTTGATGTGCATAGGCACCCATTGTTGTTTCCTTCACTCGCTCTAATAGCTCTGTGAAAGCCGGATTCCCGCTATGATCGATCCGAAGTGCCAGCGTATTCACGAAAAATCCGATGAGCTGCTCCATCTCCGTCCGATTTCTCCCGGCAATGACGGATCCAATGACAAACTCATCCTGTGAAGACAATCGATGCAGCAAGGTAGAGAAAGCCGAAAGTAATGTCATATAAAGGGTGCTATCTGTTTTCTTAGAAAGAACCGCCAGCTGTTCTGATAACGGCTTCGACAAGCGGTATTTTTTCGTTTTTCCCCTATAGGATTGAACGGCCGGACGCGTGTAGTCATACAGCAGCATCAACTCTTCCACAGGTACCGCAAATTGCTCCTTCCAATAGGAAAGCTGCTTCTGAAGTGTTTCTCCCGTCAAATACTCCTTCTGCCATAGTGCGTAATCTGCATATTGAATTGGCAGTGGTGAGAGATCAGGCTCCCTCCCCTCGATCATCGCTGTATACCATTCGGATAGCTCCCTTGCGGCAATGCCAATCGACCAGCCATCTGACACGATGTGGTGAATGGACATCAGCAGCAAATGATCTGTTTCTGACAGCCGAATTAATTTCGCGCGAAAAAGTGCATCTTGCTCTAAGCGGAAAGGTGTGCCCGCTTCTCTTTTCGCCCATTCAGCCGCTTTTTGTTCTTTTTCTTCCTGTGATGCCAGCTCTGATACATCTACCACCTCAAGCGCTGGAAGAGTCATATGCTCATGTATGATCTGTACCGGTTCATCGCCGTTCATCGCAAAGGATGTTCTGAGCGATTCATGCCTTTGCACCATTTGCTGCAGGCTGTGCTGAAGCACCTTTACATCTAAAGGTCCATTCATCCGAAAGGAAATCGTATTATTGTATAATGCTAGATCGGGCTGTAATTGATAGAGAAACCACTGTCTTTGCTGAGCATAGGACATCGGAAGCTCCTGACCCTTTTCTATTTTCCGTATCGGAATCGCTTCATCGGCTTTGGCATATGAATCAATCCAGTCCGCTAACTCTCCAAGTCTCGTATGCTCAAAAAGAACGGCGAGCGGCACGTCAAATCCCGTTTTCTGCCTAACAGCTGACAGCATTTGCGTTGCCTTGAGCGAATGACCTCCGAGTAGAAAGAAATGATCACCACAGCTGATGTTTGAAACATCAAGCAGTTCGGACCAAATGCGCGCCAAGAGTTTTTCCGTCTCAGTTTGAGGTGCTCTGTCCTCTGAACCCTGTCCACTTTCCTCTATTAATTCATTGAAATGCACTTCGTCCGGCATCCCATCCTCTGTTTCTTTCCAGTATTCTTCAGGATAGAGATGTACGGAACATTCCCCAGATAGACGAGACTGTATACACGTATAAATGGACTGATACAGCCTTTCTTCAATAGCCGTTGTTTGATCATTCTTGAAAAAGACATATACGGCCTGTTCTGTTTGAATATCCCCCTGTATCATTTCTTGAATATCCTGCTTCGATCGATCCAACCCGATATAAATGAGAGGAGTATCTGTCATCAAGCATGCCAGCATTGTTTGAATGCCTGCCCGCTTTGGAATCGGGAGGTAGCCTCTTTCTTTTAGCATGCCTTTGATCATTGAGCCTTCACTCATTCCCGTCTCATCCCACATACTAAAGCTAAAGCAATACGGCTTTACTGTAGAGGTGAGCCTCTGATAATGAGCAAATTGTTCAACGAACTCATTGGCCGCGCAATAAGCGCCAACGGTCATCCCGCCCTTTAACGTTCGAGCTGACGAGCTAGAAAGGAATAAGACATTCTGCCGTTTAGAAGCTGCTTCATGTAGCGCAATCGTGCCATATACCTTCGCTTCGTACATCGCATGTAATGACACAGACGTCATGTCACGAAGCAGCTCTTCTTGAATGATGCCAGCGAAATGAATAACGCCATGCAGCCTTTTGCCTAAAGCTGCCTCCTGTTTTGAGATCAAGGCTTCAATGGCTTTTGCGTCAGCGATGTCCACCTTTTCATAAAGAACTGTGCCGCCGCGCTTTTCCGCTAGTTTCTCAAGTGAAATTAATACATCTTGCTGCTCCACAGATAAAGCCTCTCTCGCCTTTCTTCCAACCAGCACAAGATGCGCTTGATAGGATGTCAGCAGGTGCTCACTCAGCAACCGCCCAATACCGCCAAGCCCGCCTGTTATCACGTAAAGCCCGGATGATTCAAACGGCGGCTTCTTCCTCCTTTGTTCTTTTTCCAGATGAAGCGGCGTTAAAAGAGGAGTATAACGAACACCTTCGCGATAAGCGGCGATATGATGGCTTGTGTCATGTGTAAGCTCTGTCATAATCGATGATGCATGAGAACGGCCTGCATCTGATTCTGCCAGAGAAAAATCAAGACACCGCACCTTGATAAACGGCCATTCATGCTGAACAGCTGTCATCAATCCTGCTGTCGTTGCTTTCTCCACATCATGTGTTTGATCTTCCGGCAAATTCATCGCATGAGCAGAGACAAAGGTGATCTCTACTGGCTCCTCATAGGCAGCGATCGCTTTTGTTACATATAATGCACTCATGCTGCCAGTTTTCTGCGCTTCTTTTGCCAACGCTGCATGAAGTGTGTCTTCTTGAGTTGTGTAGTTCCAAAGGTGAATGATTTGTTTCACCGAAACGCCATACGAACGGAGCGTCTCAAAGAGTTGTTCGTAGTCAGACGGCCGATTCGGGTGGATGATGAAGTGTGTATGGGTGAGTTGTGTGAATGCTTGACCCGGTTCAACCGTAATATAGGTTTCTTCATTGCTTGAAAGGGATCTCAATTGATCTGCCAGCCCTAAAGTATCTGCAAAGATCACCGTGTTCCCTAATGTTTGTTTTTCAGCTTCATGGAGCGGAGCAGGTATCCACTTCTTTTGTAAACTCCAATCAGGCAAGGTGTGTTCATTTTCAAGTCTGATGTCCAGCTCCTTGATGATTTCATCGAATTCGCCTTCCTGCCATCGCTTCTTGAGCTGTGCCCTCTCTATTTTTCCAGAGCTTGTTTTCGGAAAGGCATGCTTCTGGACAGGGATCACGCGCGATGCAGATAGCCCCATTTTTGTTGCAATATGGGATTTAATATTTTGACTTGCCCTCATGATATAAGAAGGTTCATACAGCTTCGGTGTAAAAAAGAGAATCAGCTCGTCGGATGCAGATGCTTCCATCCGAGCGGAACAAGCGGCTACAAAGCTCGTTTCGACGCCGGGTACTTCTTCTGCAATGACTTCAATTTCATAGTTGTGATAATTTTTCCCGTTGATGATGATCATGTCTTTTTCTCTACCGGTTAATGTCAGCCTTCCTTCGTGCAGGAAACCTAAATCCCCCGTGTGGAACCAGCCGTCTGTTTGAAAAACTTCTTGATTCGCTTCGTCATTCTTGTAATAGCCCTTCATTGTCGTCGGCCCTTTAATTTGCACACTGCCAATATGATCTTCGGGAAGAAGCTCATGCTGATGGTTAACGATACGAATCGTAATACCCGGAATTGGTCTTCCCAGCTCTGTAAAGCTGACGGTTCCTGTCTCCCGTGCCTCCGCTGGTCTTAGCTGCTCTGTGAGTGATGTTTCCTCAAAGGTTAGAACCCCGCTGCTTTCATCTCCCCGCTCTATCGCAAAAGAGAAGACAACGGCTGAAGAGATTTCAGACATGCCGAATGCTGGTCTAATGACGTCTCCCTTTAAGCCATGTGGAGCCAACAAGTGTAAAAATCGTTGAATCGTCTTCGGTACGACCGCTTCTGCCCCATTGATCATACAGGTCATAGCAGAAAGATCCCAAGATCCTGACGAGATGTCTTTCTCATAATCATTGATCATCGCAAATGCGAAGTTAGGCGCCCATGTCTTCGTTGCACGGTAGCGGTCCATCCAGTCAAGCCAGCGCAGCGGCTGAGCGATAAAATCATCTGTTCTTGCCCGAACCTGCTCACAGCCCGTGTACACATTGACAAGGTGAAACATCACAATACCGCCAATATGATCTAAAGGCATCCAGTCTAACGACACATCCTCTTGTGTAAACCCGTTGGCTGCCACTGTTCCTTTGACATTCGCCAGCACGCTTCGATGAGAATGTTCTACGCATTTGGGCATCCCTGTGCTTCCAGACGTTAAGATAAAAAAGACTGAATCATCCGGTGACGCTGGATAAGCTTCTCTATCTCTTTCTAAAGAAAGCATCGGCTCAACGGCTGCGACACGTAACTTGTCTGTATGCCACAATAAAGCTAAGCCTTGCACCTCATCAACCAGCGAGTCATCTGTTAAAATGAGCGGATGCTCCAGCAGGTTCCACGCATGATGAAGCTTCTTCACGGAGGCATTCATTTCCCGATAGGTCGGTGCGGCGGACACTAGTGTTGGAACAAATCCGCCTAACACACACGCCCAAAAGGCTGTTACCATCGCATGATTGGATGAAAACTGAAAGAATACAGGATCACCCGGTTCAAGTCCTAACGCCCTCAAACCTGTCAGAACCCGCTCGGCGTCCTCCTTTAACTGCGCGTAGGATTGTGTGAGTTCATTTTCACTATTGACGATATAAGTCAGACCATTTTTCGTTTTTGCCGCCTCTGTTAAGGCGTCCTGCAAGGTTTGGGCTCCTGCCTTAACATCTAGATCCCCTCCATAGGAAAGGGCGGGCGGCATGTCCGCTAAAGCAGGGGAAGCCATTTGCGTCTGTATCGATTCAGCTGCGGCCTCCTGCTCCATGTGATTGTCGAGAAATAAATGAGAGAGGTGATATGGCCGCGGTCGAATGGTTTTTTCATGAGAAAAAACAGCGAAGCGTTCGATTTCGTTGGTTTGTAAAATCGTTCTCTGTACATCTTGTAAAATCGTATCGATTGATTCATGTACATTTGATTTATTTATAATTGATGGTTTCATATGAGTTCCTTTCCTTTTTTGACAGGCAGGGCTGCCAATATGCACCCCTGCCTGAACTAAAGTTTACAAAACGGCTTCTCTATTTTTTTGATTCACGATCTTTTGGATCAGCTGGGCATTTTGGGCTGCACATTCTTTGTTTTTGAACATGTCAGCGTGTTGACCGTAGCCTTGATAATAGCGATAAGCACCGGTCGTCGCCTTTTCCCAATGATCCATCCAGTCTGGAATCTCAATTTGCTCTTTTGATTGGATGAAATCAATATCTGCTTGTATCTTTCCTTGATTCACCCCCTTAACAAATGTTTCATAATAAGCCCGCGTTTTTTGAGCAAGCGCTTCTTGAACGAGCTCTTCTTGGGCAAGTTCACTTTGCTTTGATTGATGAACAATCGCTGCGATATCGTCCTCGATGGATCGTCCTTCTAAATCACTTTCTCCAATTTTCTTATAGGAATCGATCATGATGACCTTTTCCACCGTCCGCCCTGCTTGTTCAAGCGTTTGAACGAGATCAAAGGCCAGATAGCACCCGCCAGAGTAACCCATCAAAGTCAGCGGCCCTTCAGGCTGAAGGTGCTGAATATGCTGAACGTATTGCGTCATGCGGTGATCAGCTTCAATAAAATCAAAGGCGATCAAACGAAGACTATCGAGCGTTTTGGCAGCTTCCTGATAGATAAAGCCATAGCCGGGTAATGGCGGAAGAGCAAAGACTGTTGGCGTTTGAGATTCATTGAATACAAGATAGCCGGCAGCTTCATGATCCTGCTGTTGAATATAACGGCTCATGGCTTCAATTGTAGGCGTCTCAAACAACAAGTGAATAGGCACCTGAACATCGAATTCCTTCGACACCTTTGATAAAAGCGACATCGCTTTTAAAGAATGTCCTCCAAGCTCAAAGAAATGGTCATCTGTACTGATATCATCTCGTTCAAGCACTTCACGCCACATGACAAGCAGCTTTTGTTCTACCTCATTTGCCGGAAGCTTCACATGGCGGTTTCCTTGAGGCGCTTCTGGCTTTGGCAGCTGACGTTTATCAACTTTTCCATTTGGTGTCAGCGGCATTTTCTCAAGTCTGATCAGCTCATGAGGCTGCATGTAAGCCGGAAGTTTCTCCTTCAGCCCTGACTTGATCACATCAACTTTGTCCTTCCACTTCTCCTCACATGTCATATAGGCGAGCAGTCTTGTATGCTGCGAGCCATGCTGATCCGTTATAAGGGCAGCTTGCTTTACGCCTGGATGCATGAGAAGGTGGGCTTCAATTTCTGTCAGCTCAATTCGGTGGCCGCGAATTTTCACCTGATCGTCCACTCTGCCTGCATACTCAATCAGACCGTCTGCTCGAAAATAAGCCAAATCTCCCGTACGATACAGCCTTTCTCCCGTAGCAAATGGATGTGTGATAAAGGCTTCTTTTGTCAGATCAGGACGATTCAAATACCCCTTCGCAAGCCCTTTGCCGCTGAGACAAAGTTCTCCGACCATTCCAATCGGCTGAAGCTGTCCTTGCTGGCTCAATATATAAGCACCCGTTTGGTTAATCGGCTTTCCGATTGGAATAGAATGCGCTTCTATCGGCGGAGCTTCATCTACAGGATAATAGGTGGCAAAAACGGTTGATTCGGTTGGGCCGTAGACATTGATTAGTCTGCCTTTTCCCATGACATCAAAGGCTTTTCTCACATGCTGTACAGATGCACGCTCCCCTCCGAATAACACCTTGCGCACACTGTGCATCCAATCGGTTTCTTCATCAACGAGAAGATTAAATAAAGCAGTTGGAACAAACATGACAGAAATGCTTTCTCTTTTAATGAGCTCCGTCAGCTCATGCATATCTAAAATGGTGTCTTTTTTCGGCAAGACAAGCTTTGCCCCATTTAAAAGCGCACCATATACATCAAAGGTAAAGCCATCAAATACGCTGTTGGATAGCGACAGCAGTGTGTCTGTTTCTGAAATGGTTAAGTAGTTCGTATTTTTAATCACCCGGGCAATATTGGAATGGGTTGTCATGATGCCTTTTGGCTGACCCGTTGTACCTGATGTATACATGATATATGCCGTATCGTGTAAACCTGCTTCTAGCGGCAGATTCTCTGAGCTCATAAGTGAAATTTCCTGATCATCTGCAAACAGATACGTACCAGTAAACCCGAGTCCCTTCGCCTGACCAATAAAGGATGAGTGAGTCAGGAGATGCGTCGCTCCGCTGTCTTTAAGCATGTATTGAATGCGGCTTTCTGGATAATCAGGATCAATTGGCACATAGGCTGCGCCTGCTTTTAAAACAGCAAGCAGACTGACAATGAGTTCAGGTGTTCGATCGGCTAAAATGGCGATGACCGTTCGATGTTCAGTCCCATTTTTTTGCAAATGCCTTGCCAATCGATTGGCCTGTTCATTCAGCTCGGCATATGTCATCGTTTGCTCTTCTGCTGATAGTGCCACTGCATTTGGCTGTTTGCCCACATTATGCTCAAACCATTTCGATAAATATAATTGGTCATGCTCAAGCTCAGGTGCATTCCATTCCTCAAGAATCTGCTGTTTTTCCTGCTTCGTGACGAGCGGGAGTGTATGAACCGATTGATCGGGATGCTTGACCGCCTCATTTATCAATAGACTGAGCTGTTCCTTTAACTTGTGAACAAATTGAGGATCAAACGCTCTTTTGTTAAAGGCCAGCTTCAATAGCAATTCTTCTCCAGGCGATGCGAGCAGATTGAGATCATAGTTTGATTTTTCATAGACATTCATGTTCTCCACCGTGAACCCTAACCGTGCCTCTTGCTCGTCCTTCTTTGCGGCTGGGACATTTTCAAACACGACAATATGATCAATGAGCTGCTGCTGACCTGTCTTTGCCTGAATATCATAAATGGGAATATATTGGTGCGGCTCGGCTGCCAGAGACTGCTGCTGTGTTTCTGACAGGAGTGCACGAAATGTCATGTAATCTGTCAGCTGAATTCTTCTTGGTATGACATTGATGAACAATCCAACCATCCTGTCAACGCCAGCCAAGTCTGCCGGGCGTCCTGACACAACTGTTCCAAACAGCACATCATTTGACCGCTGATACCTGCTCAGCAGAACCGACCAAACGGATTGAAGCGCACTGCTTAACGTCGCATTTTGCTGCAGCGCTAACTCTGACAAAGCAGCCGTTTCTTCTTTGCTCATGGACCATTCAATTTCGCCTAATTCATGTTCATTCGTTTGTTTTCGCTGTTCTTTAAAGGTTGATTGTCCATCAAACCCTGCTAATGATTGCTGCCAATATTGAAGTGATGCTTGTTTATCTTGTTTTTCCAGCCACTTTATATATTCTTTATATGGTTTGACCGGTTCTAGCTTATAAGGAACGTCATGTAAAAGTGCATGGTAAATCGCAAACAACTCCTGCACCACAAGTCCAAAGCACCAGCCATCCAGAAGGATATGATGATAGCTCCATATCCAGCGATAGCTGGCAAAACCCGTTTGGAAAACAGATGCCCGCATGAGAGAATCCTTCGAGAGGTCAAATCCTCTCAGCTGATCCTGTTGTTTGAATTTCTCGATACGTTCAAGCTGTTCGTCTTCAGAAAGATCTTGCAAGTCCACAACATCAAGTGTAAAAGGACGCTCCTTTAGCACAACTTGGACAGGGCGCTTTACTTTTTCGTGGAGAAACACGGTACGAAAAATATCGTACCGCTCCACGATGATATTCATGCTTTTCTCAAGTAAGTCATGATGCAGTGTGCCCTTAACGTTCATATCCATTTGCTCTACATAGAAGCCCTTTTCTTGATGATGGAGGGTATGAAACAGCATTCCTTCTTGCATCGGTGACAGATAATACATGTCTTGAACTTGATCCCTTTTAAATTGACTCATCTATTTCATCCTCCCTTCCTATTTTTATGACTGATCTCGTGTGTTGTTAAGTCAATTTCTCCTCAAGCATGTCAAAAATGTCGTCCATTTCATCCATTTCAAGGTCAGCCGCAGAGAAGTCACTTGGCGTAAATTCCCGTTCGTGCTGCGCTAAGCAATGGGTGATGATGGATTGGATTTTTTCCTTCAACAATGCCATGAACTGCTGTATCGTCTGTTCTTCATATTCACTTGCACAATAGGAGCAAGACAAAATGAATCGATTGTGTTGAACAAGACCACTAAGGTTCAGCTTATAAACAGCTTCCGAATCTGGGCTTGCTTGTCGTCCCATATCATGGATGGACGGCCCAAAGAGTTCTGTCGTCACTTCCTGATCAATCTGTCCAAGATAGTTCAAGCTGATTTCAGGATGTACATGGTGCCCTGACGGTTCAGTGGCTGTCATGTATTTTAAAATCCCATAGCCAATCCCTTTATTTGGCACACGGCGCAGCATTTCTTTCGTTCCTTTAATAGCATCAGCTATGGTCTGATCCGGCTTCGCTTCAAGAACAACTGGATACATACTCGTAAACCAGCCAATTGTGCGAGAGACATCCAGCCCTGATAAAATATCCTCTCTTCCATGACCTTCAAGCTGCACATGTACATGGGACTCACCTGTCCACTCTTGAACAGCAAGACCAAGAGCACATAAAAGAATATCGGTCATTTCCGTTGTGTACGGCAGATGAATATCGGTCAAAAGATGCTCAGTTTCTGTTTCTGTCAGCTGCATTTGAACCGATTTGGTTTCGGCAACTCTTCTTTTCGTCACTTCATGATCAACAGGTAATGCGGTTAATGGTTTGCTTTCAATTTCTGCCCAATACTCCCGCTGACTTTTTAATGGCTGTGACTGTGCATAACGTTCAATGGCCTCTGCCCATTCTTTAAAGGAATGAGTTTTCAGCGGCAGGACAAGGGCTTGTCCCTGAGATGCCTGCTGATATAGAGACATAAAGTCCTCTAGTAAAATTCGGCATGAGACACCGTCAATAACTAAATGGTGTGTCACGATGAGTAAATGATCGCCATCTTCCGCATGGAAACAAATCACTTTCATCAATGGACCTGTTTCGAGGTTCAGCTGACGCTGATACTCATTGGCAAATGTGGAAATTGCCTTTTTCACATCGTGCTCTTTTGAGACATCATGAGAAATAATCGCTATCGGTTCCGGTAGCTCCCGCTGGTTGTATTGCAGGATGCCGCTATGTTCCTGCTTGTATACCATACGCAGTGCATCATGATGTGAAAGTAGTTTTTGCATGACTTGTTCTGTAATGGAAAGGTCAAATCCATTTGGCGCATGAAGCATCATCGAGAGATTCCAATGGTGCTGATCGCTGAATGCTCGTTCAAAGAACCAGCGCTGAATCGGTGTTAAAATGACTTCTCCTTCGACAGATGATTGGTCGGCTGTGAGAAGATCGGCTTCCTCGATATATGGGCGCAGCTCCGCAATCGTCGGGTACTGGAATAGAAGTTTCATATCGAGCTTCCAGCCTGCTTGCGTGAGTCTGCTTGCCATTTGGATACCTTTAATCGAATCTCCGCCAAGGAAGAAGAAGTGATCGTGAATACCGACTTGGCTGACGCCAAGGACATCTTCCCAAATGCCGCAAAGCAGTGTTTCAACTTCGTCTCTTGGTGCTTCGTATATCGTTTGGTTCGCTTCGATATCAGGAGCTGGCAATGCTTTCAGATCAACTTTTCCATTTGCCGTCATTGGAAATTGGTCTAGCTTGATGATCCATGATGGCACCATGTATTCAGGCAACGTTCGTTTTAGGCTTTCTTTTAAGTCTTCTGCATCAGTATCGTTCTCTGTGATCACGTAAGCGGCAAGGGCGTCCTGATCACTCGCATCTTTGACCGTTGTCACGACGGCTTCTTTCACCGAATCCAGCGTCAGAAGCTGGGCTTCAATTTCTGACAGCTCAATACGGAAGCCGCGGATATTGACCTGATGGTCTATTCTGCCGAGGTAAATCAGCTCGCCACCCTCTGTCCATTTCACTAAATCGCCTGTGCGGTACATGCGCTCGCCTGGATAGAATGGATCTGGGACAAATCGTTTGGCTGTTTCCTCTGGAAGATTCCAATAGCCTCTTGCCAGTCCTTTTCCTGCAATCACGAGCTCACCCGGTACGCCTGGCGGCGACAGGTCATATAACGAACCCATAATGTAAAAACGAGTATTGGCAATGGCTGTTCCAATCGGAAGCGTGCCTTGTTCTGGATCGATCATTCCGCTTGTCGCTACGACCGTATTTTCAGTTGGACCGTAGTTATTGACGAGTTGATATGGAACTGGCTTCACCTGTTTCAGCTTGTCTCCGCCTGTTAGTAAGTAACGTAGAGAATGGTTGTCCATTGACATAAACTGCTCACAAAGCTGTGTTGGCAGGAAGGCAATGGTGATGCCTTCTTCATTGAAATACGCATTGAGCTTGATCATATCGAGGCGAATTGCTTCGTCGATGATATGCAGCTCTGCGCCAGCGATCCACGTCGGGAACATCTCCCAAATGGAGGCGTCAAAGCCAAAGCCTGCATATTTCGCAGTTCGATCCTCGTGCGTCACTTGGAACGCATCATTGTGCCAGAATGCAAGATTCACAAGAGACTGGTGCTCGACCATGACACCCTTCGGCTGTCCCGTCGTCCCAGACGTGTAAATCATGTAGGCAAGATCCGTTGGTTTGATCTGAACCTGAATCTCGTGAGCTTCTCCCTCTACCGCATCTTCTATGAACAGGATATGACCTGTGAATGAAGGTGGTGCAGTAAGTCCTTTCTGCATCAGAAGTACCTCTGCCCCGCAGTCTTCCAGCATGTATGCAATACGCTGCGCTGGATAATCTGCATCAATCGGAACAAATGCCGCACCTGACTTGAGAACGCCAAGGACAGCAGCTGTCATGTCAAGAGATGGGCGGGTGAGAATGCCGACGCGGTCTCCTGGTTTTGTGCCGCTTGCGATGAGCCTTGAAGCGACTACATTCGCCCGGCTGTTCAGCTCTTTATACGTCCAGCTCGTTCCGCAGAAGGTCGCCGCTTTTTGATGCGGTGCTCCTTGTGCCTTCGCCTCAATCAGGGCATGAACGGTTTGATCTGACGGGACGTCTAGGACAGGTCCTGACCATTCATTGATCAGCTCTCGTTTTTCCTCTTCAGTTATGAGAGATAGCGCTGAAATCGGCTGATTCAGCTTAGTCACCATATCGTCTATGATTTTTTCAATATATCGGCTCCAGCGCTGAATGGTGCTCTTTTTAAACAGAGCCGCTGCATACTCAAAGCGCAAGCCCACTTGATCATTTTCTTCAAATACACCAAGCGTTATATCAAATTTTGCATGAACGGTATCTTGCTGCTTTTGTGACAGCTTGAGTCCATTCAAATCCGGTAACGTCAGGTCACGGTCATCTGTAGTCAGCATGACACTAAACAATGGATTGCGGCTCGTGTCTTTCGAAAGATCTAACTGAGCCACCAATTCCTCAAACGGAAATTCTTGATGTTCATAGGCTGATAGGCTGCGATCTTTCATTTTTTCAAGCAGCTGTGCTGTCGTGTCTTCTGGCTGCACTTCGTTTCGAAGAGCAAGCGTATTGACAAACATGCCTGGAACTCGTTCGATTGAAGCATGCGTACGTCCTGCGGTTACAGCGCCTATGACGATATCTGTCTGCCCAGTTAATTTCGAAAGGAAAATGGCAAATGCTGTTTGCATCACCATGTTCAAGCTCACACCTTTTTCCGCCATGAGCGTTTTGATAGATTGCACCTTTTCAGCAGACAACCATCTATCGACTCGCCCTCCTTCAAATGACTGAACTTGAGGACGCGGAAAATCAAGGGGCAGCGCTAAGTCTTCTGGCGGCTGTGCATATTGCTCCAGCCAATACTGCCGCTGCTTCTCAAGGAGCGCCTGCTGATTTTCTTCCTGCTGCCATACCGCAAAATCCTTGTAATGCAGCTGAACTGGCGGTAACGTCTTTTTCTCATACAGCTCTGCCAGTTCTTGAATAAGCAGGCTACGTGTGACACCGTCTGCAATGATATGGTGCATATCCATCATGAATACATATTTCTCATCAGAAAGCTTCGCCACTTTTGCTCTCATTAATGGTGCTTGATGTAGTGAGAATGGTGTAATGAATGACTCGATGACAGACTGCTCCTGATCGCCCTCGATTTCATCAACCTCTAATGTAAACGGCACTTGGCGATAGACTTTTTGAACGGGTACGCCGTCAATTTCTACAAACGCTGTCCGCAACGATTCATGTCTGTCGATCAAGGCTTGAAGCGCTGCTTCTAGCTGCTTCACATCAAGGCTGCCTTCCATCATTAAAACGGCTGGCATATGATAAGTGACTGCTTCTGGATGCAGCTGCTGCAGTACATACATCCGCTTTTGAGCAGAAGAGACGGGATAGAAATCTTGCTTTTCCGCCGGCTGAATGGATGTAACCACCGAAGAATCCGTTTCGTCCAAGTAGGCAGCCATCGCTCGTATGGTTGGTTTTTCAAAAAGAACTTTGAGCGGCACATGCTTGTTCAGCTTTGCTTGCACCTTCGAAATGAGCACCATCCCCTTGAGGGAATGACCTCCCAACTCAAAGAAGTGGTCAAGAACACCCATTTGTTCCACCCCTAGGACTTCTGACCAAATGTCACACAGCGTCCGCTCAAGTTCCGTTTCTGGTGCCACATGCGCCGTACGGTTCATATGCACTTCATGCGGAAGCGGCAAAGACTTCGCATCCACCTTTCCATTTTGGGTAAGTGGAATGTGATCGACTTTCACAAAGTACGTTGGAATCATATAATCCGGCAGTGTCTCCGCAAGATTTTCTCTAAACGTCAATGTTCCAATGTGTTCAGGCGCTGTGTAATAGAGTGCAAGCTCCGGCAAACCGGACAGGTGCAGAACTTTCACATAGACTTCTTGAATAGATGCCAGAGCACGTGCGGCATGCTCAATTTCCTGTTTCTCAATGCGATAGCCGCGGATTTTCACTTGATCATCGACTCTTCCAAGAAACTCAATATCTCCATTTGCATGCTGTCTGACCAAATCCCCTGTTCGATACATTCGCTCTTGAGGGTCATATGGATTTTCAAGAAAACGTTCCGCTGTTAACTCAGGCTGATTCAAATATCCTCTCGACACGCCTTCCCCAGATATATAAAGCTCTCCCGGCGCGCCATAAGGGACAAGACGCTGCTGCTGATTGCATACGAGTGCTCTTGTGTGAGCAATTGGCTGTCCGATCAAAGATCGTTCCTTCAGAGCGTCCAGCTCTTGCGGTGTGATCAGCTTGGTCACTGTACCAATGGTTGTCTCAGTCGGACCGTAATGGTTCATTACTGCCACGCATGGATGCTGCTTCATAAATGTTTCAACATCCTCAGGAATGATCGGTTCTCCTCCAAGTACCACTAGGCGTAAAGCGTTAAATGAATGTTCTTTAGAATCTGCCATCATATGAAATAAGGATGGTGTCATTTTGATATAAGTCAGCTCTTGTTCATCAATCAAACGCATCAGACGTACAGGGTCTGTATACACCTCTTCACGAGGAACATAAAGTGTCCCCCCTGCTTTTAAAACAGGGAAAATGCTTGTGTAACCAAGATCATATGCATAAGAAGAAAGCAGTGCTGTCCGATCACATTCTTGCAATGTCACCTCATTTGTCAGCCAGTTGACATAGTGTGATAGATTACGATGCGTGAGCTGTACTCCCTTCGGCTTCCCTGTTGTCCCAGATGTGTAAATCACATAAGCGAGCTGATCGACCGATACTTCTGGCAGTTCTAGTGAATAGCTTTGTTGCACTGCTTGTTCAACCTGCACCACTTGAATCGACTTGCGATTTTGATAGGAATCAGCAAGAGACTCATTTGTTACGATGACTTGTGCACCTGAATCCTCTAATGTGTAGCGGATTCGTTCAGCCGGAAAAGCTGGATCAATCGGGACAAACGCTCCTCCTGCTTTCATCACACCAAGCATGGAGACGATCACATAGACAGAGCGGTCAAGAATCAGTGCCACAGTTTTTTCTTTCTCTACGCCTCGTTTCTTAAGTTCACAGCTAAGTGCATGTGACATGTCTTCCAGCTCACGGTAGGTGAGTTTTCTTTGATCATCCATGACGGCAATAGCATCCGGTGTTTCCTTAGCCTGACGTGAAAATTGGACATGGAATGGCTCATGACGATTCGTTGGCCCTTCGGCTTTTTTCTCCAGACGCTCTATTTGTTCATGCTGATCCAGTATACAGAGCAAGCCGATCTGTTCCTCTGGATGACGAACCGCCTCACGAATAATCGCTAGGAGGTGAGTTCCGAACCGGCGGACGGTCTCTTCTTTAAATAACGCCGCTGCATAGTCAAAGCTCAGTTTTAATGCTCCCTCGCGTTCAAATGCTTCTAAAGATAAATCAAATTTGACCGAGTGATGCTGAATGGCATAAGGCGAAATGTTCAGATCGCCGAGCTTTAACGCTGGAACCTCCATGTTCTGCATGTTAAATGACACGCTAAAAAGCGGGCTCCGAGTTGTATCACGGTCTAACGGAAGATGTGCAATTAACTCTTCGAGTGGATAACTTTGATGTGCAAAAGCGTCAACACTTGTTTCTTTTATTTCTTCAAGCAGCTGCAAAAATGTTTTGGTTTGTTCTGGTTTTCCGCGCAATGCAATGGTGTTAATAAACATCCCCGGCATGTCCTGGATATCAGGGTGTGTCCGTCCAGCAACAGGCGAACCCACAATGATATCTTCCTGACCGCTATAGGAGGCAAGCAGCACTTGAAAGGCGGATAACAAGAACATATACATGGTCGTATCGGTTTTCTGAAGCAGTTCATAAATGCGCTGAGTCGTTGCTTGATCACAGCCAAACATGAATCGTTCTCCAGAAAAATCACGTTCTGCTGGACGCGGATAATCAGTTGGCAGCTCTAAAACCGGTAAATCTCCTTCAAATTGCTTCAGCCAATATGCTTCATGCTCCTTCAGTTTCTCCGTTTCTTCTTCACTTAGCTGCCAGACAGCGTAATCTTTATAATGAATGGCTCTTTCAGCAAGAGCTTCTCCATCATAAGCCTTCGCCAAATCTTGAATGAACGTCTTCATGGAGCTGCCATCTGTAATGAGATGATGTGCTTCCAAAACGAGAAGATGACGATTCTCACTGACCTTTAGCAGCTGAGCTCGTAAAAGGGGTGCCGCTGTTAAATCAAATGGCGATTGACGTTCAGCAAGAAATGCCTCAGCCTCTTCTTCCTTGATGTCATGAACAGGAAGGTCAAATGCTGACCATTCATGCACCCTTTGGACAATGTCTTCCCCATTCATATGAAAACTCGTTCTTAAGATTTCATGCGTTTGGATTAACTGATTAAATGCTGATTTGAGACGCTCATATTCGAGTGTTCCTTCAAGCGTTAAGACGATTGGAATATGATAATTCGTGCTGTCAGGTTCAAGTGTCTGCAAAATGTATAAACGGCGCTGAGCTGGTGATACCGGATATTCGCCCGCCTGCTCTGCTGGTAAAATAGGATGTCCAGCATCTTCTTGACCTTCCTGATCGATGTAAGCCGCTAATGAGCGAATCGTCGGCTTCTCAAAAATCATTTGAATCGGCACTTCCTTTTGAAGCGCTTCTTGAACCTTCGCAGACATCATCATCGCCTTGAGCGAGTGCCCGCCAGCCATGAAGAAATGCTCGTCTATCCCAATCGTTTTTCCAAGAAGCTCCTCCCAAATGTCAGCGAGTACCTTTTCTGTCTCGGTCTCAGGCGGCATGATTTTGATCTCTTCGCGATGCACTTCGTCCGGCTTTGGTAAAGCTTTTCGATCTACCTTCCCGTTCGTTGTCAGTGCAAAGGTATCCAGCTTCATCACATAGTGCGGCACCATATAAGCTGGCAGCTTTTGATTGAATACATCTCGCACCTCTTCTTCTGCGAGTCTCCCTGTGAAGTAGGCGATGATTTCCTTTTCTTCTGAAGAAAGCTGCTGAACAAGTACAACCGCATCATCGATACCCGTTTCTTGGCGAAGCACCGTTTCAATTTCTCCAAGCTCAATACGGAAGCCTCGAATTTTCACCTGATCATCTGCACGGCCAAGGAATTCGATCTGACCATCCGCACCATATCTAGCCAAGTCACCTGTTCGATACATCCGTCCTGACGGCTTAAAAGGATCTGCCATGAATACTTGATCAGTCAAATCTGGACGTTTGATGTACCCTCTTGAAACACCGTCCCCGCCTACATACAGCTCTCCTGGCGCTCCAATTGGCTGAAGTCTCTGATAGTCATCTAAAATATAAGCTGACGTATGATTGATCGGCTGACCAATTGGGATCGGACCCGTTTCATCTCCTCTTACTTCGTAAATGGTCGAGATGGTTGTATTTTCTGTTGGACCATAGACATTCAGCAAGGTAAGTGATGGATGATGCTTTTTCACAAGCTCCGCACTTTTCTCATTGATCACATCACCGCCGGTGAATAATGTTTTTAACCCTTTGAACATTTGCGGCCGCTGCTGAGCGAGCTGATTAAATAAACCAGTCGTTAAAAAGAGCGCCGTGATTTGATGTGTTTGGATAAATTGTTCGAATCGGTGTATATCCAATAAAGTATCACGGTCAACAGGATAAAGCGTCGCCCCATTCAGAAGCGTAGTGAAGATTTCAAGGGTAATCGCATCAAAGCTGACAGCTCCTGTATGCGCCATACGATCCGACGTGTTCAAGCCCAATTTCTCCTGAGAGCATGCTAACCTCACAATATGCTGATGCTCAATTTGCACTCCTTTGGGCCGTCCAGTTGATCCCGATGTGAACATGATATATGCCAATTGAGATGGAGACGTCTCGACGACTGAAAACTCCGCTTGTGAGTGATGAGTCATGCCGGTCACATGAATTGCTTTGATGCTTTCATCAACCGGCGGCTGGCTGTCAGCATAAAGCAAAATGGCTACGCCACTGTCTTCAAGCATCCAACGGATTCTCTCCTCAGGCTGAGCTGGATCAATCGGCACATAGGCAGCCCCTGCGTGTAAAATGGCTAAAATGGCGATCACCGCATCTGCTGATCGGTTCATATACACCGCGACAGCATCCCCCGGCTGAACGCCGTTTTCTACAAGGATGCTGGCTAAACGACGGATTTCTTGTCCAAGCTCTTCGTATGTGAATGTTCGCTCGCCTTCGACTAATGCCAGGTGGTTTGGCTGCGCTTTGATACGTTCATTGAGCAGCTCGGGAATGGACAGGTGCTTCGGATAATCTCTCTCCGTCTGATTCCACGCTGCAATCTGCTGCTTTTCTTCTTCTGTGATACATGTCACTTCATGAAGATACATGTCAGGATTTTGAATGATTTGCTTTATGAGATTGGTCAGATGTTTCGATATATTTTCAATGACTTTTTCTTCAAACGCCACCGCATTGTATTTGATTTTCAATGTCCACGTTTCACCCGGATAGACAAGAAGATTCAGATCGAAATTCGTTTGTTCAAATCCGTCCTTTACATCAATGGCAAAACCGAGACGTGCAGACATGGTGTCACCAGACAGCTCCTGATCTAAAGGATAGTTTTCAAACCCAACCAAATGATCAAAGAGCTTTCCTCCAGCAGCTGTTTTCTGCTGAATGTCATAAAGCGGCATAAAATCATAGTTTTCCGCTTCCAGTGCATGCTGCTGAACCTTTTGAAACAGCTGTTTGAAGGTCTGTTCCTGATCCAATGTCACCCGAACAGGTATCGTATTGATAAACAGCCCTGCCATTCGCTCAATTCCAGACACACTTGGAGGTCTGCCCGATACGACTGTTCCGAATGTGACATCATCTGCTGCATGATAGGTGCTTAAAAGAACGGACCAGACAGCCTGAAAAAGGTTCGGTGCTGTCACTTGGCATTGTCTTGCCGCATCTTGAATGGCTTGTACCGTTTGTGCATCCCATGTAAACGTCCATTCCTGATGGTCATATTGTCCGTTCGCCTCTTTTTGCTGCAGCAGCCCTTGGTGCTGAACAGCGCCATCCAGCCGCTCCTTCCAATAGTCTTCCGCTTCTTGTTTGTTTTGCTTTCCAAGCCACTGGATATAGTCCGCATAAGGCTTACCTTGTGAGCGATCCGGGGTTCGGCCGTTCCGATAAGATTCATAGTAATGAAACAGTTTTTTCATCAAAACACCCATGGACCAACCATCCATGATGATGTGATGGTTGCTCCAAATCAGGTGCCAGTTTGTTTCATTTAATTGAAAAACAGCGACTTTCAACAACAGATCATTCGTTAAGTGAAATCCTTGCTTTCTCACTTGCTTTTTATATTGATCCAATACCTTTTTCTGCTCTTGATCATTCAGATGAGATAGATCTTCTCTATACACATCTAAATGACGTTCAGCCAATACAACCTGACGAGGCTTTTGTAATTGCTGATAGACAAAGGCTGTACGCAGAATGTCATATGTCCGTACGAGTTCATTGAGGCTCTTTTCAAAAAGATCTAGATCAAAATCTCCGCTTATTCCAAGCTCAAGCTGTGTGAAATAAGAGGAGGAATCAGGGTCTAGCATGGCATGATACAGCATGCCCTCTTGCATTGGTGTTAAAGGATATACCTTTTGAATTTTCTGCTTGCTCATAAGTCCACCTCTTCATTTTGCTTAAAATAGATCCATTAGCTTTTCAAGTTCATCCATGGTAAGATCATCATCCCCCACATCACTAGGTGTGATCTGACTCTCATCCTGTGATAGACAATGTGAGATCAATGTCTTCACATTCTTTTCTAGGAGTTCCTTGAACTGTTCCATCGTCCGCTCTTCGAATTCAAGGTGATGATAGGAAATCGTCACATGGAGCATTGCTTGTTCTACGAAACCAACAATATCTAGCGCATGAGGTTTCTCGGATTCAGGGCTCAGCGATTGTCCTGCATGCCATGCAGAGCGTCTCATTTCACCGCCACCGATCTGTTCATCAAACTGGCCAAGATAGTTAAAGCTGATATCTGGTGTGACTTGAAAATCAATATCGTCCTTCATCTTGTCAGGCGTTAAGTATTTTAAAACGCCATAGCCGATCCCCTTGTTCGGAATGTGTCTGAGTTCCTCTTTTAAATGCTTGATTTGATAAGAAAGATCGTCTGCATGCGACATATCCAGTAACACAGGATACATGCTAGTAAACCAGCCGATGGTCCGTGACACGTTAACCGCAGGGAGGATGTCTTCTCTCCCGTGCCCTTCAAGATGAATAAAGTGCCTGTCTTCACCTGTCCACTCTTTCATGGACAATCCTAATGCCGTCAGCAAAATATCATTGATTTCTGTTTGGTAGGCTTCATGTACATCCGTCAGCAGCCTGTGCGTTTCCTCTTCAGACAATGTAAAACGAATGGTTTCTGTATGAAGCATTCGTTGATCCTCCGTGACATGATCCTTTTGAAGCGGAGGAACGGAATGCGCAAGTACCTTTTTCCAATACTCTCTTTCCGATAGCAGCTCATCTGACACAGCGTATTCAGTCAGCTTCTGGGCATATTCTTGGAAGGAGTGTGTTTTTTCAGGGAGGGTAAGAGTTTCCCTGCGCTTCGACTGTTCATAAAGAGCCATGAAATCTTCAAGGAAAATGCGCCATGACACACCATCAATGACAAGATGGTGTACAGCAAGCAATAAATGATCCCCTTGATCCGTTCGGAAAATAGCAGGTCTCACTAAAGGCCCCTCTGCTAGCGATATACTCGCCTGCACTTCATTTGCCAGCTTTTCTACCTGCTTGATTTGCTGCGACAGCTCTCCTTTTACTTCCACCACTTCAATTGCCACATTCTTTTCCTCGATTCCTCGATGACGCTGGATGACGCGCCCTTCTTCGAGCGGATACACCAGTCGCAAGGCATCATGATGAATCATGAGCTGTTCCAGTACTTGCTGAACGATTTCCTCATCCAAACCATTTGGTGCTTGGAGCATAACCGATTGGTTCCAATGATGCTGATTCGTAAAGTTTCGTTCAAAGAACCAGCGCTGAATCGGTGTTAAAATGACTTCTCCTTCGACAGGTGATTGGTCGGCTGTGAGAAGATCGGCTTCCTCGATATATGGGCGCAGCTCTGCAATCGTCGGGTACTGGAATAGAAGTTTCATATCGAGCTTCCAGCCTGCTTGCGTGAGTCGGCTTGCCATTTGGATGCCTTTAATCGAATCTCCGCCAAGGAAAAAGAAGTGATCGTGAATGCCGACTTGGCTGACGCCAAGGACATCTTCCCAAATGCCGCAAAGCAGTGTTTCAACTTCATCTCTTGGGGCTTCGTATATCGTTTGGTTCGCTTCGATATCAGGAGCTGGCAATGCTTTCAGAGCAACTTTTCCATTTGCCGTCATTGGAAATTGGTCTAGCTTGATGATCCATGATGGCACCATATATTCTGGCAACGTTCGTTTTAGGCTTTCTTTTAAGTCTTCTGCATCAGTATCGCTCTCCGTGATCACGTAAGCGGCAAGGGCGTCCTGATCACTCGCATCTTTGACCGTTGTCACGACGGCTTCTTTCACCGAATCCAGCGTTAGGAGCTGGGCTTCAATTTCTGACAGCTCAATACGGAAGCCGCGGATGTTGACCTGATGGTCTATTCTGCCGAGATAGATCAGCTCGCCATCCCCTGTCCATTTCACTAAATCGCCTGTGCGGTACATGCGCTCGCCTGGATAAAATGGATCTGGGACAAATCGTTTATCTGTTTCCTCTGGAAGTTTCCAGTAGCCTCTTGCCAGTCCTTTTCCTGCAATTACGAGCTCGCCCGGTACGCCTGCCGGCGATAGGTCATATAACGAACCCATAATGTAAAAACGAGTATTGGCAATCGCTGTTCCAATCGGAAGCGTGCTTTGTTCTGGGTCGATGACTCCACTTGTCGCTACAACAGTATTTTCTGTTGGACCGTAGTTATTGACGAGTTGATATGGAACTGGCTTCACCTGTTTCAGCTTGTCTCCACCTGTTAGTAAATAACGCAGAGAATGGTTGTCCATTGACATAAACTGCTCACATAACTGCGTTGGTAGGAAGGCAATGGTGATCCCTTCTTCATTGAAATACGCATTGAGCTTGATCATATCGAGGCGAATTGCTTCGTCGATAATGTGCAGCTCTGCGCCGGCGATCCACGTCGGGAACATCTCCCAAATGGAGGCGTCAAAGCCAAAGCCGGCATATTTCGCAGTTCGATCTTCGTGCGTCACTTGGAACGCATCATTGTGCCAGAACGCAAGATTCACAAGGGACTGGTGCTCGACCATGACACCCTTCGGCTGTCCCGTCGTCCCAGACGTGTAAATCATGTAGGCAAGGTCTGTTGTCTTCACATGAATCTGAATCTCGTGAGCTTCTCCCTCTACCGCATCTTCTATGAACAGGATATGACCTGTGAATGAAGGTGGTGCAGTAAGTCCTTTCTGCATCAGAAGTACCTCTGCCCCGCAGTCTTCCAGCATGTATGCAATACGCTGCGCTGGATAATCTGCATCAATCGGAACAAATGCCGCACCTGACTTGAGAACGCCAAGGACAGCAGCTGTCATGTCAAGAGATGGGCGGGTGAGAATGCCGACGCGGTCTCCTGGTTTTGTGCCGCTTGCGATGAGCCTTGAAGCGACTACATTCGCCCGGCTATTCAACTCTTTATACGTCCAGCTCTTTCCACAGAATGTCGCCGCTTTTTGATGCGGTGCTCCTTGTGCCTTCGCCTCAATCAGGGCATGAACGGTTTGATTTGACGGGACGTCTAGGACAGGTCCTGACCATTCGTTCAGCTGTTTTTGCTGCTGCTGCGGTGACAATAATTTCATTTGATCTAAAGATTGATCTGGCGCTGACACCATTTGTTCCAGCAAATGAAGGAAATATTCTTTCCACTTTTCAATTGACGTCTTTTGAAAGATAGAACAATTAAAATCAAACACGAGCTCAATTTGATCTGCGGATTCGTTTCCAGTTAAGGTCAAATCAAATTTGGCGATATTCTCCTCGAATGGCTGTGGAACAACGTGAAGCCCATCCATCGATAAATCACGAATATCCGCATTTTCCATTGAGAAGACCACATCAAAAATTGGATGACGGCTTGTGTCTCGAACCGTTTGCACCTGATCTACCAATTCTTCAAATGGGTACAGCTGATGCTCGTTTGCCTCTAACACAAGCTGATGGACATTTGACGCAAATTCAGCAGCAGTCTGATGTCCTGTTGGTCTTGTTCTAAGTGCCAGCGTGTTCACAAACATGCCAATCACAGATTGAATATCAGGATGGGTTCTACCCACAACCGGAGAACCAATGATGATATCCTCTTGTCTTGAAAGCTTGCTTAAAAGAATACTGTAGCCAGCAAGCAGGACTGTATAGGTCGTACTGTTGAGCGTTCTAACGAGTTCGTCCAATTTTGATTTAAGCGAACCTTCAATTGTAAATGAGACACGATCTCCAGCGAATGTTTGCACTTTTGGCCTTGGCAGGTCTTCCGGCAGTGCCAGTACAGGCAGCTCTCCTTGTAATTGATCCAGCCAGAATGCCTCTTCATCTGCTTTTTGCGCAGCAGATGCCTCACTTTTTGACCAAACTGCATAATCCTTATATTGAACAGGCAATTCCTCTAGTTTGTCTCCTCGATACAGGGCTGAAAGCTCCTCAATTAAAATGCCAACAGACGCCCCATCTGAAATGATATGGTGCATATCAATCAGTAAATAATGGACATTTACGGAGACGGAAACTAGACCTATTCTGAGTAAAGGCGCTTTTTCTACATCAAATGGCCTGATAAAGTCATTCATCAATTGCTGTATGTCTCGGCCGTTCTGTTCAATTTTTTCAATGTTTATTGAGACATTTGTTTCAATCCGTTGAACAGGTTCATTCTGAACAAAATCAAAGCTCGTTCGGAAAGCTTCATGACGTTGGACTATCTGATCAATTGCCTCTTCAAATCGTTTTTCATCAAAGACGCCTTCTAGCTTTAAGGCCGCCGGCATATGGTAGCTTTGCTCCGCATCAGTCATTTTCTCCAAAACAAACAGTCTTTTCTGAGCAGATGTCACTGGATAATAGGCCGCCTCTTTGGCAACTTCCACTCGCTTGATCTCCGTTTGGTCCGCTTGATCTACCGCAAGCGCGAACGCTTCTAATGTCGGGGATTCAAATAAAGACTTCAAAGTGAGCTCCACCTGCATTTCTTCATACAACCTGTTCAGCATTTTCATGCCGCGCAGCGAATGGCCCCCGCATTCAAAGAAATGATCGTGTTTGCCGATTCGCGGTACTTCAAGAACTTCCTCCCAAATGTTCGCCAGCAGACGCTCTGTTTCTGATTGAGGAGAGGTGTATTCATTTGCCCCCTGCTCACTAAGATCAGGTGCCGGCAGCGCCCGCCTGTCGACCTTGCCGTTATTCGTTAAAGGAAGCTCCTCTAATTGCATGAAAAATGCCGGCATCATATACACGGGCAGTTCACGTCCTGCTTGCTCGCGCAAATCAGTTAATGAGACAGATCCTTCTGCTGTGAAATACGCACATAACGTGTCATTCGGAGCAGCAATCACGATAGCTTCCTTCACCTGAGGATGCTGCAGCAGTTGATGTTCAATTTCCCCAAGCTCGATACGCTGTCCGCGAATCTTCACTTGATGATCGATCCGTCCAATGAATTCAATATCTCCATTTGACAGCCAGCGTGCAAGATCGCCCGTTTTATACATGATCTCTCCAGGGCGGAAAGGATTTTTGACAAACTTTTCGCTCGTTAGTTCTGGCTGCTTATAATATCCTTTCACAAGTCCATCACCAGCGACACATAGCTCTCCTGCCACGCCCGGCGGCTGTACATGTCCAAATTCATCTACAATATAAACAGCCGTTTGACTCACTGGCTTTCCGATTGGGATGGATAACGCCTTCTTCTCAATGTGGTTCACAGGATAATATGTGGTGAAAATTGTGCTCTCAGAAGGGCCGTACATATGAACAAGCTTGTCTTTCCCCACTGTCTCAAGTGCAGTCACCACATGAGGCACGGAAGCACGTTCCCCGCCAAACAGCACTTTTCTTACGTTCTTCAGGCTGTCTTTTTTCATATCGATGAGTAAGTGAAAAAGAGCTGTCGTGATCATTAAAATACTGACTTTTTCCTTCTCAATCGCTCCAGAAAGCTCATTCATGTTTAAAATATGGTCCTTTGGCAGAACAATGAGTTTTGCTCCGTTCAATAAAGCACCAAACACATCAAACATAAAAGCATCAAATACATAGTTTGAGATGCTCATCACCGTATCTTCATGGTGAATGGTGAGATAATTCGATTGCTTCACCGTTCTCAAAATGTTCCGGTGTGTCACCATATTTCCTTTAGGTTTACCGGTTGTACCAGATGTATAGGTCAAATTCGCCAAGTCCTCAGGTAAAATATGAGCATCTATTGGGCTGTCTGACTGCTGAGCAATCGCTTGATTTTCTGTTTCTATGATGATTCCCTCAAATGCAGTGAGCACCGAGCGATGGCGCAGCACTTGATGTGTCAATAAGAATTGTGCACCGCTGTCTGTTAAAAAGTGCTTCACGCGCTCATCAGGGAAATCGGGATCAATTGGTACATAGACGCCCCCCGCCTTAAGCACAGCTAGAACAGAGAGCACCATTTCATTGGATCGTTCAAAGAATAAGGCTGCTTTCATTCCTTTTTCAAAACCATTTTTACGCAAATAATGTGCCAGCTGATTCACTCGGTCATTCAGCTCTTGATAAGAAAGGACCACATCTTCACATTGCAATGCAGGCTGATGACCAAGCTGCTGCACCTGTGCTTCAAACTGCGTCACAATGGTTTCTTCTGCTGGATAAGGCGCAGGTAACGGATTCCACCTATTTAGCTGAGCTTCTGCTTCTTGTTCAGACAATAATCGATAGGATTGGATAGCTTCCTGCGGCGTTTGAACCATCTGTTCCAGCAGATAAACATAATGTTTGAGCATCTGCTCTGCTGTACTTCGTTTAAATAGCGCCGTACTGTAATCGAGTACAAAGGATAAACCTTCATCTGACTCCATCGCTTGCAGTGTTAAATCAAACTTTGCAATATGGAAATTGGTTTCTTCGACTTCGACCAGCATGTCTCCAATATGCTGTGCTGTTGAATGACCCGGCGCAAGTGTAAAGACGGTATCAAACAATGGATGACGGCTAAAATCTCTTGGTACATTCAGTTTTTCAAGCAGCCGCTCAAACGGATATTGCTGATGCTCAAATGCCTGCATCGTCTTTTCCTTTACTTGCTCAATCAACTGAGACATGGTTCCATTCGGATCTACCTCTGACCGCAAAGCAAGTGTCTGGACAAACATACCGATCATGTCATTCAAATCTGTATGCACACGCCCTGCTGCCGGTGTTCCGACCACAAATTCCTTTTGACCCGTATATTTCGCAATCAATGTATAGTAAGCAGAAAGCAGCACCGTATACAGTGTCGTGTGATGGTTTGCTGCAATCTCCTGTAATTGATTCTTTAACGCCTCATCGATTTCTTTGATGACACGATCACCTGCGAAAGACTGGACAGCTGGACGCTGATAATCGGTCAGCAGCTGTAAAGCAGGGATATCCCCCGAAAATTCTTGCAGCCAGAATGCCTCTTCTTTTTGAAAGTCTTGGTGCTGTTGCCAAACAGCATAATCTTGATATTGAAGCTTCAATGGTTCTTTCACCGATCCCTCGTAAGCATCTGACAGCTCACGCAGTATTAAATCGATCGAAAGACCATCTGAAATCAGATGATGCATATCGAAAAAGAGCAAATGCTCCTGATCATGCAATGACTGCAATCCTATTCGAAGAAGTGGCGCACACTCAAGATCAAAAGGTCTGACAAAGTGCTGCATGTTTTCTTCCATCGTACCGCCTGTCAGCTGTTCTATTTCAAAGAAAACGGATGAAGCGATCCGCTGACGAGGGACACCTTTTATCGTATGAAAAGAAGTACGCAGCATATCATGACGTGAGATCAGTCTGTCAAAGGCTTCAGTCAGCTTCTCAAGCTGCAGAGCTCCTTTTAACCTCACAACAGCAGGCATATGATAGGCAGTGCTTTGCTCCAATTGACTCACCATATAGACGCGCTGCTGTGGAGGCGATAATGGATAATGATCTACAGCCGGCGCTTTTGGTATCTCCGTTGCTGTAGACTTTTCTGCTTGCTCAATATAAGTAGCAAGAGCAGCAATCGTCTGCTGTTCAAATAAAACAGAGAGCGGCACCTCCACTTGAAAGTCTCGCTGAACCTTTGTAAGTACGGTCATCGCTTTGAGCGAATGCCCGCCTCGATCGAAGAAAGAATCATATACACCGATTTGTTCTTGATCAAGAATGTCTTCCCACAAATGAACAAGCTTCGTTTCTATATCGTTTCTAGGTGCCGTATAAACAGCATGAACCGCTCTATCACCTTTTAAGGCAGCAAGTGCACGACGGTCGACTTTGCCGCTGACTGTGAGTGGAAAAGCATCGAGTTCTTTGAAATAAAGCGGCATCATGTAAGCTGGGAGCTGATGTTTGATAGCCGCTTGCAGCATGTCAACAGACACACCATCATGACGAGCTTGATAGTAAGCACTTAACGCCTTTTCCCCATCCGCTTCATCAACTACTAGCACGACAGCCTTATCAATTCCATCTACCTGCTCCATCACCGCTTCAATCTCACCTGTTTCTATGCGGTAACCCCTTATTTTCACTTGATCGTCCATTCTGCCAAGATAATCAATCGTGCCATCTGGAAGCCATCTGACTAGATCCCCTGTTCGATACATCCGCTCATTCGGAGAAAACGGATCTGCCGTGAATACCTTCTTCGTCAATTCAGGCTGATTCACATAGCCTCGCCCAACACCTATACCGGCAATGCAAAGTTCTCCTGCAGCCCCTGGCACCTGTAATTGATCATGTTCATTTAAAATATAAATACGATGATGACCAAGCGGTTTTCCAATCGACACATAGCGCTGTTCAGTTGATTCGCTCAGCTCACTGAGATTCAGGCGATGAACCGCCGCATCCACACACGTCTCAGTTGGACCATACACATTCCATAGAGTAAAATCAGGCTGACTCATACGAACCGCTTCGATAAGTGAACGTGCTGCTTTCGCAGGCAGCGCTTCTCCCCCAATCAACATGTGCGTCAATGACAGACCGTCCAAATCCGCTGCAAGTAAAAGCTGCACATGCGCCGGAGTTCCATCTGCCGCTTCAATTTGATGTTTTCTGTAATAAGCCGCTAGCTGCATGCCATTTCTCGTCGTTTCTCGCGGGATGATATGAAGCGTATGTCCAAATAAAAGGGCAGCAAATATTTGTTTCACCGATGCATCGAAATGGAATGGGGCTAGAAGCGCCATTTGAAGCTCATTCGCCCCTTGATACATCTCATGATGCAAAGCATGGACCAAATGATGAAGCTGAAGATGCTCAATCATGACGCCCTTCGGCTTTCCAGTCGTACCCGATGTATAAATCATGTAGGCTAAATCTTCGGGCGCCGTCTGATCGAGAAGCTCAGGCAGCCGTCCATCATCTAATAATAGTTGCTGCTGCACGATCAATTTTTCCGAGAGGGCTGGGTACTCTTGAATGAACGATTCCTCTGTTAACACGATAGAAGCACCTGAATCCTCCACAATAAATTGAATGCGCTCCTCAGGTAATGCTGGATCTATTGGTACATATGCCCCGCCAGCCTTTAGTATGCCGAAGACTGCTACCATGGCATCTACCTTCCGCTCCATCAAAACAGCAACAGGCACATCACGTGAGATACCTTTCATTTGTAGAAAACGTGCAAGCTTTTCTGCCTGTTGTTGCAGCTCTCCATAAGTAATTGTTCCATTTTCTGCTACAACAGCTGTTCGATCTGCATATTTGTTGGCTGTCTCATCAAACATGTGATGAACCGGTTTTGCTGCTGGTCTTTCAAACGATTCTCCCTCAGATAATTGCAGCAGTTCCTTTTGTTCACCTGCTGAAAGTAAAGGCAGTGTCCCGATCAGTTGATCAGGCTGAGTGACCGCCGCTTCTAGTAAAATCAAGAATCGATCAAACATCTTACTCATTTCTTCTTCTGTGAATACATCTGTACGGTAATCCAAATCAATGGTCAATGTATCAGTATCCCAGCGGTCTTTCACATGTATTGAAATATCATTCATTCCGCTCCCGCTAAAAATCGGTTCAGTAATGAACGACAGGTTCTCTTTTTTCTGCCACTGCATGACCTGATATTCTAAAGAAATATCAAAAAGGCGTCCTGTAAACCCTTCTCTTTCCCGCAAATCATTCATGAGAAGATTGTAAGGGTATTTTTGGTGTCGCAAGATCTTCATTTGATCCGCCATGACCTGCTTTACGAAATCAACAAACGATTGCGACCCTTGAACAGATGCACGCATTGGAATCGTCGATACAAACATCCCAATCATCTTTTTCTCTTTGGCATTCGTCCGGTTACCCATAAAGGTTCCAAGAACGACATCCTCCATACCGCTAAAACGATGTAAGTAAATATAGACAGTGGACATAAACATCGAAAGCATACTGACTTTCTGTTCTTCACAAAAGACACGAAGCTTCTCCTTTAAAGAATCTGGAACATCCCCTGAAAATCGCTCCGCATGTAAACTCATCTCATATCCCTTATGCGGTTTTAAAGATGCGAAGTCTGGAATATGAACAAATTGCTCATTCCAAAAAGCTTGGTCTTTTTGAAAACGTTTAGAAGATTCATAGGTCTGCTCACTCATAATGTGATCAACGAAGGAAATCTCCTCAACTGGCGAGATGTCTACTCCTTGCAGCATGTCATGATATAAATCAATAATGCGATTTCCCATTAAAATGATAGAAATCCCATCCGCGACAATATGATGTGCTTTACAGAACAGCCAGCACTCTTGATCACTGATTTGAAATACCGTAAATTCAATCAAGGGGCTGTCAATCAATGGCATCGGCTCACGAATTTGCTCGTTCGCCCAAGCCCTTACTTCCTCTTCACTCAAGCCCTTTTCCATTCGAATCGGCTGTTTTTCATAAGGTTTGATATATTGAACAGGCTCCTCCTCTTCATCTCGATACACGAGCCTCAGCCGAAGAGAGTCAGTTTGTCGAATATACGCTTGAAGCACATCGACGACCAAAGAAGGATTGAGACCTGATGCTGATCTCAACCTGGCGAATCCACCCAAATTAGAAATACTTGTACCTGGATAAAATCTTTCCGTGTAGAATACTCGCTTTTGCGCATGTGTTAAGGGGTAATAAACTGTATTCATTCTCATCCTCCGCCTCTTCTATGTTTTCTCCACCAATTTCACCCTGCACCCTCTATATCAAAAGAACCAAGTCTATTTCATTAAAATAGACGCTTTAACAGAAAAGGAGCCCACCCCGAATAAAACGGAGGGACTCCCATTTTGATTCGGTAGCCTGCCGACCTTAGCAAAAAAGAATCATTTACCTTAGGACATGGCTTTGCGTCTCTATGTTTCCATAGATTTGCCTTTTTCTTCTTTTCTTTTAGATATTTTCTATTTACGTCCACTTTATATGAAAATATTGTTTTTTTCACCGAAAAATGGGTGTAAAGATTCATGCGTTATACCGAAGGGTTTACATGATAATTGACGATATTTACCGAAAATAACTAATAATAGTTGCGTTCAACCGAAAATAATCGACTAAATACCGCAAAAATTTCATATTTTCCCTTAAATATTGAAAATATGGCCGAAAATCTAGGATAGAGGTCTCCTTTCGTTTCCCGCAAATTCTTAAATCTTAAGAACTACATTCCCTAAAAAAATGAATTTTTTTACTGTAAAAACAACAAAAAAAAGAGCTGCCATTTCAAATGACAACTCCTTGTTTCTTCATTATATTTACATCACCTTAGACAGACCAATCGTTTTCTCAATAATGAGCAGCGCAATGATAGAAATGATAATAAATATGACAGATATCGCATTGACACTTGGATCAAAGGTCTGCTCAATGTAATTAAAGGTCCTGACCGGAATTGTGATGGTTTGAGGTGAGGAAACGAATAAACTGATCGATATTTCCCCAAATGACGTCACAGCTGAAAACACTCCGCCTGCAATGATTCCCGGCTTAATCAAAGGCAATGTGACTCGAAAAAACGTGCGAATGGGTCCTGCGCCAAGATTCATTGAAGCCAGCTCAAGACGCGGATCTAAATTCGAAACACTCACACCTACCGTTCGAACCACATAGGGAAAACCAATGATGACGTGACCAATGACGAGCGCCCACAAAGACCCTGTAAAGCCCATAGCCGTAAACAAGTAAAGCATAGCAATCCCTAACACCACTTGAGGAATCATGAGAGGTGACAGAATGAAAGCTTGGACAGCCTCCTTTCCCTTAAAGGAAAGCCTTGCTAAAGCATACGAAGCCATTGTCCCTAAAAGAACCGTGAGAGGCGTCACAATGAAAAGCAGAATCACACTGATCCGAAGCGATTCCATCCATTCTGGATTTGACACGACCTCATGAAACCAGCGAACAGAGAACGAAGTCGGTGGAAATTCAGGAAAGGCATTTGGACTAAAAGCAGATAGGACGATCACAAGAACAGGAATGGTTAAAAAAAGATAAACCAATGACCCAGCAGTCCAAATCAGGATAGAAAGCAAGCGGTCACCTATTGACTTTTTACGCATGCATCCTCGCCTCCCAACGCTTCAATAAATAGCTTAGTAGACTGACCACCACAAGCACACAAACCAATAATGTAAAGGACATAGCTGCAGCAAGAGGCAGGTTATACACCTGCATCACCTGCTGATAAATTGACAGCGGCAGCAGCGGCTGCATCCGTCCGCCGACTAACAGCGGAGTGATATAACTTCCTGCTGCCAGTGAGAAGACGATGATCGCGCCTGTCACCATGCCTGGAATGGTCAGTGGTAAGGTGACATGAAAAAAGGTTCGAATCCGGCCAGCTCCAAGACTCATAGAAGCCGGTTTTAAGTGACGATCCATATCGGTTAAACTTGTTGCGATCGGCAGTACTGCAAATGGCAGCATGACTTGGACATAGGCAATAATGACCGCATTCATATTCCACAGCATCGAGAGCGGCTTCTCAATCACATGTAAATCTAGTAACATACCATTGATCAGACCATTTTGCGAAAGAAGAACAATCCATGCAAACGTCCGAATCACAACACTTGTCAAAAGCGGCGACACAAGTAAGATATAGAAAAATGCCCGCAGACGCGGATTAGGTGCCTTGACGAGCACGTATGCTGCTGGGTATGCCATCAATAAACAAATCACCGTTGTCTGTAAAGCCACCCACACGGTACTTCCAATCGCCTTTACATATGCATCTGTCGTGAACACATGAATATATTGAGAAAAGCTATACGTTTGTAATGTATTCATCATCGAATCGACATCGCGAAAACTGAGAACGAGCATCATCACAAGCGGAGCTAGTAAAAATACAACAAGAAACAAACAGGCTGGCAGCAGCATAAACCAATGAAATCGTTGATTCTTTTTCTTGATTCGCATCACGTATGCACCTTCGAATCTAAGAAAACGATATCTTCAGGCTGCCAATGGATATGGACGGTTTCTCCAACTTCAGGCAGCTCGGGAAATGCAGCATCAGAAGCATGGACAATGATTTCACCATTTTCAAGCCCCACAACCAAACGTAATGAATGTCCAATATAACTCACATCTGACAGCACGCCAGATACATGGTTTGGCTGAACTTCCTCCTGCTCAGAAGAGATGCTGATTCTTTCAGGACGCAGCATAAGCAGTTGCTTTTCCCTTTTCTCTTGATGTGCCGCAGCCTGCAGCTGAAGATGCTGACCGTTTGAATGGGTTACATGCGGAACCGTAAATGCAGCATCAGCTTCATTGTACACGGCCTCAAAGATATTCACCTGTCCGATGAATTCAGCTACAAATCGATTGTTTGGCTGGCGGTACACCTCTAAAGGCGTCCCAATCTGCTGAATTCTACCCTCTCCTAAAATTCCAACTCGATCAGAAAGGCTTAAGGCCTCCTCTTGATCATGTGTCACAAGAATGGTTGTAATCCCGACATTTCTTTGAATATTTCGCAGCTCTGTCTGCATGTTTTTTCTTAGTTTGGCATCTAGGTTGCTGAGCGGTTCATCAAGAAGGAGAACAGACGGCTGAATCGCCAGCGCTCTTGCTATCGCTACCCGCTGCTGCTGACCACCGCTTAATTGGTGGGGCATCCGTTTCTCAAAGGCCTCTAATTGAACAAGAGACAAGCTTTCCATCACCTTCTCTTTAATTTCCACCTTCTTTTTCTTTTGAACCTTAAGCCCGTACGCCACATTATCAAATACAGTCAGATGCGGAAAGAGTGCATAGCTTTGAAAGACCATACCTGTTTTTCTTTGGTAAGGCGGCAAAGCTGTCACATCCTGATCACCAATATAGACGACGCCTTTTGTTGGTTCTAAAAAACCGCCAATGATGTTTAATAACGTTGATTTCCCGCAGCCGCTAGGACCAAGAAGGGAGAAAAACTCTCCCTCATTCACAGTAAGACTGACATCGTTGAGAGCAATCTGCTCACCGAAGTGCTGACTGATGTGTTCTAAATGAATTCCACTCATGCGATCACCTATTTTCCTCCGCCTAATACTTCGTTCCATCGATTTGTCCAATTGCCAAGCTCAGAGGTTGCTGTTTCATAATCTACCCAAGTCAGCTTGCTGTAATAATTTTCTCCAACTTTCACTTTCCCCTTAATCTTGTCATTGTATTTCACATCAGAATTCGACATGCCATAATAAGATTTTTCCGAGAAAGCCTCCTGAGCTTCTTTTCCACTCAAGTAGTTTAATAGTTTGTATGCAGCTTCTTCGTGCTGACTTCCCTTCGTTAAAGCCCAGCTCGCTACAGCTGCAACAGCGCCTTCTTTCGGATATGAGAAACCAATATCCATTCCTTCTTCTTCAAGTGCAAATACTCGCCCGTCCCAATATGGAACAGCTGCGACATCCCCACGTTCTAACAAGGTTTGAATCGATCCTGGGTTATCTGGAAAAGCAGCGACATGACCTTTTAATTGCGCGAGACTTTTAAATGCTTTATCAATATCCTTAGGATTTGATTCTGTCCCCCCTTGTGCATGAACAAGTGCAGAGAAAAATTGCAAACCAGCTGAATAAGTCGGAGATGAAATGGCTACCTTCCCTTTCAACTGACTGCTCCATAGGTCTGTCCAGCTGTTTGGTTCCTGCTTGACGAGATCTTTTCTATAAGCAATTCCAAGCTGCCCCATACTAAAGCCTGCTGCATATTGTTTTCCATTCACAGTCAGCTTCTTTTGGACAGAACGGTAAAGCTTTTTGACGTTCGGCGCTTGATCTTCATCGATAGGCGCAAGAACGTTTGCTGCAATACCTCTTTGAATCGTGTCAGGCTGTAAGATTAGTAAGTCATATGGTGGATTTTTCCCATTTGACGCTTTTAATTTTGTAAACCATTCAGAATCCGCTCCAGAGACGGTCTGCACTTTAATTCCCGTATCTTTTTCAAACTTTTCAAGGATTGGTTTGATATTCTTTTCCCAATCGCCTCCATATACGCCAACAATCACAGTCTGCTGCTGTTTGCCTTGATCCTTTCCATTTCCACCACAAGCGGTCAGCAGTACAACGATGGATAGGATACCTGCAACAATAGCGATTAATCTTCTTTTCATGATTCATTTCCCCCTTTTTGTCCATTCATTTGACGAAGTGCTTGAGTAATATCTTCCTTTGTTAACGGCTCATTTCTATGACTGAAATATTGATGAACTGCATGTTTATAGTGCGTACGTTCATTAGCCGGATAGGAACGCAGCTGAACGGCTAGCTCACTGCTGGCTTCGTCCGTCCATACTTTCTCATAAGCTGCTCTTTGTTCTCCGAAATCCCACACATCAGTAGCTGCAGGATCACCAGCCTTTTCACGCACCTTGCTCGTCTGCTCCTCATAAATCTTCCATTCATTTTGCTCTAAATACACTTGAACACCATATTGCTGCAGCGCTCTTTCTTCACTTAATAGACCAGCTTCCACTTCCTGAAGGACTTTTTCTTTCTTTCTGACAAATGGATTCCCCCAGCCGCCTCCACTTGGTGAAATCAATTGAACGATATCGCCTTTTTCAAGTCGCAGAACATCTATTTTGGGCTGGTCTTGTTTCTCACCATGAGCTGTGATCAGCTTGACCTCACCAACCGCTCCTGCTCGGCCGCCCATTAAACCCCAAGGCTGAAACTTCATCCGTTCCATTCCTCGTGCTGTCACCATCGATTCAGGCTTCATCATTTCAAATTCCAAACCAATCGCATGTCCGCCTCGATTTTCACCAGCTCCACCTGTATTCGGCAGAAGCTCATATCGGTGAACATGAATATCAATATGCTGTTCCAAACTCTCAATTGGGGTATTCTTCAAAAAGCCTGACGAATGATCAATACCGTCAACTCCATCAGTACCATTTTGAGCACCGCCGCCTCCGCCTAATGGTTCGACAACGGACATTTTCCTGCCACCCGTTTGATCATCAGGTACAGAGAGAACCACAATGGCAGATTGACCTGCACCTGCTGCCGGTACTGCTTCAGGCAGCAGCTTACCAATCGCACCTAGCACGACATTGTACAGCCTCATCGTAATCGAATGACGAATCCCGACAGAGGCTGGATATTCTGGATGCACCAGCGTTCCTTTAGGAGAGATCACATCGATTGGATACGTTATTCCACCATTAATCGGTATAAAAGGATCCTTACTAATGATGTAATTAATCAACCCTTGATAAAGAAAGGAATGCTTCTGACCATTGGTAACAAGGTTAAAGGCTGTTTTTACTTGCGGGTCACACTCAGAAAAATCGAGCGTCAGCCGTTTGCCTTTGATCGTTAGCTTGATTTTCAACCGAATAGGGACGTCTGAAATCATATCATCATCTAAATAATCAGCAAATTCACTCGTTCCATCCGGTATAGCTTCAATGACCTTTCCAGCACGATCCTCGGCTTGCTTCAGCAAGTCTATCATTCCTTGTTTCACTTCGTTTTTTCCAAATTTCTCAATCATTTCTTTTAACCGAATATCTGCTGTATTCACTGCAGCAATCATCGCATTGATATCACCATCGTTTAGATGACTAGCGCGGCTGTTAGCTCTCAAAAAAGTACGTACGACCTGATTCTCTTTCCCACCTTCATAAATTTTTACTGGCGGAATTCTTAATCCTTCTTGATGAACATCCGTTGCTGTCGGTGAAATACTCGAAGGCACAAGGCCACCCACATCACTGACATGAACAAAAGACCAAGCATAGCTTACGATTTCACCATCTACAAAAATCGGCTTAATGATATGGACATCTGGCAGGTGAGTCGCCAAACCATCTGTCGTATAAGGATCATTAGTGATGATAATGTCTCCTGGCTGCATCTGTCCGCTTTCTTCAATTGCTTTTTTTAGACTCAGCCCTAAAAAGATCGTCACACCCACTGTCTTCGGATAAACAAAGAAATCTCCAGAAGGTGTGGCTAGTGCTGTCGCAAAGTCAGCAGATTCTTTGACGAAGGTCGTAAACGACGTCCGTTCAATGACATGCCCCATACCTGATGCAATCGCATTAAAATAACTGCGCATCATCTCAAGCTTTGCTGGGTCAGTTCTCATGTAAAGCCGCCTCCTTTGAAATCACTAAGTTACCTGATGGATCAATACTGCCTGTCCAGTTTGGCAAAATTAATGTTGTCGTATCATCCTGCTCAATCACGGCAGGCCCATTTACAATAGAACCTACTGACAGCGTATCCCGGTTATAAACCGATGCTTCATATTCTTTTTCTTCTATAAAAATTCGTCTATATTCATTTGGTTTCAAAGACTGTCCCATGCTTTCTTGAACAGGTGAAAAAGGCAGCGGAGGCGTCTCACCTATGACTCGAACGCGTAAATGAGTAAACTCGATTTTTGCCTGATCATCCCTATGACCATATTGACGCTGATGCAATTTGTGAAAGGCTTCAATAAGTTGGTGGATGTCTTGTTCTTGCTTTAACCAATCAATCGATAATGGCAATTCAATCTCAAATGCCTGCCCTTGATATCGTGCGTCTGCTAATAAGAGAATGGATGTCTGATTGATATGCTGAATGTTCTGCTGGCTGACCCAATCAGTCGCTTTTCGTGACAGCTTCTCATAATCTTGTTTTAGTTGGTTGATCGAATAGTCTTGTAAACATATTTTCTTCGACAGCACCGCATCATGGATAAAATCGGCTGTTAAAGCACCTAACGCACATAATGTACCAGGACTTGGAGGAACAACTACATTTTTCGCATGAATTTCTCTTGCAAGGAAATTCGCCACAACCGATCCTGCTCCGCCAAACGCCAGCAAACTAAAATCTCTAGGGTCAAATCCTTGCTGCTCCATCACATTGCTTAATTCTGTGTACATATTGGCTACGGCTACTTGAATGAGCTGGTCAGCCGCCTCTTCAAGCGTTTTGTTGAGCTGATCAGCAATTGGCTGAAAGGCCTTTTTCGCCGCAGACAGTTGTAAATGTAAATGTCCTCCGGCAAAACGTTCTTGATTGAGATAACCGCATATGAGAAACGCATCAGTTAAAGCTGCTTTTTCTCCCTTTCCATACGAAGCTGGTCCCGGGTTTGAGCCAACTGATTCCGGCCCCGCTTTGAGAAGTCCGCCCTGATCAATCCATGCTACCGAACCTCCTCCTGCTCCTATTGAATACATCGCAACAGATGGAAGAATAATTGGGAAGCCTGAAAGCTGATTCGATTGAGCCATTGTAGGCTGTCCATTTTGAATGATCGAGATATCTGCACTCGTCCCCCCAACATCAAAAGTGATCAGATTGGGTTCACTCGCTAATGCTGCAATTCTCGCCGCACCGATGACACCAGCTGCCGGACCAGAAAAGAGAGTCTTAACAGGCGAAGTTGCCGCACTTTCTGCATCCATTAAACCACCATTTGATTGTGTAATGTATGGAGAAATTGGTACACCTTCTTCCTTCAAACGGCTTTTCAATGTTTGCAAATACTGTTTCACCTTTGGCTGAATGTACAAATTAACAACAGACATCACTGTACGCTCGTATTCCCTCATTTGAGGCCATAATTCAGATGAGGTGAGGACTTCTAACTGTGGATAATGATGATTGATATAGGCTTTTGCCTGTAATTCATGAACTGGGTTTTGATAACTATGTAAAAATGAAATGACGATACCTGCTAGCTTTTTAGATATAACATGCTGGACCGCATCATCTAATTGCTGCAGATGGAGAGGTTTTTTGATCGTACCATCGTGTATCAACCTTTCAGAGATTGGATATACATGCTTCCGTGGTATCAATGGTTCTGGCAAACGAGAATTGAAGTCATAAGGAACGGGTAGTCGTAAACGTTGAAGTGACAATATATCTTGAAATCCTTCTGTCACAAAAAGGGCTAAATCTGCTCCTTTTCGCTGTAATAATGTATTCAGACCGATTGTCATTCCGTGAACGAGGTATTGGATGTTGGATAAATCAACACCTCTTTTTTTTAGAAGATTTAACCCATTGATAATTCCTTGGGCTGGGTCATCAGTCACTGTAGGCGTTTTGAGTTCAGTCAGCTCCCCTGTTGCTTCATTTATCAGCGATAAATCAGTAAATGTTCCGCCTATGTCTATTCCGAGCCGGTATGAGACATCCGCCATTTGTACTTCCCTCCTACAATGTAATTAGAATCATATTTTGATAAATTACGACATTTTTTGATATTTGACTCCATATTATTAAAGCAGATCGGTCTAGTCAATTTTATTTTTTTGAAATTTCTGTGTGTTAAATTCTTGAAATTAGCCAAAAAAGCAGTGATAAAGCCATTTTGGATGAGCATATTCGTTTTCTGACCCACAAAATTAAAATTTTTATGAATTTCTACAAAAATGAAAAGCAAGAAATCAGGTAAAAACTGTTTTTTGAATTTTAAAAGACGTTTTTTCAAAACCAGGAGAAATTGGTAAGTAATTCTGCTATACTTCTGTTTACAAAATACGCAAACAAGAAAGAGAGCCAGCATCTATGAAACTTCTTAAAATGATTCTCTTGCTTTTATTGATTGTCATTGGTATAGCAACAGGCTATATCCAACTGGAGCAAGGAAAACAAGAGACAGCGAATTCATCTTATGACAAAACCATTCATTTTCCATCAGACCGCTATCCCGAAACAGCCAAGCACATAGAAGAAGCCATTGATGAAGGTCATTCGTCCATTTGTACAATTGACCGTAAACATAGTGATGAGCAGAGAGATCGATCACTACATGGCATTCCAACAAAGCGCGGGTATGATCGGGACGAATGGCCAATGGCGATGTGCAAAGAAGGAGGCAGTGGAGCTTCTGTCAAATATGTACGCCCTTCTGATAATAGAGGCGCAGGCTCGTGGGTAAGTCATCAATTATCGGATGATCCTGACGGCACAAGAATTCAATTTATCATCGATTAGCCGCCTTTCCCTTTTCTATATTAAAAAAATTTTCACATGACTGCTTGCAGGTATTTTAAACACTTTTTTCATGCCGATAATCCTTAAGGAGGGATATCCTACCTTATACCTAAAGGAGTCAAAAAGCATGAAGAAAAAGGGAAAACTGAGGCTAGGCGCCAAAATTTTGCTGATCTTTTTAAGTGTCCTCATCATCTTTTCTGCGGTTGTTGGTTATGTTGTGAATCGCGAAATGACAGAAAATATTAAGCAAATGGCAACTGAAAAAGCAAAAGGTGACTTAAAACTAGGCTACGCCTACCTAAATGAAAAAGTGTCAGGCTCGTGGCAGATTAAAGAAGACAAGCTATTCAAAGGAAATACGCAAATCAATGATCATGACACATTGGTTGACCAATTAGCCGAATATACCGGTGATACCATCACGATTTTTCAAGGAAATACCCGTGTTGCTACGAATGTCATGTTAAACGGGAAACGAGCTGTAGGTACTGAAGTCTCTCCTGAAGTGAAGACCACTGTTTTAGACAAAGGAGAAAATTATTACGGGACAGCAAATGTTGCTGGGAAAGACTATCAAACGGCTTATATGCCAATCAAAAATGAAGCAGGCGAAACAATTGGTATTTTTTATACTGGCGCTAATCAAAGCATGATTTCACAAATGCTTCAGTCATTCTATATACAATTTGTCATCGTCCTTTTGTTAAGTCTGATCGTTTCAGTCATCATTATTTCTATTTTCACTAAGCGGATTCAGGTACGTCTCAAGCATTTGGCTTCTGCCATTAAGAGTGCAGGCGAAGGTCATTTAACCATCAATGTGACGGATACTGCCGGAGATGAATTGTCTGATCTGGCTGGACATTTCAATAAGATGCGTGAAAAACTAAATCAAACCATTCTAAATGTCATGAACACGTCTGAATTAGTGGCCACATCCTCTGAACAGCTGTCAGCTAGCGCAGAAGAAACGAGTGCAGCATCAGAAAAAATCACCCACACGATCCAAGAAGTGGCACAATCTTCAGAAGAACAGTCCGCTCAAATGACAGCTAGTGAGCACAAGATGATTCAAGTATCAAACGAGCTGGCAAACATCACTGAAAATGCCGGACAAATGGCTTCAAGAAGTCACTTCGCACAAGAAATTGCCCAAAAAGGTGTACACAATATCGGTGAAGTTCATTCACAAATGACATCTATTGCAAAATCAATTGAAGAAAACGGTACAGCAATTCAAGCATTGGAAACACGTTCAGCTGAAATTGATCATATTTCCAAAGTCATTACAGATATCGCCAGCCAGACAAACCTGCTAGCTCTTAATGCAGCAATTGAAGCAGCACGGGCAGGTGAGCATGGAAAAGGGTTTGCTGTTGTCGCAGACGAAGTGAGAAAGCTCGCTGAAGAATCTCAAGCATCATCAAACATGATTTCCCATCTCATTTCTGAAATACAAAAAGAGATGACTCATTCGACGAATGCCATCAAACAAGTAAGAGAAGAAGCAGCTCAAGGGGCTGTCCTTATCTCTCATACAGAAGAATCTTTTCATGATATCCAGCAGTCCATGAGAGAAATGGCAGATGGCATTAAGCATTTATCGAGTGCATCACAAAAAATCGCAGCTTATACTAACGATGCGAAACAGTCTTTTGCGTCTATTACAGAAGGCGTTAAACGAACGAGTGAACATTCACAGCAAGTAGCAGGTTTAACAGAAGAACAATTTGCTGCAATGGAAGAAGTAACAGCTTCATCAGAAGCACTTGCCCATTTAGCAGGAGATTTAAAAGCAATGGTCTCGCAATTTCACATCTAGATCCCACAACAAATAGCGCAAGACGGCTGCAATCGTCTTGCTGCCTAACTTTCTCCTCAAGAATGACTCTTTCAACCATTTACGTTTCAACGAAAATCCATGAATAAAGGAGTTTTTTATATGAATCTCTTAAATCAAACCTATTCTCTATCTATCTCCTACCACCAAATCACGGTATACACCGGAAGCGAAACACCACCTATCATTGATTGGACAGATGAGGACATTCTTCAAGGATTCGCAACTGGAGATCAAGGAGTTTCCTTTGAAGGAATCAATAATGGAAAGGCGTCTATTATTGTGACATTAAATAGCGATGAGCCCCAAGTCTCTATTGATAGAGCTATAACAGTGCCCTTTACGCATACAAGGGATCAAGTTTATATCACAAGCGTCATGGCTCATGTACTGTCTTTCCCCATTCCAAAAGGAGACTATCAGCTTACCTGCTATACCTCACAGCAGCCTGATCAAGATGTTTATTATGTAAATTTCCAAACAGTGTAGATTACGACTGATCGTATAAATCAAGCCACTTTTCCGCATAGTCTACCGATTCTCTCACTGGCAATAAATATGAACTGGCAAGTCCGATTTGATTGTGCTGATGGAGGCCTCCTGATTGCAGAAAATCACGGCCAATCTGTTCAAATAGTTCTTCTCTTGTGATGATATCTTGGTACTCTTTCCATACTCTCCACCCATTTTCTAAAATAGGGGCTCCTCTTGTCATGAGGTCCTGCTGGGGGATTCGGTATTCAGCTAGATGAAAAGCTGTCATGCTTTCAAATGTTGTACCAAGCAGCAGCACTTGAGCATGAAGATCATACATGCGACCAAGAGGCGAATGCTCTCCTAATCCAAAGGAAAGTGCATGGTGTTTCAGAATTTCATGTTTTCTTTTCCCCCAGGCTGTGAATGAAAAATGGGGATGGTTGCTTCTCGCCACGCCTGGGTATTTCCAAAATGTTTCCGCTACCTTTCCCATTGCTGTTGGCGTCGTGTAAGCTGGATCAAATGCAGGCATGGTTTCTTTGATCGATTTCCACCATGAATAAGGAACAGGCGGATCAATCCAATCGGCAGGATCAGAAAGCTCTAACGTTTGTGCCGGCATAATGAGTGTCCCCTCTTCTGTTAAGGTTTCCATCAATGCTTGTATGACGGCTACAGCGCCTCCGTTTACCCAGCCGATGGATGATAAAGATGAGTGAACACATAAAATCATGCCCTTTTTCACACCAAGTTGTTCCAAGTCTGCTTTGATTGTTTCCTTTGTCATCGGTTCAGCTTGATTTTCGATTAATTTTTGCATCGTTCCTTTTCCTCCTGCGTCTCTTCGATTATTGATGAATGAGACGTTTAACCGCAATAGACAGTTTGTAATTTGCGTAATTTGTCAGCTCCGTTAAAAACTGATCAAGCTCATCATGACTCGAGAAATGTCCTTCAGCCATATAACAGCCCTCACCACTTATTTTGAACAAATTCTTGATTTCTTCCTTTTCATAAAGAAACGACAGAAGTGGTTCATGATGATGACTCCGGGTATAGAGCTGCAAAAATGTTTGAATCGTCTTTTGCGTCTGCCAATCAATTGAAATGGTATATGCTTCGATCACGCCTTCTTCTTCTAGCTTTAACACCCGATTTGCAACAGCTTGGCCGGTTAAATGAACTTTTTCACCTAGAGCTTTCATCGTTAATCGGCTATTCTTTGATAGTTCTTTTAAAATATTCATATCTGTTTGGTCTAGCATTGGCTCACCTCTTTCAAAAATCAAGCCCTTCCGATAAAAGACTTTCATGATCCTCTGTCACATAGAACTCTTTTAATATACTGTAAACTTAATCAGAAAAAAAGGAGGCCTTTTTATGAAAATTACACTCATTCGCAATGCTACTTTATACCTTCACTATGGTCATTCAACTTTTTTAATCGATCCCTTTTTGGCAGCAAAAGGAACATATCCACCGTTCCCTCATACAGCCAATCAACATTTGAACAACCCTATTGTGGAGCTTCCTGTAAATATAGATTTAGACAGTCTGTTACACCCAGATGCTGTCTTACTCTCTCATTTACATGTGGACCACTTTGACGACGAGGCCAAAAGGAAATTAGCTCAAGATGGGCCAATTTATACTCAATCGGAGAAGGATCGAAAAGAAGTTGAAGAAGCTGGATTTCAGCATGTCACATGCATTGAAGATGAAATGGACATTTGCGGCGTTCATATTAAACGTACAGGTGGACAGCATGGGACGGGAGAAACGGCGAAGCGAATGGGGCAGGTGAGCGGTTTTGTTTTCTCTCACCCTGATGAACCTACCCTTTATATTGCAGGTGATACCATTTGGTGTGATGAACCGAAAGAGGTTGTGAATACATGCAAGCCAGACGTCATTGTGGTCAATAGCGGAGCTGCTCAATTTTTAGAAGGCGATCCGATTACCATGACTAAGGAAGAAATTTTAGACATTCACCGTTCTCAGCCAAAAGCTCAAATTGTCGCCTGTCATCTTGAAGCTGTGAATCATTGCTTGTTAACAAGAGCTGCTTTGGAAGCTTACATTCAAGAGCATCATGCAGATCAAGCCATTTTTGTCCCTCAAGATGGGGAAAGTCTCACCTTCTGATCACAATAAAAAACCGGCACCTCGCTGCCGGTTTTATCATTATTATGGGCGATGGTGCTGTGGTTTTTTCAGCAATGGAACAAATCCGTTCTTTTTCAAATGATTGTAATGCTCATCCATTCGTTTCGTGATGTGTGTGCCTTGTTCCTTTGTTAACACGCCATACTGTACATATTTCTCAATGACTGCTTTTCGTTTAGAAAGAATTTGCTGCTCAAGGATTTCAATTTGTTTTTGTTGTTCTGCTGTTAATTTCACTTGGTGTGTCACCGGGCGCTTTTCCATTTGAGGTGTTTCTCCATGAGCCGTTTCTATCTGAAAACCAAATAACAGCATCATCGACAAGATGATCAAACCACTTATTTTTTTCATCATTGTTGTTCCCTCCTTTATTCGCCTTTATTTTGCGCTCATTTTCCTTTTTTATACATTATTTTAACACGCTAATTGCTTATAATATTCTTACTTTTTCACTTTTCTTCTGAAAACGTTGTCCTATCAGAAAAAGCGTGCTATGTTTTGTTTTGTATAAAAAATAGAGGAGGATTCTTAAATGAGTCGTTTTTATCATAAAAAATCTATATGGATCATGCTTGTTGTATCTGCTTGCATCCTTATCATGTCTGCTTGCAGTCAATCAGGCTCATCTCAAACCGGAGACACAAAGTGGGATGAGATTAAAAAGAAAGGGAAAATCGTGGTTGCAACTTCAGGCACCCTTTATCCAACTTCTTATCATGATACTTCTAATGGCAAAGATCAATTAACTGGCTATGAAGTAGAAGTTGTCAAAGAAGCGTTTAAACGTCTTGATGTGAAAGTAGAATTTAAAGAAATGGGTTATGACGGGATGCTGAGCGCCATTAATTCTGGTCAAGTGGATGCCGCTGCAAATGATATCGACATCACAGATGACAGAAAAGACAAGTTTGCCTTTTCAACCCCTTATAAATATTCCTACGGAACGGCTATCGTACGGAAAGATGATTTATCAGGCATTAAAACTTTAAAAGATTTAAAAGGAAAGAAAGCAGCAGGTGCTGCCACGACGATTTACATGGATGTCGCTCGTAAGTACGGTGCGAAGGAAGTCATTTATGATAATGCGACAAACGAGCAATATTTAAAGGATGTTGCAAACGGCCGAACAGATGTCATTTTAAATGATTATTACTTGCAGACACTGGCTCTTGCTGCATTTCCTAAATTAAATATTACGATTCACCCCGACTTGAAATACATGCCGAATGAACAAGGATTTGTCATGAAGAAGGACAACAAAGAGCTTCAAAAAGAATTGAATCGTGTATTAAGCGACATGAAAAAAGACGGAACAATGAAAAAGATTTCTGAGAAATTCTTTAATCATGCAGACGTCTCAAAGAAAATTGATGCTGATGTCGAAGATGTCGACATTTCCAAATAAGGAGCCGCAATCGTGGGAGATATTCATTTAGAATATATATTTAATCCTGCACTGGCAAAGGCGTCATTTCCGTTTGTCATGAAAGGCATCTGGCTGACGCTGCTCATTTCCTTTGTGAGCATGTTTTTTGGTACCATTCTTGGTTTTTTTATCGCTCTTGCCAGGATGGCGAATTCATGGATTCTTAAGCTGCCTGCACGGCTGTATATCTCATTCATGCGAGGCGTGCCCATTCTGGTGATTTTGTTTATTCTTTATTTTGGGTTCCCTTATATCGGCATTGAGTTTACAGCAGTCACTGCCGCCATTATTGGGTTCAGCTTCAATAGTGCTGCCTATATTGCAGAAATTAATCGGGCGGCCCTCTCCTCTGTTCCAAGTGGACAGGTGGAAGCCGCTAAATCATTAGGTCTCAGCTATTGGCAAACGATGCGCGGTGTCATTTTGCCTCAATCCGTCCGCATCGCCTTGCCGCCATTGACCAATGTCATGCTTGATTTAATCAAAGCTTCCTCACTGGCAGCGATGATTACTGTACCAGAGCTCTTCCAGCAAGCAAAAATTGTAGGCGGACGAGAATTTGATTATATGACCATGTATATTTTGGTCGCACTCATTTACTGGGGCATTTGCAGTGTCGTCTCATTGCTTCAGGACTTTTTAGAAAAACGCTATGCGAAATATCTGTAGCAAAAAAAGAGCGGATCTCATGGATCTGCTCTTTTCAGCATGATAGAAAACCTTTGCAGCCCTAAGCACCGGAGCGCAGACCTGCGGGCGAATGCGAGGGTTTGTTCTACACGATAATTAATGAATAAGCCATAACCACACATATAATCCGAGTAAAGTGAGGATCAAGGTTGGGATGGTCAGGATGATTCCGGCTTTCATGTAAGCCCCCCAAGAGATATGAACGCCTTTTTTCTTTAAGACATGAAGCCACAGCAATGTCGCCAATGAGCCGATTGGGGTCATTTTCGGTCCAAGGTTGGAGCCGATAACATTGGCATAAATCAGCCCGTCTCTCATGACACCTGCTGTATCTGTATGTCCAATGGCAATCGCATCAATTAAAACAGTCGGCAGATTGTTCATCACAGAGGACAGCACTGCGGCAAGTACACCCATAAACATCGTTCCTGCAAGCAAGCCATGTGATGCCCCTTGCTCGATCCATGCCGCCAATATTTCAGTAAGGCCAACATTTTTCAATCCATATACGACGACATACATACCGATCGAGAAAAACACAATGGACCACGGCGCTTCTTTGATCACTCGCTTTGTCGCCACTTGCGGACTTCTTCTCGCCAGCCACAAGAAAGCAAGGGCAATCCCGCCTACAATAATAGACACTGGAACACCGATCAGCTCGCCCGCAAAATAACCAACAAGCAGACAGCCGAGCACATACCAAGACAAACGGAACATACGGATATCTCGAATAGCTGATGCCGGCTCTTTCGCCTGTGACAGATCGTAGGTTTTTGGGATAAGTTTTCGGTAAAACACATACAGAACCAGCATGCTCGCTCCAAGCGACACAAGGTTTGGCACGAACATATTCGCTGTATATTCTAGAAAACCAATATGAAAATAGTCGGCTGATACGATATTGACCAGGTTACTAATGACAAATGGCAAGGAGGTTGTATCTGCAATAAAGCCGCTTGCCATCACAAAAGGTAGCACCATGCGCTCATCCAGCTTCAACGCTCTCACGACAGATAAGACGATTGGGGTCAAAATCAGTGCCGCTCCATCGTTTGCAAAAAAAGCAGCCACAACAGCGCCGAGCAATGTTAAATAAATAAACATGCGGACACCGTTGCCTCTTGCAGCTTTTGCCATATGCAGTGCAGCCCACTCAAAAAAACCGATCTCATCTAAAATTAACGAAATGATAATAATACCAATAAAAGCAAAGGTGGCGTTCCATACAATTTGCGTAACTTCCCATACATCGCCTAGATGAACGACGCCAAAGGCAAGCGCAAGAATGGCACCCCCACATGCTGACCATCCTATGGTGACACGTCCTGGCTGCCAAATGACAAGGACGAGGGTCATGATGAAAATCAAAATGGCTAAGGTGACTGAACCCAAAGGTGGCCCCCCTTTCATTTTTCTCATAAAATCTTTATCTATCATACAACGAAATACATCAGTTGTATGCCATTTTCGCATTTCACATGAAAATCCGCAGGTGATCCGTGCACCTGCGGATTCCATCATATATTATTGATCTTTTTTCATCAGCATCAATTCAATAAATAACTCACATCGCTGGCTAAAATGACTTAAGTCGATCGACGTCATGTCAAAAATTTGTTTCATTCGATAGTTTAATGTATTTTGATGAATAAACAACTGCTCCGCTGCTGGCTTTAACTTGCAGTTATTCAATAAGTAGACTTCAAGCGTTTTTAAAAACGAAGTTTGACTTTCGCGGTCTTTTTCCTTCAAACGTAACAAATCTGGATTGAAGTCGTTTTTCTTTTTTTGATGGCTGTAAATGGAGTCTAAAAACCGGAAGACCCCTAAATTCTCATAATCGTATGGAATCAGTTCTTGTCCTCCAACAATTTTCACTGCCTTGACGACCTCTATCGCTTCAAATCGACTTGTACTCATTTTCATGACATCACGATACTCTCTTCCCATTCCGATATACAAAGGGGAGGGATGCGCATGCGTTTTCGATTGCAGATGTGCGATGACATCAGCGGCAGTCGCTTTCGGTGAGTGCCGATCTGACAGGCTGCCTAATATAACAACGATATCTGCTTGAACCGAATAGACGTGATTCACTTTATCCTCTAGCTGCAAATACGTTCGAATGACATCCTTCACATCTTCTGCCGTCTCACTTTTGTTATCGGCAGCGTGCACGACCATGACGGTAAATACGGCTGGCAGTGGAATGCTTAAGTTCTCAGCCTCCCATTTCAGCTCTTCTTCTGTATAAAAATGATCATCCATGACCTTTTTGAAAAACTCTTCAATCTTGCCTTCCTTTTTCTCAAGCTGTTTCTTATTCTTATAAATCACTTTTCCAACCTGAAAGGAAGCCTCGTGTAAAAATTGCAGCTCTTCCTGAGTGAGGGAATCCTCAATGTCCTGCACCCAAATAAAGCCTACTACCTCTTGTTTATGCTTGGCGCTCACAGCCACCCGCCGATTAAATCCAAGCTCGTCATGACCGCTCACATAAAAAGGCTTTGATTCCGCGAAAAGTCGCTCGATTACCCCTGTTTTCTTTAACCAATCGACCACAGATCCCGGGCATTCCTTTGAGAAAATCGTTTGCTGATTGACTGGGTCAAACTGCTGAATGCTGTAAGAATTATAAGCAAGGAGCTGACACTCTGTGCTTTCTAAAATGACTGGCTTCTTTAAATATCCGCTAATAAATGCAATTAATTTATCGACATCAAAAAATGTATGAAGCTTTTCTAATATCTCTTCCATCCCGATTGCTCCCTGATTAAGTGATACATTTATCATACTTCTTTCCAGTCAGATTTGTATAGAAACAAGTCGCAGACAGGCAAAAAAAGCATGAACCCATCAGTTCAGGTTCATGCTTTTTCCATATTAAAACATTTCACTAATCGTTTTTGCCTGCATGTGCAGAGCTAGGTAATCTGGACCGCCTGCTTTTGAATCCGTTCCTGACATTTTGAAGCCGCCGAATGGGTGGTAACCAACGATGGCACCTGTGCAGTTACGGTTAAAGTAAAGGTTCCCCACATGGAACTCCTGCTTCGCACGGTTGATGTGATCACGATTATTCGTAATGACAGCACCTGTTAAACCGTATTCTGTGTTATTGGCTACCTCAAGTGCTTCATCAAAGCTTGAGACTTTCGAGAAAGCCAACACTGGTCCAAAGATTTCTTCTTGCATTAAACGAGAAGTCGGCTCAAGATCTGCAAAAATGGTCGGGTGGATAAAGTATCCTTCCGAATCATCACTCGTTCCGCCAGTGATTAAGCGGCCTTCCTGTTTGCCAACCTCGATATAATCCGTGATCTTGTCAAAGGACGCTTGATCAATGACAGGTCCCATGTAAACATCCGCAGAAAGCGGATTGGCTGTTGTTTTCGTTTCTGTGATTTCCTTCACTCGCTCAACCACTTGGTCATACAGCTTCTCATGGACGACTGCCCGCGATCCAGCTGAACATTTTTGACCTGAAAACCCGAAGGCTGATGTGAAAATGGCATTAGCCGCTAATTCAACATCTGCATCCGCATCAACAACTACTGTATCCTTACCGCCCATTTCAGCAATGACACGTTTTAAATGCTGCTGGCCTGGCTGCACTTTTGCCGCGCGTTCAAAGATACGTGTCCCTACTTCTCTTGATCCAGTGAATGTAATCAGACTTGTTTTCGGATGATCTACTAAGTAATCCCCAACTTCTGCTCCGCTTCCTGGTACAAAGTTGACAACACCCTTTGGAAGACCGGCTTGCTCAAGCTCTTCCACAAAACGGGCTGCAATGACAGGCGTCGCACTTGCTGGTTTTAAAACAACTGTATTCCCAGTGACGATTGGCGCTACTGTTGTTCCGGCCATGATGGCAAATAAGAAGTTCCACGGCGGAATGACGAGCGTCACGCCAGTTGGTGTGTACACATATTGATTGCGTTCCCCTTCGCGGCTGTTCACTGGTTTGCCTTTCGCCAGCTCCAGCATTTGACGAGCGTAATACTCTAGGAAGTCAATCGCTTCTGCTGTATCTGCATCCGCTTCATTCCAAGGCTTACCTGCTTCTTTTACAAGAAGGGCTGAATACTCATGCTTTTTACGGCGAATGCTTGCCGCAGCACGGAATAATACGCCTGCTCTTTCTTCAGGAGACGTATAGCGCCATGTTTCAAATGCTTTCGCTGCTGCTTGAACCGCTTGTTCTGCCTCTTCCTTCCCGGCCTTTGATACAGTTCCAACCACTTCATCCTTTTTCGCTGGATTGATCGAAACAATCTTGTCCTTCGTTTCAATTCTTTCTCCATTAATCACGAGCGGATAGGTTTGACCAAGTGATTCTGTTACTTTAGCTAATGCTTGTTCAAACGCTTTGCGGTTTTCTTCCTGGCTAAAATCCGTGAATGGTTCATGCTTGTAAGGTGTTGTCATTTTTGTCACGCTCCCGTTTCAAATTATTTTTTCGTCATTCCTTTTAAAGCAAAGGCAATGTTTGCCGGCCGTTCTGCAAGACGTCTCATGTAGTAGCCATACCACTCTCGTCCATACGGCGTATAGACCCTCATTTGATAGCCTTCTTGCACAAGTGCTTGCTGTGTTTCTGATCTCATGCCGTACAGCATTTGAAATTCGAACTGACTTGTCTGTATATTGTGTTTTTTCACAATATTTTTCGTGAACTCAATCATTCGATCGTCATGTGTCGCAATGGCTGTATAGTTTCCTGAGAGCAATTGCTTTTCGATCAGCTTTTGATAATTCTGATCGACGTCTTTTTTGTTTGGATACGCCACTTCGGCGGATTCCTTATAGGCACCCTTTACAAGTCTTAAAAATGGCTGCAGCTTATTTAGGTCATCAAGATCCTTTTCTGTTCTGTACAAATACGCCTGCAAGACCGTACTGACATACTCATATTGAGATTTCATCTCTTTAAAAATGTCCAGCGTTTTTTGACAGCGCTGTTCATCCTCCATATCGATTGTCACCATGATATGGTGCTTCTCTGCCGTATCTAAAATCCTTTTCATATTGCGATACACAAGGTCATCGTCAATATCCAGGCCAAGTGATGTCATTTTGAGTGACACGTGAGAATTGAGTCCCGCCTCTGCAATCCGCTGAATGGTTTGAATACACTCAATCGTCCGTTCATTTGCAATCTCTGCCTTTGTGACAAACTCACCAAGGTGATCAACTGTCACAGCCATTCCTTGGTCATTTAATCGCTTGATCACAGGGATCGCACTCTCAAAGTCCTTCCCTCCGATGATTTTCTTAGATGCAACAGCACTTCCCCAATTACGAGCAATATGGTTCAAGAGACTGCTCTTTGACAAAAACAAGAAGAAATTTCTTGTGACCGACTCCATAAAGGGCACCTCCCACTCTTTGTAAGCTATGTCTTTATTGTAAGGCTCATAAGCTGTCCGCTACAATATTTGAAGATGACAAAAATTCTGACTTTTTTTGTGGTTTTATCACAATAACAGATAAAAAAGAGCCTGCCGCGATCCGGCTGGCTCTTCCCTGCTTACGCCCACACCTCATCAAGGGTAGACTGCAGCAGCTCATTTAATTCTTGCATCAGGTTGTCTTTCGGCTGATTGTAGCTTTTCACCAATTCATCAAATCGCTCGATCTCTTTGTCGATAAATGGATGGACATAAGCGAGGCGGTTTTCTACATCCATTTCTTCGCCGTCCATTTTACGTTTGAGCAGCTCATGGATTTCCGCTAAAAGCGGTCCTTCCTCCACTAGTTCCTCGAGCAGTTCATGAAAGTCCATCGGCGGAACCGTCCGGTAGCGTTCAATCCACTGACAGGCAAGTAGCGGACGAAGCACATAGAAATACTTCTTGATTCGCACCTGCTCTCCTCGTAAATGCCTGCTTTCATTCCGCTTCGCCATATTGAGGTAATGATACATCAATGCTGCGGGATAAAACGCTCGATCCTTTAATTCTCTTAGCTGCTTTGCCAAAGAGAAGGATTCAGCATAGATGATGTCAGAAGACAGCCATTCCATGATGGACGGATTCGATTTATTGAATAAGCGAAGTGCCTTTCTAAGCTCCCAGCCGCTGATATCAAGCATGTCATCAATCGGCCGTTCAATGACATCACGATGCTCTTCCATCGCCCAATACCATTCTTTTCGAGGCACATATAAAAAACGAACATCGTAGTCACTATCAGTCGAAGGGAATCCCCATGCTCTGCTGCCTGATTCGACCGCGAGGCAAATCTTGACGTCATACGTTTCTTCGATGATTTTCAGCTCTTCCTTGATTCTCTCTCTCATCAACCATCAACTCTTTCTATAGAAATCTGCATGACTTCATCACGATTTGGTAAAATACGAATAAGACATATATGAAAAAGGAGTTGGATCTCATGTCTATATCTCGCATCATGAAATGGATCACCGGGATTTTTGAAGCCTGTCTTGCCATCCCTGTCATCGGAGGACTATTTATTATTAGCAATGGCTATTCACCGCTCATGGTCATGCTTATTCTGCATATTATCACACTCGTCTTATCGAAGCGAGACCAAGGACCAATGATTGGCAGCATCATTGGGATTATCACATCCTGCCTCGCCTGGATTCCGATACTCGGATTCATCCTGCATATCATCACAGCTCTTGCCCTCATTATCACAGCGTTAGTGCCTGATGAAAAAACGAGGCAGAATACGAGTTATTAAAAAAGAGGCCCTCCTAGAGCGGCCTCTTTGTTCTTTTATTTGAGCAAATGCTTTTGTAAGAAGGCGAGCTTCTCTGTTTGAAACGCCGGGATAAATTCGTGTCCAAAATAGCGATATATCTTCAGGTCTTTATCTGCTTCTAAATGGTTGTATGCCGCAAACACAGTAGATGGCGGGGTTATTTTGTCAATCAGCCCGATCGCCATCAATGTTGGCTGTTTCACCCATCCAGCTAAATTGATTAAATCAAAATAGCTTAATGTCTCAAATGCCTTTTCCTCCACTTCTGGATCACTGTTTCTTCGAAAGTATGAATTGATTTCTAAATAAGGCTGCTCCAATGCAACGTCCACTGCACGCTCGAAGTTCGATAAATAAGGGTAATCTGCCACGACGACCTGCGGAATGTCTGAAAGGGCTGCGGCGGCTACCGCTAATGCACCTCCTTGGCTTCCACCAATCACGCCAATTCGGTGTTCATCTACTTCGGGGAAGGATTGAACCACTTCGAGTGCACGGACGGCATCTAAATAAACGCCGCGATAATAGTAAGTCTCCTTGGATAAAATACCTTTTGTCATCCATCCCAAAGCGTGACCGCCTGGTGTCACTGACGTATCTTCACTGCCGCCTTGACCGCGGACGAGCATACCAAATGTCGCATAGCCATGCAGCGCCCAGTTGACAATGTCGTGAATGCCGCCATCATAGCTGGCATTATAGCCATGAAAACGAACGAGCGCTGGATGCGGACCTGATTGATCTGGTACCGCGTACCAGCCTTCAATTCGAGAATGCCCAAAGCTTTGATACGTCAGGCGGTACACCTTGACCCCTTTCACTGGATAGTCATAAGGTTCAAGCGCTGGATCTGCCTTCACTTGACGCAGTTCTTCAAGCGATGCCTTCCAAAAGTCTGAGAAATCAGGACGTGCTGTTTTCTTTGGTTTATATTTTTTTAGATCTTCTAATGATAAATCGAACAATTGCATATCCTACTATTCCCCTTTGTTTTATTAGTTATATATATCATACCACTCATTTCTTGATTGAGAAAGTCATTTAACAAAACCTTCTGACATTTCTATTGGCAAAGATGATGGAAACCTTTATGATAAAGAAACTGACCATAAAGACTAGATGTTCTCAGACAGAATCATCCTTTACAATATATTCATGAAGATGATCGATCGTTCATGAATTTTCACATGACATATAGCGAAAAAAGGAGGAATCCCTATGAAAGTCGCCCTTATCCAAATGGATGTACAAATTGGAGAACCTGAATTGAACTTTAAAAAAGCAGAAGCTTTCTTAGAAGAAGCAATTCACGAGCAGCCTGACCTGATCATTTTACCCGAAATGTGGAATACCGGCTACGCCCTTGAGCAAGCCGATCAGCTTGCGGATGTAAACGGTGAACGAACAATACAGCTCTTTTCCTCCTTTGCCCGTAAGCATCAAGTGTATCTCATCGCAGGCAGTGTCTTAAATAAGCGAACAGAAGATGAAAACATCACCAACACGATGTATGTCTTTAACCGCCAAGGTGAGCTTCTGTTAGATTATGATAAAATTCACTTGTTCCGTCTAATGGATGAGCACAACTATTTAACCGCTGGTGATCAGCTTGGTTTATTTGACTATAGTGAAGATGTGAAAATTGGCGCAATGATCTGCTATGACCTCCGCTTCCCGCAGCTTTCTAGAACACTTGTGAACAAAGGGGCGAAGATCCTCGTCAATACAGCGCAATGGCCGTCAGCCAGAGTGAATCATTGGCGCAGCCTGCTCATTGCAAGAGCGATTGAAAACCAGTCATTTATGATTGCTGTAAACAGAACAGGCACAAGCAGAGACACAGAATTCCCTGGACACTCCATGGTGATTGATCCACTCGGCCGCATACTGCTTGAAACAAGCGATGACGAAGACATTTATTATGCTGAAATTGATCTTCAGCTAGTGGATGAAGTCAGGCAGCAAATTCCGGTTATGACGGATCAGCGTCTGGACTTATATTAAAAAGCAGGGTGCTCCCCTGCTTTTTGCGTTTAATTAAACGTTTGTTTAAGCTTTCCCTTGATTCTGATATAGGTCCATGAAGGCTTGAGCGGCTTTCGTTAAATACCTTTCTTCCACATATGCAAACACAAGTGTGCGGGTTGGGCATGAATCAATGTTTAAATAAGTGACTTGGTTCCTATCCTCTTGTGCCACCATTTTCGGCACAACGGTCACCCCTAGTTCGTTTTTGACCAATGCCTGTGCTGTTTGAATATGACTTGTTTCAAAAGCCACTTTTGGCTGAAAACCGTGATGAAGACACAGTTCTGTGACCACTTGCCGAAAACCGTATCCCTCTTTCAACAAAATAAATGGGATACCTTCAAGAAGCTGAAAGGGAACGATTTCGTGACCGGTCTCTTTTTGCCCTGCTTGCTCAATGATCTCGTTCAATGCCTCTGATAACCAGGGCTGAGCAGCTTGCGGAACTGCAAGAAGGAGCGGCTCGGTCAGCATTTGTTTCGTTTTCAATGATTCGTGCTCGACAGGCATCGATAAAATAGCCAAATCCAGCTTTCCAGCCAATAGAAGTTTTTCGAGCTCACGTGGAGACTCTTCTATCAGTTGAACGTGAACATGAGGATACGTTTGACAAAAAGTTTTTAATAAACCGGGCAAGACATATCCCCCTGTCACTGCTGGCGCTCCAATGTTCAGCTCTTTCCCGATTTCATAAGCTGCTTCTTCCATTTCACGCAGCAAATCATCTCTTTCCTTCAAAATATTCTCAGCCCTTTTAATGAATCGTCTCCCTTGAGGTGTGGGCGTTACTTGTCCATATTTTCGAATAAATAGTGGTGTGTCTAATTCCTCTTCCAGCTTCTTTATTTGCTGGCTTAGAGAAGGCTGTGCAATGTGAAGTTGATCCGCTGCTTTTGTAAAACTTTGCTGCCGGTACACTTCAATGACATATTCCATCATTCGTATATCCACTTTCATCACCTCATAGGTTTTAACTATTCATGCCATATCTTTTATGTCTTAGACAAATAACAGAAGGAATTCTACGATAAAGAGACCACAAAGGGGGAAAAGAAATGAATCCATATGCTAAAGCAGAGAACCAATTCTCACAAAATGCCGAGAACTATCGAGATTCACCTATATTTGCTGCTGGAGAAGAGCTGGAATGGATGAAAACAACAGCAAATGCGAAGGGACATGAGCATTTACTTGATATTGGCTGTGCGGCAGGACATACCGTTTTTTCCTTTTCAGACGTTATCTCTAAAGGGATCGGCATAGATGTCACACAAAAAATGATCGAGGTTGCAGCAGCACTTGCGGAAGAACGCCAACTGAACCACATTACTTTTGAGCAGGCAGCCGCAGAAGCATTGCCCTTCTCTAATGAATCATTTGATTTAGTGACGTGCCGATTTGCCGCTCACCATTTTCCAGACCTTCCGGCAGCCATGTCTGAAATCAGCCGAGTCTTAAAAAAAGGCGGCCAATTTCTGCTCGTCGATCATTATGCACCTGAAAACACTGAACAGGATTCATTTATTAATCACTTAAATAGACTGAGAGACCCTTCTCATGTGCGAGAAAGCTCGTTATCAGAATGGAAAGAGCTTTTCGCAGCAAACCAATTGACTCAAAACGAGATTCGTTACTGGGATCTGCACATTGATTATCAGGACTGGATTATACGTGGACGCACACCAGAGAACGTTCAAAAGGAAATCATTTCCCACCTTCAAGCCGCAGACCCTGACACAAAGCAGCTGTTTCAGCTTCAATTCGATGCACAGCATCAGCCCATTTCTTTCTGTTTAAAAGCTGCATTGCTTCAAGGAATCAAGCATTAAACTGATAGAAAAAGTCTACCATCGTCGGTAGACTTTTTATTTCAAATATACATCTTCACAGGTATTGCTTTTTACGTTCGTGACACGTCCCTTCTCACGACAAGGAGGGCTACATCATGTCTCTATTATATGATAAATGAACGGAGATAGGTTAGGCATTTTAGATTCTCTGAATAAAAAAGAACCTACCCTCTTTGGAATAAGTTCTTTACTGCAAACGTAACTTACGGTGCAATATCCTCTAATACTTTCTCGCGCGTTTCTATCATTTTAAAAGCAAGAATTGCTCCCACTACAGTCACACTTGCAAAAAGAATAAAAATAGTTGAAACACCGCTTACCTCTAAAATAAAACCTATCATAATAGGAGCGATCGCTGAGGCCAGCCTAAGCCACGCTGTAGCAAATGCCGTTCCAATCACCCTCATACGTGTTGGATAAATTTCAGGTGTATATAGATAGAGAAGAACTGTAATTGTTCCCATCATTCCGTAAGCAGCAGACCCTAAATAGATGACGCTTTCTGGAGAAGTCGCTCCGCTGATCCATAAAGCCGTTAATAAAACACCTGTTAATACAAATGCAATGGTTGCCCAGCGCTTCCGTCCTACTTTATCAATTAAAAATGCACAAGCGAATACCCCTATGGTCTGTAAAATATTTGTGAGAGATGCTGCCCTTAATGAATCTCCGACTGGCAAATGGTAAACAGTATTATAAAGACTCGGTAACCAGTTATTTAAACCATTCGATACAAAGTAGGCAGAAAACCATAGTCCCCATACGATCAATGTTCTCTTACGGTAAAAAGTTGAAAATAGCTCTTTCCAGTCGCCCTTTTCAGTACTGCTGGATACTTGATTTGCGACAGGCATTCGTTTGTCAGTACTAGCTTCAATTTCTTCAATAATTCTTTCGGCTTCATCTAACCTGCCTTTCGAAATAAGCCACCTTGGCGATTCACGCAGCATGAAAAAGAATACAAAGACGATTAAACCTCCAATGCCTCCAATCAAGAACATCCATTTCCACCCAAAGCTAGGTACGACAAATGCGCCAATTTGAGCTGAGATCATTAATCCTAATGGAAAAATCATCTCATAAAGCATAAAAAATCTACCTCTTCCTTGGGCTCTAGACAACTCATTAATATATGAGGCTGCTACCGGCACCTCTCCTCCAACTCCAATTCCTTGTATAAAACGGAAAATAAAAAGGGCCATAAAATTACCTGAAAATACACATGCGATACTCATAATAGACATGAGGAACACCGTCCACTTTGCACTAAATACACGGCCGCGCCTTTCTGCTAACCATCCAAAGAAAATAGCACCAATCGCTTGTCCGATATAACCAGACCCAATAAGAAGGCCAATTTGAGCAGGTGACAAATTCCACATTCCGATGAGAACCGGGAGAACAAACGCTAAAGATAGCGCATCAAAAGCATCAAAAAAGGTAGCAGATCCCATAATGATCCGAGGTTTTAAATGCCACCTCGAAAAAGGTACACTTTCCATCCTAGTCAATAGTTGTGAAGCTCTATCAACAACTTGCCCACCGTGAGAATTTGAATTTCCGCTGAGTTCTAACGTCATAGTATCTCCTCCTTATTAGAGGAAATGATGCAAAAGTACATGCCGAAGATCGCTAAAGAAATCGCTTACATTTTAAATCAAGAGAAATTCTGTAGCGTTCATACGAGTTTTCAGCATCTATCAATTCTTTTTTGGCGTTCCAGTGGTGCCACGATCTATATAATACATAGGGAAGATATGCTCCATCGCTTCTAACTGTTCTCCTTCCAATAACTGTGTTAGTAAAGAAACAGCTTTTCTTCCCATTCCAACTAAATCAACATGAACAGAAGATAAAGAAGGGGTTAGAAAACTTGCAATAGGCACATCATCAGCACCAACGACAGACAAATCATGAGGTATTGACACATTTGCGTTATCTGCCGCTTTCATGACCCCCATCGCCAAAAAATCTGAAGAGCAAACAACTCCAGTCATGTGCTGGTTTCCTTGAAGAAATTGAGAAACCACTTCTACTACTTTTCCCCCATCAAATTCATCTAACTCAAACACAAGCTCTTTGTTCATTGTTAATCCTAAACTTTTCAGTGTACGCTCGTACCCCTTGTAATACCTCACACTATGCATCGAACTCATTGGACCATTCACCAGCCCAATGGTTCGATGACCTTTATCAAATAAGGCCGTTACAGATTGACAAACACCTTCTTCATCATCTGGCCTGACACATGGAAATGGAGAATCCTCTAAGTAACTTCCGACAACGATAATGGGAATAGCCAAACTTTTTAACCAATCCATGCTCAATTCTTCATTTCTTGGAGAAAATAAAATGGCACCATCTACAGCCTGCGTCTCAAGTAATCGCTGCTGTTGTACAGATGTAAATGACATCAGCATATTGAATTCGGTCTCATCTAATTCCTTCGCTATTCCATCTAAAATCGTTGAAAAAAATGGATTATTCAAAATATATGAACCGCGAGGAACCACTACAGCGATATTCCCAGTCTTTCTTTTAACGAGCCCTCTCGCTCCTAAATTAGGACGGTAGCCTAACTCATCAATCACTTGTTTGATTCTTTCAGCCGTTTGAGCACCTACTCCTGGTTTACCACTTAATACTCGGGAAACAGAGGCTATAGATACTCCTGCTTTCAATGCGACATCTTTAATACTTACTGACACATTTCATACCTCCGGGAGTCTGTTGTTTTATACTCTATTATAACCTGACTCACCTTCATCATGAAATCAATGGTCTGTTATCTACTGACGTTTTCCTTAAGCAAACCAACACTTTGAAGGCCCTGACGAATCTCTTCTTTTTCCTTTTGAGTTAAAGGTAATACCGGCTTCCTCGCAAGCGAACTGCTGATCAAACCTCTCTGGAACATCGCTTCCTTCATTCGCAGATGAGAGGTAGAGGAAGGTTCATCCATTTTATACACAGCATGCTTTAATTCAAAGATTCTATCGTACACTTTATTAGCCGCTGCAAGGTCTTGTTCTTTCACACATTTGACAAGTTCAGCGATCAAATCCGGCACAAAACAGCCGAAACCGACAAGCGCCCCATCAATCCCTTGAACTAATGTTGGCAATAAATATTCATCGTGACATGTGAGCAACGATACATCTGGTGCATGCTTTTTTAGTGCGCGCACATCGACTTCATATTGTGCCATGTCTCTTTGACCGATTTTAAATGAGACAACGTTTGGAATCTCGGACATTTCTAATAATTGACTGGTTGTATAAGAGGTTTTTGTCCATGTTGGATATTGATGGACGATGATTGAAATGTCAATTGCTTCTGCAACATCTTTAAAGAATTGGACAGGTGATTCAGGCTGCATACCGAATCTCAGCCATGAATGCGGCGGCATGAGAAGAATACCTTCTCCGCCAGCTTCTTGAACTGCTTTTGCATGTTGGATCGCTTCAATTGTCCCTTCAGCTGAAACCCCTGAAATGACAGGTACCTCTCCCTTTAATTCGTCGGCTGCAATGCGCACAGCCTCAGCTCGTTCATGTGGCAGCAAAGTCATAATCTCGCCAGTATGTCCATTGACAACAATCCCGTTAATCCCTTCGTGCTCCGCCACCCAGCGAACAAGCTTACGAAAAGCAGGTTCATCAATTGAATAGTCATCTTTAAAAGGAATTAAGACTGCCGGGAATACACCGCTCCATTTTTCTTTATTTTTCATCAACAAATTCCTCCCCATTCGATTATAGTAAACGTTTACGGTAAGCGTTTACGTAAACAATCATAGAATGTCATCAGCAAAGATGTCAACACTATTTTTTTAATATTATAATAATTCAAAAAACTTTTGTGGAAATTTAGATACTATTTTATGTTTTCAAAAAAGAAAATGATCTATATCAAAAACCTCATCCTCATGAACTGATTGAAGCAGGATTACCGCTTTTTCCAAACAGCCACACACCAAATAAAGGATAAAAATATTTTGATTGTCAAAACATCATCATATGTACGAAGGGGAAAGGAATCAATAGAAAAAAGTCTACCCTAAACGGTAGACTTTTTTTATTTCGAATATAAATCCCAGCCAAGCTTGAGTGTGTCCACAATATAATTGGCGACTTCCTCAGCCTCTAAATGATCTGTTTCTACTCTGGAGTTATGAAGAGAATAAATTTCCCGGCGTTCTTCAAACAGCTCTTTCATCTCATCAAGCGTCCTATTGTGAAGAACAGGGCGGTTTTCGATTAAAATATCCAGCCGCTGCTTCCAATTCTCCCAGGATAGGTCTAGGAAAAGAACGGTACAATGCTTCAAGCAGGCGCGTTTGATTTCTTCCTGTTTGAATGCACCGCCTCCAAGGGAAACGATCTTGAGCTGTGTATGTTCACATAAATCGACGATATAATCCTTTTCAGCCTGCCTGAAGAATGCTTCTCCTTTTTGCTGAAACATCTCTGGAATCGTCATGTTGTACTTTTTCTCAATCTCCTGATCGACATCAATAAAATCTCTATATAGCTTTTTGGCAACCAGCTGCCCAATGGTTGTTTTTCCAACACCCATAAAGCCAATGAGGACAATATTCCGCTGTCTTACAGGAATTTCTCTATTGATTTTCATGGTCGTGACACGTCCTCCCTACGACAAGGAATGCTACATAATGTTTCTATTATATGATAAATGGAGCGCGAAAAGATAGACCATCTTAAAAATTGTGTTTAACGACGTAGCCGAGCTGTTCAGAGAGCCTCTGTGCCTGTTCTTTCACTTTTTGCTGCAGCTGGGGAATGACTTCTTCAGTAAACCGATGGGTTGGACCAGATATGGATAAACAAGCTTTCACTTCCCCATGAATATTAAAGATTGGTGCCGCTACTGCCGCAGATCCTACCTCTCGTTCATCGATACTGCAAGAAGTATACGTGTCAAGAATATGTTTACGTTCCTTTTTCCAGTCGTCTCCCATCACATGATCAGCCTCAGCCGCAAATACTTTTTGTTGAAATTCTTCACTTTGAAATGCCAATAATACCTTTCCGCCTGCACCTGCGTACAATGGCAGCTTCTCACCAATCTTGACAAGATGTCGAATCGATTGCAGCCCTTCCGCTTGTTCAATACAAACCCTGCTTGTTGAATCGAGTACATACAGGTTGACGGTTTCCTTTGTTTCATCACGAAGTGCGTACATGAGTGGTTTAGCCAGTTCTCTCAATTGAATGGACTTCCCTGCAATGTATCCGAGAAGATAAAGCCTTTGACCCAATCGGTATTTCATTGTTTCTTGATTCTTTTCCACAAAATGATTCATTTCAAGTGCCTTGAGCAGTCTCGTTGTCGTAGACATTGCTAAATTCATCTCTTTTGAAATATCCGTTAGCGTCAGCTCTTGACGTTCTTCACTAAAACAAGAAAGAATATCCAAAGCACGCTGCACTGTACGCAGTCCTGATTCTTCTTTTGACTTCTTATCAACCATGTTCACTTTCTCCTTTTCCCCTTTGATTTCTTATCGACATAAACGATCGATTTTGCTATAATCCATTTTAAATGTTCCACTAAAAGAAAACAAATTCTACTAGATGGAATAAAATCAATTGAAGATGTTTGATGGAGGAGATATTTGAATGTACCTGGTCGTTTTTACACTTCTGATTAGCTTATATATTGTTCATCAACTATTTCCTGCTCCCATACTCTCCTACTTTGTTGGTCTGCTGGCCGCTATCTCGCTCACCATTTCTTTTAAGAAAGCCAGTGGGCTTTATTTGAAAACAGGTGCTGTGTTTCTCATCATTGGTTTGTTCTTATTCTTCTTATCCGGCCAGTCATTGCATACGTTTGTTCTTCACTTTCATTCCATGCTAGGCTTGCTTTCTTTATTTTTCATGCTGCCTTTTATTCATTCTCTCATACATGTTGGACATTTCGATACACAATTAAATAAACTGCTCACACTACATACAACGAGTCCAAACCAGCTTTATCGCAAGAGTTCATTTGTCACTCATATTCTTGGCATGTTTTTAAATATCGCGACGATCCCCTTACTATATACATCACTCAAACCGTCGCTGGAATCCCTAAAAAAACAGGTGCAGCAACATCTTTATACACGCAACCTCTTAAGGTCATATGCATTATGTTTAAGCTGGAGTCCTGTTGAAGTGCTAGTCAGCGTCACCATTGATGCAACCAAACTAAAATATTATCAAATTGCACCCATTACTTTTGGTTTAATGATCGTGGTGCTGGCGGCAGATTGGATGCTTTTTTCTCGGCAAAGCAAACGATTACCAAACATCATTCAGTCAGCAGAAACAAACTCCAATCCTCATCGAATTAAGCGAAAAACCCTTCAGCTCGCTTTCATGCTGCTGAGTTTTATGACAGCCGTCTCACTTGTCGATGCATGGATTGGAAAAGGCTATTTATTCGCTGTGGTGCTGACAATTATTCCATTTGCTCTATTATTCTCATCTGTTATCAAAAAAAGAAAACAATATATAGCTGTCTCTGTGCCTCATTGGAAAGAAAGAACCAATCAGCTCTCCAACTATATGTGTCTATTTTTAAGTGCCGGCTTCTTTGTCGATATGCTGCTTGCCACAAACAGTATGCAGCCGATTCAAGCATTTATTGTCAGTATATCAGACCATGCCATATGGGTTTATTGTGTCATCGGGTTGTATTTTTTGATCACCGCTCTTTGCGGTTTTCACCCGCTCGTCTCGCTTGCTTTATTAGTCAGCATGATGACACCTGTCATTCATGAACTGCCTGCTCTTCCCATTGCTATCATGCTGATCGTTGCTGGCACATCAACTGTTATGTTTAGCCCTTTTAATGTTTCTGTCTCCTTATTGGCAGATTTGATGAAGGTCAACCCTTACCGTATCACTCGGTGGAATATATGGTTTGCTGGCTTTTATATCAGCATGGGTATCGCATGTGCAACAGTTATCACCGTTATTTTTTATTCATAAAAAAAGAGAACTCGTCTTGATATGAGTTCTCTTTTGCTTTCCCACTACGGTTTCAATTGAATACGTTCAATTTTACCTACGATGAAAATGTACGACAATGCCCCGCCTAATGCGACTAAACTGACGAATAAAATTCCCCCGTTGTAAGAGCCTGTCGCCGACACGATGAATCCGATAATCAGCGGAGTGATGATCCCAGCTAAATTAGCAAAAAAGTTAAATACGCCGCCAGCAAGCCCAACCATTTCCCTCGGTGCCACCTCGGACAGCATCGTCCAAGAGATATTAGACAGTCCTTGCGCAAATGAAGCGATGGATAAAATGGTCAGCACAAGCGGGATATTCGTTGTAAAGTTTGCTAAAACAATGGTACTCGTCATCAGCAAGCCAACCACTACCGGCAGCTTTCTCGCTACATTCACTGATACGCCCTTTTTAAGCAGCCAATCAGACACATAACCTCCAAACAAGACCCCAAAGAATGCAGCAATATAAGGAAGAGAAGCAGCAAAACCTACCTTGAGAAATGCCATGTTTTTCGCCTCTGCTAAATAGGTCGGAAACCATGTTAAAAAGAAAAAAAGTGTAGACGCAACAGAGAATTGGCCAATATAGAGCCCGATCAATTTACGATATTTCAGAAGGGCGGCAAAGTCTGCCCATTTCAGCTTCTCCTGTGATGCGACTGTCAGCCCTTCGCCTTGCCGGATGAATTCTAACTCATCTTCATTTATCTTCGGATGCTCCTTCGGTTCGTGATAATACTTGTACCAAAAGAAAGCAAATATAATACCGAGCCCACCTGCCGTAATAAAGACTGTTCTCCAATCGAAAGTCGTCATGATCCAAAAAAGAAGAGGTGTCGCAAATGCAAGCCCCACATACTCTCCAGCTGTGTATACTCCTGTTGCAAAAGCCCGTTCCCGCCTTGGAAACCATGTAGTGACAATACGATTATTTGCAGGAAATGCGGGAGATTCTGTAATCCCAATAAACAAACGGCAGCCGAATAAAAAGGCAAAGCTGTTCGCAAACGCTTGTAAGCCTGTAAAAATAGACCAAGTAACGAGTGATATCCCATACGTTACCTTTGAGCCAAATTTATCGAGAATAAAACCGCCTGGAATTTGCATCGCTGTATATGTCCAGCTAAATGCCGAAAAAATCAGACCTAATAAAGCAGGATTTAATTGCAATGAAGATTGAATAGCAGGCGCAACAATGGACACACTGGCTCGATCAATATAATTAATAGCGGTAATAAAAAACAACAGAATCAATATGCCAAAACGGGCTTTCGTTGGTTTCACATATGCGGGCTGCAATTCATTCCCCTTCAATTCTGAATGCACTTTCATAACCATCCTCCTTTGTTTCCGCAGCGTGCGGTTCGGTTGAACGTCTTAAATAACCCCTTTTTCTTCTAACTGCTTACACTCTTCTTTTGTTAGGCCAAGCATATTTGTTAAAATCTCATAATTATGTTCGCCTAAATCAGGTGCAATGTGACGGATACTTCCAGGTGTTTTTTCAAACTTCGGAATGATCCCAGGCACCTTCACTTTTCCAAGTCGAGGGTGATGCACTTCGACGATATTCTCTCTTGCTTTAAATTGTGGATGTTCAAAAATATCCCGAATACTTAGGATCGGGCTCACAGGGACACCGTGAGTATCTAGAATTTCTAATACGTCATCCCTTGTTTTCGACGCGATCCATTGCGAAACAATTGCATCCATTTCTTTGTTATGCTTCAGCCTGGATGCATTAACCGCGAATTTTTCATTCTCTAATAAATCTAATCGATTCATCGCCTCAGCCAATCGATTGAAGGTCGAATCTGTACTTGTCACAAGAACCAAATAATGCCCATCCTTTGTCTCATAGGTACCAGCAGGGCTTGAATGACCGCTTAGCCCCGGTGAACGCTCACGCACCTTCCCAAGCTTGTCATATTCTGCAACCAAAAACTCTAACATACGAAACACAGATTCATAGAGGGCCAAATCCACCATTTGCCCCGTTCCTTCTGGATGTGTATCCCTGTAATACATCGCTGTCACAGTAGCAAATGCCACATAGATGCCAGCAATATAATCAGTTAGAGAAAATGAAGGGCTGACTGGATGCCGGTCTGGAAACCCTTGAATATATGTAAAGCCACTAAACGCCGTCGCTGGCGTTCCAAATCCGGCCTTGTCCTTAAACGGGCCCGTTTGACCATAACCCGATACACGAATCATAATTAAACGAGGGTTGATTTCTTTTAACACATCGTACCCAACGCCCCATTTTTCGAGTGTTCCAGGACGGAAATTTTCGATCAGTACATCGACCTGAGCTGCAAGCTTTTTAAAAATGTCTTTTGCTTCGTCTTTGTGCAGATCCAGTGTAAGGGATTTCTTATTCCGTGAGAGACCTGACCATCTAAGTGGTTCCCCATCTGCAAAAGGGCCGACATGCCGCAGCGTATCGCCTTTACCAGGAATCTCGACTTTGATGACTTCTGCTCCAAAATCCCCTAGAAGCACCGCGCCATAGGGTGCAGCGATCATTGTAGAGACGTCTAATATTTTTATTCCTTCGAGCGGTGTATTCATATTCATTGCTTGACTCCCTTTCATTCAAGTGATGAAGGGCTAAAATCATTTCTAATTTAGCCCTTTTCATCTTTCTGATTGACCCGTAAGGCCCTGATGATTCAAAAGCAGGGCTCACCGGTGCAGGTTTTTAATCCTTCGGAAGCTGCCCTTGCGGCGTGTAGAGCCAAATGAGCCATAAAGGTTCATCGCCTGTATTCACATGCTGGTGCGGGACACCGTCAGGAATGAACATAAAATCATTTTGTTTAAAGGGCTGCCTTTCTCCATCACAAATGACTTCGCCGGACCCTTTAATCACAAAATCAAATTCCTCTGAACCCGGGTGATTGTGCACTGAACTTGCTTCCCCTGGTTCAAAAATGGTGAGACCCGCCATCATATGTTCTGATCCAACGGTATCTGGTGTAATCGTTTGAAATACCTTTCGAATCATTTGCTCCTCTGGACGATCTAAGCCTAACCATAATGGGTTCCCATCTTGAAACGGATTCAATACTTTAATTTTCATTGTTGATTCCTCCCTAGTAATGTTTAGTTCACACTGACATGTGAGCGTTTTGTATTTGGTGAATAAATGTCATTAATATTCCAATGTCCATCCGTAGGAACAGGATCATTTTTCATCGCTACATCAATGACGCAAGGCTCTTGAGAGGCAATGGCTTCAGCCAAGGCTTCTTTGAATTCAGACGCAGAAGTGATTTTAATCCCCTTCATTCCATAACCTCTCGCAATGGCAGCAAAATCCGGAGAATAGCTTTCTCCACCTTTTCTAAAAACAGTGCCGTACGTCGTTTCATAGTGCGCCATTTGCAAGCCGGCTATTGTGCCAAACGCACTGTTATTCATCACAATCCACACAACAGGAATGTTTTCTTCAACGGCTGTTGCGAGAACGGATGGATTTTGACCGAATCCACCGTCTCCAACTAGTGACACAACGACACGGTCAGGCTGGGCAATCTTTGCTCCAAGTGCGGCAGGGGCTCCAAATCCCATGGTTGCAAAACCGCCTGGGGTTAAAATAGTGCCTGGAGTGAATACAGGAAATTGCTGTCCTACCCCATTTTTATTCCAGCCAACATCGGTTGTAATGAAAGCATCTGACGGTAATACTTCCCGCACTTCCTGCAAAATACGCTGCGGTTTCATTGGGAAAGACTCGTCTTGAATATTCGTCAAATTGCTCTTTTGAAATTCCTCACGATATGCCGCAATGTCCTTTTTCAGTTCAAGGCGATCGATACCTTCTGGCAGCCTTTCTTTCGCCACGCGATTGAGTACGGTCAGTGCCTGCTTGAGATCGGCTACCGCTCCAATTTCAACAGGGTAGTTCCGGCCAATTTCATTCGGATCAATGTCAATATGAATGAGCTTGGTTGATTGGAAATTGAACGTATACTCCGATTCCCACGAGCTCGCATCAGCTTCAGCAAAACGGGTCCCTAAAGCCAATATATAGTCCGCCTCTTTACACTGATCATTAATAAATTTTGTCCCCCAAAACCCCGTCATTCCAAGGGTCATTGGGTGATCATCCGGCATGGCTCCTTTCCCCATCAAAGAATGAGCAACAGGGATACTTAGATGGTCAGAAAATGCCTTTAATTCTTCAGCTGCATCAGCTAACAAAATGCCTCCCCCTACATATAAGAGCGGCCTTTCTGCCTGCAGCAATCGGTCTAATATCCGATTGGCCGTTTGATCATCAATAGAAGGTTTCTCAATGGTGTGTGTATGATGGTTCATTTGTTCAAACAGGGACACATCTAGGTCTTTTGAGAACACGTCCATCGGAACAGAAATAAGCACCGGGCCAGGTCGGCCGCTTTCAGCTAACTGAAATGCTTTTGATAAAATCTCTGGAAATAATTCTGGAATATCGACTCGCCATGCTCTTTTCACAAACGGCCGGTAAATTTCGTATTGAGAGGCATCGGAATGAAGATTGATCTCTTGGTGTGGGTGCTTTCCGTAGTAATGACTTGGAACATCTCCTGCAATGACAACCATCGGAATGGAATCAAGTGCTGCATTCGCCACACCTGTTGCCGCATTGGTGAGTCCAGGACCTAGGTGACTGAGAACAACAGCCGTCTGTTTCTTTGCTCGCGCATAACCATCTGCTGCATGTGCTGCTATCTGTTCATGCCTGACATTTACAAATTGAATCGAGCTTTTTTCAAGCGCTGATAAAAAAGCAATATTCGTATGACCACAGAGACCGAAAATATGCTCGACTCCCCGATTTTCTAAGTACTGAATAACCTGTGTAGAAATATTCTTCTTCATGTTTCTCTCCTCTCACGTTGCAGCTATGAATCTGCTACTCACTTATTCTTTGAAAACACAATAGATAGAACATTGCTCAAATCCTGTATCGCGACTTGCCCGGGAGCTGAGCTTTCTTTCCCTACAGCAAAGGTCATGACAGATCCAAAAAGTCCGCCAACCATTCTTGTAAAAGCCCCGTATTCCCCCATTGCCATCGAAATCACGGGAATTGACAGCTGCTTTTTCGCATAGCTGGTCGCTGAGAGCAGTGTTAATGCATCGTCATAGGAATGCGGCATCACTGCGATCTTTGCGATGTCGGCGCCGACTGATTCTGCATTGACGAGTAGCTGCACGAGACGATCTATCTCAGGGGTGCGATAGAAATCGTGATACGACACAATCAAGGTGACGCCATTTCTTTTAGCTGCCTGACTGACTTGCTGTATATGTGCCACATCCTGCATCAATTCATAATCAACGGCATCCACAAGCTGTGTGGAACAAAGCTCGGCAAGCAAAGAAACTTTCTCAGTTTCGGAGAGTGATATACTTTCACCGCCTTCCTTTTCAGAGCGAATGGTGAATAAAAATGGGATGCCTTTTGCCTTTTCTACCATTCCCTTAAGGGTTTCTATCACTTGTTCCTTGTCATGAAGGTGATGAAAAAAATCTGCCCGCCACTCGATCACATCAGGCTTCTTCTCTGTTAACACCTCGACCTCATGAAACAATTCTTCCTTTGTTTGTCCGATGAGCGGCGTACAAATCATTGGCGGACCGCCTGTCTGCACACTTTTTACTTTTTGCTGAAATGCATTCACATCCCTACGCCCCTTTCACAGACCATTTGGGAGCACGACCATTTTGGTTTCGGTCATCTCCTCGATGGCGAAACGCGGACCCTCTCTTCCAAGACCACTTCGCTTAATCCCGCCATAAGGCCAATGATCCAGTCTAAAATTCGATGTCCCATTGATGACAACACCGCCAGTTTCAAGCTCTTTTGCTGCGTGTAATGCCACATCCAGCTGATTTGTAAAGATCCCTGCCTGCAACCCATATCGACTATCATTTGCTTCTTTGATTGCCTCCTCCAGCTCCTCATAAGGGAGAACGCTGACAACTGGGCCGAACACTTCCTCACAGACAACCTTGGCCTGTTTCGGAGGGTTTAACAAAATAGCTGGCGTGATGCTCGCTCCTTTTCTTTTTCCCCCATATAAAAGCTCAGCACCCATGCTCACTGCCTCTTGTATCCAGGCCTCAACACGCTGCGCGGCCTGGACATCAACCATACAGCCGATATCACTCTCACTAGACAGCGGATCTCCAACGACAAGCTGCTCTACTTTTTGTTTTAATACCTTAGTAAACGTCGGCATGATTTCCTGGTGGACATAAATTCTTTGAACAGAAATACAGCTTTGACCGGAATTACTAAAGCCTGTTTTGGCACAAAGGGATGCGGCTTGTTCAATATCTGCATCGTGATGAACAATCGTCGCGCCATTCCCTCCAAGTTCGAGCAGTACCTTTTTTAATCCCGCAGAGGTTTTAATATGTTCGCCTCCGGCAGCCCCGCCGGTAAAAGAGATGAGATTCGTTCTTTCATCAGTGACTAACTGTTTCCCAGCCTCGACCCCGCCAATCACAAGCTGCAAACCAGCCTCAGGAAACCCTGCTTCGAGAAGAAGTTTGACAAACGCTGTGGCAACAGCTGATGTTTGCGGTGCGGGCTTCAAAATAATGACATTCCCTCCCGCAAAGGCTGGACCGACTTTGTGACAAATTAAGTTGAGCGGTGCATTAAAAGGAGTAATCGCCAGCACAACTCCGACTGGTACTTTAAATGTCATGGCCATTGCTCCCTGTCCACGCGATGATACATTGCCAGGAATGGTCTCACCTATTAATCGATTCGCTTCTTCCGCCGACTGCGCCAGCGTCTCGATTGATCGCGAAACTTCATCTCTTGTATTTTTAAGTGGTTTGCCTAGTTCCAGCGAAATCAGTTTTGCAAAATGGTCTTTTTGTTCTTCAAGTAAGGTGGCTGCTTTTGTTAGAAGCTTTGAGCGTTCGATTGCCGATATTCCCGCTATTTGTTTTTTAGCATGCTGCGCACTAGAAAGTGCCTGTTCTATGTCTTCTGATGAGGCGAGATAGGATGTACCGATTATTTCTCCTGAGTAAGGATTGATGATATCAGTTTTGACACGATCGGTATCCAGCCACTCGCCGTTTATATATGACAACGCTTTGAAACCACTCAAATTTTTTCTCCCTCCTTCAAGTGCCGCGTTCCATGCCCTGCATAACGAACCAATCTTTCTTCATTCGGACAAGGTCCCTTCACGAGGGCTCCCTTTGTCAGCTCCTCATATGCATGCGCCACGATGCCCATTCCTCTGGATAAGGAAAAAATGCCTTTTGCTGCTTCTGCCGGAATGTTTAATTCACATTGGATGGCAGCAGATACACCATCTATATTCATTGTGATTTTCTTCCCTTTCAGCTGTTCAAGCTCATGTCTAATCGCTTCGGCTAACCGTAAATATGTCCCGCTGATAAGACCTTGCTGGACATATGTGTGACTCAGCTCATATAGACGTCTCACCCTCGGATCATCATCATGAAGCTGATGTCCGATTCCCGGGATTTTTTCCTTGCGAGTTAACCATGTTTGGCACACTTGCTTTGCCGCAGACTGTACATCCTTTTGATCATCGTAGATCGCTTTGGCTTCGTATAACATACGCATGGCCTTCTCTCCGGCTCCGCCATGAATGTCACCTAATAGATTCACCCCTGTTGCAACAGAGGAATTAAACGAAATGCCGCAAGTCACGGCCATTCTGGCTGCTGCAATAGATGGCGCCCTTGGTCCATGGTCCGCACCTGCGACAAGAACACTTTCAAAAAGAGCTGCTTTTGAATCATCCAATAATTCACCAACAAGCAGTAAATAGAGCATTTGTGGATACGACAATTCACCAATCAGTTCTTCAATCGGATATCCTCGAAGTTCAATTGAATTTTTTTGAATATGACTAATCTCAGTCTCCCACCAAGCGCCTCCCTCTTTGTAAATTTCCAGTGCACTTCGATTTTTCATTGTGTCCATCATTCCTTTAGCTTCTTATTTGGAGGTGAACCACCCCTTTATTCCATTCAGTGGAATCTAATTTCACTTTTCGGAATGTGGTTTCATTGTAAGCGCATTCTTTTTCTTCGTCAATCATTTTTTCTGAAAATACTGTCAATAGAAACGAAATTAAGTGAATCGAACTAATTATGCTTGCTTTTTTTGATCAAAAAAACCGATATTTAGTGAAATGGACTTAAGTATATCGTTCTACTAATTTAATGAAATTTTGGTTATTTTGTCAAACCCACTTGAAATTCGACATAAAAAAACCTCTCCATCTGGAGAGGTCTCTGATTATTGACAAAGGGCTAAAATGATCTTTATTTTAGCCCTTTGTCTTCTTTTCAGCGTGATAGAAAACCTTTGCAGCCCTAGGAAGGACGAGTACCGGCGCGGAGCGAATGTGACATTCGTGAGTACCGGCGCGCAGACCTGACACCGAATGCGAGGGTTTGCCTACACGCTGAAACCTCTCCATCTTCTGGAGAGGTCTCTTTTTTATTTCCACCAATCATCAAACATGGAAGCGGGTACTTGGCGTTTATGCTCTGATTGAACATAGCGCTTTTCAATCGCTTCTGCTGCTTGATCTGACACTGGTTTGCCTTCTAAGTAATCATCAATTTCATTGTACGTAATGCCGAGTTCTGTTTCATCCGTTTGCTGAGGTTTGTCGTCCAGCAGATCGGCTGTTGGTTTCTTTAAATACAGGCGTTCCGGTGCTTCTAGCGCTTCGAGTAGCGCCCGGCCTTGGCGTTTTGTCAAGCCTGTGAGCGGAAGAACATCTGCACCGCCATCACCATACTTCGTGAAGAAGCCGGTTACTGCTTCAGCTGCATGATCTGTACCGATGACAAGCAATCCTTCCTCACCGCCGACAGCATATTGCGCGATCATTCTCATACGTGCTTTGACATTCCCTTTATTAAAGTCAGACAATGGGCCGCCTGTTTCTTTTTGATATTGATCACTGAATGCTGATACGGCAGGTGCAATATCATATTTCCACGACTTGTCTGGCTGAATAAATGATAGAGCAAGCTGTGCATCATCTTCATCCTGCTGCACACCATGCGGAAGGCGTACCGCAATAAAGACAGCATCCTCTTTTCCTTCTTGACGAAGCTCACTGACAGCAAGCTGTGCAAGACGTCCGGCAAGCGTTGAATCCTGCCCGCCGCTAATGCCGAGTACAAATCCTTTTGCCCCGGTTTTTTTCAAGTATTCCTTTAGAAATCCAACCCGTTTTTCGATCTCCTGCTTTGGGTCAATTGAGGGCTGCACATGCAACTCTTGGCTGATCTTTTTCTGCAAACTCATACACTTTTCCTCCTAAGCATCCTCTACATGAAGAGAACAGGTTTTACACACAATTCATTGATTTAACAACGTTTTTTGAATCTCCATTATACCATGTTTTCATCAAGAACATTTTGTTAGACGTTCCCCTATTTCTTAGATATCAAACATTCACAAGTGAAAAAGACCATGTCTTTATGGACTGGTCCTTTTCTTTTTTAATCGATTTCTACCCGTATAGATGTACAGCTTGAACCATTACACTTCCCAATATCAGCAGGACAAGCGGACACGGCCACAATGAGATCCATTTCAGCCCTCAGGCGAATGTAGTCACCTGGCAGCGATTTTGGCAGCTCGACAGACAGCTTTCCTTTTTCATCAATGACTGTATTCATAAAGGCATTAAAAGGATAGTACATATCCTCCTTTGGAATTCCAAAAGGCTCAAAGGCCGTCCGCAAATTGTCGTAGCATGTATGCATGACCTCTAAGTGCGTCCTTCCGTATAAAAGCTGATACATCTCTTGCCGGCAGGCGGGCATGTATAAATCATGGCATTCTACTGTATCTTCAATGATCGTAAACATCGGTTTATATAAATTAGAATAGAGCTTATCGCCTTTTTTTACTTTGGACGAGAACAAACTGTCCATCGTCGCACCTTGGTCAAATTTTTCATAAAAATCCTTTTCATGATAGGCCATTACATCTGCTACTTGCTGGCCTTCGACATCGACCACTCGCATACATTGGCCTTTTCCTAAACGAAAGCCGAGTCTACCCTTCGGTAAAATGACGTATTCTCCGTTCATCACATGCACTCCTTTCCATGACAGTATGCCCAAAATGTCCCCTTGATCATGTATAAAAAAAAGACGTGGTCACAAGCTAATGTCATTGAAATAGAAAGGTGTTGCACTTGCATTGAAAGAAGAACAATCTTTATCTTGGTGGCAGCTTTCTCTCATCGGAGTCGGCTGTACAATTGGCACTGGGTTCTTCCTTGGCTCCAGCATCGCCATTACAAAATCCGGTTATTCCGTCTGCATCTCCTTTTTGCTTGCTGCGGTCGGAACGTATCTCGTCTTTAAACATTTGGCTGCGATGACAGCCGATAATCCTGATAAAGGGTCGTTTTGTTCTTATGCTCGTAAAGCATACGGACGCTGGGCAGGATTTAGTAATGGCTGGGTGTATTGGTTTGCAGAAATGCTGATTACAGGAAGTCAGTTAACCGCCATTTCTCTATTTACCCGTCACTGGTTTCCTTCTGTTCCGCTTTGGGTGTTTTCTGCAATTTATTCCGCTCTTGCTCTGCTCGTCATTATTATAGGGCTTTCTTCTTTTCAAAAGACAGAAAATGTTCTTGCGGTACTGAAAACAGCGGCGATTTTTCTGTTTATGATTCTTGCGGTGCTTGTATTATTCGGCATTTTGACAGAACATAAACCGACCCTTCATCTGCCTAATAAGGATCACGAATGGATGCCTCTTGGTCCGCTTGGTCTTTGGAATGGTTTGATTTATGCGTTTTATGCTTTTGGGGGGATTGAAGTCATGGGGCTGATGGCGGTTCATTTAAAGGACCCGAAGGATGCGGCAAAGGCTGGGCGTGTCATGCTGATCATTCTAGCAGTCATCTATATCGTCTCAATCGGACTTGCTCTCTTGCTTGTGCCAGTGACAGCCTTTAATGAGAACAGCAGTCCATTTATTACTTCATTAGAGCCGTTTCATTTATCGATCTTTCTTCATATCTTTAATGGCATTTTTATCATTGCCGGTTTTTCGACATTGGTTGCCTCTCTCTATGCAGTCACAACGCTGCTCGGCACAATGTCAGAGCATCAGGATGCACCTGCTTGCTTTAAACAAAAAGATCCATCGCATGTCAGATGGTCTTCGATTATCTTAACTGCTGCTGGATTAATTGTCTCGATTTTGCTTGCACTCTTTTTGTCCAAACACATCTACGAGCATCTCACAACAGCAGCCGGTCTTACTTTGCTGTATACATGGATCTTTATTCTGTTCTCAAGTAAAAAGCTATCCAAGCCATCCACTCGCCAAACGTGTGAAATGATTCTTGCGCTGCTCTTAATTGGAGCCGCCGTTTCAGGCACATTAACAGAGGCAAGCGGACGACCTGGCTTTTTTATCAGCCTTGGGATCATTGCAGTGATTGCCGTCATGGTGCTATTTATGAGGAAAAAGTGGAAACAGGATCAGACCGCATCATAATTTCATCATGTTTTTTAATGCAGTAAATGGACATTTGGTGGAGGCTGGTTTCTCCGCCTCTTCATCTGGGAGAAAGTACTGCTTCCATTCATGATTGGTCGGATCCCCGTACCATTTTAATGATGGATGAACACTGACCTCATCATATGCTTTGAGCCGCTTGCGAACGAGCTGGCTCATTTTTTGTCCAAACTTGGTCGATCCATTCAATTTCTCAAACACCCATCTAGGCTGAAATGCCATCATGACATAAGGGAAGTGGCGGCTTTTTCTGAGCTTGTGAGCAGGTGTGGAACACAAAATAAAATAAGCTTCACCATGGAAGCAATACTCCCACTCATGATGATGAGTATCTAGCGGAATCTCCTCAGGCCATGGTTCTTCATCTTTATGATGCAGCCGTTGAAGCAGCGACCAAAAATGCTGCTCGAACTCTTCAAGCGAACTTTCCTTTAAATCCTGCGGTGTTTCAAAAAAACAGATAAATGAAGCATATTGACCGGTTTCTTTCGCACAGCCTTTGTATTCTCTAAGCAGCTGGGCTAATTCATCCACTGCTTCCTCTTCCCTCGGGTCACCAACAAACCCATAGCGTAAATGATCGAGAAAAAATCCCTGTCTTCCGGGTACACAAGGGAATGTATCTGCTTCATCTCCGACCATCTCGCCAAATTGTTTGAAAGCATCCTGCTTCCATTCTTCTAGTGATCGTAGATTTTGATCAAGGCAACTTTTTGCATACAGCTGGGCCATTTCCTTCCACCTCGTTTTAGCGTCTTCTCCACAGCCTATGAGGTGGAAATGGCTGTGGTGACTGTCCTCCCACGACTTTCCTTGCGCATGACAAGATGGGGATTTCCATTCAAATGGAGCAGGTATTTGTTTCTCTTATTCTATTATGCAGATCAGCCTAGCGTAAGTTAATAGAGCGCCTTTCGTCATTTCTACGATTGGCTCTTCATCAAAAAGACGGAATCCAGCACCCAATAAATAAGGGCTGCGCAGAAGCTAAACAAATAAACTTTATAGCTGATGAACACAACAAGTCCATAATCAATCCATAAAGCCAAAGCCGAGCAAACCACCCAGGCCGCAATAAAATAAATCAATAAGTCACGGCTTCGAAACCTTTTAGGATGCCGGTGTAAAACAAGCTGAATTGGTACAGCAAAAATGACATAAGCAAGCAAAATGAACAGACTGGTCATCTCCACATAACTGAAGCCCGCTTCAGATGGCATAAATAAAAACGTATAAATGAATGTTGCTGTGATGACTGATAAAATCAACATACACAAATAATTAAATACTGGCAGAAACATACGCATAGCAGAAGCTCCTTCAATCCATTTTCTATTCCACCATTATTCAAGAATGTGTTATGTCTGTCAATCCTTACAAAAAAACAGACTGAATGTGTCAGTCTGTTTTTCTACCCAATCAACGCCATAATCCCTTGATACCCAAAATAGACGCCAAAACCAAGTAAAGATAGACCTGCAAGAACGGATAAGCCATGTAACACACGTTCACTTAAATAACGCCTAAACGAACTAGCTAGCAGTGCCATGCTGAAATCCCAGATCAGCATGCCGATAAAAATAGCCATACTATACATGAGCATTTGGGAAGCTCCATACTTTTCGATCGTATTGGCTAAAATGCTGCCATAGATGCCAAGCCAAAACAAAATACTGAGCGGATTAGATAGAGAAATGAAAAATCCGGTCATGAACGAATGGCCAATTGATGTGTTACCGCTGTCCTTTTTCGGACTCTCCTGCAAATTGATTTTACGCAGACTTTCAATGCCGGTATAGGTCAGAACGAAAAAGCCGAACAGCCACAAAAAGGTTTTTACAAGAGGTGCAGTCAAAAGCTGGGCGACACCAAAATAGATGAGAAGCATATAGACAATATCCGCAGCCATAGCCCCCACACCAAAAATCCAAGCATGCCAAAATCCACTTTTAATGCCTCTATCGATTTGGGCTGCATTGACTGGCCCAACAGGCGCTGAAAGTGACAACCCTAAAAAGATATAACCAAAAAATACCGCCACATAGACGTCCTCCTTTTGATGCTGACTTGTACATGTTATTCAAACTTTCTGCGTTTTAGTACAAGTCCTTTGACATCATTTCAGGGGGACCTTGGGGAGCGGCTTGATCATGTGCTTAGCCTTTCAGTTCCGTCTGCTGCGGGTGTACTGTTTCTTTTTTCTTAGAACGATTCATTTGAATCGCAGCTACAAACAAAAGAACAGCTAAGAAAGCAAATACAAAGACGGCACTTGCCGCTCCTGCCCATTCCAGACTAAATCCAATCAAAAAGGACAAGCAGGCTCCGCCTAAGCTCGCGGCTGCAATAAAATAACTCGTCGCCTCATCGATGGCATTTTCAATCATTAGCGCTGATGCTGTCAGTGCGATTGGGAACATGCCAGCTGCGCAAAGGCCGATGAAAAAGATGAGAATCAGCTGCGCAGTAATGTGGGTTGTCAGAGCGAATATCACAAGCAGCAAAATCATCAGTGATGCGCTTAGCTTTAAAAAACGCAGCGGGTGCAGCTGATCAGCTTTTCTCGCAATCACAGTCCTGCCAATGACGATCGCTGTCCAGAAAGTAGAGACCGCAAAGAGGCCCCAATTTTCTCCCCCCTTTTCCAGCATGATCGACGGCAAAAAGTTCGCAAAGTTCGTTTCAATCCCTGCGTAGAAAAAGGCAAAACAAATCATAATGACCACGATCATTCGATTATTTCGATCAAGAAGCAAGGACGGTTTCCTCATCCCTCCTGTGGAAGGAGCATCCATCTGTCCATGAGGCAGTTTGTTCATAAAAACAAGCCAGAGCATGAGGAAAAATGTCAGCGCACCCACCTGAAATAAAAACACATACTGCCATGTCTGATCTGTGACAGTCAGCAAAATCACTAGCGGAAATAACAGTGCACCTAATCCAAAAAAGACCTCCATGATACTGATTCGCTTTGCACTATTAGCCATTGAAATGACATACGCACCGGCTGTTGTCTCAAGACTGCCTGCGCCACTCCCAAGAAAAAAACCTGCCAGCACAAGCGTCGTCCAGCCCGGCACCAACAGCCCCAGCAGAAGTGAGCCAATCATCAGCAAAAGACCCATCGTCAGCACAGCGCCATAGCCTCTTTTTCTCACTAGAATGGGGGATAGCAGAACACCTGTCAAAAAACCAATAAACTGAAAAAAAATTAAAGATGATAATTCCCCAGGACCCTTATCATAACTCGACAGCAAATAAGGCGTTAAGCTGCCAAAGAACACATGAATGGTCCCAATAAAAAAATAAAAGACACAGCCAAAATAAAATACCTTTTTCATCTTTTCACTTCCTCTAAAAAGGAGCGGAGTCATGACATCCTCCGCTCCACCTCTTTAATATGCCTGAGCAGAGACAACTGCCTCTTCCCTCTCAAAGCATGTATTGAGCGCAGCCTGCGCGCGATAACCATCTTCAAAATCAGCGACATTCATATGAGTTGGGTATGGATCAGTATTCACCCAATGCATCAGCTGATCGCGGAATGTATCGGACCATCCGTAAAATTCATTCGGCGGATCTGTCAGCAAGGTTTGCGGCATTTGATGACGCTCCACACACAATCCATCACTGATCTCATATTCGTTTTTCATGTTCGTATGGTATTTGAATACCTTGTCATGACCAACGACTTCTACACTAAATCCACATTCCTCAGGCTGCGTACTTTTGGATGTCACCAAATGAAAGAACACTTGATTCTCCATCTGCCCGAAAATTTCGGTATGATCATCCACCTGTACCTTTTTCTCTTCTTTTTCCTTTACACGTGTCAGCATCTTGGTGTTAAGTGATTCTTTCTTCATTTCACTGCCAAATAAGTACCACAGCATATCAATCAAATGAATGCCAAGATCTCCTAGCGCACCGCTCGTACGCAGACTTTCGCCGCTGTCTCTCCATGAAAATGTCTTTCTTCTGAGGGCACTGTTTTTCTTAAAATGAGTTCTGACGGTCAAAATACGGCCTAATTCTCCGTTGGCAATCAAGTTCTTCAATATATTCACAAAGGATAAATAACGATAGTTAAAGCCCATACTGGCTTGAACTTGGAACTGTTTGGCTGTCTCTACCATTTCCTTCGCTTCCTTCAGCGACACAGCCATCGGTTTTTCACATAAAATCGGCTGTCCTGCTCTTAGCGACTGAAGGGCATGGTCCTTATGACAAAAATTAGGGGAAGCAATGATCAACCCATCAGATGCATCTGCAAGTGTCTCGATACTTGAATACACACGTCCGCCGTACTGTTTAATGAATCCCTGTGCGACCGACTCATGCAAATCATAGACACCGGATAATTCTGCACCTTTGATCGTTGATAATGCTCTTGCATGTGCTTTTGCAATATTCCCTGCTCCAACAATTCCAATTTTCTTCATGAATGTGCCTCCTCATGTTTATACATCACTGTTTTCAGAGTTTCATAGATTCCTTTTGCATACCCATGATGACAAATTTGGTGATGGTGCCGTTTGGCTTCGCCTGTCGCATTTTGGACAAGGAAACCGTGCGTGACGGATTGAAGCATCCGCAAATCGTTCCCACTATCACCAAACGCAAAGCCTTGATCTTTCGATAGATCATATTGGTTCAGCATAAAGCGGACAATTTCATCCTTCCCTGTTCCTACTGGTAAAAAATCGACATCATAGCAATCCGCAGGATCTCCTGCAAGCGGGTTGCATTTGTTGATGTTGACCGCCACACCCCGCTCTTTAGCCAGTGTTTGGATAAATGATAGATGATGAAGATCCGTCCGTTCATCCTGCTCTTGATAATAGAAATTCTTTTTATACCCTGAGCTGCCCAGCTGCGTTTGCGGTCTAAGGGAAATGCCCTTTTCTCGGACTGTTTCCAGGATGTCTTCGATTTTTTCATCTGAAAAGCCCTGTGCATCCAGCCGCTTCATCCACTCTGCATCTGGCTGTCCAAAATGAGCATCCGACGTATATACAATCTCAGTCCCTAAGTTCGACGCAATGAAATGCGGGAATTGATGAAACCCGCCTTTTTCCATTTTGCTCGTGACAGAATCGAGGCTGCTTCCCGTCACCCAGCCCAGCAAAAGCTGTCCCGCTTCACTCTTTTCTGCTACAAAGGCTTCCAGCCGCTTGACATCCTCTCTCTGCTCCTCTGTCATTTCGTGAGAATAATACGTTTCATCAAAATCACAGAAGACGATCCACTGCGGATTCTTCGGCTGATTAAGCAGTTTTTTATTGAATGGAAGACTTGATAACATGATGAACCCCCTCGATGACCTTCTCCTGATCTTGCAGCGGCATTCCTGGGTAAAGTGGCAAGTGAAGTAATTGATGCGCTGCCTTTTCCGTGTGCGGTAGTGTTGTTTGTCTATACTTTTGAGAAACAAGATTTGTTTGATGCTGATGCGATAGGATCGGGTAATAGACATCCGTCTCTATGTCCATTTCCAGCAATTTCGCTGCCAGTTCATCTCGCTCTCCCTTCAGTACTCTAATCGGGAATAGATGCCATACATGATCATCCGTCAGCTTCGGAAGCTTCATGTATCCTTCATCCTCAAGCGTTTGCAGCTGGTCAATATATCGCTTGGCTAAGTAAAAACGTTTAAAGTTTTGCAGTCCTAAATACTTCATTCGTTCGAGTCCGATCGCTGCCTGCAAATTATCAATTTTGGAATTAAAGCCGTAGTCACTGCGTTTGACATTTTTCTTTCCAGCTTCAAAGCCGTGATAGCTGATCTCCATGCATTTTTCTGCTAAGGCCTCATCATTTGTAGCGATGGCGCCTGCCTTGCCGCAGACCCCAAGGTTTTTGTATGGATTAAAGCTGAGAACAAGTCCATCTCCATAAGCACCAAGGCCGCTGCTGCCAATCGCTTGACAGCCATCTTCAATGATTTTCAGCCCATGCTGTTTCGCAATCGCCGAAATAGCCTTCATATCCGCTTGCTTTCCATATAAATGAACCGGTAGAATGCATACCGTTTTATCTGTGATATGCTTCTCTATTTCACTCGGTGCGAGGCAGTATGTGTCTGGATCGATATCGGCATATACCGGAACAGCCCCAATGGCAAGCACTGCATTTTCTGTTGCAGCAAAGCTGTTGGCTGGCAAAATCACCTCGTCTCCTGGATGGACGCCTGCTGATATAAGACTGATCATCAAGGCATCTGTTCCACTTGACGTGGCTATGACATATTTTTTCCCTAAGTACTCAGCAATCGCCTTTTCAAAAGTCGGAATATATGGCCCTGAAGTAAAACGGCCAGAGCTCAATACTTCCTTCAACACCAGCATAATATCATCGATTTCATCCTCTGAAATCAGTTTATCAACTGGCAGAAACGGTATCTTTTTTTCCTTATTTTGTTTATAATGGAAGAGAATTTTTTCCAAACCTGTGCGTTCTATATCTTGCTCAAGGAACGTCACCAGCTTTTCATTTGCTAGATGCTTTTCAACTGAATCGGCTTTTACTTGAACACCTTGATTGATCATATCCAGCAAAGGAAGATAATCCTTGCTTTTACCTGATATCTTCGTCAATATTTGCATTCCATTCCCTCCAATTAATCAATTCCTTTTGTTAATATTTAACTTGTTTCACATTGTAAATGATGTTATCGATTTCAGAACAATAACTTTGTGTAAAGGATTTGTTAATATGTGTACAATTTATGAAATTGCCAAACGCTGCGGGGTTTCAACCACCACCGTTTCCAGAGTGCTAAACCATCACCCATATGTGTCAGAAGAAAAGCGGCAGCTCATCTTACAGGTGATGAAAGAAATGGAATATACACCGAGTTCAGCAGCCCGCACACTAAGGTCACATCAGACAAAAACCATTGCTGTGTCTGTCCCAGCTGTGGACCATCCTTTTTTTGCACAATTGATTAAAGGCATTTCAAAAGAAGCCCTTGATCAAGGATATAAAGCCATCGTGCTTCAGACGTTTTATCAAGAAGCATTAGAGCTTGAAGGACTTCAATTATTAAAAAGAAGAGAAGTAGATGGGGTTATATTGGGGGCGTTAGAAAATACGTGGGAGAAAATTGAGCCATTTTTAACGAACGGCCCCATCGTCATGGCAAATGAATATCATCAAACAGCAAACATCCCGATTATTGGATACGATGAACGGGAAGCTGCCTATAAAGCGGTGGACTACTTGATTCGGTCGGGGCGAAAATCGATTGGGTTTTGCTTTGATACAGAAAGCAGTGAAGCGCAGAAACAAAGAAAACAGGGCTATCTTGATGCACTCTCTGCTCACGGTTTGCCGCTGCAAGATGATTGGCTGTTTGGAGAGGCTTTTACAATTGAAGACGGCTTTCGCTTAATGGAGGTCATTCATCATATGACGGATGCGCCTGATGCCATTTTCACCGGCAATGATCAAGTTGCAGCAGGGCTCATTAAACAGGCCATTTCATATGGCTATCAAATCCCCGAGGATCTAGCGGTCATCGGCTATGACAACCAAGACATATGCGAAGTGACAGCTCCAACGATCACCACGATTGACATACCGATCGTAGAGCTTGGCCAGCGGTCAGTACAGCAAATGATCTCGCTTCTGCAAGACCAAAAACCATTACAGCGCGAACATATCCAGCTGCCTACCCGGCTCGTGACAAGAGAATCTACATAAAGAAAAAAGACTGAGATCTCTCTCAGTCTTTTTTAATCTATCAACCTATAAAAATTGAGCAAGAATGAATGTCCATATACATACAATGCCGAGCAGAATGAAGCTGTACTTCACGGTCTTTTTGAAGAGCTCAGATTCTTTCCCTGTTTCTCCAACAGCTGCTGTAGCGATAGCGATAGATTGTGGAGAAATTAATTTCGCCATCACACCACCGGTCGTGTTCGCCCCAATTAACAAACCTGCCTGTGAGCCGATTTGAGAAGCAGTGACCGCTTGAAGGTTACCGAATAAGGCGTTGTTACTCACGACAGACCCCGTAATAAACACACCGATCCAGCCCAGCACCGGGCTGACAAGCGGGAACAAATCGCCTGTTTTGGCAAGAGCAAGTCCAATCGCAGAACTTAGTCCAGCAAAGTTCGCCAGGTTGGCAAAGCCCATGACAAAACAAATGGTAAGAACGGGGAGCCAAAGCTCTTTCACCGCTGCTTTTAAGCAGGCAGCGCCTTCTGTTAATGTAATATGTCTGCTAAACAGCCCTGTCAGCATCACCGCAATCAGAATGGCAGTACCCGTTGCACTGATGACATCAATTTTAAAGATCGCATCAATAGGTGTTTCCGTTTGTGCAATTGGTGGTAATTTCACAATTTGCTGATGTAAAAATGGCATTTTCACTAAAATCGTCGTCCAGTTAAGTGGTCCTCCTACAGCAAACAATGCTTTAAATGCTGGCAGGCTCCATATCGTAATAACAGCAGTTAAAATATAGAACGGAGACCATGCTTTCAGTATTTCAACGCCGCGATACGTTTGTTTCTGTTCAATATCTGGCGCTCCTTCTTCTCGATAAATGTGTTTTGGCTGCCATTTCCGAAGAAATAAAGCCAAAATTCCCATACTTGCTAAGGCAGAAATAATATTGGCAAGCTCAGGACCCATCGTCACCATTGTAACAGCTTGCAAAATGGTATAGGTTCCACTCACAACAAGCAAGGCTGGCAGAGTTTCTTTGATTCCTTTGAATCCATCTACAATCAGAATGAGTAGGAACGGAATACAGAATGAAATAAACGGAATCGTATATACAAGGGTTTGAGATAACGCAAGCGGCGTCATATTGCCCATTTGCGCCCCTGTAATCACTGGGATTCCTACAGCACCAAATGCACCAGATGCAGCATTGGCAATTAAGCAGAGCATCGCAGCTTTCAGCGGTTTAAACCCAAGCTCTGTTAAGAGAGCGGCACTGATCGCAATCGGTACACCAAACCCAGCAGCACCTTCTAAAAATGCGTTAAAGCTAAAACCTATTAATAAGAGCTGAAGACGTTGATCTTGAGAGATTCCTGCAATACTAGAACGAATGACATCGAACTTACCAGATTTCACGGCAATTTTATAGAGCCATACCGCCATGATCACGATATATCCAATCGGCCACAGCCCATTAGATATACCGAGCAGCACAGCAGATAATGCCTTTTCAACTGGCATATGGAAGAAGAAAACAGCTGTTACAAAACTGACGATTAAGGTAAAACAAGCGGCTAAAACACCTTTTAACTTAAAAACGGTTAATGCAAGTAGGAAAAACAAGATTGGGAGCATTGCCACCAATGCACTGACGAATTCATTACCAAACGGATCATATATTTGCTGCCACATAGTGATTCATCCTTTTCTGCTCAGATAGGTTGCTTTTGATTGATTAAAAATGAGGAGCCAAAATCTCTTTTAACACATTCACACTGTGTGCAAATTTTTCTTTCTCTGTATCATCCAGAGCAAGCTCCATCACTTCTGTTGCACCATTTCGATTCACAAGGGCGGGTACACCAATGTAGACATCTTCTGCTCCGTACTCACCATCCAAGTAAGTGCTGACCGTTAAGATGCTGTTTTCATTGTGCAGGATCGCTCTTGTAATGCGGGCTAAACTCATTGCCACGCCGTAGTAAGTGGCGCCTTTTTTCTCAATGATTTGGTAAGCGGCATGACGGACATTTTCCATGATTTCATCTAAGTCTTCTTGTTTGTATTGATCATTTCTCTTCATTAATTCTGTAATTGGTACACTTCCGATATTCGCATGACTCCAAACAGCAAGCTCAGTATCCCCATGCTCGCCAATGATGTACGCATGCACATTGTGTGCCGCTGCTTCAAAATACTCACTGAGCATGTATCTAAATCTTGCCGTATCAAGCGTCGTACCACTGCCAATCACTCGTTCTTTTGGTAGTCCACTGAATTTCCAAGTCGCATATGTCAAAATATCAACTGGGTTCGTAGCAACTAAGAAAATGCCATCAAATCCGCTTTTCATCACATTGTCTACAATACCTTTAAATATATTTAAATTTTTCTCAACAAGGTCAAGTCTCGTTTCACCTGGCTTTTGGTTTGCGCCAGCACAGATACATACAATGTCTGCATCCTTACAATCCTCATAATCTCCATACCAAGTATTCACAGGATGCGGGGCAAATGCTTTTCCGTGGTTTAAATCCATCACGTCACCCATTGCTTTGTCTTGATTCAAATCGATAACAACCAATTCATCTGTGATCGCTTGATTTATTAATGTAAAGGCATAACTGCTGCCGACGAAACCTGCTCCAATAAGGGCTACTTTGTTTACTTTTTCGTTTGTCATTTATCTCATCCTCCTGAGTAAAACTAGGCTGTTTTTATTATGTGAAGTATTTCACATTCTTATTGTGCAACACTTCACAAACTTTTGCAAGGGGGTTGCTCAAAAAAAATATGTAGCGAATTTGTGAACACATTTATTGTGCTTTCAAAGCGCTGGTTCCATACATATTTCCACAAGAAAAAAGCTGCCAAACGCTCTTCGGCAGCTTCATACATGTTTAATAAGGGCCCCAGTTGATCATGACCCCAATACAAATAAATACAAGACCAATGACAAACCAAATGAGGGCAAGCGGCACCATAAAACGCAGCCACTTTACATAAGGAATACCACTTGCAGCAAGCACAGCCATCAACACACCAGAAGTCGGATTGATACAGTTGACCACCCCTTCACCAAGCATTACTGCTTCTACAGCTACCTGTCTTGTGATGCCCATTAAATCAGCGAGCGGCGCAAGAATCGGGATAAAGACTACGGCTTCTCCTGATCCTGATGAAATCAAAAAGTGAAGAAGCGCACTCGCAATATACATCCCGATCGCACCAGCAATTGGACTAAATCCTGTCAGCATACTCGCCAAGCCGTTGACCACTGTATCAAGCAGCTTCCCATTTTCTAAAATGACCGAAATACAGCGTGCCATCCCAACAATAAGTGCGCCGTATACAAGACTTTGACAGCCGACAATAAACGTTTTCGCAATGTCATTGGCAGCTAATCCGCCAAGCAGTCCAGCTACAATTGCCATAAAAATGAACACACCGGCCATTTCCTTATCGGTCCAGCCAAGCTGAAGTGCGCCATATAAGAACCCTCCAAGTGACAATCCGCACACCGCTAAAATCAGCTTATGTCTGCCAGTGAATGCAGGCTTGTCCACAGATTCCGCATCTGCTCCGCCAAGCCCTTTAGCAGGAAACCATTGATCGCCAAGAATGCTTCCCTTGTCTTTATTCTTCAGACGTCTTGTATATAAATAGATGTACACAATACTAGAAATAAGAAAACAAAGATAAATGATGACACGCAGGCCAATGCCAGAAAAGATCGGCAGCTCTGCGATCGTTTGTGATAAACCCAATGGAGATGGAGATAAAATCGTTGCATTAAACCCTGCGTAACAGCCGATGTAGATGACAGCCGCTCCTGCTACAGCATCCCATTTCAAGGATCGTGCCACAATGATGCCAATTGGAATAAATCCAATAACAGAGTTCACGACAATTCCGGTCGTTCCAAGGACTGAAAATAATCCCCCAACAATACAAATAAACAATAATTGCTTCGTTTGAAACCGGCTGATGACATGGTGAATCATCCCGTTAATAGCACCTGTCTTCTCCAAAATGGCAATGGTTCCGCCTGTAAATAGAATCAGAAAAATAATAGAAGCGGACCCTACCATTCCTTCTTGTATCGCAGTGAAAAAGCCAACTGGACTCACTGGTGATTGATCAATGCGGTGATAGCTGCCAGGAACGGCCGTTGTGATCTCCCCAGATGTCTTTCGATCAAACTCACCTGCTGGTACAAAATACGTTGCTATCGTACAAATCAGTGCAATCATAAATAAGAGAACATACGCATCCGGCATTTGAAGTTTTCGTTTCTGTTTCTCTGGTGCTGATACTGTCACTGTTTTCATGTGTCAAAACCCCTTTGTCCCGATCGGAATTTCACTTAATTTTCAGAATAATCAAATGATGTGTTATATTATAAACACTGTTGATATTTAAGATCAATATAATTTCACTAAAATAATGTTTTGGCAGATTATCTGTCAGCAAGGAGGCTCTTCATGACAACTTTGACAAACGAAATGAAACAAACCGTGACAGACATCTTCGAACACTTGCATGCCCACCCAGAAATCAGCTGGGAAGAAACAGAAACGACTGCTTATATTGAAGTTATATTGAAAAAATTAGGCTGCAAAACTCAAACATTTGACGACTGTACAGGGGTGATCGGTGAAATTGGAGAAGGCGCACCAGTGGTCGCTGTGAGAGCCGATATTGATGCACTTTGGCAGGAAGTAGATGGAGAGTTTCAAGCCAATCATTCATGTGGCCACGATGCACACATGACAATGGCTCTTGGCACCTTTATGGCATTAAAGGAAAAAGAACGCCCAAACGGCACAATTCGTTTCATCTTTCAGCCTGCCGAGGAAAGAGGCGGCGGTGCGCTGAAAATGATTGAAAAAGGTGTGCTGGCAGATGTCGATTACTTATATGGCGTACATGTGCGCCCAATTCAAGAAACATTAAACGGACGCTGCGCTCCTGCTATTTTGCACGGATCAAGTAATCATTATGTCGGCACCATTATCGGCGAGGAAGCGCACGGTGCACGTCCTCACCTTGGCATCAACGTAATAGAAGTGGCTTCAACCCTCGTGCAGAGACTGGCGCATATCCATGTCGATCCACGAGTCGCCCATTCTGTGAAAATGACCAATTTACATGCTGGCGGGGGCAGCTCAAACATCATCCCAGGCAAAGCTTCTTTTACATTAGATGTAAGGGCGCAAACAAACGAAGTAATGGATGAGCTAGAAAAAGAAATTGAAAGAGCAGTTCATTCTGTAGCGGATGCCTTTGGTGCTTCCATTACACTTTCAACAGACCATCGTCTGCCTGCCGCTACGTTAAATGAGGAAGCTGTCCAGATCATGTCTCATGCGATTGAACAGGTTTTAGGCCAAGAGCAGCTTGATCCCCCAATCGTCACAACAGGTGGAGAAGACTTTCACTTTTATGCAGCAAAGCTTCCGCATATCAAATCTACGATGCTCGGTTTAGGCTGTGATTTAAAGCCAGGTCTTCATCATCCGTACATGACCTTTGACCGCTCTGCAATCTTTACCGGCATTGAGATTTTGACTGAAGCTGTCTATCAAACGCTCCAGCAGCATTCATCATAAAATGAAAAAGCCACCCGCCTTCTCTTCAGGACGGGTGGTCGCTTTATATTATGCATTCAAATCTGCCATGGCTGGAACGTTGATTTCTTTCACACAAGATACCCTTGATAAGTGAATCACACATCTAGCAAGCTCCACAATATCCTGAACAGGGATTCTCGTTTCATCATATAGAGTAATGGCCTTTTCGGCTCCCTCTTCATACGGAACCTCTGCCGCCAGCTCTCCTGGATTGATACAGGTAACAGATATTTTATCTTTTCTCACATGCTCTCTCAGCGCATTCACAATTCCGCGCAGGCCAAATTTAGATGCAACAAACGAGACTTGCGGCAGGTTTGTATGATCGAGTCCAGCCGTTGAGCCAATCACGATGATTTTCCCATTCTCCGATTTCCTTACGTGCGGAAGCAGTGCCTGGATGTACGTAATGGTTGAGGTGACATTCACATTAATTAAGTGCGCAATATCCTCTGGCTGATCGTGATCAAAGGAATAATCGTCTTCAAAGCCTCGTTTTTCCCATAAACCGACGTTATAGATCAGTACATCAATCGTCTTGTTCTCCAGTGCTTCGAGCATATAAGGGATATGCGTTTGGCTTGATAAGTCGATTTTCAGCCATATTCTATGTACACCGTCATCTATGCTCAAACTGCTTGGTTCACTTCGCGACACAATCCAAACTGTATCTCCACTTGAAGGAAGACCCTTTACAAAAGCATCTCCTAATCCTTGACTTGCACCGAATATGATATAGTTTTTACTCATAGCTCCTCCTTCTATGGCACACAAACTGAAAGCGTTCTATACCTATATCATACAGATTCTAAGAGACCATCGCCTCTTTTATGCTTATCTTCACTTATTGATTGACGCGGCTACTGGATTTCCTTTAATTCCACTGGTAATGCACGTGCCTCTATAAAGCTTTTGATCATTTCTGTGAAAAGTTCTTTTCTCTCAAAAGTAAATGTATGTCCAATACCGGGAACGATGACACCGGTTGCCTTTAAATGTGAATTTGTTATTTTTTTTGCTGAGCGTGTCATAATGCCTTTTTCTTTTTCTCCCACTGTGACAAGAATGCGTGCCTTTGCTTGCTGAAACGTGTCTGGGAGCCTGTAATGGAGGTTTTCTTGAAACATCGTAAGAAGGGTTTTCTTCTGCAAATGTTTCGATTCCGCCGCATAATGATGCAGTACATGTTGCGAGAGCCCCATCTTTTCAGCTTGGAGCTGGATAAACCAATCTTTCTTTAATAATGGATACGTCAGTGGCAAGAGCGGTCTCACCATGAAATGGAGCCATGGCAGAGGCATCACGAGGGCGCTATTGATGACAGCGATGTCTACGATATCTGGCTCTCTTGATAACACATCAACGGCAATCTGTGCACCTAAAGAAAATCCAATCAGAATCACTTGACGGCCATTCGCGTTTTCCTTGATCCATGAGATGACTTCCTGGGCGCTTTCATTCATTGAAAATATCTGTTCTTTTGCTCTTGTTCCATGTCCAATGAGATCAGGGGCAAAGCATTCATACGTGTCCTTAAATATTTCAACCTGCTCCTGCCACATCCAGCTGCTTACTCCTCCACCATGCAGAAAAATCATGATTGACCTATCCATCATCGACTACAACTCCATCCTTCTATATAAGAAAAAAGCAGCCGCTTTTTGAGCAGACTGCTTTTTCCACATGCTCCCTTCTATTATAAGGGAACCACTACATCATTGACTATTTTTTCAAATCTTCAATGGAGTTTACGTTCTTCATATATTTCGGAACAACTAGCCCCATTCGAAGGCCTTTCATACTTGTACCAAGGTCATCATATTTTCCTTTAAACTTCGCTGCATACGTTTTATGCGTATTTGGCAGCCAAGCGGATAATGATGCATCCGCACTTCCGGTTGCAATTGCTGTCCACATTGGACCTGCTTCAACCTGAGTCAAAGTCACATTAAATCCGAGTTCACGCAATACTTCTGCCGCAACATTGGTACTTGCAATCTCACTATCCCAGGCAACGTAGGCAAGATTGACTTTTCCACCATTCGACTTTTTCACGCCTTTTGTCCATTTCGCTACTTGGTCTTTATGTTTTTTCACATATTTTATGGCAGCATCCTTTGGTTTCACACCATCTTGAATATCAATCATGACTTCGCCCATGTCATCTTGAGACCATTTAAACTGACTAAGCATTTTGGCTGCTTCCGGCTGATCCTTTGCAAAGCCTTTACGTGAAATCGTATGAATTTCTTCCGCTTCACCGTAAGATTTTTTTGGATCATCTAGATATTTTAAATCATAGCGGGAAAACATCCAGTGTGGATTCCAGCCAGTGATGATGATTGGCTTTTTACGGTCGTAAGATTTTTTGAGTGTTGCCGTCATAGCTGCACTTGATGCAGACACAACCGTCCAATCCTCTAAGCCGTAATCCTTTTTCGCTTGATCTGTCAGTGCCATAATCCCTGAACCTGGATCGATTCCGATAATGGTTTTATTCACCTGCTGTGCTGCACTCGCATTTGAATCTGTTTGTGCGCCGCAAGCAGCTAGTAAAAAGACAAGCAGGGCGGTCATCCCAATGTAGAGAGACTTTTTCCACATTAAGCATTCCCCCTGGTTTTTTTCGTTTTAATGTTTTGTGTAATACGGTCAAGTGTAATCGCCACAATAACAATGGCAATACCTGCTTCAAAACCAATACCTGTTTTCAGCTGGGTTACCGCACTATATACTTCTGAACCAAGTCCTGGTGCACCTACCATTGCTGCAATCACGACCATTGATAGAGCCAGCATGATACTTTGGTTAATACCAGCTAAGATGGTTTTTGTTGCAAGTGGAAGCTGAACTTTGAATAAACGCTGGAATGTCGTTGAACCAAATGCTTCTGTTGCTTCAATTAAATCAGCTGGTACTTGTTTAATACCGAGAATGGTCATACGGATGGTTGGCGGCATGGAGAAGATAACCGATGCCACAACCCCAGGAACAACCCCAATATTAAAGAAGAAGATCGCTGGTAATAGATAAACGAATGCAGGCATTGTCTGCATTAAATCTAAAATAGGTGTCACAATTTTACGCACAGTTTCCTTCTGTGATGCCCAAATACCGATCGGAACCCCGATCACAATAGAAATGACCACAGCGGTCAAAACGAGCGCAAGTGTTTGAAGCATTGGATGCCAGTAGCCTAAATAGTCGATCAGTAAAAATCCAATAAGTGTGAAAAGAGCAACTCCTCTTGTACTGATCCACCAAGCAATGCCGGCAAAAATAAGGGTTAAAATAATGGATGGAATGACGCCAAGTGCAGCCACAATCCCATTTACTGTTCCTGCTAATCCATTTGTGATGCCATCAAAGAAACCACCAAACGTTAATGTTAACCAGTCAACAAATTGATCGATATATTCCGCAAACGGAATTCTAGGTAAATCACTCATACTAAACATCTTATTCTACCTCCTGTGCAGAAGGCTCTTGTGCTTTAATTTCCTCTAGCTTGTTAGAAGACATGTTGATATACTCATCATTTCCTGATAATGCACCAATCAATGCGCCTCGGACCACAATGCCCTTCATTCTGTTTTTCTCATCGACAACGGCAATCGGAATGTTCGCATCAGACACCGCATCAAAGATCTCTGTCAAATACGTAGATTCCAACACTGTCGTAAATTCTTTATCGAGAACCGTTTCAAGCGACGCTCCCGTTTCTGCTGCTTTTTTCGCTGCTTGAGCAGAAATAACACCTAATAAATGCTTTTTCTTATCTACCGCATAGATAGACGAAATCCCTAGGTTTTTCATGAGCGTAAGCGCAACACGTGCCCCTTTATCAATCTGAACTGTTTCTGCACGTTTCATAATATGACCAGCGGTTAATACTTTAGAAAGGTCAACATCTTCAACAAAGCGTTCAACATATTCATTCGATGGGTTCATTAGAATTTCTTCTGGTGTTCCGATTTGAACGATATTTCCGTCCTTCATGAGCACAATGCGGTCGCCAATACGAAGCGCCTCATCTAAATCATGGGTAATGAAAATGATCGTTTTTCCTACAGATGTATGAAGCTCAAGCAATTCATCCTGCATATCTTTACGAATTAATGGGTCTAGTGCGCTGAATGCTTCATCCATTAATAAAATGTCAGGGTCATTTGCTAACGCACGTGCCAATCCAACACGCTGTTGCATCCCACCACTTAATTGATTTGGGTATTGCTCTTCAAAGCCTTCAAGTCCAACAAGCTTTAAAGATTCAAGCGCTTTTGGTCTGCGCTCTTCTTTATCTACACCTTGCAATTCAAGACCATACTCTGTGTTCTCAAGAATTGTACGGTGCGGGAACAATGCGAAGTTTTGGAAAACCATGCTGATCTTTTTCCGTCTGACTTCACGCAATTGATCCTTTGACATATTTGTTATCATATCCCCATCAATATAAATTTCACCGGAGGTTGGTTCGATTAACCTGTTTAGCATCCGCACAAGTGTGGACTTTCCGCTCCCTGATAGCCCCATGATGACAAATATCTCGCCGTCATAAACATCAAAATTTGCTCGATTGACACCAACTGTTGCGCCGGTCTCTTTTAGGATCTCTCTTTTTGTTTTCCCGTTTTCAAGCATTTGAGATGCTTTTTTAGCATTTTTACCGAAAATTTTAGATACATTATTTATCTTGATTTTGATATTTCTCTCTTCAGAATTCATATTTTCCCTCCAAATTAGCATCTTTATAACCGTAACATAAGCGTTATGATGCGAACAATCTTTAGAATTCGCTTATTTCCCCACAATATGTATGAATTCCATATAGAGGTCTGGTCATTAGAGTTTATACGCCGTATTACTCGTAAATCCTATAGAATGCTTCATAAACTACATATTTTACGGGGTATTTCCTCTCACCAGACAATATTTTACTGGAAATTCCTAATTGTGCTAAAAAACAAGTCGAATCCTCGTCATAGCAGTTTTTTTGAATCATGGGCGAACCATTCCCCTGAACATGATTTACCCGAAAATGGTCACATAAAAACCTTTTTTCTCAAATTTTATTTAAATTCACAAAAAAACTGCCTGCAACTTTAGTTACAGACAGCTCGTTTTTTTAGGACTCTAGGGCAGCCCGCTTAATATTATCTTGAAGCTCAAGCATACGTTTTGTTCCATCTTCACGTAATCGCTTGTTCTCTTCTTCGATCTGTTTCGTCTCTTTCATCCCTTGTACAATTGTATTAAAGGAAGATTCGATCGTTTCAATGTCGATGCTTGGACGGCCGGATAATTTGGCAATCTCCACACTTTGACTTGAAATGTTTTCAGCATTTCGTTTCAGCATTTCATTTGTTCTTCTATCCAGCTCACTCATGGAATCAGCGACAAGCTTTTGTCTCTTCGCTGTCACAGCTTGAATGATCCCATTTTTGAAGATTGGAATGGTGATAATGAAGGCAGAGTTGATTTTACCGATTAATTTTGTATTCCCACGCTGAAGCAAACGGATTTGCGGTGCCGTTTGAAGCGCGACCATTCTTGCCATATCAAGGTCATATACACGCTCTTCAAGCGCTTGAATCCCATTACGAAGCGTATCAAGTTCCATTTGTGCCAGCTGGTTTCCACTAGCTGCTTTTTCTTCATATGAAGGAACCAATTGCTTTAATTCTTCAATTTTCATTTGACCGGCTACGACATACTTTTCAAGCTCCATGTAGTATTGAATGTTATGCTCATACATTTCTTCAAGCGTCACAGTCGATTTGGTCATTTCATCTTTATATTTACTGATTTCTACATTAATTTTTTCAATCTCAGCACCGAGCGTTTGATATTTACTAAAAATCTTTTCAATCATGCTGCCGCCGCGTTTAAAGATTTTTGACAACAAACCACCCTTCGGCTCGTCAAAATCATTTTTATCAAAGCGATCCATAATCTTACCAAGCTGCGTCAGCATTGTTCCTGAGTCAGTGACGCTTGTTGAACGCATCATTGAAAGGATACGATCAGAGAACTTAGAGATTTCAACGGCTGGCTGTTTTCCGTATTCAAGAAGCTCAAGCTGATTTTTTGCATCGATCTGTCTCGCAATATTTTGCACTTCTGGTTCGTTTCGAAGCTGAACGCGAATATCGTCAGCCTTCTCAATCGTGATTTCCTCTTTATCAATTGAAATGATGTCATTTCCGTTTGTATTTGTCATAAGCTTTGATCTCCTTATCGGTTTTTAATGGATTGAAATAACTTTCTAACGATGGACGGCTCTTTAAACTCCTGGTTCATGACCATCTCATCAAGCCAATGGGTATCAAATAATTGGTCATCGATATACCGTTCGATACACTGATATCCCGCCGGATGATATACGAAGAGATCCACACCCATTTCATTTAGGAAAATCAGGGCGGCCGCATCAGAACGAGTCAGCTCACCATTATATTCCGTATGGTATAAAATCACTTTCGGTACGGTTTGTGCATAATCAAAGGTTTGAATCAGTTCAATGAGATCCTGGCTCAAATGCAGAACCTGCTTGAATAAATAAATGCGGACATCTAATTCGGTTTCATTGCCTTCTTTTAATAGCTTCGGATGCTGACAGATTCGAGATATCGCCTCTGCTATTGCACGCTGCGCGCCCTCATATAGATGAGAAAACTGCCACACATTGCTTTTCATTAATAATTCAGGATCAATCTCTCCAGTAGCAGAAAGTGCATGCTGATAATGAAATTGATAATTCGAAGTCACTTCTTTTGTAAAAGGAAAATGGCGAATGGTCTTCGTCTCTTTCCCCTCCATTAACGTGTGAATGCGATCCCAGTATTCACGCTTGTCTCGTGTGACACCCATCATTTTCGCAAAAAGATTCGGAATCTGTATCGTGTCCCGATCTGCTTTGAAATTCGGGCGGATATAGGATCGTTCCTTTGCAATTAAAAACAGCTCATCATACGTTGTCTTCAGCGTAATAGAATGAGGAGTATGATCTCTGAATTGCCACGGCTTATACAGCATTGAATCTTCCGTGTGAAGCACCTCTTCAAGCTCTCTTGTCGAGCGGTACGCCACCGTTGATTTCCTCTCAGGCTTTTCAGTAGGGAACGGCTCAAGCTTTGAAGTCCCCGGGTACTGATCAATAAAAGTCAGCTTTTCTTCTGGATCTAATTCGCGAAACGAATCCACGCCTTCTGGATGAAATAGCACAACATCACAGCCAATCAGCATGACATAGTAAAGAAAATAAAGCTGACTTTTATTCGCCTCTCCATACCAAATGACAGCCGGCATTTTTTCTTCTATATTGACTTCCTTCAGCCATGGACCTAGATGGTTATTTGAAAACTTCACGACATCCAGCAAGACCCGGCGGAAATCGGGATGCTGAAATCCACCCTCATGCAGTTGCTTGAAATGCTCAAACACCTTGATCAATGAAAGACGGATATGCCGGTTCATCACAGGGTTTGGATGGCGTACAATCAGCTGTTCACCATCTAAAAAAGCCACAAAGCGATTCACGGACAATCCCTTTTCTTCTTGGTTAATCAAATGAATACGCTGCAACGCTTGAAAATGCTCTGGCTCAATATGACGATTGAGCGTTTCACTTAAAATATGCATGCCGTCTGTTTCGTATAATTCATGTAAATAAATAAAATAATCGGTTGCATCATGCGGAGTTCCAAGGACCCGGGCGGCGAGACGCGGCAAGGACAACGTATGCTCGTCCTTTACATAACCGTCTCTTTCAGGGAGCGGCTTTTTCAGCACGTTTTTCCAGGCTTCCTGCTCCGCCCGTGTTTGGGTGACATTGATTTCTTTATAACTCACGCCGCTCCTTCCTTTCTCCTATATTTTCTAGAAAGCTACTACTATCATATCATTCAGCCTTCTACTTCTGCTATCGAATCGAAGGCTTTTTTGCCTTCGCCATCTGCTCGATGACAGAAGCGGTGATTTCATCCGCTGCGGCCATGCCAGATGCTGCTGTCGGCTCAAGTTCTGGGTCAAAGTCGAGAACTTCTCCATGCCTTGGGGCAAAGCCCTTATCTGATTGACGAATGAGCCCCACATCTAACAGGGAATCACCCGCACCATAGACGTATTCAAGCTGCAGCCTATCCTTTATAAAAGCAACAGCATCCCACTTATTAAGCGGCTGTGGAATAAAATAAAGCTTCCGTCCCTGAAGAGAAACCTGCCAGCCTCTCTCCTCACCCCACAGCTTCAATTCAGCAAGCGGTATGTGAGATAAATACTCATCTTTCATAATCAAATAAAGAAATCTTCCCTCTGCTGTACGGGTACGCTTCACCCAAGCCGCAACCGGAAGTTCGGAGATCGCCCTCAGCATCTCTCTGACTGGCATACACTCCCTAAGTCTCTCATCAACAATGGCCTGCCAATCCTCAAGCGGCTTGCCATGGTGAAGAATACAGCCCCCGTTTGTTGTGACGGCATACTCCGGTTGAAGCTCTTGTTGAAAGAAGGTGATCCGTTCATACTGTGCAGTCGTTCTTGTCGTCACTGGAATGAACCAGCCTGATTGATGAATCGTCTGCAAGGATCTTTTCGTTTCAACAGACATATAGGAAAGCGGCCGTTCGTCCAGCACCTCAACTAAATCATACTCTCCTTCATACGCATACTGGTCAAGCACTCGATGTGAGTAAATCAGCGTTCGGTCTAAATCACTGGCAAATGCATATGTCTTCATGACGTTTGCTCCAGCGGGCGAATTAACCCGCAGCACGTGTAGGACATATTGGCATATTCAATGACAGGAACGCCTCTGTCCTCAGCCAAAAGCAAAATATGCTTCAGCTTTTCCTGAGATCCAGGCTGAATCAAGATTTTCCACGGGATTCTTCTAAGCAGCACGCGGGTCGTCTCACCAACACCCGGCTTAATCAAATGGGTATTTTTAATTTGAAACTCCTGACCGATTGCTTCAATGGATGCCATTCCGCGCCAATCTGCCGGCGTCCCTTGCGTAAGTATGGTTTCTGCTTTCTCTTGTACATTTGGGCCGAGGCTGGAAAATGCTTCTTCAATCGTATCCACATACAGATTGGACACATCCTCATCAAGCAGCTCTTTATAATACTTTGCCCCATGGAAATCATCGGCATTGATCCAGCGGTTGTTTAGTACCGTACGACTGACAAGCCCTGATACCGTCGAATTCAGGCAGGCACTTGGAATGAGAAAGTCCTCTCTCGTTCCATATACATGTGTACAATAGCCAGGGTCAGCCAGCACAGCCAGCTCACTCGAAAGACGCACGCCATACTTTTTTTCAAAATCAATCACAGCTTTTTCGAGCTCTTTCGAAATCGCACCTTTTCCAGTCCATCCATCGATAAAAGCAATTTCAAAGCCTGGATGTTCTTTCAGCATATAATGCAGTGCATTCTCGTCTATTCCGCGGTCGCGAATAATAGAGATGCTGTAATGAGGCAGATCGATACCATATGTCTTTCGAATATATCGTTTGATTAGCACCCCGATCGGTGTTCCTGCACGCGCCAAGCTGCAAAGCACGGTTTTGAAGCCTCGCTTTTTCACAATCTGTTCTGCTACAACAGCTACTGCTTCGGCTACCTTTTCCTTACTTTCTTCAAGAGATTGATAGAATAAAGTCATATAAGATTCAGTTGGTTTATATTCAATTGGCAGCATTTCTGAATAATGCGCACCACTCTGAATGGAACGCTCCCGCTCTTCTGTACTTTTCTCCATCTCAATAGAGGATAAATCTTTGAGTAAGAAGGTTACATCCTGCTCTGGATAGCTTCCCATCTTTGTATACACGTTAGCCATTCACCTTCACCTCGTCTGATAAAGTCACAATATGCACATGCTTCACATGCCGCTCGGCAAATAAATGAATAAGCGGAAGCAATGCCTCCTGAGAGACCTTTTTCTCAAAAAAGAGAAATACATCATCATATTCACCTTTTGGAATGTTGTACACGTAGTGCTGAATTCGGGCATCCTCTGGATTCATAAAGGTAAACCCATTTTGGACAGCGTATCCATCCTTTTCGACTGGGTGAATAGGACTTCTCGTTGTTGAATGAAAGCGAATGCCTTCACCCATATGTGCAGACAGTCTCATCGGTACATACATCAGCTCACCTGTCCCTAAGCAAAGTGTTTGCTTCCCTTTGCGTTCCTGCCGCAGCTTCAAACCCGCTTCAGCAGCTGCTTGGTCAAGTGCTTCCGTATCTGCTGCGTTTAAACCAAAACGGCCCGTTTCATGTATATATGGCGAATGACCAGCCGAATTTGCTGCATGAGAAAGTGAATACGGCACTTGCTTAAAGAAAGATTGAAGAGAATGAAAAGAGAGACTTGGCCGCTTCTCTTGCTCCGCAATCTCATACGAATAAGCTGGTTCATCAAGCGTTTTGCCTCTAAAGACCATCTGCCCTTTTAATAAAGACAATGATGTGATGTGAATTCCGAGCTCCTCTTCAAGCTGGCACATGGCTTTCTCATGCTCCTCCGTCCGCCAGTCCAAAATGGAAAGAATGGTATAAGAATGCCGCGGGTACTTTGCATGAAGGTCACGAATGATGTTGATATTTGTACGGCCTGTCGTGACTTCATCATCTACTAACACGATGGGGCGGTCTGTGCGAAGTAATGCTTCATCTGCATAACAAAGCTGGTCTGTTGCATGCGAATGTTCTTCTTCAAATACCAATGACGGGTCAAGACCCAGCAGCTGTTCACGTGTCGTATGAATGTAAGATGTGCCTTCTAGCACATCATACACACCATGTCCAAGGGCTGTTGCCGTTTCCGCAAAGCCGATGACGACAGGCTCATTGCCAGCTGCTAGCTTTTCTTTTTTGAGTGTTTCATAGGCTGCCGTTAACGCCGCGTGATCATCCGTCTTGAGTGCCTCTACAAGAAAATCTTGGTACGGAGGCGTCTGTCCCGTTTGCTCTTTGGCATATGCCATCGCTAAAAGACCCGAGACAAGGAGCGGTTTCACTGGATGAACAGGAATATGCTTTCCAAGCACCTTACTAACGAATAAAAAGGCTCTTTTTTTGTTCACCCTTGCTGCCATCTCAAAAAGATGCTCTTTCTCCAGCTGGAGCACCCCTTCTTTGAGGTCAAGCTCAACCTCCATATGTTCCAAGATGTTCAGCGTATGCCGCTTCTGATTCTGTGAGTATGTCGATATAGCTTCTATTTTCATGAAACACCCCGTAAATGTCTGACTTAATTAAAATGTGCTCTGCCCACCTGTAATGCGGCTTCGTTTCATTCATCTTATTAGAATAGGCACTCTTCATTACGCCAACTGTGCCGTCAGCATGATCTAAAATACTTAATGCATCCAAGTATTCTTCCTTTGTCACAACGTACATGCTTTGAACTGGCTTGAGATGTGTTGGATGGATCACTGTTTTCCCATGTATGCCGTTGGCTACATCGAGTCTTGTCTCCTTGAGTAGACCTTGTACGTCATCGAATTCAGAGAAGGACAGCTCACCGCCCTTAGAAAGCGCACGGATGAATGGTTTTTGTTCCTTTCGTGCAGGGCCAAAATGCTCCCATACTGCACCTGATACAACAAAGGAACGGCCAAAATAATTGATCATATCTGTGATCAAATCAGCAATCAATCTGATTTCATAGATGGTGGTGTCACGGTCACGGCGAATGCCATATAAGCCGCAAAGATCCGTTGCCCCAATACGAATATTCAAAATATATTCTTCATCATTCAGCATGATCTGCTTTAACTCTGACAGCACCGTATATCTTGTATCTTTTTCTAATAAATCGGGTGTTTCCAAAATGGGCATACCGTACAGCTTTGTCTTCGTTTGTGCTGAAACCTGTTTCAAGCTGTCCAAATAATCCTTCGCATTATGAATAGAACACTTTGGAAATACAAAACCCGTCAATAAATGAAGAGATGAACCAAGCAAATCTGGCATTTTGAGCAGCTGCTTCGGTGAACGAACCCGAATAAATAAAAGCGGCAATTGTTCAGCCGTTTCAGGCGTATGCGTCAATTTGTCCGACAGTTTGGCGAGTTGTACCACTAGATTCTGCTCAGCCATTTCCACTTCTTGATCACCGATGGCATCCTCTAAACAAAATACAACAGAGCAAAGCGCTTCATATTTCTGCGACAGCAGCATGTCTGCTATATCCTGTCTTGTTGCAGGCATATACAAAGTAGCACCTAATGCATGCGCAAGTACGTGCCTTGGCGTCATCAAATGCATCGTCCCCGGCCGTTTGAAAAAAATATCGTGCTGCCTCGCCTCTGATAAAAACTGAAAATACCGCATGCTGTGCCACCTCCTGTTGTTGAGAGAAAATCGAACAAATGACTTGATGATTCAAAAAAGGATGGAGCCGCTAATCAACTCCATTCCTTTTTGATCTTCCTATTCTTCTTTTGAAGCCGCAGCTTCGTTTGTTACACCTTGATGTTTCTTCTTATTGATTTTATGAACAATAAACGTTCCGATAAATGCTAGGATAATAATCGCAAAGAATACAAGATGCGGGATTTCAATGTGAGCAGCACTCAAGCCCATTTTGATCGCAATGATCCCGATAAGAATAAACGCTGTATTCTCGAGCTCTGGGATACGGTCAATAAGAACAAGGAACAACTGTGCCACTGTACGCATCATGAGAATTCCAAGCATTCCGCCTAATAGAAGAATCCATACTTCCTCAGATACAGCGAATGCTGCAAGAATACTATCAACCGAGAAGGCAAGGTCCATAATTTCTACAGAGATAACGGTTGCCCAGAATATACCAAATACCCGAATCAACCAGCCTTCTTTTTTCAATTCCTTCGCTTCATCATCGCCATCACCTAACCAGAAGTGCTTAATGACAAGCCATGCTAGGTAAGCAGCTCCAAGAACCTTAATCCACCAGAATTTAATAAGCAGCATCCCTACGCCAATGAATAGAAAACGGAAGAAATAAGCGCCAATTAATCCGTAGGTTAATGCCTTTTTACGCTGCTTTTCCGGTAAATGTTTCACCATCACAGCTAATACAAGTGCGTTATCTGCTGATAACAATCCTTCAAGCACGACAAGCGTCCCAATAAGCCCCCAAGAGACAGGGTCTGTTAACACCTCTGCCCACATATGCCAATCAAAAAACGAGGCATATGTATCCAACATATGTTTCAAAATGTCCAACTGGTTTTCCTCCTATAAGTGTAGAAGCATCAGCAGGCTTTCGCCTGCTGCTATTCTTGATCGCTGTTTCTTTCTCACTTTGGAAAAGGCCCTCATATGAGTTTTTGACAGCACCTCTTGAATTGATTTGTTTCTCTTATTTACACTTCTAACCCATAATTTTGACAAAGAGCTGCAAGTCCGCCAGAGAATCCGCTTCCGATCGCGTTAAACTTCCAATCACTTCCGTGTCGGTACAATTCACATACCACAACAGCTGTTTCAATTGAGAAGTCTTCGCCTAAATCGAAGCGAATCAATTCTTCCCCGCCCTCTTCATTTACAACACGAACAAATGCATTAGAGACTTGTCCAAAATTTTGGCTACGCGTCTCTGCATCATGGATCGTAACTGTAATTCCGATACGATCAATGTTAGCAGGAATTTTCGAGAAATCAACGAGAATTTGCTCGTCATCTCCATCTCCTTCACCCGTCCGGTTATCACCTGTATGAGTGACACTGCCGCTTGGATGTTGAAGGTTATTATAGAACACAAAATCTGTATCTTGCTGACAACGATTGTTTGCATCCACCAAGAAAGCCGAAGCGTCCAAATCAAATTCGGCTCCGCCAGAATATTTATTCGTATCCCAGCCAAGACCGATCATCACTTTCGTCAGCCCTGGGTTGGTTTTTGTTAAATCGACACGTTGTCCTTTTGAAAGCTGAATCGCCATATTCGTATCTCTCCTGTCTTTGAAAATAGGAAGCTATCGTTATCCGATATCTAAGCCGAAGTCCGTTGCAATGCGTGCAAGACCGCCTTGATAGCCTGATCCGACAGCCGAGAATTTCCATTCCCCGCCATGACGGTATAATTCACCTACAATAATGGCTGTCTCAATTGAGAAATCCTCTGCCAAATCGTAGCGAATGAGTTCTTCATTCGAAGCCGCATTTAAAATACGTACATATGCGTTAGACACTTGTCCGAAGTTTTGACTGCGCGCTTCTGCATCATGAATGGTAATGACAAATGAAATCTTCTCAATACTTGCTGGTACAGCTGCAAGGTCAACATTGACCTGCTCGTCATCTCCGTCCCCTTCACCAGTGCGGTTATCGCCTGTATGTACGACACTGCCGCCTCCGCCAGTTGTTTGGTTGTAAAAGACAAAGTCAGATGGAGAGCTTGCTTTACCTGCTGCATCTAAAAGGAATACACTTGCGTCTAGATCAAAGTCATGTCCGCCGTCATACTTATTGACGTCCCAGCCAAGACCAACGACTACTTTTGTTAAACCCGGATTCGTTTTTGTTAAATCAATTTTTTGACCTTTCGCTAAAGAAATTCCCACTAGGAACCTCTCCCTTCTGTTTAAATGTAGTTTCTCGTAATATCGGCAAGCTTCGCATCATTTGTACCATTTCCAAGAGCCGCAAACTTCCACTCATTCTCTTGACGGTAAAGTTCTCCGACGATTAACGATGTTTTTCCTGCATAGTCATCTTTTAAATTATATTTCACTAATTCTTGATTGTTTGAACGATCAACGATGCGAATGTAAGCATTTTGAATCATACCAAAGTGTTGGTTTCTTCTAAGGGCATCATAAATGTTCACGACAAACACCAATTTATTCACATTACCCGGCACCTTGCTCAAGTTGACGAGGACTTGTTCATCATCTCCGTCTCCTTCACCAGTCAGGTTGTCACCTGTATGCTCAACACTGCCGCATTTGCTTTTTAGGTTGCCAAAATAAATCAAATCTTTATTTTCCGTAAACTTATCATTTTTCAGCATGAGCACTGAAGCATCACAATCAACATCAGCGCCGCCTCCGCCGCCAAACAGCTTTCCTAAAAACCCGCCGCCTTGTGATACAGGGTCCCAGCCAAGTCCAACAAGAATATTCGTTAGCCCTGCTTTCCCTTTTGTTAAATCAATACGTTGACCTTTTTCTAATGTAATCGCCAAATCAATCACTCCTCCAGCATAATAAAAATCTATTTATTAAGCGATGGACCCTATTAAAATCATCATACATGAAAATTCGACAAAATTCATGAAATGACATTGGAGCCTCTTACTCTTTTTTCTATTTACTAGTATATACGATCTATGTTCAAGATAGGTTTCAAACACTTTATATTTTTTTAAAGAAAGATGCACATTGAAAATAGTTCATGTCGTAAATGAAGTGTTTCATGTGAAACATTGTCGAAAGTTCCCGGTGAGCAGCTCTTGCTGATAAGGAGCGTAAGATGTGGTTTCATATGTTGATATAGAAAAGATAAAAGCATGTGTTCAAAGGATAAACCCTTTCGTTTCCTTCCACCCATTGATTTCTTTATACTTATATTCAGCATGTTGTTGAAAGGATGTTGATGATGCCATCACTTCATATATTAGATCAAGTCGCCATTCCTAAAGGTCAGTCTGCTCAGGAGACATTGATTCATACAACGCAGCTGGCTCAACTGGCTGAAACGCTTGGGTATGAGCGCTATTGGTTCGCTGAACACCACAGCACAAGGGGGCTCGCTAGTACGGCGCCTGAAATATTAATGGCTCATATTGCGGCTCATACATCGACCTTGCGTACCGGATCTGGCGGCATTTTACTTCCTCAGTACAGTCCTTTTAAAGTAGCAGAGGTCACGCGGCAGCTTGAGGCCCTTTATCCTGGACGGATTGAGATCGGAGTCGGTAAATCCCCGGGCGGGATCGAAAGGACGAGACTCGCTTTGACGGACGGCGTGCATAAAGATCTGTCTCAGTTTGACCGCCAGCTGAAGGATCTTCTTTTTTACTTATCAGACAGCCTGCCTTCTGGTCATCCGCATGCAGGTGTGAAAGCTGCTCCGCTTGTTGATGCTCATCCGCCGGTTTGGCTGCTTGGACTAGGAGAAAATAGTGCCATGCAGGCGGCGGAGCTTGGAATCAACTATATTTTTGGCCACTTTATTCATCCTGCACGCGGCAAACAAGCATTTGAGACGTATCGATCACACTTTTCTCCATCTGTCTTTTCTAGGCAGCCACAATCTATGTTTGCCGTCTTTGTCATCTGCGGTGAAACAGATGAAGAAGCAGACCGGATCGCCAGCAGTACAGATTTATGGCTGCTGCGTGTTGAAAAAGGACTGGACAGCCGCGTTCCTTCTATAGAAGAAGCAAGTGCCTATCACTACACCACGCAGGAAAAGAAAAAAGTGCTGCAAAACCGCCAGCGGATGATTGTCGGCTCGAAGAAAACGGTGAAAGAGCAATTACAGACCTTGATGGACCGCTATCAAACGGATGACATCATGATTCTGAACAATTCCTTTGATCCGATTGAAAAACAACGCTCCTACAAGCGAATAGCAGAATTATTTTGAAGCCAGCTTTTCAGGCTTCTTTTTTTACATTGTCATAAAAAATGGGAAATGTAACATCAAGATGTCAAAATCCTTCCGTCTGTCATCTGATCGCAAATGTGTCTTCTAATCGTTAGCGAACTGTAAACGCATAAGAGGTGTACCTTTTATATAGTAGAGGTACATATTCAATGAACGGTTTACGACGCTGAGAAAAAGGAGATGACAGACATGAAAAAGAGACTCGATTGGGTAGATGCAGCTAAAGGAATCGGCATTCTGCTCGTGGTTATGGCGCATGTGCCCATTCCAGATTCGCTCAAGCAATTCATTTACTCTTTTCATATGCCGCTTTTCTTTTTACTATCAGGCATGATGTTTCGGTCATCCTCATCCCCTGCTTTGTCATTTATTCGGAAAAAAGCCAAAAGCTTACTCCTGCCCTATCTCTATTTCTCCATCATTACGTATGTATTTTGGTTCTCCGTTACTCGTTTTTTCGCATTCAAGGGACAAACGGATATCGACCCTTTCGTTCCGTTTACAGGTATTTTCATATCCAATGCAGATGAAGCAAGACTTACACATAACCCAGCGATTTGGTTTTTAACGACACTCTTTTTAGTGGAAATTTTATTTTTCTTTATGCATCGTCTTTCAAAAGGGAGACCTGCTGCCTTAATCTTGCTGACTATTCTTTGCGGAGGTGCTGGATATGCCTCTACCTTGCTTTTAGATCAAAGTCTTCCTTGGAATGCCAATGTTGCCTTGACGGCTGTTGTGTTTTATTCGATTGGATTTTTAGCAAAGCAGTGGTTTGTGGAATTAAAAACAGATCCAACCCTTCTTTTATGTACAGGTCTGCTTGTGCTGACGGCTTACATGCAGAGCTTTAATTCACGGATCGATATGCGCGTCAACGACTACGGTGATCTCTTTATTTTCTATGCATGTGCTCTGCTCGGTTCAGCTGCCGTGATTTATTTAAGCTTTAAATTGAAAACATCCCCTATTTTGACGTATCTAGGACGAAATTCTATTGTCATTCTTGTCTTGCAGTTTGCCGGCATTGATATCATGAAAGCATTTGTTTTTTATGGACTTGGTATCAATATTGCTGATACAGCGCAGCTCTCTTGGACACTTTTTTATACGATCGGCACATTGCTGCTCATGGTGCCATGTATCTCCTTCCTGAGCAAGTACCCGATGCTGCTCGGCAAACGAGCCAAAGCTACACAACGCTACGAACAAAAAACATCCGCCGGCTGAACAGGCGGATGTTTTTCGGATTAATCATTGATTTGAGAAGGATAAAGTGTCATTCCACCATCCACAAATAAGGTGGTGCCTGTGATATATGCCGCTTCCTTAGAAACGAGGAATGCCGCAGCGGACCCAATCTCCTTCGGTTCACCAAAGGTCCTCATCGGAATTTTCTCAAGCTGCTTTTGTTTTTTCTGTTCATCCTGCAAATCATCATTTGATTCGGTTGCCATGGTACCTGGCGCAATCGCATTGATTCGAATACCTGATTCTGCATAATCAAGAGCCAGCGTCTTTGTCATCATATTCATTCCGCCCTTTGAAGTGGAATAATGAACGTTGAATGGGCGCGGAATCTCCTGATGGACACTGGAAATATTTAAAATAGATCCTTTGATGTCATGCTCCATCATATAGGCAAGCGCAGCCTTTGCGCCTAAAAATGCACCTGTTATGTTCACATCGATGACGTTTTGCCATTGCTCCAGCGTCATCTCATGCGGCAGCGCTTCTTCGCCGTTGAAGCCTGAATTATTGACGAATACATCTACTGTACCGAAATGTTCCAATGCTGTATCCATGATGGCTTGGATGCCTTCCTCTTTGGAGACATCTGCGTGTACTTTCACCGCTTTGCCTCCGTGCTTCTGAATGGCTTGTACCGTCTCTTCAGCACCATCTTCATCTCCTTTATAGTTCACAACCACATTCATTTCCTCTTGTCCAAACCGCAATGCGATCGCTTGTCCAATTCCTTTTGAAGAACCTGTGACAATGGCTGTTTTCCCTTTTAAATCTTGATACATCTTCATTTCCTCCATTCACGTGCTTCATCTTGTTGATACACAATGGTTACCCACTTTGGAAAAAACAAAAACACAACCCTCTGCATTCGTACTCTAAGAGGGTTGTGCGTTTCATCAAGCTAAAAGGTGTTATAGACATTTTCACACGTTTCGGCGGTTGGCTGATAAAAGCAATGCGACTTATACCTTGCCACAAACGGCTGATTGTACCATGTCGCCGGACAATTGCCAGGCGGTTTAAAATACCAAAGGCTGAATTTTGCCGGCCAAAAACGTTCTCCGTTAATATTTCTCCGCGCAAGTGTTTTTTCAGTTTCTCGTGCTCGTTGATAAAAGTACCCATGCGTGACCGCTTCGAATGCATGCTCCTGATAAATCATTTGTGGAATCGTACGCAGCCCTTTAAAGTCAGAGCAGTTGGCACGCAGCCGATTGATGCCCACATTTCCTACGAGCAGCATCCCTTGCTTCCCTTCACCTTCTGCCTCCGCTCTCAGCAGTCTGGCCATTAAATCAATATCAGAGCTTGTCGCTCTTACCACTGCCATACATCCACCTCCAGTTCGTTTCTCTTTTATTTTATGTAGCGTTTCTGTGTAGATGACTGCCATTTTGACATGAAAAAGCACGTTCAGTGTCGGCAGCCTGTCTAAATTTGCTGGACATGTGTCTTGCTGTCAACAACACACAAACCAAGTGATCATCCACATAGCAGGAAAAAATATTCATTACTATATACTCATTTACAAGTCATAAAAATCCTTCTAATTGCGACATCATCTTCAAAAACAGTCATTTGAACCTATTCAATAATCCGACTCAAAACCTTAAAATATAAAATGTTGAGTTTCTACAGGAGATATCAAATAATAAATTACAAGTTTCTCCTCTCAACTTAGTGTCATTTTTACTACTTGAAGCCAATCAACCTCGGAAACGCACTGAGGTATTGACAGTACTTTCGCTTCATTCTACAGTAAAAAACATACAGTATTTTTCTTTTTGTGCAAAAAGAACGATATGAACTACAGCTTTTCAATGAAATTCACCATAAACCCGAGGAGGAAAACACGACATGTTTAAAAAGAAATTATCCCTGTTTCTTCTGATCTTGTGTGTAACTGTTGTCGCTGCCGCTTGTAGTGGTGGTAAAGACAAAACAGCTGCGAAAGAAAACGATACCAAAAAATCTCTTGATGCAGCAGAGGTAAAGGTAGAAAGTGCTGAGTACACATTACCACCTCAATACGATACATCTGTACAGGATGATCAGTATGTACTAAAAGTGAATGTATCTGTAAAAAATATCAGCAAAGAGCCTCTCAATGTTGATAAAAGCAACTTCACACTTTACCAAGATGACGCACAAGTATCTACGATCTCTCCAGATGACTACAATGAAGTATTATCTTCAAGCTCTTTAAATGCAGACAAAGTAACAAAAGGCGGTCTATTCTTTGTTGTTGACAAAGACAAAGACTATCAGCTTGTTTACACAGAGCCAGGCAGTGGATCGAAAAAAGATGACAAAACACTAGAATTCGATATTAAAGGAAAAGACTTAATGAAAAAAGCAGATACACTACAAGCATCTGCAAAAGCTCTTTCTTCTTATATTGATGTGATGATTTTTGGTAAGAAAAACGACGATTTCGAAAAACTAACAGGTGATAACAAATCAACTGTTGTGAATGAATTCGATAAATCATTCAAACAAGGTTATATCACTTCATCAGGTATTTCTTCTAGCTCAGCGAAGGACGAAAACCTTGATAAGCTTTTAAAAGCAGTAAAAGAAACATTAGCTGAAAAATCAAAAGTATCAACAAAAACAAAAGCGATCAGTGGTGATAAAGCTGTCGTGACTGTGACTCTTACACCGATTGATGCAAGTCCGCTTGTCGATCGTTTGAAAGAGAAAGCGACTGAGTTCTACAGCAAAAACCGTTCAGCATCTTATGATGATGCACAGAAATATCTACTTTCTATCTATCCAGATGAATTTAAAAAATTAGGACCATCATCTTCTGAAGAAACAGTAGAAGTGAACATGAAGAAAAATGATATCGACCAATGGAAACTTGATTTGAACGACTACAAAACAAGCTCATTAGTTGAGAAATTCATCAAGAACTAAAGAAAAACCCCCGATTCCGGGGGTTTCAGATTGTTGACAAAGGGCTAAAATGATCTTTATTTTAGCCCTTTGTCTTCTTTTCAGCGTGATAGAAAACCTTTGCAGTCTAGGAAGGGCGAGCACCGGAGCGCAGAACTGACAAAGAATGCGAGGGTTTGTCTACACGCTGAAACCCCCGATCCCGGGGGTTTTTTTAATATGATGAACACAAGCGTATTGGTTGCGGCGTATATCAACATTTCTTATTTTAAGGGTGGGAGTCAATGCTAAAGTCTAATCAAAACATCACCTACACGGGTGATGAAATGTTAGAGGTATTAAAAGAAATGAATTTGATTCTTTTGTCTTTGCATAACATGGGTTCTTATTATGGTGAAAAATTTCATCAGTGTGGTGAGGAAGCATATAGAGGAGAATATGAAACAGAAACCACACGATTTATAGATGAGTGGGAGGTCACTCAAAGACTCGCTAAAGTACGAAAGATACTATCTTCGAAATTTGATAGTACTTTAGGAATTGACGATATGGATGACATTGAAAGAGCATTGGAAGACATCAAGTACTGGACAAAACCCAATGACAAGCCAAATCCATAGACATTTGATTCACTAGCAAACGAGTTCACAAGCAGGGGAATCTCTTTATAAGGAATTCCCCTTTTCAGCTTCATATTCTTTAATGATCTCAATTGGATCAACCGCATCTTCCTCTTGTGCGTATTCCTCTACATAAGGAGTCGTTAATTTTTTAAACCTTTGCTCCTCGTCTACTAAAGCAACATAGACATCATATCCTTCATAATCAGAAGGGAATAACGCTGCAGTAGAACAACCGGTTTCTAAAGCCTTGTCTATTGCATTTCTTAGTTCTAATAAGCCTTTCCTATTTCCCAAAATAAAGGCTTCAAAATGGTGTGTTTGCTGAGCATATATATTACATAGTCCTAACACATCATCGTCATCTGTTTTATAAGACATATCTCCACCTCCCCTCTTTAGTAAAAATAGGATGATTATGTCATTTCCTCTTCCATTATGCCATAACAATTCTTTCCCGAGCCTTTTTATATGAATCTCCGAATATAAAAAAACTTGTAGAAAAAATCTACAAGTTTTCCTTTCTTTATTTCGCAAGCATCCATTTTTCTTTCATAAACAAGCTTCTCACGATGACAAACAGAATAACGACAGCCAAGGCTGAGGAGCCGAGTGTCAGAGTGACAGCCACCGGATCGATGATACCAAACATCAGTTGCTTACACAGCGCATGAATATTAAGGAATGGGACCGCAAAGTAATACGTATCTAGCTGCGTAGCACCTGCTCTCATGGTAAAGAACATTGGGATCACACCTAGTGTAATGATCATGGACATGTACGACTGTGCTTCTTTGACTGAGCCCGAAATGACGCTGAGCAGCAATTCAATCATGGATACCATGAAGGAGAAGATGATTAACGCCGCAAACATGACGCCGATAATGCTCCACATTTGATCACCAAAGTTCAGAGCCTGCTTCAGCTTTTCTGTAAAGAGCAAAGTAGATAGAAGCAGCATACCGATCGCCACAATCCCACTTAAAATACCAAACATAGAGACAGCGAGCCATTTCCCGATGAGAATCTGGAGTCTGCTGGCAGGTGTCAGGAACAACGCTTCAATGGATTTCCGGTCTTTTTCACCTGCTACAATATCAAGCGCAGCCGGCAAAGCTCCTGAGATGACGGAGGTCACCAAAATCATCGGAAGGAGAATCGACAACAGCATAGCGGTCACTCCGTTTTCCCCTTCATCCCCTTCTTCTACATCAACGGACTGCACCTCAAAAGGATGAATAACGGACGTATCGATTTGATCGGCTGCTAATCGCTTTTCGACCACTTGGTTTTGATATTGCTCCAGCAATGATTGCAGCATTTGAACAGTGATGACCGAATCATCATCTGTCGTATATCCATGGATTTTAATAGCGAATGGCTTTTGTTGTTTGAGCATATCGCCTGCCTCTTTCGGCATTTCAAGGTAAGCATTTGCCTCTCCATCTTTGACCGCTTGCTGCGGATCATCAAATGTTTCAAGGTTTAGGTTTTTGACCTCTTTGATCATTTGGTTCATTTCGGCTGGAAGCTGTTCATTGATGGCGACTGTATAGGCTTCATCCCCTGGATCTGCAATCATGCTTTCATAAAAGAACACCAGTCCAAGCATGGTCAAAAGAGGAATCAGCACGGTTAAGAGCAACGTTTTTCGATCTCTCAGCGCATCTGTCATTTCTTTCAAAAAGACGGTTTTCCACATTATGAAATCCCCCTAGCGAGCTTCGACATAAAGATATAGTTCAAGTCATCACTTTGTTCCTGAGTATATAATTCTGAAAGTGTCCCTTTGTACACAAGCTCTCCTTGATGAATCATCATGACACTGTCACAAAGCTGGCTGACTTCTTCCATGATGTGGCTTGAAAAGAGGATCGTTTTATTTTGCTGCTTGAGCTGATGGATAAAATCTCTGAAAATATTACTCGACGTGATATCTAAGCCTGTTGTCGGCTCATCAAATAAGATAATGTCAGGATCATGAATTAACGTTCTGGCAATCGCCACCTTTTGTTTCATCCCTCTTGAGAATCCTTTCACCTTGCGATCCATATATTGTCTCATTCCAAAACGCTTTGCCAAATCCTCTATTCTTGCTTTGATTTCATGCTGATCTAAGCCATACAATTTGCCAAAGTATTCAAGGTTTTCTCGTGCCGTCAAACGATCGTAAAGCCCCGTCTCACCGCCAAACAAGACACCAATTCGCTTTTTCACTTCCGTTGATTCTTTCACCGTATCAAAGCCTGCGACAGTGACTGACCCGTGCGTAGGCTCTAATAATGTGGCTACGGCGCGCAATAATGTCGTTTTTCCTGCACCATTTTCTCCTAGGATGCCAACGACTTCCCCTTCCTTCACGGAGAACGTCATGTGTTTCATCGCTTTCACGACTTTTTTCTTATCTTTAAACCAGCAGCTGCAATCGCTGAGAGTAATCATTTGGTTCGCCCCTTTCAACTTTACTTTCTAAGTCTATGATAGAAAAAATAATGCCTGCCTGATATAAAAATGTCGCGAAACGTCCTTTTTCTGTCTTGAAATGATCTATTTCAAAAAAACAAATGGTAAAATAGACAAATAATAAGAAGAGTCATAGGTGATTTTTATGATAAAAGTAGGTCTCGTCGATGATTACCGAGTAGATTTAGAAAAGCTGCACGCCATTGTGGGCAGAATGGAGGCTGTGGACATTGTCTTTGTCACGCAGTCAGCAGAGGATGCATATGAGAAGGTCAAACAAGGAGACATTGATCTGTTGTTCGCTGACATTGAAATGCCTGGAATGTCCGGCTATGAATTAGCGGACCTCATTCACTCTCACGCACTGAATGTCGATGTGGTCTTTGTGACAGGAAACAGTGGTTATGCAGTCCATGCGTTTGATTTGAATGTACATGATTATATTATGAAGCCCTACCAAGCTGATCGAATTGCCAAATGCTTAGAGCGCTATATGTCCACCAAGCAGGAGAAAAGCATTCATGGACGGCTTCTCATTAAGCAGCAGTCAGATATTCATGTGCTGCAGAAAAAGGATGTCATTTTTGTTGAGCGAACGGGCCGGTCAACAACTATCGTGACAACGACAGGAGAAATCCAGACATATCAAACTTTAAACGAGTTAAAGGGTGATTTGGCTGAAAAGGATTTTATCCGCTCCCATCGATCGTTTATCATCAATATTCATTACATTAAGAATTTCTCGGCGTATGCTAAAAATTCGTTTATCGTGTCTTTTGAAGGGACAGATAAAAAAGCCATGATGACCAAGCAGCAATTAGAATTCTTTAAGAAATACTATTTTTAAGGAGAACGAACGTGAACGCTTTCTATCTTGGATTTCGCATTTATGCCCTCATATGGCTAGGTCTTGCGTTTCATGCAGCTGCTGAAGCCTTTCTACCGCTATCATCAATTGTGTTGTGGATTCTTACCTTTTGCGTAATATGTGTTTATACGTTCTTCATGTACAAAAGATTTTTACCTCATACGAGTGGTTATGTGATATTAGGTGCTTTTATACTCATCACCTGTGCAGGCTTTTTGCTGTTTCTAACGCAAGAGAATGGGCTGAGCTGTCTTTTAGCAATCATCATGATGGTGACAGTCGATATCCTCTCATTGAAGGTGATGCAGACAGAGAAACAGTTAAATGGACGGCTTCAAGAGCTTATAAACGCAGAAGCTAGAACCAACGAATTACTTCTTGAGCTGCGCAGTAAACATCATGAAACAGCCAGACATTTAAATGCCTTTTCGGCGTCGAACGACGAGTATGAGATCAAAGATTTGATTCAGCAATACGTCAAACATTTCCCATGGATGAAAGGAGAAAATGCATATTTAGCCTCTACCCTTCACCTCTTTTTGGAGCGGGCTGAGAAAGAGAACATTGCACTTTCACTAGACCTTCAAGCTCCCTTTTCATCGCTTCCCTTTTCAAAGGCGGATCAGGTTAGTTTTACTGGCAACCTGCTTGATAATGCCCTAGATGCAGCGATTGAAGCAAAGAAAGCTGGAAAAGAGGGCAGCATTTCGGTCACAACCTCTATTCGGAGCGGGCTATTTTTAATCCATTGTGAAAACAGCACAAAAGGTATGGAAAAACATGTGTTAGATCATTTATTCAAAACTTTTGGCCGCTCGACAAAAGGCGGCGATCATCAAGGCATGGGGACGTATATCATTCATCAGCTTGTTGAAAAGGCAGACGGTACACTGGATTTCACTTACCGTTCTCCAAATTTACGGCTCGTCATCAAAATCCCTCTTACAATGTCATAAAAAAAAGGTGCATAGCTGCACCTTTTTTTCGTGTTAAGAAAAAATCTTGTCGATTTGATTAATTTCCTCTTCAGTTAGTTGAACATCGTTTGTTTTTAAATTTTGCAGCACTTGGTCTGCTCGTTTTGCCCCTGGAATAATAGCATCAATACCATCCTGAGCTAAGAGCCAAGCGAGTGCGACGTGTGCCGTTTCTGCATTCTTTGATTGGGCAATCGCCTGCAGCTTGTCTACTTTTTCGAGATTTGAAAGGAATGCATCACCTTGGAAAAGTGGGTCTTTTGCTCGAATATCATCAAATGTGGCATCCTTTGTAAATTTGCCAGTCAACAAGCCTGATGCCAATGGGAAATAAGGAATAAAGGAAATACCATGCTCGACGCAGTATGGAAGAAGATCCTGCTCCGCCTGACGTTTCAGCAGAGAATACTCCGACTGAAGCACGTCTAAGTAGCCATCTCGGTTAAAGGCTTGAAGCTGTTCAAAATCAAGGTTGGATGCACCGATCGCCTTGATTTTCCCTTCATCCTTCAATTCCTTTAATGTGCCTGCTACTTCCTCGAGCGGCGTTCGCCCATCCGGGAAATGCATATAGTACAAGTCAATATAATCTGTTTGCAGTCGTTTCAGGCTATTTTCGACCTGCTCTCTTAAGAAATCACGACTGTTATCAAGTTCAATTTGCCCGTTTACTTCCTTATGAGCTCCTTTTGTCGCAAGGACAAGCTTTTCTCTGCCGCCTCTTTTGGCAATGATCTCACCGATTAATTCCTCTGAACGGCCCAGCCCATAAATAAAAGCAGAATCTAAGAAATTGACACCTTGATCAAGAGCCGTCTCCACAAGCTCCCGTCCAGCATCCTCACTAAGATTCGGGAATAAATTATGTCCACCTACTGCATTCGTACCAAGCCCTATCGGATTCACCTGTAATTCAGTTCGTCCAAGCGTTACCTTTTTCAAAAGCTCATCTCCCTTATCTACGTAATCATCCTTATTTTCCCATGAATCAATTCCAACATTCAAGTATCCCGCTCTCTGAAAATCAACCTGCAGGTGGACGCCGAGAAAATAGTAGATGCGTATGATGAAGATAGACTAAAGCGAAAAGGAGATCTTGTTATGACCATTCAAATTGTCATCATTATCATTATTCTGCTTTTAAGAACAGGCAAGGAAAAAGAAATCCGCCCCTTCAGGCTTCTCATAGGGCCGCTCATTTTATTAGGCACTCTCTCTTATTCCTTTACCCAGCATATTGAAATCACGGCGATGAGCCTGCTTGTGATGACTGGCTTTGCATTCGCAGGTTTTGCAATCGGGCTTTGGAGAGGTAAACTATACAAAGTAACATATGATCAACAGTCGGGACGTATCACCGCCGCCAGCTCACTCTATGGAACACTTTTTTTCATCGGAATCATTCTTATCCGGATGACAGTAGGTTCAGTTGTACAGGATGGCGGTCATTCCCTGATCATTTTCGCAAATGGCCTGACATTCCTTCCAATTGGCAGTATGATCGGATTACGTTTTATTCTTTTAAAAAGATATATGAACATCAAGGCATCTGCTGCTATTTAACTGACAGACAGGAGTTTTTGATATGAACCTTCAGCAGCCACTCAAGCTTTTAGGTCAAATAAGGCGAAAATTCGTATTAGGCCTTGTATTGACCTATATGTATATTCAAATGTATGAGCCCCTTTCAATAGGCGAATTGGTGTTTCGCACCTTCGTCTATTTATTGTTTCTCCTTTGTCTTTTTCCAAAAAGCAAGCTGTCACCTAAAAAGCAAATTTCTATGCTCCTCTCGATGTGGATTCTGACACATCTCTTGTGGATGGTGACAGGTCAGATTCAAGACAGTATTGGGCTGACCTTTTTTATGATTGGCTTTATCGCTTTTCGTTTTTCAGAGGCGCATCATCCCTATCTATTTGCTATCATCTTTTTCACTAGTGGGGTCAGTTATTATGTAAATGATTTTTCTTGGAACATGGTGATCACTCTCCCGCTATTCCAGCTGCTTGTGTATACACTTGTCTTGATCTCTAGAATGCGCCGGCGTGAACAGGAATTAAAGGATGAACACTTCGGAGAACTGCAATTGGTTCACAAGGAATTATCAGATGCCCATGAACAATTAAAAAAGGCGCATATAGAGCTTGAAGAAGCGACCGTTCAGTCACTCCAATTTGCTGTGCTGGAGGAGCGGAGCAGAATTGCACGTGACCTGCATGACAGCATCGGTCACCAATTAACCTCAATGATTGTCCAGCTGCAGTCTTTGCCCTATCGTTTAAAACAGGAAGAACCAGAGCAGATGGCGCAGACGTTTCAGGAGCTGATCAATATTTCTAAAAATTGTCTCACCGAAGTTCGTTCTGTGGTTCATCATATGGCGTCAGATGATGCAGGTCTCGGACTTGCCGGACTTCGCAGTCTCATCAAGCAAGGAGAGATATCAGGAGAGCTAGATATTCAGTTTCATACAGAGCAGCTTACGTATAAAAAATGGCCGCTCTCCGTATCTGAACTGCTTTACCGCATTTTACAAGAAGCGATCACCAATACAATTCGCCATGCCAAGGCGACCGCGATGACCATTACACTCTATAACCACCAGCATGAGCTGATGATGAACATTGAAGACGATGGAAATTTGACCAGCGAAAAAGATATTTCATTTGGATTTGGACTGTCAGGCATGAAAGCACGGTGTGACGCAGCAGGCGGTTCCCTCAAGACGTCCATACGCGAGCCGCACGGCTTTTGTATCCATGTTCAAATTCCTATCAAGGAGGACTCTGAGACATGACAACCCCTATTAAGATTGGCATTATTGATGATCAGCCGCTGATCCGCCAAGGATTTCGTTATATTGCAAGCGCTCAAGAGGATATTGACGTCATATGGGAGGCGTCAGACGGTCAGGAGGCGGTTGAGCTTTGCTTGACCAACAAACCCGACGTACTGCTCATGGATGTACAAATGCCTGGAATGGATGGCATCACGGCAACAGAGCACATTTTAAAAAAGCACCCAGATGTAAAAGTTGTGATTCTCACGACCTTTGATACGGAAGAATACGTCTTTGACGGGATTCGTGCAGGGGCAGTCGGTTATTTGCTGAAGGATACAATGCCTGAGGAATTAATTCAGGCCATCCGCACCGCCTTTGCTGGTGAATCTGTCTTTCGAACGGCAGCCTCTGAGCACATGATGGCACGAGCTCTTCAGCAAGCAAATGATACACATCACACTCATCTGCTTCACGAATCATTTACAGAACGTGAACGCGATGTTTTACAGCAAATGGCCTATGGTTTAAAGAATGAAGACATCGCTGATCAATTATTTATCAGCAAAAGTACGGTAAAAACGCATGTGCACCGTATATTACAAAAGCTCAATGCACAAGACCGCACACAGGCTGTCGTCTTCGCCATCCGGCACCGCCTCGTCAAATAAAAAACTACCTTTATTTCAAGATTTTTATACAAAAAACATTTAAAACCCAAAATAAATCTATAAATCAATACTTATTAACCAGTATATTATGCTTATTTAATTCCTTATTTTATAGGTAAATGTGTTAAAAACTATTAAAAATAGGGACTAAAACCTATTCCTCATGATGAATGAATTTCGATAGAATGAATAGTGCAAATCGTCATTAGGATATTTTCCCCTTTAACACCCGAATATACCATTCTATCTGTTTCTTTTTTCATAGTCAGATAGCGGGAATGAAATGACGAAAGAAAAGCAAAGGAGCATCAACTGTGAATTTTAAAAAAATAAGTGCCCTCCTCATGATTTCATTCGTGATGATCATCTCTGCAGCCTGCCAGAGCTCAGCCAAATCAACAGACACTGACCAAAAGTCAACGAAAACAGCAGAGGTAAAAGTCAATAGCTACGAATATACGTTACCAGAAGACTCAACCACTACCCTGAGAGACAATGAATTGGTACTAAAAGTCAACCTAACGATCACAAACAAAGGTGACAAAGCCCTTTCATTATATAACTCTGACTTCTCCCTTTATCAGGACGATGCCAAAGTATCTGATTTAAAATTCTACGGCAGTAAAGACCGTCTTGACCTTGGTTCACTGAACAAAGGCAAGTCACTTTCAGGAGCTCTATATTTCCTAGTAGACAAAGGGAAAAAATATCAGTTCGTGTATCAGGACAGCATCAAGAAAAACAGTGATTCCATCCAAATCGATCTAGATGGAAACAAAATACTCGATTCAGCAAAAAAGCTGGATAACCCAGCAAAAGCGTTATCAGCATATACCGATATTATTGTTTTTGACAAAAAGAACGATGAATTCGCAGATTTAACGGGTGACAACCAATCGGATGTCGTCAATAAATACCATGAAATGTTTGTTAAAGACTTCAAAAGAAGTGCAGGAATATACGGTAATGAAGTGAGTGACCGTGATATTCTGTCGATGTACAAACGCATTCAAAACACTATGAAGGATAAAGCCAAAGTAGAAACAAGTGTAAAAACCATCTCTGATGACGAAGCAAAGGTTGTCGCTCAAGTAACAGGCATTGATGCTTCTAACTTAAAAGACAAACTAGACAAGAAAAGAGACGAGTTTTACAACGGAAAGATCCGTTCTAAAGAAGAATTGTATAAAAAAAGCTTAAACATGTACGCATCTGAATTCGAAAAGCTTCCTCCCGTCTCCAGCCCAGCTGAATATGAAGTGAAAATGAAACGTAATGGGGATGGTCAATGGAAAATCGACCTAAACGATTATAATACAGAGCAGTACATGAGTGGTTTTATTAAAACAAGATAATCTAAAAAAAAGACGCTGGCCTCTGAAGGTGCCGCGTCTTTTTTAGATTATACTGTCGCTTCTTGCTCTTCTTTCACCGCTTTTTCGATATCTTTAAAACGGCTCGATACAGTCGACGCACTAATGCCATACTTCTTCGCTACTTGTGCTTGAGAAAGCGGAGCATCGCTTGCAAGTGAATGAATATAGTATTCGATTCCTGCAGCAAATGACGCTGCTTTACGGATCACAGGTGATTTCTGATCACAGTAGGCTTTCCAAACCGTTAAAGCACCATCTGTCAGGCTTTGGTCACCGTGCTCCTTCATTCCGTCTTCAATCAGCTTAGCTGTTTCCAGTTGGACGTCACTTGCCCAGTTCATACGATCTGCTGATAGACCTGCATCGCCTTCTGTTTGAGCAGGTGTTTCTGATTCTTCTACTTCTTGCTTCGCAAACATACACTTCAGCACATCAGGGAATGATTCTCTCATAAATGTGCTGCGCGCTCCTCCATTTGCTTCATATGCGTCAACAAGCTGGCGGACCTGAAGAAGAAGAGTATCTGTGAACTCTTTCGCAAACATCGTATACTGAATGAAAAACTCTGCTTTTTCTTCAAATTGAACAGGAAAACCAAGCACGAGACTTCCCTTTTCAGGCAGTACCGTTTGATCCGGTTTTACATCTACTTCAACCTTCTCAGCTGTTACCATATCTTCAAAGTAAAGAGACTCGTCCGTTTTTTCATTTAATAAAAGCAAAGATGGTTCCATGTCTGTCCAAGATTGGACCACTTGTCTTGTTTTCGGACGGGTAATATCTTCTGCTTTCTTTGTCAGGAATTCTTGGAAAATGGTTTCTTTCTGATCAGTTAATGGACGGAAGAAGATGCCCCATACACTCAAATGAAAAACTGAGATTTGTTGCGTTTCTTTATCCATATCTGCAAGGAAAGAAAACTCATTAATGAATTGATTGATCGCTCTTTGATGTTTAGAAAAAGCATAATTCATTAAATCCTTTTGAACTTGTACAGCTTCCTTAAACACAAGCTCAGACGTTTGTTCTCCGCCTGATTTTTGACCACAGCAATGTTTATATTTTTTTCCGCTTCCGCATGGGCAGAGCGCATTTCGTTTAATTTTTCCCAAAATAAAACCTCCGACATTCTAGTCTAACCTCACTATTTTAACAAACGATTGCACAGGAGGGTTTTATTTTCAAGAAAAAAGAAAAATCAGAATGATCAGTTAAATGATAAAGACACCTGAAGATCAAGACAGATCATAGGAAAAGCAGACTTTCTCTGTTTATTTTCTCCAATCATACCAACAGATTTTCCTCAGCTCATTTCTTCGAATAACTGCTTTGCTTCAAAATAAAAGATTTGAACGAATTTTTTTGTATTGACTCTGCCCGTCGATCCTGCGGGAGAAGATGTCTTCTGCATTTCTTTCATTCTTTGGCTGACATCGGTAAAATCGAAAAACTTCGACGCGTAGTGCTCAAACTTAGGATTTGAGAAATCTGTTAATCCTAGTGAGGCAAAATGATTCAAGGAATGATGAATAGCTCGTCTAATCCGCTGCTCCGCCGCTTTCACTTCCCGCATCACCTCTACATCGGTTGCACCATGATCCAGCTTTCTTTCTGCGGTTTTGATAAACAGCTGCTTTAGCGGCGGGAAATTGACCTCATGAGAATTGGCTGACTGAGTTTCATGTAAATAGAGAAGTATCTCCAGTAAATCCTTAGAGCCGTTCTCACCGACAATTCCGAGCTCAGATAAGAGGAATTCCCCAGCCTCTTTCATCGTTCTTCTCTTCGCTCCAGCGCCGGCACCTTGAGAAAACACAGGCTCTAATGGCAGTACGTGGCGAAGGGAGGCTTGTATATCGTAAATCGATTTTTCCAGTTTGATACGCTCCATGACTTTTCGAATCACACTGACGATTTCAATTCGATTGACAGGCTTATGGATATAATATTCAATCCCTAGTTCATAGGCTTCTGCCATCATCTCTTTCGCCTCTACTTGGGAAATCATAATGACCTTGCCTTTGAATTCAGGGTGAATATGGCGGATGGTTTGAATGCCATCTCTAGCAGGCATTAAAAGATCAATCAAAAGGATGTCTACTTTCTTGAGGTTCAGTGAATGTGCCTCTAATCCAACTCCGTCACCCGCTTCATCTACGACCTCTCCCAAATCCTCATCCTCTATGATTTGACCTAAAATCGAGCGTATTGCACGATCATCATCTGCAATGAAGAATCGCATTCACTCACCCTCTCTGTATTAAATTTTGTATAGGAAGGACAAGCAGAAAAGCTGTCCCTTTTGTTTCTTTTGGTTCGATTTGAATATGACCGCCTAGCTCTTGAACCAGCTCTTTCACATAGGATAAGCCTATCCCAGTAGACGGTGTTCCAAATGCATCAAATTTGGAGGTATAGCCTGGATCAAACACAATCTCTCTCATTTTTTTAGGAATCCCCGGTCCATCATCTTCAATCCGAATCTCTATTTTATCATGACTTCCTTTCAATTCGAGTGAGATCATGCCGGTATCCTTTATAGCTTCCACTGCATTGGCCATTAAATTATTAATCAGCGATAAGAAAATAAACACATGATAATCATGTAGATGAATACCCCTTATATCAGAGGTAAAGGAGATGTTTTTCCCAAGAGATAGGGCATACTTCTCTTGAATACGGATCACAATTTGAACGAGCTCTTCCGCCTTCATGTAATCTTGCATATTTTCCTTCGAAATCAGCTTTGAAAGCCCAGCATAAATGCGCTGATTGTCCTTTTTCACTTCATGAATTTCTCCTGCGAGCTTTAACAGCTCCTGACTCACTTTTTTCCCTGCTTCGTGTTCATGCAGCAGACGATAAAGCCGGTATGATTCCTGCGTAATATGCTCTGTATGTTTTAATGTTTTCTTTAAGTGCACCGTTTCTTCATATAAATTCGAAATGACCATCATCATATGCTCATTTTGTTTCATGATCTGCTTCTCTCTTGATTGCGCCTCATACAGCTTCATCATATTAAAAAAACTGATCACCACAAAGCTGTGAGCAAACGCAATGAGGACCATATCGCTCAGCTTTGATAAAGTCATCGTTGTATCAAACACTAGAAATTGTACAAACAGCTCGACAAAATCAGCAACTAATTCGATCATCAGACCGATGATCCCAATGAAAATAGAGCGCTGTTTAAAGCGACCCGTACGGACGGCAAAAAACAGGAACGCATACGTGAAATAGAAAAAGAAGCTTGGGAATTGCTGATAAAATGATGAAGCCAGATCAGCATTCTGCTGAACCAAATCTAGGCCTACCCGAAAAAGCACAATGGCTGCGCCTGTTAAAAATCCTGGCAATAGCGGTCTAGATTTTCTTAAGAGTAATAAACAAAAGAAAAACGCAGGCGCACCAAAGCTGATGCGAAACGTCTCATTCACAGGATAAAACTTCAGCTCTCCTGCAAGCGGCACAATGACCATCATAAAAATTAAAATGAATGCGTCCTTTTTGACAAGCTGATTTAAACTCAAATGACTGACATCCCTTCCCCTGTTTGCATAGCCACAGTATACAAGGAGACTCTTTTCTCCACAATGTGCAAAAAAATAATTTTCACCGCTCTTTTTATCTCCAAAATCCTTTTTTATGACTATTCTCCGGGGCAGCAAGGTGACCTTTCAGCTATTCAGTGTTTTGATCATTGACGACAATAATAGGAATTGTTTAGACAAAAGTCGACAGACTGATTTTTATTTGTAAGTTTTTCTGTAGATTTACGTCAGATTGTGTAGTTTCCAAGATAAATTGAATGAATAATTTTAGTGAAACTAGATGTAAGCGTTTTCTTAATTTTCACTAAAAACCCTTTTTGTTTTTCCGCCGACAATGCCTTCATTTGTACATATATTTAGGTGTAAAGGAGTGGTGCAAGCAGCGCATGACAAGTTCTTTGAAGATGTGTAACATGTTTTCGTGCCTATTTGATCGCATTTTTTGTCATCCGCCAATTCAATAGGGTACTTTTTGATTTTTGATTGGAGGAATCGTATGAAAACAGCAATTTCTAATAATACACAACACGCATGCCAGTCTTCTGTTGATCAATGGGCAGAAGAAATACGTCCGTATTACAAGAACGGGCAGAATGCTGGCTACATTCCAGCACTCGGAAAAGTGAATTCCTCTCAACTTGGTATCAGCGTGATAGGCCCAGATGGATCATCTGTACGATATGGTGATTGGGACGTTCCCTTTACCCTGCAAAGTATCTCAAAAGTCATCAGCTTTATAGCTGCCTGTTTAGGAAGAGGCGTACCTTACGTCTTGGATCGGGTAGATGTAGAGCCAACTGGTGATGCATTTAATTCCATCTACCGTCTTGAGATGCATAAACCAGGGAAGCCCTTTAATCCAATGATTAATGCTGGAGCTATTACCGTATCCTCCATCCTTCCCGGAAAGACTTCTACAGAAAAGCTAGCATATATTTTCGATTTAATCGAAAACTTAATAGGTAAGCGTCCTTCTGTTAATGAAGAAGTTTATCAATCAGAATGGGCAACTGCACATCGAAATCGGGCACTTGCTTATTATTTAAAAGAAACCAATTATTTAGAATCGGATGTCGAGGACACGTTAGAAGTGTATTTAAAGCAATGTTCCATCGAGGTCACAACAGAGGACATCGCCTTGATTGGACTGATTATATCAAGTGATGGTTACCATCCCTTTAAACAAGTCCAAGTCATCCCAAAAGATATCGCCAGACTAACAAAGGCATTGATGCTGACATGCGGCATGTATAATGCGTCTGGGAATTTTGCAGCTTTCGTAGGCGTTCCAGCCAAAAGTGGTGTGTCTGGAGGAATTATGGCTTGCGTTCCGCCAAGCGCAAGAAGAGAGTTCCCGTTTCAGACAGGCTGTGGCATTGGCATTTACGGTCCTGCCATTGACGATTGTGGAAATAGTATTACCGGCGTCATGATGCTGAAAAAGCTCGCTAAAGAGTGGGATCTCAGTATTTTTTAAAAAGAACAGTGATGAATTCGAAGAGGTGATGTTATGAACGAAAAAGCTTTGCTATCTTATTTAACACATACAAATGATTTTATTTGGACTTATATTGTGATTGCTCTGTTACTTGGTGTTGGGGTGTACTTCACATATAGAACACGCTTCCTGCAAGTGAGAATGATTAAAGAAATGCTGCGTGTCCTGAAAGAAGGAAGAAAAGAAAAAGAGGGAATATCACCGTTCCAAGCATTCGCCATCAGTATGGCAGCACGCGTAGGGACAGGGAATATCACAGGGATTGCTATCGCTATTGCCATTGGTGGCCCTGGTGCCATCTTTTGGATGTGGATCGTAGCCATTATCGGATCCGCTTCAAGTTTCGTTGAAAGTACACTAGCTCAAGTATATAAAGTAAAAGACAAAACAGGCTTCCGCGGTGGACCCGCTTATTACATGGAAAAAGGGTTAAACAAGCGCTGGATGGGGATTTTATTTGCGATCCTGATCACGATTTCTTTTGGAATCGTCTTTAACGCGGTTCAATCCAATACGATCACTGTCGCTTTTAAAAATTCCTTTGGTTTAGACCGTTTAACCGTCGGTATTGTGATGGCAGTCATTTTTGCAGCGATCATTTTCAAAGGCATCCAAGCGATTGCAAAGGCTTCTGAATACATTGTGGTTGTGCTTGCAGTTGCTTACATCGGTATTGCGTTCTTTGTCATTGTCACAAATATCACGGAACTTCCTGGTGTCATCAGCACGATTGTGAAACACGCCTTCGGGTTTGAACAGTTCGCTGGCGGTACGCTAGGCGGTGCTTTATTACAAGGGATTAAACGCGGTCTCTTCTCAAATGAAGCTGGTATGGGTAGTGCACCTAACGCAGCAGCAACGGCTGTCACGAGCCACCCTGTTAAACAAGGATTAATCCAAGCATTCGGCGTGTTAACAGATACGTTAATTATTTGTACAAGCACAGCCTTCCTTGTTCTGTTTTCTGATGCGTATAAAACAACAAATTTGCAAGGAATTGAATTAACACAGGCTTCTCTCAGTCAGCACATTGGACCATGGGCATCTGGATTCCTTGCCATCATGATTTTCCTATTCGCGTTTAGTACATTGATTGGTAACTATTACTATGGGGAAACGAACATTGAATTCCTTGGAGCGAACAAAATTTGGCTTAACATCTATCGAATTGCCGTTATTGGAATGGTTCTGTTCGGTGCGGTTGCCACTGTTCCTCTTGTTTGGGGTCTAGCCGATCTCTTTATGGGACTCATGGTCATCGTCAACCTCATCGCTATTACCATGCTGTCTAAGGTCGCCTTCGCAGCACTGAAGGATTACACGAGACAGAAAAAAGAAGGCAAAGATCCTGTTTTCTATAAAAATGCCGTTCCAAACAATGAAAAAATTGAATGCTGGGACGACGAACCTGCTGCATTGAAAAAGAATCAAATTGGATAAATCAAAAAAAGCTCTGGTCCTCTGATCAGAGCTTTTTTCTTTATGTCAAGAATTCGAGTATGAGTTTGTTGACGACTTCTGGTTTTTCATGATTGATCCAATGAGAGGCATCATCGACAAAGATCAGCTGGCCATTTGGACAGATCTTAATCGTTTCCTTCGCCAGCTTTCTGCTTAAAAATTTGTCCTCCATCCCCCAGATCATGCGAACAGGAACGAGAATTCGTTTGGAAATTGGCTTTTCAAAGCCGCCTTTTTTAATGGCTCGGTACCAATTCAGCATTGAGGTCAAGGCGCCTGGCTGTGTCCAAGCGAGCTTGTAGCTTGAGACATCTTCCTTCGTGAACAAATGTGGTCTTGCCGTCAGCCCGATGGCTTCATCCAGCTTTTGAAAGTGATTTTCTTGAAGGGCTGCCTCTGGAGCATTCGGAAGCTGAAAAAAAGCGATATAAGAGCTTTTCTTCCACTGCGGAGGATAAAAAGGAAGAACCTTCATCATCACCCGCGGATGCGGCATATTCACAATGATTAATTTCTCGACATATTGAGAACGGGTTGAAGCCAAATGCCAAGCAACAGCTCCGCCCCAGTCATGTCCGCCGACAATCGCCTTTTGGTTCGGGCTCAGCGTCTTAATCAGTCCTACAATATCATCTCTCAATTTATCTAATACGTAGGATTCGACTCCTTCTGGCTTGTCACTTAGATGGTAGCCTCTTTGATCAGGAACGACAACACGATAGCCCGCCTCAGCCAAGGGGATGATTTGATTTTTCCAGCCGTACCAAAACTCAGGAAACCCGTGGAGCAGCACAAGCAGCGGGCCATTTTCCGGTCCAGCCATTGCTGTATGAAGTGTTACACCATTTGTTTGGATTGATTGAAACTCAATTTGTTCCATTCCTTTGCCACCCTTCTCCTTGTCCTTTTATTCTTCCAACATAGCATATTTTCCATTTTTCAGAAAATAAAAACACTCACAAAAAACCTTCACACTCGTGAAGGTCTTAGTCTATTTCATATAATTCAGAACCCAGATTAACCCGTTTTTCCGGTCCTGTACTTGTCCGTGAAGTGCGCCAAAGAAGGTATCCTGTAATTCAACCAGTACATCTCCATCAGCTTCCAGTGCTTCATAGACAGCCTTTAGTTCTTCTTCATTGTCAAACTGCATGATCAATCTGAGATTCTCTGGCTTTGGCGTGCGTCCAAACGTATCTGAAAAATGAAGCAGCGATTCCCCAAGATGCAATTCAGCATGCAGGACACGGTCTTGATGTTCATTTAAGATTTGAATATCCCCACCAAAAATCCCTTGATAATATTGAAGAGATTCTTTCACATCTTCTACAACAATATAAGGACTAACACTAATCATATCCCTCATCCTCCTCTTGTTCCGTCCATTATCTCTTTTATAGCTTATCCCAAATCGTATGAAAAAAGGCACAAATCGTCAACGGATTTGCACCTTTTTCTCATGAAGATTTCGCTAATTCACTGTGTTTGTTTGAATACGCTGCGTACATGACGACGCCGATTAACAGCCAAACCCCAAAGTAAAGCCATGTCCTGCCTGGTAAGTTGAGCATAAGGAACAAGCAGCAGCCCATTGATATAATCGGCAGAACCGGCACAAAAGGAACCCTGAAGCCCCTCTCAAGCTGCTGATGTGTCTTTCTCAAAATAAGCACAGATAAACTGACCATGGCAAACGTTAATAACGCACCGATATTCGCTAAGTTGGACAGATCCTTCAAATCAATAAAGCCTGAAATAACAGCTGTCATTCCGCCAATCATCCATATGCTAGCAACAGGCGTATCGCTTTTGTTTGTTTTTGAAAACACTTTAGGCAAAAGTCCGTCTCGGCCCATCGCATAGGCAATTCGAGTTGCCGCATAATTATTGGCGAAAATCACAGCCATCAATCCAATGACCGCACCAACAGAAATAATACCAGCCACGCTATTTTGATGTACACTTTGCAGGACATAGGACATAGCTTCTGTAACATTAAGCTTTGTATAATGCACCATGCCTGTCATGACCAAACAAACGACAATGTAAATGACCGTACAAATAAGTAATGAACCTATGATCCCAATTGGCAGGTTCCGCTGCGGATTTTTCACCTCTTCTGCTGAAGCAGAAATCGCATCAAATCCTAAAAAGGCAAAAAATACAGCAGCAGCACCGGCAATAACGCCTTCTGCGCCAAACGGCATAAATGGCTGCCAATTGGCTGGCTGTACATAAAAGCCGCCTACTACAATGAAAAGAACAATAATACCGAGTTTCACAAACACCATGATATTATTAAATTTTTTACTTTCCTTCGTTCCTCTAGATAAGATCCACGCAATCAGTAAAGCAATGATAATCGCCGGCAGATTCATATATCCGCCTTGCTCCGGCCCCGCTAAGAATTGATGCGGAATCGAAATTCCAAATCCCTCAAGCAGGCTGTTGAAATAACTCGACCAGCCGCTGGCGACAGCTGAAGCTGTCAGCATATAAACAGATAATAAGGTCCAGCCCATCAAATGGCCTACAAGCTCGCCCATGGTTGTATATGAATAAATGTATGCACTGCCGAATACAGGGAGCGCTGACGCCATTTCTGCATAGCAAAGTGCTGCCAAACTGCACACAATGGCTGCAATTGCAAAAGAGAAAATGACAGCCGGTCCAGCATCCTTAGCTGCTGTAATTCCAGTTAATACCATAACCCCTGTACCAATCACCGCCCCTATACCAAGAAGCGTGAGATCAAGCCCGCCCAGCGTTTTCTTTACCTTTTGCTGTCTGCTCTGTTCCAACAAATCGTGAATGTGTTTCTTACGAAGAATATGTCGCAAACCCTTTCCCTCCAAAACGTTAGAAAAACAAAAAATCATTCAAATTTCATTATAGCAGAATAGGTACTAAGCATTCACAACCAATTCACGTAAATCTTTCTTCATGATTTTACCAAGCTTGTTTTTTGGCAGTTCACTGATGAAATGAATGGATGGCACTTTGTAATCGGCCAAACGTTCCTGACAATAGTTCACCACATCTTCTTCGCAGAAATCGGCGGATTCGTCTTTTATGATATATGCACTTGGTACTTCACCATATAATTCGTCCGGCACCCCGATGACAGCTGATTCAATCACACCCGGAATTTGTTCAATGACTTCTTCTACTTGATCTGGGTAGATATTATCTCCGCCGTATAAAATCACATCTTTGTATCTGCCTGTGATAAATAGAAAACCGTCTTCGTCTAGATAGCCTGCATCTCCCATATGGAACCATCCATCTTTGAGTACCTTCGCAGTTGCGTCAGGCTGATGATAATAGCCTAAGAAATAAAACGGACTTCTCATGACGACTTCGCCAATTTCTCCAGCTGGCAGTGTTTCCTCTGTCTCAGGATGAACGATTTTCACTTCTACATCTGGATCCACTTTACCAGCAGAGCCCATTTTATCCTCGCCCATCGCAGGATGCCACGCACTGACAACCCATGCTTCCGTGCTTCCGTAGCCATGCATCATCTGAATGCCTGCTTCTTTGTAGTCCTTAATCAAACGGACCGGCACCTTCGTACCGCCAGAAATCGCAATTTCAAAGGATGAAAGATCATACGAACCACGCTTCATTTCTTCCAACATGTACGTATAAGCTGAAGGGAAAGCCATCATGAACGTAATTCTTTCTTTTTCAATTGTTTCTAAAATGCGCTTCGGTGTTGCCTCATGTAAGAAAACAAGCGTATACCCTTCAATCGCAGCGGCGATCAGGTGATTAATTGAACTCATATGATACAGAGGGTGACTCGCTAAGTACCGCTTTCCTTTCAAGTCAAATCCTCGATTCCCACGTCTTGTTAAAAATTGATAGATTCGTCCATGTCCAACCATACAGCCTTTTGGATTACCCGTTGTCCCAGAGGTAAATAAGATCATCGCTAGATCCTCCTCTGATACCTCTTCTGCAAGATCACTGCCATCATTTGAAGCCAATATATCTTCAAACAGCTGCGTTGTTTTTGCATTCACACCAGATTCTACCATGAGACAGTTGTCTAAAGACACATCCACCGCAGCAATAATGTCACGGAATTCTCGGTCAAAGAATAAAGCCTTTGGCTCTGCTTTTTTCAAAATCCCTTCCAGCTCAAAAGAAGTAAGCTGCCAGCTAAGCGGAACTGCGACTGCACCTGCTTTAATGGCTGCCAGCATAATCGTTGAAAAGTGATGATGGTTTTGACAAATAAAGCAAACGCGATCGCCTTTTCGAATTCCTTTTTGATGTAAGTAATGAGCGAGCTGGTCGATGCGTTTTGCATATTCTTCAAATGTATAAGACACACCTCCGCCAGTTACCGCCTCAATTTGTGAAGAGCGTTCCATTCTGTCGTTTAGTAATGCCTGTAAAGTATTCAATATCTTCATCTCCAAACGTTTGATTTCCAATAGCCAATTTCCAGCGAATTGGGTTGGCAGATTTTATCTCATTCACATTCTAAAATAAAAACAGCTGAAAGTAAAATCATTTCATTTTGGAATTGTTCTTTTTATTAATTGATAATATAGGTAATTTTATAGCCGTCTTCCATTTTGGTTTAAATCATGATGATTATTATGATAAGATAGACCTAGTAATTGATCGGAAAATGCGAATGCAATAGGAAAAGAGGTATGGAGAATGCAACATTTCGAGCTAGAGGCAAGTTTGTTAGACCATGCACTGACAAAGTATTTAAAGGCGACGAAACAATTAGATGAAGAAAATATTCCGAAAAACGTCACGAATGTTAAAGGATTTATTTTACGTATCATCTACCGCCATCAATCATGTACTGTGAAAAATATTCTTCAGGAAGTTTCATTATCTCCCTCTGCAACAACCACCGCTCTCAATCACTTAGAAGACGAAGGGCTGATTATCCGCTCTCGAAATAATAATGACCGCCGTACTGTATGGATTGAACTCTCTGAATTGGGTGAACAAATTGCTAAACAAATGATCGACAATCGCCAGCTGCTTGTGAATCAATTGTTCAACCACCTTTCAGAGGAAGATAAAAAAACATTTTTTGAATTAATCGAAAAAATGATGGACGAGCACACATTAAAGGCTTAGGAATACTCCTAAGCCTTCTTTTTATGGCTTTAAGACGACCTTTATACAATCATCCTGTTTGTCATTGAAGATGTGGTACGCATGAGCAGCTTCATCTAATGGCAATTTGTGTGTGATAATGGCTCTTGGATCGATTTCACCGCTTGTCACTTTTTGATAGAGCTTTGACATGTATCCTCGAGCAGGGGCTTGGCCCATTTTCAAGGTGACGTTTCTTGCGAAAAAAGCACCTAATGGGAACATATTGTACAGGCCTCCGTACACACCCGTCATCTGCACTGTTCCGCACTTGCGAACGGCTTTTGTGGCAATTTGAATGGGTCCGATCGTTCCGCCTTGCAGCTTGAGCTTTTGCTCAATTTTTTCAAGCGGCGACTTCTTCCCGTCCATTCCCACACAATCAATCACAACATCGGCCCCGCCCTTGGTGAGCTCCTTTAACGTTTCTCCCATGTCGGGATCTTCTGTAAAGTCAAAAACCTCCACGCCGCTCATCCGTTTTGCATGCCGCAGGCGGTAATCGATGTAATCGACGGCTATCACACGTTCCGCCCCTTTTTGCCAAGCAAATTGCTGTGCCATTAACCCAACAGGTCCGCAGCCTAGCACGATGACCGTATCGCCTTTTTTCACACCTGCGTGCTCTACGCTCCAATAGGCGGTTGGCAGGACATCTGATAAGAACAGCAATTGTTCATCCTCCAGCTCACAATCCTCTGGAATCTTAAACGGGGTGTAATTTCCAAAAGGTACGCGTAAATACTCTGCCTGTCCTCCGGGATAATTCCCATATTTCTCACTATAGCCAAAAAGTCCACCCGAGTCGTAGTGCGGGTTTGAGTTGTCGCATTGGCTTTCTAAGTGATGATCGCAATATTGGCATTTACCACATGCAACGGTAAATGGAATGACGACACGGTCTCCCTTTTTTACGGCTGTCACATCCGGGCCAACTTCCTCCACAATCCCCATTGGTTCATGCCCAATCACATAGCCGATTGGAAGCGGGAAATTCCCCTGATACAAATGTAAATCTGATCCACAAATTGATGTCGATGTAATCCGTATAATCACATCTTCTCGATCTTGAATCGACGGTGCATCTACTTTTTTCACTGCAATGCTATTTTTCCCTTGATAAGTAACGGCTCTCACATGCATTTCCTCCTTTAGCTCAAGTCATCTTTACATAGCTTCACCTTGAATGAATGCTTCATTCATCAAATGAGAAATTTATGTGGAGGAGGCAAAAAACAAAAAAAGCCTGTCGATTGTTTCGACAGACTCATAATGTTGTGTAACGCGTTACACACTTATTCCTTTTCGACAAAAAACAAATCATATTGAGTTGAAGTCTCCCGATTGAACATGAAATTCCCTTCTTGAATAAAATAGGGACATATACTTTGTCTTGGAGATTCTTCAAACTGCTCATACACCTGCTCAATTTCTCCTGGTAGCAGCAAAACCAACATTTTATTTGAATGAGACATAAATTCATAAGAGTGAATCGTATCAGGCGGGATATAGGCAAAGTCACCCGGCATCAAGCAAATATCTTCTCCATTCAAATGAAGGTTCATTTTCCCTTCAACACAATAGAGCGCTTCAGTATGAACTTGATGATAATGCGGCGGGAAATATTTCTCCTTCGCTCCTTCAATCACAAAATGACTGAATCCGCCCCCTGTTGTTTCTACTGTTGCAATCAGCTCATGAATCTGACCATCAATGATGTATTGCTTCCCTTCACCAGCCTCTAATACATAAGGCTGCACCTTTTGAGGGAGCTGACTATGAAATAAAACGGGGGGCTTGGTTGTATTGGACAGTTCTCTGATTCCATGCATCAGGATGATATCGCTTTCTTTTTCAGTCTGCTGAAAACTGGCTGCATCGAAAGCATGATTCATCATAGAACTTTCATTCTGAAAAAGCCTCTTCCCAATTTGCTGATAGACATCTGTCATTTTTCCGCCCAGCGTATATGAAATAAATCTTGTTTTATGACTATGCATTCTGTAGCCATGAATCGTTTTGGGCGGGATATGAATATAATCAAAGGCAGTTACCATGTATTTTTTACCGTCCAGCATCACTTCAAGCTTTCCTTCCAGCACAAAAATGGTTTCAAATAAGTGCTCATGACAGTGCAGCGGGAAATAAGCTCCTTTCCCACCTGTGATTAAGGCAAGCTCAAACAGCTGATTCGTTTGATTTGCTTCTGCCAGCATTTGAACAAGCTGATTCTCCAGCCCATACAGTTTTCCTGAACCAGACATGGTATAAAAAGAGGTACCTTCGGATTGCTTGATCGATTGCGGTTGCTCCGACATCCCATCACTCCTCATGACGAATTGACTATCTATATTATATAGACCAATTGATATAATAGATAGACAATATGCGAGAGATTTTACTCTTCTCGCATAAATAAGTGTCTAAGGTAACTTTTTACGTGTTCTAAAGGGGTCGTTTGTTTGAGTGCAGTGGTCATCGATAGACCACCGATTACCATTGAGTGAAGGAGAGAAGCCAGCTCATCCGCTTTGTTTTCTTCATACCCGCTGTTCATTAGCTTTTCTTTTACAAGCTCCTGCCAGCGGATCATTTCTTGTTTGCATGCGGCATGGAGCTGCGTGTTTTCCGGCTTTGACTCTGCCGCCAGCAAGACAATTGGAATCCCTCTTTCACTTTCTTTCTCCATAAATCCTCTAATGATGTTTGTCATAAAACGATCGATAGCAATATACGGATCATCCGAATAAGCAAAGCCTTCTTCAATTTGATTGATGACCTTTTGACTAATGTATTCAACAGATGCAATGGCCAGCTCTTCTTTTCCATTTGGAAAGTAATAATAAAGAGAGCCTTTAGGTGTGCCGCTCTCTCTGATAATTTGATTCAATCCTGTCGCATGGTATCCCTGTTTACGTAAAAGAAGTGCTGCCGTTTGAATGATTTTATCCTTCGTACTCACGTGTGACACTCTTTTCCCTCCATAGACCAAAGTCGCTTATCATGCGTTATCGATTTAATTGTCTAGTTCCTTTCCAAATCGAGGATGTCTCCATTTCCGCCGCAAGCCTGAGCAGCCAGTCCTCTTTCCCTTTAGGCGCTGTCACCTGTACCCCTAAAGGCATGCCCGCGCTAGTGAGATGAACCGGTACACTCATTGATGGCTGACCTGTTAAGTTGGCAAGCTGTGTAAATGGGGTGTAGGTCAAGCTCTTGAGGAACATATCATAAATAAGATCCTGCTGCGCTTGCATTGAAAGAGATGACACACGTAAAAGTTCGGCTGTTTCCTGATCTGAATGCATAAGCTCACCAACCTTTGGAGCTGAATAGGCAGTAGCTGGTGTCACATAGAGATCGTAGGTTTGATGAAATGACGCCATTTGTGCAGCAGCCCGATCCCACGCATCAAGACTTTCTGTATAAGCAGCTGCGGTCACATTCTTGCCAGCCTCCGCCAGCACCCATGCCACGATGTCCGTTTCCTCCGGCTTTACTGGACGCCCTAACGAACGAGCCAAGGAAGTGAATAACGCAGACATTTCTCCGCTGTTCATCACGTAATATTGCTGCATGAGATGAACCCCATCAATTTCCGGCTTGGCTTCTTCTACTTGATGACCTTGCTCACTCAGCAATTTCACTGTTTGCTGAACCGCCTGCTTCGCTTCCTCACTGACCTTCGTGCCAACTGGAGATTCTACACTGTAAGCAATTCGCATAGAAGATGTACGTTTCACCAGATCCTCTTGGTAACTGCCATCGTATAACGGAGTTTGGAAAGCAGCTTCGGGCTGAATGACTTGAAGAAGATCAAGAAGGGCTGCACTGTCCCGCACGGTTTTTGTGAGTGTAAAGTCGATGGAAGCCCCTTGCCACTGCCTTCCTGCGCCTGGGCCTACCGGCGTTCTTCCCCGCGTAGGCTTAAGACCGAACAAACCGGTAAAGGAGGCTGGAATCCGAATGGAACCACCGCCATCACTTGCTCCGCCAGCAGGTACAATGCCGCTTGCAACAGCTGCTGCTGTCCCGCCGCTTGAGCCGCCTGGAGAATAGTCCGTATTCCAAGGATTTCTCGTTGGCCCATGTAACGCAGGTTCCGTCACATTTCTTAAACCGAATTCCGGTGTATTTGTATGCCCAATCATGAGAAAACCAGCCTGCTTCAATCGATCAACAAAGTGCGAATCCGAGTTGGCTTTTACATCCTTTAACAGCAAAGCGCCTGCTGTCAGCGGTTCGTTTTTAATCCCTTGTGATATATTTTTCAGCACAAACGGAACGCCTGCAAATGGCTGATACTCATGTAACTCCTTGATATCTTTTAAAACTTGATCTTGTCTCGTCTGTATCACAGCGTTTAGTTCTGGATTGACCTCATTCAATCTATTAAATGCAGCCTGCATAAGCTCCTCGGGCGTTACCTGCCTATTCCGCACAAGTGCTGCTAAGCCAGTCGCATCATACGTCATATACTCTTTTACGTTCATCAGCATGTCCTTCTTTCTCTTATCTTGATGTCTCTATTGTCTACTAGAATTCTATGAATTTCAATTTCAGGTTACTAGTAAAAATAACTTTCTCAACAAGACGACAATTCTACTATCCCATCCCTCTGCTTTCTCCGATATAATAGAGAAAAAAAGACCGAGATCATCGGATGAGAGGAGCCACGCCTTGAAAAGGAAAATATTGATCGTCATCGCGTTTCTTCTTGCGCTGACAACTGCTTTGCCCTTCCATTCGCAGGCAGCTGCACCGTCAAAAGAAACAGATGTTATCATCGTCTATAAAAATCAAAAAGGGAAACAAACAGCTATTGAGGAAAGTGAGAAAGTGAACGCACAGTACATACATCTTCCCGCGGTCGCTGTGACAGCAGATGAACAAGCGGTCACCTCACTCAAAAAAGACCCAAACATCGCTTACGTCTCAAAAAACGTAAAGGTTAAACTCGCAGCTTCTACTGTGAAGAAAACAGCCGCTGCTACTAATCAGGATGCATTGGTACAAAAATCTTACAACCTGCAAAAACTCAATATAAAACAAGCAATAAAAGAAGGCGTCACTGGTAAAAATGTAAAAGTAGCCGTTTTAGATACTGGCATTTTCTCACACGAGGATTTAAAGGTAGCCGGCGGTAAATCATTCGTGAACTACACATCCTCTTATAAAGATGATGAAGGACATGGCACACATGTCGCCGGCACGATTGGTGCGCTTAATAACGATTATGGAACAGTTGGCGTCGCTTCTGGTGTGAAGCTGTATGCTGTGAAAGTGTTAGATAAAACGGGAGAAGGCGATCTATATAGTCTGCTTCGAGGCATCGATTGGGCGATTACCAACAAGATGGACATTATTAATTTAAGTTTAGGCTTTGAAGACAATATCCCCATCTTGCGTTCAGCAGTGGATGAAGCCTATAAAAAAGGACTACTTGTAGTCGCTGCAAGCGGAAATGATGGGAAAAAGAATCATATTAGCTACCCTGCCGCTTACAATAGCGTCATTGCCGTATCTGCAACGACTGACAAAGACAAACTCGCGTCTATCTCGAATACAGGGAAAGGGATTGAATTTTCTGCCCCTGGCCAGAACGTCATCAGCACTTATTTAAAAAATGAATATTGGTATGCAACGGGTACATCACAAGCTGCACCGCATGTCACAGGAATGCTGGCACTGTTAAAGCAGCTTCATCCGAAGAAAACAAATGCACAGCTTCGCACTTTATTGCGCAGCTATACAGTGGATCTTGGTGCAAAAGGGAGGGATCCACAATTCGGCTATGGCCGCGTGCAATATGTGCCGCAATCCTCCTTTTTAAAGGCTGCTGCCAGTGCTGTTAAAAAAGCCGAAACATCTAAAAAGCAGGAAGATGTCAATCAAGCCAAAACAAGAATTGGCCGGCTCACTGCAAGCAAACAAAAAACAGCACTCACAGAACGGGTGAAGAAAGTCCAAGCAGCCATTGATATCCGCTCGGCACGTGCAAAGGTCAAAACAGCCGAAAAAAACAAAACACAGGGCGCTATTAAAAGTGCTCAAACGGCCATCAAAAAACTAAACAAAGGCAAAGAAAAAACAAGCCTGCAAAACCGGCTCGACAAAGTCAAAAAACAAGTCGCTTATCAAAAGAAAGTGACAGACGCTAAACAAAAGGTCAAAAAAGCGGAAGCGAAACGAACAAAGAAAACAAAAGCAGCGGCCCAAAGCGCTGTCAAACAGCTAAAAGCCTCCAAAACAAAAACCAATTTACAAAAACGATTAAACCGTATTAAGGTTTAACAAAAAAACGATTCCTTTCAGCGAGGAATCGTTTTTTCTATTTCAACATTGGCTCAAACAAACTGTGATGATATTTTCCTTCGGCATCTGCCCTCACTTGATCGAGAATGCTTTCTAACGAAGCCATCACGCCCTTTAATGCCCGATGCACCGAACCGTGTTCAAAATCCGCTAAACTCTCCGGCAATTCATCTTCATCCAGCACAAAGACATCACCATTCGGAAGAACGAGGAGATCAATAATGAGGTCTTCAAACATGACCAGCTGGCCGTTGAATTGAGTGTCTCCCACCATATTAAGATAAGACCCTAGTTCCTTCCCTTGATCATCTCTCCAGAAATATATGTTGTAAGGACGATCCTTCCAATAATAAGCGGTCGTATAGCTCCCTTTTGGAATGGTCAGAGCACCATCACCTGCCCTCATCGTAAACGGGTCTTCAATCTTGTGAAACAGCACAGCCTGCTGCTTCTGTGCGTCTAACAGCTGACAGGTATGTTCCACAACTTTTTGATCGTATTTGATTTTTCTCTCGATGACTTCATCCCAACGATCCGCATGCAGCGAAAACAATATGCACAACTCCCTCTAACACTCGTTTCTTTCTAGTATACACCGATTTTTTTTGAAGAAATAAAGGATTGCGCTTTTACTTCTGGAAGATGAATGATGAGGTGAAAAGAAATGAACGGAATCACGATTCTTGAAAACTTTACACAGCTTGGACAAATCATCCTCATTATTTGCGGCTTTGCCCTTTATTGGCAGCTAGTGAAAACGAAGAGAGAACGAAAGCTGTCTCCTTATGAGCGCATGTTAAAATTCTTTGTCATGTTCGGGTATCATATTGGGCGCTGGCACTGTGGCAGTAAATTGAAAAAAGGAAGAGCTGCCCATGGACGTAAGCTCTTCCTTTTGCTGCACGTTATATTATGAACCTGCTGGCTGTTCTTTCTTGATCACATATTGATAGCTCTTGACATGCGTCCCACTCGAGCTCACAAAATCTTTATCAAGCGCACGCTCAAAGCCCATTCTTTCATATAGGCGAATAGCGGCCTGCATTTTATCAGATGTATGCAGATACAGGACATTTTCGCCCCATGATTGCGTTAGTTCAATACTTTTACGCAGCAATGACTCTGCAATCCCTTTTCCCCTCACAGCGGGATCTACTCCTAAAAACCGGACGATGGCTGATGTAATGCCCATTTCTGGATTGTCATATGCTTGCTCTGATGATCGGAACATTTGAAGCGTCCCCACAACCTTGCCATCAAGCTCAGCCACCAGCATCAGCTCCATGTTCGGATTATCTACAGCTGCTGAAAGCGCGGCAGAATAATCTTGCCAGCCTTCCTCTGTAAATTGAGGCGCATACTGTGCATAGGATTTGATCAGCACGTTCCTGATGGCCTCATGATCTTCTTTGACTGCTTGACGAATGATCAGCTCTTGCTGCTTCATGTCAGCACCTCCTGCTCTCTATTAGTGGATATACGTATCATGCAATCACTGCATGTGATAGCCTTACTCTTTTCTCTACTCATTCAATGTAAAGAGTCTCATTCGAAAGATCAATCATTTTGCACGGAAACATCTTTGAAAATTTTTCATTGAAAAGGAACGCTTGATTCATTATGCTGTGTTGAGGAAGTATACGAGGAGTGTTGTCATCATATGAGTTCTTTATCTTATCCCCAAGAATCGAAAAAAAATCGATTTCTCCTTGCCGCATTGCTTGGATCTTTAACAGCCCTTGCTCCGCTGGCAATGGATATGTATTTACCTGCATTGCCTCATATTGCTCGTGATTTTGAGGCAAGTACGGCGCTGTCCCAATTAAGTCTCATGGCTTGTCTCATTGGACTGGCGCTTGGCCAGCTGATTGCAGGCCCGATCAGCGATACGATCGGCAGAAGAAAACCGCTGATGATTGGCTTGATTATCTTTATAGCGGCATCACTTCTTTGTACAGTGGTCACATCGATTTGGATGTTCATTCTTCTTAGATTGATTCAAGGACTTGCTGGTTCAGCAGGCATTGTGATTGCACGAGCTATCGTGCGAGATCATTATGAAGGATCAGAAATGACGAAATTCTTTGCACTGCTGATGTTAGTCAACGGGGTGGCTCCGGCAGCAGCACCTATTGCGGGCGGACAAATTTTACGCTTCACGACATGGCAGGGTGTATTTGTCCTACTCGGAATTCTCGGGGCATTGATGCTGCTGAGATCCATCTTTTCACTGCAAGAAAGCTTACCTGCGGAGCGTAGACAGACCGGGGGCTTTCAACAGATTGCAGGCGCGATGAAAATTTTAGCCAGTGATCGTCTCTTTGTTGGATATGCACTCTCACAAGGTCTTGTATTCGCAGCGATGTTTGCTTATATTTCCGGGTCACCGTTTGTGCTCCAGGATATTTTTAACCTTTCTCCACAAGGCTTTAGTGCGGCCTTTGCGGTGAATAGTCTTGGGATCATCACAGCTGGACAAGTATTTGCCCGAGTCGCTGCGAAAATCGGTGAAGAGAAAGTCCTTCGCATTGGATTGCTGACAGCTGCATTAGGGGGAGTCACTTTATTTTTCATGATCTCGATTGATGCAGGATTGTACGGTATTCTCATTCCGCTGTTTTTTGTGGTATCAAGCGTTGGAATTGTCGGAACCTCTGCACCGTCTCTTGCGATGCAGCATCACGGGGCACATGCAGGAAGTGCAGCTGCACTGATCGGTGTGGCGCAAATGCTGCTAGGCGCTTGCATGACACCTCTTGTCGGACTAGCCGGAAGCCAAACAGCCTTTCCAATGGGTCTGATCATTATGCTTTGTGATCTAGGCGCACTTTGCTGTTATTTCTTCTTTGTGGCCCGAGCAAAAAAAAGACCCGCATAAGCGGGTTTCAGACTGTTGACAAAGGGCTAAAATGATCTTGATTTTAGCTCTTTGTCTTTTTTCATTTTTTATTATGGCTTGCTCCAATTGATGGTGCGGAACACGTTGCTCTGGTCATTGTTGTGATATGCATCTAGATCAAAGCCTGATATGCCAAAACCAATTGCCATGACAATTCCTCCGGCAACGGTGAAGATGATTCCCCATTTGATGACTTGCTTTTTTAAATCGTTCACGTTCATACTCTCACGACCTTCTTTTTAAACATTCCCATGAATGCCTTAGTTGTTTGAATAGTCATTTGCACAAATAGCTTTGTCAAATACGCCGTGGCTATGCCGCTTAATAATCCGGCACCTAATAGAAAAATACCAACGCCAATCTGCGTCACCACCACATGCAAACCGTCCTGAAAGATAAATGGAGAACCAATGATGCTCCAAAAACCTCCGAGCAGACCAACCAGCGTCACTGTACCTGTCACGAGCGGAATGCACCATATCACCAAATACACAGAAAGAATCAACAGGAAGACTGTTGCTAGAATACTGCCCCATAACGGAAAGCCTAAAATGAGAATGGAGAGTCTTGTGGCTTTTTCTCCAAACGTCGGCACCTGAACGGTTTTTATTCCTTGTTCCTTCATAATCCCTTCAGCGATCATAGCAGGCTGCCCGACTTGTTGAACCGCTTCCTGTTCGCTGTAGCCATCTTCCTGATAATCCTCAATCATTTCATCGTAGTATTCGATAAACCGATCACTATCTTTGTCGCCTAGAAGATGCAGATGCTTCTTTAGGCTGCTTAAAAATTCTTTTTTATTCATTCCCCTGTCCTCCAGAAATAAAGTCGTAAATCGCCATCACCTGATCCCATTCCTCTAAAAACTGCGCCATATGCTCCCGCCCGCTTTCTGTCACGCGGTAGTATTTTCTTAATCGACTGTTATGTTCCTGGGAATAGGTCTCCACATAATTGTTTTGCTCTAAACGCTTTAAAATCGGATACAATGTCGATTCTGATATCTCAATACAATGGGACATATCTTTAATGATTTGATAACCATAGGAATCGCCTTTCTTTAATACCGCCAGTACACAAAACTCCAGTAATCCTTTTTTTAATTGTGCATTCATGTTTACAACTCCTAACTCTTTATACTATACATTACATAGTATTGTGTGACAAGAGGTATAGAGAATAAAAAAAGACCCTTTTTCGGGTCTTTTCATTTTTATATATTCACAAATCCTTCTCCGAACACATCGCGCACGTCATGGACAACAACAAATGCGTCTCGATCAATTTTCTTAATAATTTTCTTGAGGCGCATGAGCTCTTGCTTTTGAATGACTGCGTAAAGAATTTCCTTCGATTCCTTTGAATAATGACCGCGTCCGTTTAAAATCGTTACGCCTCGGTCCAGGGTGTGATTGATTTCTTCCGCAATATCATCTTTGCATGAAGAAATAATCGTCACTGCCTTTTTCGTGTTAAGTCCTTCTATCACGAAGTCCATCACCTTTGTCGCCACGTACAGCATCACAATGGTAAACATTAATTTTTCCGCACCAATAATAAAGTAAGAAGCAAATACAACGATCAGATCAAAGAACAAGATGGCATAGCTCACGTTCCAGTCTAAATACTTGTTGGCGATTCTTCCGAGAATGGCAGATCCCGCCGTTGTTCCGCCTGCTCTTAGCACTAGACCAATCCCAATACCGATGATAATTCCTGCAAAAATCGCTCCAATGATCAATTCATGAACATTCACGACCCATGTTGTGGTCAAGTGTAAAAATAGAGAGTTACTTGCGACGGCAACCACCGTATAAATCGTGGTTTTCTTGTCCAAGTATTTATATCCCACAAGTAATAAGATCGCATTCAACACAAGGTTCGTCAGCCACGGTGCAATCTCAAACAAATAATAAAAAATGATGGACAGCCCCGTTACGCCGCCTTCACCAAATTCAAGCGGAATGACAAACATGTTCACTGCTGCGGCAAATAAAAAAGAACCAACTAAAATCATCGCTAAATCTTTTACACATTTTTTCAATTCTTCTTTCCTCCTTTTTTAAGCATATAAAAAACCCTCTTTCTGCACGAAAGAAGACAGTCGTTGGACAACATAAAAATCAAAAGACGGCGCCTTTTGATGAAGCTTTCTGAAATCAATCTTTTCATAATATATATCTCTTTTTAGAGGCTGTCAATGACTTGGTTTTCTATTATTTTGACTGCATTTTTATGCATCAAAACCCGCATGTTTTCAGGGTTTTCGCGCCCTAATATGCTTTTTCCTCTCCTTGACAAAAACGCTTTAGTCATTTAAACTACTGCCTCATATCATACCCATCAAATCCGATCTAAAAAGGAGGCTGTTTGATTCCGATGAATCCTATTCAAAGCCGTTTACAGGCTCACGCACCTTTGATTTTAGACGGTGCATTAGCAACAGAGCTTGAACGAAAGGGCTGTAACTTAAATGACAGTTTATGGTCAGCCAAAATACTTATTGAACAGCCACAATTGATTCAGCAAGTACACTTGGACTACTTCCAATCAGGTGCTGACTGCGCCACAACCGCCAGCTACCAAACAACGATTGAAGGCTTTGCTGAAAAAGGCTATACAAAAGAAGAAGCGCTTGAACTCATGAAACGATCTGTCACTTTAGCGAAAGAGGCACGCGATCTTTTTTGGCAGGATGAAGCGCGTCGTGAAGGGCGGACAAAACCATTTGTCGCTGGATCTGTGGGGCCATTCGGCGCTTATTTGTCTGATGGTTCAGAATATAAGGGAAATTACGGACTCTCTGAGCAGGCTCTCATTGATTTTCACAGACCAAGAATTCAGGCATTAGTAGAAGCGGGAGCAGATATCCTTGCATGTGAAACGATTCCTTGTTTGATTGAAGCAACAGCCATCGCAAAGCTGCTGCGGGATGAATTCAGCGGGGTATCAGCTTGGATCACATTCAGCGCAAAGGATGGCCTGCACATTAGTGAAGGTGACTCCATACGGGAATGTGTACAGGCACTTGAACCTTATGAACAAATTGCTGCTGTCGGCGTGAACTGTACGCCGCCGCAATTTATCACTTCTCTCATTCAAGAAATGAAAAAAGGAACAAGCAAACCGATTGTGGTGTATCCAAACTCAGGTGAAGTATATGATCCTGAAGAAAAGGTTTGGAGCGGTGATACGTCACATCTTACTTTTGGCGAATGTGCGTATCAGTGGTACAAAGACGGCGCGCATATCATCGGCGGCTGCTGCCGCACGACTCCAGAAGATATCAATGACATCTTAAAACGAACCACATCATGATTCATTACACATACTTCTAAGCAAAAGGGCGGGAAGACATGGAACAAGCAAAAGATCAGTCACAACAATATCAACGAAAAATGACGAGCCGGCACCTGTTCATGCTTTCTCTAGGCGGCGTCATTGGGACAGGGCTCTTTTTAAGCTCTGGGTATACCATCAATCAGGCCGGACCTGCGGGAACCATTCTTGCCTATCTTGTGGGGGCATTAATTGTCTACCTCGTGATGCTTTGTTTAGGTGAGCTGTCTGTCGCTATGCCGGTCACAGGGGCTTTTCATACGTACGCAACAAAATACATTGGACCTGGTACAGGCTATACGGTCGCTTGGCTATACTGGCTGACATGGACAGTGGCACTCGGTTCGGAATTTACAGCGGCAGGATTATTAATGCAGCGCTGGTTTCCAGACACTTCGGTTTGGATGTGGAGTGGTGTTTTTGCTCTTCTCATCTTTTTACTGAATGCATTTACAGTCAAATTTTTTGCAGAATCAGAGTTTTGGTTTTCCAGTATTAAAGTGATGGCTATTATTCTCTTTATTATTCTTGGCGGAGCTGCAATGTTTGGTTTGATTCCATTAAAGGGCGGTGAGGCCGCTCCGTTCTTTTCTAATTTCACTGGCGAAGGCGGACTTTTCCCAAACGGCTTTTTACCGATTTTAATGACGATGCTTGCTGTCAATTTTGCTTTTTCAGGGACGGAGTTGATTGGGATTGCTGCGGGTGAAAGCGTCAATCCTGACGAGACCATCCCAAGAGCCATTCGCACAACCGTCCTGCGTCTCGTCCTGTTTTTCGTTGGAACGATCGTTGTTTTGGCTGGCTTGATTCCAGTAGAAGAAGCCGGGGTGATCAAAAGCCCATTTGTCGTGGTATTTGATCGTATCGGAATTCCTTATGCTGCAGATTTCATGAATTTTGTCATCCTGACCGCGATCTTATCTGCCGCAAACTCAGGATTATACGCGTCATCTCGTATGCTTTGGTCGCTTTCTGAAGAACGGACACTTCCTAAAAAACTGGCGAAGCTGACATCAAAAGGAATTCCATTGAATGCACTCATTTTAAGTATGATCGGTGGTATTCTTTCATTGCTATCGAGTGTGATCGCACCAGAAACGGTATATCTTGTTCTTGTGTCAATCTCTGGACTGGCTGTTGTGGTCGTATGGATGGGAATTGCTGCCTCACAGTTGATGTTTCGGAAAAGATTTTTACAGGAAGGCGGACAGCTTCAAGATTTATCATTTCGAACCCCGCTCTATCCAGTGGTTCCGATTGCTGCCTTCCTCCTATGTCTAGCATCTGTCATCGGCATTGCCTTTGATCCAAATCAGCGGATTGCCCTCATCTGCGGCATTCCTTTCATTGCGCTCTGCTATGCTGCGTATTACATGACAGCTTGGATTCAGAAAAAACGAGAAAAACCTGGTGTATAAACATCAGGTTTTTTCTATATAAAGCTGCTGACAGAAAAGGATATCACTAGTAAAAGAAGCACACTTTGGTATATGATAGGAATCTATGATTTTCAGGATGAACCAAGGGAGTTGTCGTGAATATGGAAATGACCATTACAAGAGCATTAAGTGAACTGAAAATGTTAGATAAAAGGATCAACCGAACCGTTGATGACGCCGTACTTGGTGGATTGATGATCGGGAAACATATACAGCACGGATTTCAGAATCAAAAAGAAGTTGAAAAAAAGGCGAAGGCTGATGATCAATCGATTCAAGCTTTAATCAAACGCCGGAATGCCATCAAATCAGCCATCGTTGTATCAAATGCAACCACAATGATTGATGTGGCAGGTGTCCGTATGACGGTGGCAGAGGCGATTGAACGTAAGACGTCGATAGACTACGATATTCGTTATTTACGGAAAATGAAACAAGTGTACAAAGAGCTGGTCGACAAAGCAGAACAAACGAATGAAGATGTGAAAAGGAGACTTGATCAACATTTAGAAACCTTGTTTGGGAAAGATGGAAAGACACAAGCGGCTGCCAACCAAGAGATCGTGAAGTCTTTTCTAGCTGAAAATGAGGCAGTGATCATCGATCCGCTTCGCCTTCGAGTAAAAATTGAACAGCTTTCGAAAGAAATTGAAGATTTCCAAATGGAAGTTGATTTTTCCTTGTCTGAAAGCAATACACTGACGAAAATACAGATCGATTAATTGATTTTGTTAGTGAGCCGAAAATCGATAGAACTAAACACCTCCGAGGGAAAGGTCATTCCCTCCTCATCTGATGATCATCTTAGGATGATCCTTGATAAAAGCTCAAAGCTGAACGTTCAAGGATCAAAGTTCAAGTGTAAAAGTTCTTATCCATCAAAGCTTAAGATTAAAAGTTAAACGCTCGATCGAATCTGGGAGTAACGGCTGATGAGTGTTTGTTTATCGACTCTTTCGGTTGCCGCCCAGCAGGTTTGCTAACAAAAAGAAAAGGATGTCACCTGATGACATCCTTTTTTCTATGAAAACGACAGGGTTTTCGCTAAGTCGTCTCATCCAGCAGATTAGTTAAGAATTGATTGAATATGCCAAATGGTACACACTTGAGACATTTGAAGATAGCTTGATGTCGTTTGAAGTGAACGTGATTAGAACGACATCAAAATAATGTTTAAACCTGCCATTATCAAAATAATCGTAGCCTGCAGCTGAAGGAACTTGAATCGTTAGTGAAAATTGTCCATTCTCGTCTGTTGTGCCTGTCGCTGTTTGAGCCAATGACTTGATCTCTGCTTCAAAATAAAGCTGGATTGGCTGATTAGCCATCAATTTACCATTTTTATCCTTCAACGTTCCTTTAAACGTAGCTGGATAACGCGGACCCACTCGATATTTACTGCCATAACCGTAATCGGCCATTCCACCATTTTTTGCTGTGACACTTGTTACTTGTACAGATGCTGGTGCTGCTCCTGTTTCCTCTGCATGTGCAAAGGTTGGGAATACGAGAAGCAATGATAAAACGAAAGCAAACAACATTTTTTTCATCGATAAATCCTCCTTTTTTTTCCTACAATATTACCATCGGCATAAATTGGTATTTTTCCAGTAAAAAACAAAAAACTTCCCTTTTTTTAGAAAGGGAAGTTTCAGATTGTTGACATTCTTTTTTATGAGATTAGTAACGTGATGTATACGCCAAATGGTACACACTTGTGACATTTGAAGATAGTTTGATGTCGTTTGACGTGAACGTCACTGGAACGATATCGTAGTAATGTGTAGACCAGCCTGCATTATTGTATGATTGGTAGCCTGCACCTGCAGGAACTTGAAACGTGAGTGAAAACTGTCCATTCTCATCTGTTGTGCCTGTCGCTGTTTGAGCATATGATTTGATTGCTGCTTCAAAATAAAGCTGGATCGGCTGATTAGGCATGAGGTTTCCGCTTGCATCTTTTAGTGTCCCTTTAAACGTAGCTGGATAATAAGAACCCACGCGATATTTACTGCCATAGCCGTAATTCACTATACCACTATCGGCTGCTGTGACACTTGTTACTTGTACGGATGCTGGTACTGCACCTGTTTCTTCAGCATGTGCAAAGCTTGGGAATACGAGAAGCAATGATAGAAAGAAAGCAAACATGGTTTTTTTCATCGATAAATCCTCCTTTTATTTCCTACTATATTACTATCGACAGGAATTGGTATTTTTCCAGTATAAAACAAAAGAACTTCCCTTTTTTAGAAAGGGAAGTTCTTCTTTTATTTTTTCACAACCACTTTTACTGCTTTGCTTTCTCTTTTTCTCACATCTGAAGCAGTCACATACAAAACCGTTTTGGCTTTTTGTGGTTTTATTTGGGCAGTAAATGTGCCCTTGCTATTGGTTTTGACTGTTTTGATGACTTTCTTTGATTTGTTTTTCACTTTAATGGTCAAGCCCGCACCCGCAGTCCCTTTGACCGCTTTACTTTTGACTGTTACTTTGCTCACTTTCGGCTTAGCTGGTGCTTTGCCTTTTTTCACGACGGTTTTGAGCGTCGTAGAGGCCTTTCCTTTTGAAATTTTAATGTGAAGGACCTTGTTTTTGTTCTGATGTTTAATCTTCACACTAAAGGTTCCTTTTTTGCCTGCTATGCCTTTTCCAAGCAGGGTTTTTCCTCTATACACAGAAATAGCAGCGCCAGCTTTTGCTTTACCTGTCACCTTTTGATGCTGATCCTCCACTTTGCTCACAGATGCATTCAATTCGACAGCACTTAATGCAGCAAATGCATTCAGTCTGCCGTGTCCTGTCATCCAATCGACACCTGGAATTTTTGGATCAACAATTGGTTCATCGTTTTCATCATAGAAAACGTCGTCTTTTCCATCAATAGATTTAAATGAGATATCATCTGCTGTATTTTGCAAAAGATTTCTCACTTGATTTGGCTTCAAGGATGGATTTTTAGAAAGCAGTAATCCTGCTGCTGCTGCCACATATGGTGTCGCCATTGATGTCCCGCTAAGGTATGAGACGTTCCCATCAGGCATTAAGCTCGGAATATCAGAACCTGGTGCTGACATGCTCAGTCCTTTGCCATAACTTGAGAACTCAGCGGCAATATCCATACGGTTGCTTGCGCCAACCGCCATTGCGTATTTTGACGTCGCAGGGTAGCCCATTTCTGGTACGCCATCATTTCCACTTGCCACGACGACTAGTACATTTCTTTGTGCAGCATAATTCATTGCATATTCAATCACTCTGCTGTAGTAGCCGCCAAGGCTCATGTTGATCACCTTTGCGCCTTTGTCCACTGCATGCTTGATGCCAAGTGCAATATGCTCTGTATCTCCAAATCCATAAGCATCCAGCACCTTCACTGGAATGATACCCGTATGTTGGTTGAGACCTGCCATTGAGTAATGGTTATCGGATTTTGCGGCAATGATGCCTGCCACATGCGTACCGTGTCCATTGTCATCAATCGCATCTTTGTTTCGCCCAATGAGATTCGCACCTAAGTCTGTACGAACAGTCCCGCTTAAATCTGTCAAACGGCTGTCTACACCTGTATCCACAACAGCAATTAATGTTTGCTTCATTTTGCTTGTGCCAATCAGTGTATTCATTTGTTCAAATTTGACGTCAGCGCCTTTTTTCCCACTGTTTTGCGCACTGTTTTTCAGCGGCCACTGATAATCATACTGCGCGTCGTTGCTTAGCGCACGATAGGTTTGAACAGGCTCTGCAAATTCAACATTCGACATGCTGGAAAGCTTTCTTGCCGTGCTCTTGATCGCCGCTTTGCCTGCTTTTAGTGTCTTTCCAGCTGATTCTTGCCTTGCTGGTACATCATAGACATACATGCCTTTGAATAAAGGACTGACTGACTGTGATGTCACACGGTTTTCTTGGATACCGTAGCTTTTCATCTTCTTTTTCGCAGATTGAAGTGTTTGGCCATCCTTTAATTTAAAAATGATCTTATTCGTTTTAACCTTCTCTTCTTTTACAAGCTTTTGTTTCTCTAATACATAACCAGCTGATTTTCCTTCAAGCTGATCAATGCCAATTTTTTGACTGACAGCTTCTAATTCCTTTTTTAAATAAGCCGGACTTGCTTCTTTGAGCATATCGAAAAGGGAGTGGATCGCCTGCTGTTCTTTTTCTGTTACGATATGACCGCTAAATGCACCATTTTTCTCTACGTCACTTAGCAGTGTTTTTAATGTGAGCAGATGGTTGTATACCTTTTGCTGCTCTTTTTGATGTTTGATGAGCTTCGATTTGAGAAACGGTTTTGTTTTTTGGAGCAGACGCGAAAGCTTTTGACCTTCTGCTGTTTCATTAAATCGTTTATCTTCGATTGTACGAATCGATTGAAGAATTTCACGCCCGTACTTTTTCTCAATAATGATGATTTCAGGCTCATCTTCTTCAGGGAAAACGGGTTCAGAAGGCGGAAGGTTAGCTCCTTTATATCCGATTGTATATGCCGCATCCTCTTCCTCATCACGGCTGTCTTCCTCTGACCCTAAATAGAGCACTTTGACATAATAGGGACCTGACCATGCGTGCGGGAAGTTGATCTCTGTTTCTCCGCTTGCTGTGTCCACGCGATACCTTGAATAGGTGTCATCCTTCATCGCTCTGTCCTTACTTGGATAGACCGATACGGACAGCACTTGTTTACTTTTCACAGAAATTTGCATGTGTGTATGTTTTGCCACCTCTTGTGCAGATGGCGTGATTTGATACCATGACTCTTCCTTTTCATTCTGTAATGTACCTGAGATGACTTCACCATTTTTTAATCCAATGGCTTCATTGACACTTGTTCCATGACTGGCAGCTGATGCCTCGTATCCAGGTAATGCTGCCATACATAGAATGATGGCCATGAGTACGACCACACAGGATTTGACCTGCTTTTTGAACATGAAAAGACCCCCTTATCTTTTATGATACCTTGGAAGAATATCACAGATATACATTTAGTAGAATCTGTTTTTTATATAATTAAACTCGTTTTAAGCTAGGATTTGAGATATTCAGTCAGCAAGACGGATAGCTTCATAAACTTTTTGCCATTTCAAACGGAAAATGATGCTATTTAACCATGCTGAAAAGTACATTACAATCAACTTGTAAGCGCTTAACAAACAAGAGAGAAGGGATCAGCTTGTTCCAAAAAGATCATGTTTTCACACAAGTAAACGGACGATCAAAGAATGAGATTTTACAATACATTTCCGAGAAAGCTGAAGACCTTCAAATTACAAACGATCAGCCGGGGCTATTAGCAGATTTGTTGACACGCGAAGACGAAGTCTCAACAGGACTTCAACAAGGCTTCGCCATTCCACATACAAAAAGCTCCGCTGTAAAAACGGCTTCACTTCTTTTTTTAGAACTTGAACAACCCATTGAATGGGGAAGCTTTGATGATTTGCCCACAAGCTATTTATTTACACTGCTCGTTCCACTAGAAGAAGCAAATGTCACACATCTGAAACTACTGTCAGGTATTGCGACAAGCCTAATGGAACCTGCTTTTATCGAAAAGATTCAACCTGGTCAAACAGCTGATTACTATTACGAAGTCATTGAACAACAATTGAAAGAGGGGATTACACAATGAAAATTGTCGGTGTCACTTCATGTCCAGCAGGGTTAGCTCATACACCAATGGCAGCAAAAGCATTAGAAAATGCAGGTAAACAACTCGGACACGAGATCAAAATCGAACAGCAAGGGATTATGGGACAGGTGAACGGCATTACAGCAGAGGAAGCAAAGCAGGCAGACCTCTGCATCATTGCCTCAAATCAGCATATCAACGATGCAGAACGCTTCTCAGGCATTCCCACTGTACGTGTCGAAATCGGACGTGCCTTAAAAAATGCTGAACAAATTATCACCAAAGCCGTAGCACTTGTAGAAAAGAAAAAGTCTGAATCTCAATAAACATGAGCAATGCCATATAGAAAGGAGCAAAGAAAATGAAAGCAAAATTAAAAGTCATTGAAGGCCATCTCATGACCGGTATTTCTTATATTCTTCCTGTAATCATCGGTGCTTCACTTATCGTTGGTTTAGCAAAATTGGTCGGGTTAGGGTTTGGTGTTTCAGATTTAAACACCTATAAGGATGCTGGCGGCATACTGCACGGTGCCTATTTAATGGAGCAGGTTGGCTGGACAGGCATTGGCTTAATGAACGTCCTGCTCGCTGGATTTATCGCCTATTCCATTGCAGATAAATCAGGTCTTGCGGCTGGTTTTATCGGCGGTGCCCTTGCCAGCTCAACAAATGCCGGCTTTATAGGTGCCGTCATTGCAGGCTTCTTCGCAGGATATGTTGCTCTTTTTGTGAAAAGAAAAATTCAAATTCAAGGCTCTGCAGCTGGGCTCGTCCCTCTTCTCATCCTGCCGCTTATTACCGTTGGCTTAACCGGACTTCTTATGTCAGTTCTTCTAGGCGGACCATTAGGCGCTTTGAACACGGCATTAATTGAATGGATTAAAGGAATGGTCGCTGATGGAACAAGCACACTTGCGCTCGCTCTCATTTTAGGTGCGATGATTGGCTTCGATCTTGGCGGACCGGTGAATAAATCAGCGTGGATGGCTGGTAACGCGCTCTTCCTATCAGGCGTCTATCTCCCTGCCATTCTTGTCAATATTGCGATTGTCATTCCACCGCTTGGATACGGGCTTGCGACATTGATTCGAAAACGCAACTTCTCTCCAACCTTTAGAGAAGCCGGACGAGGCGGACTTGTTATGGGCATTATCGGTATTACGGAAGGGGCGATCCCTTTTACCCTCGTCAATCCTTTGAAATTGATTCCGCTCAATGTTGTCGCATGTGCTATTGGAAGCGGGGTCGCTGCATTATTAGGAGTTCATGACATCATGCCGCCAATTGGCGGGCTATACGGCTTCTTCTCAGTCGGAAACTGGTGGGCTTATTTAATCGGAGCCCTTACTGGCGCACTCGTCATCGGTATTGGCGCCAACCTGCTTGTGAATTTCTCTGAGAAAAAAGAGCCAAAAACGCCAGAACATGATCAGAAGCAGAAAGAAGAAGACGATTTTGACCTTGTGCTAGAAGGATAATTTGAACGAAGAAAGGTGTCGTTGATCAATGACTGTCAATGTACATGTGATTCCACATACTCACTGGGACCGGGAATGGTATTTCACCACCTCCCGCTCCCGTATCTACTTAATGAAAAGCGTAATGGACATTTTAGATACCCTTGAAACAGATGAAAGGTTCCATTACTTCATGCTCGATGCCCAGGCTTCCTTATTAGATGATTATTTGAAATGGCGTCCAGAGGATGAGAATCGAATCAAGAAGCTCGTCACAGCGAAACGTCTCATCATCGGCCCATGGTATACCCAAACCGACCAGCTCGTCATTTCAGGTGAATCGATTGTGCGTAACCTGCAATATGGGATTGAACGCTGTCAGCAGTTCGGCCACGTGATGAAAGTCGGCTATGTCCCTGATTCCTTCGGTCAATCGGCACAAATGCCTCAAATTTATCGCGGCTTCGGCATTGTCGATACAGCATTTTGGCGTGGCGTTTCTGACCATATGACGAATCATACTGAATTCAATTGGCGCGGCGCTGACGGCAGTGAAGTCTTTGCTGTGAACCTGCCATTTGGCTACTACTACGGCGGGAATATTCCTGAGAAGGATGAGGACTTACAAGCCTTTTTATCTGAAAAAATTGGTGCGCTGCAAGCAAAGGCCACCACAAAGAATGTCTATTTCCCGAACGGTTTTGACCAAGCACCGATCCGTAAAAACCTGCCTGACTTATTAGAAAAAGCCAATGAGCTTGACGAGCATCACTATGAAATCAGTAGTTTAGAAGATTATATTGCAGCCGTGAAAAAAGAGCGGACATCTTTTGAGACGTTACAAGGAGAGCTTATTCACGCGAAGCATATGCGGATTCACAAATCGATCTTTTCAACACGAGCGGATTTAAAAATCTTAAACAATCAAATCGAAAACTATCTCGTGAATGTGATGGAGCCTATCCTAACGATCAGCTATTCGCTTGGACACGACTATCCGCATGATACGGTTCGCGATATTTGGTACCTTATGTTTGAAAATGCAGCGCATGACAGCATTGGCGGCTGTAATAGTGACACGACAAACCAAGATGTCTTCTTCCGCTACAAGCAGGCAAAGGAAATCGCTGAGAATCTTGTAGACTTGCACATGCGTCTCATCACTATTCGACTGCAAACAGAGCAGGAAATCACGTTCACGTTGTTCAATACACTGCCTTCAAAGCGTTCTGAAGTCATTGAAGTCGAGACCTTTATCACGGAACGTCCATTTACGCTAAAGGATGCAAATGGACGAACGCTTCAGTACACAGTGAAAAGCAAAACCGATGTCACAGATTATGTGCTGGCACAGCAAATTTCTCTTAACCCAAGTAAAGAAGTGTACATGCCAAAGCAAGTATGGAAAGCCGTGCTGCTAATTGAAGCCATCGACTTACCGTCAGTAGGCTATACACAAGTGAGCATGGTCTTCGATGAATCAAGCGAATCTCTATGGGAACAAACTGAAGGACGCGTGATTGAAAATACGTATTACCGCATTGCGGCAAATGACAACGGATCGCTGGACATCACAGATAAACAAACTGGCCAGACCTTCTCTGAGCAAATGATCTTTGAAGACAACGGAGACGATGGGGATTCTTACAACTATTCACCACCGCGTGAGGATCTGTATGTGTCATCAAAAGATCTTTCATCAGCGGACATCTCAGTGTCTAAAAGCGGTCTGCAAGAGGAGCTGACCATCAAGCTTCAGCTCAGTGTCCCTTATGACCTAGAGGCGCGCTCTCAGCAATCGGCTGCGACATCACTTCCGATCACAGCGAAGGTGGCATTAAACAAAGACGATGCTATCATCCGTTTTCATGTAGATGTCGATAACCATGCATTAGATCATCGCCTTCGTGTTCTTTTTGATACAGGCATCGCATCAAACGTATCACTAAGCGATCAACAATTTGGTACAATCGAACGCCCAACAGAGCTCACGCAAGAGCTTGAATGGTGGAACAATGAACATTGGGAAGAAAAACCGATCACCATTGAACCGATGCAATCCTTTGTCGCACTTCGTGATGAAGCATATGGTGCCGCTCTGTTGACCGACTGCGTGAGAGAATACCAAATCACAGGAAAAGGTTACACAACGATTGCGTATACGCTCTTCCGCTGTTTCGGAAAAATGGGGAAAGAAAATCTCCTTTATCGTCCAGGACGCGCATCTGGGGAAAAAATTGTGGAGACACCTGACGCTCAGCTGCAAGGTGCACTGTCATTCTCATTTGGTATGCACTATAGCAAGGATGCAGTCAGCGAGGGACACTTAGCGCAGCTTGCCAAACGGTATACCACCCCTGTTCAATGCTACGAGCGGGCAGATTTTTTAAACGGTCGTTTAATTTTCTCTTTCCGAGATGAAAAAGAAGACTTACAATCTACTTATAGCCTGCTTGACATCGAGACAGATGGAGCCATTCTAAGCGCTCTGAAAAAAGAGGAGCATGGAACAGGCATTGTCATTCGTCTCTTCAATCCATATTTAACGCGTCAAACAGCCGCTTCAATCAATAGTTCATCTCTACAACACGGAGAAACAGCGAATTTAGGAGAAACACCTGAAGGACAGATACTCAAAGCACAACATGGATCATTACACATTGAACCGCTTACACCTTGTCAGGTACAAACCTACATTGTAAAGAAAAAATGAACATGTAGGGGCGGGATCCATTGGATTCCGCCCCTCTTTAATGGAGGGCATTGATCATGCGAATTGGAGGCATTGAAGCAGGCGGAACGAAATTTGTCTGCGGCTACGGAACAACAGACGGAACGATTGAACACATGACTTCCTTTGCAACAGGGAATCCAGATGAAACATGCCGGCAAGTGATCGATTACTTTACAAAGAATCGTGTTGATGCAATTGGAATTGGGGCATTCGGTCCTGTCGATGTGAAAGAGCAAAGCCCAAGCTATGGGACGATTTTAGACACACCAAAAACAGCCTGGCGCCAATTTCCTTTCCTCTCTACCTTAAAACAAGCCCTCGGGATCCCGATGAAGCTTGATACCGATGTGAACTGTGCAGCACTCGGGGAAGCTCGTTTTTCAACTGAAGCAGAAAAACCTGCCTCCTTGGTCTATATTACTGTTGGGACTGGAATAGGCGGAGGTGCCTATATTGAACATCGCCTTATTCACGGATTGCTGCATCCAGAAATGGGTCATATCACCGTTCAGCGGCATCCTCATGATACCTACGGAGGCTGCTGCCCTATACATCATGATTGTTTAGAGGGACTGGCATCTGGACCTGCCATAGAAGGACGCTATCATACACTGGCACCCATGCTGCCAGAGGATCATCCTGCCTGGTCACTTCATGCTTACTATCTCGGGCAGATGACCGCTAACCTGCTGCTCACCCTTTCACCAGAACGCATCATTTTAGGTGGAGGCGTGATGAAACAGCCAGCTATGCTGCCACTTATTCTTGATGAAACAGACAAGCGGCTTCGCGGCTATTTGCAGCTGCCAAAGCCTTTACATGAAATTATCACAAAACCATCCTTTGATGGATTATCTGGTTTAATGGGCGCCATCGCTCTTGGAACGGATGCCTTACAGGCGCAAGGAGCCGCGCAATGATGATGACGGCAGATCCTCGAACCTATCAACTGATTCAGCGGCTATTTGAAACGAAGGGGTTCGTGAAGCTGGAGGAGCTCACTGCCTCTTTTCGCTTATCTGACCGCTCTATCCGCAATTTAATTAAGGAAGCAAATGAGTATTTAAAGGAAGCTGGAGCCATGATTAAAACGATTCGCGGAAAGGGATATACTCTTTTAACGAGTGACCAAGACGCTTTTTTACTTTGGCTTCATCAACAAAAACTTCCTGCTCGCTCTCTTGTCCCCGTCATGCCAGAAGAGCGTGTACGATTTATGATGAGAAAGCTGCTGCTTCAATCAGATTACTTAAAAATTGACCAGCTGGCTGAAGAACTGTTTATCAGCCGCATGACGGTCAGCAGTGATTTGAAAAAAGGACGAGAGATGTTAGCCCGTTACGGCATGACCCTTGTATCAAAGCCTGGATTTGGCTTAAAAATTGAAGGAGACGAGCTGCAAAAAAGAACGTGCTATGCAGACTTACTTCTTGAAGAAGAGCCTGCTCTCTCTCATATCACTGAGCGGGAGCAGCTCCATTTTCCTGATATATCTCTTGAAACCATTCGATCTATTGTGTTGACGAACCTGCATCAAGAGTCATTGCTCATTAAAGACATTGCTTTAAAAAATTTAGTCATTCACTTAGCCATTGCGATTCAGCAAACACGAAAAAACCAGCGGGTATCCGCTAGTACTGCCCGCACACAAAGATCACCAGTTTTAATGAGAATTGCACAAAAAATCATACAGCAGGTGAGTGACACTTTTTATGTGACCTTATCAGAGGATGAAACAGATTACTTAGTCATGCATCTATTGGCGAATCAAACGTGGAAAGAAGCCGCGCAGCATCAGACGACAGTGGAAGTTCAACAGGCGGTTACAGTCTTTCTACAGCACATTGAAAAAACAAGCGGCCATCGTTTTGCTGATGACAGCATTCTGCAACAAGACTTAATGCTTCATATGAAGCCGCTATTAAATCGAATCCAATATGGCGTATCCTTACAAAATCCGCTTTTGCATGAGATCAAAACGTCCTATCCTTACCCGTTTGATTTGGCTGTCAGCGGACTCAATGCCTTACAGCTGGTGCGTACACCAAATGAAGACGAGGCCGCATATGTTGCCTTGCATATCGCTGCTTCATTTGAAAGAAGTCAGCTCGACACCTCGCAAAGAAAGAAAGCCATTATCGTGTGCGGGTCTGGACTAGGGACGGCAAGGCTCCTTGAAATTAAATTGAAGTCAGCCTTTCAGCACGAGCTTGACATCGTTGAGCTCTATTCCTATCAGGATTATCTCATGAGCTCCTCTTTGCCTTGTGACGTCATCATCACAACTGTTCCACTCACATCAAAGGGGAAACCAGTCATTCAGGTCAGTGCCTTTTTTGAACAGCATGATATACAGCGTGTGAATGAAGTCATTCATTTATTAAATGGACACGGGGCACCCTCAAAAGAGCTGATGGCGTTTTTTCAAGAGCGATTGACTTTAATGAATGCTGACCTAAGCAGCAAGGATGAGGTATTAAATATATTATGCAGCCGTTTAGAGGCGCATCAGCTAGTATCGTCTTCATTTCGGCCTTCGGTGCTTGAGCGTGAGCAAATGTCGTCTACCTATCTTGGCAGCGGTATTGCAATGCCGCATCCGCTCATCACAAATGAAGGGACTTCCTCTGTAGCCATCGCACACTTAAAACAGCCGATTGACTGGCAGGGAGACCAAGTATCAATTGTCTTTTTATTAGCGATTCATAAGGATGACGCTGCCTGCATGAACCAATTCTTTGAACAGGCCGTCGATTTACTAGACAATCCAGACCGCATTCGCGCCCTCAAGCAAGCCAAAACATTTGATGAGCTGATGGATGCGTTGTTCCATTAAGATCAAATAAAAGGCCGCCCAGTTCATGAGGCGGCTTTTGTGTTATTTAGATATACGTAACATCAATCGTAGATGATATTTTTTCCTTCTTCACTTAATTTTTTTAAGGAGCTTAGCATATGATTGATTTCTTCATCGGAATGTCTTTCCCATGAACCTAATTCTGCGACTATTTTCAACGGTGATTTCGATCGATAAGAACGTGTTGGGTTGCCGGGAAATCTTTTGTCCGTCACATTTGGATCATTTTCAAACTCGCCTAACGGTTCTACAATATAAATTCTTTCTTTCGCATCAGACCTGGCTAACTCAGCACCCCATTTGGCTGCGTTTAGTGTTCCGGTGAAATAAATATGGTTCGATTTTTTATCCTGATAATTGGATAAATGCAGCGGTTCAAGCAGATCCCCAATCTTCAATTCTGCCTTTGTCCCATGAAAAAATGGCCCTGGATCTAACACCTTTTGCTTGTCATTCATACAGCCACACCCCTTATCGTTTTTGACTTGCGTATAACAGTATACGGCTAGATATGGGGGGAAAACAGTCTATAAATTTCATTAAATTCGGGGTATAATGATAGTAGAGAGTTAGATGTGAACGGACATAAATACTGTAAATAAAGATGGAAATTTCGCATTCACACCAACAATGACGAAAACAAGAATACCTTCCACAGCTGAAAGAGTCACAATCACTCCATGGTTCATTGGATATTCCTTCGCAATTAATTTCTGTCCTATATAATTCAAACCATAAAAAATGAAAAACAATAGGAAGAACATATAAAGAATTGTCATCATATAAACAGCCCCTTTCTTATAATGGATATTAAACCAATTTTTACAATATATCATCAGACTATCATGTTAGAACAACTCGAACAATATGATCTGGCCAATAAAGTGAACAGAAAAAAAGCCAACCACCCGCATAAGGTGATTGGCTTTTTCATATGTTACTTCCCGATGTTGTCTCCATTTTGTTGAATCAAGGTTTCATACCAATAAGAGCTCTTTTTGCGAATTCTCTTGAGGTCTTTTAGGTCAAATTCGTCTCGATTGACGTAGATGAACCCGTAGCGCTTGGAGCATCCTTGGTGTGTGCTGATTAAGTCGACAGCTGACCACGGGCAGTATCCGAATACCTCGACGCCATCTGTGATCGCCCATTTGATTTGTTCGATATGCTTTTCTAAATAATCAATTCGATAATCATCTTGGATTGAACCATCTTCTTCTAACTTGTCGAAAGCACCCAGTCCGTTTTCCGTGATAATAAGCGGCAGCTGATAGCGGTCATAAATCTCGCGCATCGTTGAACGGAAGCCGACAGGGTCAATCTCCCAGCCAAACGCATTTTTGCTTAAGAATGGGTTGTTGCCGCCTTTGTAGACGCCATCTTCACCGGATTTCAAATGCTGATCTCCGCCGCGTGCAAATTCGTCGTTGCCATCTCCTTTACTCGCTTCAACCGTTTGAGAGGTGTAGTAGTTAAAGGCAATAAAGTCTGGTTTCGCGCTTTTCAAAATATCCATATCTCCCTCTTCGATGACAGGAAGAATGTCTTTTTCTTTCATGTACGCCCAAGCAAGGTTGTTATAACGGCCGAACACAGCCATATCAAGATAAAGCCAGTTGCGGATCGCATTGTAATTCGCCGCAGCAAGCACATCCTCAGGCTTTGGAGAAGCCGGATAAATGAGCGCGATGTTTGGCGCTGGTCCAATTTTCGCTTCAGGCAGCATTTGATGACAAAGCGTCATAGCTTTTGCCTGTGCAACGAGCATATGATGATTCTGCTGATACAGTTCTTTTTTTGGATTTTCTAAATTCGGATCAAGTGTACCAAGCGCTGATCCATGTAAGATCATCATGTTTTGTTCATTGATGGTCAGCCAATATCTCACCTTCTGACCATACTCCTTGAATAGCACCTCAGCATAGCGTTCAAATGCATCCACTGTCGCACGATTTGACCACCCGCCCTTTACTTGAAGCGCATGAGGCAGATCAAAATGATACATTGTCACGATTGGCTCAATGTCATAGCTGCGCAATTCATCGATGAGAGAATGATAAAATTCAATCCCCTTTTGATTGATCTCCCCATCTCCATCTGGAATGATCCGTGTCCACGCAATGGAAAAGCGGTAAGCCTTCAAACCCATTTCTGCAAACATCTTCACGTCCTCTTTATAGCGGTGATAGTGATCGCTTGCGACTTTAAAATCCGTTGTGCCTTCAGGATAACTGGCTCTCATGTCAATGACAGAAGGCCCTTTGCCATCCTCATTCCACGCACCTTCTACTTGATAGGCGGAAGTCGATCCGCCCCAGAAAAAGTCCTTTGGAAATGGTGCTAGTGTTGAATATCTCATATTCCTTCCTCCTCTTGATTAAACTAGATGTAAAAATGATTGTCCTGGTGTGATTTGTTTCTCTTCAGTTTCAATGATATCGCTAAACTCACCTGAATTGGTAATAATAACGGGTGTTGTGACTGACAAGCCTGAAGCTTCGATGGCTTCGATATCAAACTCTGCAAGCAGTTCGCCTTCTGTGATGGTTTGCCCTTGGACAACCTTCGGGGTAAAATGCTTTCCGCCTAATTGCACAGTATCCAGTCCAATGTGAATGAGTACTTCTGCTCCGCTTTCAGAGGTTAGACCATACGCATGTCCCGTTGGGAACACCGTTGTCACAACTCCTGATACTGGTGCAAACAGCTTTCCTTCTGATGGAATGATGGCTGCGCCCTTTCCTAGTGCACCAGATGAGAATGCTTTATCCTGTACTTCCTCCAGCTTGATGACCTCTCCCTTTAAAGGACTTTTCACATGAGCGGCTTTGACTCCATGTTCGTTTTCAATAACTGGCACAGTACCTGCTGCCGGCGTTTCATCTTCATCTACCGGATCTTTAAATCCAATCAAATAGGTTAGGATGATAGAAAGGACGAACGAGACCGAGATTCCGATGATGAACCCTGTAAAGCCTTGACCGTAGAAGATCGGAAGTGTCAGTAAACTTGGAAGACCTGACGCAATCGCAATACTTTGTGAATAACCAATGATTGCACCACCGACGCCGGCAGAGATAACAGCTGCAATAAATGGTTTTTTCAAACGAAGCGTGACCCCGTATACAGCTGGCTCTGTGATCCCAAACACGGCAGAAACTGCTGTTGATCCAGCCAAGGATTTCAGCTTTTTATTCTTTGTTTTCAGCATAACACCGATGGAAGCACCTGCTTGTGAGAATACAGCTGGCGCAGTTGCGGGCTTGATATGATCTTTCCCATGGACTGCGATATTATTTAAAATCACTGGCACAAGTCCCCAATGGATACCGAAGATGACAAGAATCTGCCAAGCCATCGCAATTAAAGCACCTGCAAGTGTAGGACTAAAGGAGAATACTTTTAGTAAAACAGCTGCGATGCCGTTCCCTGCATACACACCAAATGGTCCGAATACGATGAGTGTCAGCGGAACAACCGTGACAAGTAAAATGAGTGGTGTAATAAAGTTTTTGACACTTTCATGAATGACTTTGTTAAAGAAACGTTCGATATATCCCATGACAAACACTGCCAAAATGATTGGGATGACCGTCGATGTATAAGACATTAAGACGACTGGAATTCCGAAGAAGGTCACATCTCCGCCGCCTTTTGACAATTCCTGAATGGTTGGGTAAATCAGTGCACCTGCAATCGTCACAGCGACAAACGGATTCGCTTTAAACTTCCTAGCAGAAGTGAATGCGAGCAATAATGGCAGGAAGTAGAACAAGCTGTCAGACGCAGCAAATAAAATTTGATACGACGTATCTTCAGGAGATAACCATTTCGCATTGATACAAATACCTAATAGACCTTTTAAAATACCTGCACCCGCCATGACACCGAGAAGTGGTGTGAAAATCCCCGATACAATGTCGACGAATTTTCCGAAAAGGCTTGTGCTCTCTTCACCTGATTTTGCAGATGAAGCAGAGGAATCCTCTAATAGATTCGTAAACTCTCCAATTTCTCGATAAACCTCTGGTACGGTATTGCCAATGACCACTTGAAACTGGCCGCCGCTTTCCATGACTGTGACGACACCATTTAATTTTTCAATGGCCGCTTTATCTGCTTTTGATCTGTCATTTAAAGTGAAGCGAAGTCTTGTAGCGCAATGCACCAATGAATGAACGTTTTTCTCTGTGCCAATGTGTTTGATAATGTCTTCTGCTAATTGACGATGACTCATACAAAAACCCCCTTTTTTTGAAAAAAATACGTTTTTGGGCAAAATAAAAACCTAAACGGGCACCAAAAATAGTCGCAGCTTGCTGTTGCGCTTTTTTAGTGAACGTTTAGGTTTTGCCTGCCGAACAGTCACAATCCTCTAAGACGATCATTGTGAAACCGTATTCTTTTATGTTTATGAGCAAATAGTACCACTCACCTTTTCTCATGTCAACGCTTTCTTTTAAAATCTATCATTATTTTTCTCGTTTGATCAGTCGATTCAAATGAATTGATAGATACAGCATCTCCTCTGATGTGAGATCTCGGTGATAGGTTTGATAGACATATTCTGCGATTTTCTTTGCGCAATCGTATGCTTTCGGATATTTCACTTTGATCAGCTGATATAAGTCCTGATCTTCGCTGACAAGCAGTGTTTCATTAATCAGACGCTGGACGAAAAAGCGCAAATGCGTGAGAAAACGATAAAAGTTGAGTGAGTCTTCATCAAATTCCATGTTGAGATGATATTTCACAATGGTGAGAATAGCATTGACTTCCTTTGTAATATTGACCGTCGTATTCATATCCTCATTGAGCTCTGCGTTAATGATATGCATCGCAATAAAGCCTGCTTCATCCTCAGGCAGTTCAATATGAAGACGCTCTTCAATCATCTCAAGACAGTCCTTTGCGACAAGAAATTCATCTTTGTATAAGCGTTTAATCTCCCAAATCAGCGAATTCTCAATCAGATGATTTTTCTTCAACCGTTCGATGGCGTAATGAATATGGTCTGCCAGCGATACATGCAGACTTTCGTTTAATCTTCGGTTCAGCTTTGTATGTGCATATTGGATCATTTCCTCCGTCACCTTGACCACATCATACGGAACCTCTTGAAGCAGCATTTTCATCCGCTCGTGAACGGAATGATCCTCTAGGCGGAAGACTTTATCAATTAACGCTTCGTCCACCGGGTCGCCGGGACGTCGCTTGAAAGCAATGCCTCTGCCCATGACGACGATTTCTTTCCCTTGTTCATCTATGACACTAATGACATTATTGTTTAGAACCTTTTGAATCTGCATTTCCAAACACCTCCGTCTATCACCAACAACTTTACTCAAAATATGCTCTCATCTTAACACAACTGTCAAATCACTTGGTGTTTTTATCTGACTTTTGCAATATAATTCATAAATTATTCTACCTCATCATTACTGGTCTGATCGTGCATCAGCCTGCATACATTACTCCAGAGGAGGTGACCTTCTATGAAGGCTTTTTTCTGGTCTGCATCATTTTTATTCTTTCTCATGTTCACCCTCATCATTCTAGGCATCGTGTTCTGGCTGAGTGGACAAGGCTTAAGTCAGCTTTGGAGATATGTGCTCATTTCACTTGTCACAGCTGCCGTTTTGCGCGGCGTCACCACTTGGCTGAAGCAGCATGTGATGCATCATTCATCCAAATAAAAACGGCTGCCCGCAATGTTCAGGCAGCCGTTTCTTTATTCTTTGGTTGCCGCAGCTTCTTTCTGAGAAGCACGCAGCTCATCATTAATTTTTTTCGCATCTTCTAAAAATTCTGTTTCATATCCACTTTTGAGTGCCCACATATAAAATAGCAGAGCAACCACTGTAATCAGTGCCATGTCCCAGCCATAATGAATGACGTTATAGCCCCCGAATTTGTCACTGCCAAGGCAGGAAATCGTCATCATCACAAGCAGGTACACAACCATCCAAGCACCCGCCTTAAAGTTGCGGCCGAAGCCTTTCCACTTCGCTTTTGCTTGATAGTAAAAATAGATAGGGAGACCGATGAGAATAATGAACAGCACCTGACCTGTTAACGGCCATCTTGCCCAATACAGCGTCAATGAGGCAAAGATAAAACCGAGAGGAGCAATGATGCTGAGTCCTTTTATTCGAAGCGGTCGATATAAATCTGTCCCTGTCTTTCTCAGCGTCATGACGGTCACTGGTCCAGTCAAATAAGAAATGAGCGTTGCGACAGAGATAATTTCAGCAAGTACACCCCAGCCTCTAAATAAAAACAGAAAGATAAACGATACGGCTAAGTTAAAAAACATTGCTGGACGAGGCACGCCGTAAATAGGGTGCAGGCGGCCAAGCACACTTGGCATGTATTTGTTTTTTTCCATTCCATAAATCATACGAGACGTCGTTGCGGTATACGTAATGCCTGTACCAGAAGGTGACACAAATGCATCCGCATATAAAATCAGAACAAGCCAGTTAATCCCAAGCGCAATGGCAAGGTCCGCAAATGGCGAGTTAAAATTCAAATGGCTCCATCCATTCACAATCATAGATGGATCAACAGCACCGATAAAGGCGACTTGTAAAAGGACATAAATCACAGTTGCAATAAAAATCGATCCGACAATGGCGATTGGAATCGACCGGCCTGGATTTTTTGCCTCACCGGCCATATTAATCGGGCTTTGGAAGCCATTGAAGGCAAACACAATCCCTGATGTCGCAACAGCCGTCAGCACACTCGCCCAGCCGTTAGGAGCAATACTTGTTCCAGAAGTAAAATTCTCACTATGAAAACCTACGAATAAGAGCGCACCAATTGTTAATCCTGGAATGACAATTTTAAACACGGTAATGAATGTATTCGCTTTTGAAAATAACCCAACTGTCCAATAATTCAGCAGAAAGTAAATCACAAGAAGCACACTGGCAACCATAAGCCCTTCTGTCGTCAACACCCCTTTTGTAACCAAATGGGTTGTCCACTTTGCCCACTCCCAAGGCCACGAGCTCATGTACTGGACAGAAGCAACCGCCTCAACAGGAATGACAGAAACGATGGCAATCCAGTTCGCCCAAGCTGCAATAAACCCAATAAAAGATCCGTGTGAATATTGCGTATATTTCACCATTCCGCCTGCCTCTGGAAACATCGATCCGAGTTCACTATAAGACAAAGCGATAAATAAAATCACAACCATCCCAATCAGCCAGGATAAAATAGCAGCAGGGCCGGCGATTTGAGCCGCTCGCCAAGCACCGAAGAGCCATCCTGAACCAATGATTGAGCCAAGACCTACCATCATTAAAGCGAAAGTTCCCATCCTACGATGCAAATGATTCATGTTCATAACACCTTTCGATTAAAATACAGAGCATGTGTCAAGCAAGCATCTCTCTTTCAAAGCAGCTCACTTTTCATTTCACTGGCAAATATTTCTTCTAATGAACCTTTACCCTTGTTCATTTTTTCGCCTGTTATATTATCTCTCAATTCTTCATTTTCTGAAATAGTCGAACATGCTTATTTCAAAAGAAAGCGCTTTTTTAACTGTTCAATCTATTAGACTGAATAACTACCTTTACCCTTATTTTGAAAAAAACAAAACAAAAAAGATAGAGGAAATGACTTCCTCTCCCTTCTAAACCCCGCCATGTATAGAAAAAAAGGATAGAGGGGGGTTCCCTCTATCCTTGTGAAATCGCTTGTTCTTTTTCAATGACAGCTAGTCTTTCTTGAACTTCCTCTTCAGATAAATTGTGCTGTTTCACATACAGGTTCCGTTCGCTTGTGCGGCATTCATGACTGCAGCTGCGCATATACTTATGCTCACTCTCTTCAGTGGCAATCATCTTGCGGTTACATGCAGGATTCGCACAGTTCACATAACGCTCGCAAGGCTCACCAGTGAAGAAATCTTTTCCGACAACCACATGCTCTGTTTGATTCACTGGTACTGTTAAGCGATTATCAAACACATAGCATTGACCGTCCCATAGCTTTCCTTGTACTTCTGGGTCTTTTCCGTAAGTGACAATTCCGCCGTCAAGCTGAGAGACATCTTCAAAGCCTTCACGCTTTAACCAGCCGGAGAATTTTTCACAGCGTACGCCGCCTGTGCAATAAGTCAGGATTTTTTTTCCTTCAAGAATCTCTTTATTGTCACGAATCCACTCAGGTAATTCACGGAATGTCTCAATATCAGGACGGACTGCCCCTCTGAAGTGACCCACATCAAACTCGTAATCATTACGTGCATCAATCACAACAGTATCAGGTGATTGCATTTGCTCGTAAAATTCGACCGGGCTAAGATGTTTCCCCGTTAATTCTAACGGATTCACGTCATCCTCAAGGCTAAGGTTCACTAATTCATTCCGATGGCGGACGTGCATTTTCTTAAATGCATGACCATCTGCTTCGTCAATTTTGATCGGCATAGACGCAAAGCGTGGATCTTCTTTTAACGCTTGCATGTACTTGTCCGTTTGCTCAATGGTTCCAGAAACCGTTCCGTTCAAGCCTTCTGCTGACACGAGGATACGGCCTAACAAACCAAGCTCCTTACAGAATGCTAAATGCTCTGCTGTAAACGTCTCTGGATCCTCAATGGGGACATATTGATAGTAAAGTAAAACGCGATATTGTTTTTCCATCTATATAAACACCTCTTAAATTTAATCAAAACATACCGTTCTTTATCATACAGGAAATACATACCTAAAGGCAATGTCGGCGGCTTAATTCCATAAAACGGAAGGGCCTTTCTTCTCATATTTATTTGACAGAACTTTCTGTAAAATGAGATGATTTATGAATAATATGATGTAGTAAAGGAGCAATGATGATCCATGATCCAGCCAGAGGATATTGTCAGAAGCGGTCCTAACCAATTTATTTCTCAAAAGGGAATATATCATGAACTAGATTCCCTTGTATCTGCTTTTCAGTCACCTGCTGTGGTGACAGGATATGATTCATACCAAGCTTTTTCACAATACACAAAGCTGCCGGCCGAGTGGCCTGTCATTCAGCACAAAGGATACAGTTCACCCAATGCGGTCACACGGATCGCAGAAGAGCTTAACGAATCAGATGTGATTATCGGCATCGGAGGCGGGACGATTTTAGATACCGCCAAATCAGTTGCAGACGCTCTTCAAATCGAAGTTATCATGGTACCAACGATTCCCGGCACCTGTGCTGCTTCTACACCACTCAGCGTCATTTATGATGAAAAGGGCAATTTCATGAGAGTAGATTATCATAAACGATCCAGCTACCTCACCGTAATTGATCATACATTTTTGCTTTCCTCTCCTCTTTCCTACCTTCAAAGCGGAATTGGTGATACGCTCGCAAAATGGTATGAAGCGGAAGCGATTATTCGTAACACAAAAAGCGCCTTGCCGCTCATGGTGCATGCTGCATTAAAGCAGGCGGTATATGTTCGAGACATTCTTCTTTCTCATAGTGAAGAAGCGGTGAACAGCTTAAAAACAGGTCAATTTTCACAAGCATTTGCAGATGTGACAGATACGATTATTACGTTAGCCGGAACAGTCGGAGGCTATGGGGGACGTTATGGAAGAATGGCAGGAGCCCATGCCGTTCATAATGGATTGACATTTATTGAAGAAACGCATCATGTGTTACATGGACAAAAAGTGGCTTATGGCATCCTTGTCCAGCTTGCCGCAGAAAACCGAATGTCCGAGGTAGAGGAATTACTTGAACTCTACCAAACACTTGGATTACCTAAAAATATGCGCGATCTTGGTATTACAACTCAGCTGGACGAGGCGGCACTTACAGTGGCAAACCATGCTGCACGTAAAAATGAAACCTTTTGTTTGATTGGAGACTATGATAAAGAAAAGATTATCGACGCCATTCAAATCATTGAGACCTTTCAACCTCAAAAAATGTCTACACATGAAGGCAAATAAAAAAGCACAGGCATCGCACCTGTGCTTTTCTTTCGATTAAAAATTAAAGTTATCTGGATCTGGACCTGTGCGCTCATCTTCATTGAGCTGATCAATGACACCCATCTCATGTGTGGACAGCTCGAAATCGAAGACTTGTGTGTTTTCGATGATTCGGCTCTTCGTCACAGATTTTGGAATGGTGATAATGCCGTGCTGTAAGTCCCAGCGAAGAATCACTTGCGCTACTGACTTGTCATGTTTTTTCGCGATATCCTGAAGAACAGGATGGTTTAGAAGCTTCCCGCTTCCTAATGGCGACCACGCCTCTACATGAATTCCTTTCGATTTGCAGTAGTCTCGTAAAGGCTCCTGCGTCAGCTTCGGATGCAGCTCGATTTGATTCACCATTGGCACAACTTCTGCCTCTTCCAATAAATCCTCTAAATGATGCTGATGGAAATTACACACTCCGATCGCTCGAACGCGTCCATCCTTATATAGTTTTTCTAGCGCTTTCCATGTTTCTTTATATTTGCCTTCAACAGGCCAATGAATTAAATAAAGGTCTAATACGTCTAGCCCCAGCTTGTTCATACTTGTTTCAAAGGCTTCGAGTGTTGATTCATAGCCTTGATCATTATTCCAGACCTTCGTCGTAATGAATAGATCATCGCGAGAGATGCCTGATTGCTGAATGGCTTTGCCTACCCCTTCTTCATTTTGATAGGCTGCTGCTGTATCAATGCTGCGATAGCCCGCTTCAAGAGCGTCTTTGACGGCATTTACAGCCTCATCTCCATCTTTTACTTGCCATACACCAAAGCCTAGCTTCGGCATTTTTACTCCGTTTGCTAATGTGACTGTATCTGTTAATCCACTCATCAAACAAACCTCCGCTTCCTTTTTACTTACCAAGCACTATACCCGAATTTTCTATTGATCATGCATGACATTCTGACTGAGTTATTTGATATATTTTCCCATATCAACTTGATTGGCGTCAACGATTTGATATTCGCTGGTTTGATCTTTTGTTTTAGAAAAATCATATATCTCTAAAAAGCTTTGATCATAAAAGACAAATCCATAAATTTCTTTTTCGTTCTCATACACTCTAATCCAATAAGACTCTTTTGAGGCTTTTTTAACCTCATTCGTTTTCTTTAATTTCACACCTGAAAATTCCTTCAGCAGCTTTTGAATATCCTCTTTCTTTTCCACCATAACACGCTCATTATCATGCTCAATTTGAATCGAAGTCACCTTGTTTTGATCAATTGAGGCCACATCATCAAAAGAGTATGTTTTTGCATTGATTATAAAATAAAGACCAATTCCTAATAAAATAATGACGACTAAACCAATTATCCACTTTTTCAATCTAACTCCTCCTTCTATTCACCACACCTATCAAAACAGCGAAATCCAATCATCCTCCTCAGAGAAAACCCGAATCCCATGCTGTTTTAGCAAGGCGGATGTCACACCATCCCCAGTTTTTGTCCTGCCGTTAAAATCACCGCGATAAATCATCCGGCTGCCGCAGGAAGGGCTGTACTCTTTTAACACAACTGCTGTCGCTTTCAGAGGCTGAACCTGTTCCAGCGTGGCCGTCGCACCTTTTACATACATCTCCGTGACATCAGTTCCATGCACATCAATCACGGAGGCGAGACCCTGTAATACATCATGTCCGTCTCCGCCAATGATTTCCGCGGGAGGTCTTGGCGTGGAGAAACCGCCAAGCAGCTCAGGACAAACTGTGACTGCCTTTCCCTCTTGAACAAGCTCTTCAATACGCTGATCTAATCGATGGCTTCCATTATAACGAACCTTCAACCCAGCAAGACAAGCACTGACGACAATCATGTGTGTTCCTCACTTTTTTTGCTGATTTTAAAATAAATACATACAGGCAAGAAACATATCGTATTCACCAAAAAGGGCAGAGCACAATACAAAGCAGCAGCCCAAATTGACCCTTCAACTCCTGTGATGCCAAAAAAGTAAACAAATAATAGCAAGCTGACAAACAATCCCACGAATGGCATGATGAATGCGTATTTTTTATAATTTTCTATCATTTCTTTCTCCAATGAAGCTCCCTCCCTTTCATCATGGCCAAGAACAACGTTAATATATGTTAATTTTACCATAAAAAAACCGAAACCATCATCTCCTTTTGTGCGATGGTTTCGGTTTTTTATCTATATCTTTTCTTTCCAAGCCTTTAAGAAGCGCTCAATGACTTGTAATTCATCCTCATGAAACTGATGGAGAAATTCTAAATAGGACGTGACGGCTTTATCATGTAGTTCATCATGCAACGCAGCCAATTGCTGCCCTTCCTCTGTCAAAGAATAATAGACAGATTTCTTATCCCCTTGCCGGTGACAATAGTCCACCATGCCTTTTTCAATTAGTTTTTTCACGGCCTTTGTAATTGCTGGCTTTGATAGTTTCAGTTGTTGAGATAGAAATGTATTATTTGATTCGTTTGGATTGGCTTGAATCATGGATAAAATGTGAAGCTGTGTGAGTGTCCATTCTTGTTTGAGTGTATCAGTCGTGGTAATCAGTGGGTCTGTTGGATCATTCCGTCTCTTTTCCCTATGCATAATCAGATCTTGAATCGCTTTTAATACAATCTGCTCTTTTGTTTCCATCTGAACCTCCACTCTTAACTGGTTAATAAAATGGTACTAATAATTAAGAAAGGAGTCAAAAGAAATGTCGACGCGAGTAAAATAATAGGTCAACAGACCCGAAAATTACATATGTACTTTTTTACTAGATTCCCCTCATCCTGTCACATGCTATAATCATGATATCATCCAATTTATCATAATGAAAAGGTGAGCTAAATGAAACCCGAACAACAAATGGCCATTCGCCAATTAGAAGAAAAGATACACCTGTTTTCTTCTGCTGTGAACGGAACCTTTCTCTCAACTGACGATTTCGTTCTATCCAATACTCATATATCGACTGACACGTTCAATTTGCTCTTACCCACATCAGCTCAAATCCAAGATCCGAAAAAAGTGAAAGCAGCCATTGAACACATGCGGTCACAGAAACTCATCTTCAGCACATGGATCGATCACCATTTACTCCATACTGATTGGGCTGACTTATTGAAGGAATATGAGCTTCAAGAGGTCGAACGCAATACCATCATGATGCTTGAGCATACAGGTGATATTGATCCAGTCACATCCTCATCACTTACAATCAAGGAAGTACTTGATGAGCAGACACTCTTTGATTACAAACATATCTTTATTGAACTATTCAAAGGGTCGACTGAGGCCGCCGCCTTAGAAGTTTATTTCCAGCGTTTTTCGATTGAAGCATTACACTCAAAAACCCGCATGTTCGTGGGATATGAACACCATAAGCCGGTCACAACAGGCTTATTATTCGAGACAAACGACAGCTACGGTATTTATGATGTCATAACAAGGGCAGAACACCGCGGAAAAGGACTTGGCAGTGACATGTTTCATTACCTTCTAACCCAGACAGAGAATAAACAAAAGTGTGTCATCTTACAAGCATCAGCGGACGGCAAAAATATTTACCAACGTGCCGGCTTCCAACCAATCAGCGAAATGGCCGTTTTTGAATAGAATGGTATTTTGAATTTGAAATGAACATAAAAAAGCTGCCTATCTTTAGGCAGCCATAGATTGTTGACAAAGGCTAAAATGATCTTGATTTTAGCCCTTTGTCTTCTATTCAGCATGATGCTGACGATCCATATAAAGCGGCGGTCTCTTAAGCGAAATCACCGCACAGCTAAAGGCAATCAGTACAAACACAGCACCGAATTTAGCCAGATCAACAGATGAACCGGTCATCGTAAACATGACTCCGCCAACCGCTGATCCAATCGAAATGCCGATTTGCAAGGCCGATGTATTTAAGCTCTGCTGAATATCCGACGTGACCGGATCTGTTTGAATCAAATAGCTCTGCAAAGCAGGCGTCAATGCCCAGCTGAGCGCACCCCAAAGGACAACCATCACCATAAAGAGCACGAACACACCCGCTGTATAAGGAATGGTAAACATGACAACCGCAAACGCTATTGTCACAAGCAAAATGGCTTTCCCTGAACCCAGTCTGTCACTCAGCCAGCCGCCAAACCCATTCCCGCCTATAGACGCAAGCCCGAAGACCAAATAACAAATACTAATCCAAAACGAGGTCATATGCAGAACTTCCATCAGAAATGGCGTGAAATAAGAATAAAGCATATAATGTCCTGCAAGCATAAACAAACTAATCAGGTGTGCACTAAAAATTTTCGGATGCCCTAAAGAACGAATCTGCTCTCTAAGAGGCGTGACTTTTTCAACAGGCATTTTTTCCAATAGAAAATAGATCAGCACCATCGATATAGCAGAAAGAATACTGATTCCTAAAAACATCACTCTCCAGCCAAAGCTCTCTGTAATAAAAATACCGATCGGTACACCGAGAACAAGTGAAGAACTAATTCCTATAAAAATCAATCCTAATGCTTTTGCACGATGCGCTGGTTCCACTAATTTGGCAGTGATCGTCAAAGATAACACCACCACAAGCGCTGTGCTCATTGCGATCAATACCCGTGAGATCATCACAAGGGCAAAGGTCGAACTAAAATAAGTGAACACATTTCCTAATGTAAACACCAATAACGCGATTAAATAAAGACGCTTTCGTTCGATTTTGGCTGTGGCGGTCAGCAGCACGGGTGCTGAAATGGCATACACAATCGCAAATACCGTAATGAGCTGCCCCGCTGTTGCCAGAGACACATTCAAATCCTCTGCAAGGCTTGGCAGAATGCCCCCGACCACAAGCTCAACTAATCCAACCGCAAAAGTAGAAACGGCTAATAAATATACTCTCCAGTTCATGTCTAACATCCCTTCTCTCTATATCATCGCTTTCACTTTTGATACAGGGTGCAGACAAACAAAAAAACCCTGATTACAAAAAAGGAAAGCGCGCTTTTGTAATCAGGATTTATCGGATCCTGGTAGAAACCCTCAAACCATATTATTGAGGTTATACAAGTCTATTTTTTTCTTCAAATATATTAGCATAGCCTTTCATAACTCGCAAGCTGTAAAAATAGAAAAATACTGCCATTCCAATCCTTAAGCAAAAGGCGCCAAAAAGGCAATCAGAACAACTTGCTTTCTCCTTCATTTACAGGTAAACTGATGAAAAATCAACGAACAAGGATCAACGTAGATCTGGAATAGTAGCTTGAATCGATCTTTAACAGAGAGGGAACGGTGCTGAGAAGTTCCTACTGACATCTTCAAGTGAACCTGCCGATTTAGTTCTGTTTTATACAGCGGTTCATACCGTTATCATGAATTGAGTGTAAAGCTGTGCTTTAAATTAGGGTGGTACCACCAGGAATGGTCCCTAACTTAAAGTACAGCTTTTTTGTTTTTTAAAAAGGAGGAACCTGCAATGTCAAAGAAACAATTTGTTGAGAAAATTACAAGCATGGAAGACGACTTTGCCCAATGGTATACAGATGTTGTCACAAAGGCGCGGCTCGTCGATTATTCAAGCGTGAGAGGCAGTATGATCATTCAGCCGTACGGCTTTAAAATCTGGGAGAATATTCGCGACGAACTTGACCGCCAGATTAAAGAAACGGGTCATGAGAATGTCTATATGCCGCTCTTTATCCCAGAGAGCCTGCTGCAGCAGGAAAAGGATCATATCGAAGGCTTTGCTCCTGAAGTGGCGTGGGTCACACATGGCGGTGAATCCGAATTACAAGAAAGGCTCTGCGTCAGACCAACCTCTGAAGTGCTGTTCGCTGAGCATTATAAAAACATTATTCATTCCTACCGCGATTTACCAAAGCTATATAACCAATGGGCCAATGTCGTCCGCTGGGAAAAGACAACACGTCCCTTCCTTAGAACCCTTGAATTCCTATGGCAGGAAGGACACACGTGCCATGAGACTGAGCAAGAAGCGATTGAAGAAACAGAAAGAATGCTTCACACTTATGCTTCTCTTTGCGAAGATCTCCTTGCCATTCCTGTCATTAAAGGGAGAAAAACAGAGAAGGAAAAATTCGCCGGCGCTCGCTTCACCTATACAGTCGAAAGCTTGATGCATGATGGAAAAGCGCTCCAAACTGCCACTTCTCATTTCTTCGGGAACGGATTTGCAAAGGCGTTTGGCATTGAATTTTTAAACCGTGAAGGAAAACTAGAGCATGTCCAGCAGACTTCATGGGGCTTCACAACAAGAATTATCGGCGCTATGATCATGGTGCATGGCGACGACAGAGGGCTTGTCCTCCCGCCAAATATTGCGCCAACCCAAGTGCGTATCGTGCCAATCGCTTCTCATAAAGAAGGTGTCCTCGATCATGCCTATGAATTAAAGGATCGACTCGCCCGCATCTCACGCGCTGACATCGATGTAAGTGATAAACAGCCAGGTTGGAAATTCAACGAGTGTGAAATGCAGGGTATTCCGCTTCGTGTAGAAGTAGGACCAAAGGACATCGAAAAAGGACAGGTGATGCTCGCAAGACGAGACACTGGTGAAAAGCAAGCTGTCACATTAGATGCCCTTGAACAAACCATCGCAGCAATGCTTGAAGACATTCAGCGGACCATGTACGAAAAGGCGAAGGAACGATTACATGAAAAAACATCACAAGCCCTCACAATCGAAGACATCGAGCAAATTCTTGCAGAAGAAAACCGATTGATTAAAGCCATGTGGTGCGGTGACGAAGCCTGTGAAAACGATATTAAAGAAAGAACAGGTGCGACCTCACGCTGTATCCCATTTGAACAGGAAACCATTTCTGACACATGTGTCTGCTGCGGAAAGCCTGCATCTGATATGGTGTTCTGGGCGAAAGCCTATTAAGAATATGAACGATAAAGAAGCATCTCAGGATGCTTCTTTTTTTGTTAAAAAGACCCAAACACCCATTGACCTCACCTGCATGATCCCCTATAATTCATATTAATATAATCGGTTTTTAAGACTTTAACTGGAGTGGTGATATATGAAACGCTGGCCCTCATTCTTTGCCGAACGCTGTCCTAAATGTAGAACAGCATTAGAAGTCTCAAAGTCCAATGCCCTGCAAGGCAAAGTCGTGAAAACATGTCCCAACCTTCATTATCAAAAAGAGTACCACCCCGCACTAGAAACGTATATCGAGCACGATGACGTCAAATAAAAAAGACCAACACGTTTGCTCTGTTGGTCTTTCTTTTATAAAATATCCAGCCAAATTTTGACCGCTGTCGCTGTAATCATTACAGCAAGTGCCCATTGCAAATAGACGGCATTGATTTTCTGACCGACCTTAGCACCAAGCGGAGCGGCTGCCAAACTTGCGGCCATCAGCACAATCGCAGGAAGAAGCATGACTTGACCCGTCAATACCTTTCCAGTCGATGCGCCTATAGCAGAAAGAAACGTAATCGCAAGTGATGACGCAATTGTCATTCGAACAGGAATTTTTAAAATAGACAGCATGACAGGTACTAAAATAAATGCACCGCCTGCGCCTAATACCCCGGAAACACTGCCAATTACAAAGGCAATACCTGATGCCAGTCCTTTATGAAAAGTGACTTCACCCTCTGCGTCTGCACGCTGTCCTTTTTTCGGAATCAGCATGAGAATAACCGCCACAATGGCAAGTAATCCATAGACGAGGTTCATCCCTTTCTCTGGCATAAAATGTGATACATAACTGCCTAATAAGCTGCCCGCCAATATACTGCTTCCCATATATAAAATCAACGAGCGATGTAAATATCCGCTTTTCCGATACGCCAGTACACCACCCAGCGTCGAAAAAAGCACTTGAATGGCGCCAATCCCTGAAACCTCGTGTGCTGATAATGCCATCACACCGAGAAGAGGCGGGATATAAAGCAGCATGGGATAGTTGATCACAGATCCGCCGATCCCCACCATTCCTGATAAGAAGGAACCAATACATCCGATGATAAAAAGTGTAATCAAAAACGCAAAATCCACGCTGGTCTCCTCCTTTGCAAAAGGAAAAGGGGATCTTCAGCAGATACCCCTACATCCTTTAGGACCCTTTTCTCATCCAGAACTTCAGCACGTGACCTTCTTCTGTCTGCGTGATCAATTCATGTCCGCTTGACTTCGCCCATGCAGCTAAGTCAGCTTTAGCCCCTTTATCTGTTGCATGTATTTCTAAAACTTGACCTTCCGCCAAGTCGTTCATTTTTTTCTTCGTTCGAATAATCGGCATTGGGCATGCAAGCCCTGTTACGTCTAATAGTTGATCAGATGTCATTTGATCGTTCCTCTTTTCTTATTTTATTGAACATTACCGAATCGCACAACGGTTTGGACCAATTTCCATTTCCCGCTGCTCTTCATCGTCTGGAGTCAATTTCCCCATGTTGGTATACCGGATGTCTTGATAGGCGTTTGGCTGTGCAGGAAGATTCTTCGTGACCATTTGTCTAAATACATCTTCATCTTCAATGTTCAGTCCATGATTTTCTTCAAATAGAACGCCAAGTTCCTTCCAAACGCTTCCGTCTTCATTCACTTCTTCCATGACCATGAAATGCGCAGGTAAAACAATTAATTCTTTCGAAAGCGCCATATATCGGTCATAAAGTGTTTCTCTCAAATCACCTACCCAGTCCTCCGCCAGTCCAGCGAGATCAGGTCTTCCGATGGAATCAACGAACAAAATATCACCTGAAAGAAGAAATTGATTGTCTACGATAAAAGATGTTGAGCCGATCGTATGTCCCGGGGAATAAATGGGTTGAATGTCGATGGAAGCTGTTCCAATCGTTATCCGCTGTCCTTCTTCAAGATGTTTGTACTCAAAGGTTACCTCTTCTGCATCTTTTGGTGGCAGCCAGTAAGCAGCTCCTGTCTGATCAGCTAGTTTTTTCCCACCAGAAATATGATCCGCATGAAGGTGAGTATCCAGCACATGCGCCACCGAAACATCATGCTTTTTCGCAAAATCGATATAGACCTCCGTCATTCGAGCAGCATCCACAACCGCAGCTTCTCCATTGGACATGATCATATAGGACAGACACCCTTTGCCCATCCGTACAAATTGATACAGCTCTCCACCGCCGCTTAAATCACCAATCTTCACTGGCTCGACATGCTCACTCCATGCCTTCATACCACCTTGTAAATAACTGACCGTTCTGCCCGCCTCTGACAGCATCTCCGCCACCATAATAGAGGAGCCCTCTTTGGCACACACAACGAGCACTTCTCGGTCTGTTGGTACTTTCTCGACCATATCCTCTACGCCATCAAGAAGCTCAAAGTAAGGCACATTGATATAATCAACGGCTTTTCCTTCAATCTTCCAGTCCTGTACATCTGATTCGTTTCGTACATCTAACAAAAAGATGGGCTCTTTGTTGATAATCTTTTTTGTTAACTGTTCTGCTGTCATTTCTTTTACAGACATCGTTTTATTCAGCTCCTATTTTTCAATCTCTCCTGTCCAGCTGTTCATGCCTGGCACTATATTCACTAATTGTTGAAATCCTTTTTCTTTTAACTTTTGCGCGGCTAATTCACTTCTTCTGCCTGAATGACAGATGAGGTAAATAAGCGTATCCTGGCTCAATTCTTCTGCACGGTGTTCGACTTCTCCAAGAGGGATGTGAACAGCTCCTGGAATATGCCCCGCCTCGTATTCATCCAGTTCTCGTACATCTAAAATAAACAAAGATTGATCTTCTTTTACCTTCTGTTGGAACGTATTCAAAGGCATTTCCGAAATCATTGACTCCCCTTCTTTCTCTTGCACTCCACCTTTACGTATCAAATGATGAAGCACCTGTCCTTCTACTTTTGTTCCTAAAAATTCGTGGCCGGCACTCTTTGACCATGCCGCTAGATCCGCTGCTGATCCTTTATCGGTAGCTTGCACCTCAAGCACGTCTCCTGGTAATAGCTCATTCATTTGTTTTTTTGTTTTCACAATCGGCATCGGACATGCCAATCCTTTTGCATCTAAAATGACAGTTGGTTGCTGCACGTGATGTCCTCCTTCATATAGGGGTGGGGGTATATTTTATACATACTTAATGCCAAGCATTCATGCCACCCTTGATATTCGTAATTTGTGTAAATCCTTGCTTCTTCAATATTTTAGCTGCCTGCATACTTCTCATCCCGCTTTGGCATATCACATAGACCTCTTTGTCTTTCGCAAGCTGATTTGCTCGTTCTTTTAGCTGAGGTAATGGGATGTTGCGAAATCCTTTAATATGGTTTGTTTGAAATTCTACAGGAGACCGAACGTCAATCAGTTGTTGATGCTGCCTACGCAATTGAGGTTTCATATCGGCTGCATCCATTTGTTTTACACCCTTTACAGGAAGAAAACGGCTCACCAGCAAACCAATGACAATGATGATCAAAAGTGTTTGAATCATTTGTTAACACCTCACTAGATAAATAAATTCACATTCCCAATTTCAGCCTCTGCTAAATACGCCGCCACACCAGCATATTGAATATCATCTAATAATTCTTTCTCCTGCAATCCTAAAAGGTCCATCGTCATTGTACATGCCACGAGGTTAATCTCCTGTTCCTTCGCCATATCAATAAGCTGCGGCAAAGTCATGGCATTGTGCTTTTTGATCACGTGCTTAATCATCTTTGGGCCCATTCCAGCAAAATTCATCTTTGAAATGCCCATTCGATCAGCCCCGCGCGGCATCATCTTGCCAAACATTTTTTCTAAAAAACCTTTTTTCATTGGCACCATCTCATCCTTGCGCAAGGCATTCAGCCCCCAAAACGTATGAAAAATCGTCACCTCATGATCATAGGCCGCTGCACCATTGGCGATAATATAAGCCGCCATCGCTTTATCATAGTCTCCACTAAATAGCACAATCGTCGTGCGTTTTTTCTGTTCTTCCATTCTGCTCCTCCTTTTTCAATTACCCTTGGGGGTATATATAAAATAAAAAATATATACATATACCGGTAAGGGTATATTATAACAAGTAAAAAAATCCGTCAACCTCCAAAGGCTGATGAATTTCTTACCGGCTTTTCACCAATAGCTCAACCGCTTCTTTCACAAGACCCTCCGTATCCTTGCCTTGTTCAAGACTTTCACGGACACATTGTTCAAGATTTGTACTCACAATCACACCCATTGCACGATCAATGGCATTGCGTGATGCAGACAGCTGCGTCACCACCTCGCGGCAATCCTTTCCCTGCTCCATCATCGCAAGAACCCCTTTAATCTGCCCCTCAATCCGGCGAAGACGATTCTTCATCTGCTGATTATATTCCATTCGCAAGTACCCCTTTCTATTGAATTCCTATGAACAGATAGTATACCCTAAGAGGTATTTAGTCAAACGACTTGTCCTTCTCTTTTGTAGAGAACGTATGTGAAAATAATTGCACATTCCACCATTTATTGATAAAAAGAAAATAATCAACGAACGAGAAATCATTGAAAGAAAAGAGGGCAACCTATGACTTTACAGCATTATATTGGATCAAACAAAGAACTGCCGCTTGGGACCATTGGTCAAAATCCTACCTATAAACCATTCTCTGAACTCAATATCAACATCTTTGATAAAAAACAAAAAAAGCCAAAAACCTATCAAAAAGAAGAACTTTTGATAGAAGTATTTGAAACAGAAGAGGATTTCGAAGGCATTCACATTGATGATCTAGATCCCGTCTATGAAGCGGTAAGAAACAAATTCACGCATCCTTTTGTTTATGAATTAGACATCATTCATTCTCTTCGTGCACTTTTTAAATTCATTGAAAAAGAGCTTTCAAAAGGAGAAACCATCGAAATCTATTCTTGTCTAAATGAACTCGAAACGAAAGAAAAGGATGATCAATTGGATGTAGAAATTGACCTAAGCAAAAAACGGTTTGGAAAACATATCTATTTTAAAGACATCAATGAACTGATTGATATGTTTGAGTTAGAAAACTTACAATATGTGTTGGTGAAGAAATAGACCTCCTGCGGTAAAAGTATAGAGAAAAGGAGACACTATCATGAACTTGACATGTGAATCTAAAAATTTTGATGATTATTTATGTGAACTAGCTGAAGTTGATTATTCTCATCCTCTTATTCGAGCAAAATCAAATGAACTTTTCAACCCTTTGCAGACAGAAATAGAAAAAGCAAAAGCAGCCTCTGAGTTTGTTCGAGATGAAATTCCCCATACATGGGATATCCAATCCAAACGAGTGACTTGTCATGCATCTGAGGTATTAACTTATAAAGAGGGAATTTGCTATGCAAAGTCAACCTATTAGCTGCTCTATTGCGCTCACAAGGAATACCCACAGGTTTCTGTTACCAGCGGTTAATGTTGTTCGATACGCCAGATAAAGGATATTGTATTCACGCATTAAATGCTGTATTTTTTCATTCACTTAATAAATGGATTCGATTAGACTCTCGCGGCAACAAAACAGGAATTGATGCTCAATTCTCACTTGATCATGAAAGATTAGCTTTTCATACTCAACAAGAATTAGATGAAGTCGACTATCCTTTGATATATGTTAAACCACATCCAAAAACAATGAGCGTTTTAAAAGAACATACAGATGCTATTGAGATGTATAAACACCATTTACCAGAAACGTTATAGGCTTGGGGGGCAAATAGACTTCGACAAAGCCAAACGTGAAAATAAACCAGTGCTTATCAGCATCGGTTATGCCCACTTGTCGCTGACGGCATAGGATCTATTTTATATTTAATGGCCATAATAACTTCATCCAAATGAAACCTAGCCTTCAATTAAACGTTTCAACTTAAGCTCCGTATCAGTATCCTCAACTGGAGTATAGACACTGCATCTTAAATCAGTATCCCCATACACTTGTAATGAAGTGAGGTTAAACAACATTTTACCTGCCTTAGCATGACGAAATTCAATTAATACTTCAGGCGCATAGCTGATCTCATTTTCATTCCAAATTTTACGAAACTCAGGATATGCCTGCTCCATTTCTTCTATAAATTGCTCATACCAGTCATCAGCTACATACTGTCCATAATACGTTCTAAATATGGCAATATATCCTCTAACAAAATGCTCCCAATTCACGGCTAGACTTTTAAATTCCTTTCTTGCGAATAGTAAGCGTATGATATTCCTTTCTGACGGGATGATTTGTTCAAAGTCCAAAAATACATTAGCTGCTGCTTGATTCCACCCAACAATTTGACTTCTTCTATCAGATATAATCGTTGGGCAATAACGAAGCTCCTGCAACATTTTCACTAAAGCCGGACTGATTTCCTTCTCATTCTCAATGATAAAGGATTGTTTCACACCTTCCTCTAACGCTAAAGCGTACAAATATCTCCTTTCATCGTTATTTAATTGTAATGCTCGAGAAATCGCATCTAATACCGAAGTAGATACTTTTATATCTCTGCCTTGCTCTAACCATGTATACCAAGTAAGACTCACACCGGCTAGTTGAGCCACTTCTTCTCTTCTTAGTCCTGGTGTTCTTCTGCGGGTTCCTACAGGTAAACCAACCATTTGAGGAGTTATTTTCGAACGTTGATTCTTTAGAAATTCTGATAAAGCTTGAAGTCTAGTTTCAGGTTTCATGAAGATCTCCCTTTAAAATATTATTAATTATACTAGGATAAACAACAACTTGTAATAGGATAACACAATGGCTAAAGTTAATAAAAACAAGGAGGGAATGATCATGAAAAGAGTTGTCATTACTGGAATGGGAGTTATTTCTCCACTGGGAAATGATGTGAATAGCTTTTGGAATCAACTAATAAAAGGACAATCGGGAATATCTCTCATTGATTCTTTTGATACAACTGATTATAAAACAAAAATAGCTGGAATCGTTCGTGATTTCGATGCAGATAAAATATTGGGAAGAAAAGAAGCAAAACGAGTAGATCGTTTTAGTCAGTTTGCCTTAGCAGCAGCCGAACAAGCATTAGAAAATTCACAATTACAGTTAGATCAAGTTGATCTTGAACGTTTAGGCGTATATGTTGGTTCAGGAATCGGGGGAATCCAATCGCTTGTTGATCAAGTGAATGTATTAGATAAACGAGGCCCCTCAAGAGTAAGCCCCAGCCTTGTCCCCATGATGATTTCAAATGCGGCTGCGGCCCAAATCAGCATAAGATTAGGGGCACAAGGGCCATCATTGTCACCAGTCACAGCTTGTTCTATTGGGAACACCTCTATTGGTGAAGCTTTCAATGCGATCCGAAATGATGATGCAGATATTATATTTGCCGGTGGAGCAGAAGCTGCCGTCTCACAAATATCTTTGGCCAGTTTTGGAAACGCACATGCACTATCTACTAGAAACCAAGAGCCAAGTCTAGCCAGCCGTCCATTCGATACAGATAGAAATGGTTTTGTGATGAGTGAAGGCGCAGGTATCTTAGTATTAGAATCATTAGAAAACGCAATTCTTAGGGATGCACCGATATTATGTGAAGTAGTGGGATACGGAGCTAGTTCAGATGCTCATCATATGGTAGCATCACACCCAGAAGGTAAGGGTGCCTACTTAGCCATGAAAAAAGCATTGAGAAGTGCAAACATATCAACAGATGAAATTGATGTTATTAGTGCTCATGCAACAAGTACACAAGTAGGTGATCGTTCAGAAGTTCTAGCGATTAAAAAATTATTTGGTGATCGTTCAGGTGAAATTCCAACAACGGCAAACAAGTCAATGACTGGGCACATGTTTGGTGCTGCCGGCGGAGTAGAAGCCATTGCTTTAGTGGAAAGTTTGAGACGAGGAATGATTCCGCCAACTATTAATGTAGAGAATCAAGATCCAGACTGCAATTTAGATGTTGTATTAGAAGCGAGGGAGCTTCCATTGAAATATGGGCTATCCAATTCTTTTGGTTTTGGAGGACATAATTCAGCCATCTTATTAAAACATTACGATTGATGTAGCTATCAAGGGTTTATAGCCCTTGATTTTTTCATTTTTGGAATACCTCACAGACAAATGATGACGGTCAACAGCAATCTGATATATTAAATAGAGAAAAGAGAATACTAAAAAACATATAGAAAGGAAGGTGATCCCATGCCAAACAACCAAACACCCAACCCGCTCATCCATGAAAAATCACCATATCTCCTTCAGCACGCCCACAACCCAGTTCATTGGTACCCGTGGGGGCAAGAAGCCTTTGACAAAGCCAAGCGTGAAAATAAACCTGTGCTTGTCAGCATTGGCTACGCCACTTGCCATTGGTGCCACGTCATGGCACACGAAAGCTTTGAAGATCAACAAGTCGCTGACATCTTAAATGAGCATTTTATTTCAATCAAAGTCGATCGTGAGGAGCGTCCAGACATCGACTCTATGTATATGTCTGTTTGTCAGATGATGACGGGGCAAGGCGGCTGGCCGCTCAACGTGTTTGTCACGCCGGATCAAAAGCCTTTTTATGCGGGGACGTATTTTCCAAAAAGAAGTGCGTACGGGCGTCCTGGCTTCATCGAGGCACTCACACAATTGCTGGATGCGTACCATAACGACCGAGATCATATTGAATCATTGGCAGAGAAAGCGACAAATAATCTGCGGATTAAAGCAGCAGGGCAGACAGAAAATACGCTGTCTCAAGAGGCAGTTCACAAAGCCTATTACCAGCTCATGAGCAGTTTTGATACGCTGTATGGCGGATTCGGATTCGGCTCCGCTCCGAAATTTCCTGCACCTCATATGCTCTCATTTCTGATGCGCTATTACGAATGGACAGGGCAGGAGAACGCATTATATGCGGTCACGAAAACGTTAGATGGGATGGCAAATGGCGGTATATACGACCATGTTGGGTCGGGCTTTTCTCGTTATTCGACGGATGAAAAATGGCTGGTGCCTCATTTTGAAAAGATGCTGTATGATAACGCCTTGCTGCTGGAAGCTTACACAGAAGCGTATCAGCTCACCTCAAAACCTGAGTATGAAAAGCTTGTCCGACGTCTGATTCAATTTATTAAACAAGATATGATGAATCCAGGCGGCTCCTTTCATTCAGCGATAGACGCAGATTCCGAAGGGAAAGAAGGACAATATTACGTCTGGTCAAAGGATGAGATCATCACCCATTTAGGAGAGGAACTTGGCGCTTTATTTTGCGAAGTCTATCACATCACAGAAGAGGGGAATTTTGAAGGGGAAAACATCCCTCATACCATTTCCACCTCTTTTGAGGACATCAAAACCTCTTTTTCAATTGATGACCATACACTTCATTCCAAGCTGCAAGAAGCCCGACACATTTTACAATCAGTCAGACAGCAGCGACCTGCGCCGCTTGTAGATGACAAAGTGCTCACATCTTGGAATGCGCTGATAATCGCGGCTCTCGCCAAAGCAGGAAGTGTCTTTGATTCAGAGGAAGCGATTCTTATGGCGCAGCAGTCGATGTCTTTTCTAGAAACACATCTTGTTCAACATGAGCGGCTCATGGTCCGCTACAGAGAAGGTGACGTGAAGCATCTCGGCTTTATCGAGGATTATGCGCATATGCTAAAAGCGTATATGTCTTTATATGAAGCGACCTTTGAATTAGATTGGCTGGAAAAAGCCACAGCCATTGCGGAGAACATGTTTGAGCTGTTTTGGGACAAGGAAAAAGGGGGCTTTTTCTTCTCAGGTTCAGATGCGGAAGCGCTCCTTGTTCGAGAAAAAGAAGTGTACGACGGTGCCATGCCTTCTGGTAACAGCACCGCACTCCACCAGCTTCTGAAACTAAGCAGAATGACTGGACGTCAAGACTGGCTGAAAACATTAGAACAGATGTTCAAAGCCTTTTATGTCGATGTCTCTTCCTACCCAAGCGGACACACAGCGTTTCTGCAAGGGCTCTTGAGTCAATATGCGGCAAAAAGAGAAATCATCATTCTTGGGAAAAACGGCGACCCTCAAAAAGAACAGCTTTTACAGGCGCTTCAAAAACGCTTCGTGCCATTTGATATCATTTTGACCGCCGAAACAGGAAATGACTTAGCCAAGCTCGCACCATTTGCAAAAGATTACAAAACAATCGACGGCAGCACCACCGTGTATATTTGTGAAAACTACAGCTGCCGCCAGCCAATCACCAATATCGACGAAGTGATGGAACAATTATTCCACAATTGAGTTTGTCATGAGATGACTATCAGAAGACAAAATGAGGACAAACAGATAAAAAACATGTCAATCCGCTAACAAATTGTCTGTACGGTTTTATTTTTCCTAAAAAACGGTTAGAATGCGCACTAGACGTTCTCATACCGAAGGGAGAGAAAATGATGAAAAAGGTATCATACACACTCATCGCTTGTCTGTTATCTGTTGGGCTTGCAGCCTGCTCGTCAAACGATGCCAAACAAGATAAGCAAAACGATGCAGCCAAAAACAAGGAAACAACACAGGCTGATCAAAAAGAACAGCAAAAGCAAATGGAAGAAATGCAAAAGAAATTAGACGCACAAAAAATCGATGATCAAAAGGTCGTTGCGACCGTCAACAAAGACAAAATCACAGGCAGTGAATACAATAGCGCCTTATCTACTATCCAAGGCCAGCTTCAGCAGTCCGGGCAAGACCCAACTTCTAAAGAAGGCGAGAAAGCAGTCAAGAAACAAACCATTGATGCGCTCGTAGGCCAAGAGCTCATCCTGCAAGATGCTGAGAAGAAGGGCTTCAAAGCCTCTGACAAAGAAGTAGATAAGCAGCTAAAGGAAGAAAAGAAACAGTTTAAAGACAACGCTCAATTCGAAGAAGCATTGAAAAAGAGCGGACTTACATTGGATCAGCTGAAAAGCGACATTGCCGACAGCATCAAGTACAGCCAATATGTCGACAAAGAAATCAAATCAGCCTCCGTCTCTGAGAAAGACGTCAAAGCGTACTATGACCAATACGCAGACCAAATGAAAAAACAAAAGCAAAAAGCACCAGAATACAAAGAGGTTAAATCACAAATTAAAAAACAGCTAGAATCTCAAGAAAAGCAGAAAGAAGTACAAAAAGAAATTGAAAAGCTAAAGAAATCTGCGAAAATTAATGTGTCTCTGTAACATCTAAGAAAAAATCCGCCATTGTGCGGATTTTTTTGTTACTTCACGAACCATTTTTCCAAATTTATGACAAAAGCCTCATCATAAACGTCTCTTTCATCCGATATGATGGGAGTACAAAAGAAAGCGCTAACAATTCTTTTGTCTCTGAAAAGGTACAGGATCAAAAGCCATTCTCGTACTTTTGCTTCAGTCAATCGGACATCTACAAAAGGAGGATCTTTATGTTCAAATGGTTTAAACCTGCTCCGCATATCGACAGGCTTGATGATGCCAAAACAGACGAGACCTATAAGCGGCTGCGGCTGCAAGTCTTTCTAGGCATCTTTATCGGGTATGCGGGCTACTATTTGCTGCGCAAAAATTTCGCTTTTGCCATTCCATATCTACAGGAAGAGGGGTTCACGAAAAGTGAATTAGGCTTTGTACTCGCAGCCGTATCCATTGCTTATGGCTTTAGTAAATTCATCATGGGGATGATCTCAGACCGCTGTAACCCCAGATACTTTTTAGCTGCCGGACTCTTTTTATCAGCTCTTATCAATATCCTATTTGTCTCATTTCCGTGGGTCACATCCAGTGTATGGATCATGTTTTTGTTCATGTTCTTAAATGGCTGGTTTCAAGGCATGGGGTGGCCGCCATGCGGACGTACGATGGCGCACTGGTTTTCGGTTAGTGAACGTGGTACGAAAATGTCCATTTGGAACGTCGCTCACAATATCGGCGGGGGGATTCTTGCACCGCTTATCACATTAGGAATTGTACTGTTTGCGACGTGGAAAAGTATCTTTTTCTTCCCTGCCATCATTGCCATTATCGTCTCCTTCGTGATCATTCTTCTCGTACGGGATACCCCGCAATCCACTGGTCTTCCGCCAATCGAGGAATATCGAAATGACTATCCGGCACAAAAATATGAGGATCAAGAAAAAGAATTAACAGTGAAAGAGATTTTATTTAAATATGTACTCAACAATAAATTCCTATGGTATATCGCCATTGCCAACGTGTTTGTGTACTTTGTCCGTTACGGTGTTGTTGACTGGGCGCCGACCTACTTAACAGAAGCGAAGGGCTTTTCACCAGAGCATTCACGCTGGTCTTATTTTCTTTATGAATATGCAGGCATTCCCGGTACATTATTGTGCGGATGGATCAGTGACCGCTTCTTTAGAAGCCGCCGCGCACCAGCTGGCGTCATCTTTATGGTCGGGGTGTTAATTGCTGTTCTCGTTTACTGGCTAAATCCTGCTGGCAATCCAATGGTCGATAACATTGCCCTTATCAGCATCGGCTTTTTGATTTACGGACCGGTCATGCTCATTGGACTTCAAGCCATTGATCTCGCTCCGAAAAAAGCAGCTGGCACTGCTGCCGGACTGACAGGCTTCTTCGGCTACATTGGCGGCTCTGCTTTTGCCAATGCCATGATGGGTGTCGTCGTCGACCACTATGACTGGACAGGAGGCTTCATTTTACTGGTTGGTTCCTGTGTGCTTGCGATTGTTTTCCTCGCGATGACATGGAATACAGGAAAACGCGTAGAGCAAGCTTAATGAAAATCACATAAAAGATTCATATCCGCCCAACATGCTCTTTACATCTATTTCTTATGATGAAGGCAGTTACCGTAAAAGGAGGATAAAATATGAAGAAAAGTAGATTACTTGCTTTCGTGTTGCTCTCTTTTGCTTTACTGTCTTTTGCGTGGGTGCCGGCCACCATATCGGCTCATGAACACCTTTTATCTCCAGATCGCATCTTAACCGTTGCACACCGCGGAGCATCAGGGTATGCACCAGAGCATACCCTGGCTTCCTATAAACTCGCCACAAAGATGAATGCAGATTACCTCGAACTCGATCTTCAAATGACAAAGGATGGACATCTCATCGTGATGCACGACGAAACCGTTGACCGGACCACAAACGGAACAGGGTGGGTCAAAGACCTCACACTTGCCGAAATCAAACAGCTTGATGCGGGCACATGGTTTAACGAAGCCAATCCCGACAGACAAAATGCCAACTATATCGGACAGAGAGTCCTTACATTAGATGAGGTGCTGCGCTATTTCGGAAAACGAGAGAATTATTATATTGAAACAAAAAAACCAGACCTTTATCCGCAAATGGAAGAAAAACTATTGGCCGCCTTAAAGAAACATCATCTTCTTGGGAAACACACAAGAAAAGGGCAGGTTATCATACAATCCTTTAGTCAAGACAGCCTGCTAAAGCTGCAGAAATTAGCTCCAAGCCTGCCAAAAGTACAGCTATTAGACAGAGCCCAAATGACATCCATCACAGACGATCAGCTCGACTTTATTAAAACGTACGCCATGGGAGTCGGACCGAATTTTAGAGCTTTAACACCTGAAAACGTCCAGCAGGTCAGAAGCCACGGACTCCTCCTTCATCCATATACGGTCAACAGCGAAGCAGACATGACACGTCTTCTGCAATACGGCGTCACCGGTCTTTTCACCAACTATCCAGATGTCTTTCAGCGTGTCAAAGCTTCTCTGTAAACGACAAAAGCCTCGCGGTCCACTCCGCAAGGCTTTTGATTATTTCACCGTTTGATCAGAAGAAGCTGTTTCAATCGGTTTTCGTTTCCCAATTCCAAATACAAAAAAGCTAAGCGCCACTAAAATCAAGAACCCAATTGCTACAATAAGAGAAATACGCGTATCCTGATTAATGAGCATAAACACAAGAACCATTACTAAGAATCCAATTGTAAGATAGTTAGAAAACGGTGCTAGCGGCATCTTGAACGGATGCTGATCAAGCGCTGCTCCCTTCGCCTTTCTGAAGCCAATATGACTAATCAAAATGACAAACCAAGGCACCATCCCAGGAAGAACACTCGCACTATACACATAGACGAAAATGTTTGGCGGAGAAACATAATTCAGAACAACTCCTATCGCTAGACCAATCAGCACAGCGAATGTCCCAAAATACGGTACACCATTTTTCGAAATTTTTGTAAAGAAAGCAGGCGCCTGACCATTTACACCTAATGTATAAAGCATACGGCCCGCACTGAAAATACCACTATTACAGCCTGACATCGCTGCTGTAATCACAACAAAGTTAATAATACCTGCCGCTGCTGTAATTCCGATCTTCGCAAACGTCGCCACAAATGGACTGCCAAGCGTATTCAGCTGATCCCACGGATACACAGTCACAATGACAAAGATCGCACCGATATAGAAAATCAAAATACGCCAGATGATACTTTTGATGGCATTGGTCAGCGTCTTTTCTGGATTTTGTGCTTCACCTGCTGTAATCCCAATCAGCTCAACACCCTGGTAGGCAGCAATGACGAGCGACAATGCAAACAAGAACCCGGTAAATCCACCTGTAAAGAACCCGCCGTGCGCCCACAGATTAGACAAGCCAATAGGCGTCCCGCCATTTCCAAATCCGAAGAAAATAATGCCTAGACCTGCAACAATCATCAAGATAATCGTCACAATTTTGATCATCGCAAACCAAAATTCAAATTCACCGAACGACTTAACCGAAATCAAGTTGGCCGCTCCTAAAATGATCATCGCAATTAACCCTGGAATCCACGCAGGCAGCTCTGGGAACCAATATTTCATATAAGCCCCAACAGCAATAATTTCAGACATTCCGACAATGACCCACTGGAACCAGTTACTCCAAGCCGTCATATACCCTGCAAGCGGATGAATATATTGATGCCCGAATGTAGCAAACGACCCTGTACTCGGCTCAAGATATAACATTTCTCCCATCGCTCGCATAATAAAAAAGATAAAAATACCACACACTGCGTACGCAAGAAGAACCGATGGACCTGTCCATTGAATGGCCTTCGCTGACCCCATAAATAAGCCAACACCGATTGTGCCGCCAAGAGCGATCATTTGAATATGACGGGCACTTAACCCTCTCTTTAATTCCTTTTGAGCCACTTTTCTTCCCCCTCATCAACAAACAACATAAAAAATAAAAATCAGAATTTTCATTCTGATTGAGAAACATCAATCTTTCGATGTATATTATCATAATAAATCTACCCTTAAAAAACAATTGTTTTTTTGAGGAAAACACTATTAACAAAATATTCTGACATAAAAAGAGTTTCAAATTGTTTTATATTGATATATTGAATCAAGGGAAGAAAGTTCCTTCAATGCTGATGACTTAATAGAAAATGACCACCTCTTATATCAACCTCGAAGGATCGTTTTCCATCCTTATGCACCATGTTCTCCTTCTCTCGGTGACAAGAAAAGTCATTTCGAAAAGCGCCAGATCTTTTCTTTACATAACAAGTAAACCCATCATTTTCCGGAATCGCCACTTTGACATATGCTCCAGTTGAAATAGACTTAAGTGAATGTAGCATGCTTGTAGAATGAATTTGTATCCTTCTACCTGTTACATGCAGATCAACATCTGAGAAAGCACCCATCAACTCACCTTTTGACGATGTGGCGTGCAATGACAATGTCTGCGCGGCCAGCTGCCGGCTAGAAATAAGTCCACCAACTGTCTCTAAAAGAAGATGCTTGATTTCACCTGACAGCATCGTCTTTCCAGAAGTTAAATGACCATAGACATTTTCCACCCTCAACCCTTCTGCCTGAAGATTTGCTCCTTTACAACGAATGGACATAGTCTGTATTTGATTTTTCGGAAGATAAATAGTGAGATCTGTTTGATAAAGGTGCAGTCCTAAGCTGAATATTCTTTTTCGTCTATCTTGAATGACCAGCCGCCCATCTTTTACCTGATGATGCAGCAAATAGCACTTTGGAAAGACTTGATTGGTCGTTTGACGAATGATGAGATAAGGATGATCATGGTGATGGATACGCACCTCTCCGAGCAGCCAATCAAGCGATAATTCTACGACCAATTCTTCAATTTGAACCGTATGCTCCACATGTCTCCCCCCTTTTTCATCGTGGCTTATCTCGCTTGAAGCCGGGTGATACTGGCCCACAATTCCAACATTACAATCAGAACAGCTGCGACCATGACTCCTGACAAAATGACATTCATTTGATCATTTCCATCAACTGCGATACATGCGTTTCCTAAAACAGCACATAGAACAATCGCAGTCATGATCGTCATGAAGGTAGATTTCTTCATTAATCCCACTCTCATCGCAATCATCCCAATACCATTGATACAGCAAGTAAATACTAGGTACGTTTTGATCACATTGAACATCACATCAGCAGTCAGCGCATCCTGTACAATAGGAAAGAACGTTTCAGTAACACTAAACACAACAAATGAAGGAATGATGCTACACAGCGTAGCAATCGTAGAAAAACACAGCATCCAGACCATTCTCGGAAGGAGTGATGCTTTCAAACTTGGTGAATAAGCTTCATGTTCTTTCAATGTATTCACCACTACTCGACAATACATCCATGATGTGACGATCGAAAAAAAGATCATCCATACTATACTGGTCAACAAATAGATATTCGGATATTGCTGAAAACCTATTTCCTGTTCAACCCGTGCAGCAAACGCTGCAAAATAGATAAACACCAGCAGTACAAAGCTTGCGATCATACTAGCTTGAATGTAATTTTTCATATGATTTTTTCTTAGCTCTAGTTTTATGAAGTGAAGCATAAGGCATCCTCCTATGAAATGAATTCTCCTTTTGTCTCTTATTTGACCAGTTAGATTTCAGACTGATCATATCCACCAATCCCAGCATAATGCGCTGTGACCTTTTGAATGAATAGATCACTCACCACATCCACTCCAAGCCCTTTCATCATCTGTTGTAAAAACAGCAAACGCTGACTAGTTTCCTGCTGATCACGAGCAAATAGTGTTGGGTTCAGCCATATATTCACGAGGAGCATAAACACTTCTGCCACTTCACCAGGAAAAGCAGTCTTCATCGAACCATCATCTATTCCTTCCAGAATCAGCTGTTTGATTTTAAGCGCATCCTCATTTACGCCTGCCTTCATTCCCTCAACCACAAATTGCGGGTTTTTGATCTGATCAACCAAGATCCCATCAATCGAATGAGATTGCGGATCTGCCACCAGCTGCTCTAAAATACGCTGCAGCTTCTCTTTCGCATGCGCTGCCTCTGTATGCTCAATCAAATCTTCAAGCTTCTCAGTCGCATGGCGAAATTGCCTCTCCATCACAGCACGTAATATTTCTTCCTTTGATTTGAAATGATGATAAATAGCCCCTTTAGACATATTCAATTCATGGATGATATCCTGCAAACTTGTCTTTTCGAATCCTTTTTCCTGAAACAGTTTCGTCGACACATCTAAAATTTGCTGAATCGTCTTTTCTGGATATTTATTTCTGGCCAATTAAAACGCCTCCTTTTACATACCGACTGTTGGTATGTATTTTAATCCACTACATGATAAACTGTCAATATCGGTTCTTTATATAAAATAAAAAAAGACCGCTCACACGGTCTTCTCGAGTTCAAACTGAACATCGGCAATGCCGAAGCCCCACCAGAATCCTCACTATCGGTGACTCTCGTTGATAGATAGAAATTCTCTAAAATCAGCTGCTATTTCCTTAGATTTCGTATGATGCAAATAATGGCCGCCTTTGAAAGTAACAACTTTTCCGTGATCTACATTTTTCAGTAGGTCTTCATGCATTGGTTTCCAGCTTGGTGTTTCTTCCTCCGTTTCATCCGCTAAGTAGAAAACAACGGGGAGATTCTTAGGGAAATGTAAGCGTTGAGCGTTTTTAAAATTATGTCTAAAGTTTTCCGCCTCACTAGCTTGGCTTTCATCCAAGAAATTGCGGAAGGTCAGCATTTTAATCTGATCTTTCGTTTGATCATCCACGTTAGGCATCACGAGTTGATCTGGATTCATTTTCACTATCAATCTGTAAAAACCGGATTGATGAAGCAGCTGCAAGCTGGAAACCGGCAATTCATCCGTTTCCTGCTTCGGAACACTATTATCAATTCCAACAAATGCTTTCACTTCTTTTTCATATTGATTTACATATTCTAATCCATAAATGCCAAAAATCGAATGCCCCATCAACGTATAATTTTTAATGTTGAGCTTCTGCAAACATTCATGAATCTCATCTACAATGTTTTGACTTGTGCGTACTTTATCTGTATCGTCACTTAAACCATATCCAAATGGTTCAATCACTACGACTCTATAATATGGTGATAATTCATTTACTAGCGGCATAAAATCCAGCACGGGTGAAGCAGTTCCATAGCCCGGGAGAAGTACAATCGTTTCTTTCCCATCGCCTTGAATGAGCACATTCATCTGCTTCCCGTCCACCAAAACCTTTTGCCCATAATCTTCTATTTTCCCCTTCTCCCTTTCATTACTAATGAGGTTTACAAAATAAACAGTAGCTAGAAAAACAACCATGACCGTGATAAGAGTACATATAGATATCAACATGATTCTCAATATTTTTTTCATTGGTTTTTCTCTTCCCTTCATGATGAAGAACTCTAGCTTACATCCAGCGATGAATTAATATTTCCTTTCACAATAGATGATACCGATTGTATTTGCGCAAACACTTGATACATACATAAACGTAATCGCTATATAAAACCATTCTCTTGGAGATGAGAATTGATGGACCGAAGCTTGGATAACAGCAACCAATATATAGGCTATGGCAATACCTATAATAGAAAAACTTCCTGCTTTCGCTAAAATAAATTGACCTCGTTCATCATGTTTATATTCACGACTTTTCTTAAATTGAAAGGCCGTGCTTATAACAGAAAGGATAATCAAAGAATAAAGAATGATCGTCGTCATCATTGTTGTTCCTCCTTGTCGACCTCTTGAAAAACATCATACAAATCAACTTCAAATGTTCTAGCAATTTGAAATGCTAGTTTTAAAGACAAAGAATATTTACCATTTTCAATCGCTGCCACTGTTTGACGAGTCACACCTAACTTCTCTGCCAAATCCTTTTGTGTCCAGTCTTTTTCAGCTCGTAACACCTTGATTCTATTTTTAATCTCCATTTCAAATTCCTTTCTTGAAGGATACTTTACTTAACATAATGTTAAAAATAATTAACATTATGTTAAGTAATCATAACCTCTTTTCTAATGTATGTCAATTTCCCTTGATTCAAAAAAGAAGAATCATCCATTTTGAAAGTCCTGCCTCAAAATGAATGATTCTCGATAAATGATATGATCATCTGAATTAAAACACTTTCCTCTGGTAAATCGCAGTAGAAAGCCCCCAAGACAGCAGGTAGAAAAGCATAATCAGCACAGCTGACCCCGTATATAACATAGGGATCGACAAATTCATAATAAAATCAGTGATCCCACTGAATTGCTCTGCTAAATAGAGAACAACAGGTGGTCCCATAGCAGATAATACGATAAAGCCAATAATCACTGCCGTTGTGATATAACCGGGCTTTAAGATATAAAACAATGGAAAAGTACACGCCGCGAACAATAAAAACAACCCGCTGCCAATCGCAATATCTGACAGCGAAAACAGCTTCCCAAACACAAATAATGCAGCACTTGTCAGCACGATCGCAATACTCATATAGAAAATGGCGCCAAGATAACGTGATGCGATAATTTCTTTACGTGTATAAGGTAAGGAGTTTAATAGAATATTCGTTTCTGCCTTTTCATCATACGCATATGTGTTAAATGGAATGAAGACACTAGCAACTAGAAACGTCAATACTGGATGGACATCCATGAAAATAAAAAATAAGATAAACGGAATAAAAATAAGTAACTGCTTCTTTTGCAAAATCACATCACGCTTAATTAAATGAAACATGCGCAACCCCGCCTTTCAAATAAAACATGATATCCTCAAGCGACGCCGGTTCAATCACAACAGCATCCCCAAAAATAAGTTTTACTTCATCAATCCGATCCGTTAATGCTTCAAACCCGGCTGCTGTACGCTGGATATGGACAAAGGCCTTTTCTGTGTCTCGATCCAATAACTCCAGGCTTCCTTTCACAAGCGCATAACTTTCTGCCACTTCATGAATCGACTGTTGAAACACCAATCTTCCATTTTGTATAAACGCAATATAATCCGCAATACGGTCTAAATCAGTCGTCACATGCGTCGAGAAAAAGATCGTCCGATTTCCATCAATCATCAATTCTTGTAACGTGCTGAGCAGCTCTCTTCTAAAAACCGGATCTAAACCAGCAGTTGGCTCATCCATGATAATCAGCTCTGCATGATGTGACAGCGCAATCGCAAGCGACGCCTTCATCTGCATCCCTTTTGAGAATGTTTTGATCGCTTTATTCAGCGGCAAACCAAACTGCTCAATATATTGATCAAAAAGCCGGTCATCCCAGCGTTTATAGGCAGGTGCTACAATTCGTTTGATGTCCTTTAAATTCAATCCTGGGAAAAAAACGTTAGCATCGTAAACAAAGCCGATTCGTTCCTTAATCTCTTTTTCATGAGTATGATAATCCAATCCAAAAACCTTGATGTCACCTGAATCGGGTTTTAACAAATTCATGATCATTTTAATGGTGGTCGACTTTCCTGCTCCATTCTCTCCAATAAACCCTGTAACAAAGCCTTTCTTAACCTGTAAATCGAGATTCTGAACTGAAAAATCCTTGAATCGTTTCGAAACTCCTTTGAATTCAATCACATGCTCCACTCATCTCACTCCTCATATAAGAACTTTAATAACTGCTGCAATTCATCAAAAGATAAGCCTAATTCTTTCCCGTTTGTAACAACCGCTCCAAGCTGTTCCTCGATCACCTTTAATTTCTTCTCTCTCATCACTTCTAGGTTTTGTTCCGCAACAAATGACCCCTTGCCTACAATTGAATAAATAAATCCTGCCTTCTCTAACTCTTCATACGCTCGCTTTGTTGTAATCACGCTAATTTGTAGATCCTTCGCCAGCTTGCGAATAGACGGCAGTGCTGCGCCTTCTGCAAGCTCACCCGTTAAAATCATCGATTTGATTTGATTCGTAATTTGCTCATAGATGGGCTCCTTAGAATGGTTTGAAATCGTAATTTGCATATAAAAACCTCTTTTTTCACATAGTTAGAACAAAATAATGTATATACACTATATATACATTATATACACACTAAAAGAATATTCAACCATTTTAGAAAATGTTCTCCTCATTTTTTAAAAATAAAAAACCGCACAGCCCAAAAGCCATACGGTTCTTTAACAAAATGCTTTATTTCCAATATACCCATTTTCCCATAAGCCACTCCACAGGACCTCTTCTCCATTTTTTCAAATAGAGATAGCTGATGAACAGCTGTGCTGTGTACAGTCCGACAGCAAGAAGCAGCCCAAACATTGACCCCAATTGTCCAAATAAACCAAGTCCATAAGAATAGAAAATCGTTGTACAAATAATTGACTGCGCCAAATAGTTTGATAGAGACAAACGGCCAAGCCCTGCAAGCAGACGTTTCAACCCTTGTGCAGCCTTTGAATAGTAAAAAACAATAAACGCTTGAATATAACCGATCGTCAGGACATAGGCTCCTAACGTCAACACCATTTCACTCCAAGGAGCATCAATAAACGTCGCACATTTTAAAGCAAGCCCGATGATAATCATCCAAACCCAGCCTTTACGATAAGCCATGCCTCGATCTTCTTCTGTCAAATGACCCTTTTTCCCGATCGCCATGCCAAGCAGTGCAAATGGACCGATCATGATAGGAGCATAGAGAAGACTTAAAATTGGTGTCATAGTAAGTGTTACAATTGCCATAATGATGGAGACGATTACCATATCATCTTCAATTGTAATCCGGCTCAATACAATATCGCCATATGTACCAGTCCCATATACATTCGTTAATAAATCAGGATTTCCGTAAATAAAATTCATTAGAGATGGATAAATCACTAAAGATAAGGCACCTAAAATACCCGACCATATAAACACTGTTTTGATTCGGCTGTTTATAAACATCATTAGGAAAAACGTACAAGCTCCATAATAGAGAAGAATGTCGCCACTCCAAATGAAGATTAAATGCAGCATTCCAAGCACAATCAGACCAAAACCACGGCGAACGACAATGGCATTCGTATTTAACCCCTTGGCCTTCGTCGATTCAATCAGCTTGATAAAAGAATACCCAAACAAAAAGGAAAAGATCGGATAAAAAGACCCCTGGAACAAAATTTCCGTCACATATACACCGAATTCCTGCCCCCAAAAACTCGAATCAAACATTTTCTCAAAATCATAATCATATTGAAAATTAAGCATATTCACGATCAAAATACCTAATAAACTAAAACCACGTAAACTATCAATAAACTCAACCCTAGATCCCTTCAACTCGACAGCTCCTTCGGACAATATAAAGATAAAGCATATTTATCCTACCACACTTTTAAAAAAATGGTTCATATCCCCATGTGAAAAGGTGTGTTTTAAGGTAAATTTAATAAAAAAACCTAGAATATACATTCTAGGTATCATACTGAATAATTATGACTTATGACTTTCTTCTTTCCGCAGCATTCGCTTCAAATAAAACAACATTCCCAAACCGAATAAAATCAACGCCAGTTCCCAGTCTGCAGAAATCGGCAACCATTTCAGCGTCATTAAAATCAGCAAAACCGCTCCAACACCTGCGAAAAAAATGACGTTTCTTTTTAATTCTTTGTTTGATTGCAACAACACTCTCTCCTCCACTTATCCAATTAAATGTTTTTCTAACTTTTTCAAAATTCTTTCCCAGCCGGTATCTCCCATTTTCCGATCTATTAACTGCCCATCTTGATCAAAGAGGCAAAAGCTAGGTAATCCTTGAATCTTATACTTTGCAACAATCTCATAATCTTGATCCAATACAATAGGAGCGGTTATATTCTTTTCCTCTACATACTCTGAAACAACATCTTCCGATTTTTCCTCTTCTGTATATGGAACATGGACACAGGTTAAATGAATACCCAGCTCATTCACACGTTGTAGAATATGATTGGTTAATTCTTCACAATGAGGACAGCTGACTGACCAAAAATAAAGAAGCTGATGCTGTCCCTTAGGTACACTCCTTTGATCTGAAGGGTAAATCCAAGGAAGATGCTCGGGCCAGTTGAGTTTCTGCGTGCCCACTATTCATCACCCTTTTCCTTTAGCTGAAAAGCGATAATTTTCCCTAAAGCTTCCTCTGCAACAAAAGGAGTAACGCTGCCTGTTGGATTTTCTTGTTCTTGTTTTAAGCACTCGTACATGTTTTTTTCAATTTTTGATGGATCAATCCAAGAGATACACCATGATGCCCAGAAACAAGTAGGTCCCTCATAACGTTTAGCCAGTTGCAGAAGGAAGGGCAAACTGGGCTGACCAATCCTCATGAGTGACATTGCAGCGGCCATTCTTGTATCTTCTTCGTCACTTTCTAATAGCCGAGCTAGCGGTTCTGCTGCGTCCCCCGCATCTGCTCCAAATTCACCAAGTACAGCTGCTGCAATGTTCCGCAGAGAGCCTTTTTCTTTTAAAGCCTCAACAAGGACGGGCACTGCATCTTTTCCATATTTTCTTAAATCTCCTATTGCTTGAACGATCGTTACTTCATTTGTATTGGCCAATTGTTGAACTGATTGAGACAGCTTATTTTCTGGTTTCATTTACAATCAACTCCTCTTTTTAATGAACCGCACGGTATCGATAACAAAGCACATAAAATCCAGCCCCAGCCGCTAGGGATACAATTATAGTCAACAAGCCATCAGTGATGAGATAAATGCTAATCATGACCATCGCACTGATCACAGACGCAAATAGCAATGATCGATAATAGGCGGCCACAGCAAAACTCATTTCTCGTCTCAGAGGCTGCATAAAGGCAAAGAGTCGTATGGCCAAAAACCATATATAAACTCCTCCACCAAATAAGGTCCAATACAAAACATCCTGAATCTCAACCAAATAAAGAGAAATCAAGTAGAAAGCATACAGCCAAAAGGTTTGAAACACTTCTAACAGAATGATTTTTTGATATAAAGCACCTGGAAAAAGGTAGAGCACTCCTGTTTGTGCGTGTCTTACAATCCCTGCATAGTATGAACTAAAAAGAACGGATGCCGCGATGACGATCAAGAATAGATTCAGCCAATCTGAAAAATAAGTAAAGACGACATAGTAAGTACCAATTAACAGCATGGTAAATAGCACATGGAAGGTGATATATTTTTTTATCAGCAATAATTCAATCCAAAGAAAAGCCCAAATGCCCGTTAATGCTGGAAGTCCCCACCATGTCCTGCTCTTTTTTTGAACGATTGGACTTGATTGAATATGTTTCCCCTCAAATTCCTCCCAAAATACTGCTTCTTTGACTAAAGACTCCTTCATTTCTAAACGATGACTAGCCTTGTACATCATCATGAAAGATAGAAACATCACTCCAATAAAAATGAAGACAGAAAGAATGGAGAACTCTTCGATCATACGTCCAACTTGAAACATCAAAGAATCAGCAATGTTCATCAATGAAGGCTGTTTCATCACCAATTGATTCAAAACAAGCAGTGAAAAGCTGAAAAACATCAAGACAAAACCGAGTAAGAGCAAACGCTTGTATACTCGAATGGTTCTAGCACAAGAAACCGCAATCATCCAAGTTTCGACCAAACATAACAGCCCTGTCAGAATGAGTGATTTTCCAAGCAGAAACGGGTACTGCTGCGTCATAAAAAACAGGAGTAGATCGGCAGCTACAGCAGAGAAAATGAGAAGAGCCCCTCTCCAGAAAATGTGATACATCCACACACTGATAACAACCGTCCATAAAGAAACGCCATTTCCATATAACCAAATGATATCGTTCATTTGGCTAGGCAGCCGGTTCGTAAACAAACCAACCCCCGTATAAAGAACAAACAAACAGATAATGATCCATCCAGCTGTACCCGTATTCCAATCACCCATACTTGAAACTGCACTTAGCTGAAAACCAATTGCCGCTATGAAAAGAAGTAAGATCAGAAAAGGCATTTTCTTTTCTTGATTTTTACTGATCAAGCGCCTTTGAGATTTCATCCATAAAAGGGAGAGTGTGTTATTCACTTGACCACTCCCCCAAAAGTTGAATAACTTCTGCCCTCCACTCAACCTGTTCTTCCTTTAATTGAGGAACATCCATACTCTTCATGATGGCACCGTCTCGAATCAATACAACCCTGCTAGCAGTATCAAGGACAAACTCCAGACTATGAGTCGACACGAAGATCGACCCACCTTGACTACTTTTTTGTCTCAGCCAATCCGACAGCCACTGTTTTGATGGAATATCTAACCCGACAGTCGGTTCATCTAATATAAAAAGGGAAGCATCTTGAACAATGGCTCCTGCTAAGACGACACGCTGCTTTTGGCCTCTTGAAAGCCTTCCACACAGTTCATTCATCTTCTTTTCCATATGTACTTCTTTCTACGCTTCATGTACCTTTTCCTTGATCTGTTTTAAGCCTTTATGATATCCACGTGCCCGGAATTGAACATGTTCAGCAGCCGTTAAGTCTGGGTACAAATACGGCTGATCAGGAATAAGAGCTACTCGTTTTTGGACATGGGAATGACCAGGTGGGAAACCCTCTATGAGAATTTCCCCTCCATCTGGTTTATAAAGACCTGTTAAACACCGAATCGTTGTCGTCTTCCCGGCACCATTAGGCCCAAGCAGCGCCACAACCTCCCCTGGTTCGATGGAAAATGACAGATCCTCTATCCCATCACCATTTCTATATCGTTTGCTTACATTCTGAACCTCCATGAATGGCATCAAATCTCTCCCTTTGATTAGAGTGATGTATGCTTATCTATGGTGTGTTAAAAATCAAAAACGAATGTCATTAGACCCACTAATTATTAACCCTAATATTACCATATAGAGAATAACAAGGTAATAGAAATGAGGTAATCTATTCTATATACAACGGAAAAATAAAAAAGATTATGTACAAAATAAAAAAAGATTGGGTTGCAGTATCCCAATCTTTTATCTATTCACCCAAAACCATCTCCTGACACGCCCAAGCATCCACCTCTACCTGTAAAGCAGGGGAAGCCAATGCCACCACATAAATCATCGTCATACAAGGCAGATGATCGCCTAAAAACTGTCCCATGATTTGTTTCCTGCTCTCTGCATCGAACTCTCCAACGAGATAAAATACTAGTTTCGTTATATCTTCCACAGCCATATCTGCCGCTTCAACGTTTCGCTTCACATTCTCTAACGCTAGTTCGAGCTGCTCCAACGGGCTCTCTGGGATTGTCCCATCCGCTTCCATCCCCACCTGACCTGATAGGGTTAACCACCGCTGAGGTCCTGTTGTTTCTATTTGATGGGTATATGGTGCGACTGGCGGATGAATGGTCTCAGGATTACGTGATGTTCTCATAAATAAAAACCTCTTTTCTGAAAATACAGTCAATTTTTATCATCATATCAAACTTTCTACCATATTCAGATTTTTATGCTCAAAGTAAACCTTCAGAAATAATCGCAACAGCCTGCTATAATTCTTGTTTTCTAAAAAGAAACCATCCGACGAGAAAAAAGAAAACAATCAATACCGATACACCTAGAAGACTTGTAAGTGCCTGATCCGAATAAGTCCCCTTATGAATCATCTCTTCGGCTGCACTTGTCACGCCTTTAGGCGCAAACTTCCCTAATGTCTCTTCATAAAATGAAGGAACGGTAAACAGAATAAGGTTGATCAAAAGCGACACACCGCCAGCTGTGACAGAACGTTGAAAGAACGCCGAAGCACAATTGGTCGATACCACAATCAGCAATAAATTTGGATAATAAAGAAGTGTTCCTTTTAACACATTCATCCAATCCACATGCCCAAATTGAATGTCCACATAATAAACAGAGGCAAGCACTGCCACCACCAAACTAAACAAAGTCAAACAGGCATAGGCGCATATTTTCGAGACATAGTAACTCGTTCGACTGATCGGTTTCACCATAATCATCGCGGTCACTCCAGAGGCACGCTCTCCAGCGATCGTCCCCATCACGATCATAATCAGGATAAACACACCTAGCGAATCAAATTTACTCAATGCACTCGCCAAAGCCTCTCCAGCACTAGGCTCTGGTATATAAAATGTAGACCCTTCAGGTAAATTAGCTGATTTCGATAGAAGATCTGGCAGCATTTTAAGCGTAATAGGCTGTGTGATCATTAAAATCGTAAAAATAATAGGAACAAATAAGATTTTATAGCTAGTAAATAACTCCCTAAATTCCTTTTTCAACATCATTATGCATTCACAACCTTCATGAAAATATCTTCAAGCGTCAGCTTAGATAGTCGATAATGGAGGAGAACACCGCCAGCTTCAGTGATCAGACGAGGCAGCTCCTTCAATGCCGTTTGTTGATCTTTGACTCGCACCTGATAAGCGTTTTCTGTCTCAATGCAATCCTCCACCCAATGCCGCTCTTTTAGCAAAGCCACTAATTTCGTATTCTGTTGTTCTAATTGAAATTCAAACACTGGCTGGATATAGTCTTCTTTGATCTGTTTCATGGAAGAAGACATCTCAATTTTGCCACTGTTGATCATGATAATATGATCTGCCACACGTTCAATGTCATCTAAAATATGGGTCGACATAAAGATCAACATCTCTTGTTTCAGACGCTCAATCAATGTCAGAACGTCTTTTCTCCCCATGGGATCAAGTGCAGACACAGGTTCATCCAAGATGAGAACCTTCGGGCTGTTGATAAGCGCTTGCGCAATGGCAAGCCTCTGCTTCATGCCTCCGCTATAGCTGCCAATGGCACGATCCTTCGCCTCATATATGCGGCAAAGCTTCAACAGCTCCTCTGTTTTGGAGCGAATGATTTTTTTCTCTAAATGAAATAACCCGCCAACCCAATGCATCCACTCCTGCCCCGTCATATCCTGATAAAATGCAGGATGCTGCGGACAATACCCTATCACATGACTGATTTGATCCATCTCCTTTGTGACATCCAAACCTGCCACCTTCACGACCCCAGAAGTAGGACGAGCAAGCCCAGTCAAAATCCGGATCGTCGTTGTCTTCCCCGCTCCATTGGCTCCTAAAAAACCGACACATCCTACCTCTTCAACAGAAAACGAAACATCTTTTAAAACTTCATTCGGGCCATACGATTTCGTCAGCCCATAGCACTCCAACATATTCAAGCAAATCCCCCCTTTTAAGATGATTTACGACCAAAAATCAAATACACAATAGGACCGACACTCGCCACAAACACAATCACCAAAGCCCAAACCCACTTCACCTCTCCTCTGATCCTCGACGGATCTCTTTTAAGCAAATCAAACAAACCAATCACCATCAAAATCGCTTGCAGCAAAATAAGAGGTAATATCATCTTCATATCCATCCACGCCACTCCCTTTTCAAACGCCAATTTGTTTTGGTATCACTTCTTTTGACGACATGAAGAGAGAATTCGTTCAAATAGATTTTATTTTTATCGATCGAATGATCTACAAGATATAAAAAAGCCCAGTGAAGGTTAGTTCACTGGGCTTCTCTGGATTTTTTTACATTTTATTTTATATTAACAAATTTATTACATTATTGAAGTATAAATTTTTCTAGTCTCTCTCTAAATTCTTTGTTATCAAATCCCGGTTTTAATGTAGCAACACCTATCGAATGATTATCATCATTATCGAAAGGAGCATTGAATTTTATATATGTTGGACACAATGCGATAACAACTTCAACTACGTTTTCCCTTTTATTATTAATATTATATATGTTATTCGCATATAACTTAAGCTGCTCTACTACTTTACTTTTTTTATAAGTGTTTATATGCTTCTTATTCCAAAATCGCTCTGCCGAACTATATTTAGCATCCATTATGATTGCTTTTTGAAAAACATCTCCTTTATAAACATCCAACCTAAAGTCAGGCTTATTTCGCTCTGTTCTAATCCAATAGGGAGAGCCATCCCTTTCAGCCTTTTCTGGAGATTTCCCAATAGCTAAATTAAATATTAAATTTATTTTTAATTCGCCTTTTTCTAACTGAATGTAGGTTCCATCAGGAATAGCAGGAATAGTAACTTTTTCATTATCATCGTAGCTCTCAAAAAACCACCCTTTCACTGGGTGGAATTCTAACTCTTTAAGGTATTCTATGAGTTTGATCATACACCAATACTCATAGAGTACTTCTGTTGACTTCCAATTATAATCATATAAATCCTCAATCTGATTTTGTAATTGTCCATTAATAAGCAATGAAACTCTATAAAAATTATTATAGCCAGGATTTTTAATAAACTGTTGTGAGATCTTAGTTTTATGTGATAATTTTATACTTTTTAAAACTGAGTTATTCTGGAAATACTGTAATTCTTTATAAAAATTTTTAATATTATTTTCAATATTTATTATGTTCGATAGTTGTTGTTTCCTATTAAATATTTTTGATTCTTGTCCAATGTTTTTATTTCGATTATATCTATTCAACTCATTTAACTCTGTTTTAAAATATTTTTTTACTTTATATATATCTTCGAGTGATTTTTTTAGGGTATACATAAAGTCATATAGAATTTTCAATAAGTATTGATTAACCTTATTATTAAAATGCACTTCCATGTTATATGAATAAATTTTTTCATTTGAATTTACAAATCTGTACATAGCTGCACTAGGTTTTAGTTGATTCAATTTCATAGATTTATTATCTAAATTGCCACTTCTATAAAGCGGTGTTTCATTATAAACCTTAACTAAATTACTAAATGGGTTTTTATTTATAATATTCATTGAATATTTTAATAAATTTTTATTTTTTAAGAGCAATAAAGCATAATCTAGATAAGTTGGATCAATATCTATATAGTCTTTTAAAATATCCAAAGACCTATTTTTCCTAACCCAATCTCTCGCTAATCCCTTAACATTGTTTTCTATTTCTTTAATCATTTGATAATGCTCTTCTATTTCAAGATTATTTGGTTTTATTAAAATCTGACTATAATAATTCTCTCCTTTAGATATTACCTTAATTCTATAGACACCTGGAATAAGTGGACTGCCAACATCATTGTCGTAATGTCGATGTATTACAATTTCATTATTTATTGTAATAAACCCAGTATCTTCTTGCCCAAGAGTTATATCATCATCTAATTCATCAATAAAATCGAAACAGTCCATATATAATTTACTATCCTGTTCGCTTCTTTCGTTTGAAGTAAACCTCACAGCCAAATTATCATACTCTCTAATACCTATATCCTCAATTAATGGTGGGTTTGGATTTCTAGAGAATTTTTCAAACTTTTTCAGCTCCCTAACCTCTCCACTTTTATTGTGGTAAGTTACAAATTCGATAGTGAAATCCACCTCATGTTTATGTTCACCATCAATAAGTATAGCCATATAATTTCAACTCCCTAACCTTTCGACCAATTGCCATAGTAGTGATAGGAAATATTGTTTGATCCAGAATACTCCTTAATGAGTTCTCATCATCCATTAAAACATCTTTTAATTCATCGATAGTACCTCTAATTTTCGGCACAATCTTTTGAGAAATTTGTAAATCAAACGCAATCGAACGACTAAATTCTAAATTTTCAGGTAAATTAATCATATAGGAATTAATATGATCCAATACTCGGAAACCTATTCCTTTTATATCATCTTCTTTAGTTAAAATATTGTTTATCTTATTCAATATATCAATTTCATTAGGTAATAAACCTATATTACTTTTACACTTTGCCCAATTATTATAATGATGAAAATTTACAGTTTCATTTTCATTTTTCGATGGAATTTTCCCTTCTCTTTCATGATCATGAGTAAATGAGTTTATCCAATTATTAATATGGTTTTCTGGAATCCCAAATTCAATAAAATTAGAACGATCTAAAACTTTATCTGATAATGTTTCAGTAGTTTCATCATTATTGATAGTCCCTACAAATAATACATTTGGTAATATATTCACTTCATGAGGGAATTGCTCTCCATTAAGTACTCTCCCAACCATTTTCTTACTATATAGTGATATTTTCCTTTCATGCCCTTCTAATTCTAGAACACTTAAAAATTGTGAAAAATAATGTTCCACTCTCGCTAAATTCATCTCATCGAAACATACCAAATACAATTTATCTGAATTATTTTTGGCCTCAATTAATATGTCTAATAGACCTGAATCTGAAGGGCGATAAATATTATTTATTGTATCTAAGAAACCTATTAAATCAGTATCATCTTTCCAGTTTGGTTTAACTGGTATGAGCCTAAATTGTTGTATGCCTTTTTTTATTAACCCTAAAGCCTTAGCATATTGATATACTAGTTGTGTCTTACCTGTTCCGGAAGGACCACTTAAAATTACAAGCCTTCTTGTTTTTAATGCTGTATGAAAGTTAATAATTTGATTTTTCTCAAAAATCAAACCTTCTTTACTTAAATCATTTAATAATTTACTTAAATAATCCTCTTCTGAAAAATGATCATTTTCAAGATCCATTTCTATATCTTCATCAATTTTTTTAGTTTTTATTTCCTTATTCAAGGAAACTTTTATCCCATGTTTATTTAAACCTTCGCTTAGAATTACATCGAAAAAGAACTCATCATCAATGTACACAGCATGAGGTTCAATAATAAGATGATCTTTATATGCTTCAAAATCAATAGGTAGTTTTTTTATTTCTTCATCAATTGAAAAATGCCAACCATCATTTAATTTTTCAAAGTTGGAAAATTCGCCATATATGTAGGAGCCAGCAACAACACAAGATGTAGTAATTTTATCTAGAAATTCATAATTACTTATAGATTGGGATGAGAGCAATCTTTTTTCAAAATTATACTGATTGTAATCGTTAAATATTGGAATTGTAATTAAACCACCTGGTGATTTATTAAAAAAACCTTTTGGTTTATCAACTATCTTTAATGTATTATTAGATACCTTGATATTTTTCTCACCATAGTTAGTCTCTTCTATATATGGTTTAAAAATAAATAACTTATCAGAAGCAAATTCTTCAAATTTTTCCTCATTAAAGAAATTATCTTTGGCTATGTCATTCCATTCTATGGATTTAACCTGGATACTCCTCCCAAGTGCAAATTTGTTTTTAAATGCATTCTGATAATCATATGGAATATCATCAGTATTTAAAACTTCTAAAAAAAATTGAAATTGATTAAAATCAGTATTGCTTGCTCTAACTGGTTGTAAATTGGGATAGAATGATTTAAGTCTACTTTCAAGTGCTAAAACACCTACTAGGTATATATTTAACTCCATATAATTTCCACCTTACTAAATTGAGTAATCAAAAGTCTTTTATTTACCTTATTATAGCACTTAAGTTAACACCAAAAAACTAAATTACGGAGAACATGTTAAATATGTTTGATCTATTCAAAGAGCATCTTTTGATTTTGATACTAATTCTATCCAATTTTTTAAATCACTTTCAAATGTTTGAGAGTTTAGAAAAGTAATTTTCCCCATAAGTTAATCCTATATTAAAAAACCCGTCCCCTTAATATCTAATTAAGGGAACGGATTTACGGATTTTGCTTTAAATAGTTTCTATATTTTTTTATTTAAAAATAAAAGAGCTTTCCTACTCCACCGTCACACTCTTCGCAAGGTTACGTGGTTTATCCACATCACACCCGCGGTGAAGGGCTGCGTAGTAAGCGATTAGCTGTAATGGAACAACAGATGCAAGTGGTGCAAGTGCTGGGTGTACAGCTGGAAGGACGAAACGGTCGCCTTCGTCTTCTAGGCCTTTTAGTGAGATGACACATGGGTTTGCTCCGCGTGCGACGACTTCTTTGACGTTACCGCGAATGCTGAGGTTCACGTGCTCTTGTGTTGCAAGGGCAATGACCGGTGTGCCTTCTTCAATTAAAGCAATTGTGCCGTGTTTGAGTTCTCCGCCAGCAAAGCCTTCTGCTTGGATGTAAGAGATCTCTTTTAGCTTCAGTGAACCTTCAAGGCACACATAGTAGTCAAGTCCTCTTCCGATAAAGAATGCGTTACGTGTCACTGTGAAGAAGTCACGAGCGATTTGTTCCATTTCATCCTTTTGATCGACAAGGGCTTCCATTGCGTTTGCTACAATACCAAGCTCTTTGACAAGATCAAAGTCAAGAGATTGACCGTTTAATTCAGCTGCAACTGAAGCAAGAATTGCAAGTACAGCGATTTGTGCTGTGTAGGCTTTTGTTGAAGCCACTGCAATTTCTGGTCCTGCATGAAGAAGCAATGTAAAGTCCGCTTCACGAGAAAGCGTAGACCCTGGTACGTTTGTGATCGTTAATGCTTTATGACCAAGCTCTTTGACTTGAACAAGTACAGCACGGCTGTCCGCAGTCTCCCCAGATTGAGAAAGGAAGATGAACAACGGTTTTTTCGATAGAAGCGGCATGTTGTAAGAGAACTCACTCGCTACATGGACTTCTACAGGTACTTTTGCCCAGTCTTCAATATATTGTTTACCAACAAGTCCTGCATGGTAGCTCGTTCCACAAGCCACAATGTAAATGCGGTCTGCTTCTGCTACTGCGCTTGCGATATCGCCAGCGACTGAAAGCTTGCTGTTTTCATCTTGATATTCTTGGATGATTTTGCGCATAACAAGCGGCTGTTCATCCGTTTCTTTTAACATGTAGTGAGGATATGTGCCTTTCTCAATGTCGCTTGCATCAAGCTCAGCGATATAAGAAGGACGTGTCATGATATCACCGTCAAGGTTTTTAATAATAACCTCGTCTTTAGTAACAATGACCATTTCTTTATCCATTAATTCCGCATATTCGTTTGTTACTTGAAGCATCGCCATTGCGTCAGAAGCCACAACGTTGAAATCTTCGCCGAAACCAACCAATAATGGGCTTTTGTTTTTCGCCACATAGATTGTTTCTTTGTTTTCGTTATCGAAAAGGGCAATCGCGTAAGAGCCTTTTAGTTGAAGAAGCGTTTGACGGAAAGCTTCCTCTGTATCAAGACCTCTATTCACAAATTGTTCGATGACTTGAACAACAACCTCTGTATCTGTGTCGCTTTTTAGTGTGACGTCTTGTAAATATTCGCGTGTCAATTGTACATAGTTCTCGATGACACCGTTATGAACAAGCGTAAAACGGCCAGAAGCACTTTGATGCGGATGCGCATTTAGATGGCTTGGTACACCGTGAGTTGCCCAGCGTGTATGTCCGATTCCTGCTGAAGATGCTACGTTTGCATCCACGACTTCACGAAGCTCAGCGATACGTCCTTTTTCTTTGAACACATGCACGCCTTCTTCGTTTGCCACAGCGATACCTGCTGAATCATACCCGCGGTACTCAAGCTTCTCTAAACCTTTTAATAAGATTTCCTTCGCATCATTCTGACCAATATAACCCACGATTCCACACATAAATATTCTTCCTCCCGATCATGTGAAAGGGACAAAGAAAGCCTACTAAAATAGAAGGGACATTTCTTCGTCCCTCTCTACATGTTTATTTTGGGAGATCATGTGTATTCCCTTTGTACAAAGAGTCACCTCTTTGGTTTAAAGAAACACTTACGGCTGTGATCTCTTTTTTTGATCAGCCGGGAGGCATCCGCCGAAAATTCGATAACCTCCATCCTCGTCAACTAAGCATCTTTCGTCCGATCGCTTAGTTCGGGCGCTATAATTATAAGAGAGTTTCTGAACATCTACCCTGCCTTTCCTGATAGAATAAAAATCCAGTAACACAAGGATGATTGTACTATAAGGTCTGACCTCCGTCAATCACAATTTAGCAGGTGATTGCCTTCATTTGAGAAAGTGAGACCTCCATACACTATATGCGATGAGGCTTGTCACGTTCTACCTTTGATGTGCTCTCCTATGTATGAAGGCAGCTTCAAGTTGCCCTCACTTATATGATTCGTACAGATCCATCCAATTATGTCGTTTATTCGAAAAAAAAAAGCAAACCGCTGCTAGCGATTTGCTTTCATCTATTACTCAATACCCATTTCTTCTTTCACAACAGCCGTAATTCGAGCTACATATTCATCACACAGCTCTTTTGTTTTTGCCTCAGCCATAACACGTACAAGCGGTTCTGTTCCAGATGGACGAACAAGGATACGGCCGTCACCATTCATCTCTTTTTCGACCTCTTGGATCACTGCTTTTACTTTTTCATTTTCTTCTACTTTATATTTATCAGACACTTTCACATTCACTAAAAGCTGCGGGAACTTTTCCATTTCCGCTGCAAGCTCTGATAATGTTTTCCCTGTCGCTTTGAGCGTATTCACAAGCATGATCGCAGAAAGCATGCCATCACCTGTCGTATTATAATCAAGGAAAATCAAATGGCCTGATTGCTCACCGCCGACATTATAGCCATCATTTTTCATCGCTTCGACCACATAGCGGTCACCAACAGCAGTTTGAATGCTCTTAATGCCTTGCTTCTCAAGCGCTTTATAAAAACCAAGGTTGCTCATGACCGTTGACACGACGGTGTCATCCTTTAATCGGCCTTCATCCTTCAAATAACGTGCGCATATGTACATAATTTGATCGCCGTCTACGATATCACCTTTTTCATCGACTGCAATTAAACGGTCACCGTCACCATCAAACGCAAGACCAATATCTGCACCCTTCTCCTTCACAAATGCAGAAAGTGCCTCTGGATGAGTTGAGCCTACACCATCATTGATATTCAGTCCATTTGGTGATGTTCCCATTGTAGACACATCAGCATCTAAATCTGCAAATAAATGTGTCGCTAGAGAAGAGGTTGCACCGTGTGCACAGTCAAGCGCCACGTGAATACCTGTGAAATCCTCATCCGCTGTCTGCTTCAAGAATTGCAAGTATTTCTGACCGCCTTCAAAATAGTCATTGACCGTTCCAAGATCCGCTCCAACTGGGCGTGGTAATTGATCGACTGGCTGATCCATCAGCTGCTCAATTTCGCTTTCCTGTTCATCTGACAGCTTAAAGCCGTCACCGCCGAAGAATTTAATGCCGTTGTCTTGAACTGGATTGTGTGAAGCAGAAATCATGACACCCGCTTCAGCATCCATTGCCTTCGTTAAATAAGACACACCAGGTGTTGAGATCACACCTAGACGCATCACTTCAGCTCCAATTGAAAGTAAGCCTGCAACGAGCGCTCCTTCCAGCATATGACCGGATACACGTGTGTCTCGTCCAACGAGTACCTTTGGACGTTCTTTATCCTTTGTGAGCACATAGCCGCCAAATCTCCCAACTTTAAATGCGAGCTCTGGTGTTAATTCGCTATTTGCTACACCCCTTACACCATCAGTTCCAAAGTACTTGCCCATGTTTCAATCGCTCCTTTTTCCATTCAAGAGGACGCTTCGTCCTCTTTTTTATCTTCTTTGACTGGCTGTCTTTGACTTGATTCTTTCTTTGCTTTATCTTGTGTGGATTCTTCTTTACTCTTCTCACTCTGATCATCATCATCAGTTGATTGATCTTTTTGATCTTTTTGATCTTTTTGATCCTTTCGATCATTCGTCGACGCCGGCTGATCCTCTGTATCAGTAGAAGTGAGTTTCACTTTGACCTTTGATCTCGATAATGTCCATGTCACATTTTGAGGACCGTTCACTTGAACTTTGACCTCATGGGTTCCTTCGTTTAAGTCCCCTGCATTGATATAGGCTTCAACATCTGAAGCCTTTAGTTTATCAATCGCACTCTTTGATCCCTTTGCTGTTAACGTGATCCGTCCAGAAGATGGGCTCACAAAATCAGATGTGAGATCCTTGCTCAAACCCACGACAGAAATCGGTACATTATCGATCTTTTTTTCTTCAGCTGTTGCAACCTTCACTTTGATCTTAACAGTTTCGGGTGATACCTTTTTCACACCATCTGGCAGCGGAATATCGGCATCAATCTCCGTATCATCTTTGATCTTACTTAGGTCCAGCTTGACGCCATCAATAAAATCAAGTGCATCCAGTGCCTTTTGAGAGCCGTACACTGTGACCTCACTCGGGCTTGTCTCAATGCTTGAGATGCTGATCCCTTCTGGCAAGCTGCCCGTCCGCTCAAGTTTAAACGGAACCTTTTTGCTCGGACTCGAGATTGGAACCGTAATATCCACCACGGACGGACTTACTTCGACTGGCAGCTCATTCCCGCTGCTATCATACACAGTAAGCTTCGCTTCTTTTTCAATTTGCTGATCGACATCCTCTAAATTCACAAAAGCTTTAATGACAGAAATTTTGTCGATGACGTCCTTTGATCCAGTAACTGTGACCTTTTTCGGATTCACAATGGGCTGTTCAGGTGAATAGCCGTCTTTGATTTTATTTTGATTATAAAATTCGGTTTCAACAGGAAATTCAGCTGTCGTTTTTTCTTGTATCGTCACAGTCGTCACAGATGGATTAATCGATAGTGTGAGTCCCTTCGATACATCTCTTGCCTTCAGCTCCACTTTATGTGTACCTGTCGATAAGTTCTGCATGTCTGCGTAAATTTCAAAATTCTTTGTTTGCCTTGCTGTTTTCACAGCACTTGTTGACCCTTTAATCGTGACATTGACTGTCTGCGGCACACCAGTGACAACGTATTTCTCGTCATCATAATACGCTTTAACAGGAATGTCAGTTAAAGTTGCTTCATCTGTCGTCGATGTTGGGAAAAAGGATTCACCGATTTTTTTCGGCGTGGGCGCTTGCGCTGAATTGACTGCACCATACAGCAATAAAGCGAAGACCAATGCAAGAAGCTTAACGGCCCAGCGATTATTCAAAATCTTATCCATTTTTCTTGCCCCTCCAATACCATTTGGTCGAGGAAGCATCTTTGCTGTTCTTACTAAATTCAGCAATCAGCATTTCTTCAAGCGCTTCTTCTGTCAATTCTCGGTGAAGATCACCATTCCTTGCGACAGAAATGCCGCCAGTTTCCTCAGAAACGATGACAGTTAAGCTGTCTGTCACTTCACTAATTCCGACTGCTGCCCTATGACGCGTCCCAAGCTCCTTAGAAATAAAAGGGCTTTCTGACAGCGGTAAATAGCAAGCTGCAGCTGCAATCTCATCCCGCTTCATAATGACAGCACCGTCATGAAGCGGTGTATTCGGAATGAAAATATTAATGAGCAGCTCTGAACTCACCTTTGCATTCAAAGGAATTCCTGTCTCTATGTAATCATTCATTCCGGTATCGCGCTCAATTGTCAGCAGCGCGCCGATTCTGCGTTTCGCCATATAGTTAATTGCTTTTGTAATTGCCTCGATCGTTTTCTGCTGCTGTTCCTCTACAGGTGTCCCGCTTCTTGAGAAGAAACGGCCGCGCCCAAGCTGCTCAAGCGCTCTCCTTAGCTCTGGCTGAAAAATAATAATGATCGCAAGGAATCCCCACGTAATCGCTTGATCCATCAGCCATTGAAGTGTGTTAAGACCGAGATACGCACTTCCCATCCTGACGAGAACAATGACCACAATTCCCTTTAAAAGCTGAACCGCTTTTGTTCCGCGGATGACCATCATTAATTTATATATCACATACCAAACAACGAGAATATCAACAGCATTACCGAGGTACTGCAAAAAAGGAATATCCCCTAAAGCCATTTCCTCGTCCTCCAGAATTTTCAGTTATTCTTCGTTTGATGCATTTTTTAATATAAAAAGAGCCTATGTATCAATACATAGCGTGGCTATTATACCACATTTTGTTTCAGCAAGGAAAATAGTTGCCATATCTGGCTGACTTGTTAGTATGCGTGAATCTCACAAATGTATAGAAAAAGAGCAGCCCCCCTTAGAGACTGCTCTTAAGCCGATTGAGTTACTTTTGCTCCTCTGGCCCAATGACCCGCATCACGTTTTGTGCTGTTGATTTCATTTTGTACCAGATCCAATCAAACACTTCATTAATTTCATTAATTTGACCAGTGACTTGTCCGGCAGAAGCAGTCAACTGTTCCCCATTGACGACGGTGACATTTCCATCAACCTTGCCTTCTACAATCAACTTGCCATTTTTGACAGTGACATCACCCTTTACGGTTTCCCCTTTAGGTACGGTCACTGTATCATTTTCAACGACGAGATTCGGCTGCTTTGACACACTGAAATTATGATCGGTATTCCAGCTCGTGAACAGACTACCTCCCATTAAAATGAGAAAGAGGGCAGCGGCTACCATCAGCGGGTGAGCTTTGATCCATCTTTGAACCGACACACGCTTTTTCTCCTTTGGAAGACCTGCCATCACCTTTGCAGTGAAATCAGATGGTGCTTCTATATGAGATGTACTCTGCACTAGCGCGATGGATTTCTCAATTTGTTGAAAATGAGTACGGCACTCCTCACACGATTGCAGATGGCTTTTTAATTCTTTTTCGTCTTGGGGCTCAATGTCCCCGTCTAAATACTGATGCATAAGCTGGACGATTCTATCCTGACAGCTCATCAAAATCACCTCACTCAAAGGTCTCTCAACTGTTTCCGGAGAGCCTCTCTACCCCTGTGTATTCTCGTTTTCACCGTACCAACTGGTATATTCAGAATCTCACTAATCTCTTTTAACGAGAGTTCATCAATATACTTTAATACGATGACCGAACGATATTTGTCGGGTAATCTTAGAATTTTTTGCTGAATGGTACTCGATAATTCAAGAGACACCACCTCATCCTCTGGCAAAATGCCATCAGCAGCAATTTGAGAATACATATTTAATCCTTCTGTTCCTGCCACCTCTGCATCTAAATAGTAATCCGGCTTTTTTTTGCGAATACGGTCGATGGTCAGGTTGGTTGCAATGCGGTACAGCCACGTGGAAAACTTACGATTCACATCAAAGCTTTCGATATTCACATAAGCACGAATAAACGCCTCCTGCGCAATATCCTCCGCTTCATGTGCATTCCCAAGCATACGGTAGCACAGCTGATAAATTTTGTCTTTATACAGGTCTACGATGTCTGCAAATGCGTTCTGGTCGCCTTTTTTCACTTGCTTAATTCTCTTTTTAATCATTGTGTCCATAGTATATTCAACCTCTGCCTTCACCGGTCTTTATGTATACGAACCTCTTTCCAAAAGGTTTCATTCTCCTCTAAAAAATAGTGTAACAAATTTTTGACAGTGTGTTACGCTTATCAACCGGTAAAAACCTTAACATATCCTTAAATTTTCCCAAAACAAAAAAGAACGGGAACAAGTCCCGCTCTACAATAGCTTTTCACCCATTAACGAACCAATTAATGCCACAGCAGCTTCTGCTGTTTTGTTTTTCTCATCTAAAACCGGATTTACTTCAACAAATTCAGCAGACGTTAAAATACCCGCCTCCTCTAAAAGCTCCATTGCAAGATGACTCTCCCGGTAACTAATGCCGCCTGCTACCGGAGTGCCTACACCAGGGCATTCTGCTGGGTCTAGCCCGTCTAAATCAAGCGACAGATGGACACCATCTGTTCTTTCCCTTAGATACGCAATAGCTTCCTCCATCACCCTTGTCATTCCTAAACGATCAATTTCATGCATCGTATAGACTTTAATGCCTTTCTCTCGAATCAATGCCCGCTCTCCTTCATCTAAGGATCGAGCACCAATTATAACGACATTTTCAGGCTTCAATTTAGGCGAATAACCGCCAATGTTTGTTAAATCAGCATGCCCAAAACCAAGACTGACAGCAAGCGGCATGCCATGAATATTTCCAGAAGGAGAGGTTTCCTCCGTATTTAAATCACCATGCGCATCGTACCAAATGACTCCTAAGTTTTCATAATGCTTGGCTACCCCAGCAAGTGTGCCAATCGCAATGCTGTGATCACCACCTAAAATGAGCGGAAACGAACCTGATTGCACAATACTGTCAACCTTCTCAGCAAGCAGCTGATTCGCACCAGCATTCTCCGTTAAATTTTTTAGCTTTTCACTTGTATATAAACCTTTCTCATCATCTCTTTGTTCAACTGGAATATCTCCTAGATCCTCCACATCAAATGAGAGCGTTTCCAATTTTTCTTTTACGCCTGCACAACGAATCGCACTCGGCCCCATATCGACGCCCCTTCTCGTTTGCCCCAAGTCCATCGGAACTCCAACAATCGTGACCTTCTTTTGCTCTCCCATATGTACATCCCCTTTCCGTTCATGCTTATATTTTACTTTCTTGATCCCTTCTGACTCAACTCAACAACATTTTGAATAGTTATACATTCTCTCTGCCAACATAAAAAAAGACACCTTTCTGAAAAAGGTGTCTTAACTGGGCTAGCTGGATTCGAACCAACGCATGACGGAGTCAAAGTCCGTTGCCTTACCGCTTGGCTATAGCCCAAAAATGGTGGAGGGGGACGGATTCGAACCGCCGAACCCGGAGGGAGCGGATTTACAGTCCGCCGCGTTTAGCCACTTCGCTACCCCTCCACATATGGAATTGATAAAGATAAAACAGTGCCGGCAAGAGGACTTGAACCCCCAACCTACTGATTACAAGTCAGTTGCTCTACCAGTTGAGCTACACCGGCATATGGTGGAGGATGACGGGCTCGAACCGCCGACCCTCTGCTTGTAAGGCAGATGCTCTCCCAGCTGAGCTAATCCTCCACATCATGGTGACCCGTACGGGATTCGAACCCGTGTTACCGCCGTGAAAGGGCGGTGTCTTAACCGCTTGACCAACGGGCCAGTTTGTCAAGTTTGTTGTTTCCGTGAAGCTGACAAAAGTTATTATATACAGGTTGTCCCCCTTTTGTAAAGGGGATTTTTATTTTTTTTATTTTCTAACTATTTACTCCCTATTTAATCAACATTTTAACTGAAATATAATTTCAATATTCAAATATAATATTGAAATTTCATATCATACTCAATATACTGAAAATGAAGAAATAAGGAGGTATGTCACATGCAGCCATCTCAACTGCGTTCTTTGACAACAGAATCAAGAAACCCCAACACAATGGGAATTTCTCAAGCAGATCCGCTTGAAATACTCCAGATGATTAATGAAGAAGATAGGAAGGTCGCTCAAGCAGTCAACCTTGTACTTCCCCATGTCAAAACAGCAAGTGACTTTGCCTATGAATCCATCTCAAATGGAGGCAGACTCGTTTATTTAGGCGCCGGAACGAGCGGCAGAATTGGCGTAATGGATGCTGTCGAATGTCCCCCAACCTATAGCGTCTCACCTGATGTCATTGTAGGCATCATGGCAGGCGGAGACTCAGCTTTTTCTCAAGCTGCCGAAGATGTGGAAGACAGTGAAGAAGCCGGCAAACAGGATTTAATACACATCAATCTCACATCAAAAGATACAGTCGTCGGAATTGCCGCAAGCGGCAGGACACCTTATATCATCGGCGCTTTAAACTATGCAAAGTCAATTGGAGCTAAAACAGTCGCACTTAGCTGCAATAAACAAGCAGAAATTAGCGAGCTTGCAGATTGCGCCATTGAGGTCATTGTAGGACCAGAAGCCATCACTGGGTCAACAAGAATGAAAGCCGCATCCGCTCATAAAATGATTTTAAATATGCTTTCCACCTCAGTCATGATCAGACAAGGCAAAGTATATGAAAACCTGATGGTTGATGTAAAAGTCAGCAATCATAAATTAAAAGAACGCGCCATCACCATCATTCAACATGTGACAAATGCTTCCTACGAACAAGCCGTAAAGACTCTTGAAGCAGCAGACTTAGAAGTCAAAACTGCCATCGTCATGCTCCAAACAAACACAGACAAGAAAACAGCCAAAGATTTACTGAGCAAAACGAATGGCCACATCGACAAAGCGATCTCACGTTATCAATCCTAAAGGAGGCAGAGCTCATGTCAGCAGGTGGACTTACCCTACTACACACAATCAAATCAAAGCTCCCCCAATCTGAAAAAATCATTGCAGACTATATCCTTGCCCATCCTGACAAAGTCATTAAAAGTACAGTACATGAAATCAGTCAGGCAGCCGGCGCAAGCAGCTCTGCAGTCATCCGACTTTGTAAATCTCTCGGGCTGGATGGCTATCAAGATTTAAAAATGCGGATCGCTGGAGACTTGATGCATGACGATAAACAAGGCTACAGAGATATCGAACAAGATGAACCGCTTCAATCCATTATTCAAAAAACAGCAGGAAACTCGATTCAATCGATTAAGGACACCGCTTCTATTTTAAATGCAGATGCTTTAGAAAAGGCTGTTCAATTACTGCTGAATGCAAACCAAATTCATTTTATCGGTGTTGGTGCATCTGGTATCGTCGCAGCTGATGCCCAGCAGAAATTTCTCAGAATTAACTATGCAGCGACAGCCTTCACTGACATGCACATTGCATCTACGGTCATCGCAAATGCAGGAGAGAATGACATTGTGTTTGGTATCTCCTTTTCAGGAGAAACGTTAGACATCATTCAAGCCCTTCAGCTCGCAAAAGACAATCAAGTGAAAACAATTGCTTTAACACATCCAGGTCATACAAGCGTTTCTGCTTTATGTGATGTTCACCTATCGACGTCCGGTTCCAATGAAGCACCTTTTCGCAGTGCTGCCACTTCCTCTAGAATGGCACAGCTCTACTTAATTGATGTCTTGTTCCTCAGTTTAGCTTCTCGTCAATATGAAGAGACAGCGCAATATATTGACAAGACAAGGCATGCCATCCGCTCCATGAAACGAAAAACAAAGGGGGATTCAACATGAGTCATCAAAAGAAATATCAGCAGTTGGCGAAAGACATTCTTTCACTCTGTGGTGGTTCTGAAAATATCTCTTCCCATACACATTGTATGACACGTCTTCGAATTACACCGATCGAAAATGAAAAAGTTCACATCACAGCAATCAAAGAACTCGATGGCGTCATTGGCGTCGTCGAAGCAGAAACGCTTCAAATCATTTTAGGCACTGGTGTTGTCAACCAAGTATCAAGTGCGTTTGAACAGCTTCTAAATGCGTATGACTCTTATGATTTAAACAACGAAGCACAAAAAAACAAGCAAGCCATTTCACAAAAAAACCGCACACCGTTCAAGCTGTTCTTACGGCGGATTGCCAGCATTTTTATTCCAATCATTCCGGCACTTGTTGCTTCAGGTCTTATTACTGGGATTACAAAAGCGATCGTGCAAGCAGGCTGGCTTGACGAAAAATCTCAAGCCGCAGTTATTTTAACAGTTATAGGTTCTGGCCTTTTCGCCTACCTAGGGATATTAGTCGGAACAAACGCCGCAAAGGAATTTGGAGGCTCTCCTGCATTAGGCGCATTAGCTGGTATTCTCATTATTAACCCAGCCTCCGCAGACATTATGTTATTTGGCACAAATATTCTACCAGGCAGAGGCGGACTCATCGGTGTTCTTCTAGCCGCCATCTTTATGGCACTTGTGGAAACCCGAATTAGACGCTTCGTCCCGCAATCTCTTGATATCATCGTCACACCAACCATCACACTACTCATTACAGGCATTTTCACGTATGTTGTCTTCATGCCAGTCGGCGGATTTATATCTGATGCCATCACCTCAGGACTGACTTACCTATTAAATATGGGCGGAATCTTCGCAGGATTTGTTCTTGGTGCGACCTTCCTTCCACTTGTTGTAACAGGACTTCATCAAGGGCTGACACCGATTCATATGGAACTCATCAATTCAATTGGAGATGACCCGCTTCTGCCAATTCTCGCTATGGGCGGTGCAGGACAGGTAGGCGCTGCATTCGCCATTTATATGAAAACAAAAAAGAAAAAGCTCAAAAGAGCCATTGCTGGTGGACTTCCTTCTGGGATGCTGGGCATTGGTGAACCACTCATTTTCGGTGTCACACTCCCGCTAGGACGACCATTTCTCACCGCTTGTCTTGGTGCAGGAATCGGCGGCGCATTTCAAGCCTACTTCCAAATCGCGACGAAAGCCATCGGTGTATCCGGTCTTCCATTAACCTTTATTGTTCACACACATCAAATGCTTCTATACTTAATTGGACTATTTATCGCATATGTTGCTGGATTTTTCTTCACATACTTATTTGGATTTCATGATGATATGGCTGTTGAATTCGAGGATCACAATCAATAAGGAGGTCTAGACCTTGAAGAAATGTTTTCTTTTAATCACATGTCTGCTCATGCTCCTTGGGTTTCCAGTACAAACATTTGCAACTAGCTCCCAAACTAGCTCCCATCCTGTATCGTCTTTGTCTAAAACAGCTCCTGAAGAATATCCCGTCTTAAAAAAAGCAAAACGACCGGAACAAGTAGGTTTTTCTTCCAGGCAGCTGAGGAAGGTTGATCAAATGATTCAAAATGACATCAAAGCAGGATTTCCAGGAGCCGCTCTCATCATTATCAAGGACGGAAAGATCGTCCATCAAAAAGCCTATGGCTACCGGCAAAAATACGATGGCACAACAGAGCTCAAATCATATAAAAAAATGAAAAAGGATACACTATTCGATTTGGCATCTAATACGAAAATGTATGCGACCAACTATGCTCTGCAAAAGCTTGTCTACGAGAAAAAACTTGATGTCAACGAAAAAATACAGACCATCCTTCCAGATTTTCAGGATGAACCTGATGCAAAGGTAACCGGTAAAGACCAGCTCCGGGTAAAGGATCTTCTCACCCATTCGGCCGGTCTCCCTTCCAGTGTCTTATTTTATAGCAAAGAATCAGCTGGCTCTTTTTATTCTCAAGATAGAAAAACAACGATGAAATGGCTGCCAAAAGTACCGCTGCAATACAAGCCAGGTACCCAGCACATTTATAGTGATATTGATTACATGCTGCTGGGCATGATCATCGAGAAGAAAACAGGCATGCCTCTTGATCAATATGTCGAGTCAACCATTTATCGGCCGCTAGGTCTCAAACACACAATGTTCAATCCGCTGCAAAAGGGGTTCAAGCCGAAGCATTTTGCAGCAACAGAACGTTTAGGCAATTCACGAGACGGTGTAATCGATTTTGAAAACATCCGACGGTACACCCTGCTAGGTGAAGTACACGACGAGAAAGCATATTACTCAATGGCAGGTATCTCCGGCCACGCTGGACTTTTCTCGAATACCTCAGATATGGCCGTGCTGCTTCAGCTGATGCTTAACAAAGGAGGCTATGGAAAAACAACCATCTTTGATCAAGCTTCCATCGATCTCTTTACAGCCTCCTCTGATACGAACCCAACTTACGGGCTAGGCTGGAGAAAAAACGGTCATACTGACATGGAATGGATGTTTGGAAAATATGCAAGTAACGAAGCCTATGGACATACTGGCTGGACCGGCACAATGACGTTGATTGATCCTAAACACAATTTAGGTGTCGTCTTGCTGACGAATAAGAAACATTCACCCGTTGTTTCACCAGAAACCAATCCTAATCAATTTGAAGGTGACCTGTTCCCAACCGGTACTTATGGAAGCATCATGACTGCAATCTACGAATCTTTTAAGTAAAAGGAGGAATTCGATGTTGAAAGCTCTCTTTCCCGCTGCACTAGTTTTAGCCCTGCTAACCTCTTCCATTCCAACGGAAAAGGTTAGCTCTGCCTCTCTGCCCACCGCTAAACAAATGGTTCAAGACATGTCACTGGATGAAAAGATAGGTCAAATGCTCATGCCGGACTTTCGCAATTGGCAAACAAAAGATGAATCCGCACCTACAGGCTTCACAAAGATGAATAACGAAGTATCTCACCTTGTAGAAAAATATCATCTAGGTGGTGTCATCTTATTTGCGGAGAATGTCGTTGATACGGAACAAACCGTGAAACTCACCCACGAATTTCAAAAAGCATCACCAAACATTCCTTTACTCATTTCTATTGATCAAGAAGGCGGAATCGTCACAAGGTTACAAAAGGGAACACATTTCCCAGGAAATATGTCGATTGGTGCCTCTAGAAGCAAAAAAAATGCATATGACACAGGAAAAATCATCGGAAAAGAATTAAACGCCTTGGGGATTAATACAAACTTCTCTCCTGTGCTTGATGTGAATAACAACCCAAACAACCCCGTCATTGGTGTCCGTTCCTTTAGCTCTGATCCTGCTCTTGTCTCTAGACTTGGCCTTCAAACCATGAAAGGACTTCAAAAGGAAAAGACCATTTCCACACTAAAACATTTCCCGGGACATGGTGATACAGCGGTCGACAGTCACTATGGCTTGCCGCTCGTAGAGCATGACCTAGATCGTTTAAAAAAGGTTGAGCTGTATCCGTTCCAACAAGCGATCAATGCTGGTGCAGATATGGTCATGACCGCTCATGTGCAATTTCCTGCCATTGATGACACAACGTATCGAAGCAAGAAAGATGGCGAGGACATCATGGTTCCAGCAACCTTATCAAAAAAAGTCATCACACACTTATTAAAAGAAGAGATGGGCTTTCAAGGTGTTGTTGTGACAGACGCCCTAAACATGAAAGCGATTGCAGATAATTTTGGACAGGAAGAAGCCATAGTGATGGCCATTAAAGCAGGCGTCGACATCGCTCTCATGCCAGCACCAGTTACCTCATTAAAAACAGAGAAAAACCTGGAGAATGTATTTAATGCGGTCAAACAAGCGATTTTAAAGAAAGAAATTCCGATGTCGCAGATTAACGAATCCGTCGAAAAAATTCTTCAATTGAAAATCAAACGCGGCATTATTTCCTCCAAAAAACCAATCAGTCTTGAGAAAAAAATCAAAAAAGCCACTCAAGTCGTCGGGAAAAAATCGCACCGTCAAGCAGAACAAAAAATGGCACGTGAAGGAATCACCCTGCTTAAAAACAACAAAAAAACCTTACCTTTCAAGCCTAAAAAGAATGACAAAATCGTGGTCATGGCACCTTACGAAGATCAGACAAAAGCAATGTCTGTCACAGTCGAATCTCTCATAAAACAAAAAAAGATCAAGCCTGTACGCATCCAGTCATATGCTTTTGCGGATAAAACGTTCACCAAAGACTCTGCCAAACTAATTCAAGAAGCTGACTATGTCATCACTGGCTCTTACGTTGTCCAAAATGACCCAGCTGTAAATGATGGCGTAATTGATGACAATGTCCAGGACCCAAAAAAATGGGCAACTGCCTTCCCTCGTGCTGTCATGAAAGAAGCAGGAGCACAAAATAAAAAAATGGTCATCATGAGTCTTAGAAACCCTTATGATGCGGCAAATTTTGAAGAAGCTGATGCCTTACTAGCTGTGTACGGTTTTAAAGGCTACTCAAACGGACAATTCAATCAGCCAAATATTCCTGCTGGACTAGAAGTGATATTTGGAGCTGCATCACCTAAAGGGAAACTGCCAGTTGATATCCCATCTGTCACTCATCCAAATCAAACCCTTTACCCATTCGGCTATGGACTCAATTTGAAAGGGAAACAGATCAAATAGGAGGGATTCTCTTGAAGAAAACAGCAAGTTTCATACTCGCAAGCATTCTTATGATGAGCACATTGACCGCCGCCTCTCCCGCAGATCAAGAACGAACAGACACAAAAGGAAAAAAAGCAGCAGTCAAAACAGGGATCGAAACACTACTCTCAAGCAATCTTTCATGGCTAAAAGGGAAAAGGGTTGGTCTCATTACCAACCCGACTGGCATTGATGCAAATATGAAAAGCAGTGTCGACCTCCTATTTGAACATCCAAATATCAAGCTCACTGCTTTATATGGGCCTGAACACGGCGTGCGCGGCGATGCACAAGCAGGAGAAGGTGTCGAATCCTATACCGATGAAAAAACAGGTCTTCCTGTTTACTCTCTTTATGGAAAAACAAGAAAACCAACTCCTGAAATGCTAAAAAATGTAGATGTCCTGCTGTTTGATATTCAAGACGTTGGTACTCGTTATTACACCTATATTTACACAATGGCCTATGCGATGGAAGCCGCTAAAGAAAACAACATTCCCTTTGTTGTACTAGACCGCCCAAATCCCATTGGCGGACTAAAAGTAGAAGGACCTGTTTTAGAGCCTGAACACGCCTCATTTGTAGGGCTCTATCCAATACCGCTAAGACATGGAATGACTACTGGTGAGCTTGCAAAACTGTTTAACAAAGAGTTTCATATCAATGCTGATGTAACAGTCATCAAAATGAAAAATTGGAAGCGGTCCATGACATTTGATGACACGAAGCTGCCGTTCGTCCTTCCTTCCCCTAACATGCCAACAGTGGATAGTACCTTTGTATATCCTGCCACAGGATTAATTGAAGGCACAAATGTCTCTGAAGGCAGAGGAACGACAAAACCATTCGAGCTCATTGGTGCACCATATATCAATAGCAGCGAGCTGGCAGATCATTTAAATCAGCTAAAACTAAAAGGCGTTCAATTTAGACCTGTGTCATTCACCCCCACATTTTCTAAACATGCCGGTACACTATCTCACGGTGTGCAGTTATACGTCACAGACCGCTCATCTTTTGAAGCGGTGAAAACGGGGTTATCCATCATTAAAGCAATACATGATTTATATCCTAACGACTTTCAGTTCCTTCAAACAGGCAGCTTTGACAAACTCGTCGGGAATGGCTGGATGAAAGAAGAAATCAAAAAAGGAACTTCCGTCAAACACATCATGAAACGTTATCATCATGACCTCAAAACATTCGAAAAGAAGCGAAAAAAATATCTCATCTATTAAATCACAAAAAACCCTCCATCCTTTGATAGATGGAGGGTTTTTCATGAGAAAGATTTGGTCACAGCAGGTGCTTTCAACTCAAAACGATTGAGTAAGAAGCCAAATAAGGCAGCAAGCACTTGCTGAAACAGCATGCCAATCACCACCGGAACAGCGACAGCAGGCGGAAAAAAGCTTATGGCAAGCACAGCCCCCGCACTAATGTTTCTCATACCGCCCGTATACACGATGGCCACAATCTCTCCTTGAGTACATTTCATCGCCTTCCCAATCAACCAAGCAAACGCATAACCGCTCATCGCAATGAGAAACACCGTCGCTGCTTTGCTAAAAAATGCGGCATCCAGTTCACGCAAGTATGGCGCAACAACAGAACTGTTAATCGACACCACTACAAACAAGCCTATTTTTGAAAAAGGTGACAGTGTCTGACTGATCTTTTTCGTCACATCAGGCTTTGCATAGTGACGAACGAGCATACCTAAAATAGATGGAAGCACCACCATCCCAAACAGCCCTTTCATGATCGCCACCATGTCCATATGAACTTGTGTACCGGCCAAAAGTGACAAACTGGCTGGCACAATTAATGGCGAAAGCATTGTATCAATTAAAATAATGGATAACGTTAATCCAACATTCCCTTTATACATTGCCGCCCATATTAAACTAGAAACTCCTGTGGGAATCACCATTGCAAGGGTCAAACCAGTAATCGTCATGGCATCACCTGCAAATATGAGATGTCCCGCTGACCAAGCATAAAGAGGCATCAACACATGCAAAATCATAAACGATAAAATCAAAGGCAATGGGTGCATCACCGTATGCTTTAAAGCCGAAAAAGTAGAAGACAAACTCCCTGCAAAGGTCATCATAGCAAATACCCATGGCACTAAAAACGTAAAATCCTTTAAGTAAGCCGCCAATAAAACACCGAGTAACACACTAAAAGGTGTAATGAGCGGCATCATCCGGCCGAGCACTTGATTCAAACGCAAAAGCATGCCGGCCACCTCCATCCTTCACTTTCTTACCTTTTCTATTGTAACAGACTGAAAAGCCTTTTTAAGAACCATTCACTTGTTTCACAAGCTTTCGACTTGATGTATCCATTCCAACTACGTCCACCTGGACGCCATTTGCTTGATATCTCTCCTTTATACGTTCTATTGCTGCTACGCCTGATTCATCCCATATACGCGCTTCAGACAAATCAATTACAACAGATTGGAGTTCTTTCCCCTGATGGAAAGCTTGGATCAAGTCAGTGACAGAAGCAAAGAAAATTTGCCCTTTAACTCGATATACCCAAGTACCTGCCTCGCTTTCTTTAGACGTAATATGAAGCTTCGATATCTTTGCGACAAAGAATACTGCACTAAGCAGTACACCTGCAAAAACACCTTTTGATAAATCATGAGTCAACACCACCGTCATGACCGTGACAACCATCACAATAGAATCTGTTTTCGGATTCTTTTTTAGCTGCTGAAAGGAACTCCAATCAAATGTGCCAATGGAAACCATGAACATCACAGCCACTAGAGCAGCCATCGGAATTTGAACCACGACATCACCTAGTACAAAAATCAGCACCATTAAAAAAGCACCCGCTACAAAGGTAGAAAGCCGGCCTCGTCCTCCTGCCTTCGTATTAATCACAGATTGGCCAATCATCGCACAGCCAGCCATACCACCAAAGAATCCCGCAACCACATTGGCAATCCCTTGACCTCTCGCTTCCTTGTTCTTATTACTAGACGTCTCTGTCATATCATCGACAATCTGTGCGGTTAAAAGAGACTCAAGTAAACCAACCATCGCAAGTGCTAAAGAATAAGGAAAAATGATAGCAAGTGTTTCCCAGTTAAACGGAACTTGAGGTATCAGAAAAACAGGCAAAGAACTAGGAAGCTCTCCCATATCTCCAACTGTTCTAACATCAATATGTCCAAATACAGCAATTATCGTCATTACAATAATGGCTATGAGTGGGGAAGGTATCACCTTTATCACCATAGGCAATAAATAAATAATCAGCAAGGCACCACCTGTCATCATATACATGGCCATTGATTCCCCAACGAAATGTGGAAGCTGAGCCATGAAAATCATAATAGCCAACGCATTGACAAAACCAACCATCACGGACCTCGGAATAAATTTCATCAAACGAGACACTCGGCACAATCCAAACACAATTTGAATCAAACCCGTCAAAATCGTAGCTGCAAACAAATATTGCAACCCATAATCAGCGACCAAGTTAACCATGACGAGAGCCATAGCCCCTGTTGCAGCCGAAATCATGCCTGGGCGTCCACCAACAAACGAAATCACAATCGCGATACAAAATGATGCATACAAGCCGACCTTCGGATCAACGCCCGCAATAATCGAAAACGCAATTGCCTCAGGAATTAAAGCCAGTGCGACTAATATACCCGCAAGCACGTCCTGACGTACATGTCCAAACCATTCTTGCTTTACAAATAAATCTTTCAAACCATCTACTCCTTTTTATATACATACCGTACATGGAAAAAGAAGATCAACTATACCTGGAGATAAAGAAAGGGAAAACAAACGATACTTCACTTTCGGGGGAAAAGAGGAACGTACAGAGTCTTTTGATATAGAGGATATCACTTTAGTAAGAATAAAAGAAAGAGAATAAAGAATCAAGAACAAAAAGAAGGAAAAGGCGATGCAACAATACTGTGCAAGCCGTTTTATTCGCTTTCCTAATGTCATCAGTCTACTGATCATTGAGCAATTCAGTATATATGTAAACAAACAAAAAAAGCCTTCTCATCATCGAGAAACCTTGTCATATCAACATATAGAGGAAAGCTTCCAAGCGGGCTCGAACCGCTGACCTCTTCCTTACCATGGAAGTGCTCTACCTACTGAGCTATGGAAGCATGGCTCCGCAGGTAGGACTCGAACCTACGACCGATCGGTTAACAGCCGATAGCTCTACCACTGAGCTACTGCGGAATGATAAAGTAACTTCTTCCATTGGAAGGATATAAACAAAAAGCTTGGCGGCGTCCTACTCTCACAGGGGGAAACCCCCAACTACCATCGGCGCTGAAGAGCTTAACTTCCGTGTTCGGTATGGGAACGGGTGTGACCTCTTCGCTATCGCCACCAAACCTGATGGA